>Ga0099364_10000004_pt1 | contig 410234 bp, 354 predicted proteins | sample TergutTh196P3_FD_73070 | JGI IMG/M metagenome (GOLD analysis project Ga0099364, IMG submission 73070) | Microcerotermes parvus P3 segment gut microbial communities from Pointe-Noire, Republic of the Congo - Th196 P3 | ecosystem: Host-associated > Arthropoda: Insects > Digestive system > Gut ... | reverse complement strand
GTGGAGCTTGTGGCAGCCCTTAGCGTGGCGGGCGCGGATATGGACGATATCGACTGGAGCCTGGACATCGCCGATGTCGTGGGCCTGAACGGCACGGCAGCCGACATAGCGAGCGGGGGCAGCGTGATTGCCAAAGCCCTCGACATGGATACGCCCATCACCGTGCAGGCAAAAGCTGAATACGAAAACGACGGCATATTGTACGCCGCGACCGCTACCATAGAGATATTGCCGGACGGCGTGGACGGGGACACCACGATAAAGCTGCTTGAAAAGGCGGTAAGGGTGAACAAGGCCAAGGTGGTGGGCGCAAGGGTGCCTGTGCTTATCACTAAGCAGACCATGTCCGCTTTAAGCGCAGGGTCGTTCGCCGAGGCGAGGACCGGCTTCTTTGCCGTGGACGCCGCCAGACTGGAGTATCAGGACAAGGGCGCATGGACGCCCGTGCCTTTCTATGAGGCACGTATCTCCCCGACGAACGACAGGTTTGTCGAGATAAGCGCGGAAATGAACGCACGGAACAGAAAAGGCGTGCGGGTGATGCTTCACAGGGCGGGGATGCTCCCTGATGCGGGATGGTTCGAGGCGGAAGGCAGGCTTGACCTGACGGCTGTGACAACCTATCCCAAGTTCACCGTCCGTACCACAGGTACTCTGAACCAGAGGTTCCCTTACAACCCGATTTCGTTGAGCGTCACAAGCAACGACGGGGCATGCACCGCCGTCTCCATCGTCGCCAGGAAAACCAATGACAACGGAAAGGTCTATCTGCACAACGAAAACGAGGTAAGGCTAGGGTATTCGTTCAAGGCGGGCACGGTAAGGAACAGGCTTGAGGTGTCTGTCGCAGGCTACAAGCCCCTTCCGCAGAACCGCTGGCCGAACCTGAACGTAAGGGTGGTGAACAATCTCCCAAGGCTTAGGCTGGAGAACACGGCGGTCACTTTCTATGATGCATATCGTTTCGGCCCATGGTCATACTGCCATTTTGACGCTGACGAAAACAAGCCTATACAGATGCGGGTGCTCTCAAGGGACAAGAATTGGGCGTTTGGGGACGGTTATAGTGTGCATGGCGTGCGGTCTTGGGAATACAACGCAAAGGGAAAGAGGCTGAAGAATCCCACAGAGGTCTATGTGTCGCATGAAGGCGATGGCATCCTGGCGATAAGTCCGAACCCATATTCGGCCATGGGCGCACGCAACACATCTATAATTTTGGACATTCGGGACGATTCGGGCAACAACTATGAAATATACCTGCCGCTGCGGGTGAATATGCGCGACAAGCTTAGCCAGGTATCGTTGAGTGTCAGGCCGCCTAGGGCAGTGGCGGTGAGCACCAAGCATCCCATAGGCGTGCCCGACAATGTGGATTTGGATATCGAGGGCGACCCAGATATCGCTAAAATTGCCAAAATTACCGATATAGCGATAGCCCCGAACATGAGGAACCTTGTGCTGACCGACTGGGAGATAACATCGGTGAGGGACGGCAGAAGGGATATGGGGGCGGCTTTCCTGAACGAGGCGATCTGGGCTACGCCGTCCGAGAACACGCTTACGCTGTCTGTGAAGAACAAGGAAAAGCTGGCGGCGTTGACAGGCGTCGGCGCTTCCAAGAAATACACCCTGACCATAGGGTCTCCAAAAGTGCCGAGCAAGAGCTTCAAGTTCGACCTTACTGTGTCCGACGCGGCGCCCACGTTCTCGTTGAAGGCGGGCAGGCCCAAGATAGACATAGCACGGCCAGGGTCGTTTATGGAAATGGCGATGACGCTTCGCAACGCAGGCTCGGAGATCGAGAGCGTCACGCTATGGGACGTGCAGAACGACAGCAATCTTGACAACGCAAGCAAGGATTTCATGGTCCCTGCGGACAGCATAGACGGGGCAAGGTTCAGGATAGTGCCGAGGCACGACAAAGTGGTGCCCAAGGTCAACCAGAGGGTATGGCCGGTGATAACGCTCAAGAACGGGGACGTGCTGAAATCATGGGAAGTCCCAAGCGGCAGGCAGATATCCATCACGCCCACCCAGACGCGACCTAGAGTGAACCTGACCAACAACGCGGTGACGCTGCACAGGGATACCCCGCTTACAGGGCAGAGCGTAGGGATAGCATTCAGGGACCCGCATATCTACGAGCTTGGTGATGCGGTGCGGATAAGCGAGGCGAGCCTCAGACCGTTTGCGGCGGGCAGGGGCTTTGAGCTTGTGCAAAGCGGCAAGAACGTATGGTCTGTCCGTTTCGAGGGCGGGATGCCTCCTGCACTGGCGGGCACAGGAAACCTGAAGTCGAGCTACAATCTTACGCTGGAGGTCTGGGCAGAGGGCACTTACGGCCTTGACGGCGCAGGCAAGCCCATAGCCCTGGAGGATGAGAACGGCAAGAAAAGGTCAACCCCCACAACGGCGAGGGTAAGGGTGAATATACGTTAGTGGCAGAAATGCCCGAAAACAGACGCTTGCTATATGTCGTAGTAGTCGGACGGGTCTGAGTTGCTGTCGCCGCCTGAGAACTGGCCGAGGATGTTCGAGGCGACGCGGGCGCCGGCCGTCGTGTAGGCCAGGATTTTCTCCCAATAGGTGAAAATCAGGAATATGGCGATGCCTACCGCGATGATGGCGGCGGAGATGCCGAAGAAGTATTTAAGCGCTTTTCCCATTGTGTTACCTTCCCTTCGTTGTTCTTTGTTTCGTTAGCTTATATTCAAACACGGATTGTGTTTTGTGTCAACGCAAATCGTCATTGGATTATTATGGCGGGGGCCAAAATCATGGCTATATACACGGCGTTCAGGCGTATATTGGTGCCGGTCGCAAGCATCAGCGAGCGGATGCGGTTTTCAGGCAGCAGCCCTGTCTTCATCATTTGGTATTCCTGGGGGATGAGCCAGGCGCAGAAGAGCGGGAGCAACCACAGCCCGTTCGGGAAGCGGAGCCATATGACGAGGCCGGCGCAGACCATGGCGGTCGCGAACAAGAGGGCGTGGAGCTTCAGGGCGGCAGGCCGGCCTTTGCGGACCGGCAGCGTGAGACGGCCTGAGGCTGCGTCTTTCTCTATATCGCATCCGTTGTTTGCGAGCATTATCAGGCTTATGGTGATTATGACGGGGATGCTGTACAGCACGACCGTCCACGAGAGCTCGCCGGTCATGGCGTAGAAGCAGGCTATGGGGATGATGCCGCCCATCACGAGGCCTGAGAGCGCCTCGCCTATGGGGGTGTAGCATAGCGGGAGCAGGCCGTATGAGTAAAAGAACACTACGGCAGCGCCTATCCCGCCGAATATCAGCAACTCAGGCCCGACCGTGATTATGGCGTATAGCCCGCAAACGAAGCCGAGCAGGATAAATCCGATGCCTAGCACAAAGGCGAGCACGGGCTCGTAATCGTTGTAAACAAGCGAGGCGTCCGTCGGGTCGATGCAGTTTTCCGGCCGGTCCACGCCCGCCATAAAGTCCGAATAATCGTTGAATGTGTTTACGGCGCATTGGAGGCAGACTGCTGTTGCGAGAATCGAGAAGAACAGCAGGACGGGCAGGGTGCCGGTGTGCGCGATGGTGAGGGCTGCTGCGAGCAGGACGGGCATTACGCTTGCGCCCCAGGTCTGCGGCGCGGCGAGCTCTATGACGGAGCGGACAGTGAGGCGTTTGTAGCCTTTGCGTCTTATGCAGCCCGCAAGTTCGCTCGGGACGAGAAGCAGGGCGTTCATGTTTGAACGTGAGGGGCTATTTTTCATCGGGGAGTTCGTCCAGTTCCGACAGGGTGAACACAGGCCCGTCCAGGCAGATGTACTTGCTGCCGATATTGCAGCGGCCGCACTTGCCTATGCCGCACTTCATACGCATTTCCAGCGTGGTGATGATGTTCTCCTTTGCGAAGCCCATGCGTTCCAGGGCTTCGAGCGAGAATTTTATCATTATGGGCGGGCCACAGACGATGCAGGCGCGGTTTTTTGGCGAAAAGGCCTTTTCCTCGAGGTATGAGGGCACGAAGCCGACATGGCCGTCCCAACCGTCCTCGGCGGCGTCTATGGTGATATGGGTGTTCAGCTGCTTAGGCCAGTTCTCGAACAGGTCTGCTTTGAATACGAGGTCGGCGTACGAGCGTGAGCCGTAGAGCACGTCGATTTCGCCGTAGTCCGCCTTGTTTTTGAGGACGTGCAGGATAAGGGAACGTACTGGCGCGAGACCGATGCCGCCGCCGACAAAGAGCAAATCCTTGCCTTTGAGGGCGTCTGCGGGGAAGCTGTTGCCGTAGGGGCCGCGTACGCCGATGGCATCGCCTATGTCGGCGCTGTGAAGCGCCTCGGTAAGCAGGCCGACACGCTTGATGGCCGATTCGATCCAATCATCGCCCTGGGCGGTGATCGAGAACATCGCTTCGCCGATGCCTGCAAGCGATATCATGGCAAGCTGGCCAGGCAGGGGGGTGAATGGCTTTGAGCCGTCAGCGCATTGGATGCGGAATGTCTTGACATCCGGCGTCTCCTCTGTAATGCCTATGAGCTTGCATTGCAGGGGGACAAGCGGGTTGTTGTTGCAGCAATTGTGATCACTCATAATGTGCCTCCCCATTCGATAACGTGGGCGATATCGACGCCTGACGGACATTTTGCGATGCAGCGGCCGCAGCCTACGCAAAGCGTTCTTCCGTGGCGTTCGTCAAAATAGGCCAGTTTGTGCAGGAATCGGTTTCGCAGCCGCTCCTTTTTCGTGGGCCTTGGGTCGTGGCCGCCCGCCATGCGGCTGTAGTCGGAGAACATGCAGCAGTCCCAACACCTTAGCTGCTCTGCCTTGCCGCCGCTGATTTCTGTGTCTATGTCGAAGCAATAGCAGGTGGGGCAGATATACGAACAGGTGCCGCAGCCTAGGCACGACTCGGACAGGCGTTCCCAGGCGGGATCGTCGAAGGCGGCCATAAGCTTTGCGGGCAGGTCCTGGGGCTTGTCGACTTTGAGCGTGCAGACGGGGGGCGGGGGGGCGGTGTCGGCCGAGTTTGGTTCTGTCAGGACGGATGCGGTTTCCCATAATTTCTCAATCGCCTCCCCTTTTGCGGTAAGGAATGAGACGAGGAAGGCTTTTCCGTCTGCCGTTTCGGTTAACATAATATCTGCACCCTCGGCGCTTGCGGGTCCGCCGCCCATGGAGTCGCAGAAGCAGGCGGGTGATTGGAGCTCTTTGCAAGCGAGGGCTATTATCGTAAGGTTTTCGCGACGCTGCACGTATGCGGTGTCGACAAAGCCTTTCTCAAGGAATGAGCAGTCGAGGTTTGCTATGCTACGTACGTCGCAAGGCCGGACACCAAAAATGACGGTGGGGCCGGTCGGCTCAGGCGTTGAAATTTCGCCGTTTTCGAGGCCTATGCCGTAAAGGGTCTCGGATCGAGGGAAAAGTATCTCCTTTGGGGAGATTGTTGTAAGCCCGTCCAGGTTTACGGCGTCCGCAGTTTCCGAGGCTTCCGCCGAGCTCAGGCACGTGAATGCGTGGCGTTCCGCTTCGCCTGTGGGGGCGAATACGGCATGGTCCGCGAGCAGGGCGGTGAGGGCGGCGGGTAGGGCAGATTTTAAGAGAAGTTTTTGTGTCATGGCGTGTTCCTCACATAAAGGTGTCTTTGTCGTCGAGGTCGAATTTTCCGAGGAATGAATCGGCCTCTGGGTCCATGCCTGCCTCGTAGGTTCCGGCAAGGCCCTCGATGGTCTTGATTATCTTCTGCGTCTGGCCGAGTATGGGCAGCCCCATGGGACAGACCCGCTCGCATTCGCCGCATTCGATGCAGCGGTCGCCGACATGGAATGCGCGGGTTACGCCGAATACGCGGTTCTCCGCGGCGTCGTGGTGTTTGCCCTGAAAGCCTGTGCGGTGCATATCCACATAGCATTCGCGGCAGGTGCAGACGGGGCAGACGTTGCGGCAGGCGTAGCAGCGTATGCAGCGTGCGTATACGTCCTCCCAGTGGGCGAATCGGGCGTCGGTGGGCAGGGATTCGACTTCCTCGGCGCGGAAGAAGCGGGCGCGTTGGAGGTCGGTTTCGCTCGTCCCTGTGGCGTTTTCGGGTTCCCAAAGGAGCTCGTCGTATATCAGGGGGTCTCTCTGGGTGCAGGAAAGGCAGCGGTCATCTTTCTTGCCCTCGCATGGCAGCCCGATGATATATAGGTTTTCCCGCTCGACCTGGTTGTCGCTTATCAGGCGGTTTATGGCTTTGCTGTCGCAGCCGCGGGCGAATATGCCGATTTTTTTGTCAGGCCAGCGGTTCTCCGTAAGGTATTTGGCCGTCAGGGGGATGGTATATTCGTCCCAGACGAGCATATCGGCGTCTTTTTCGTCCCGTACGAAGAATATGGCGGTTTTGCCGGGAAAGCGGGTCTCGCGCCATCCTATTACGTAGGAGACGGCGCCGTCTTTCATCAAGGCGGCGGCGCGTTCACGCATCAGGGTCTGTTTTTGTTCGTTGGTCATTTGCCCAGGCTCCTTATAAGTTGGGTCACCTCGGTGACGGTATCGCGGAATTTGGCGGCTTCTGAGCCGGATATCCAGCGGGCGTGGAAGCGGCGCGGGTCTATGCCGTTGAACTCCAATAGCTCACGCATCAGCATGAAACGCCTTCTGGTAAAGTAGTTGCCGGTGGAGTAGTGGCAGTCACCGGGGTGGCAGCCGCATACCATCACGCCGTCCGCCCCGCGCCTGAACGCCCTGAGTATGAATTGCGGGTTGACGCGGCCAGAGCAGGGCACACGTACCACACGCACGTTTTCGGGGTATTTCATGCGGTTTAGGCCTGCGAGGTCGGCACCTGTGTAAGTACACCAATTGCAGCAAAACGCTATGATTTTCGGTTCGTAATCTACTGCCATAGGGCATCCACCTCCTGAAGTATCTGCGTGTTTCGGAAGCCGAGCAGGTCAATGGCGCCGGTGCGGCAGGCGACCGTGCAGGCGCCGCAGCCTTGGCATAGCCCCGCATTGACGTTTGCGACGGAGCGCTCGATTTTTTTGCCTGTGCCGGGCTCGCGGTCCGGCGTTTTTTCCAAGGTGATGGCCGTGTAGGGGCAGATGGGCTCGCAGGCTCCGCAGCCTGAGCATTTGTCCGCTGCCACGGCCGCTATCATCGGCGAGGTTTCCATTTCGTCCTTGTTCAGCAGGCCTATGACCTTGGCTGCCGAGGCGGACGCTTGAGCCACGGTGTCGGGTATGTCCTTGGGGCCTTGACAGACGCCTGCAAGGAACACGCCGCCGACCTGGGTTTCAACAGGCCTTAGCTTGGGATGCGCCTCCTGTGCCCAACCATCGTCGTTTTTGGCGCAGCCGAGCATATTCAGCACGTCAGCGGAGCCTTCGGCGGGTTCCATCGCCGTCTCCAATACCACGAGGTCGGCGTTTATGCGAACTTGCCTGCCGAGCAAGGAATCCTCGCCCTGGCATACCAAGGTGTCGCCCTCTCTGAAAATTCGCGATATGCGCCCCCTCACGTAGACGGCGCCGTCTTTGCGTGTATTGTCGTAAAATTCCTCGTAGCCCTTGCCTGGCGTGCGGATGTCGATATAGAAGATGAACACGCGGCCGCCGGGGAGTTTTTCGAGTATCTGGTGCGCGTGTTTGGCGGCGTACATACAGCAGGCGCGCGAGCAATAGGCATGGCCTTTCTTGGGGTCGCGCGAGCCGACGCATTTCACGATCACCACGGTTTCAGGCTCCTTGCCGTCGGAGGGGCGTTTTATCTTGCCCTCGGTGGGGCCGGAGGCGTTTACAAGCCGCTCGAACTGCAGGCCGTCGATGACATCCTCGAAGCGACCCGCGCCGTACTCGTTGTACATGGACTGCCATTTTGCGGGCTTGTAGCCCGTGGCGACCACGATGGCGCCGATATCCAGCTCGACGGTCTTGTCCTCGTCCTCATAGTCGATGCAGTTCAGCGGGCAGATTTTCAGGCAGACGCCGCATTTGCCGGTCTTTAGCTTGACGCAGGCGTCCTTGTCTATCACGGGCTTTGCGGGCACGGCCTGCGGGAACAATTTGTATATGGCCGGCCTTTTGGAAAGCCCGCGGTCGAAGTCGCTTTCGACCTTGAACGGGCATTTTTCCTCGCAGAGGCCGCAGCCTGTGCATATGTCGTGGTTTACATAAGTCGCCTTTTTGCGGACTTTGACCTTGAAGTTGCCGATATAGCCTTGGACCTCCTCTACCTCGGACGAGGTCATAAGGGTGATGTTCGGGTGGGCGCTGACATCGACCATCTTTGGGGTGCTTATGCAAGCCGAGCAGTCGAGGGTGGGGAAGGTCTTGTCGAGCATGACCATACGCCCGCCTATGGAGCATTCGCGTTCGACCAGCACGACCTCATGGCCGGCGTCGGCTATGTCTAGAGCGGCCTGGATGCCTGCGATGCCCCCGCCTATTACAAGGGCGCGTTTCGTGATGGGGATGGCCTGAGCCTTCAGCGGCTCGCTTTTGCCGACCTTCGCCACTGCCATGCGAACGAGGTCGATGGCTTTCTCGGTGGCTTTGTCGAAGTCCGTATGGACCCATGACGCCTGTTCGCGTATATTAGCAATTTCGAGCAGGTATTCATTGATATTTGACTTCTTCAGCATTTTGCGGAAGGTGATTTCGTGCATACGGGGCGAGCAGGACGCGATAACGATGCGTTTCAGGCCATGCTCCTTTATGGCGTCGAGGATAAGCTGCTGACCCGGCTCGGAGCATAGGTATTTGTAGTCTGCGGCGTATGCGACGCCGGGGAGGGCGCGCGAGGCGTCGACGACCTTGTGGACGTCGAGCGCGCCCGCGATGTTGGTTCCGCAATGGCATATAAAGACGCCGGTTTTGTTGCTGAGTGCCATTAGATAAACACCTCGCTTTCGTTTTCGTCTCTGAACGCTTTTGATATCACATTGCCGACGGGAACGAAGTGCGCGTCGAGCTCAAGGCGCCGCCCGCCTGCGCCCATGGCTATGGCAAGTAGCTCCGTGATTGAAAGCACGGGTATGGTTTCGTTCGGGTCAGGCGGCAGAACCATCGAGAACAGCGGGAACGACGGCTTGCCGCGAAGCTTGTCCTCACGCTTGCGGATATATTCGCTCTGACGCATTTCCAGGTTCAATTGGCACATGGGGCAGGCCGTCAGGATGATGTCCGCGCCGCAGGCACGGGCGTTTTCGATTATTCTGGCCGCGAGCGGGCGCGTTTCAAAGGCGGCGTCGTTTTGGTGTGCCGCGCCGCAGCATTCGCTCTTGAAGCCCCAGTCGACGGGTTCAGCGCCCGTAAGGGCCGCAAGCTCGTCCATCGCTTGCGGGTTTTCGCGGTCCTCCACGCCCGTCAGCTCGGCGGGGCGGACATTCAGGCAGCCGTAGTAGCACGCCACTTTCAGGTTTTTGAAGCGGCGGAGCAGGGCGTTTTCAACGGCTTTGCGTTCGTCCTCGCCGCTGAGGATATCGAGGAAGTTCAGGACTTCACGTTTCGCTTCATAGGGCTTGCCAAGCACTTTTTCGACTATAAAGCGTGCCTCTTTGTCCGTGCGGACACGATGGTTCGTCACTTTCAGCCTTGCATAGCATGAGGCGCAGCCGGTCACGATGTCGAGGTCCGGCCATTCTTCTTCGGCCTGTGCGAGCGGGCGAGCCGGCAAAGCGAGCCCCACGGTGTCCGAAAGGGTATGGGCGGACGTGGCTCCGCAGCAATTCCAGTCCTCGATCTCGATAAGGTCTATGCCGAGCGCGCCAAACACGAACTCATTGGCGAGGGTGGTGGATTTGGCTGTGCTTTCGCTGGCGCAGCCGGGGAAGTAAGCGTATCTTTTCATTATTTATCCCACCTTTCCGCGCGTTCTATCAATTCTGCCACTTCTGACGTGCCGTGAATGGGCTTGAGCAGCGGGTTTATCAGCTTCTTTTTCATCATATGCGGGACGCTCGCCATATCCTGTATAGGCTTCATCGCGAATACGTTGTACAGGCCGGCGAGCAGCATTTCGTGGTTGCGCCCGAAAGTCCTGACGCTTGAAACGAATGTCTTGTTGAGAACGTCGCTGTCGTGCCGCTTGATGCCGCGCCGCATGGCCTCGTAACGGGCTTCTTCGATAAGGGCGGGGACGTTGACATCGTGCGGGCAGCGTTCCACGCAGGCGTGACAGCCTGTGCAAAGCCAGATGGTGTCGCTGTTCAGGATGCGGCCGAGCGAGCCGACCTGGGCGCAACGCATCAGGCCGCGCGGGCCGAAGTCCATCGCGTCAGACATGGGGCATCCGCCGCTGCATTTGCCGCATTGGTAGCAGTCGTACTGCCGCACATCGGCTTTTTCCATCAATTCATTCAGGGTCTCGTGTTCTGTCATGTCGCCAACCTCACGATTTTTGGGCTTTCCGCCGCATTCTGCCCTTGGTGGGCGGCAGCGGGGCCTGTAAGGGCTGTAACGAGCAGTGCAAGCGCCTCTGTATAGGCGTTTTGCGGGAGCAGGTCGAGGGCTGAAAGGGCTGCCTCGGCGTACTCGGCTATCTTTTCGCGCGTGTATGAAATGCCGCCGGAGCTTTCCGCAATATCGTTCAGGCAATGCAGGTCTGAGCGGCTTTTGATATCCTTGCGGAGCGTCGCGTCGAGCTTTGCGGCCTCAGCAGGGTTTTCATCGGCAAGCGTCTTTCTCGCATAGAGCAGGGGGAGCGAGTAAAGGCCACGTTCCATGTCCTGCGATACGGGCTTTCCGTCGGATGAACCGCCGCTGCCGTAGTCGAGCAAATCGTCCCTGAGCTGAAAGAGCATTCCTAGGGCGCGGCCGTAGCCCGCAAGGGTTTTTATGGCTTCCTCGCTTGCGTCTCCGGCTATGGCGCCGCAGACGCACGAGCCTTCGATAAGCGTGGCGGTCTTGCATTCTATCCTTGTATAATATTCCGTCTCGGATTGGAGTTCGGGCTTGTTTTCGATGTCGAATTGGTGGAGTTCGCCGCCGCACATCTTCTTGGGGATGGCGGCTATGGTTTCGGTAGCCTTGTGCGGGATGTCATCGGTGCAGAGCTCAAGCGCGTCGGCTATCATTCGGAAGCCGCACATGGCTGCGTAGCCGTCGCCTTTTTCGGCGTTTATGGTGGCTCGGCTGCGTCTGAGGGGGGAGCGGTCCACTATGTCGTCGTGGACGAGGGACGCGCTATGTATAAGCTCAATGGTAGACATAATGTTTATTATGACATCCATATTGAGGTCGCGTTTGGCGGTCTCGGCGCCGAGGCCGGCACAGAGGCGGACGAGGATGGGGCGGAGGCGTTTGCCGCCGCTCATAAGGGCGCCGTATATCCAGCCGTCCATTTCGGATGGGGCGGCGGGGGAGTACATTGTGGCGAAAGAGGATTCCATTTGGGCGAGGGCGGCGCGGGTCTCTGCGGCGGCGGTTGTGAAGTAGCCGCGTTCAAGAACCGTGAGGAGTTTGTTGTCGGCGTGCAATAAGTCGCCGGCAGCGTGCAGGAGTGCGTTATTTTGCGGCGAGGCAGCCGTGTCAGACCCGCGCCGTCTGCCGCCTATTTCGTCGCCGGCAGCGCGGCGCTCTCGATATTGGTGCGGCTCGCCCCGGAACTCCCCTACGAGGTGGTCATCGTCGCATAGGGCGGTTACGAAGCTGTCTATGGTGGCGGCGAAGGCCCGTTTGGAAGCGCGGGGGGAGGGGCGTTCGAGGTCGGCGCCTATGTTGCAGAGCTCCTGTGAGACGAGGCGGGTCAGGGCGGGGCTGCGAAGGGGCAGGGCGAGGCCGACCGCCAGGCTCATAAACCAGTCCCCGATGATGATGCGGCGCCCTTCGATGGATGATCGCGCGTTCACAAGCCGCCTTGCCTCGTAGAGCGCTTGCAGGGCGGCGGAAGCCTCGGCTGCGCCGTGGAAGCCGCCACGTTCGCTGAAGCCGAGCAGCGCCCGGTCTATGGCGAATGCATGGGCATCGTCCGACGCTCCATAGAGGCCGTGAGTACGCAGAAGCGCGTACCCCTCGGCAAGGTATGACAGGGCTTTTTCGCGGTCTGTCATGCGTCTTACTCCCTTATCGGCTTCCAATCATAGTGGCTCGGCTCGGGCTCCATACCGGGACGCATCAAGCCGATATCTATGCTTTCATCCCCCATGGCAAGCTTGTGCGATACGCTGCCCCTGCCCGGAAGCTCGGCTTTTACCTCGTAGTCGCCGCTGTTCGGCGCGACGGGGTCGAAATAGAACTCGCCATAGGCCGATGTGTATGTAGAAGCCACTGTCTCGCCGTCCTTTGTCAAAAGGACTTCGACGTTTTCGGCGCATACTTCCTCGCCGTCCTCGATATAGGCGATCTCGCCGGCTATCATGTTTTCCGTGAACCTATGCAGGTTTTTGTACCATACGCGCGGCATGACGTGCTCCGGCGCTATGGAGACAAGGCCTTTTTCCACAACCAGTTTCTCAAACTCGGCGTCTTCCATATGTATTGCCATAAGTGCACGGAGGGAGCAGGACTGCACGCAACGCGGCTCTTTCCAGCCATCGTCCAAGAGGTGGGCGCAGAGGGTGCATTTCTGCGCGGCGTTCGCCTCGTCGTTCCAGCTTATGGCGCCGAATGGGCAGGCCTTTACAAGGTCTTCATTGCCCACGGCTTTGCGCGGGTCGAGCAGCACTATTCCGTCGGAGCGCTTTATGACGCAGCCTGGGACGGCCTCGGCGCATGGCGGGTCGTCACAGTGGTTGCAGATGGTGGGTCTGTAGGCGATGTCCACGCGCGGCACTACGCCACGTTCGCGGCGGCCCATAAGGATCCATTTCTGGTCGCGTTTTTTCTGCTTGTCCGTGTAGGGAAGCCACTCGTTTCCTACGTGCTCGTCCTTGCAGGCGAGCATGCAGGTGTAGCAGCCGATACATTTATTAACATCAAATATGATATGCCAACGCTTCATTTATCTGCCCTCCTCATATGTCAATTCTTGCTCGGCGGCGGAGTTCACCGCGGGGCCTTTTAGTTTGGCGAAGTCGCTTATATAGTTCTGGGGATCCTCCGGCTCGACCCATTTGCGTACTTGGACGAGGCAGGAGTTCGGCGCGATGCCGTGGGCGTACTTCGAGAGCGTACGGCCTGGCGTAAGGTTGTTGATGCAGCCGTTCCTGTCAGGGCTCTTGCCGGGCACGCCGACAGGCCTGTAGTCCGCGCAGCTCTCGTGGGTGTGGATAAGCCCTACGGGGACGCGGTTCGTGATCTCGAGACCGCAAAGCACGCTGCCCCTGTCGTTGAATATCTCGATGATGTCGCCGGCCTTGAGGCCGCGTTCGCCCACGTCCTTGGGGTTCATGCGGCATATCCAGTAGTCGAAGCCGTCTATCCGCAGACGATGCTCCTCTATCTCGTTGGCGAATCCCTGCTTTCCGTCCTGCATGGTGTGGAAGGAGTAGCGCGGATGGGTCGAAATGACCTGCAAGGGATATTTGTCGAACAGCACTGAGCGCGGACCCTCCCACGAGGGCTTGTACTTGACTATGGGCGCCCGCTCGTCATCGTCCGGCGCGAAGCGCTTGAGGGTCTGGCTCTCGAACTCAAACAGCCCCGACTGCGTCTGCAGCCCCTCGCCGAAACGCCCGTAATATTCGGACGGCAGCGGCGTAAGCTCCGGCGTGTCTTTTTTGCGGCCCTCGTAAAACCAATTGTACGCAACCGGGTCGCGGCGGTTTTCGGGCAGCGGCGGAACCACGTAGTAGCCCTTTTCCAAAAATTTCATCCAGTCTATGCGGGTGGGGAGGTCGCTGGCATCGAACACACGTTTGACCCAGTCGAAGTCGCTGTTCCCCTCGCTGTACACCTGGCCAAGGCCGAGTTTGCGGGCAATTATTGAATAAATTTCAAAGTCCGGCTTGGATTCGCCAAGGGGCTCGATGCATTTGTGCTGGATGTGGATGGTACGGTAATTGTTCTGCAAGTAGGCCTTTTCGATATAGCCGCCGCAGTTTGCGGTCTCGGCGATGTCCCAACGCTCGAAGTTTGTGCAGGCGGGCAGGATGACGTCCGCGAAGCGCGTCTCGCCCTCCATCCATATGGCCTGGTTCACGACAAATTCCAAGCTGTCCGTGCGGTACATATTGACGAAGCGGTTTGACTCTGGCTGCGTGCCGATATGCGAGCCGCCGAATTTGTAGTACATCTTGACCGGGTTGTGGCCGGGCGCGGGGTATTTCATAAGCGGGAACTGGGAATTGTGCGAGAACACGCCCGCGATATGGGCTTGGGTCTTTTTGTTGATGATGGCTTCGGGTATGCGGACGCGCGGGATGGCCTGGATGTTTGAGTTGACCGAGGGGCTTTGTGGCATACGGTTGTAGACCTGCACGCCTGCGGCGTTGTCGGAGTAGGCGCCGGACATCCCGCCCTCGGCGTAGCCTGGGAACCAGAAGTGCGTGTCGAGCGGGGTGCCGTGCTGCAGGCCGCCGAAGTTTACGCCGGGCTTGCCCCATCCCTGCATGGCGACAAGGCAGACCATGGCGCTCGCCCATTCCGTGGCGTAGGCGTACCTGCAGGCGCCGCCGAATGAGTGGATGCCGCCGGAAGCGAGATAGGTGCGCTTGCTGCCCCATTTTTTCGCCAAGGCGGTGACGATGCGAGCCGGTACGTGCGTTTCCTTCTCTTGCCACTTCGCGTCCTTTGGAATCCCGTCGTCCTCGCCCATTATATAGCGTTTCCAGACATCGAAGCCGACTGAACGGTTTTCCACGAAGTCGTGGTCGTAGGTGCCGTCCTTTATCCATTGGTGGGCTATGGCGAGGGCCATGGCGGTGTCCGTGCCTGGCCTCGGCGCTATCCACGTCCCCTTGAACACCGACGCTGTACAATTATAAAACGGGTCTATATGCACGGCCTCGATGCCGAGCTCCTTCATCCATGCGCGGCGTATGGTGCCTTCCTGTGCGCCGTATATGCCGTTGGTGGCTTCGGGGTCCGCCGACCAGAACACTATCATTTCGGCGTTTTTCATGCAGTCCTCGACCGTGCCGTAGAACTCAGCCCCGCCGTTCCTTGCGCTGCCTCCGTAATGGTGGACCGCCCCCCATGCAAAGCCCTCCCAACTGTCGGGGTTGCGGGCATCGAATGTGGCGCCCAGACAGTTGAAGAAGCGGCGCGTGCAGCTTGTGTAATAGCCGATATTGCCCCAGGTGTGGTGGCTGCCTGACGTATGGAACACCGCGCCGGCGCCGTATTCTTTCCTGACGCGCATTATCTCGTTTGCCACTATGTCGGACGCTTCCTCCCATGAAATGCGTTCGTAGCCTGAGACGCCTCTGTTTTGGGGGTTGCGTTCGCCGTTCGGGTCGAAGTCTACGCGCTTCATCGGGTAGAGGATGCGGTCGGGCGAGTAGACTAGCGACTTGAGCGACATGGTGTGGGCGGATATGGTGCTGCGTTTCGGCGGCGTGAACCTCTTGCCCTTCGCCTCGATAGTCCATGGGGCGGGGTCGTCCTGGTCGAATTCGAGCGGCGTGATGCGCACGATGCGTCCGTCCTTGACGTAGACGAACACGGCGCCGCCGTTTGTGCCGTTCACATAGCGAATCTCGCCGTTTGGCATCTTGGTGCCGTATGCGCCGCCGTAGAGTATAGGCGCCGCAAACACCTTGAGAAGCAGGCCAGAAAACCAGTCTGAAAGCTCGTCATCGCCGAGCAATTGCAGATTCTGGTTCTTTGCCGCGTTCACGAAGTCCATCTGGTTCCTGATGACGAACGTAAGCTTGCGGGCTATCTCCCATGTCTCGAATATCATGGTCAGGTCTGCGCCGGGGAATACGCCCGTCTGCGCCGTGACCGTGCCGCCCTTGAACACGAAGAAGCGGCCGAAGGTATCGTCGCGGAGCTTCATCTGGACTTTTGCGTCGTAGCGCGCCATTTCTTTCTTGAACTCAGGGAATGCCACCGCCATTGAGGTGAGCACCTTGTCCAACGCGAAAGCGGTGCCGCTGAACATCATTTTGTTGACGGAATCCATGGGCTTGATTTTTTTCAGACGATCGACTGTGTTCATTTGCTTTCCTCTTTATTTTTCCCTCTAAAAAAAACTATTTGTGATATATTCCAATAAGTGATAGGATAGCGGTCAGGAAGCTAGTTATCAAGCACACACATCACAAACATCGATACTGGTTTTGTGAGATTACCCAAAAGGCGCAAGCAAGGAGAGAATTATGCGTGTATCCCCGGAAATGTTGAAAGACTATTTGGTGAACAAGGGCTTCGAGGTAGGGCTTGCCGGCAATGCCAGGCTGAGGTTTAGAGACGTGCGGCTGCCAGAGCCCGGCGAAGGCTATGACCCTGAATACATCTACCTGATGACGGAGGGGCAGTGGAACGAGGCGGGCGGACAGGCGAACGCGTTCGTGGCGGCGGGAGCGGTTGAATTTCAGCCTGAGCAGGGGCATTGCCTTATGACGGCGGCGGGCGACACGGAGCTGCTTCTCAACAGGATACGTGAGTGCTTTCAGAGCTATTATGAGTGGTACGAGGACCTTTACAAGACCATCGCGGTCGGGGACAGCATCGAGACCATCCTCGAGAAGTGCATCCCTGTGTTGCGGAATCCGTTTTTTATCGACGACAGCAGCTATAGGACACTGGCACGGCTCAGAAGCTATCCGACGGACGGCTTTAGGGACAACGAATACATATTCATGCAGCAGAGCGGGCACCACAGCGCCGACTATATATTCGCGATGCTCAACAGCAACGTGTCCGTGGAGTCGTCTGCGATTTCGCCGAGACCGATCATTCACAAACTGGACTTTTTGGCGCACAGGACGCTGTACAGCACTATAAAGGTGGAGGGCGAGATAGTGGGATTTTTCTCGTGCATCGAGATAGACACGCCGTTCACGCCGGGCATGATGGACGTGTGCGAGTCGCTGACGGAGCTTATGAGCGTGGTGCTTGCGAGGCAGGCGAATATGCCGAAGGCGAGGCACAAGTCGCTGGACAACGACTTGTTTCTGGGGATAATGAACGGATCCATCGTGGACCCCGAGCTGACCAAGACCGCCTTCGCCCAAGTGGGGCTGACCAAGGGCGACTATTTCGTGGTCTATACGGTCACGGACGTGGACACTTCGGAGAACGCTTTTTTGCTGCCGCGCATAATGGAGCTGCTTATGTCGAACTTGGAAAGCGGCTTCACGGTCGCGGACGGCTCCAATATCATCCTCGTCATAAATTCAAAGCTCGACGAGGAGCTACGCGAGAAATTGGTGCATCTTATAGGCTTCTACCTCGGGGAGTTCGACGTGTGCATAGGGTTTTCGCTTGGGTTTTCCGACCCGCAGGCGCTTACGACGCACTACAACCAGGCTGTGGCGGCGACGCGGTTCGGCAAGCTGACGGACAAGGCCTCAAAGGTCTTTGGCTACGGCGAGGTGGTGGGGTATGACGTATTAGAGAAATATGGAAATAACGACCAGAGGCTGGCAATCTGCCACCCTGCGATATTCACCTTGCTTGAGCATGACCGCGAAAAGAAAATGAATTTGCTGCCAACGCTCAAGGTGTTTGTGGAGTGTTTGGGGGACACGGCTCAGGCGGCGGACAGGCTGTATCTGCACAGAAACTCGCTCTACTACCGGCTGAAGCAGATAACGGCGCTGACGGGCGTGGACCTCTCGGATGAGAGGGTGCGGTCGCATATAACGCTGTCGATACGGATACTGGAGATAAACGGGTAGGGGGGGGATTGGTATGCTGCTTGCGGGGGCGAGAAAACCGTTCTTGAGATATTTTTTCAGGTGCTATACATTCACCTTGAAAACCCTGAGGAAGAGACCATAAACACAGGAGTGCGAAAAGAGAGTCCAGCATGATAAACGAACGAATATATATAACAGGAAAAGATGGAATCCGAAGAGATAAAACCGAGAACATCGTAAGTTGCGAAAGAGTAGGCGACAAATACCATATCTTTTATAAGAATCAAACAAAGCCAGACGCTTACACTCCTTTTGCAAGTAACGTAGATGTAGTCAAATCCGCCTTGAATGACAAACAATCCAATAGCTGCTTTAGCTACTTGAAAGAAATTGCTGAAGTGGCAGGGGTCATCGAGAAAGACGAGGAAAAAGAAAAGGGAAGCCCCAAGGATGTTTCCGAAAACGTTGAAGAAAGAGACGAAAGCAAATTCAACACCCTCAAGGCTTTCAAGGAGGTCGACTTTGTGGAACCAGATTGCGCCCTCGCTTGGTATCTTTCAGGGAAATTTTCCGTAAGCAAGCCTGCCAAGGAAGCAAGTCCTCACATATTCCCATTCGCATTCAATTTGAGCCAAAAGGATGCGTTAGACAAAGCTTTTTCAAACAGGCTCAGCATAATCGAAGGCCCTCCCGGAACGGGAAAGACGCAGGTCATCCTAAACATTGTCGTAAACGCGGTCATGCAGGGGAAAACCGTTGCTGTCGTCTCGAACAACAACACCGCCACGGAAAATGTACTCGAAAAACTAGAAAAGCAAGGCTTCGGCTTCATCGCGGCTTTGTTGGGAAAAAAAGAAAACAAGGAAAAGTTCATTGCTTCGCAACCGCCGATGCCCGACAGGACGAACTGGCAAATTGACGCGCAGCAAGAGGCTTCAAAGTCAAAGGATTTGGAGAAACGGTACGCCAGTCTGAAAAGAATGCTCGAACAAAAGAACGATCTGGCGCATCTGAAGCATGAACTGTCTTCCATAGCAACTGAGAAAAAACATTTCCTACGCGAAGCAAAGAGCGAAAAGACGCTGGTGGAAGCCGATGTCTTTCGAAAACCCAAAGGAAACAGTTCAAAAAAAGCCCTCGACCTATGGTTGCTATGCGAAGAATGGACTGGTGGCGGGGTGGTTGCCGAACTGTTTAGGGCACTCATGGAAATCTTCAGTCCAAGCAGGCGCTTTATTCGCAAATTGCTGAAAGAACATGCCCGAGAAGATCTAATCGAGGCATACCAACGCCTTTTCTACGATTTTAGAATTCCTGAGCTAAAGAGGAAAATTGACAAAATGGAGCACGACATTGAGAATTATGGATTAGATGCAAGGCTACAGGAATATACTGAGATTTCCACAGAACTCTTCCGCAACTGTCTGTACAAAAAATATGGAACAAAACCGCGCAAAGTTTACAACCACGAAGACTTTTGGAAGAATTCAGAGTGTTTTCTCGATGACTATCCTATCGTGATGAGCACGACGTATTCGCTAAGAAGCAGCTTGAGTCGTGACACGATGTACGACATGGTGATCATCGATGAATCCTCACAAGTGGACATATGTTCCGGCGCACTTGCACTTTCTTGCGCGAAAAACGTGGTCGTCGTAGGGGACTCGAAGCAACTGCCGCCCGTTGTGAAGGATGATGTTGCGAAAATCACAGAAGAAATATTTAAGCAATATTCGCTGTCCGATACGTATTGTTTCAAAGATCACAGCCTCCTGTCGTCGTTGAAAGCAATGTCAGGAAACGAGACAAACAAGTCAGGAACATACAAAGGCGTGGCAGAGACCCTGTTGAGGGAACACTATAGATGCCACCCCAAAATAATTGGGTTCAGCAACAAGAAATTCTACAACGATGAACTCATCATACTTACGGAACACAGCACACACCCCGAGCCGTTGGCCGTTCACAGGACAGTAAAAGGAAATCATGCTCGCGTCCGAATGAACCAAAGACAAATTGATGTAATCGAAAAGGAAGTCATACCCGAACACAAGCTAAGTGTGGACGATGAAACGCTGGGGATCATCGCGCCTTATTGCAACCAAAAGAAAGCACTATTAAAAGAGTTCGGCGAAACGAGCGTTAAGATAGGGACTGTAGATGGATTTCAGGGACAGGAAAGAAAAGCCATTATACTATCCACAGTTGACGACAAAATCAGCAAATTCACAGACAATGACAAAAGGCTGAATGTGGCGATTACCCGTGCCATAGACCAGCTTATTGTCGTAGTCAGCGCCGAAGAGCCTCCAAAAGACTCCAACATCGGCGACCTCATCAAATATGTGGATTATCACGATGGGATTCTTGCTGACAGCAAAATCAATTCGGTATTCGATATGCTTTACAAGTGCTACGCCGAGCGCAGGCAAGTGTTCCTCAAGAAGTATCTTCGGGTGTCGGAGTATGCAAGCGAGAACTTGATGTATGGCATCATCACAGAGGTTTTGGAAGAAAAGAAAGACTATAATCTTAACGTGTCCGACCATGTTCGTCTGAACACCCTTCTTAGGAACATGAGCCTGCTTGACAGAGAAGAAGCGAAATACGCAATGAACGACTGGACTCATGTGGATTTCCTAATCGCCGATACCGTAACCAAAACTCCACGGCTTGCTATAGAGGTCGATGGGTCGGGATTCCACAAAAAAGGAACCAGACAAGAAGAACGAGACAAAATGAAAGACAGCATCCTAAGGAAATACAATCTGCCCTTGCTCCGCTTCCGGACCGACGGTAGCGGGGAGCGGGAGAGGCTGAGCGAGGAACTGGACAGGGTTATGGGCGGGCGGCGGAGCTAAAGCAACCGTATCATCTGTACCAAATACGGTTTGGATGTGTCGTATAGCTTCAAGGGGTCGCCACCGTCAATGCGAACAAACTCATTGCGCGTGTAAAACGATATGAGCGGTTCTTTGTCTTCACACTCGACGTATGTGAATTTGCCGCCCAGATCACGTTGGATTCTTTTAACTTTGTCGCAGGCCAGCTTCAGAAGGATGCTGCCATCTATTGTCTCTTTCAGTCCGGCAGCATAGTTTTTTCCAAGCTGGGCAATCAAGGGCAAAGGCAATGAATAACTCTCGCTTCTTTCGTCCAGCCTTCCAAACCTGCTTACTTTTTTCTCTAGGTTTTTCGAAAGGAGTTTTGCAGGAACTTGAAGGATTTTGTGAGCCAATGTAAAGTAGCCGAGAAAATCCCCTTTCTCCAACAATACAAGATGTGTTCTGGCAACACTTTGAGCCGAGAAATCGAGGGCTTTTTCTTTAATGAATCTTTCTACATCCTCATTGTGGATACTACGAAACCCGGAAAGATACTCCTTCAGCCCTACCGTCTCGTCATTGGTCACCAAATCCGCAAGGTTGACTACAATATAGCTGATAGCTTGGTCCCCCTGATGAAGTCCTTTATTTCATCGCCTCGCAGCTCTTTGTACTCAACAGAAGGCGGGTTCGATGTTCCTTTGGCTTGTTCGGCAGCTTCAAGAGCCTTTACAAGACAGACGGCGGCATCCACGTCCTTGATTTCTATATTGTTAAAAATGCTACTCGTTGCCATAATGCAACCTTCCTTTCCTATTCTTTTCAACCCCGCTCCCCAGTAGGGTGGCAACCCAAGATTCTATGGGCAAAATTTATACTGTTGCATATTTTATCATAAATTTTTGTCGAATTCTCAAAAGTCACCGCAAAATATTGAACATGAAGTAGATTTGCGAGACGTGTCGCAAATATGAAACTGGCGATAATGCAGAAAGGATTTTATCAATGGAAAAGAACATAACGGGCAAGACCTTCGGTAGGCTGAAAGCCATACGACCGACAGGGAAGAGAAAGAACGGCACCGCAGTCTGGCTATGCGAATGCGAATGCGGCGAGAGCAAGGAGGTGGTTGCAAACAGCCTTATCTCGGGCAACACGAGGTCGTGCGGATGCCTCGGGGCGGGCAGAAAGCCCATCGACCTAGCAGGCAAAACGTTCGGGAGGCTGAAAGCCATACAGCCGACAGGGGATAAGAGGAATGGTCATATCGTATGGCTCTGTGAATGTGAGTGTGGAGGACGCAAGGGTGTTGCGCAAGACATGCTACAACGAGGGCTGACAAAATCATGCGGATGCCTTAGGCGGGGGAGAAAGCCTTCTCCCAGATATTGACGGGCAAGGCAAACGAACGCTCGACGAGCAGGACCTATGGGTGTGGGTTGGGAAAAGTAACATTGAAGCTCACACGCCTACTATGCTATTGACAATGTTCCCTGCTTAGGTGAACATTGGTGATTTTATCAATTATGGCAATTATTGCCGCAAAGGTATCATTGGAAAAATGCCTCGCTACAACCGCAGAATTGAGTTGTTTGAAAAGTGGGTAGCGCTTATGTTTACCTGGACGAAAGCGATAATCTAGGATTTGACTTTACCAAAAAGAAAACATCGTCTTGGTTTGTTGTGGCTTTCTTGTTTTCGCGAGAGCCGAGGAAATTGAACAAAGTCGTCCGAAAAATTTTCAAGGGCTTCGGCAAATTGGAGATAAAGAGCCACCGTGGCGTTCGCCATGCTTTCAAGGAAAGGCCTATAGCATAAGCATTTAATCCCCTCACAACGTCAAAGGGCTACAGGTTGCCGACTGCATAGCATGGTCGCTTTTTAGAAGGGTGGAAAGCAAAAAATAGTTTGACGATATGGGGCAGGCACGATATGATGTGTGTGCGCCTGTTTTTTGGTCTGTTTTGGTGTAGGCGCGGTCTGTTTTTTAGGGCTTTTCGATTGGAGGTAAAGACAATGAAGAAAATGGCAATCGCTGACGTAAAACCGTATGCCGCTCCGGGGCACTTTGATGTGTCGGTGCTGCGCTTGCAAGGCACGGACGAGACTGGGATCAAGACGTTTTGGGTAGGTAAGTCTCTGTTCCTACCGGGCGGCGGCGCGGACTGGGGCTATGAGGACAATCCGAACGAGAAGGTGTATTTCGTCCTCAAGGGCGAGATAACCGTGGAATCCAAGGACGAGGTGTTTCGGCTGAAAGAGGGCGATTCGATATATATAGCGCCGTTTGAGGGGCGGAAAATCAAGAACGAGACAAACGATGTCTGCGAAATGCTTGTGATGATAACGTACAAGGGCCTTGAATAGGGAGAAATTATGGAAATTAGAAAAGTTGCTGTACTAGGGTCGGGGCTTATGGGCAACGGCCTTATGCAGGTTTTTGCCCGCGACAAGGACACGAGCGTGGTGCTTCGCTCGCGGTCGATGAAGGACGATCCTTTTGCGGGGGTGCGTGCAGACCTAGACATACTTGTGGCGAACGACGCTATGACGGGCGCGGACGCTGATGCCATCCTCTCGCGAATGAGCTTCACGGACAATATGGAGGAAGCAGTCTCGGATGCGGATTTCGTGGTGGAGTGCGTGCCAGAGGACATGGAGATAAAGCAGAATTTCTTCCGCGATATCGAGCCGATGGTCAAAAAGACGTGCATTCTCGCGACGAACACATCGGTGATGAGCGTAACGGGGATAGCGTCGAAGTGCCAGGACAGGACTAGGGTGGTGGGAGCGCATTTCTGGAACCCGCCGTACCTTATCCCATTGGTGGAGGTGATAAAGGGCGACGAGACCTCTATGGAAGTGATGGACGCTACTTATGACTACCTGAAGAAGATAGGAAAGAAGCCTGTGCGGTGTATGAAGGACGTACAGGGCTTTGTGGCGAACCGCCTGCAGCACGCGCTTTGGCGTGAGGCGCTGTATATGGTAGAGGCGGGGATAGCCGACGCCGCGACCGTGGACGAGGCGCTGAAGTACGGGCCGGGGCTTCGCTGGCCGCATCTCGGGGTGCTTGAGAACGTCGATATGATAGGCGCCGATCTTTCGCTCGCGATACAGAAGAACGTAATACCGTACCTTGCCGACAACAAGGAGCCGTCGTCGCTGCTTGTGAAGCTGGTCGAGGAGGGCAAGCTTGGGTTCAAGACGGGCGAGGGCTACCAGAAGTGGACCGAGGATGAGGCTGCGGCGTCACGCAAGTCGCTTAGGGAGTATTTGATAAAGGTTACAAAGGATTTGGAGTGAGTGGGCGAGGTTAACATAATACGTTATTATGTAAATCTATATAAGGTAAGTTAAAGTTGTTGCTAATTGCAGCTAAATAGCTAAAGTTTTAGAAAGGAAAGTAAAAATGGGAAAGAAAGTATTTGTTGATTTGACACATCCGTTCAGTGCAGAGATTCCACGTTGGCCGTATTTCGACAAGCCGATGATCGACAACGCGCACACCATAGCCAAGGGCGGCGTGCTGACGCAGAGGGTCATGTGTACGATGCACACGGGCACGCATTGCGACGCGCCCCGCCACGTTATGGAATTTGAGTTCAACGGCAAGCGTGCGCGCTATACGCACGAAATGCCTGTCGACGCATATACCGGCGATGCAATCTGTCTTGATGTCCGCATTGAGGCGTGGGGGCCGTTCGCGCCTGCGGTGGATCCGGGCAAGTGCCTCGGCACGCCGTCGCTTATCGGGCCTGAGCATCTTGAGGACGCCTGCGAGCGCGCGGGCATAAAGCCTGCGGAGCTTGAGGGAATGATAGTCTGCCTGAACACGGGAATGCACCGCAAGTTCGACGACAGCAAGGCCTACTACCATTATGCGCCCGGCACTGGCATCGAGGCGGGCAAGTGGTTTGTGAAGCATAAGGTGAAGTGCGTCGCGATGGACAGCCAGGCGCTCGACCACCCGCTGCACACGGCCATGGGCAACAACGGCATGACGCGCATGAATTTGCTCGGGTCGTCGGGCTACCCGCTGACCGAGGAATACACAAAGGCGTTCGGCGAGAAGGCCTATGCTGAGTTTGACAAGTTCGAGTATATCCGCATTTATGGCCAAGAAGCCTACGACAAGAAGTTTGGCGACCTTGAGAAGAACGGCGAGTGGGGCACTTGGGAGCCTTGCCACAAGCTGCTGCTCGGCAACGGCATCGTGGGCGTCGAGAACCTTGGCGGCGACCTCGACAAGGTGAAGGGCAAGCGTTTCCGCTTCTTCTGCTTCCCGATCCGTTGGTATATGGGCGATGGCGCGATGGCGCGCTGCGTGGCCGAGATAGACGAGGACGACCTGAACGATGTGCCGGACCGCACATATATGTACGGCGGAACGGGTTTCGGCGATTGCTGGTATAAGTAAGGGCGTTCGCATAACAGGCAGAATAGGCAATGGCGTTGTCGGAAAGTGCGAGCCTTGCCAATAATCGTTAATATTGTTAAATAAAGGAGAGCGTTCTTATGATAACATTGGATTACACAAACCAAACCATTAAGGGCCTGTTCGGTCTCGAAGGCAAGACCATCGTCATAACGGGCGGCGGCGGCGGCCTCGGTCTTTCGATGGCGCGCGGATTCGCGAACTACGGGGCGAACCTTGTGCTGACTGGACGCACGAAAGAGACGCTGGACAAGGCGGCCGCGGAGCTTGCGGACACGGGCGCAAAGGTGCTTACCGTCGCGGCGGATACCCTGGAGCTTGCCGACTGCCAGAAGATCGTGGACGAGACGGTCGCGAACTTCGGCGCGGTCGATGTGCTTGTGCCGGCGGCGGGGGTGGCTCGGCGCCATCCTGCCGAGGAGTTTCCCAAGGAGGATTTTGACCTCGTGATAGACACGAACGTCAAGGGTACGTGGAATATCGACCAGGTGGTGGCAAGGCAGATGATGAAGCAGTTCGAGCAGGGCAAGAGCCCAGCGGGCAAGATCATCAACATCACGTCCGTGCGTGCGAACAACGGGCATCCCCTGGGCTATGGGGCGTATGCGGCATCCAAGGGCGCAGTGATATCCATGACGCGTCAGCAGGCGTTTGAGTGGGCGAAGTACGATATAAACGTGAACGCGTTGGGGCCGACGATAGTGCTTTCGGCGTTGACGAAGCCGGTGTTCGACGATCCTGAGAAGGCGAAGATATTTACGGACAGGATACTTTTCCACAGGCCGATGGTGCCGGGAGAGCTGATAGGGTCGGCGGTGTTTTTGGCGTCGCCCGCGTCGGATTTTATTACCGGCCAGGTGTTGTATGTAGATGGAGGCTGTGTAGCAGCATAGGAAGGAAATTATTAATTATGAGTGAACTGAAGAACAAACGTATCATCACTGTGGCGCCGACGGGGGCGTGGCCGACCAAGGAGAACACCCCGAACGTGCCCATTGAGCCGGAGGAGATCGCGGAAGAAATCTACAATTGTTGGAAAGAGGGCGCTGCCATCGCCCATATCCATGTGCGGAACGACGAGGGCAAGGCGGCGATGGAGTTCTCCAAGTTCGAGAAGGTAGTCACCCTGGTACGTGCGATGAAGGACTGCGACATCATCATGAACCTCACGACGTCGGGCGGCATCGGGCTGAAAGAGGATGACCGCATCAAGCCGTTTTACGAGCTGAAGCCGGAAATGGCGTCGTACGACTGCGGCACGATGAACTGGCAGCATGTGACGGTCTTTGAGAACAATCCCGCATTCCTTGAAAGGCTTGGGACTTTGATGCAGGAAGTGGGCGTGAAGCCGGAGGTCGAGGTGTTTGACCCAGGGATGATCTACAACGCGCAGCACTACCTAAAGAACGGATTTTTGAAGGCGCCGCTGCATTTCCAATTCTGTATGGGCGTGCCGGGCGGCATATCCGCCACGACCAAGAACCTCGTGTTTATGAAAAGCTGCATGGAGGAAGTGGCTCCAGGCTCGACGTGGAGCGCATTCGGCGTCGGCGCGAGGGCTATGGAGATTCTTTATGCGACGGTGGCGATGGGCGGCCATGTCCGCGTGGGCATGGAGGACAATGTGCTGTACAAGAAGGGCGTCATCGCCGAGAGCAATATGGTGTTTGTGGCCCGCGCCAAACGGATTATCGAGGAGTTTGGGCTTGAAACAGCGACCCCGAACGAGGCTCGCGAGCTGCTTGGGCTGAAAAAATAGTTATAGCTTGAATCAAGGAGAATCGCTTTGAGAGACAAAATTTTGACTGCGGAGCAAGCGGTCGCGCCCATAGGCGATGGCGCCGTTTTGATGATAGCCGGCTTTATGGCCTGCGGCACGCCGGAGATAATCATAGACGCGTTGGTCGCCAAGGGGCCTAAGAACCTTACGATAATCGGCAACGACGCCGGGTATCCGAACCGCGGCATCGGCAAGCTGGTGACTGCAGGGCTCGTGAAGAAGCTGCTAGTGTCGCATGTGGGGCTCAACCCCGAAGTGGGCAGGCGGATGAACACGGACGTGGAGGCGGACAGGATAGAGTGCGAATTGGCGCCGCAGGGAACCATTATCGAGCGTTGCCGCGCAGGTGGCTACGGCCTCGGCGGCATCCTGACCCCGACCGGAGTGGGCACGATAGTGGCCGAGGGCAAGCAGGTGATAAACGTCAAAGGGCGCGACTATCTGCTGGAGGAGCCGCTTAGGGCGGACTTCGCCCTGATGCGCGGGAACAAGGTGGACAAGTTCGGGAACGTATGTTTCCACGGCACCACGGTGAACTTCAACCCCGTGATAGCCACGGCTGCCGACCATGTGATAGTCGGCGCGGTCGAGGTGGTCGAGATAGGCGAGCTCAACCCAGACCATGTCGCGGTCTCGGGCATCTTGGTAGATACGATAGTGGGAGGTGAAAAGCCATGGCCGATCGGATAAAGAAAGACACGAGAGACCCAAAGGTCATCATCGCTTCCCGCGTGGCGAAGGAGCTCCATGACGGCGATGTGGTCAATCTCGGCATAGGCCTGCCCGTGATGGTGGCGGACTACCTGCCTGACGGCGTGCATATAATACTTCAGAGCGAGAACGGCCTTATGGGCATGGGCCCTGCGCCCGACAAGGGCAATGAGGACGTCGACGTGACGAATGCGGGCGGCGGCTTCGTGACCATGGAGCCATATGCCATGTGCTTCGACACTTCGATGTCGTTCGGGTTTATCAGGGGCGGGCATGTGGACGCGACCGTGCTTGGCGCGCTCGAAGTCGACGAGAAGGGCAATATCGCGAACTGGATAGTGCCTGGCAAGATGGTGTCCGGCATGGGCGGCGCGATGGATCTTGTGGTCGGCGCTAAAAAGGTCATCATCGGGATGCTTCACACCCAGGTGGTCAAGGACAAGGAGACCGGCGAGGTGAAGCGCGTGGACAAGAAAATCCTCAAGGAATGCAAGCTGCCGCTGACGGCGGTGGGCGCGGTGGACCTTATCGTGACGGAAATGGGCGTTATCGACATCACCAAGGACGGCTTTGTGCTTCGCGAGCTACACCCGGACTACACGCTTGAGGAGATACAGGATGCGACTGGCGCCGAGCTGATAGTGTCGGGCGAACTGCGGGAAATGCAGATTTAATAATTTTCATTTTGGGAGAGTGGAGATATCGGGGGGCGTTGGGTCATGGACTCAGCGCTCCTTGGGTTTTGTGGGGGTTTTTGTGAGGGTTGAGAGTTTATATGAGGGCTGTGAGTTTTGAGAGCGTCTGCGGGTCGTTTGCGTTGGCGAGGTAGGTGGCGGGGTCGCCCAGGGTGGATATATGTTCGGGGGCATCGAGCGGGACGTATGTCGTGTTTAGCAGTGGGAATGCGTCCGTGACCTTGAGGGCGTTTTTTTCGGCAAGGCCTTCGAGCACGGGGATGGCGGATTTGGAGAAGCAGGCGAGCAGGGGCTCGGTGCTGCCGTGGAATGTGGGGACAGCGGCGTCGTATGGTGCGGGGGCGTGGGTGGTGTCGAGAGTGGGGGCGGTGTCGAGAGTGGGCGGGCGACCGACCGCAGGGGTCGCCCCTACGGTGGTAGCGTTGTTTTTTGTGGGGATGGGGGAGCTTTCGGTGGGAATAGCGGAGCAGGCACGAGCCATCAGGCGGTGAAGCGCGGCGGGGACGAGGGGCGCGTCGACGGGGCGGAAGCATACAAACATACGTTCGCTGGCTTTGAGGGCTGAGACTATGCCGCCTAGCGGTCCGAGAGAGGGGCGTTCGTCAGGGATGACGCGTACGCTGGTAAAGGCGTAGCGCCCGCACCCTTCAGCATCGCCCGCCGAGACAAAGACCTCGGGGAACCCACAGAACCCATCCATCGCGATCTCTATCAGCAGCCTGCCGTCAAGCTCGAGCAGAGCCTTGTCCGTGCCCATGCGGCGGCTCATGCCACCGGCCAACACGCAACCCGCCACACCGGCCAACGAAACCGTATCAAGGTCGTGAAAAAAATTATGCTTGCCCATATGGAGAATATATCAGAGAATATAAGAAATGTGAAGTTATTGCTAACATGCGGCAAAGGGGAATGATATTTGAGGACTACAGACGATCTGACATTGAAATACGGGCTTGACGCAAGGCTTACGCCGGGGCAGACGGTGGTGTACGGCTTGCAGCATATGGTGCTGTTCACCGCGAACTCCGCCATTATGCCAGTCATCATAGCGATGAGCCTGGGGCTCGAAAGCGTGGCTATCTCGGAAATGCTGCTGCGGACGTTCTTCCTCTGCGGCGTGCTGTCGATACTCCAGACGCGTTTCGGGCATGGCTACCCTATAATAGACGGGCCCTCCGGCCTGTGGCTGTCGGTGTGGATAAGCCTCGCCGCCGTGACGAGCGCCATGGGCGGGGACTTGGCGGCGCTCAGGGCACACCTTGAATTTGGGATGATTGTGGCGGGCGCCTTGGTGGTCGCGCTTGGGTTCTCAGGATTTATGAAGCATATAGCGAAGCTGTTCACGCCCATGGTGAACGGCGTGTTTTTGATTCTGATGCCCGTACAGCTTTCAAAAAGCTTTGTGGCGGGGATGCTCGGCATGGTGTACGAGGGCAGCGAGCCCGATATGAGGGCGTTTGCCGCGTTCTGGATAACGGTGGCTGCCATGATAATCATAAATATATTCGGGACGCCGTTTCTCAGGACCATAGCGATTCTTTTGTCCATAGCCGTCGGTTGGGTGTTCGCCGTGGGCGTGGGAATCGGGAATTTCGGCGATATGGCGGAGCTGAGATCCATTTTCGTGCTGCCGGAGGTGTTTGCGTGGGGCACGCCGGTCTTTGACCCTGGCATACTCCTTACCTGCATACTTGGGGCGTTTTTGCTTTTTGCAAACGTGATAGGCTCGTTCCTGGGCATGGCGGGTGCGCTCGGCGAGGAGTTTACGGAGCGGCAGCTGAACAGGGGGACGGTGTTTTTTGGGATTTCGACAATGATGACAGGCTTCTTCGCCACCATCGGATTCGTGCAGTTCGCGACCTCGATAGGCATTGTGCGAATGACAGGCGTGGCTTCGCGCAGGCCGTTCTACTTTGGGAGCGCGGCCATGATAGTGCTGTCGGTGCTCGCGCCTGTGGGCATGTTTTTCGCTGCGATACCTCCGCCCGTCGGCTATGGGGCGTTGCTCGTCTTGTTCGGCGTGATAGTGAAGCAGGGCGTTGACCACTTGAAAAAAGCCGAGCTTACGGAGCGGAAAGGCTTCGCGCTCGGCATATCCATGCTCACGGCCACAGGCATCATGATGCAGCCCTTCGGCGCGTTCTCGCACTTGCCGGCTATTGTCGTGCCCTTTATATCAAACGGTCTGCTAGTAGGTATCATACTGGCGATAGCGCTGGAGCAGGCACTGAAAGGAAAAACTAATGTATAACAATATTCTCGACTCCATCGGCAGGACGCCTATGGTGAAAATCAACTCGATGAACCCGAACCCTGGTGTGGGCATTTATGCTAAGCTGGAGGGGTTCAACCCGACGGGCAGCATAAAGGACCGTATCGCGTTGAAGATGATTGAGCAGGCGGAGAGCGACGGCGCGTTGACGAGGGGCAAGATTATCATGGAGCCGACATCGGGCAACACGGGCATCGCGCTCGCCATGATTGGGGCGGTGAAGGGCTACAAGGTGCAAATCGTGATGAGCTCGGCGGTGTCGGTGGAGCGGCAGAAGATGATAAAGGCGTTCGGCGGGGAGATAATCCTTACGGACCCGGAGCTTGGCACGGACGGCGCCATAATGAAGGCGAGGGAGCTTGTGGCGGAAAGGCCGGACTTATATTTCTTCCCCAACCAATTCTCGAATATGTACAACAAGCTCGCCCATTATTCGACCACTGCCGAGGAGATATGGGAGGACACAGGCGGGAAGGTGACGCATTTCGTGTCCTCGCTCGGGACTTCGGGGACCATTATGGGGGTGGGGATGCGGCTCAAGGAGAAGAACCCTGACATAAAGATAGTCGAGGCGCACCCTGTAAAGGGGCATTATATACAAGGGTTGAAAAACATGGAGGAGGCGATAGTGCCGGAGCTCTATGACGAGGGCGAGATAAACGAGAGCATAATGGTGGAGAGCGAGGACGCTTTCGAGATGGCGCGGCGGATCGTGTGGGAGGAAGGCATCTTCGTGGGAATGAGCAGCGGGGCGGCAATGATGGCGGCGTTGGCGGTGGCGGAGAAGCTGGAATCGGGGCTTGTGGCGGTGATATTCCCGGACAGGGGGGAGAAGTACCTCAGCACGGATATGTTTTATACCTAGGGCATGGCTGATGGTTTGTGATATCTGCCCGAATGCCTGCGATATAGCCTCCGGCGGGGTGGGGGCGTGCTTGGCGCGGGGCGCGGGGGTCGTACCGTTGGGATATGGCAGGCTTACGTCCCTGGCGCTCGACCCTGTGGAAAAGAAGCCGCTGTATCACTTTCATCTTGGGTCGATGGTTCTTTCGGCTGGCAGCTTCGGTTGCAATCTGAGGTGCCCATGGTGCCAAAACCATGGCATTTCCATGATCGGGCACAAGGAGGCGGAGGCGTATGGGCTGCATAATGTTTCGCCAGAGGAGCTTGCGGACATGGCGGAGCGGCACGCGGCATACGGAAATATAGGCGTGGCTTTCACCTACAACGAGCCGCTTATAAACTTTGAGTACGTGATGGACACATCGCGGATTCTCAAGGGGCGTGGGCTGAAGTCCGTCCTTGTGACAAACGGTTATGCGAATCCTGGGCGGTTCAAGGAGCTTCTGCCGTATGTCGATGCGATGAACATCGATCTGAAGTCGATCAACGAGGGTTTTTATGAAAAAATAGGCGGGCGCTTGGATATTGTGCAGGAAAACATCAGGGCGGCGGCCTCGCGCTGCCATGTGGAGCTCACTTGCCTGCTGATAGACGGCGAAAACGACACGGAGGAGGAGATGGAGGCGATGGCGGAGTTCGTCGCGTCGGTTTCAAGGGACATCCCGCTGCATATATCGAGGTTCTTCCCGCATTACAGAATGGAGGACAGGGCGGCGACAGACCTTGGGAGCATGAGGCGGTTCGAGGCGATAGCGCAGCGGCGGCTCACATACGTGCATCTGGGGAATGTGTGATTTGACCGTGGGCAGGGAAGGGCGTATACTAGCCTTAACCTGAGGCGTGCGAGGAAGTTGCTAAATTTATCCAACACTAAAGTACCGGGAACGCCGGGTCACAGGCGCGGCTGCCGGGCCGGCTTCGACCGGATGGCAAATGCGTGGTGCAGGCAACCCACCTAACGATGTTAGGGTACTTTGCGCAACGGATACGGCGCCTCGGGGGTTGTTTTGCTATTACGGAGGGTTGGTTTTGTGATGGATGCGGTGCGGGATGTGGTGATTTCGGAGACGGGCGATTATGGGGCGTTGGTGGAGCTGTTTGTCGCCAATGGGCTTGAGTTTTCGTCAGGGGAGGCGGCGCCTGAAGATCTTGTGAAGTGCTGGAAGGCGGAGGAGGTCGGAGCGCCGCACGACGCAGATTGCCGAAATGGCACAGGCGACGACGCCAGACTTGTCGGGGGGTGCGTGCTTGCGAGGCGCGAGGGGCGGATTATATGCGACGGAATCGCGACGGAGCCTGATATGAGGGGGCGGGGAATCGGCGCAAGGCTGCTGTCCTTGATGGTGGATGAGGCGCGGGCGCATGGCGGCGACGCGCTCTATCTTGTGGCGAGGGCGCCAGGGTTTTTTGCGAAGCATGGGTTTGCGCCTGTGTCGCGTGATGAGGCGCCCACATTCTTTGAATGCTTTGTGTGCCCGCAGTATGGGGAGAGCTGCCATCCCGAAGTGATGTGCCTATCGCTGTAATTCTCGTGGTATAATGGCACCTAGGAAAATACTATGGCGGATATGTTCACGATAAAATTTGTATTGGATGACGGGCGCGTCGTAAGCGAGGAAGCGACGGCGGGCGAGCCCATACTTTCGGTGGCTCGACGGGCGAATGTCCCGATAGACGCACCCTGCGCCGGTAACGGCACCTGCGGCAAGTGCAAGGTGCGCATCGAGAGCGGCGAGGTCTTGGGCGAGCGGGACAAGCACATTTCAAAGAAAGACTTTGCGGATGGTTACAGGCTTGCGTGCCAATGCGAGACGAAAGGAGCGGCGACCCTGCTCGTCCCGCAGTCGGCGCACGCATGGCAGAACCGCATCCGTGTCGCGGATTTTTCTTCGGCTAGGGCACAGGAATCGTTTATGGCGATGAAGGAGGCTCTTTCCGGCGAGAAATACCGGGCGGACGATGCGTTCATAGGGCTGACGGTCGATATGGAGCCGCCGTCTGAGAGCGATGCGACGGCTGACCGCGAACGGCTTGTCCGAGCGATTGCGAAAACGCTTGGTACGGACAGCGAGCATATATCCATCGCATTGCATACGCTCCGCAAATTGCCGGAGGTTCTGCGGGAGAACGATTATTCAGCGGGCGTCCTTATACACAAAGAGGGCGGGCCTGGGGGCGTTGCATACCATATCATCGATATTGCAGGCGGCGAGGCGCCGATACAGGTGGGGGTCTGCATAGACATCGGTACGACGACGATTTCGGCGGCAATCGTGGATCTCAATACAAGGGATTTTTTGGCGACGGGGAGCGTGGGGAACGCACAGATACGCTACGGCGGCGATGTGATAAACCGGCTTGTGGAGAGCGCCCGGCCAGGCGGGGTGGCGAGGCTTCGCGACGCCGTTACGAAAGAGAGCATAAGGCCTTTGGTGGCGAAGCTCTGCGAGGCGGCGGGGATAGGCCCGCGCCAGATAGTCCGTGCGTCCATCGCAGGAAATACGACGATGATGCACCTTTTTCTCGGCATCTACGGGAACAATATTCGGCTTGAGCCATATGTGCCGGCGTTTTTCGGCGTAGACCGCATACGGGGCTCTGAGGCGGATATAGGCATACATCCCGACGCGGATGTGCTGCTCGCGCCGTCTGTGGGGTCGTATGTGGGCGGCGATATCACGGCGGGAACCTTTGCGGCGGGAATCGCAGGAAACGAGGGGTTTTCGCTGTTTCTCGACCTCGGGACGAACGGGGAGCTTGTTTTTGGGAACAGTGATTTTCTGATGACGTGCGCTTGCTCGGCGGGTCCCGCTTTCGAGGGCGGCGAGATAGCCTGCGGCATGCGGGCGACGGACGGAGCCATCACCGAGGTCGTTATTGACAAGGACACGATGGAGCCGAGCTACAAGGTGATAGGCGACGAGGGGCAATTGCCGGTGGGTCTTTGCGGCAGCGGGCTTATCGACCTTATAAGCGGGCTTTTTGAGGCGGGAACAATCAACGCTAAGGGCAAGTTTATCGCCGAGGGGGAGCGGATTTCCGTGGACGAGTGGGGGATTTCGCGGTATAGGGTGGTTGCTGCGGACAAGACGCTTACGGGGAACGACATATATGTGAGCGATGCGGACATCGACAATTTCATACGGGCGAAGGGGGCGATTTTTTCAGCGATCGTTACTATGCTGAAGTCGCTCGACATGGATATGGACATGATTGAGGACGTCTATCTGGCGGGGGGCATCGGAAGCGGTATAGACATCGGGAACGCGATAAATATCGGGATGCTGCCGAAGCTGCCTTTGGAGCGGTTCCACTATATCGGCAACACGTCGCTTTCGGGGGCTTATGCGATGCTTGTGTCGGACAAGGCGCGGGAGCGGATTGAGGGGCTTGCGGACGGGATGACGTATCTGGAGCTGTCGGCGGTGCCAGGGTATATGGACGAGTTTGTGGCGGCGTGCTTTTTGCCGCATACGGACGCAGGGCTGTTTGCGTAAGAAGAATGCAAGTATGACGGATAAGCAGATAGTGGATGTGCCGTTGGCGCATTATAGGGGGCTTTATGGGCGGAGCGACGCGGCGGAGATAGCGGCGCGGACGGGGCTTGTGTATGATGAAGCTGCCGGAGGGTTTAAGGTTTCGGTTGTCGGTAATTCATATTATGTAAACCATCCCGACTTCAAAACACAGGAACCGCTTTCGCCGTATGAGGAGATTTTGCTGCTGCGGTATCTGCTTGAGGGGCGGTATGTGCCTGCGTCGGGGGGGATGCTTGCCTACGAAGAAATGCCTTGGGGGGCGGTCTACCTTACGCAGTTTCGGGGGCGGGTGATAGGGCGGATAGCGCGTGAGTTCGGCAGGGACCCGTCGCGGCTTGGGGCTGTGCTTGCGGGTACGCCAGGGCTGAAGTTCGAGGAGGTCGGCGGCGCCGATGCAGCCTATAGGTTTGAGTTTATGAACGGGCTTTATATAAGCATATTGGTGTGGGCGGGCGACGATGAGTTCAAGGCCTCCGCTCAGATGCTGTTCAGCGACAATTTCAAATACGCTTTTACGGCGGAGGATATGGCCGTGGTCGGCGACGTGGTGATGGGGCGGTTCAAGAATACGTCCAAGGCGCTCGGTATATAGCCATGCATATCAGCTCGGACATGCTCAGGCGCGGCCTGGCGGAACAAGGCATCGGCGTCACCGTATTCGGCAATGTGGACGGGGCGCTTGGGCTTGCGCGCGTGATGTTTGCGGGGCGGGATGGCGTGTTTGAGGATGGGTTCGTGTATGTGCTGGATGAGGCGGAGGGGGTGGCGTCTAGGGGGCGGAAGTGCCGCTCGGCTTGCGTAATCGCGGGGAATTACGACGTCGAATTGATACGCTGCTTTGAAAGCGTGTTTATCGCTGAGGAGGGGCTTGGGCTGCCCGCCCTGCATAATGCGGTGCAGCGCGTATTTGAGCGTTACGATTTGTGGAGCAGCGAGCTCAGGGCGGTGCTTGACAAGGGCTCCGACGTTCAGGCGATGCTCGATATCGGTACGTCTGTGATAGACAACCCACTTATATTGCAAGACAACAATTATTCTATTATTGCCGTGTCCACGGATTATGCGGGCAATCCGTCGCTTGAGCCTATGCTCGACAGCGACAATATCCCATATATGATGATGGCGGATCGTTCGTCTTATGGGCGCGACGACGAGGGTTCGTCGGTGGTGCCGCTGCGGATAAGGGGGCGGCATGCGCTATACCACAACATTTTTCAGCAGGGGAGGTTCCAGTACAGGCTGTTGGTGCTGGAGACGAAGGGGGAGTTCCACCCTAGCACCGCGACGCTTCTGGAGTTCATTTCGGGGTATATTCAGCTTGCCATCGGCTTTGTCGTCGACGAGTCCAAGGAGTCGCACGAGCTTCCTTTTATTATGAAAAGCATATTGTCGGGCGAGTACAAGGACCTTGGGTTTGTCGAGCAGCGGCTTGGCGAGTATGGGTGGCAAAAGGGACACAGCTACATCTGCGCGAAAATCCATGCGGAGCTCGCCGATTACCGCAACCGCGCCATGCGGTTTATGAGCGACAGGCTTGCTACGGTCTTTCCGGAGGCGTGCATATTCGAGTACGAGAACAGCATTGCGGCGTTCTGCAACCTCTCGCTGTCAAACTATGACATGGCGAGCGTCGAGGAGTCGCTGAAGTCGTTCTTGCAAGACAACAATATGCAGGCGGGGCTGAGCAACGAGTTTTCGGGGTTCGATTATTTAAGGCAATATTATATGCAGGCGGGCGAGGCGCTTAGGCTTGGGCCGCGGGCGAAGCCGTACCAGTGGCTATACAGGTTTGAGAACGTCAAGGAGCAGTTTGTGCTGGAGAGCTGCACGGGGAATCTGCCGGCGCGGATGATTTGCGAGCCGGGGCTGCTCAGGCTTAGGGACTACGACGAGCGGAACAATCAGGAGCTTTACAGGACGCTGTACGTCTATCTCAAGAATAGCCGGAAGTCGGTGGCGGCGGCAAAGGAGCTGTTTATACATAGAAGCACGTTTTTGTACCGGCTGGACCGGATCAGGGAGATAATGGGGCCGGGCGTGGATAATGAGCAGGGGCAGTGGTATTTGCTGCTGTCGTATAAGCTGCTTGAGCGGGAGGAGCGGTAGAGGGGCGACGTCAAGAGGGGTCGAGGAATATCTTGCCGGCGGCGAGGTCTATGCGGGTAATGGTGCCGGTAAGGGTGGTGCGTTCGCCGGTGATGTCGGTGACGCTGACGGCGCCGTCGCCGAATGAGAGCGCTGTTATGTATTCGGCGAGGATGTTTTCGGGGGCGGGTGTGGTTCCTTTATAGACGGTTGAAATGCACATGGGGGGCCTCCTTATTTGTTCAAAATGTATCGAGTGTTCTTGCCATTGCCGATGGGGCGTATCTCGCCTTTGTCCACAAGCCCTTTAAGGATCCTTACTGCCATCGGCTGCGACACTGACAGCTCCGCCTGAATGTCCTTTCTGGCAATAGAGTCTTTGCCCTCAAACAAAGACATCACGACACGCTCTTTTTCGCTCAACAATGCCTTTGCAGACAATTCATTGGTATTTGGCAGCGTTATCTTGAATGCGTTGTCGCTCACTTCAATTTGCGGTTTTGCTGCGTGGCCTCCATAGCTACGCATTATATTCGGCATACCCGTTCCGTATGCCTCGATCAGCGTCAGGCGATAAAACACGTTGGCGAGGTTTCTGTTGCGAGCCACCGATACGCCGAGCATCATATCGTCGAAAGTGATGCCTTTGGCAAGCCCGCCGATGGACACAAACTCGATGCGGTCATCAAATATGCTGATAAGCGTGCTGTCGCCAAATGAATAGTCGCGATGCACAAGCGCATTCAGCAGTGCCTCACGTAAAGCTTCGGTGGGGTAATCCCTTTTGTCGACCCGGCGCAGCCCCTCTATCTCTGAGCGATTGCGGTTGCAGCGGTCGATAAAATCGTAGACATCATTAAGCTGTTTCAGCAACGAACCTGCAAATTCGCATCGGTCCTTGAACACAGCTTTTTCGTTCCCCTCAAAAATGGCTAGCTTTATCGTGTGAACGCATTGGTCGGACAGCAACAGGCCGAGATTTGTGTAGATGCCATCGGCATTTATCAACCCCAATGTCTGCTGATGCTTTTTGCTAAACTGCCCGTTTTGTGCGTCAAACTCCTTTTCAGCTTCGGCAAAGGACAATTCTTGGTGAAGGGAACGTATGTCTTCGTACTTCTCGCCGTCCGTTTCCTTTATCATTCGCAGTATAGCCGCTTCTGTCGCAGGGACGGTGGACACGCCTTGCCTGACATACACGCCTTCGGGCCGTATGCCTTTGCCTGCAAGGTAGTAAGGGCAGGACGTGCCTTTTTGCACGATAATTTTGATGATGGTCTTATCGGTGATGGATTCTTGTTGATAGTCCACAAACATGGTCACGTCAGGCTTGATGGAATCTCTGATGGAATTGCTTAGTTTCAGCATCACTCCGTCAATGTCAGCTATTCCGGCTACACTGCCGTCGTTTGCGATGCCGACATGGATTGTCCCGCCATTTGTGTTCGCAAAGGCGATAACGCTCTTGCATATATCGGGCGTGTATTCCCTTTTAAGCTCGGAAGTCTGGCTTTCGCAGTATGACAAGCATCTCACCTCGCATTCTGGCACATTCTAATCGGTTCTGATAGTATTCTAATCATTCTAATCAATATAGCTGATTAGATCGCTGTTGTCAATAGGGCGTCTAACGCGGTGGCGAGTTTTTCATTGCCGGCGGTGTAGTCGGTGAGGGCGGTGCGGACGTGGGCGGCGGCGTCGGGGTTGCCGGCTGTGTCGAGTTTGTCCGCGAGGGCTGAGAGCTCGGCGGCGTGCTGGCGGTTGTGGTCGAGCATATGGGCGAGCAGAAGCTTTTCGATGGGCTCGCCGGACGCCTTGCCGTGGTCATGGTCGTGTGTGTGGTTGTGATGGTCGTGCATGGTCGGTTCCTCCGTTCTGGCTTTGTCGGTTCGTCAAGGTCAGTGTATCATATTTGGGGGGGGAGGGTTGGTAGATTTTTATTATCCTAGCGGTTTCTCTCGTACAAAATGTATGAGTGAGGTGTAAAACCTTAGGCCTTTTGGTCGTATTGCACGATTTTGAATGTGCGGTTATAATACAAGTTGTATAGAGGCGACGAAAATACGAAGTCGTAGCAAAAGCGCAGTCATTCAATTAAACCGCAAAGGAGAAGAACAAGACATGATAATCATAGGCGAAAAGGTCAACGGGTTTATTCCAAGGACATTGCAGGCTATCGAAGAGAGGGACGAGGCCTATATCCGCAAAATCGCGGAGGCTCAGACGGAGTTCGGCGCGGACTTTATAGACGTGTGCGCGGGGACGGCGCCGGAGATCGAGCGCGAGACGATGAAGTGGCTGATAGGGCTTGTGCAGGACACGGTGGACACGCCGCTCTGCATCGACAGCAGCGATACTGACGTGCTGCTCGAGATGATGCAGCTGGCGAACAAGCCGGGCATGATAAACTCCATATCGGGCGAGACGGGCAAGTGCGAGGCGATACTGCCGGTTATCGGCGGTACTGACTGGAAGGTCGTGGCGCTTACATGCGACCAGAGCGGCATACCGACAGACCCGGAGGTGAAGTTCCAGATTGCGGACAGCCTTATCCAGAAGGCGCTGGCACATGATGTGCCGCTTGGCAACATCTTCATAGACCCGCTGGTCACGACGCTTGCCACGACCAACGACTCGCTGCTCTCGTTCAACGAGGCAGTCCGCAAGATCAAGGGCAAGTACCCCGAGGTTCATATCACGAGCGGGCTGTCCAACATAAGCTTCGGGATGCCGTTCCGCAAGGCGATAAACACCCAATTCCTTGCGCTTGCTATGAGCGCGGGCATGGACAGCGCCATTATGGATCCGACATCGGCGGATATGCGAGCGACGCTTTATTCTACGGACGCGCTTCTCGGAAACGACGACTTCTGCATGAACTACCTGACGGCGTTCCGCAAGGGCGTCATCGGGCCGGCGAAGAAATAACGAGAGAGTAAAATGGCCTATACCATAGCATTGGCAGGCAAAGGCGGGACGGGCAAAACGACCCTTACGGGTCTCTTGATCGATTATTTATCAAAAACAGGGAACACTCCCATCTTTGCGGTCGATGCTGATGCGAATGCGAATCTCAACGAAGTATTGGGTGTAAAAATTGAATGCACATTGGGCGAGCTCCGCGAGAATATCCAGAACTCGGAATACGACCCGGACTCGCCCATACCATCCACCATGACAAAGCAGGACTATGTTTCAGCCAGTTTTGCGGACGCCATCGCCGAGGAGGACGATTATGACCTCTTGGTGATGGGACGTACGCAGGGCGATGGCTGTTATTGCTTTGTCAACGGTCTGCTAAAGACCCAGGTGCAGCGATTCTCGGGCAATTATAAATACGTGGTCGTCGACAACGAGGCGGGCATGGAGCATATCTCGCGCGGCGTTCTGCCAAGCGTGGATATGATTTTGATCGTCTCGGACTGCTCGCGGCGGGGTATACAGGCGGCGGCGCGTATTCAGGAATTGGTAAGAGAGCTGAAGATGAAGGTGTCTGCGGTGAAGCTGATAGTCAACCGCGCGCCAAGCGGAGAGCTGAACGCCGGCGTAAGCGAGGAGATAGCGAAGCACGGCTTTGACCTGGCGGGCGTGGTGCCGGCCGACGACAATGTGTTTGAGTTCGACTCGGCGGGGAGGCCGACTGTGGAGCTGCCGGACGACAGCCCTGCACGAGTGGCGTTCTTTGATATTTTGCAGCGGATATTGCAATAGGCAATAGGGAACGGGCAATGAGCGCTGCTGACAGTATATTGAATTTATTGGAAAAATTGGTTAATGCTGATCTTGTAGAGAGGAGCGATTGTAGATGAAAGAGACGAAACAATTCACGACCGTCGAGCAGATGGAAACCGACATGAAGAAGCTGAAGGAGATTGCCGACAGCCTCAATGTGGACACATTCGAGGGGCGTGCGGCATCCCAGCAGCCACAGTGCAAGTTTGGCTCGGACGGCGTATGCTGCACCATCTGCGGGATGGGGCCGTGCCGTATAACGCCCAAGGCGCCTTATGGCATTTGCGGGGCGGACGAGCACGCTATAGCGGGACGCAACTTCCTGCGCATGGCTGCCGCCGGCAGCGCGGCGCACTCGGATCACGCACGCGAGATACTTCACGTCCTGCACGAAACGAGCCCGGAGGGTCCCTATCAAATAAAGGACGAGGCTAAGCTGATACGCTTGGCGGCGGAATGGGGCGTAAAGACCGAGGGCCGCGATATCTATGAGGTAGCCCACGAGGTCGCCGAAATCGGGCTGCTTGAGTTCGGCAAGCCCTTCGGGACGCTCAGGAATCTGAACCGCGCCACGAAGGAGCGTCAAGAGGTCTGGGAGAAGCAGGGCATAGCGCCCAGAGCCATCGACCGCGAGATATCGACGGCGCTTCATATGAGCACCATCGGCAACACCACGGATCCATTGGAATTGGTGCGTCAGGCTATGCGCGTAGGCATGGCCGACGGCTGGGGCGGCTCCATGCTCGGCACGGACTTCACGGACATAATATTCGGGACGCCGCAGGCCAGGGGGACATCGGGCAACCTCGGCGTGCTTGAAGAAGACCAGGTAAACATAATCGTCCACGGCCACAACCCATGCTTCTCAGAAATGATAGTCCTCGCGGCGGATTCAAAGGAAATGCAGGATTATGCAAAGAGCAAGGGCGCTCAGGGCATTAATATATCCGGCATCTGCTGTACGGCCAACGAGGTCACAATGCGCCATGGCGTCAAGATTGTGGGCGGCTTTTTGCAGCAAGAGCACGCGATACTGACGGGCGCTGTGGAGATGATGTGCGTGGACGTGCAATGCGTCTTCCCGTCGATTGCGCGTATCAAGGACTGCTTCCACACGAAGTTCGTCACCAGCTCCCCCATCTGTCGCATACCCGGCTCGGTCTATGTGGAGCTTTCCGGCGAGGACACGGAGACGGCCTACAAGAAGGCTATAGAATTGGTCAAGGACGCCATCGACAACTATCAGAACCGTGACCAAAGCAAGGTATGGATACCGGAGAACAAGCAGGACGCTGTGGTCGGCTACTCGACCGAGCAGATAATCAGCTCGCTTGACGGCGTGACGAACAGCTTCGTCGCCAGCGACCCGACCGGCACATACAAGCCCGCACTCGATGCGATAAGGGCCGGCGTCATTCGCGGCGCGGTCGCAATGGTGGGCTGCAACAACCCCAAGGCCCGCATGGACCACAACCACACGGAAATAATGAAGGGGCTGCTCGCCAACGACATACTCATTGTAGGTTCGGGCTGCGCGTCGCAGGCGGCCATCAAGTCAGGTTTTATGGACTTCGACGCCAAGGAGATATGCGGCGAAGGCATGAAGCGCGTCTGCAACCTTGTCGGCATACCGCCCATCCTGCATATGGGTGCCTGCGTGGATATAAGCCGCATGATGCTTCTAGTCACGGACATGGCAAGCGAATGGGGCGTGAACACGACAGACCTGCCGGTGGTCGGGTGCGCGGCCGAGTGGATGAGCGAGAAGGCCGTGGCCATCGCCAACTACGTCATATCCACGGGCTTAGACGTGTTCCTCGGCATCAATCCGCCGATAATGGGCAGTTCTAAGATGCTGGAGATCACCACTGAGGGCATGCGCGATATAAGCGGAGCGGGCTTCACGTACAACACTGACCCGCATGAGCTTGTGCGCCTGATGGTCGAGACCATCGAGGCGAAGCGCAAGGCTTTGGGGATATAGCGTGAAGATAGCTGTCACTGGCAAAGGAGGCGTCGGCAAGACCACGCTCGTTTCAGTCCTTGCGGGGCTTTATGCACGCGACGGCAAGAACGTGCTTGCGGTTGATGTAGACCCCGACAGCAACCTCGGGCTTGCGCTCGGGTTCACCGAATCCGAACTGGAGAGCATCACGCCTATCTCCGAGATGAGCGACCTTATCGCCGAGCGTACGGGTTCGACGAAGGACAGCTTCGGCAAGTTCTTCAAGATAAACCCGCAGGTCCACGACATCCCTGACAAGTTCGCACGGGAGAAGAACGGCGTGCGCCTCTTGGTGATGGGCACGGTCGAGACCGGCGGCGGCGGGTGCGTCTGCCCTGAGCATGTGTTGCTCAAGAGGATCGTCAGTCATCTTGTTGTGGACGGCGACTCCGTGGTAATAATGGATATGGAAGCGGGGCTTGAGCATCTGGGGCGTGGCACGGCGGGGATGGTGGATTTCTTCATCGTCGTGACCGAGCCGGGCTCGCGCAGCATCCAGACCTACCACCGCATAAAGCAGCTTGCCCGCGATCTCGGGGTGAAGAAGGTCTATGTGGTAGGCAACAAAATCCGTTCGGACGGCGACCGTGAGTTTATCGAGTCGCGCGTTGATGCTGATGATTTGCTTGGTTTCATCTCTTATTCGGACGATGTAATCGACGCTGACAAGCGTGAGGGCTCGCCGTTCGAGACTGGGGAGGCTGTGATAAGCGAAATCGAGGCGATAAAGAAAAAATTGGGATAGCAAAGGAGACAATAATATGAAAAAACTGTTTGATAGGGTATGGGACGGCACAGACCAGATGGTTGAGCTGGCCGAAAAGGCGCTGGCGGAGACGATAGCGGAGCTCGGCGAGTCCGCCCCCGCTGTCATGCCGAACACGGCGTACAATCTCTCGTGCTATATGGCATGGCTTGGCAAGGAGATAGCTACGCTCGGCGACTTGAAGGCGGCGTTTGCGGAAGCCAAGGCGATGAACGTGCATGAGCCGAGGCTCGGCAATGTCTTCGAGGCGGGCAAGGCCACCTTCCTTGCGGCTGAGACGATCGAGGCCTGTAGATATGCCAAGGATCCGGATCCGTACAAGGGCGAGTACCATGGGCATCTGACGGATGCGGAAGTACGCGCGCTTGGCGTGCCGCTCGTGACCGGCGATATCCCAGGGTTTGTCGTAATCGTCGACCCAGCGCCGTCAGACGATGCGGCGGTAGAGCTTGTCAAGGGCTATCAGTCTCGCGGCATCTATGTGTTCCTGCTCGGCGGCATTATCGACCAGCTTAAGAGCAAGAACTTTGCCATGGGCATCGGCGTACGCGTCGTCCCTGTGGGTCCCGACCCGTGGCAGGTCTGCCATGTAATCACAGTGGTACATCGCGCGGCAATGATATTCGGCGCCGTGAAGCCAGGCGACGTTGAGGCGTTTGACGACTATAGCTTCAAGCGTATATTTGCGTTCGTAAACGCTTTTGCGCCCGTCAGGGATATCGTCGTGGGATGCGGCGCCGGCGCTATAGCCATGGGCTTCCCTGTCATCACGAACGACGAGAAGGATATGTGGCCTGTGCCCAAGAGCCTGCTGATTCAGCCGGATGTCGACGCCTTTATCGACACATCGCTTGAGGCCCGTGATATAAAGATCAAGATAACGAATATCGACATCCCTGTCGCGTTCTCATCGGCGTTCGAGGGCGAGATAGTCCGCAAGTCGGATATGCAGGTCGATGTGGACGGCTCCAAGTTTGATACGTTCGAACTCTGCCGTTCGCGTGACGTGCAGGATATCGAGGACCACAAGATAGAGCTTATCGGGCCGGACTTCGACAAGTTCGACGCAGGCAGCGCCATAGGAATGGGAATAATAGTAGAGGTGGGCGGCAAGGACATGCAGACCGACTTCGAACCTGTGTTCGAGCGCAACTTCCACTATTTCATAAACTGCATCGAGGGCGCCATGCACACTGGCCAGCGCGACGTCTTGAGGGTGCGCCTGAACAAGGACGCCTATGCGGCGGGTTTCCGTGCCAAGCATTTCGGCGAGGTGCTTTATGCCAAGGTCAAGAGCGAGTACGAGGCCATTGTGGACAAGTGCCAGGTGACCATCATTACAGACCCCGATACGCTCGCCAAGGAGCGTGCGGAAGCCAAGAAGATCTACGACAAGCGCGATGAGCGCCTTGGCTCGCTGACTGACGAGTCTGTCGACATCTTCTACAATTGCATACTCTGCCAGTCATTCTCGCCATCGCATGTCTGCATAGTGACGCCGGAGCGTCTCGGCCTCTGCGGCGCGGTGTCCTGGCTCGATGCGAAAGCCACGCATCAGCTCGACCCCAACGGGCCTTGCCAAGTTGTCACAAAGGAGAGGGTCATTGACGAGAAGGTCGGCCTTTGGGAGGACGTCAACGAGAATGTCAGCAAGTATTCGCACGGCAACCTTGAACGCGTCTCGCTCTATTCCATCATGGTGGACCCGATGACGAGTTGCGGCTGCTTTGAGTGCATATGCGGCATCGAGCCGCTGACGCAGGGCGTTGTCATCGTCAACCGCGAGCATGGCGGCATGACGCCCATCGGCATGAGCTTCCCGGACATGGCTTCGATGACGGGCGGCGGAGTGCAGACGCCGGGCTTTATGGGCCACGGCAAGCAATTCATATCGTCTTTGAAGTTCATGAAGACCGAGGGCGGCCCCGCACGTATCGTGTGGATGCCCAAGGACCTCAAGGAGCTTGTGGGTGCCAAGCTGAACGCATCGGCGAAAGCGCTCTACGGCATCGACGACTTCACGGACATGATCGCCGACGAGACCGTGACGGAGGATCCTGAGGAGCTTCTTGCGTATATCACGGAGAAAGGCCACCCTGTTCTTACGATGGACGCTCTGGTATAATCCCTGGTATGAAAAGAAAGGAGATACGATAAACAATGTCATTCACAAAATCCCCACAAGTGTTCAGCTCAAAAGTCACAGAGATAGAGATCGGGACGGGTAGCGAAGCCGTTCGTCTCGGTGGCGAAAACACCTTGCCGCTGTATTCTTTTGATGCGGACACAAAGAACCCGCCGCTTGTCGGAATAGACTTTTCCGACAAAGGCCCAGATACGGACATCCCAGGCGTGGCCGCGTTTTTCGCCGGGGCGGACACGCTCGGCGCGGTCGCCAAGCGAGCTTCGGAGGCCGAAGGGGCTTCCTTTGTATGCTTCTCGCTGAATAGCGCAGACCCCAATGGCGACGACGAGGCTGTGGACGTGAGCGTCGCCAAGTGCAAGGAGGTGGCGGACGCCGTCACGAAGCCGCTCGTGATACAGGGCAGCGGCAATGCGGAAAAAGACGCCGAGCTGCTTGGCGCGGTGGCTGAGGCCCTCAGCGGAAAGAATGTGCTGCTTATGAGCGCGGTCGAGGACAATTACAAAGGCATCGCGGTAGGCGCCGTGCTTGCCTATGGCCAGAAGATCGCGGCTGAGTCCGCTGTGGACATCAACCTTGCGAAGCAGCTAAACGTGATGATAGGGCAGCAGGGCGTGAGCAGCGACTCGTACGTGATGCACGTTGGCAACGCTGCGGCAGGCTACGGGTTTGAGTATGTCGCGAGCGCGATGGAGCGCATACGCGGCGCAGGCCTTTCGCAGAACGACGATATGCTCCAGGCGCCCATCCTGACGCCGCTTGCGGCCGATGCGTGGAGCGTGAAGGAGAGCATAGCGCCTGAGGAGGACTTCCCGGAATGGGGGCCTGCCGAGGAGCGTGGCATCAATATGGAGGTCTCGACGGCGATGGCGTGCCTCGCCTCCGGCTCCAACGCCGTGATATTGAAGCATCCTGAATCCGTCAAAACTGTAGCCGCATTGGTCGGCGAGCTTGTATAAGGAGGTGTGAAATGGCACTTAAGGGACTTGATATTTTCAAATTGACGCCGCGCACCAACTGCAAAGAGTGCGGCAACCCGACCTGCATGGCTTTCTCGATGAAAGTGGCGCAGGGCACGGCGCAGATAGAGGATTGCCCGCATATGTCGGCGGACGCATTGGACATGATCGCAGGAGCGACAGCGCCGCCGATGAAGTCCTTGGCATTTGGGACGGGCGATGCGGAGCTCAAGCTCGGCGGCGAGACGGTGCTTTTCAGGCATGAGAAGACCTTTGTTTCGCGGAACCCCTTCGGGGTGAACGTGAACGCCGCGAACGTGGACGCGGTCTTGGCCGAGGCGGCGAAGATCGACTATGAGCGCATAGGCGAACGCATGAGGGTGGACGTGGTAAACGTCGAGTACACAGGCGACAAGGACGGCTTCCTCGGCGCGGTGAAGAAGGCTGTGGATTTCGGCAGGGCAATAATCCTCGAGGTTTCGGATGCGGCTGTCGCCAAAGAGGCGCTTGAGATCGCAGGGGCTGCCAAGCCTATCCTGAACGGCGCGAACGCATCGAACTACAAGGAGATGTCGGAGGTGGCAACGGCTGCCGGCGTGGCGCTTGGGGTCGGTGGGGCGTCGCTTGACGAAATCTATACGACGGTGAAAGCGCTGGAGGAAGCCGGCGTCAAGGACATGGCGATAGACGTGGGCAGCGCCTCCGCGAAGGACGCTTTTGCAAACACCGTGCAGATACGCCGCGCGGCCATCAAGGACGGTGACCGTAGCTTCGGCTATCCCACCATCGTGAATGTAGGGAAGATAGGCGGCGGTTGCTCTTACAAAGAAACGGGGCTTGCCTCGCTCTTTACGCTCAAGTACGGGTCTGTGGTGCTTATGAGCTCCATAAGCTATGCCCAGGCGCTTCCGCTCTATGGCCTGCGGCAGAACATCTACACCGACCCGCAGAAGCCCATGACGGTCGAAGCGGGCAACTACCCGCTCAACGTCGCCACGGCCGCAAGCCCGTGCGCGTTGACGGTGGACTTTGCGCTCACCTATTTCATAATAGCGGGCGAGATAGAGCGTTCCGGCGTGCCGGTCAACCTGCTTATACCCGACGCGGGCGGTTACTCCGTCCTGACGGCATGGGCGGCGGGCAAGCTGTCGGCGGGCAGCATCGCTAAGTTCATAAAGGAGCAGGACATTGAGGGCAAGATATCGAGCCGCGACTTGATGATACCAGGCAAGGTGGCTGTGCTGAAGGGCGAGCTTGAGGACAGCCTGCCAGGGTGGAATATCATAGTGGCGCCGAACGAGGCCGTATCGCTGGTGAAGTTTTTGAAAGAGAGGTATGCATAGTGTCTGATAAATTTGTGGTTATAGGCGAGCGTATACACGTTATTTCGCCTGAGATAAAAGAGGCTTTGGCGACGCGCAACGCTGCGCCCATCATAGCGCGCGGCAAGGCGCAGCTCGAGGCGGGCGCGGATTATCTAGATGTCAACATAGGGCCTGCCGAGCGCGATGGCGCGGATATAATGAGGTGGATAGTGCCGGAGCTGCAGAAGGCGCTTGACGGTGCGCCGTTGGTGCTGGACACGGTCAACCGTGACGCGCTTCGCGCCGGGCTTGAGGTCTATGACGCGAGCAAGGGCAGGGCGATAGTGAACTCTGCGGACGCTGGTGAGCGCCTTCCGAATATCGACCTGGCGGCCGAGTTCGGGGCTATCGCCATCGGCCTGCTGATAGACAAGGGCGTTCCGAGGAACAACGACGAACGTAACGAGTATCTGCAAGTGATACTTGAGCATTCCATGGAGGCCGGTATGGACCCGTCCGAGGACGTGTGGTTTGATCCGCTCGTGCTTGTGGTGAAGGGAATGCAGGAGAAGCAGGAGGAGTTCCTTGAGTTTCTGAGGATACTCAAGGAGATGGGGCTGAAATCCACCTGCGGGCTGTCAAACGCATCGAACGGCATGCCGGCCCATGTGCGGCCGGTAGTGGACAGCGTGCTTTGCGGCATGTCGATAGAGTGTGGGCTGACGAGCGCCATATTGAACCCTCTTGAGAAGAGCCTTATGGACACGATCAAGACATCGGAGGTAATACTCAATAGGACGCTTTACGCCGATTCGTATCTGGATATTTAAGAGTAGAATTAAGGAATCGGAGGGAGAGAGATGCAGGAAGTATATGATTTTTTGAAAGATGCTGAGGTCTATTACTTGGCTACGGTCGAGGGCGACCAGCCGCGGGTGAGGCCGTTCGGTACATACGGTATTTTCGAGGACAGACTTTATATCCAGACCGGCAAGGTGAAGGCGGTGTCTAAGCAGATGGCGGCAAACCCCAAGGTAGAGATATGCGCCTTCAAGGACGGCAAGTGGATAAGGATTGCTGCTGAGACCGTGAGCGACGAGCGCGTCGAGGTCAAGGCCTATATGCTCGATCTATATCCGCATCTGAAAGATCGCTACAAGGCGGACGACGACAATACGAATGTGCTTTATCTGAAGAACGCGACGGCTACGTTCCAGTCGCATGCGGGTGTCGAGAAGGTAGTGGAGTTTTAGGGACGCATCGACCATGGCTGTTGCGTGAGCGCGGTGGGTATGAGGATAATAGTTGCGCCTGACTCGTTCAAAGGCAGCCTGACGGCGGCGGAAGTTTGCGCGGCTATATGCTCGGGTGTGGCATCAGGTCTGGGGTCTGCGCCGAAAAATTTCCCTGAAATAGAGATTATTTCCGTGCCGATGGCGGACGGGGGCGAGGGCACGGCACGGTCGCTTATAGACGGGCTAGGCGGCGAGATGGTTTCGTTTGAGGTGAGCGGCCCGCTAGGGCGGCCTGTCGTGGCGGAGTACGGGCTGACGCATGGCGGCACGGCGGTAATCGAGATGGCGCAGGCATCGGGGCTTCCGCTGCTTGCGGAGGGGGAGCGCGACCCGTTGGCCGCGTCCACTTTCGGGACGGGCGAGCTTGTTTTGGATGCGCTTGATAGAGGGGCGCGGGAGTATATAATCGGCATAGGCGGCAGCGCGACGAATGACGGCGGCACAGGCATGGCGACGGCGTTGGGATATAAGTTCCTTGGCGAAGATGGGGCCGAGCTGCCGCAGGGCGGCGGCGCGTTGACAAGGCTCGCCCGCATAGACGCTTCGGGCGCGGACTCACGGCTTGCGGAGTGCCGCTTCACGGTGGCTTGCGATGTGGACAACCCTTTGCTCGGCGAACGGGGGGCAAGCGCCGTATTCGGGCCGCAGAAGGGCGCCACGCCCGAGATGGTGACTGTTTTGGACAGAGGGCTCGCACGGCTTGCGGACTGCGTGCGCACGGATTTGGGGAAAGATGTGGCGGATATCCCCGGCGCGGGTGCGGCAGGCGGTTTAGGGGCGGGAAGCATCGCGTTTCTCGGGGCAGAGCTAAAGAGGGGCGTTGACATCGTGATAGACGTCACAGGGCTTGCGGAGAAGCTTAAGGGCGCATCGCTCTTGATAACGGGCGAGGGGTGTACGGACATCCAGACGCTTAGCGGCAAGACGGTACATGGCGTCGCGATGCTCGCAAAAAGCCTCGGCGTGCCAGTGGTGGTGATTTCGGGTTCGCTTGCTGCGGGTTGTGAAGAATTGTTGGGCTGCGGCGTGGTGAAGCTGTATGCGCTGATGGAGGACGGCGTAGGACTTGACGAAGCGATGCGGGACGGCGCGGCATTGCTTGAAAAGCGCGCTGAGAGAGCGATACTCGAATTTATTTCAGGGGAAAGGAACCATCAATGAAAACCAAACCAATCATCACGGCGGCGGAAGCGGCGGCGCAGGTGCGGGACGGCGACACGGTCGCGTCGAGCGGCTTTGTGAGCAGCGCCATACCGGAGGGGCTTATCAAGGCGCTTAAAAACCGTTTTCTCGAAACGGGCAAGCCCAACGGCATCACGTATTTTTATGCGGGATCGCAGGGAATGCGCGATGGCAGCGGCGGCGACAATATGGCGCACAAAGGGCTTACGAAAAGGGCTATCGCAGGGCATTACAACACCGCGCCCGCTCTGGGCGATGCCATCCTTCGCGGCGATATTGAGGGCTACAACCTACCGCAGGGGGTGCTTGCGCAGCTTACCCGCGATATGGCGGCCCGCAGGCCGGGCACGCTTACCCATGTGGGGCTAGGCACCTATGTGGACCCGCGGCTTGGGGGCGGCAAGTGCAACGACATCACCACTGAGGACATGGTGAAGCTTGTGGAGATAGGCGGCGAGGAAAGGCTGCTCTACAAGAGCTTTGACATAAACGTCGCATTTATACGTGGCTCGTACGCCGACGAGATGGGGAATGTGACGATGCACCGCGAGATAGGCGAGGGCGAGGTGACGGCGCTTGCCCAGACCGCGAAGAACAGCGGCGGCAAGGTCTTTGTGCAGGTGGAGAAGGTGGTGCCGTTCGGGACGCTCGACCCTCGGCTTGTAAAGATACCACGGAATCTGGTGGACGCCCTGGTCATAGCCGACCCAAAGGACCACGAACAGACCTATGGGTGCGAGTTCGACCCGTCGCTGACGGGTGAGGCGCGGGCAGAGCTTTCAGCTCTGGCGCCCGCTCCCCTAGACGCAAAGAAGGTGATAGCGCGGAGGGGGGCGCTTGAACTCAAAGAGGACAGCCTTGTCAACCTCGGCATAGGCATACCTGAGTTTGTGGCGGCGGTCGCAAACGAGGAAGGTATCGGGGATAGTATTATGCTGACCGTCGAGGCGGGGCCGAACGGCGGGATGCCGCTGTCGGGAGCACGATTCGGGGCGGCGATCAATCCCGAATGCATATTCGCGCAGCATGTGCAGTTCGACTATTACGACGGCGGCGGCATAGATATGGCATATCTCGGCATGGCGCAGGCTGACGAGTCCGGCAATATAAACGTCAGTCGGTTTTCCGGGCGGCTTGCGGGCTGCGGCGGGTTTATCAATATCACCCAGAACGCAAAGAGCGTGTATTTCTGCGGGACCTTCACGTCGGGCGGGTTCAAGGCCGAGGTGGGTGACGGCCGCATCGATATCCTGAGCGAGGGCCGCGAGAAGAAATTCCTTAGCCATGTCGAGCAGATTACGTTCAGCGGCGCCTACGCGCAGAAGAAGGGGCAGCCCGTGCTGTATATCACGGAACGCGCGGTCTTTGAGCTCCGCAAGGACGGGGTGTGGCTGACGGAGATAGCGCCAGGCGTGGACCTCGAAAAACAGGTGCTCGCATATATGGACTTCGTGCCCAAGATGGAAGCCGGCGGGCCAGGGCTGATGGACGGGCGGATATTCCATGACCGACCGATGGGCCTGGGGTAAGGGGCGTGGATAGTTGGGGAAAATGTGTAAAACTTGCCCCAAAAACTGCAAAAAATGTGTAAAACGTGGCTAAAAAACTGCAAAAAATGTGTAAAAACGTCTTGTAAAACTGCAAAAAATGTGTAAAATGTCCTTGAGATATACCTGTATTGTCGATACGACAAAGGAGTGAATGCCTTGGACAGAACGGCTATAAACCAGCTTATGGCATGGAAGAACGACCCGGACAGGAAGCCGTTGATATTGCGAGGCGCAAGGCAGGTCGGCAAAACATGGCTGATGAAAGAGTTCGGAAAAAAGTGTTACGGCAGCCATGCCTATTTCAATTTTGACGAGGAAAAGGGGCTGCATTCGGTTTTTGAGACCAATAAAAACCCGCACAGGATAGTTCAGCTTTTGTGGGCGGCCACAGGGAAAAAGATCCGGCCGGAGGAAACCCTTATTATCTTTGACGAGATCCAAGAGTGTCCAGATGCGTTGAACGCATTGAAGTATTTCAGGGAAAACGCACCGGAATACCACGTCATAGCGGCAGGTTCGCTGCTTGGCACGCTATTGTCGCAGCCAAAGTCATTTCCTGTCGGTCAAGTAAATTTGATTGATATGTACCCGCTGTCCTTCGGCGAGTTTCTGTCCGCGGCAGACGAGCCCCTTTTTTCATATTATGGGCAAATCCAAAAAGGCCAGGCAGTTGAAGATATTTTTCATACGCGTTTGCTCGAAACGTACAGCAGCTACCTTATCGTGGGGGGACTTCCTGAGTGCGTGTCATCCTGGGTCAAATACAAAGACCCGCAGAAAGTCAAGCGCATACAAGAGGAGCTTATCACGATCTATGAGAACGATTTCAGCAAGCACAACGGCAAGGTCAACAGCGGAAGAATCTTGATGGTCTTTCGCAATATAGTTTCACAGCTCGCCAAGGACAATGAAAAGTTTATCTATGGCTGCATAAAAAAAGGGGCGCGGGCACGGGAATTTGAAGAAGCCATCGAGTGGCTTGTTTCTGCCGGAATGCTGAACCGCGTTTACAATGTGTCCAAGCCCGAACACCCGCTGAAGGCGTTTGACTGCCTGAGCAATTTCAAGCTTTTTTTGTTCGACACTGGGCTGCTCAAACATATGGCCGGCATCGACAACGCCGCCATACTGCTCGAAAGCGATTATCAATTCAAAGGCCCCCTGACGGAGAATTTTGTTTTGCAGCAACTAAAGGGGCAGTTTGACGTAGAGCCGCGTTTTTATGCAGACGGCCGCAGCGAACTCGATTTTTTGATACAGGACGGGGTGGATATCATCCCTGTTGAAGTGAAGGCGGGCGAGGGCAAGACCGCCGCTAGTTTCAAGGCGTATATAAAAAAGCGGCTGCCCAAGACGGCGATACGCTTTTCAAAACGCAGATACTCCGAGGACGGCAGCATTACCAACCTGCCGCTCTACCTCGCAGGGAAAACACAAGAGTTGGTTTGAGGGGGGGGGCTAATTATACAGGAACATCTAGCCCCATATTGATTCGTTTTTCGATATCCTCGGCACTCGGAAGGGTGTCAATCAGTTCGGCAGGCACAAAATCGGAGAGCTTATACTCGCTTACACCGATTGGCTTGTGGATGTCTTTAAGCGCATATTCGGCTGTCAATCTGTCCCTTGTTTTGCAGAGCATAATGCCGATGGACGGATTGTCGGTTTCATGTTTCAGCATATCGTCAATGGCGGACAGATAGAAATTCAGTTTCCCGGCAAATTCCGGCTTAAACTCCGTGTTCTTTAGTTCGATAATGACATAGCAACGTAGCTTGGTATTGTAAAACAGAAGGTCGATATAATAATCTTTGCCGCTGACTTCAATGTGGTATTGATTGCCGACAAAGGCGAAGCCTGTGCCAAATTCCATGATGGTTTTAGCGATATTCGCTACCAATTCTCGTTCAATTTCTCGTTCGATAATACCTTTGCGTTTTTCGACGAAATCGAAAACATAAGGGTTTTTCAGCGTTTCTTCTGCAAGCTCACTGAACGGTGACGGAAGCCGTATATCGAAATTCGTCGCTTTGTCTGCTATTGCTTGCCGATCGTACAGTTTCATTTCTATTTGGTGCGTCAGAATGGTATTGTTCCAGCCATTTTCTATGTTCTGTGCTATATACCACTGCCTCTCCGATTCGTCCTTGATTTTTGAAATAAGAGTTATATTGTTTCGCCACGGCAAAAGGTCAACGCCCCGTTGACCTTTTTGGAAGTCGGGATACGTTTCGGCGAATTTACGCATATACTTCAAGTTGGTAACGGAAAAGCCTTTGATTTCAGGGAACTCCAACATGATGTCCTTTGATAGATTGTCTAGAAACTTTGCGCCATACTTTGTATTGGCGATAATTATCTGGCCGATATTCCAATACAAATCCATCAATTCTTTGTTGGCGCCTAAAACCGCCCTATGTTGAGTTGTCTTGATGCGGGTCTTTATATCATCCAAAACCGAAAAATATTCGTCGTTGTTTATTAGCATAGCGTTCCTCCATTGTAATAGCCGACTAACCAAAAAATCGTAGCACGTTTGAGCGAAGATTACAATGCAGGGCGAAGGTTTTATTAATGAATTGAATCTGTTTGAGGGGCGGGGGCGGACAAGTGGGGGGGATTTGTGGTAGAATATTCGGTGTATGTAATGGGTAATGCAAATGGTAGGCGTTTTTTGGAGGTATAAGCGAGATGGATAGGATGAGGCTAGATACGCTCGAACATACGTTCGGGGGGGGGGCATTGTTTAAGGGGCTCTTTTAGGGGGGTCGCAAAAAGAGGACAGCAAAGGGTTGGTTTACGTGGCGTGGCGTGGGTGCTAGCGTTGGTGTTGGTTGCGACGATGGTGCCGGCGGGGTCGGTGTTTGCACAGGCGGATATCGATGGGGGTGCATACGACGCCATCGGCGAGAGTGGTGATGGGCACTGGATTGCTTCGGGGGGACAGGATGATGTGATGGGCGAGGGTGGCGAACCCCCTCGCAATGACGGAGGGGATGCCGAGCCGGACGATGGGGATGCCGAGCAGGATGGTAAGGAACCCGTCGATGGGGGCGATGACGGGTCGCAGAATGGCGATAGTGGCGAGGGCGATGAACCCCCTCGCAATAACGATGGTGGCGAGCCCGCCGCCGACGATGAGGCGGACGGAGACGAGCCCGCCGACGATGACGGTCTTACGCCGCTTTCCGATTATGTCCTTGAGCCCCTGTCCGCAGGCGAGACGGGCGTGCCGGACACGGACTGGTATACCTCGAACCCAAGTAGCGGAACATATACCATATCCACCGCTGACGAGCTTGCGGGGCTAGCGGCGCTTGTAAACGACGGAGCAGACACATTCAATGGAAAAACCATCACCCTCGGCATGGATGTCGACCTTTCAGTCTATGGAAACCCAGACAACGCCGACCCGACCATAGCTGCAATAGCGGTCGCTTGGAACGACGGCAAGGGGTGGGTCCCGATAGGTAAGGCGCCATATGACGTCTCAGACACATGGGACGATGCCCCGTTCAGCGGGATTTTTGACGGCAATGGGCATACCGTAAAAGGCTTGTATATAGACGAGACGGAGGATGCCGACCGGCCTCTCGGCCTGTTCGGTTTGATAGATTCAGGAACGGTGAAAAGCCTCAGGGTGCCCGATGCGGACATAAAGGCCGCATACACACGTCAGACTTTGGTTTACGTGAGAAGCGTGGGCGGCATAACGGGCACATTGATGGGAGGGGTCATCGAGGACTGCTATGTAGGGGGCAGCATCAGCGGCACGGGCGGACAAGGTGCATTCACAGGCGGAGTGGTCGGTTGGGTAGCTGGAAGCTCGACATACAGCGATATGCAGGGGGGCAGAGTGGAGCGATGCCGTTCCTCGGCCACGGTCATTGGAGGCGACGGCGTGGTTGGCGGCGTTGTCGGCACGGCGGAGGGGAGCAGCGTGACGGATTGCCACTCGACAGGGGGCGTGAGCGGCTTGTTGAGGGTCGGCGGCGTGGTTGGGTCTACGAACAGCAGCGTGACGGATTGCAGCTCAGCCGGGGATATTAGCGGCTTTTCGGTCGGCGGCGTGGTCTGCATGGTATCGAGCGGCGGCAATGTGACAAGGAGCTGGTCCACAGGCAATATAAGCGGCGGTGATGCCGGTGCAGCGGGAGTGGCAGCGCAAGTCTATTACGCCAGTGTGACAGATTGCTATTCCACAGGCAATGTAAGCGCCACCGCGGAGGCCGCCGCAGGGGGCGTGGCTATATTCGTGAATAACGGCAGCATTGCGAATTGTTATTCCACAGGCAATATAAGCGGTACTGGCAGCTCAGGGGGCGTTGCGGTCGAAGTCAATGATGGCAGCGTGTCGGGCAGCTACTCCACTGGAAGCGTAAGAGGGCGAAGCGCTGTCGGGGGCGTCGTGGGAGAGATATTGCGTGGCGATGTGACGGGCAGCTATGCCATAGGCACCGTCACAGGCACGGGTTTTTATGTAGGCGGCGTTGTGGGGCGCGTTGACTATGGCAATGTGACGAGCAGCTATGCCACAGGCAGCGTCAGAGGCAATTGGGCGGTCGGCGGAGTGGTAGGGATCATGGAGGAGGCGAATGTAAGGAATTGCGCCGCATTGGGCACAAACGTCAGTGTCACGCAAATTTCTGGAGGCGGACGGGTGGCAGGGGTAGTGCCCCCTGGAAACAGGCTTTCCGGCAATGTGGCTTTCAGCGGGATGAGGGTGACGCAGGGGGGCAGCGCAAAGCATATAACGGACAGCGCCACGGGCGTGGACGGCAGGAGCAGGAGCAAGTCTGCGCTACAATCGGCCTCGGCCTTTCCTGCGGTGTTTATGGATGATCCATGGACCTATGCGCCTGGCAGATTGCCGGGGCTGGGCGGGGAGTCGGCTTCAATGCCGAACCACTTGTATTCTGGCCCGGTCCGACCGGCCATAATCACGGCGTCGCTTCCCGGCGGCGCATTGGGCGTGCCTTACGGCCAGAGCCTTAGCGCGACGGGCGGCCGACCTATAGAGTGGAGCGTTGCTGATGGGGTGCTGCCGGACGGTCTCACGCTTTCGGCTACAGGGCGTATATCCGGCACGCCGACAGCCACGGGGACGTTCACGTTTTCGGTACGAGCCGCAAACGCAGGGGACAGAGACACCCGAAGTTTTTCAATCACGGTGGGCGAGACCATAAGCATTTTTGCCATAGAGGGCATAGACGTCCCTGTGCTTGGGGGGACGCCTGCGGCCGTCATCACGGAGACCGCCGAGTATACGGGCGCGGTGCAGTGGGCACCGAGGCATGTGGTGTTTGGCTACGGCACGGCATATACGGCGACTGTCACATTGACGCCCAAGGCGGGGTTCACGTTTGTGGGGATGCCGGCGGACTCGTTTACGGTGGCGGGTGCCGTCTCCGTAAGCAATGCGGCGGGCAGCGGGGTGGCGCGGGCGGTGTTCCCCGCTACTGAGGAAAAGATAGTGACTACGCTCGGCGTGTCGCCCTCTCAAGCGATGCTTACGCCTGTGTCGCTTACGGCGTCGTTTGCGGGGTCATTGCCAGGGGTGGACGAGAGCGAGCACGGGCGGCTTGCGTGGAGCCTTGCGGACGAGACGGGGGCGCCGCTTGCGGGGGCTGCGGCGGATATTCTCAGCCTTGCGCCCGAGACGGGCATAGGCACGACGGTCACGGCGACCGCCGGTATCTCAGGGCTTGACGGGCCACAGAAAGCGCTGCTTAGGGCGGAGTTTGACGGCAGGTATGTGGCTTTCGCCACGTTGGACATTGTGCCGAATGTGTCGGATGGCAGCCTTGCGGCGCAGGCGCTTGAAACGCGCGTGACGGTGAACACCGCCAAGGAGATAGGGGCGCTTCTGCCTGTGCGTATCACGGGCGACAGGGTCTTGGCAGTGGAGCTTTGGGCGTGCAGCAGCAGCGGGGCTGTGACGGGTACGGCACCGCTTGAGGGCTATGCCGCTGTGATGGACGGGGGCGGCCGCCATGTCGCTATATCCGGCGAGACAGGGGTGGCGAAAAGCGGCCGAGCCGTGTTGCGCGTGAGTTTTGCAGGGGGCGGGCAGCGCGACACGGGCATGATAAGCCTTACGGTGCGTGAGACATACCCCAAGATAACCCTTAGAGCCGAGCGATTGAACCTGTTTTACAGGGACGGGGCGACAAGGTTCACTGCCACTGCAAACGACGGCAGCAGGGTGGACATTGTGGGGCTGGATTACGCAAACGACGCCGCAAGGGGGATTGTCGAGATACAAGAGAGCGGCGATGCGAAAATCAACGAGATAAAGGCGGTGTCCAGAGGCACGGCGAGGGTCGATGTGACGCTGAATCTGGATGGCTACCACAAGGCGACATCGAAAGGCGATGTGATAAGGGGGAGCGTGCAGGTGGTGGACACGCTTCCAAGGCTCAGGCTCAGCAGAAGCTCCATTCCCCTTTTTGACAACGGCGGCGTGAACGGCACCGCAATTGTTATGCTACAGTCAAACCAAAGGGGGGTGGGCTTTGACGAGGGGTATACGGTCACAGGGGTGACCGCAGCGGCGGCAGGCACGGTCGTATATGACGATTTGGATGCGGAGTACAAGGGAAGCGGCGCGGTGGAGGTGACCCCAAAGGCGGGCGCGAGGAACGGGACGGCGGTGCTAAGGGTCAGCTTTGCGGAAAGCGACAGGACGGTCAGCCTGAGACTGCGGGTGAATATGGTGGCGCAGAACAGGCTGCGGGCGTCCGCAAGGCCAGGCGCGCTCACGGTGAATGTGGGGCAGGCGGGGCATATATCGGACGTTGAGATAGTCCCGAACGCAGCCAATCTGGTCTTGGGGGACTGGCGGGTGCGGGGCACAAACCCGCTCGACGGGGCGGTGGACACGGATTTTTCCGCGGCAAACAGGATAGGGCTGTCCGTAAATGAGGCGACTGACCTAGGGCAATACCTTGGCAACAGGGGGGCGAACAAGCGGCATACATTGAATATCGAATCGCCGACCATGCCGAGCACATTCATAAAATTGAATATCACGATTACGCAAAAGGCGCAGGGCTTTTCATTGACCAAGCCGAGGGGCAGGATCGACATCGCGGTGCCGGGCGGGTCGCTGACGTCCACGGTGAGACTCGGCAATGTCTCGTCGGGGATAGCGAGCGTGACGCTGTACGAGCAGAGGTTTGTCGGGAGTCGGCTTCAAGTGCCGTCGGCGGTGAGCGGGCTGTTCGAGGTGGCGGATATCGTCGGCAATGCCATCACGGTCAAGGCGATAGAGGGCGTGCCTATGGCGCCGAATGTCTCGCATAGGCTGAGCGTTTTGGTGCGGCTTGAAAACGGCGAGGAATTGAGGTCGTGGACCGTTTCCACGAACAGCAGCAATGTGACCACGGTCAAGGACAAGCCACTGACGGTGCGACCGGTGCAGGCGAAAGCCAAGGGGTGGCGGAGCCGAAGCGCAGTGACGCTTTACACGGCCGTGCCCGCATCGGGTGAGCGGATAGGGCTTGCCCTGACATCGCCTGCGGGCGTGACGCTCAGCGAGGTGGGCATAGCGGCGGCGAGCCTCAAGCCTTTTGCGGCCGATGACGGGTTCCGCCTAGAACGAAGCGGCGAGGGCGAGTGGACGATATTCTTCGCGAAGAACAGGGTGCCGGCGCTTGCGGGCAGGGGCTCGCTCAAGTCTAGCTACACTGTGCGGGTGGAGCTATGGGCTGAGGGGACCTATGCGCTTGACGGGGCCGGGCGGCCGGTGGCGCTCGTTGAGGGCAAGGCAAGAAGCCGGCCTACTGTGGTGAGCGTACGGGTGAACGTGCGGTAGAGGACGGGGGGATTTTGCGAGTTGTGATTTTTCGCTTGCAATGCAGAATGTGATTTTTCGCTTGCAATTAGGGCGGAAAGGTGGTAATCTGTCCTTGTTATACGGTATCGCTGAAGGAGTGGGGTTTTCCCGCTCCTTCGGTTTTGAAGGGCGGTGTGCTGTGGGAACGAGCGTCAAGCATATGGTGGAGGAGTTGTTGCGGCCGCTTGAGGGCGAGGGCTACGAGGTCTGGAATGTCGAGTATGCTCGCGAGGGCAAGGAGCGGCAGCTGCGCGTGTATGTCGACAAGGAAGGCGGCATAGGGCTTGACGGGTGCGAGGAGGTGAGCCGTTACCTGTCGGAGAGGCTCGACGAGGAAGACCCGATAAGCGAGGCGTACAGCCTTGTGGTGAGTTCGCCGGGCATGGATCGTGCGCTTGTAAAGGATGAGCACTTTGCCAGATACGAGGGTGAGGCTGTCGAGGTGGCGCTGTACAAGGGTTTTGATGGCCGGAAGAAGTTTGTAGCCCTGCTTGGGAAAAAGACGGACGAAACGCTCTTTGTGACGCCGGTGGACAGGGCAAGCCTTGAGCCGGAGCACGACGAGATCGCTATCCCTGCGGACCTTGTCAGCAAAGTCAGCCTAATGGTTGTCATATAAATTATCGCAATGAGAAGAGGAGAATGAGGATCGATGAACAAAGAATTTATCGCGGCGCTTGACGAACTGGAGAAGGAGAAGAATATCCCTAAGGTTCAGATACTTGACGCGGTGAGCAGAGCGCTTGTATCCGCGTACAAGGGAAAGAGCAGGATGAACGAAGAGAACGTCATCGTAGACATTGATGAAAAGACGGGCGAGATCGACGTGCTCAGGCGCAAAACGGTGGTCGCGGAGGTTGAGGACGAGGACACTGAGGTGTCATTGGCAGAGATGCGGGAGTACGACGACAGCTACGAAATCGGCGATGTGGCGGACTTTCCTTTCCCTATAGAGGATTTTACGCGGATTGCGGCACAGACGGCAAAGCAGGTGGTGATGCAGTCGATACGCGATGCGGAGCGGGCCATGGTCTACGAAGAGTACAAGGACCGTCAGGGCGAGCTGATCACAGGGACCATACAGCGCGTGGGCGGCGGGGCTGTATATGTGACGCTAGGAAGAAACGAGGGTTTGCTGCCGGTCAACGAGCAGGTGCGCGGCGAGCGGTACCCAGCGAACAACCGCATGAAGTTTTTCATAACGGAAGTGAAGGAGTCGGAGAGGCGCGGGCCGCAGATATTTTTGTCGCGGACGCATCCGCATCTGGTCAAGAAGCTTTTCGAGCTTGAGGTGCCCGAGATACGCGAAGGCCTAATATCCATAGAGAGCATAGCGCGCGAGGCTGGAAGCCGCACAAAGATCGCGGTGCTTAGCGCCGACGAGAGCGTCGACCCTGTGGGGGCCTGTGTCGGCAACCGCGGGAACAGGGTGCAGGCCGTGGTGGACGAGCTTAATGACGAGAAAATAGACATAATACCCTGGAGCGACGATGCGGAATCGAATATCAAAAATGCCCTCTCGCCGGCTGTGGTGGAGAAAATCATATTCGATGAAGAGGAAAACCGCTCTACGGCTGTAGTTCCGGACTATCAGCTTTCGCTCGCAATTGGCAAGGAGGGGCAGAATGTGCGGCTTGCGGCACGGCTTTGCGGCGTGAAGATAGATATAAAGAGCCATTCCCAGTACTACGGCGCAGAGGCGGAGGAATTGCTAGATGTGCCTGACGGGGCGTTGGACGAGGATGGGTACTACAATGTCGATGAGTTCTTGAACAGGGAGGCCGAGGAAGGCGAAGCTTCAGGCGAGGGAAACGAGGGCGAGGCGGCGGATGCGTGAACGCAGGGAGCCGATGCGCAGATGCGTAGGCTGCATGACATCTTTTCCGAAAAAAAATGTTGTGCGGATAGCCTTTGCGGACGGAAAGCTTATGATAGACAAAGCCGGCAGGCAGGATGGCAGGGGCGCTTACATTTGCCGCTCGATAGAGTGTTTTGATGCGGCAGTAAAGAAAAAACGGTTCAACTATGCGCTTAGGGTGAATGTAAAGCCGGAGGAGACCGCAGATTTGAGAGAGGAATACGCGAAACATATAGCGGACGCGGAGGTGGATGAATGAAGGTATCGGAACTGGCAGCAGAACTGAAAAGGCAAAACAAAGAGATAATCGACAAGGCTGCCGAGCTTGGAATCGACGCGAGGGGCGCGACGAAAAAACTCACAGAGGCTGAAACGGACAAGATCCGTAGCGGTTTCAGCGAGAGCGCCCATATTGCGGCTGCGGAGAAAAAGGCGCGTATGATGCCCCGCCGTATCGCCAAGGCAGATGTCGAGGAGGCTGAACGTGCCAAGGCTGAGGCTGAGGCCGCTGAAGAGGCGAAGCGTCTGCTTGAAGAAGAGGCCGTAAAGGCTGCAGCAAAAGCCACGCCGCAGCTGAAAGTCGCCAAGAAAGCGGTTGAAGAGCCAGAGCCAAAACCGTTGCCAAAGAAAGCGGAGGCCGATGAAGGGGCAAAAGCGAAGCCGGCTGCAGGCGACAGAGGCAAGCCTGTGCATGAGAAACCGACGTCCAAGGTGGCTGAAAAAGCTGACGACAAGCCGAAAACCGCGCCAAAGGAGCCACCCGTCCTGAAGGTCGCAAGGAAAGACGAGCAAAAAAAGCCGGACGCGGTCGCAAAAGACGGCTCGGCAGAGCGTGCGAGGCCGCAACGCGATGGCGACAGGCCAAAAGGTGCAGGAAAGCCGGAAGAGAAGGGCGATATGCGCCAAAAACCGACGAAAGGCGCTGAACAGGGGCCAAAAGTCGGGGACAAGGATGCAGCCAAAGACGCGAAGGGCGGCGAAAAAAAAGATCTCGGACGCGACAAGGACAAAAAAGGCGGCAAGGGCAAGGAGACCAAGCCAGATGACGCATCCAAAAAGAAAGCCAAGGGCACGAAGAAGGGCGGTCGAGGGGACGATTTCCGTGGATCCGCAAAGAATCCTATTCTTGATGACGGCTCGCTGGAAAAAGAGAAGCGGAAGAAGTACAGGGGCGGGGCAAAGCCAGGCATTGACGAGGTAGAGGAGCCTGTCATCGTGCCAGAGGGCACGTTTGTCGTCAATGTGCCTATCACTGTGGCAGGACTCGCCGAGCAGATCGAGCGGTCGACGAGCGAAATCATTCTTGCGCTTCTAAAAATGGGCATTATTTCAAACATAAATCAGAACCTTGACGAAGAGATGGTGCAATTGGTGGCTATTGACCTCGGCGCCTCTGTTGCTATCGGGTACGACGAGGGCGAGTTGGTCGAGGAAGGGATAGAGGACTTTGAGGACGATCCCGCCGACCTCGTGCCGAGGCCGCCAATCATCACTGTCATGGGGCATGTGGACCACGGCAAGACGTCCCTGCTCGACGCCATTCGGAAGACGAACACGTCGGACAAGGAAGCGGGTGGCATCACGCAGCATATCGGCGCGTACGAGGTGTTTGCGCCGTCCGGCGAGCGTGTGGTGTTCCTGGACACGCCAGGCCACGAGGCCTTTACGGCAATGCGGGCGCGAGGGGCGCATGTGACGGACATCGCAGTGCTTGTGGTGGCTGCGGACGATGGCGTGATGCCACAGACCATAGAGTCCATAAGCCATGCAAAGGCTGCGGATGTGCCTATTATCGTGGCTATAAACAAGATCGACAAGCCTGGCGCGAACCTGGACAGGGTGAAGCAGGAACTTTCGGAAAACGGGGTGTTGGTCGAAGATTGGGGCGGCGAGGTGATATCGGTGCCTGTGAGCGCAAAGACGGGCGAGGGGCTGGAAAATCTGCTCGAAATGGCGTTGCTGCAGGCCGAGGTGCTGGAGCTTAGGGCAAATCCGGGCAGGCATGCCATGGGCACTGTCATAGAGGCACGGCTGGACAAGAACAAAGGGCCTTTGGCGACGGTGCTTGTGCTGAACGGCACCCTGACGGACAAGATGAGCATTTTGGCAGGGACGACGAGCGCAAAAGTGCGTACATTGACGGACTTCAAGGGGAAGCCTATCAAGAGCGCAGGGCCGGCGACGGCGGTGGAGATAACGGGCTTTGCGGAAGTGCCTCATACGGGCGACGAGTTCCATGCGCTTGACGATGACAAGGTGGCACGGGATATAGCCGAGAAGCGGCGTACGCGCCAGCGCGAGCAGGTGCTTGCCAAGACGAGAGGCACGAGCTTCGACACGCTGTTCAGCCAGATAAAAGAGGGCGAGATGAAGGAGCTCAAGGTCATCATCAAGGCCGACGTGCAGGGTTCTGTCGGAGCTCTCTCCGGGCTTTTGGACAAGATAGACGTAGAAGGCGTGCGGATAAACATGATACATCGAGGGGTTGGCACAGTTACAGAATCAGATGTTATGTTAGCCAGTACGTCAGGCGCGGTCATCATCGGCTTCAATGTGCGGCCGAACAGCAACGTGACGGCGCTCGCGGAGCGCGAGGGCGTGGAGATACGTCTCTACCGCATCATCTACGACGTGATAGGCGAGCTTGAGGCGGCGCTCAAGGGGCTGCTCGATCCGGAATACCGCGAGGTGGTGCTTGGAAAGGCCGAGGTGCGCGAGACCTTCCGCCTGCCGAACGGGAACCAGATTGCCGGTTCGTACGTCCTGAACGGCAAGATAGGGCGGAACTCCGAGGTACGTCTTGTGCGCGATGGCGTGGTGGTACACGAGGGCAAGGTGGGCTCGCTCAGGCGGTTCAAGGACGACGTCCGCGAAGTGGATCACGGCTATGAGTGCGGCATCGGCATCGAAAATTACAACGACATCAAGATCGGCGACGAGATAGAGGCCTTTATGATGGAGGAGATAGAGCGGGAGTAGCGAGGTAGCATGACGAAATGGGGAGACAGCAGAATTTTCGAGGAGAGAGGCTCGGCGAGGAGATACGGAAGATTGCGAGCGATCTTCTGTCGCGCGAGCTGAAAGACCCAGCGTTCGAGGACGGGCTTATAAGCATATCCTATGTGAAGGCGACATCGGACGGGAGTTTTGCGACGGTGTATTTTACTAGCCTTGGGGCGGACGAGGCGGCCGTGGTGGCGGGGTTTGAGAAAGCCAAGGGCTTTATACGGAACGAGATAGGTCGCAAACTTGGGATAAGGCGGGCGCCGGAACTGCGGTTCAAGGTGGATGCGGCGGCGAGCTATGGGCAGCGCATAGACGAGCTGCTGGGCGGGTTGGACCTGCCTGCCGACGAGGCGCCCATCGGGCGAGATGTCGCGTTTTCTGAGCTGCCTGAGATAGTGGACGCTTACGAGCGGTATGCGCTGTTCACGCACGCGCATATGGACGGGGACACGCTTGGCTCCGCTGTGGCGTTCGCGGAGGCCATGCGCGAGATAGGGCGCGAGGCGTGGGTGGTGGTGGATGACGAGCCGCCGAGGACGCTTGCGATGATAAAGGCGGCGTATGTGGTGGGGGCTGACGAGGCGGAGCGGGTCTTGGACGTGGATCCTGATGTTGATTCTGGCACTGATGCTGATGGGGGCGAGGATGCGGAACAAATCCCATATCTTGCCATATTGATGGATTTTGCGGATTTGGAGCGGCTTGAGGGGCGCGAGGCTCTGTTCGATGGCGCGGCGGAGAGCCTGTGCATCGACCACCATGCGGTGACGAAACCTGGTTGCGACTACAATTACGTCGAGCCAGGGACGGCCGCTACCGCGGAAATTGTTTATAAGCTGCTTAGGCTGATGTCCTTGCCTGTTACGGAGCGCGTGGCGACGGCGCTGTATATAGGCGTGGTGACGGACACGGGACGATTCCAGTACACGAACACTACGGCGGAAACACACCGCATAGCGGCGGAATTGTTGGAGGCGGGGGCGGATTTCGATGCGGTGTACCAAGAGGTGTACCAAAACATCAAAGCGGAGAAGTTTTTTGCACAGAGAGAGATGCTGAACACGCTCGACATCTTTGCGGGCGGGAAGGCGGCGATGGTCTATATATGCGCCGACACGCTTGCGGAGCTAGGCGCGGGGGAGGACGAGACGGACGGCATGAGCGAGGCGCTGCGTGGGATAATAGGGGTCGAGGTGGCGGTGTGCCTGCGTGAGAGGCCGGACGGGAAGATAAAAGCGTCGATGCGGTCGAAGGGCTGGTTTGACGTGGCGGCATTCGCGGCGGAGTTTGGCGGCGGGGGGCATGTGCGGGCGGCAGGGTTCACGTCGGGGCTTTCGATGGACGAGACGTGCAAGGAAGTGAAGGGGCGGCTTGAGATTGAGTTGGAGGGCGGTAGACTGCCGTCCCTACAGGAAAAGCTGTGAATGGGATAATCGTGATAGATAAGCCGCAGGAGATGACGTCGCATGACGTCGTATCTTTTTTGCGGAGGAAGACGGGGGTGCGGAGGATAGGGCATACAGGGACGCTGGACCCGATGGCGACGGGCGTGCTGCCGGTGTTTATAGGCAGGGCTACGCGGCTGATTGAATATGCGGGGCCGCCTGGGGATGACGAGGCGAAGGTGTATAGGGCGGAAATGACGCTTGGGGTGGAGACCGACACGCAGGATATCTGGGGAACGGTGGTAGCCAGGGGGGGCGTCGGTGCAGTGGAGAGCGGGGAGTTGGAGTCCGCTGGCACGGGGGGACTGGAGACTGGATTGCTTCGCTACGCTCGCAATGACGGAAGATGCATTGACGCAGGCGAGGTCGAGCGGGTGTTGAAAACCTTTGAGGGGGCGGGGAAGCAGCGGCCGCCTATGTACTCGGCGGTGAAGGTCGGGGGACGGAAGCTGTATGAATACGCAAGGCGCGGCGAAGGCGTGGACGAGGCTTTGGTGAAGGAGCGAGATGTTTACATAAAACTTATTACGGTAAATCAACTTGACCCTGCAAAAGGCGTTGCGGAGTTCGACGTGCATTGCTCGAAAGGGGTGTATGTTCGGACGCTGTGCGCGGACGCAGGGCGGCTCCTTGGCTGCGGGGCGGTTATGAGCGGGCTCAGGCGACTGAAAAGCGACGGATTTTCGATAGATATGGCGGTCGCTCTGGACAGCCTGCGCGGGGACGATGTGCCGATGCCTGAATTGCTGCCGATGGATGGGGCGCTTGGGTGGATGGAGCGCGCAGATCTGGACGAAGCGGGGGCGCGGGCGTTTGCGATGGGGCAGGCGGTGGCAGGGAGTCGCTCCTGTGACCCCAGTAACGGGTCGGTGGCGGGTCACGCCGACGGCAGCGACAATCGTGCCTACGGCGGCGAAAATTGTGCCGGCAGCGGCATTATTATGCGGGTTTACGGGCCGCTATGCTTTTTAGGTATCGGAAGCGTACAAAACAACATTATCAAGCCCATGAAAGTCGTGGTATAATCAGCGATTATGAAAAAGAAGATTTATTTATTGTTGGCGGTCATATTTTTAATCTTTATCGGGCTGGGCAGCGCGAACGCCCTGCTCGGTAGCTCGTGGCCTGCCATAAGCGCGGAAATCGGGGTCAATATCTCCCTGCAAGGCATCCTTACCACGATCATTTACCTGATGGGGACCATAGGCGCGGCAAACGCAAAGGCCTTGATAGCGCGTTTCAATACGTGGCTTCCGATTTCCATTGGAGTTGCAATGGTTGCGGTGGCTGTGCTGTGGTTTTCCTACCTGCACGGCTTTGTGTTTATGGCGGTATGCGGCGCAATATTGGGGTTTTTCAACGGCATCGCGGTTTCCAGTGTAAACGGGTATGTAGCAAAGCATTACACGGCGTCGGCCATGAACTGGCTGCATTGCAGCTACGCGGCAGGGTGCGCCATCGGGCCTGCCATCATTTCATACTTCATACTTACGCAAGATTCCTGGCGTATGGGGTATAGGGTCGATGCGGGGATGGTTTTTGTGGTGTTTGTCATACTGGCTTTGTCGTTCCGGCTTTGGAAGGCGCATGAGCCGGGCGCCCCAGGCCGTGCGGCCATAGCTGCAGAAGCAACAGAAGCGGACACGGCCTCAAAAGACGTGCCTGCAACGCCGCCCCCGAAGCCTTTGTCAAACCGCGAGCTGTTGCGCTTGCCGGAGGGCGTCGCCATCCCGTTGATAATGTTCGTGTTTGCCTCGTTCGAGGTGGTGATTTTTTTCTGGACTACAAGCTTTCTTACCGTCGAGAAGGGCATGACGCCCGGCGCGGCGGCGGGCATGATGGCGTTTTTCTTCGGGGCGCAGATTGCAAGCCGATTTGTCTGCGGCTTTTTGGCGATGAAATTTTCGGACCGCGTTGTCATTCGCATAGCGATGCCTGTAGCCCTTGCCGGGGTGGTCGCGCTTATTTTTGCGCCGGATTCGCTGATCGTGCTGTGCCTTGTGGTCATCGGCGCCGCGGCAGGCCCGACATTCCCGCTGCTTATACATGAAGTGCCTTCAATCGTCGGCAAGGAGAACGCGCAGGGCATCATAGGGCTGCAGATGGCGGCCGCAAACCTAGGTACTGCGTTGGCGCCGCTGTTGATGGGGGTGATAGCGGGAATCGCGGGCTTCAAGGTGTTTCCTGTATACCTGATAGTGTTGATCGCATTGTCGATTGTCCTGAAAATCGCGCAGTACCGCAGGATGAGTGATAGCGGCGGGCTTCTTCAGCGTCCGTAGCGATTTGCTTTTTCAGCGCTTCCTCGCTTTCAAAACGACGCTCTTCGCGTAGCATTTTCAGGAAGGATACAACAATTTTTTTGTTGTAGAGCTCGGTGTCCGTGTCTAGGATATGGGTTTCGATACGCACCGCGTTTTCGGCGGATATTGTGGGATTGATGCCGATGTTTGAAACGGATGGGCGGGATTCGCCGTCTACAAGGGTTACGGTGACGTATACGCCGAATGCAGGGAGGGTTAGGCCAGGCTCCGGAATGATATTTGCGGTTGGAAAGCCGAGAGAGCGGCCGAGCCGGCGCCCGTGTTCGACATTGCCCGAGATGCCGTAAGGGCGACCGAGCAGGCGGGCGACCGTATCCACATCGCCGTCGCCTACGCTGTGGCGTATAATGGTGGAGCTGACAAGGCGGCCGTCTATGTATATGGGCTCCACCACGTACGCCTCGAAGCCGAAAGCCTTGCCGTACGCGGCGAGTACGTCGGTGCTGCCGGTCGCGCCCGCGCCGAAGCGGAAGTTGAAGCCGCAGAATACGGCCTCGGCGGCAAAAGCGTCTTTTAGAAGGTCTTTCGCGAATGCCTCGGGCGTCATCTCATGGAACCCGTCGGCAAAATCGAAGTCGAACACGCAGTCGATGCCAAGGGTTTCGAGGGCGATGAGCTTTTCGGCCTCGGTGGATAGTCGGGGCACGGCGAGCGTCCCTGTCATGATGTTTTTCGGGTGGTCGCGGAAGGTGAAGACGGCTGCGTATAGGTCGCGCTCCTTGGCAAAGGCGACCGTGCGTCTGATAAGTTCGGTGTGGCCTAGGTGCATGCCATCGAAGAAACCGAGGGCGATGGCGGCAGGCCGCAAGGCCGATATTTCGCATGCGGAGCGATAGATTTCCATAAAAGGATTATACATTAGGCACAAGTGGTTGACAATTCATGGTGAAATGAGTTTTAATAGTGTTCGCTACGCGATTGTGCGTGGGGAATTAGCTCAGCTGGGAGAGCGCCTTCCTTGCACGGAGGAGGTCAGCGGTTCGAGCCCGCTATTCTCCACCAAATGTTTCAAAGCCGAACCGTCGAATTATAGGCGGTTCGGCTTTGTCTTGGGTGATTTGGGAAACGTAGCCATTTACCGGCTGTTCGGGCGCGTAATTGATGGTTATCCGCACCGTGCCGCCATCAAGCTCTACTTTGGACACAAACTGCTCAAACAGATTTTTACGGAACTCCGGATCATCAATGGAGCCTTCCGTGAACTGCTCGAAAAAGTACAGCACTTGCTCCCGCGTGATGGTGGCGCGTTCTATCGACAGTTCCTCGATTGCGTCAAGCATGTCGTCCTCCAGTCCCTCAAGCTCGAGTAGCTTCGCTTTTGTAGATCGCGTATCAAGCCCCTCCTCGATGGCATCCATGATGTTTTTAATCTTGCGCTGCACTTTGGCGAGGTCGCGCTTCAGCCTTGCCGCCTCCTCTTTCATCTGTCCACCGTCCCGCGAGTCCCTGATCTCAATTGCAAGGTCTGACAGGTCTGCGACCGTATCCTCATTGATGGCGCATCTGATGACCCGCGCTATCTCATACTCGCAGGCAGCCTTTGGGACAGGCCTGCAGTCGCATTCCGCGCCGCGCTTTTGGTCAATGCATTTGTAATAATGATAGGTGGTGCCGTTGCGCCCGCGCCCGCTCTCGCCTGTCATGGGGCGGTCGCATATGCCGCAGCGGAGCTTACCAGTGAGCGGATAGTCCATCTGCCGGGATGCGGCGGGATGCGGTTTGGCTTTTTCCATGCGCTTGGCGCAAGCATTGAATGTGTCTTGATCCACCATCTGCGGCATGCCGCCCGGGATCCGTTTATCTCCATAGACATATATGCCAAGATAGCGTTCGTTTTGCAGTATCCGTCCAAGCGATGAGCGCGTGAACGCATTTTGGCTCTTGGTCTTGTAGCATAGCGCATTAAGGTCGGCGACGATTGTCTTTATCGTCTTGCCTGCGGCATAGTCCTTGAACACCCTTTTGACGATGATGGCCTCTTCCGGCACTATCTCAGGCTTTTTGTCTGCCCCTCGCCGATAGCCGAGCGGCAGCGGGCCGAGCACCTCCCCCTCGGCGGCTTTGTACTCTTGGCCGCGCCGTATGTCCTGCGAGAGCTTTCGTGAGAAAAACTCGGCATACGTCTCAAGGTTGCCCTCGATCAGTATCCCCTCCGGTGTCTCGGGGATATGCTCTGTGATGGAGATGACGCGGACGCCGTTTCTGCGCAGGATGCCTTTGTAGATAGCACTGTCCTCGCGGTTTCGAGCAAACCGGTCCATCTTCCAAATAACCACCGCGCTGAACCTGCCATCCGCGCTGTCGCCTATCATCTGCTGGAAGCCTTTACGATTGTCCTTTGTGCCGGTCTTGGCACGATCCTCATAGGTGCCGACAATTTTTATATTGTTGCGCCGGCAATAATTGCGGGCTTCGTGGAACTGCTGCTCTATCGAGATGTCGTTTTCCCTCTGCCTGCGCCCCGGCGAGTACCGGCCGTACAAAACCGCTGTGGTCATTCTTGTCGAACTATGGTCTTTCATGGCTTACCCCTCTTTAATCAATGCCGTTTCCCATTCAAGCGGAAACCCGATATGCTCTAAGTCGATGTCCGCCTCATATTCGGCAATCAGCATGGACAGCGGATATATGACATCCCTTCTCCAAACATCTGCATCAGGGTGAAGATGTTTTAACGCCCAAATTGCGCTGAAAAGACGTCGCTCCGATTTTTTGAGCTCCTGCGGGAACGATGCCGGGATTGCAGGGAATACCCGATAGTACAGCCTGCCATAATGCGCGCATATATTGCGGAGGTCAGTGCAGCAGCGCAGCCAGCTGGCCATGTCCTGCGGTGTGGACTTCACCATCGGTTGCGAAATGGCGCGTTGGTCAGCAGCTTTCAAATCAGCATAAAAGTATGAAAGCTGCCCGAACGTAAACAGCTCTACAATCACCCAAAACGGAAACTGCCCGCCGTACTTGCTGTTGTGATGCCTGACGAACAGAATAGACCCGTTGCTTCTGATGGTTGCGTTGAGGCGGTCAAGAAACCCGCTATGGCCGTGACGTTGGTTGAAATTGTCCTCCGACAGATAGCCGAGCGGGCCGTATTTATGTGAATGGTGGTATGAGAGCCTGGCTCGCAGATTCACCTCCGCTACCTCAATAGCCGAGAACAGTATGTTTCGCAGCTTGCGGTCAAACTCGTAGATTTTGAGTATGCGCTCAAAAGAGACATCACCCCTGTACGATCCGTCTTTAGTCTTGAATGGAAGAAAATATGCCGACAGTCGATAGTATCCAAGCTTTGCCAATGTACTCTCGCAGAACTCGGCGTCGGTGATGGCACACCCTTTGTCAGCCAATATCTCGCGTTGCTCTGCGTATGTTGTAGGATCTTTGATTGAAAGCCTATCCATAAATAAAACGTCTCCCCTGGGACACATCGTTGAGAGGTGCGGGGAGTCCTGTTACACGCATTATACACCCTTTCCCTTCGCAGTTGTCAACTGTTATATTTTTACACAATCGTTTCATTATCATTTTTCGTGGTATGGCAGTTCGCTGCTCCTATCCACGCCATATTTGTTGAGCAATAATGTGATTTCGTCATCCGGCAAACCAATATTGTCTGTAACCTCACCTGTAGAAACGTTCATCTTAACTGTAATTTCGCTTGGAAATATGCCGTATGGTACGTATATCATTTCGCCTGTTCTGTGATCCCAAAGCTCCTCAGTATCGAACTTTCTTTTCAGATATGTATATACCTTTTGCCTTGATTTTCTAAGCCGAAGCGGTAATCTGACTGCACGTACATCGCCAACAACATTTCTATATTCAGGAACATTGTCATGAACCCATTTCGCAAGGTCAGCAAGTTTCATATTCTTGTTGAACCCCTCAACGCCTTTCTCTTTTAGTGTTTGGTTTAATTCGTTTCTTTTGAAAACCTGAATTGCACTGACAGGATCGGCGGCATCTTCCAACAGTCCCTTTGCCAGTAGCGTTTCGGGCATATCTTGCTGCTTGACTCCAACGGAAGTAGCTTTGTGGTACATAATTTCGTACAGAACCCGTTTAAGGAGTAGCTGTTCGTCTTTCGGAGCAGATTCAAGTATTGCAACCGCTTCAGCCAGTGTGAAGCTATCCTTCGGAGGCGGTGCTTGGATTGCGCTTGTGTCGGCAGCTACGTCCTCATTCAGCTGGCCAAGCTCAATTGCGAGTCGGTACATATGTTTGCAAGGCTTCTTTCTCCGCATATAGTCGACGCAGGGGCAGTTAAGCAGACTGGTTTGATAAACCCCGCTCGACCCGCTGAAAGTGCCGGTCTGATTTTCATAGTCAATGACAATAGGGGTACATCCGGCCTTTTTTGCAGAGGCCAGTCTTTTTGTTTGATCTTCCTCATCGTGTAGGCCATCCCAATGTTCCCAACCGACGGTCATAATTTTTACCTCCTATACCTACGTGCGCTCTCTTTCGTTTCCAAAATCAATAGTTAATACGTTGTCATCTATCGCCCAGCCTATCTGATCAGGCAATCTTCTCCGATAATCCGGGCGAATAGGCTTTTTTATATTTGCCTGTAAGGACAAGATCCTCAATATGTTCAGCAGCTTTCTTTTGCCCCTGTTCATCAAGCCTGCGGTAATTGGAGAGAATGGCGACTTCGGCATCGGAGCAGACTTGGTTGGCGGGTACATAATTGGGGTCGATTAATTCATCAATCGTGCACCCAAGAGCCTTGGCGATTGCAAACATCTTAGGCATGGAGGGGTCTTTCGTTTCCCCATAAATAACGTTATTAAGCGTATTAACATTGACCCCTGAAGCAAGGCTCAAATCCGCAACGCGCCAGCCCTTTTCTTTCATTTTGGTCTGAATTACGGAAGTCCAGCAAAGTTTATTCTTCATGCGATAGCCCTCTTTTTTTCGCATACTACTACATTCATTAAACAAATTACAAGTATTGTATTGAAAATGACAAAATATTGCTTGACATCTGTCACATTCGGTAATATCATGCACGTACCATTACCGAATATGACAAAACATTGACATAAAGCCTGTCACATTCGAGAACAAGGAGGTAATATGCTAAGCAATCTTATAGCTGAAATGGCACGTCGTGGCGTCAAGCGCGGAGCTGTGGGCTACGCCGTGCATATGACTCCCTTATATCTTCTGCCCACGCTATTTGCTTGTCGTTTCCTTTTAGCGCGATCATGACCGTGCACCCCTGTCACAAGACGCTTCATAAGCAGCTAAAAACTCCAGCGTTTCCGGCTCGGTCAGCACATCCTCCATCCGGCATGACAAGGCGTCGCAGATTTTTAGAATTGTTACGAGCTTTGCACCGTTCAAGTCCCGACTCCCTTGCTCATAATGCTGATATATTTTTTGCGTTGCGCCGATAGCTTCGGCAAGCTGGTGCTGCGACAGTCCGGCGGTCTCGCGCATGGCCTTCAGCTTGTCGTTTCGGTATTTAATTTTTATGTCTATATCCATAATTCACCTCCCAATTTTCTTATTGACATTTTCGTTCGTTTTCTCTTATAATGGCGGTGGGTGGGGACTTCCCACCGCCGTTTGCTACTTAGATTGCTCGGTCTTTTTGTTAGGTTTTATGGTGATTGTGATCCTGTCGACTATCTCATTCACCAAGGCCTTTTCGAGAAGTTCGAGCAATTCTTTTTGCTCCTCGGTCATTGACCTTTCCTCCTCTCTTGTCAGCGGGCTTTGCCTGTGGCCTCCTATCCATCTTGCTTACCGCTTTTTAATCCTCTTTAGGCATGTCCCCTTGCCTTAGGATTACATTATCCAACATTTGTTGGCATATGTCAAGTGTTTTTTCAAGCATTTATAAAAGAATTTTTTGCGATGAATGTAGGAATGGCAACAAAATCAAAGGCTTCTTGTTATCTATCGACTATGCTGCCACTTGTGCTGAAATAAGAATTGCGTAGGGAGTTATTTCAAAATAAATTGGTTCGGCTTTTGATGCATTTGCTCCACCAGACGCCACAAAACACGAACCGCCCGATTGGGCGGTTTTGTGGTAGAATTGGGGCTGTGGATTTTTGATTGGTGGTGTGCGTAGAGCGAAGTGAGGAGTGGGTATCTTGACGGATATTGAATTGTATGAGATGGCGGAGGGCGCGTCGGAGGGCGCGTATGCGCCGTACTCGGGATATAGGGTCGGCGCGGCGCTGTTGGCGGCGGACGGGACGGTCTATACGGGGGCAAACGTCGAAAACTCCTCGTACGGGGCGACGATATGCGCCGAGCGGACAGCGGCGGTGAAGGCTGTGACGGAGGGGAAGCGCGAGTTCGAGGCTCTTGCGGTGGCGGCTCCAGGTACTGGAGGGCCTGCCTGGCCTTGCGGGATATGCAGGCAGTTTCTGTTTGAGTTCGGCGGGGATTTGCGCGTAATTTGCGGGGCTGATGCAGAGCATATTGAAGCCGTGACGCTCGATGGGCTCTTGGCACATGGGTTTCGGTTGTAATTTGTTGTTATAGTGAACGGAAAGGGAGAGCAAGAATTATGGCAATGAAAGTGAATGTGGCGTCGGCGCCGGTGGACGATGAGGGGAAAGTCTATCATTTAGGGCTTGGGAAGGGCGATGTGCCGCAGTATATGATACTTCCAGGCGCGCCGGAGCGGACGGCCATCATCGCACGGACGTGGGACGGCGCCCGCGAGATTGCCTCAAACCGCGAATACAAGACGGTCACAGGCCGTTACAAAAACGTGCCTATCGGGACGACTTCGACGGGCATCGGGGCGGCGAGCTCCGAGATCGCGATTCATGAGCTGCACGCGCTCGGTGTGCATACCTGCATACGCGTCGGGACGACGGGGGTGATACAGCCGGACTACGACCTCGGCGACCTTGTCATTCCCGTGGCGTGCGTACGGCACGACGGCACGAGCGACAATTATATCGAGCCCGCCTACCCTGCGACGGCCGACACCATGGTGACGATGGCGCTGATGCAGGCCTGCGAAAACCTGGGATACCGCTACGGGGTCGGCATCGGCTATACTGCGGCTTCGTTCTACGTGGGGCAGGGAAGGCCGGTTGGGGTCTACGAGCCCTCGTTTTTGGCGAATATCATCCCTGATCTGCAGTCTGCGGGCGTGGTGAACATCGAGATGGAGTGTTCGGGGCAATTTGTGGTGGGGCGGCTGCATGGCATGAGGATGGGCGCGATTCTCGCGGTCGTCGCAAACCGCGTCACGGACAGATGGGGGGAGGAAGGCGGCGAAGAAAAATCCACGAAAGCGGCGTCCGAGGCCGTGTTCATACTCAAGGACTGGGAGGTCAGCGGCGATATAAAGCTGAACCTCTCGAAGAGGCTACGGATAAAGGGCATGTATCTATAAGTGAAACAATTGGCAAAATTGTTATATTATTGTATTGCATTAGCGGTGCAGGGAGGACAAAATGGAAAAAATTGATAATAACTTGGCTGTGAATGCGATAAGGGTGCTGGCCGCGGACGCGGTGCAGCAGGCGAAAAGCGGGCATCCAGGGTTTCCGCTAGGGGCGGCGCCCATTGTGTACGAGCTTTTTGCGAACCATTTGAGGCACGACCCGGCAGACCCTGAGTGGTTTGACCGCGACAGGTTTGTGCTGTCGGCGGGGCATGGGTCGGCGATGCTGTATGCGGTGCTGCATCTTTTTGGGTATCCTAAGATGGGCTTGGATGAAGTGAAGCGGTTTCGGCAGGCGGACTCGCTGACGCCAGGACACCCTGAGCATGGGCATACGCCGGGGGTGGACGCGACTACGGGGCCGCTCGGCGCGGGGCTCGGCATGGCGGTGGGCATGGCGATGGCGGAGGCGCATCTTGCCAAGGTGTTCGGTCGGCCTGGGTTGCCCTTGGTGAACCATTATACGTATGCGCTCTGCGGTGACGGCTGCATGATGGAGGGCATCAGCTCCGAGGTCTTTTCGCTTGCGGGGACGCTTGGGCTCTCAAAGCTGATAGTGCTTTACGATTCAAACAATATCACCATAGAGGGGTCTACGGAACTGGCGTTTACGGAGGATGTGGCGGCACGGATGAGGGCGTTCGGCTTCCAGACGCTTGAGGTGGAGGACGGCACGGACACTGATGCGATAGGCGAGGCTATAAGGCTCGCCAAGGCGGATACGGCGCGGCCCTCGTTTATCACGGTCAGGACGCAGATAGGCTATGGGGTGCCGGCGAAGCAGGGCACGGCGAGCGCACACGGGGAGCCTTTGGGCGAGGACAATATTAAGGTGCTTAGGGAAAATTTGGGCTGGCCTTCGGACGAGGCGTTTTTTGTGCCTGCGGAGGTTTATTCGCACTATTGCGGGAAGGCGGAGCGGGGGGCTACGGCACGGGCGGAGTGGAAGGCGATTGAGGCGTCTTATGCGGGTGCTGAGGCGGAGGCTTATGCGTTGTTCGGGAAGTATATGGGGCGAGGGCTTCCTGCGTCCGCGCTTGCATATCTGGGCGAGGACGTTGTGGCTGAAAAGGCCGAGGCGACACGAAATATCTCTGGGAATATACTCAATGCGTTAAAGGACGATGTGCCGTTTTTGATAGGCGGGTCGGCCGACCTTGCGCCATCGAACAAAACGGAAATGAAGGGGGCGGGGAGTTTCTTCGCGGACAGCCCAGAGGGGCGAAATATACACTTCGGAGTGCGTGAGCTTGGGATGGGGGCTATTGCCTTGGGGCTTTCGCTGCATGGGGGGCTGATGCCTTATGTGGCTACGTTTATGGTGTTTGCGGACTATATCAAGCCGATGATAAGACTTGCTGCGCTGATGGAGCTGCCTGTGCTGTATGTTTTGACGCACGACAGCATCGGCGTGGGCGAGGACGGGCCGACGCATGAGCCTGTGGAGCAGCTTGCGATGCTGCGTTCGACGCCGGGGGTATATTTGTTCCGGCCTGCGGATGAGACGGAGACGCGGGCGGCATATCATTTTGCCTTGACGGGTGGGCGTCCTACGGCGCTTGCGCTGTCGCGGCAGAACCTTGCGCCGATTCCGTCGAGCAATGCGGGGGCGCGGCGCGGGGGCTATGTGCTTGCGCGTGAGGACGGTGGCGTGGCGGACGTGGTGCTTGTGGCGAGCGGGAGCGAGGTGGCGCTTGCGTTAGAGGCGCGTGGGCTGCTTGCTAAAAAGGGCGTGGATGCGCGTGTGGTGAGCATGCCGTCTTTGGATGTGTTTTTCGAGCAGGATAAGGAGTATAGGGATGAGGTGTTGCCGCCGACGGTGACAAGGCGCGTGGCGGTGGAGGCGGGAAGCCGATATTCGTGGGGCGAGGTCGTGGGGCCGTTCGGGGCTTATGTGACGATGGATGGCTTTGGGGCGTCGGCGCCTGCGGGTGTGCTGTTTGAGCGGTTTGGGTTTACGGCAGAGAAGGTGGCGGAGGCGGCGCTTGGGCTGTGAGGCGGAGCTTAGGCACAATGCTGATGGGCGGAGGCGGCGCTTGGGGTTGTTTAGGGGTGGAATGGCGTGCGGCGGAGCTATCGGTGTTGGAGTGTCGCACGGCACGGCAATTCCGCTCGCTAGTCCTCGGAGCTAGAAATTCCATGCTGGTATCTGCCTGCAAATCAAAAACTCGCCGCACTCGCTTCGCTCGCTGGCTCAGACAGTTTGATTTGCGACGGCATCTCCCAGTGGAATTGCGCACTCCTGTGGAGGCTCGCTGCATTGTGTGCCTTTGCGACCCGAAAGGTGTGGACTGCCGGAGTACGCTTCTTGTTGGGCGTTTGTGCAAGGGCTAAGAGCGGAGCGGTGTAGGTATATTGGAACGGTGACAAGCATCAGGAGAGGTGAGTTGGAAACGTTAAGGTGGAACTGGACTTAGACAAGTCCTCAGTAGAAGAAGGAGAGCAGCAGATATGAAGAAAAATATGATTATTGCACAGAGCGGGGGGCCGTCGTCGGCCATCAATGCGTCTATTGCGGGGGCTATCGCGAGGGGGATGGCTAGTACGAAGGTGGACAATGTGCTTGGCGCCGTGAACGGGATGCAGGGGTTTTTGGATCGGAAGATTATCAATATCTCGGAGCAGATACGGACGAGCGAGGACATTGAGACGCTTATCCATACCCCGGCTCACGCGCTCGGTTCGTCACGCTACAAAATCAAGGCGGGGGACGAGGAGACTTACAAAAAAATTGTTGAAATATTGAAGGATTATTCCATAAAGTATTTCTTTTTCAACGGCGGCAATGATTCTATGGACACGGTTCACAAGCTGTCGGAATACCTGAAACGGACGGGCGAGGACATCGTGGCGGTCGGCATTCCCAAGACCATCGACAACGATTTGGAGCTGACCGACCACACGCCGGGGTTTGGCAGCGCGGCGCGGTATGTGGGGACGTCCGTCGCGGAGCTGTACCTCGACACCTGCGTTTACCCTGTGCCGGCCTGCACAATCGTGGAGATAATGGGGCGCAACGCGGGGTGGCTGACGGCGGCGGCGGCGCTCGCGCGGGATTCGGGGGTGCCTGCGCCACACTTGATCTACCTGCCAGAGACGGTCTTTGACCCTGAAAAATTTATAAGCGATGTGAAAGCGGTGATGGCGAAGGACGATCAGATAGTGATAGCGGTCTCCGAGGGGCTGAGGTTCAAGGACGGCGTCTATGTGGCGGAGACGGGCGCGGCCGAGGACATGTTCGGGCACAAGACGCTCGGCGGGGTGGCGAACGCGCTTGAGGACCTTGTAAAGAAGCATCTTTCAGACGATTTTCCCAAGATCAAGACGCGGGCTATACAGTTTTCCACTTTGCAGCGGGCGGCGGCGCATTGTGCGAGCCTGACGGATTTGGAGGAGTCCTACCAATGCGGTTATCGCGCGGTCGAGGCGGCGGTCAACGGACGGTCGGGGGTGATGGTCACGCTGGCGAGGGTGAGCGACGAGCCTTACCTGATACGCTACGACGTGGGCGAGCTCGACCAGATCGCGAACAAGGAGAAGGTGGTGCCGGACTCGTGGATCACGAAGAACGGCACGGACGTGGGCGATAAGATGATGACGTATCTCAGGCCGCTCGTAAGGCGCGAGGCCAGCGAAAAGATGGTGGACGGGCTGCCGCGGTTCTTCCAGTTTGACCACGGGCGGATGGTGAGGCCGGGGGATGTGGGGTAAACGGAAAAGAAGAATGAAAGGTTTGGGCGGAAAACGGAGTTCGGGAATGATTAGGGGGCTGGGGATAGCTGTAGCCGTGTGTTTGGGTGTGGTGGTTTTGGCGGGGTGCGACGGGGTGACGGAGCCGCCAGTTGTGGAGGTTGCAGCGCCGGAAGTTGAGGCGCCGTCCGTTTCGGAGCCAAGCGAAGCACGCAGGGAAATGCTTTTCGCGGACGATAATGTTCGTCTTATCGATCTTCTTGCGGACGAGAACAGGGCGTATAGAGAGTGGCGGGATGAGCGGGTTTCGGACAGGAATTGGGATAATCGTGAGGCGAAGCATTATCTTACGGAGAGCATTTATATACTTGAGGAGGAGCGCAGCCTTTTTGTCGTGAATGAGCAAACAGGGGAAAAGAGGTTGGCTGTGGAAGGCGGGATATATCATGAGGACCCATCGGGGTGGAATGATGAAGAAGATAACTACGAGAATGTGTGGTTTGATGAAAAAATAGACGAGAATAGGTTTGTTTATAAAAGAAGCATGGGGCAATGGCGGCTCGGTGACGGAGTTTTTGATATTTCCGACTTTTCTTCGCATTCCTTTTCCGTCGATGGGGAAACTTGGCTAAGCAGGGGAGTTTTCTGGGAGTATATATATGGGGTAGGAAAACTGGATAAGAATGCTGACCATGCGGATTATCTAAGGACAAGTATCAACACTTACGAAACAGATGTGATATTGCCTGACTTGCCAAAGGAGTATAGGCATTTTTATAACTCAGGGTTTTCTACCGATGGGGCGATTTTCGCAGTGGTAGATTCAACACGGGGCTTGCATTATGATAGCGAGCTTGACTTGTCGGTGCGTTCTCAAGATGTCAGCATTTATAGCGTTGAAAGCCAAGAGCTTTTGGTAACCTATACCATAAAGACGCGTAACATACCACCCGAATTATCATACATTAATTTCATAGATGACCATACATTCTATATGGTGGAGGGCAATTTTCACAATTCGAGGTACCTGATAGAGGTAGATATCAGCGGGCTTGTATGGGAATAATGTGATTTTTGGGGTGAAAAAGCGTGTAAATGTGTGAATTTTTGCGGGGAAATGCTTGTAATTATGTGATTTTTGGTGTATGGTGGTCGCATGGAGGGTAGGTATATGCGACGGGCGATTATAGATGAATTGGCGAAGTGGAAAGGGTCACCGCATAGAAAGCCGTTGATTTTGATGGGTGCGCGCCAGGTCGGAAAGACTTGGGCGTTGAAGGAATTTGGCAGGCTGAGCTATGGGAACGTGGCGTATTTCAGCTTTGATGAGCAGGTGGAGCTGTGCCAGTTTTTCGACACCACCAAGAATGTGGACCGCATAGTGCAAAACCTTTCGGTGGTCAGCGGGGGGCCGATAGTCCCTGAAAAGACCTTGATTGTGTTCGACGAGATACAGGATTGCAACCCTGCGCTTAACGCGCTGAAATATTTTTGCGAAAATGCGCCCCAATACCATGTCGCTTGCGCGGGCTCGCTTCTCGGCACGAAAATCGAGGGGGCCTTCCCCGTCGGAAAGGTCGATTTTCTGAATATGTGGCCGCTCACGTTCCAGGAGTTTCTTGTGGCAAACGGCGACGAAAACCTTGCCGATTATATCGCCAGGATTGAGCGTATCGAGAGTGTTCCAGATGCGTTCTTCAACCCTCTTATGGAAAAGCTGAAGATATACTTTATCACCGGGGGGATGCCGGAGGCGGTCGCAGCGTGGGCGGGTGAAAGGGACATTTCCCGTGTGGAGATAATCCAGGACGCGATACTCGCCGCCTATGAGCGCGATTTTTCAAAGCACGCCGCGAAGAAGGACAGGCTAAAGGCGTCGCATATCTGGAACTCGATACCTTCGCAGCTTTCGCGCGAAAACAAGAAGTTTCTCTATGGGGCGGCGAAAGGCGGCGCTCGTGCCAGGGAGTACGAGGACGCGCTCGAATGGCTTGTCGGCGCGGGGCTTGCGTACAAGACCTACCGCATAGAGAAGCCGGGCCTGCCGCTGTCCGCTTATGACGATTTATCGGCGTTCAAGCTTTATGCGCTTGATGTGGGGCTGCTGCGTGCGAAGTCCGGCCTTGCGCCGTCGGCGTTTGCGGAAGGGAACCGCCTGTTCACCGAGTTTCGTGGGGCGCTTGCGGAAAACTATGTGCTCCAGTCGCTTATGCCCGGCCTTCGCCTGCCGCCTCGGTACTGGTCGAAGCTCCATCCGAGGCGCGAAGTCGATTTCATTATCCAACACGAAAATATCGTGGTCCCTATTGAGGTCAAGTCGGGGAAGCAGACGGAGAGCCCTGGCTTGAAAACGTACCAGGAGAATTATGCGGAGGACACGCCGCTGAGGGTAAGGTTTTCCGCCAGGAACCTCACGCTTGACGGCAACATTCTCAATATACCGCTCCCGCTTGCGGATGTGGCGGGGGCGTTGATAGGGATGGCGTTGGGGTAGGGGTAGGCCTCTCCCTCACAAAACGATTACGTTTTTTTGACAATTGGCAAGTGGGGCGGTTTCGATGTGGGGATTTATAGTAAAATGATACATTGGGCAGAGTGTGGTTTGCGCGTGAATGCGCAAGAATTGGTTTGAGGTGCCGTGGAACTAAGGGAGATTTTTGACGAATACTACGACCGGGTGTACGGGTTTGCGCTGTACCGCGTGGGGGATGTGCACGTCGCGGAGGATGTCGCGTCGGAGGTCTTCTACAAGGCGGCGAAGGGTTGGGACCGGTATCGGGGGGAGGCGTCGGTGTCGACGTGGCTGTTTGCCATCGCCCTAAACGAGGTGAAGATGTATTTTCGGGGGCGGCAGTACGTGGCGCCCATAGAGGAGGCGGAGAACGTGCCTGCGTGCGAGCGCACCGAGGGGGCTGTGCTGGCGAACGAGGCGGCGAGGGAGCTTTTTGCGGCGATGGGGGGGCTTGACGAGCGGCAGAAGGACGTGGTGGTGCTGCGGTATTTCGGCGGGCTGAGCGGCAGGGAAACGGCCAGGCTGCTGGGCATAAGCGAAACAAATGCGGAAACCATCCTTTCCCGCGCAAAAAAATTATTGAAAAATTACTTAGAAAATTCTCAGGGAAATGTGTGAGGTTTTTGCTATAGGCGCATCTAATAGGGTATGACGCAGAGGTATTGGTTGAAATGAGCGACAAAGAACTGAAAGAGATAATGGACAGGGTCGGGATTGTTCCGGACGAGGGCGCGAAGGAGCGGGCGAGGGCTCGTATGCTTGCGTCCATTGCGTGCGAGGGAGGCCAGGCGCAGGGTTCGGATGAGTCGCAGAGGGTAGTTAAGCAAAGTGTATCTAGTGGTAGTTCTAAGGAGGGTTTCAAAATGAAAGACAGCAATGCAAAGGGCAAGACCAGTCGCAAGAAGTGGGCGTCAGGGGTAGTTGTGGCGGTGGCCGCGGTCGCCATCGTCTGCATAATTATCGTGCAGCCGATGATCGACGGGCCGGGCTTTGGCGGAGGTTCGGGCGGCATGGACGGGGCGCAGCTTTTGGGGACGGCTTTTGAGGGGCCGACCGGCAGCTTCATCGTGGACATCACGGGCGAGGACACAGAGGGTATCAAGTCGCAGATTGAGAGCGTGCTTGCGGACAACGACGAGGTGAGCGTGTCGGGCAGCAAGGGCGGCGTTACAGGCTCGCTTGCCATTGAGATACCAGAGGGCAAGACGGTCAGGTGGGGCGCGGAGTATTCCGGCAGCCCGTCCGGCGCGGGCCAGGGGCTGATAACGCTTTCGGGCGGCGGCAAGTTCGTGGTGAACGGCGGCAAGGTGCAGCTTACGGGCGGCGGTCTGGCGGTAGTTGCCGAGGGCAGCGTCGTGGTGAACGGCGGAACGGTCTTTGGCTATGGCAGCAATGTGAGCGGCAGCAAGAACGACGTGGTATCGGCCGGGGCGCTTGACGTCAAGGGCGATGGGGCGCTTATCGCTTGGGACAGCGGTGCCGGCCATACGGAATATACCTCCGGCACGACGGAGGACCTTAAAGCCTGGCCTGAGGGCAGCGAAGTCTGGGGCAACAGCGGGAGCGACAGCGGCGTGGTCTACAGCAGCGGCGCAAACGCCGGCTTTATAAAGCTTGCGGTCGAGGTGACGGGGCCGCAGCCTGGCAGTTTTATGGTAACGGTGAACAGCGGCACGGGCAGCGGCGAGTACGCTGAGGGCGCGGAGGTCAGGATCGTGGCTGCCGAGGCGCCAGAGGGACAGCATTTCGTAGGATGGGAGACGAACCCAGAAGTGTCGTTCACTGGCGGGACGAGCGCGTCGAGCGCGGAGGCGACCTTTACGATGCCTGCCGCCAATGTGGAAGCGACTGCGGTGTATGAGTCGGAAGTGACGCCTACGGTGACGGGCGTGACGGTGGAGCCGGCGTCCGTGACGATAGGGGCAGGCGGTGAACACCAGTTCAGCGCGACAGTCGAGGGGACCAACAACCCGCCGCAGACCGTGACATGGACGGTGGCCGGCGGTGGCGGCGGCACGTCGATAAGCACGACGGGGCTGCTGACGGTGGCTGCGTCCGAGACGGACGGCACAAGGCTGACGGTGACGGCGGAATCTACATATGATACGTCTGTGTCGGGCACGGCGATTGCGACGGTGAGCGTAGCCCCGCCGCCTGCGCCGACGGTGACTTCGGTAACGGTGACGCCGGCTACGGCCAAGGTGAACAGCGGCAGCACGAAGAATTTCAGCGCGTCCGTGAAGGGGACGAACCATCCATCGCAGAAAGTGACTTGGACGGTGACAGGCGGCGGCGCAGGCACTTCGATAAGCTCATCGGGGGTGCTGACGGTGGCTAAGGCGGAGAAAGAAGGCGTGAAGCTGACGGTTAGGGCGACTTCGACCGTGGACACTACGAAGCGCGGCACTGCCGAGGTGACAGTTACGCATATCAAGGCGACGGTGTCTTCCGTGACGGTGTCACCTCATACGGTTACGATTAACGCGGGCGACGACCAGAAGTTCACGGATGTGGTGAAGGGCGCGAACAACCCATCGCAGGACGTGAAATGGACGGTGAATGGCGGCGTCAGCGGCACGAAGATTGACGAGCACGGCAACCTCCATATAGCGGACAACGAGACGGCGACGAAGTTAGAGGTAAAGGGAACTTCCGTGATCGACAGCAAGAAGCATGATACGGCGATAGTGACGGTGGTGCATCCTACGGCCAAGGAGTATGTGCTGACTGTGGAGCACGGCACGGGCGGCGGCAAGCATAAGGCGGGCGAGGCTGTGACGATAAAGGCCGACAAAGCTCCAGATTCCGAGCATAAGTTCGACAAATGGAGGCTTGTGAGCGGCGGGGGCAGGCTGGCCGACGCGGATGACGAGTCGACGGTGTTCGTGATGCCGGAGCATGACGCGACCATCACGGCGGTGTATGTGGACATAACGGCGCCTGTGACGCCGGATTCCCCTGCGACGCCTGTGGCGCCTATAGTGCCCGAGGACAATGGCGGTGGCGGCGGGTTCCCGCTTTGGATAATATTGGTGGCCGCAGTGGTTGTGGTGGCTGTGATATTGGTGAGGAAGTTTTCGGCTGAGAGCGGAACGGATAGTTAGAGGTAGGTGGCCGCTGACAATGACGGGCGGCGATGTGGGGATGCGATAATGAGTGGCAGGGGGCGGAATTGAGGCAGGTTTGCCGCAAGGCCGCCCCTTGTAGCAATGTTGATAATGAGGAACATGTGAAAATGGGCAATGAGGGCAAGGACGGGCAGAAGGGCATAAGTGTCAAGAAGTGGCAGATAGCGGGCGTGGCGGCAGCAGCCGTGGTGTTTGTGGTGCTGGCGGTGGCGTTTGCGCCTGTGCAGGGCGGGGCAGGTCTGCTTGGCACGGCCTTCAATCCTTTGGGTGCGGGTAGTGCGGAGGAAGGCGGACAGGGGGGTGAGTACGACCCCGCGAATCCTGGCGACCCTGAAAACTCTGACGATCCCGGCAGTCCTGATGACCCGATTCCTGGTCCTGACAACCCAACAGACCCCGACAATCCTGACGATCCGATTATCGACCCGGACGGACCGATTATTGATCCCGATGACCCGAACATCGACCCGGATGAACCGATTATTGACCCAGATGACCCCGAGGATCCGGACGACCCGGGGATAAAGCCGTTTGCGGACGGGCCAATCACTCTCGACCTCGACAATATCGACGAGACGGACGAGAGGATTGTGGTGTCGGAAGGGCTTGTGACCGTGCATGGCGAGGGCCCCGTTACCATAAAAGGAAACAGCGGGGGGCGGGCGGTCGAGATGAGGGACGCTTTGGCGGTCTTTATCGAGGGCGGCACGGCGTTGGTCGGCTCGGATGCGCCGGGCGTCAAGGGGGCGCTTATCGTGCCGGGCGGCTCTGTCGTTACTGGCATGGGCGGCGGTATTTCGATAAGGGGCGGCGAGGGCATGACGGGCATATGCGGCATGGGCTCGATTGAGCTCGCCGGGGAGTTTGGCGATATCGTGGGCGGCGATGGTACAGGCAACGGCGGCACGGGCATATATGTGGACGGCACGCTTGAGATAACCGGCACGGTGGGCGATGTGAGCGGCGGGGACGGCCAGGACGGGGGCAGCGGCATATGCGCCGACATGGTGCTTATATCCGGCTCTGTGGGCAATATCAGCGGCGGTGACGCGCTTGGCGGTCTCACCTTTCTTGGCCCCGGCGGGAACGGGGGCGACGGGGTGACCGGCATTTATGTCGATATATCAGGCAACGTGGGCGATATAACAGGCGGCAAAGGCGGGGAGGCTCGCGGGCGCTGGGCAGGCAGCGGAATAAGGGCGAATTATATAAATATCGGCGAGGGCGCAAATTTGGGGGATCTCAGCGGCGGCTCTGGCAGGCAGAGCGGGCGCGGAGTATGGGCGTACGATATATATGCAGATGAGGTCGCTGCTGCGGGCAGCGGGGTTGGGATACCTGCCGTGGACGGCGAGGCCGAGGATGTGGTTCATGGCATAGGGGGCTTGCCTGGGGTGCTAGGGAGCGACGCACCAGGGCGTTTGGGGGATGGCGATACGCCAGAGTTGTTGGGGGATGATGATGTTCCAGGGGTTCTGGGCATTTACGGCAAAGTTGGGGATATAAGGAGCGGCGAAGGCACTCAATACACGTCATCCGCCATATATGCCAATGTTGTCGAGATTGGCGGCGTGGCGGGCGATATAAGCGGCGGCCGCGGCGACAGCAACGGCGGGCATGGGTTGCTCTTGGGCGAAAGCCTTGAGATCTCCGGTACGGTGGGCAATATCGTCGGCGGCTACGGCAAGGTGGTAGGCGGCAACGGTGTACAATCATACAATACCATAACGGTTTCGGCTACTGGCGTCATCGGCGGCATAGAGGGCGGCTCCACCGAGCTTCTTGGCGGGTTTGGCGTGTTTTCCGGCTCTGGGCTGGTCGCGTTCGGCGATATCGCGATATTCGGCAGGACAGGCAGGATAATCGGCGGCGGAGGGTTCCTAGGCGGCAGCGGAATGGCGTCCAGCATCGGCATCGTCAGCATTGAGGCATCCGGCGAGACGGGCGACATCATAGGCGGCAGCGTGTCCGACGACATCGAACCGGACAGCGGCGGCGGTGGCGACGGCATATCTGGAGGGGGCGGCATCAGGATACTCGGCCGGACGGGGGCTATCACGGGCGGCACAGGCGGCACGGGCGAAGGCCTTGCGTCAGACGGCGACATCGAGATAATTGGGGTGGTGGACGGCGGCATCTCCGGCGGCGATGGAAGATATAGCGGAGAGGCCATCAGCGCCTCTTACGGCGGCAGCCTTTCTATATCGGGCGTCGTGAACGGCGACATCATCGGCGGCAGCGTGCCCGTCGATAGCGAGGGCGAGTCATACGCCGGCTACGGCATAAGGGTCTCTAGCTACAAGGAGGCCGTCAATATCTCGGGCACGGTGAACGGAAGCATCATAGGCGGCAGCGGCGGCGATTTTGCCGGCGGCGGCATATACGCCACGGAATACGACTGGCCCGACCCTGAGCAAGGACCGTTGGAACTGCCGGGAAAGGTGGTGATAGGCGGCAAGGTGGCGGGCGAGATAAGGGGCGGCAGCGGCCTCGACATAGACACGCTTGGCGGCTCTTATGCGATCCTCGATCGCACAGACGGCCAGCTTATTCGTGTGCAGAACAGCGACCCTGCGGGCGGCAATACCGTTGTGTTCGATTATTCCGGCACGGCGCCGACGGAGCGTGTGCGGGGCGCATATGTAACGGACGGCGGGCGGATACCCGCGTTCGCGGTGGCGAATACGGGCGGTAAGACCTTTGAGGGCTGGTATACGGCGGCTTCTGGCGGGCGGCTATGGGACTTCGGGGCGGACTCCGTAAGCTCGGATATGACGCTGTATGCGCGTTGGTCGAAGCAGACGACTGTGACAAGCGTGGAGGTCAACCCTTCATCCGTAACTGTGAAGCATGGCACGACATTCAAGTTCAGCGCAACGGTGAAAGGTGAGGGCAGCCCCTCGCAAAGCGTCAAGTGGACGGTGACGGGCGGTGGAGCGGGTACGTCGATAAGCACGTCGGGGGTATTGACTGTGGCGGCGGGCGAGACGGTGGGGGCACACTTGACGGTAAGGGCGGTCTCTACGCTCGATGCATCTAAATCTGGCACGTCCACGGTGACCGTGAGTGATGCGGACCAGCCTGCGGCTACTGTGGCTTCGGTTGACATAATACCTCGTACTGTAATCTTAAATAAGGGTGCCACATACACGTTCAGCGATGTGGTGAAAGGCACGAACAGCCCCTCGCAAGAGGTGGTCTGGACGGTGACGGGCGGCGGAGCGGGGACTTCCATAAGCGAGTCGGGCAGGCTGACCATTGGCGAGGACGAGACGGCGACAAGGCTTGAGATCAAAGGGGTGTCGAAGCTCGATAATTCCAAGTCCGACACCGCCATAGTGACGGTGGTGCAGGCGATTGGCGACCCCGTAGACCCGTTCCATGTGGATGTAGACATAGCATCTTTAGCTGATATTGAGATACTGCCCGCAGGCGGCGGCGATGTCGAGCCCCAAGGCGGGAGTGCAGGGCTGATGTGGCTGTGGATTGTGCTTGCCATCGCGGCGGCAGGTGCGGCGTTTGTGATGTATAGGAGGTATAAGGGAGAGGTGGCGGCGTAGGCGATGGAGTAAAGACACTTAGGGAGTGCATTGATGTATTTTTTTGGGCTTCAGAAGAGCCAAAAGAACGAATAATTTTGTTGCAAAACGCGAGAAAATATGTGAAAATTGTTTGGTGTTGGCATTGAATCGACATGGAGGTGGTTTGAAAATATGCGTTTTGCAACCGACAATAGAGAAAGGCATCGAGGCCGCCCCGAGAACATAGGTTCGGGGGGGGGGGCATTCCCAGAACAGGATAAAAATAGATACGGCATATAGACTTTGCGTAGGGCGTACCGCTATGGTGCGTCATTTTTGTGCAATGGCATGATTAATGAACTTATTTTGATACTGGGTGATTTGCAAGGAAAAGGAGGGCACTATGGTGAAGATATTGGATGATATCAAATATGAGGGAGACAATAAGACTTTTGTGTGGAAGCACCCTACGACGGATTTCAATACTGCCTCGTATTTGACTGTAAACGCGTCGCAGGAGGCATTGTTTTACATGAACGGACAAGCGCTCGATCTCTTCGGTCCTGGGCGGCACACGCTCAAGACGCAAAACATCCCGCTTATCAGGAACTTGATGAGCCTGCCGACAGGCGGGGTGACCCCGTTCCATTGCGAAGTCTACTTCATAAACAAGGTGGAGCAGCTTGCGATAAAATGGGGGACGAGCAGCAAAGTGCAATACATGGATCCAGAGTACGGCTTCCCTCTTTCCATAGGGGTGTCAGGGGAGATGAGCTTGCGGATAGAGGATTCGCGCAAGTTGCTTGTGAAGGTGGTAGGTACGGAGACGGAGCTCGGCCAAGAGCGTCTTGCGGAATACTTCCGGATGTTTCTGGACACAAGGGTAAAGTCGCATATAGCGCGGGTTATGCAGGATAAAGCCATCAGCATATTCGAGGTGGATGCCCGCCTTGAGGACTTTACGGTCGATCTGCACAGCCTCTTGAAGCCGGATTTTGCGGACTATGGCACATCGCTGGAGCGGTTTTTTGTCACGAACATAGTTAAGCCGGACGGCGATCCGCAATACGAGGAGTTCAAGGCCTTGCATTTCAGGCAATTTGCGGACGTAAAGGATGCGGAGATCCGGCAAAACGTCGGAGTGATAGAGCAGGAGACCGAAGCTAAAAAGACGGTTATAGAGGCGGGTGCGGCGGCTCAAAAGCGCCAGATCGAGGGGTATACCTACCAGCAGGAGCGTGGGTTCGACGTGGCGGAAAAGGTTGCAGAGAACGAGGGAGTCGGCGAGTTCAGCAATATGGGCATAGGGCTTGGCATGGTGGCAGGCGTAGGTGGTGGCGTGGGCACTGCGGTCGGCGGGGTTGTGAACACCGCTATGGGTGCCGTGGCACAGCCAGGTGGCATACTTGGCGGCGCGCTTGCAAGCACGGATGGGGCAGGAGGGCAAGCGATAACGGGAATGGAAGGAGCTGGACAGGCACGTTTTTGCGAGAATTGCGGGGAACAGCTGGCACTCGGCGCAGGGTTTTGCGAGGAATGCGGCACAGCGGTACCTGCAAACACTTGCTCCAATCCTGAGTGTGGGGCCGTATTCACGAGGCCAGGGAAATTCTGCCCTGGCTGCGGCGCGAAAAGGGAGGTGTAGGGAATGAACAAGAAAAGATCTCTAAGGATAATAGCGATAGGTATAGTTATCGCGGTATTCAATGTAGTGGTGTTCGCACCGGATTTCCGGCATACCTCCACGTTTTGGCTTGCATACGTTTTTGGGATGGTCGCACTAGCCTCCCAGATACTTGTATGGATAGTGGGGTGGGATAGGGCGAGCGCCTTAAAGAGCAAGGTCCTTGGCATCCCCATTTTGCAGATAGGCATGGTATACCTGATAGGGCAGATGGTTTTGTCGCTTGTGCTTATAGCGGGCACCCCCGTGGAGGCGGCGTTCAAGGCGCTTTTGTCTGGCACACCTTTGGATGAGGTGCTTAATTTGTTTTTGTCGGGCACCTCTTTGCACGAGGCGCTTGTAACACTCTTGCCCGGTATCCCATGGGAGGCTGCGCTTATTGCTTGCGTGGCTTGGCTTGCCATTTGCGCCTTGCTGATGATAGGCGCAGAGGTGGGCAGGGATGCGATAGAGGGTATGGATCGGCGGGTCGGCGCCAAAGTGATGTATATCAGAGCGCTGCAAAGCGAAGCGGAGCAGATGGCTGCCGCCACCACTGACGAGACTTTGAAAGGGCAGCTTGCGGGCTTGGCAGAGAGCATAAGGTATAGCGACCCCATGAGCGACCCTTCTCTTGAACAGATAGAAGTGAGGATGATAGGGCTTTTGGGCCAGATAAAGGCAAAATGCGAGGTTGGTGACACAGAGGGCGCCGCACCGCTTGTGACGGAGGCGAAGGCGTTGCTGAACGAGCGGAACGTGAAGACGAGGCTGCTCAAATAGCAGTTTCGATGAATCAGGGAGAATAAAGGACATGATACTCAAATGCAAGATGTGTGGAGGGGATCTGAGCGTGCAGGAAGGGGAAAACATCTCGAAATGCACGCATTGCGGGACGCAGCAGACCATCCCCAAAATGGATGACGAAAAGCGGGTTAACCTATACAACCGCGCCAACCATTTCAGACAGGCGAACGAATACGACAAGGCTTTGGGGGTGTATGAGACCATCCTGCATGAGGACGCCACGGATGCCGAGGCATATTGGCAGATCGTTTTGTGTAAATATGGCATACAATATGTGGAAGACCCAAAGACGCACGAGCGCATACCGACGATCAATAGGGTGCAGAGCAAGTCCGTGACGTCCGATCCAGACTACAAACAGGCCATAGAGCATGCCGCCGCAGGGCAGGCCGCTGAGTACGAAAAGGAGGCCAAGGCGATAGACGGCATACGGAAGAGCATCCTTGCGATTTCCAAAAAGGAGGAGCCGTTCGATGTCTTTATATGCTACAAAGACACGGACGACGTCGGCGAGAGGACGAAGGACAGCGTGCGTGCCCAAGAGCTCTACCAAGAATTGACGAAAGAGGGCATGAAAGTGTTTTTTTCACGCATAACACTCGAAAGCAGACTCGGGGCGGAGTATGAGCCATACATCTTCGCCGCGCTGCAGTCCGCAAAGGTGATGGTGGTGGTCGGAACGAATCCCACTTACCTCAATTCCCCATGGGTGAAGAACGAGTGGAGTCGCTACCTTGCCCTTATCGACCAAGGGGAAAATAAGAAGCTGATACCCGTGTACCAGGATATGGACGCCTACAGTCTGCCGGAGGAGTTGTTGGATTTGCAGGCGTATGACATGAGTAGGCTTGGCTTTGTGCAGGACTTAATCCTCGGCATCAAAAAGATAATGGGCGTCGATGGGAATGCGGGCGTTGCGGCGGACACAGGCACGCAAAAGGGCATTGAAGCACTATTCAAAAAGGGGCTGATTCACCTAGAATTCGGTGAATTTATTGAGGCGGACGAATGCTTTGACAGCGTGCTCGACATCGACCCTGAGTACGCGCCCGCATATGTCGGACGGCTGTGCGTGGAGCTCGAATGCAATAGCGAGGAGGAACTGGGCGAGCTTGAGTCGGTGTTCACCCAAAGCGTACATTATCAAAAGGCCAAGCGTTTTGGGGATGAGGGCATCGTTGCACGGCTTGAGGAATATGTATCGAAAGTGGCTGAAAGGATAGAGGAGGCGGAAGAGCTTGCACGAAAGCAAGAAGAGGAGGCGGAGGAGCTTGCGCGTAAGCAAAAGGCCTACGGCAGGGCAGATGAGGCCTATGATGCAGCCGTGGCCAGCCCAACCACCAACCCCCCCACAATCAAAGACTTAAGAGCTAAGACAATAACCAAAGATTTACGAAAGATAATGAAGGGTGTGCGTGCTTGTCAAGCAGTATCCGAACAGTACAAAAGCAAGGCGGCCGCTTTTCGCCAAGCGGTCGATATGTTCAATGAAAAAGACCTGAATGGGTTCGAAGACTCGGATAGGCGTGCGGAGCAATGCGAGGAAATGGCGAAAGAGGCCGATGCCAGCGTTCTGTTTTGGGAGGCGCGTGCGTCAAAGACGAGGAAAGTATCAAGAATCGCGGTGCTCGCCGTCTGTGTGGCCGTGGCTGTCGCCGTGCTTGCCATTTACGGCGCGATTGCTTCGGCGCAGCGGGCTGAAGGGGCGTACAATGACGCACAGGATTTGTACCATGTCGGCAACATGGATGCGGCGAGGGAGGCCTTTGCCGCGATGGCAGACTATAAGGACAGCCAAGAGATGGTCGATCGCATTGACGAGTTCGTCTCGGCGACCACAATGACTATAGGCGAAAGGTATAGCTCGCTGTCTGTCGGCGATATTGTCACATTCGGGAGTTATGGCTATGATAGAGATGCTCTTCAATGGCGCGTGCTGGCCGTTGATGGCGGGCGGGCGTTGATACTGTCAAACAGTATTCTTGGGCATAGCCGCTTCGATTCATTGCAAGAGGATGCCGATCCTGAGATTACATGGGAGAACAGCGAATTGCGGGAATTGCTCAACACATCCTTCTTGGGCGATGCAAACCTTTCACCAAGGCAGAAGGCGACCATACAGCGGACAGAGCTGCTTACCTCGACGTACCGCAAGGCTGGTGTCGATGCAGATTATGTGCTGGAAGAGGGGACTACAACCGACATGGTGTTTGCGCTGAGCATAGAGGAGGTGGATACATACTTCAAAAGCAACGAAGAGATGATTGCTGGTGGGGATTGGTGGCTTCGCACGGTCTATTTCGACGAAGCTGGCGAGACGTCAGCGGTGTACATCACGCATGAGGGGCGCGTATACTATGCCCCCAAAGACGACAGAATGGGTATACGGCCCGCCATGTGGGTAAGCACGGGTTGACAGGGTTTGGGTGTCCACCGGGGCATTTCCATGGAAACGCCCCGCTTATGCTCGCCCTGAAAGGCCAGGCACCGTGATTCGGTAACCAAGGGAGCGTTCCTGCATGAAAACAAAACACCTGTCGGATGTTTCCTGCGGGTGTTTTTTTCGGACAAAAGGGGGGTGCTTGGAGGGCTATGGGGGTTATAGGCGGCAGGGGGTTGCGTATGTGCCGTATATAGGGTATAAGGGAGAGGGGGAGTGATTAGCCGTAGCGGGTTTGATTTTGTGATGAAAAGGAGTATAGAAATGGATAATAACAAGAAATTATCGGGGGGGCAACCAGAGGTGTTGGGCGGCGAGGAGCTGCATGACTGGTTCGGGAATGCGGTGTCATCCAAGCCTATAGCTATGGGGCAGGTCGGTGCATCGGCAGGCGAAGACGACGTGGACCCCAACGAGACGTACGATATCAAATTCAGGGACATTCTGTACAACGACAAGCAGATTGGCCCCTATCCGACGGACAAGCTGAAACGTGTGGACAAGCCGACGAACAAGATAGTCGGGGAGATTCAGAGGCGGGACCAGAGGGACAATATCTTCGGGCAGGCCTTTCGGGGCGAGTACGGCGAGAAGGTGAAGGAGCTGGCGCCGATGATGTCCGTCACGGAGCCCATAGGCGCGGCGCTTATAAGTGTGCAAAGGCATATAAACTCTATCAAGCCCAACGATATCGCGCCCAAGAAGGCGCCTATTCCTCAGGACCCGCGGGTGCTGTCGAGGCATATCAAGAGCCTGGCGCATTTCCTAGGCGCCGACATGGTGGGGATATGCAAGCTGCCCCAGTCCGCGGTCTACACCACGCACCTCAACGGCGACCCTCTGGACGTCGATTACAAATTCGCGATTGTGCTATTGTGCAGAAAGACTTCGCATACGGCTGCGTGTTCGAGCGGCTATGACTGGATTTTCGATCCGGTAAGTTTCCAGACATATCAGCGGCTCGCGTGCCAGACCGAGGTTATGACCAATTATATCAAGCGGCTTGGGCATGACGCGGCGGCCTCGAATATGTGGAACTACCTGACGCTGATGCCGCAGCTTGTTTTGGAGGCGGGGCTTGGGGAAGTGAGCCGCATGGGGCTGATCGTGAACCCGTTTTTGGGCGGGCATTTCAAGGCGGCGGCTGTGCTGACGGACCTGCCTTTGGAGCCGGACAAGTATATCGACTTCGGTTTGCAGGATTATTGCGAGAAGTGCTCGATATGCGCGGAGCAATGCCCGGTCGGGGCCATTACGAAGGGCGGAAAGACGGTTTATAACGGCTATGAAACGTGGGAGCTGGACAAGCGTAAGTGTGCGAGTTTCGATATTTTGAACACGGAGGGCTGCGTTTGCGGCCGTTGCACGAAGCTGTGTCCGTGGAGCCTCGACAAGAACGACCCGAGGGATTTCGAGGACTGGGACGGCACCACGGAGGGGCTGATACGGCGGGTGGACGAGCAAGCGAAAAAACGCAGGGATGCGGGGTTCACGAGCCCGCTTGAAAAGACGGATAAGTGGTGGTTCGACCTGGAACGCAGGAGTTTGGACGACCATACGCTTGTGATACCTAAGACAACGCAGCGGCTGTAGGTGGCCTCGACGTCGCTGATGGCCCTTTCACCCCGCTTTTTGGCAAGGGCGGTGTCCCGAAGGAAATTGTGCATTCCTGATATTTACATATGCGCGACGTGGAGTTTTAGGTCCAAGGCGGTAAGCACCTTTTGAATGGTCGCAAAGGACGGGTTGCCGTCTGCGCTCAGGGCTTTGTAGAGCGATTCGCGTCCTAGGCCGGTTTCGCGAGCGATACTGGTCATGCCTCTTGCCCGCGCTATGTCCCCGAGGGCGGCGGCGAGTAGCGGAGCATTGTTTTCATCAAGTACGGCATCAAGGTAGGCGAGTATGTCTTCGTCCGATTTCAGGTATTCGGCGATGTCCCACTTCGTTATCTTTGTTTTCATTATGCATCTACCTCCACAAGTTCAGACCTTGCCATTTTTTCGGCTTTCCGAATGTCCCGGCTTTGCGATGACTTGTTTCCGCCTATAAGCAGAATCACGATTCGAGTGCCTTTCTTCGTAAGATATACCCTGTACCCGGGGCCGTAGTCGATGCGCAATTCCGTTACGTATTTCGATATGACCTCATAGTCGCCGAAGTTTCCGTCAATGGCTATTCTCTGGATTCTGACTCCGATAATCGCTCGCGTTTTCTTGTCCTTTATCCGGCCAAACCATTTGTCAAAAGTGCGTGTTTTGTATACTTCCATAACAATTGTATCCTATATCATACAGCGTGTCAATATCCAATATATGGATAGTAGCATAGAAGAATTGTGCTGTCAATATATATAATTTTAGGATAATATTAGGTGTTGCGAATAGTTTCACAAAAGGGGGTTTTATTGCGCCCTTTGCCAGTAGGCCTCGATGTCGCTGGCGGCTAGGACGAGCTTTTTTGTGCGGGGGTCTTGGGGGTTTTGCATTATGGTTTCGGCTTTGCCGGACTCTATGATTTTTCCGGCGTCCATTACTAGTAGGGTGTCGCATAGGGCGCAGGATATGGCTATGTCGTGGGTGACCATTAGCATGGCTGCGCCGGCCTGGGTCGTGGCGTTTGTGATGGCGTCGGCTACGCTGGCTTTTACTTCGTAATCTATCATGGACGTGGGCTCGTCTAGGGCGAGGAAGCCTGGGCGGTTTATCATGGCGCGGGCTATGCTGACCCTTTGGCGCTCCCCGCCGCTTATCTGGTGGGGGTAGCGGGCGGCGTAGGTGTCGTAGGGCAGGTTTACGAGGTTCATGGCCTGCTTTACTTCTTCGGCGCATTCGGCGGCGCGGCGGCGCTTTTTTGTGAATATAAGCGGCTCGGCGATGATTTCGTGGACGGTCAGGGCGTGGCATAGCGACGAGTAGGGGTCTTGCGCCACGAAGCCGGCGGCGGCGTTTTTTTCTATGCTTCCCGATGTGGGCGCGGCAAGGCCGAGAATCATCTTGAGCAGGGTGGTCTTGCCGCAGCCGCTGGCGCCTATGATGCCTACTTTTTCGCCGCGCCCTATGGAAAAAGACACGCCATCGACGGCGTTGACGGTGATTTTCCCGCGCCGGCGCCTGACTTTGTAGACTTTGCGCAGGTCGGTAAGGCGCAGAAGCTCATTGCTCACAGTGCTATCCTCGCTCACAGTTCTATCCTCCTGTCGCAGAATGAGTTTTGCAGCCTCAGATCGTGAGTTATGAATATTAGCGAGAGGTGCCGCTTCTCTTTTATCTGGCGTATGGTGTGGAGGATGTCCGCCTCGACGGTCACATCGAGGCCGGTGGTCGCTTCGTCCAGAATCAGAAGCTCCGGCGCGAGCGCGAGCGCGAGCGCTATGGATATCCTCTGACGCATGCCACCGCTAAGCTCGTGCGGGTAGCTCGAAAGCACGCGACGGTCAAGCTGTGCGAGGTCCAGCAATTCCTCGCACCGTTCCTGTAGCTCTTTGGTGGGCGTTTTTCTCCCCTCGTGCGCCCGAATTGTCTCAAACATGGTCTTTTTTATGGTGTAGACAGGGTTTAGGGCGTTCATCGACGACTGGGGTACCATGGCGATTTCGCGCCAACGTATCTTGTGCATTTCATTTTCGGGCAGGGACAGAAGCTCCCGCTCCTCGTAAATTATTTCGCCTGTAGCCGTTCCGCCTACGGCGTCAAGCATCCGCATAACCGCAAGGGCCACGCTGCTTTTGCCGCACCCGCTCTTGCCGAAAAGCCCCAGCGTCTCGCTTCGCACTATGTCAAAACATAGCCCATCCACGACGGGATTCGCGGCATTTCCATACATTATCGAGAGGTCTCTCACGGACAGCGCGTTTATTCCGCAGCTCATTTTCGTCCCTCCAATCTGGGGTCCATTTTCCCCTCTATGCTATAGCTTACAAAACTGAGACCAAGGGTCAGCAGCGTTATCATTATGCCGGGGGGGATGGCCCACCAGACCCATGCGCCGGTCAGGAATGCGTTGCTCGCCTGGGCATAATAGAGCATGGTGCCCCAACTTTTCACGATGCCGGGCGCGAATCCGAGGAAGCTCAGCGTGGATTCGGCGAGGACGGCGGTGCGGAACCGCGCGGTGATGCTGTACGCGATGAAGGGCAGAAGCTCCCGCGCGATGTGCTTTTTGAGTATGTATGTGCTGCCCGCGCCCATCGCGGCGATGCTCGTGATATATTCGCTGTGCTTGAGGGTCATGGTCTGGGTCCGTATGATGCGGGCCATTTCGGGCCACGCCGTAAGCCCCATAACGATGGCGAGCGACCATATGCTGCCTCGTGTAAGTGCTGAAATTACAAGGATAAGCGGGATATACGGTATGGCGAGCACGAAGGACGACACCTTCATCAAGACGCTGTCGACAAGCCCGCCCGCCCAACCTGCGGCCATGCCTATAAGCACGGCGAGCGACGCGGATATGGCCGTCGTTATAAGCCCCACGGCGAGGGAGTAGCGCGTGCCGACAAGCAGCTCGCTGAATATGTCCTGCCCGATGTCGTTCGTGCCGAGCATATGCTCGTCGGTGGGCGGCTCAAAGGGACTGCCGGATATGGCGGAGGGGTCGTAGGGCGCCAATATATCCGCGAATACCGCGATAAACACGAGAAAGAGCAGGATTGTCGCTCCTGCGGCAAAAAATCCCTTATTTACCATTGGCGTCCTCTGGGTTTTTCATCGATGCCCTCCGTGTTTTTCGCTACCGCCATCCGAGCCGAGCGCGGGGTCGAGTTTGTAATGCAACACGTCTGCGAGAAACATCGTTATCGCCACCATGATGGACGTCATAAGGAAGGCGTATTGCATAAGGGGGTAGTCCCGTGCGACGACGGCATCCGCGAGAAGAAGGCCAAGCCCTGGGTAGGTGAATATCTTCTCGATCACGAGCGAGCCGCTGAGTATGAAGCCCATCTGCGTCATTAGCACGACGAATACGGGGATAAAGCCGTTTCGCATGATGTAGAAGGTCTTGACGCGGGCATCGGGCACGCCGCGCATCCGAGCCATCCTGATATAGTCGTGTTCCATGGTGTTCAGCACGCCGTAGCGGGCGGTGGTGAAGAATGCGGCGAGCGAGGCGAGAACGCTTGTGGCAAGGGGCATCGCAAGGTGGCGCAGCACGTCGGCCACGTACGCCATACCTGTGTAATCGCCCCACATGGAGTACGCCCCGAACAGCGGGAACCACCCCAGACGCACCCCGAACACGGAGAGCAGCATCATTCCTATCCAAAACGCAGGCATGGCGCTCAGGGCCATCATGCCGATGACGAGCGGTTTGTCCCTGCCCCGTTTTCGCATAAACGCCGAGAGCGCGCCCAGAAAGGTGCCGATTACGCTTGCGATGGCGATGTTGCACACGGCAAGTAGCAGTGTCCACGGTAGGGCGGCCTTTATAAGGTCGAATATGGGCTGTTTTTTCGAGAAGGATCGCCCCCAGTCGAGGGTGACGAGGTCCTCTAGGAACATCGCAAATTGTTCGCCCATAGGCTTGTCGAGGTTGTAGAACCCAAGAATCTGTTCGCGTTCCTCGGCGGTGACGGCGTAGCCGCTGTCGCTTGCGAGGCGTGTGGCGGGGGAGCCAGGCATCATGCGAGGCAGAAAGAAGTTGAGCGCGACCATGGCCGCGATAAGGATAAGGTAGTGGGGGAGGCGGCGGAGCGCGCCAGTCAATTAGGGGCCCCTCCGTTATGGCAAAAACGAGAACACATTTACCGCCAGCCCGCCTTTCGGGAACACCCAACCGCTGTATTGTTGCGTGTTCACGGCGTTTATATTGTCCGCGAAATATAGCGTGACGAAGGGGAAATCGCCTGCCGCTGTCCGCTGCATCTGTTCATTGAGCATCGCACGCTCCGCTGGATCCACCGAGGCGAGAAAGGCCTCTGCCGCCGCGTCAAACTCTTTGCTATCATAGTGCGAAAGGTTTAGCCCGCCCACGCCGGCGTAGTCGCTTGAGCATACGCCGATGATGGCGCCGTTCCGTTGAACCACTGGCGCGGACCACCCGAACATGGCCATCTGGTAGTCGTGCGGCTGCGAGGTGTCGAAATCCGGCCATACGCGCATATCGAGGGCGTCAGGGTCAAGGGTGGTGACCCTTATACGCAGGCCGACGGACTCAAGCTGCATGGATATAAGCTCGGCGTCGCGGGCGCGTGTGCCGCTCGTCAATATCTCAAGCTCCATGGGGCTGCCGTCAAGACCGAGGCGCATACCGTCGGCGTCCTTGTTGGCGTAGCCTAGGGAGTCGAGCAGCGTATTTGCGGCGTTCTGGTCGTAGGTGTAGTCCAGTCCGGTGACGTGCTCATCTAGCCCGTCCCTCACATAGCCTGCCGTGCCCTTAGTCGCGTTGCCGAGCGTTATGATGTCGACAAGTTGGTCTAGGTCGAGCGCAAGCGATATGGCACGCCTGAAATCCGCATCGTCGAACGGCGGGCGGACGTTGCTCATAAGCAAGAGCGTGGATGCGTAGCCGTCGCTGCTGACAAGCTCGATATCGGGGCTGCCGCTGAAAATGTCTATCAATTCGACCGAAACCCCGCCGGTGTAGCCCGCAAGCTGCCCGGCAAGCATAGCCTGCTGAGCGGCGGACACATCCATTATGGGCATCCTTATGATTTTGACCGAGGGCGTCCCCCTGAAATAATCGTCCATGGCTTCGAGCGTATAGAACTCGCCGACCCTGTATTCCGCGAGCCTGTACGCGCCACTGCCGAGGCTCGGCAATTCCGTCGGGTCCTCCACGCCCTCGTACTGCGCCTTGGAGACGATTGGCATGTCGGCGAGCACCACGCGGATAAAGCCGGGGTTTGGGTTTTCGAGATTGAACACGAGTTCCCGGCCGTTCACGTCGATGGATTCGACCTGCCTCGCAATATTGGTCCAGCGGGTGTAGGCGGTGAACACGTTTTTGAAGTAGTCGAAGGTGAATGCCACGTCGTCCGCGGTGACGGGCGTCCCGTCGTGCCAGTAAAGGCCGTCCCGAAGGGTCACGGCGAAGGTCTGCATATCCGCGCCGACCGCATAATCGTCTTCGACCATCCAGGGCACGGCGACGTTGTCGGGCGAGATGGTGAACAGGCTGTCGTAGATAAACCGCATAACATCAAGGCCAGGGGTGCCCCTGACGTAGGTAACGGGCGTAATAGTGTTTTCGTCGTATGTGATGGCGACGGTCAGCGTGTCGAGGCGGTCTGGGGTTTGGTTTTGGTCTGGGGCTGCGGGGGCGGGGGGCTGTGCGGGGCTTGCAGGTGATGGGGCGGCTCCTGGGCTCGCGCAGGACGCGAACAAGCCGGCGATCAGGGCGACGGCGAGCAGCGTGCAAAGTCTTTTCGATAGTTTCAATGGTTTCATAAATGAAATACTAGATGAAGGGTATCGGGGGCGCAAGCCCCCAGGGGGGATGTTTTTGGCGTGAAGCGGCGGCTACAGACGGCAGGAACGGCGTTGGCGGATTGCAAGAATTGTTTGCAAAACCCCCAAACATGGTATAGAATAAACTTCGCCATGATAATGGCCCTATGGTCAAGCGGTTAAGACGCAGCCCTCTCACGGCTGAATCCGGGGTTCGATTCCCCGTAGGGTCACCAACATTGTAATTATTAGGAGGGAGAACTATGAAATACGAAATCTGGGGCGAGAATCTTCCGGCTGTGACGCTGCATCTTGAGGCGGGCGAGGGCATTTACACGCAATCGGGCGGCCTTAACTGGATGTCGAGCGATATCGCGATGGAGACGAACACGAAGGGCGGGGGGCTGAAGGCGCTCGGGCGCATGTTCACGGGCTCGTCTTTGTTTATGGCGACGTATACCGCGCAGTCTAATGGGCAGGCGATAACGCTGGGTTCGACCTTTCCTGGCTCCATCGTCGCGTTGGATGTGGCACAGGGGCCTTATGTGTGCCAGAAGAACGCTTTTTTGTGCGCGCAGCCCGATGTGACGCTTGGGGTGTACACCCCGCTCGGAATCAAGGCGGGGCTGTTTGGCGGCGAAGGCTTTTTGATGCAGGAGCTTACGGGGAGCGGCATGGTGTTCATCGAGATTGACGGGAGCCTGCAAGAAGTCGAGCTGAAAGCTGGCGAGAAGCTAAAAATAAGCACGGGAAACATAGCCGCGTTTGAAAAAAAGGTGAAGTATTCCGTGGAGACGGTGAAGGGTTTCAAGAATATCTTTTTCAGCGGAGAGGGTCTGTTCCTGACGACGGTGGAAGGGCCTGGCAAGGTCTGGCTGCAGTCGATGACCATGCCTGGGTTTGTCACGCGCATATCGCCGTACTTGCCCAACACGTCCAGCAGTTCGTAGTTTGTAGGTAACAGGCGGACAATGGTTGCGGCAATGCAAAATTTGTCTGCACGTTTCGCTTGACAACCGAGTTAGCTTAGGCTAACATACTGATTGTCAATACATACTATGAAGATGTGTTTGATGGAGAGATAAGTATGAGAAGAATTGTTTCGTTTATAGCGGTTGGTGCGTTGGCCGTCGTGTTTGGACTGTCTGGCTGCGGGCGGGGTGAATCTGCGGATCCGGAAGTGTACGCCCCAGACGAAGCCCTTGCAGCGGAAAGCCAGACACCCAAGCCTGACGCGGCCGCAGACGAAAACAGGATAAGCGTGGTCGCCACCATCTTTGCGCCTTTCGACTTCGCACGCGTGGTGGCAGGGGGCAGGGCGAACGTGGCGATGCTGCTTTCGCCAGGCATGGAAAGCCACTCCTACGAGCCTACGCCGCAAGACATCATCACCATCCAGAATGCGGATGTCTTTGTCTATATAGGCGGAGAATCGGACGCATGGGTCGATAGGATACTTGGCTCAATGGACACCGATAATATGGAAATCGTCGCTTTGGTTGACTGCGTGACGCTTGTCGAAGAAGAATTTGTCGAGGGCATGGAGGGCGGCGATAGCGATGACGGCCACGGTCATAGCCACGACCATGGGAATGACAGCCACGACGGTGACGATGGCGACGAGGTCGCATATGACGAGCATGTCTGGACATCGCCTAAAAACGCCATGCTTATCGTGCAGCGGATAGCGGACGCCCTAAGCGACGCCGAGAGCAGGAAAGCGGCTTCGGATCAAACAAACGCCGCCGCATACCAAGCAAACGCGACCACCTATATCGAGGGGCTTGGCGGTCTCGACGCGGCGTTCCGAACCGTAACCGACACCGCCGTGCGCCACACCATAGTGTTCGGCGACAGGTTCCCGTTCCGCTACCTAACGGACGAGTACGGGCTTGACTACTTCGCCGCTTTCTCCGGCTGCTCCACCGACACGGAGCCAAGCGCGAGGACCGTAGCGTTCCTAATCGACAAGATCATGCACGAGGAGATACCCGTGGTATTCCATATCGAGCTTTCAAACGAGCGCATGGCGGACACCATCAGCGCAGAGACCGGCACGAAAAAATTGTTGTTGCACGCCTGCCACAATATCACGAGGGACGATTTCGAGGCCGGGCTCGGCTATATGGACTTGATGATACGGAATGTGGACGCGCTTAGGGAAGCACTGCATTAGATGGAGGTGATTTGCCTGTCATGCCACAAATAATCTGCAAAAACGCGGCCTTTGCATACGACAACGCCATCGCGGTAAGCGGGCTTGACTTCGTGGTGCAAAGCGGCGATTACCTCTGCATCGTCGGTGAAAACGGCTCCGGCAAGAGCACGCTCGTCAAGGGGCTGCTTGGGCTGATGAAGCCTGCGGGGGGTAGCATCGAGTTCGGCGATGGGCTCGACAGCAACGAGATAGGCTATCTTCCGCAACAGACCGTGGTGCAGAAGGACTTCCCCGCAAGCGTGTATGAAGTCGTTCTGTCAGGGAGGCTTGCGAGCTGCGGAATCCGCCCGTTCTATTCTGCCGCAGACAAAGCGGAAGCGGAGGCGAACATGGCATTGCTCGGCATATCGGGGCTCAGGGACAGTTGCTACCGTGAGCTCTCAGGGGGTCAGCAGCAGCGGGTCCTGCTTGCACGCGCGCTCTGCGCCACCCGAAAGCTGCTTGTCCTCGACGAGCCGGTGGCGGGGCTCGACCCCGTCGCGACGCAGGACCTCTACGTGCAGATAGAAAAAATCAACAAGGAGACGGGCATTACCGTAGTAATGGTCTCCCACGACGTCAAGACGGCCGTTGCCTACGCCTCGCATATACTCCACCTGAAAAACAGACAGGCGTTCTTCGGGCCGGCGGGCGATTATGCGGAAACCGCCATCGGCAAGAGGTTTTTGGGAGGTGATAGCGATGTTTGAGACACTTTCTGAAATGTTTTCATACGGCTTTCTCGTCAGGGCCGTGGTCGTGGGGGTAATGGTCTCGCTCTGCGCCGCGCTGCTCGGAGTGAGCCTCGTGCTCAAGCGTTACTCCATGATTGGCTTCGGGCTCTCCAATGTCGGCTTCGGCACGCTTGCCATCGCCACTGCGCTGAACCTTGCCCCGCTTGCCGTCTCTATGCCCGTGGTGGTGCTCGCCGCCTTCCTGCTGCTCAGGATAAGCGAGAACAGCAAGATAAAAGGGGACGCGGCGATAGCCCTTATCTCGACCGCCTCGCTCGCCATAGGCATATCGGTGATAGCGATGACCACAGGCATGAACACCGACGTCTGCAACTACCTTTTTGGCAGCATTCTCGCCATGAGCCATGCGGACGTGCAGCTTTCGGTCACGCTGTCCATCGCCGTGATGGCGCTGTTCGTGCTGTTCTACAACAAGATATTCGCGGTCACTTTCGACGAGGGGTTCGCACGTGCCACAGGCGTCAAGGCAGGCGCATACAATATGCTGATAGCCCTGCTGACCGCCATGACCATCGTGCTCGGAATGCGGATGATGGGCGCGCTGCTGATATCGAGCCTGGTCATCTTCCCCGCGCTCACGTCCATGCGGCTGTGCAAGAAGTTCAAAACCGTCACCATATGCTCCGCCATCGTGTCTGTAGCATGCTTCTTCATCGGCGTGGTGATGTCGTATCTGCACGCGATACCCACGGGCGCGAGCGTAGTGCTCGTGAACGTCGTGGCGTTCTTCGGGTTCTGGCTGGCGGCGCTGCTCGTTTTGCGGAGGAAGGGCGCCCAGACAGCCGAGTTGGGAGCAGAGAGATTGGAGAGGATGGTTGAATAATGAATAATAATATGCGAATCGGTATCGTAATAGGGCTGCTGCTTGCGGGGCTTGTTTTGCTGTCGGCATGCGGGGGCGGGTCAGCCGCGCTCGAAGACGGCACAGCGGCAGCGGGCGAGGATGAAGCGGCGGCGGAGCCGTCCATAGCCGTCGATATAGAGATCGGAGAACGTATGTTTGCAGAGCAGGTAAACGACATATATCTCAACCCCGACGATTATATCGGCAAGACCATCAAGTACGAGGGCATCTACGAGGTGTTTGACTCCGAGGATGAGATGTATCGCTACGTTATACGTTACGGCCCCGGTTGTTGCGGGGACGACGGCGTCATCGGCTTCGGCGTGGACTGGAAGGAGGACACCCCTAAGAACAACGACTGGGTGGAGGTCATCGGGACACTGGAGCGGGTGACCGCCCCCACGGGGCTTGAGACCTTGCAGCTCGCGCCGCTGTCCATGACCGTCCTGGAGGAACGCGGCACTGAGTTCGTGGATGGGCAGGGAGGATGACGTTCCCAAACGTCTGCAAAATTTGGCTTGACGGGGTGGGGGGAATTGTGGTAAATTTCTTGTTTGTGAGCCGCGCAGAAAAGGCATGAACGGGTGCGGGTATGACGCACCGGCCTCGATGGTGAGCAAATCGTTGCTTTTTGGAGCAATGAGGAAGGAGATCACGAATTATGTATGCGATTTTTCAGACTGGCGGTAAGCAGTACAAGGTGGAAGCCGGCGATGTGCTCAGGATCGAGAAGATCAAGGGCGAAGTGGGCGAATTGGTCAGGTTCGAGAGCGTCATGGCGTTTTCGGGCGATGATGGGGTGCTAAAGACGGGGACGCCGTACCTCGATGCAGCGACTGTCAATGCAACCATCATGGCGGAGGGCAAGGGCGACAAAGTCATCGTCTACAAGTTCAAGTCCAAGAAGAACTACCGCAGGAAGAAGGGGCATAGGCAGCCGTTTACGGAGATTGAAATAGAGAACTTCACTGTCGGCGGCAAGGATTTCGGCGTGAAGCCGGAGAAGCCTGTGGTGGAAGAGCCTGAGGAAGCATCTGAGGCGGACGAGACAGAGGAAGAAAAGCCGATAAAGAGCAAGAAGAAAATCAGGAGAGAGGCTAAGGCCGAGGCTAAGGCTGAGAGGGCTGAGGCGAGGACTGAGAAGGCTGCGAAGATTGCGGCTGAAAAGGGCGCTGAGGCGGAAGAAGCGGCAGAGAACGAGGCGTCGGTCGAGGCTGTGACGATCGAGGCGAAAGCGGACGAAAAGCCGAAGAGGAAGGCAAGCAAGGCCAAGACTGAGGCTACTATGGACGAAAAAGCGGTCGAGTCGGCAGACGAGGCGAAGCCGAAGAAAGCCAAGAAAGCGGCGAAGGACGAGGCGGCTGAGGTTACTGAGGAAGCGGCGCCGGAAGCCGAAGAAAAACCGAAGAAAGCCAAGGAAGAAAAGGCTGAAGAAGCCGAAGTGCCGACTGAGGAAAAGCCGAAGAAGCCCAAGAAGGAAAAGGCTGAGGCGGCTGCGGACGCTCCCGCTGACAAACCCGAAGCGGCGGATGACAAGCCTGCTGCAAAGATGACCAAGGCGGACATAACGGCGAAGCTTGACGAACTCGGCATAGAGTACGCAAAGGCCGCAAAAAAAGAAGAATTGTTGGCGCTCCTTGACGGAGCCAAAGGCAAATAGCGTCGGACGATAAGGAGGACGGAAAAATGGCAAGTAAAAAAGGCGTAGGCAGTTCAAAGAACGGTCGCGAATCACAAGCTAAACGGCTAGGCGTAAAGACCGGCGACGGACAGTATGTAAGCGCGGGCTCCATCCTTGTGCGTCAGCGCGGCACGAAATTCCACCCCGGCGTGAATGTCGGGATAGGCGGCGACGACACATTGTTCTCGAAAATCGACGGGAATGTGAAGTTCGAGCGTTATGACAAGAAACGCAAGCAGGTGAGCGTCTATACGCCGGCAAGCGCGGTAAACTGAGGATATAGGTTCGGGTCGGGCGAAACAGGTCCGGCAACATTACGATTATGCAAACAAAAAAGGCCGCTCCGTGAAGGGGGCGGCTTTTGTGTGTTATAATTGCAGCACTATGTTTATCGACAAGGCAACGATTGTGATACGGTCGGGGAAGGGCGGCGATGGGGCCGTCTCTTTTCGGCGCGAGCCTTATGTGCCGAACGGCGGGCCGGATGGGGGGAACGGCGGCAAGGGCGGCGATGTGGTCTTTGTGGCGGACAGGGGGCTGCGGACGCTGATGGATCTCAAGTACATGAAGAAATACAAGGCGCAGCCCGGGCAGAACGGCATGACGTCCAATAAATACGGGCGGGGCGCGGATGATTTGGTGATAAAGGTGCCGGTGGGAAGCGTGGTGATAGACGAGGCTTCGGGGGCCTTTATGGCGGACCTTGCGGAGGACGGGGCGCGGTTTGTGGCGGCGCTCGGCGGCAAGGGGGGGCTAGGCAACAGCAGCTTCAAGAACTCTGTGCGGCAGGCGCCGAACTTTGCGGAGGCGGGGTCGCCTGGGCAGGAGCGGACGGTCGTAATCGAACTCAAGCTGATAGCCGATGTTGGGATAGTGGGGATGCCGAATGTCGGGAAGTCCACGTTGCTCGCGGCGGGGACGGGTGCGCGGCCTAAGATTGCGAACTATCATTTTACGACCATAGCGCCGAATTTGGGCGTGGTGGAGCTTGCGAACACGTCGTTTGTGCTTGCGGACATCCCTGGGCTAATCGAGGGGGCGGCGGAAGGCGCAGGGCTTGGGCACGACTTTTTGAAGCATATTGAGCGGACGAAGATGGTGATTCATGTGGTGGACGCGTCAGGTTCGGAGGGGCGAGGCCCGCTTGAGGATTTTTTGACGATACAGGGGGAAATGGGGGATTATTCGCCGCTTTTGGTGAAAAAGCCGCAGGTGGTGGCGCTGAATAAGATGGATTTGGTGGGGGGGGATGACAACACAAATGCATTTACTGAGCTTATACGGCATCTTGATGGCGAGGGCATCGATTATTATAAGATAAGCGCGGCGACGGGGCAGGGAGTGACGGAGCTGCTGAATGCGGCGGCGGGCAGGCTTGCTGCGGCGGAGCGTGACGAGGCGGAGGCAGGGGCGCCGGCCTGGGGCGACCAAAGCCTATGGATGAAGGTAACGCGGGTGGAGGACGACCCAGACTACCGCGACATAAAGATATCGGAGGGCGAGGACGGGGCGTGGGTGCTTGCCGGCAAGCAATTGCACAAGATATTCGACTCGACGAATTTCAGCGATCCTGGGTCCATCGGCTACCTGAACAAGTTCTTGGTGTCGAACAAGGTCATAAGCCGGCTGAAAGAGCGGGGATTGGCAGAGGGGGGCACGATACGAATCAAGAATTTCGACATGGAATGGTACGATGATGAGTGAGGGCGGCGACGGATTGGAGACTGGATTGCTTCGCGATGCTCGCAATGACAGGGTTATGATAGGGCGTAGCGATTTTTTGCGGATATTGGAGGCGCATGGGGCGCCGGAACATGTGAAGCGGCATTGCATGGCGGTCGGCGATGCGGCGGTGAATATCTGCGGGGCGTTGTTGGGGGCAGGGAGTGACCGGGGGCGGATTGATGCGGAGGCGGTACGGCTTGCGGGATATCTGCACGATATGGCGAGGGCGGGTCGCGACCATGATGTGGTGGGGGCGTCCATGCTGCGTGATATGGATTTTGAGGGGATTTTGGGGGCGAGGGTGTCGGATGGGCTGCGTGAGGCGGCGGCCGATATCATCGAGCGGCATATGAGGCTTGACTTCCCTGCGGGCATCGTGGGCGTGGACTCGGCGGTGGTGGTGGCATTGGCCGACCGCACGGTGAAAGAGGACGCATATGTGGGCTATAAGGCGCGTATGAAGGACTTGGTAAGGCGTTATGCGGACGTGCCGGAGGTGCTTGACCGCGTCCGCGAGAATATGGACAGGACGCTCGGCTTGATAAGGGAGATAGAGGCGTTGACAGGCCGCTCGTTCGAGGATATCGCGACCGGCGGGCACGTGAACATAGCGCCGCTTTTGCCATTGGTCGAACGGCCGGGGCGATATATCGGGGGCGAAATGGGCAGCACACGAAAGGAATGGGGCGACGCGGCGTTTCGGTTTTGCTTTGCGTTCCCCGACCTTTACGAAATCGGTATGTCGTATACAGGGATGCAGGTGCTTTATGGGTTGTTGAACGAGCGGCCTGATGTGGTTTGCGAGCGGGCTTTTGCGGTCGGCGCGGATATGGCGGGGCTGCTTGCGGAGCGGGGGCTTCCGCTGTTTTCACTGGAAAACCGTATGCCTGTAAGACGGTTCGATATGGTGGGGTTTACGCTGCAGCACGAGCTTTGCTATACGAATGTCTTGCGTATGCTTGGTCAGGCGGGGATACCGCTCTACGCCTCGGAACGCGGCGATGGCGATCCTATCGTGATCTCAGGGGGGCCGTGTACGGCGAACGCCGAGCCTATGGCGCCGTTTTTCGACCTTGTGTGCGTAGGGGACGGCGAGGAAGTCTTGGCGGCAATCGCCGATGTGTGGATTGAATGGAGTGTAAAGGACGATAGGGAGGCGTTTTTGCGGGCTTGCTCGCGGATACAGGGGGTGTATGCGCCAGGGTTTTACGAGCCAGTGTATGGTGGTGCGAGGTGCGACGCGTTCCCAAAATTCTCACAATATACGAAAAAATACCAAGACTTGCCCGATTATGCAGAACGCGCTGTTGTACCCGACCTCGAAACGGCGTTTTTCCCGGTGAAGCCGCTTGTATCGCATATCGAGAGCGTGCATGACAGGGTGGCGGTGGAGATAATGCGCGGCTGCTATCGCAAGTGCAGGTTTTGTCAGGCGGGCTATGCGTGCGCGGGCGTGCGGAAAAGGTCGGCGGAGCGCATAAAACAGCTGATTTTTGACGGGCTTGCGAACACGGGCTACGACGAGGTGACGCTGCTTTCGCTTTCCACGGGCGATTATCCGGGGATTGAAGGGCTTGTCACGGAGCTTATGGAAGAGCTTTCGGTGGTTGATGCGACGCTGTCCATGCCGTCGCTGCGGCTGGACACGCTTAAAGAGGACACATTGGCGAAAATAGCGGCGTACAAGCGCTCGGGGCTGACTTTCGCACCCGAGGCGGGCACTCAGCGGCTCCGCGACGCCATCGGCAAGCAGATTACGGAGGACGACATATTGCGGGCGCTTGATATATGCCTGCCATTGGGCTTTCAGAAGTTCAAGTTTTACTTTATGATTGGGCTGCCGGGCGAAACGGACGAGGATATAGACGGCATAGCGGAGCTTGCGGGCAGGGTGGTCAGGTATGTGAAAGAATTGGGCGTGGCAAGGGGCGAGAAGTACAGATTCAATCTGAATGTAAGCGTTTCGAATTTCGTGCCGAAGCCGGGGACGCCGTTTGAGCGCGTTCGCGGCAATAGCGAGGAGGAATTGATTGCGAAGGTCCACCGCCTGAAAGACGCCGTACGCAAGGTGAAGGGCGTGGGCTTCAAGTACCACGACACGAGAATGAGCAGGGTGGAGATGCTTTTGGCGAAGGGCGATAGGCGCGTTTCCGAGGCGATAAGGCTTGCGGCTGAACGCGGGACGGGGTTTGACAGCTGGCGCGAGCACTTTAGTTATGAGAACTGGCTTTCCGCGTTTGCGGATGCGGGGTTACCGGCTGAGGATATGTATTTTGACGATTGCGAATTTGGCGATACGGTTACGAAAAACGGTATTATGTCAACCTTGCCGTGGTCTATTATCGCACAGGGAAAGGCATACGAGTGACCTATGAAACTTGTGTTTGAGTTCACGAAAACAGGGAATATGATATATATTTCGCACCTCGACCTGGCACGGCTGTTTCTTCGCGTGCTTAGGATGTCGGGGCTTAGGCCGGCGTATTCGCAGGGGTTCAACCCGCACCCTAAGATGAGTTTTGCGTTGCCGTTGGCGGTGGGGGTGCATTCGACGTGTGAATTGCTTGAGTTCGAGGTGGACGGCGGGGGCTGTCACTCATATGCCTACATAGACGAGGCGGTGGGAATCATAAACGGACGGCTGCCGGAGGGGGTGCGTGTCACCACATGGCGGGAAAAGCCCGATGGCGTCACAAAATCGCTCGCATCGTATGCGGCAGCCGCCTCTTATGAGATTATGTGCGAGGGCATAACGGACGCGCCCACTAAGCTTGCGGCATTCTTCGCAAAAGAAAGCGTTATGGCGAAGAAACGCGACAAGAAAACAGGGGGGTATGCGGAAAAGGAGATACGTCCGCAGATGCTTGCGTACCGCATAATCAAGGATATGCGCGGCCGTATGCTCGCGGAGGCGACGCTTTCGGCAGCTTCTGAGGCCACACTTAGACCTGCGGCATTTTTCACCGCGTTTTGCGAGGCGTCGGGGCTTGACTCGAAGGAGCTTTCCCCTGTTATCACAAGGACCGCGATACTCGATGCAGGCAGCACCCCGATTATTGAGGTTGTAAAATGACGAACCGCGGGCTTGACGCAAACAATTCGCTTTCAACAAGCACGCTGAAATTGTGGGCGATTATTGCCATGTTCTGCGACCATTTCGGGTATCTGACGGAGGCATGGGATGCGGCGTATTATGAGTGGCCGTGGTTTTTGATGCACGCGTTCGGGCGGCTCGCGGCGCCCATATTCTTCTATCTGCTCGCGCTCGGCTACAGGCGGACTAGGGACGCAAACCGCTACACGCTACGGTTGCTTGCCTTCGCGCTGATATCGTACGTGCCGTACGTGTGGTATTTCTACGGTGCGCCGCCGAATGTGCAGAACTTCCTCGAATTGAACGTTATTTTCACAATGCTTTTCGGTTTGCTGCTGTTGCGGGCGATCCACGAGGTTCGCAATCCCTGGCTGAAAGTTTTGCTTATCGTGCTATGCTTGGTGTTCGGCTATTTCTGCGATTACGGGCTGTACGGGCTCGCGATGATATTGGTGTGCGATTTGACGCGGGACAGCCGCCGCGGGACGGTGCTGGGGATGGCCGCGATGATGATGGTGTACGTGTACTTGCGGACGTCAGGGTTTTTCCCCGCCGACGCCTCGCCGCTCGACTATATCCCGATACTTATCGAAAACCCGCTAAGGCTGCATAGAACAATTGTTTATTTGTGCCAATTGCTGTCGCTGATATTGATTGTGCGGCATAAGGTGTGGGCTAAGTGGGGCGGGGCGGAGCCAAAGCCGGGATTCCTTGCGAAATGGGGGTGCTATATATTCTATCCGGCTCATATCGCGGCGCTTTTGGTGGTGCGTTTGACGGTTTTTTAAGTGTGCGGAAGCCCATTATGGAGCGAATTTCGGGGCTATTTCAAATTATTTCACAAATTGTAAAATAATTCTTGACATTCCTATATAATCCCATTAACATAAGCATGCGGGGCGGCAACGCAATCCATAAGCAGAAAGGATTTGCGTTATGACATATGAAAATGTGACATTGCTCTTATTGCTCCGACAATTAAACACAGGGCATCTTGACGGCTATTTTGTCGCCCTGCTGTGTTGCAAAGCCTCGCCGTAGCCCCGCTACGCCTACGTTTTGCGCCTTGCAGGCCACCAAACTATCTCGCCAATTCAGCCCTATGTTCAACTGCCGAAGCAATAGAGTATCCAGACCGTTATTTCACTGCTTATGCTGTTGAGTTCTCGGCATAAGAAATAACCGCTCTCGCGGAAAGCGGCTATCTCTACAGTCTATAAAACTGAACCAGGGATTGCCGCCGATGCAACGGCGAGCCGTCCCGTGTACTGGTGGTAAGTATAGAGAAGGAAAAGAGGATTGTCAAATGAAAAAATTCAGTTTGAAAGAGCATCTAATGGAGACCTTTAGGGATGAAGGGAAGCGTAAGTCGTTTTTGGTCGGTGTGGTGGTGTTTGTCGTGGTGTTTGTGGGGCTGACGCTCTATAGGCAGGCTTCGGAGGTAAAGCAGGCGGGCGATTTGATAGTGACGAACGGTGGAAGCGTTGTGGAGCAGGGCGGTTACGGCTCTGGAAGCGAGGATGGCTCGGATGTGTTTTCCGGCGAGGGCGTGGACGGCTCAGATGGTTCGGCTCTTGCGCTGCCAGATGACGGCGGGGGCGCAGACCCCGCAATGGGCTATGCAAGCACGGAGCCGGCAACTATCTTTGTGGATGTCGGCGGCGCGGTGCAATTAAGCGGGTTGTTTGCCCTGCCTGCAGGGAGCCGCGTGGCGGACGCCATAGACGCGGCGGGCGGCCTGCGGGACGAGGCGGATGTGAAGTATATCAATAGGGCCGCTTTGTTGGGCGACGGCGACCGGCTGTATATACCGACCGAGGCGGAGGTACGCGACGGCACGGCGCCGCCGACGGCGGGACAGGTGTTGGCGGGCGGCGGCTCGGCGGCATCGTCATCGCAGGGCGGGAGTTCTGCGGCACCGTCCTCTGGAGGCAGCGACAACAGCCTTATAAACCTGAACACCGCCGACTCGGACGAATTGCAAAAGCTTTCGGGCGTAGGCCCCTCCACAGCACAGAAAATCATCGACTACCGCACAAAACGCGGCGAGTTCAAGCGCATAGAGGACTTAATGAACGTGAGCGGCATAGGCGCCAAGACCTTCGAGAAGCTGCGGGACCACATCACGGTGTAGGTCGAATAAAATGTATGGGATAAATATAGACAAAATTGGACAAATAACAGGGCGATTACCTCTTGCATTATCCGCACGGTTGTATTATGATATAACCGTGCGGATAAAGGAGGCGCAAACCATGCTGATTACTGCGAGCGAACTTAAAGGGAATATAGGAAAATACCTTGATACAGCATACCACGAGGATGTTTTCGTTACACGCAAGGGCAAGGTAATTGCAAAGATATCGAACCCGGCAAGCGATAAGGCTGCGCTTCTCGATTCACTTGTTGGCGTTGCTGCCGGTGTGGATATGACGCATGAAGAAATTCGTGCCGGAAGGTTGGCGAGAAAATGAGGGCAGTCATCAATACAAACGTCATTCTTGATATTTTGCTGAAGCGAGAGGAGTTTTTTTGCGATTCATACTCGGCAGTAAAATTTGCGACACAAGAAAAAAACACAGCGTTCATTTCTGCAGGCTGCGTGTCAGATGTCCATTATATCGTCATGCAAGCCGGAAAAGATGCCGGAAATGCACGGAACTTGATATGTACATTGCTACAGCTTGTCAAAGTATGCGACACGGCGGCTTCGGATATACTGACGGCGCTTCATCTTGACATATCGGATTTCGAGGACGCAATACTTGCAGCCACAGCAAAACGTGAAAAGGCCGACTTTATCATCACACGCAATGAACGTGATTTCTTGGACTCCCCTGTGCCGGCTGTCAGCCCGAAAGAATTTTTGAGCATTGTCAATGGGGATAGCGGGGCAAAATCGTGGTAAACTATGCCCTATGGAGCAGCAGACTTTATTTCAGGACAGGGCGTATATGCCGCTTGCGGCGCGGATAAGGCCGGATACGCTGGAGGGGTATTTCGGGCAGGGGCACCTGCTCGCGCCAGGAAAGGCGCTTAGGAACCTTATCGAGAGCGACCAGATACCGTCGATGGTGTTTTGGGGGCCGCCCGGCGTAGGCAAGACCACGCTTGCACGCATTATCGCGAAGCACACGAACGCGCAGTTCATCGACTTTTCGGCGGTGACGAGCGGCATCAAGGAGATACGCGCCGTGATGGAGAAGGCCGAGGGCAACCGCTTCCTCGGCCACAAGACCATATTGTTCGTGGACGAAATACACCGCTTCAACAAGGCACAACAGGACGCGTTCCTGCCATTTGTCGAGAAGGGCAGCATTGTCCTAATCGGGGCGACTACGGAAAACCCGTCGTTCGAGATAAACGCCTCGCTCCTGTCAAGATGCCGGGTGTTTGTCCTGTACGCGCTCTCGCAAGACGATATCGGGGCGCTACTCCGCCATGCGGTCGATTTTTTGAATAATGAGGCCGCAGAGGGTGCCCGCCTCGAAATAGAGGAGAAGTACCTCGATATGCTCGCGTCTTTTGCCAACGGCGATGCCCGCATCGCACTCAACACGCTTGAAATGATAGCGACGAACGCATCGGGCACTCCTATCACCGATGAGGTGATAGGCCAGTTTATAAGCCGCAAGTTTTTGCTTTACGACAAGGGCGGCGAGGAGCATTTTAACATCATATCGGCGCTGCACAAGTCCATGCGAAACTCTGACGCGCAGGCGGCCGTATACTGGCTCGCACGGATGCTTGAGGGGGGTGAGGACCCGCTTTACGTGGCACGGCGCGTGGTGCGGTTTGCGAGCGAGGACATAGGCATGGCCGACAGCGAGGCGCTGAAGATATCGGTGGCGGCGTACCAGGCCTGCCATTTCATCGGTATGCCTGAGTGCAGCGTGCATCTGACACATGCTGTGGTGCATTGCGCGCTTGCGCCAAAGTCAAACGCGCTCTACACGGCCTATGGCGCAGCATCGAGGGACGCCCAGGAGACGATGGCGGAGCCCGTGCCGCTCGTCATCCGCAATGCGCCCACAGGCCTTATGAAAGACCTCGGATACGGCAGCGGCTACCAGTATGCACACGACCACGACAGCAAGGTCACGGATATGCAATGCCTGCCGGACAATCTGGCAGGACGGACATACTACCGCCCGACCGACCAAGGGCGCGAAGCCCGCATACGCGAGTGGATGGGGAAGCTGGAGGAGCTTCGCAAGAAACCATAAGTTGAAACCACATCAGTTTAGGACGGGCACGTAGTTTGCGGATTTTAGCAGGGCGGCGCCTTCTTCTGTGAGCAGCCAGTCGCGCAGGATGCGGGCGGGGCTGTTTTTGGGTTCGTTTGTACGGATAACTACGTAGAAATCGTTGACGAAGGGGTATTCACCGCTTGCGATGGTGTCGAAGGACGGGGCGATGCCGTCTACTGACAGCAGTTTCAGGTCGGGGTTTGCGTACATCAGGTCCGCGTAATAGAAAACGGAGTAGCCTATCGCGCCGCCGGAGCCGTCGAAGCCCGCTACAGCCTCGATCAGGCCGCCCATGCTTCCAGGGACGAGCTCCGAGGGCGGGTCCATCGGTTCTTCGCCATCCATCAGCAGTTTTAGGAACAGCGTCTGGCTTCCGCTTTCTTGATTTCTCTGAAATGCTGCGATGGGGCCGGGGTCACCACCGACCTGCCGCCAGTCTGTTATCTTCCCTGTGTAGATGTCCTGAAGCTGCTCGGTGGTCAGGTTGTCCACGGGGTTTGATTTGTTCACGAGGAATACCAGGCCGTCCCTGCCTATGGGGTCGATTTCGAGCTTTGCCATGTCATCGCTGAACTGCTCTGCTACGCTGTCGGGTGCCTCATATATAATAAGCATATCGGCGTTGTCGTTTTGCCAAAAAAACGTACGCCAGGCAGCCCCTGTCCCCCCGCTTACGGTCACCATGGTTTCCGCCACTTCGATTGGCACCTCGCATATCTCGCTATATAATTTTGCCATAAGGGGCAGGTTTGCTGTGGAGCCGTCGATGTTCGGGTAGTTCTCTGCATTTATATCAGAGATAGTCATGTCCTTTTTTGCAGGCGGCTCAGTCGGCTGCGGCAAAGGCTCGCTTTGCTCTGGTGGCTCAGTTACCTCGCTTTCTTGTATGCCCCCACACGCTGAAAGGGCAAGCAATACCGCCAAAAACAATGCAAAAACAGCTTTCATAATTTCACCTCTAATCATTTTGAAACTCCGAGAAAAGCGAACGTTTTACTATCCAGTTTCCCTGCCAGTCCATCAGGCCCGCATCGAACCCCTTGCGGACAGCGAGGCGGTTTGGACCCACTCTACGAACACTGTTTAGCCCCTCCACCAAGACACGCCCTTGCGAGTCCACCAAATCCATAATTCGTATATTTTGACCAACATCTCGCGTGCAAATAAAAACGTCATAGAGATAACGGGAGATACTATCTCCATAATAATAAGTTGAACCATATTCAAAATTAGCTTGGTAAGAGGCTTGTCGCGATATACGGTTGTAAATCCCATTTGGAATGACTTCGTTAAGATCGCTGTCAAGTAGCATGCTTTCTGTTCCTCCAAAAGTTATGCTGAAATAGCCGTTCGGACTTGGCATAATGGTTGTGACCCTTGACACTTTCTTAGTGCCTGCAAGGCCATCTTTGTCGATCAAATGCAAAGTATCGTCCTTGTAGGCGAGCAGGGTTTCAAGCGGGTCTGCACCATCATAGCGGAAAGTTGAAACGTTTGTGGCATTTTCGACAACCACCTCTCCATTCTTTAGCGTTACTATATTGTAAGTATCAGAGCGATCAATAAAGCGGCTTAAAACAAGGTAGTTTCCATCAAAATACCTTACATCCAAATTATATAAATCGGGTGACATTCGGTACAGCTCTTTACCATCGGGAGTGATGATGCCTTTTCTGAAACGTGTTGCGGTGTGTTCATCCGTTCTATAGGTATATAACAAAAACTCGCCGACCGAGCTCCCTCTAAGGCTACGATACGCAAGTATTTCTTCAAAATCGGGAGTCAGCAAAAAATCCCTGCGATGCGTTTGGTCGTCCCTGGAATGTCGGGAGTGGGTGCTTGCGATGATATATCCGTTCCAAGCCTGTGTGTACGCATATTGTTCATCAACAGGAAATCCGCTGCGTTTCGCGCCGCTTTTGTTCATTACGCCCATTGGTTTGTATTCATCATACGACAACAAGGCTTCATTGTCGGACAGGCGGGATACCTCGTAGACATCTGCCATATGCCGTCTTTTTGTCTTGAAATTCAAAAGCTCGCTTGCTCCAGGTCGCGAGCCATAAGGTCCGTCATATTCAGGATGCCAACTCTCCTGACGGATGACAAAATCCCCAAACCCTGGACGGTAGTAGTATTCCCCCCAGTCATATATCATATTGCCCTCAAGATCGAACAGGGCGGAGATATCTCGTGCGACAATATAGGTGAACTCATTATACTCGTCTTTGTATAGTTCCTTGCCTCTCTCAACGGTTTTCGTAAGAAACTGGCATTGGGGCTCACCAGTAAGCACGTCATACAAGACCACAAATTGTTCGTCTTCCGGGATGGTGTTGCCGTCCCTGTCAACCACCCAAGCAGGTATCGAGGTTGCAAAGGAGTAGAAGTCCATGTACAACGGGATGGTGTATCTCTCCCCCAAAAACGGCTCGGGGATATTCAGTTCAGCATAGGCCGCGGCGTCGGCTTTTGGCAGGCCGGCAGCTGCATTCGGTGGGTCGGCAGGGAGCGTACTCTCGCCGTCGGTGTTCGCTCCGCCATTATCTTCGGACTGGGCGGCGTCAAGCTGGCTCTCGTCGCCCAGTTCCCCCATATCCGCGTCGCACGCTGAAAACGCCACCATTAAGACCAAGGCGACTACGATTGATATTATGCAAAATCTACGGCTCCCTCTTGGCACTGCAAAACCCTTTCACGTTACAGCCACAACGATTGTTGTTATATTACCATACATATTGCGCGCAACGGGCAATTATGCGATGGGGAAGTGTGCGTGAAAATTACCGGGCAAAATCTTGTATATGCGGCCGTATGGCTATATAATATGTCTCCTGTGAGGGCGTTTGCAAACTATGCTTGAAAAACACAAGATGGAGAGAATCAATGAGCTTGCGCGCGCGGCGAAGGTGCGGGAGCTGGACGAGGCCGAGAGGACGGAGCAGGCGGGGCTGCGGGCGGAGTACCTGGCGAAGTTCCGTGAGGGGTTTCGGGCGCAGCTTGAGCAGATAGAGATTGTGGACGGCGACGGGCGGCCGCAAGGGTGTGAAGGACGGAAGAATTGATTATGGGCGAGAAACGACAGGTGTATTTGGATTATTCGGCTACCACGCCGGTGAAAAAGGAAGTGGCAGCGGCGATGTTGCCGTATTTTACGGAGCATTTTGGGAATCCGTCAAGCCTCTATACATTCGGGCAGGAGGCCAAGACAGCGCTTAGGACGGCAAAGGAGCAGGTCGCGGGGCTTGTGGGGGCGCAGGCGTCGGAGATATATTTCACGGGCTCTGGGACCGAGGCCGACAATTGGGCGGTGGTAGGCGGGGCGATGTGGAAGCGCGGGAAGGGCAGGCACGTCATCACCACGGAGATAGAGCACCATGCGGTTTTGCACAGCGCGGAATACCTTGCGAAAGAGGGGTTTGAGGTGACTTATCTGCCGGTGGGCGCGGATGGGCTGGTGCGGGCGGAGGATTTGAAAGGCGCGCTACGTGAGGACACGACCATTGTGAGCGTCATGTTCGCCAATAATGAGATAGGGACGGTGCAGCCAATAGCCGAGCTTTGCCGTATAGCGCACGATGCGGGGGCTCTTTTCCATACGGACGCGGTGCAGGCCGCCGGAAGCCTGCCCATTGACGTGGGGGCTCTGGGCGTGGATATGATGAGCCTTTCGGCGCACAAGATATACGGGCCCAAGGGGGTCGGGGCGTTGTATATAAAAAAGGGCGTCAATCTGCCGACGTATATACATGGCGGGGCGCAGGAAAGCGGCAAGCGTGCGGGAACGGAGAACGTAGCGGGCATTGTCGGCTTCGGCAAGGCCGCTGAGCTCGCGGGCCAAGACTTCGAGACACGCACCAAAAAAATTGCGGGATTGCGGGATTATTTAGTCGAAAGGGTGCAGGGGGAGATACCTGACATCCGCATCAACGGCTGTCTTGAAGCCCGACTCCCTGGCAATATCAATATCACGTTTAAGTATATCGAGGGCGAGGCGATAATGCTGCTGCTAGACATGGCGGGGGTGTCGGTCTCGACGGGCAGCGCCTGCACTTCGGCGTCGCTCGCGCCGTCGCATGTGTTGAAGGCCATCGGGGTGCCGGTCGATGAGATACACGGTTCAATACGCATGACGGTAGGCGATTTCACCGTGAAGGAGGACGTGGACTACGCCGTGGACACGCTGAAAGCGGCGGTGGAGAAGCTAAGGAGCATATCCGCGCTGAACGGCCGGTAGGAACGCGGGGTTCCCGCTGATTTGGGAGCAATAAATAAGAAAGGGCTACACACTATGTCATCAATGTACAATGAAAAAGTTATCGAGCATTTTTCCAACCCGCACAATGCGGGGGATATGGAAAATCCGGACGGGGAGGGCGTCTACGGCAGCCCTGTCTGCGGTGACATGATGAAGATAATGATACGCGTCGACGAGAACGACGTTATCGTCGATGCGAAGTTCAAGACTTTTGGGTGCGGGTCGGCCATCGCGTCGTCGTCGGTCGCAACGGACATGATAATAGGCAAGACGGTAGACGAGGCGTTGGACATCACAAACAGGGACGTGCTCGACGAGCTCGGCGGGCTGCCTGCCATCAAGGTGCATTGCTCGGTGCTTGCGGACCATGCCATAAAGAGTGCCATTTATGACTACTCCCAAAAGAGCGGCAAGACGTATGCGGGGCTTGAAGGGTTTGACCCGAACGCGGATGCGGACGATACGCATCATGGGTGCGATATGGAGATTTCGCTGCCGGAGAAGTTTTCCGACCTATAGAACAACAAAGCAACGAAATATTTTTCGCAGATCAAGGCACACTGGAGTTTTTGCGACGCAGCGTACCTAAGCGTACGTGAGGAGCGGAAACGAGGAGCAACGCAGATATGCGGAAAATAGGCGTTGCTAGAGGAATATAAGGGCACGGGTGGGGCACACCGGCCCACAATACCCGCACAACACGCATTTAGAATTGTCGATAACGGCGCATTGTGTCTCGTCGAGGGCGATGGCGGCGGAAGCGCAGCGGGATACGCAGGCGCCGCAGCCTATGCAGTCACCGCGGTCGACGAACATACGTTTGTTCGATGTTTCGGGCGTGAAGCCATCGGGCAGGCAGCCCTCGAAATACGCCAAGGCGTCATCCACGTCCTTTTCGCGCCCCATGCCGATAAATACGCTGTCCATGCCAGGCAGGGCGCATACATAGTCCAGAGCCGCCTGATAGTCTTTTGCGAGGTGACCACCGCCTAGGGCTTTCATCGCAAACACGCCAATGCCCTGCCCAGAGGCGGCACGGATGGCCTCTGCCATATCTTCCTTCGTCCCCTTGCCGCCTCCGTCACGTATGCCGATGCCCTTATAGTTTATAAGCGGGAACAGGACGTCCACGCCCTGTATCTCCACGGCTTTTGCGGCGGCGTCCACATGATGCGTGGAGAAGCCTATGGCTTTGACGCTGCCGTCCGCCTTCGCGTCCGTCAGGCAGTCCCAGGCGGCTTTGCGGCTTTCAAAATCCCCGGCTTCCCATATCTCGTGCAAAAGGAATATGTCTATCTGGTCTAGGCCGAGCGCGGAGCGGCACTCGTCTATGGAGCGGCGCATGCCATTGTAGTCGCGTGCGAGCGACTTGCTTACGATGACAGGGCGGGGCAGGGCGTTCTGGTGGAACGAGGGCGCAAGCTCGTCCAAGGCGCGGCTGATATGCGGGTAGGTTCTATAATACTCGGCGGTGTCGAGGAAGTTGATCCCGCGTTCAAGGGCGTAACGAACGATATGGGCACCTTCCTCCACTGAAAGGTTTAGCTGTGTGGGGCCGATAGTCAGCACGCCCATCCCGATGGGCGTTACGCGTATGTCTGTGTTCCCTAGCTGCTTAATCTTCATCATATTCTTTCGCCTAATGTTACAGTATTGTAACAAAAACGATTGGTCTGTTTCAAATCGTGAAATTTGGGTATATAACCAACATGAAACGAATATAACCTCCTTTCTCACAACTCAAAACTATATCAGCGAAGGGAGCCGGCCCCAAACCGGCTCCCTTCGCGTCTAGGGTGTTTCTTTTTATATGTGGAGCGATAGGGAAATGTGGAATATAATAGCGGCATGAGTTTGGTTGGGCTGAAATATCCAGAGCTTCTGGCTGTGGCGGACGATAGCGGGACGTTGTCTGTGGGCGGAGACCAGCATTGGTACCCCGATGAGGGCTTTATACCGCGCGGGGCGTGCGGGGCTACAGTGGCATCGAGTGCGTTTGCGTACCTGCTCAGATTGCGGCCTAGGCTTTATGCCACGGCGGAAAGCGCAGGGCTGTGCGGGCTGGCGCCGCCGCTTTCAATTACGGAACCAATAAAGCCGAGCACAAAGACTGGATACCTTGGATTTATGAAACAGGTATATCGGTTTTTCTACCCGCGCATGGGCGGACTGATGGCCGACATGTTTGTGGAAGGGGCAGGGGGGCTTGTGCGGGAGTACGGGCTACCCATAGCCGCAGAGTTCCTTAAAATCCCCATAACGAGGGCAAAGCGACCGTCTTTCGACGAAGTGTCGGCATTTATCAAGACCTCGCTTGAAGTGGGCGCGCCAGCCGCTTTTCTGATACTTTCAAACGGATGCGTCGAAAACTTGGACACCTGGCATTGGGTGACAATCCTAGGAATCGACGAGGACGCAGGGGCAATAGAGCTTGCCGACAACCGTGAGGTCATGCAGGCACGGCTCGATACGTGGCTTGATACGAGCATAATGGGCGGCGCCTTGGTGCGGATAATTGAAAATTGAACGGCTTGTTCAGGCGGTGTTTTCGTCGGGGTTTGAAAGGGCTTTCGCGCTCTCGAACTTTCTTATAATGAACGAGAAAAAGACCACGCAGGCGAACAGTACAGCTAAGGCGATAAAGACTATCACCATTACAGACACAGCGATTTGAACATTTTCAAGCATAAAAACGGCCTCCTTATTTCCTGAGTTATTCTATCTTTGAATGCGATAGAAGGGGAGTGAGGAGGCTGTTTCTTAACGTGTTCTTAGCGGGTTTGTGGGTGGTTTTTTGCGGGATTTTTATATCCGGCTATTTTAGGTCACTAGCGAAAGTTGTGGGACACTTTGGGGGAGATTTTTGGTATACTTCTATTGCCAAACTTGTAGCCTCGTAGAGGCTGGTATTCATGCTGGGAAAGGACATCCTCTCTGCATCGAGTATGAATACCTCTATGCAAGTTTGGCGACTATGGAGCGGGTGTCCTTTTGTTATGTGCGGAAGTACAGACAACCGGAGCCTGCACGCAGATATATCACCAATGAGAGCGTACAGGAAAGGAAATAATTAAATGCTAACCGAAAAACAGGCAGAACGTATCCGTGATGAAAAAGTGTGCATTGGAAAAGACGGTTGTACAATCACAGCTGTATATCACAAAGACCCTTCCAAAATCGATGAAAAGATTAGAGTTCTTGAAAACTCATTTCTGACTTTTGTTGCGGAAATACAAAAAGCCTTAGAAGCAAAACAACCAATGCTCGAACGCGAATTTAGTATTATCAAATGTATAAAGCCATTTGCGGAAATCCTAAAAACAGCAGACCTGTTGCTACATGAAAAAAAGGCTGAAGCCATTGTAGACCGAAGCGGGTTATTTTTAGATTTCTTAGGCAAAATATCCGGAAAGCCCGTTGAAGAAATCAAACTTTCTATATCATTGCTTAGTGAATTCAATAAAAAAACAGACCCAGCTGAAATAAGAATTGTAGACCTTGAATTTTTTGAAAGAAAGTTTGTGGAGTTCATCGCAGATGAATACAATAAATCAAATGGGAAAGCTATTTTTAAAGAGATTATAGACCTCAAAACATCGGTTGTGGACTTCATTGCAAAAGCAGACAAGAGAGCCGACGGAAGGATTCAAGACCTTGAAAAACTATTTATACGTTTCATGGAGAAAGTACATGGGAAAACCGATAGAAAGATTGAAGCCGTCGAAAAATTGTTTGTAGCTTTCGTTAAAAAGGATTACAAGAAACCCGATGAAAAGACTGGAGACCTTGATAAGTATTTAGAAAACCTTGGGAAACCGCTGTTGGATTTCAGTGAAAAAATGGATCGGATGAAAATTAAAGACATAGAAACATCGTTCGGGAGCTTTATTGAAACAATATGCACGATAAAGAGTAAAGACCATAAAGACCTTGAAGTATCGTTTGTGGATTTCATGGTGGCGGTGAAGGAAAAGCTGGTCGATAGCAGTATATTTGTCGTTGAACACACTCCCCTCAAGATACCTCGATGCGAAGCACATGGCTGTCCGACATGGCTTAGAATTAAACAGGAGTATTACGGCACCGAATCTGACCTTTTAGAAGACAAAAGGATATTGGCGGGTATTCGCAAAAGCTTAAAGAGAAATAGGATTATAAATGAATCGGACAGCATTCGCAATATCATAGAAAGACGAGGAATAACTCAGCTTGTTCACTTTACGCGAAGTGAAAATCTCGAAAGTATTTTGAAACATGGATTGGTGCCGCTATCTGAGCATAAATCGCTTGGCATCTTGTCATCGACAAATGACACCTTGCGCCTTGACAACAAGCCCGAGTGTACGAGCCTGTCGGTTTCATTCCCGAATTATCAATTATTTTGTAAATTCCGCAATGAACATGGCTGCGAATGGACTATCATACAAATAAGCCCCGACGTCCTCACGCAAAATAGGGACGTATATTTTTACAAGTCCAATGCCGCAGGGCGAGCAAGTGGAGATAGTACCTCTAAAGCGTTTGAAAGCATGTTTGCCAAACCGCAACGACAAGAAATAGACGTTAGCCTGACGACAGACCCGCAGGCTGAAATATTAATATCAGGAATTATTGAACCGAATGATTTTGAGGGTATAATATTTGCGAGCGAAAAAGCCATGAAGGAATTCTCGGCGAACAACAAAAATATAGGACTTAAAATGTCTGTTGACGGGGACTTTTTCAGACCTCGAAAAGATTGGGAATACTGGCAAAAGAAAGGTGAGGCGTGATGGCTGAACGAATATGTTTCATTTCAAGACCTGAGAGCTTTCCGATTTATGAAGAAAGGGCAATTGAGTTCGAGTTCTTCACAGGGTTCGCATTGCAGCAAAAACAGAAATCCATTCTATCGTTCCACGAGAGCATACGCAAGGCTGACGCTTCATTGAATACCCTCGAAGTTTCAACGAAATCGACCATTCCTCTTGGTGCAGCGTTGAGTGCGTTCAATCTGCGTTTCAGTACTGGCGATGGGCAGACCTATCCGCTTGAAAACATATTTCAGTCCTCAAAAGTATTTGAGCAAGGCGGGCCGTTTCGCGACCTGCTCAATGTGGAGCCGAAAGACGCAAGGGGTGATGATAGGTTAAAAGCGTCGGGCAAGCTGACGCATTTTGAATACGGCGGGCAGATTTGGCCGCTTGAGCCGAAGTCGATGTTTTATGACTGGATATACATTCAGGCTCTTGTGGCGCATACGGAATTGGCCGACGCTGTAATGGAGTACAACACGTTTACCGATATAGAGTTCAACCATAAAAAATCCATCAACTGCCAAGCAAGGGCAGCCGCGATATTTGTCAGCCTGCGTAAAAACGATATGCTCGAAAAATCGTTGTCAGACCAAAGGGTTTTCAGAGAGATTTACAAGGTACACGAAAACCCGCAGCAGATATGCATGGAGGGATTATGAGTACTGGCGGGGGCGGCGAAGGCAGCGGGCTGGAAATGCAAAGGGAGTTGAGAAGCGGGCGTGAAGACGGTTCGTCGGGTGGTGGCGGAGAACTCTTTTTCAACCTCTTGTGCATAGGGGGCATCATAACCGGCATTGTCCTCGGCATTGTTTTATAGAACTATATTTTTGATATGACCGGAACGATAAGCAGACTGCCGTGACGTGAAAAACACCCGCTGGAGAAATCCGGCGGGTGTTTAGGTTTTGTTTGGTCAGTATTTTGGCCGTGGTGTGGTGCGGTCTAACCCGCGGCCTTAGCCCAGTATGGCCAGGAAGATGCCTGCGGCTACGGCGGAGCCTATGACGCCGGCCACATTGGGGCCCATGGCGTGCATTAGGAGGTAGTTGCCAGGGCGAGCCTTCTGGCCTTCGACCTGCGATACGCGCGCGGCCATCGGGACGGCCGAGACGCCTGCGGAGCCTATAAGCGGGTTTATCTTGCCGCCTGAAAGCACGGACATAAGCTTTCCGATAAGCAGGCCGCCTACGGTGCCGAAGGCAAACGCTATAAGCCCTATGGCTATGATTAAAAGGGTCTGCGGCCGGAGGAATGTCTCCGCTGCGGCCGTGGCGCCCACCGTGAGCCCAAGGAAGATGGTGACGATATTTATAAGAGCGTTCTGCGCCACATCTGACAGCCGCTCCACTACGCCGGACTCGCGGAAAAGGTTTCCGAGCATAAGCATTCCGACCAAGGGCGCGACGGTCGGGAGCAGAAGCAGCACGAGGACTGCGACTACGACGGCGAAGCATATCTTCTCCAGCTTTGATACAGGCCGCAATTGCTTCATAACGATTTCGCGTTCTCGTTTTGTGGTCAGAGCTCGCATAAAGGGCGGCTGTATGACAGGGACAAGCGCCATATATGAATAGGCTGCTATGGCTATGGCAGGCAGCAGTTCAGGCGCGAGCCTTGTCGTAAGGTAGATGGCCGTGGGGCCGTCTGCGCCTCCTATGATGCCTATGGAAGCCGCCTCGTTTACGTTGAAGACCCCAGAGCCGACCGCGATAAGGAACGCCACGGCTATGCCGACTTGCGCCCCTGCACCCATAAACAGGCTTGACGGCCTTGCTATCAGCGGGCCGAAGTCGGTCATGGCGCCTACGCCAAGGAAGATAAGCGAGGGGAATATGCCTAGCTTCACGCCTTGGTAGAGGTAGTAGAGCAGGCCGCCCGGCTCGCCTTCAGCGGCAGGGCCGGCCATAAGATCCGCCATCGGTATGTTCGCCAAGAGCATTCCGAACGCGATGGGGAGCAGCAGCAGCGGCTCGAATTTCTTCGCTATGGCTAGATAGATGAGTACGCCGGAAATAAGGAGCATGACCAAGTGCTGCCAAGTGAAGTTGGTAAAGCCCGATACTTCCATTATCCCTTTTAGTGCATCAATAAACATATTGTTCTATCCCTCCGTTGTGTTTGCTGCTGTGCTTACCGTGCTTTCAACCTTACCTACGACAAGCGAAAAGACCTTGACGGCGATAAATAAGACAACAAGCACGACAAATACTATTCCGATTACTGAAAGGGCTATTGAGATATTTTCCATAACAATGGCTTCCTCCTTTCCCATATCCAATGGGGTGTTCAAACAACCAATGCGAATTATAACATTAAAGGCACAGTATGTGTCAACGAAATCCGTAAAAAAGACAAGCATTTCATAGGACGGCACCCAAGAAAGACTTCAGCCGCTCGCTCTTTGGGGCACCGAACACGGCTTCGGGCAGGCCTTCCTCGGCGATAAGCCCGCCGTCGAGGAAGATGACATGGTCCGACACCTCCCTTGCGAAGCCCATTTCGTGCGTGACTATAATCATGGTCAGGTTTCGTTTTGCGAGGTCTTGTATGGCGAGCAGCACATCGCCGGATATCTCTGGGTCGAGGGAGCTGGTGGGTTCGTCGAAGCAGAGGATGTCCGGGTGCAGGGCGAGGGCTCGGGCTATGGCTACGCGCTGCTGCTGGCCGCCGGACAGTTCGTGGGGGTAGTTCTTGAACTTGTCCGAGAGGCCGACTTGGTCGAGCAGCGCGGAGGCTTCCTCAATAATGGATTTTTGTATCTGGGCTTTGTTTTCGCGGTAGTCCGGCTGCTCTTTTGCCAGAAGCTCTTTTGCGAGCATGACGTTTTTGAGCGCGGTGTATTGCGGAAAGAGGTTGAAATTCTGGAATACAAGTCCGAAGTGCAGGCGTTTTTTGCGTTTGTCGGCCTCGCGGTGGGTGGCGGGGTCCGCAGCGTCGAAAAGCACTTCTTCATCGACTATTATGCGGCCCCTGTCGGGCGTTTCCAAAAAGTTCAGGCAGCGGAGCAGGGTGGTCTTGCCGCTCCCCGACGAGCCTATCATCGAGAGGACGCGGCCGCGGTCAAGCGTGAAACCCACGCCTTTCAGCACATTTACGTTGCTGAAGCTCTTGTACAGATTTTCGGCTCTCAGTATCGGCATTCTCTCTCCATTACACTATATTGCACACATTGCAAATTATTATATATTATTATCGCACAACACTATTATTATGCGGTCACGAGCGGAAATACGACAGCTTCTTTTCGGCGGCGCCGAAGAGCAGGGTGAGGCCGCCGCAGAATATCATGTAGAACACGGCGCTGTAGAACAGCGGCCAGATAAGGGCGTGGGCGGAGATATACTCCTGCGACATCATGATGAGCTCCTTGACGGCGATGATGCGGGCGAGCGAGGTGTCCTTCACGAGGGTGATGACCTCGTTGCTCATGGGGGCGAGTATGCGCTTGACGACCTGGAGCAGCACGACCCTCATAAATATCTGCCGGTTTGTCATGCCGAGAACGTGGCCTGCCTCGTACTGGCCGACGGATATGCTCTGTATGCCGCCCCTGTATATCTCCGAGAAGTACGCCGCGTAGTTGATGATGAAAGCTATCAGCACGGCGGTCATCCGCTCGAAGAAGAATCCTGGCCCCCAGATAAGGCCTGGCCCGTAAAAGACCACAATGACCTGGAGCATAAGCGGGGTGGAGCGTATCATCCACACGAATGTCTTGGATATGGCGCGGACCGCTTTGTACCGGCTCATGGACGCAAACGATATGGCCAGCCCCAAGGGTAAGGCGAAGATAAGCGTCACAATAAAAATGACACAGGTGAGCGAGAAGCCTTCGAGCAGCCTCAATGTGACATCAACGAAACTCACCTGTGTCTATTCTCCATAATATCACGATTGTTGCACAATTGTTGATTGTGTACGGTTTTGGCTTCGTTGTTCCTTACTGGTTTGCGATCAGGGAGTCGTAGAGGTCGTATTTCTGGGCGATGGCGCCGAGGGTGCCGTCCGCTATCATTTCCGCCATGACCCTGTTGACCTCGGCCACAAAGTCGCTACCGAGGCGGAAGCCTATGGCGTAGTCCTCGATCTGGAGCGCGCTGTCCTCCATCATCATCAAGTCGTCGTAGCTTGTGCCGGGGCCGATCATGGCCCGGGCGAGCGTGTAGTCGAGGACGGCGGCATCTGCGGTGCCTGCCTTGACTTCCATAAGGGCGTCGGTCTGCTTGCCCACTTCCACTAAGCCTGCGCCGCCCTGGATCGGGTGGGCCATGATTGCGTCCGCGCCGGCGCTGCTTTTCTCAGCGGCGATAATCGAGTTGGCGAGGCTGGTTATGTCGGTCTTGATGTCCTTGTCGGCCTCGCGGATAACCACGACCTGCATGTTGCGGACATAGGGGTCCGAGAACAGCACGTTTTCGCGGCGTTCCTCGGTGACGGTGAAGCCGTTCCATATGGCGTCGATGCTCTTTGCCGCAAGCTCGATCTCCTTGGTGTCCCAGTTGATTTCTTCGAATATCGGGTCGATGCCAAGCCTTGAGCAAAGTTCTTCGGCGAACTCGGTGTCGAAGCCTATCAGGTTGCCGGTGCCTTCGTCCCAATAGTTCATGGGCTCGAATATGGTCATGCCTATGGTGATGCTGCCTTTGCCCATGATATAGTCCTTGTCGCTGTCGCCTGCGGAGCTGCTTCCGCCACCGCCGCCGCTGGTGCAGGCTGCGAGCATGGCTGCCATAAGCATGGCTGCGATCACGATGGCGATTCTTTTCATTGTCTTTGTACGCATTGTTTTTCCTCCAATTCCACTGTAAAGCATTCAATCAATAGAGAGATATTATACAATGTATGCGGGAGTCTTGCCAATCAAAAATTTTAGGAGCGGCATCTTTCCCGCGCAGTTTCCCGTGGGTTGATTTTTCTGGCGCAAATCCACTACGAACCCCTTTGAGTCCATTGTCCCAACATTTATAATTGTTATATATTGTGCGAGATTGTGCGGGTATTGCGGAAAGCTAGGAGTTGAATCGTTATATATTATGCGTGTAATGCGCGAAGCGAGGTGTTGAGATGAACGGGATCAATATTGCGAGGGTTATTGTGGACAAGAGGCGGGAGAAGGGGGTTACGCAGGACGAGCTGGCGAGCTTTGTCGGCGTTTCGAAGTCATCCGTGTCGAAGTGGGAGAACGGGCAGAGCTATCCCGACATCGTGTTCCTGCCGCAGCTTGCGGCGTATTTCAATATCAGCCTGGACGAGCTGATGGGGTATGCGCCGCAGATGACGGGCGGGGATATCGGCGATTTGTACAGGGATCTGGCGGAAGAGTTTGCCGCGAAGCCCTTTGACGAGGTGATGGATCGCTGCCGCGAGGTCGCCAAGAAGTATTTTTCGTGCTTTCTGCTGCTGTTTCGGTTGGGCGTGCTTTACGTCAACTACAGCCATAAGGCTGCAGGCGATGTTGCGGGTGACTCTGCGGGCGATGCGCAGAGGGCTGCCGTGATTGCGGAGGCTAAAGGGCTTTTTGAGCGGGTGAAGGAGCAGAGCGACGATACGGATCTGAAAAGGTACGCGTTGCACCTTGAGGCGGTTTGCGAGCTGATGCTCGGCAGGCCAAACGAAGTGATAGAGTTGTTGGCGGGGGTGAACGTGCCGCCGTCCAATGATGTGCTGCTCTCGCAGGCTTATCTAATGACAGGGAAGGCCGTGGAAGCGAAGATGGAGCTGCAGCGTAGCATCTGCGGCAATATTCTGGGGATTTTTGAGTCTTTGCCGGCGTATCTTTCCGTATATGCCGACGATGCGGAGCGGTTTGGGGAGATATGCAGGCGAGCGATGGAGCTGATCCAGACGTTCGAACTCAAGGCGCTTGCGCCGACGGCTATCTTGCCGTTCTATCTGGCCGCCGCGCAGGGGTATCTGGCGATGGGGACGGTGGGGGCAATGGGGGAGCGGGAAAAGGCGCTGTGCGTGCTTGAGGAATACACGGATATCGCGACGGGCGATATCTATCCGCTGAAGATGGTGCGGGCGGACGGATTCTTTGATTTGCTGGACGGTGTGGACGGTGTGATGGATAGGGCTACTTTCGGGGTGGCGGAGCTGCCGCGCGACGAGAGGACGATAAGGGAGAGCATGGCTGATGCGGTGGCGGGGAATGCGTTGTTTGATGTTTTGAAGGACGAGCCAAGGTTTAGGAGCTTGGTTGAGAAGTTGAGGGGGAATGTTTGAGGTGGGGGGCGGGGATGGAATTAGGATGATAGGAATAAGGCAGCGAATAATATTTGAGGTGAATGTTTTATGAATGAAAACATGGCAAAACGAGGGCTTGGGGACAATGCGAGATGGGGCACGATACTGGCTTTGGGTATGTTGGTTCTGATTTGGAGAATCATAATACCGACCAACGTAGAAATCACTACAGCCACCGTGGTTTTGACGGCGGGGCTGGACTTGGCGCTTACAGCGGCTGTGGTATTTCTGGCCAGAAAGGAGCTAAAAGAAGTTTTTGCAAGGAAGTTTGCGCTGAAAGACGTCCTCAAGACCATCGCGTTCTTTGCGGTTTCGTATATTGTCATGATGGTTTTCGGCGTGTTGCTGCTTGTCCTGACGGCTGACGGAGTTACGCTCGGCGGCTTTATGGCGAACGCGCAAGACCCGGCTTGGCTGGAAAGCATAATGGCGAATGCGCCAGTCCCGCCTTCCGAATGGGTGGCGGAGCAATATGCGGCAGTGTTTCCGCTAGGCGTAGTAATTTCCATGGTCATCTGCGCTCCTGTCTGGGAGGAGATCGCATTCAGGATGGCGGGGAGAAATCTGCTGAAAAACCCTGTGCTGTATGTGGCGGCGTCATCGTGCCTGTTCGCGTTTATTCATACGGTGAACTTCTCAATTGCTGAAAATTCAACGTTTTTGGTGTTCGGAGCGATATATGCGGTGGGATATCTGATACTCAAAGATGTGCGGATATTGATGATAACGCATTGCGTGAATAATATAATCGCAGTTTCAGGGCTGTTGCTTGCTTGAACGATGCGGAGGGGAGTTGTACGGTGCGGATTGGAGCGAGATTGTAGGAGTAGGGCGGGATAGAATAGCGGGGAATGTTTGAGGTGGGAGATTGAGTGCGTTGTTGTATAATGGTGTGGTGCGGGGAAATTGAAGAATAGTGTTTGTGTTGCGGGGTGCGAAGTTTAGTTTTGTGGAGTGTATTTAGGAGGTGGATCAAGTGTCAGGATTGGATATTTTTGTGATAATTGCGGTGAGCGTGGCTCTTACGGTTTTGGGGGTTGTGATGCTTACAGGCCGAGGCTCGTGGATGATAGCGGGGTTCAACACGATGCCCAAGGAAAAGAGGGCAGGGTACGACGCTGCCGCGTTGAGCAGGTTTATTGGCAAGATACTTACGCCCATAGGCGTCCTGACGGCGCTTTTTGTGATCGAGGACATTGCAATGTGGTATGTCTGGATCTATCTAGCTGTTGTTTTGGGGCTTTGCGTGTTTGCCGCTGTATATGCCAATACGGAGGGCAGGTTCAAGAGGTAGGGGGGGATTCAGCTCGTCGGGACGGCGTGATATGTGGCGATGGCGCAAACGGAATGTTGGGGATGGGTGATGCGGCACGGGCGTAGCCGGTGCCGCTTTTAGCTAGAGTGGCGGCTGGGCTTTGCCAAGGGGCTCTGAAAAGTGTAAAATATACTAAGCATTGCAAGTGTGACGCAATGCGAATATTATTGTTATTATTGGAATTATTGAAATAATGGTGTGAGTGAGAAGGGCAGGATATGAAGAGCATTGGATTGAATGAGCTGCGGCGGATGTTTCGGGAGTTTTATGAGGAGCGGGGGCACTTTGCGCGGCATAGTTTTTCGCTGGTGCCGGAGGGGGGCGACCGGTCGCTTTTGCTGATAAATTCGGGGATGGCGCCGCTGAAGCCGTATTTTTCGGGGGCGCAGGAGCCGCCGGCGGTGCGGATGACGACGTGCCAGAAGTGCATTCGGACGGGGGATTTGGACCATGTGGGGCATACGGCGCGGCATGGGACGTTTTTTGAAATGATGGGGAGTTTTTCGTTTGGGGATTATTTCAAGCGGGAGAGCTTGGTGTGGGGCTGGGAGTTTTTGCTCGATGTGCTGGGGATGCCGGTTGACAGGCTGTGGGCGAGCATCTACGAGGACGACGACGAGGCGTATGATATCTGGGTGAACGATGTGGGGATCGACCCAGAGCGTGTGGTGCGGCTCGGAAAGTCGGAGAATTTTTGGGAGATAGGGCTAGGGCCGTGCGGGCCGTGCTCGGAGGTGTATTTTGACCGGGGCGAGAGGTACGGGTGCGACTCGGAGGATTGCAAGCCGGGGTGCGAGTGCGACCGCTATGTGGAGTTCTGGAACCATGTGTTTACGCAGTTCAGCCGGGACGAGGAGGGGAATTATACTCCTTTGGCGCAGAAGAACATAGACACGGGGCTTGGGCTTGAGCGGCTTGCTTGCATTATGCAGGGGACGGACTCGATATTCGATGTGGATACTATACGGGTGATTTTGGACGAAGTGTGCCGGGTGTCGGGGGTGGCGTACGAGGGGGGTTCGTCGGACACGGATGTGAGCATACGGGTGGTGACGGACCATATACGTTCGGTGGTGTTTTTGATAGGGGATGGGGTGGCGCCGTCTAATGAGAACAGGGGGTATGTGCTGCGGCGGCTGCTGCGGCGGGCTGTGGTGCATGCGAGGAAGCTAGGCATCACGGATATGTTTTTGCATGAATTGGCAGACAAGGTGATAGAGGTCTCTGGACATGAGTATACGGAAATAGCGGAGCAGCGGGACTATATCAAGAAGATGATAAAGCTGGAGGAGGAGCGGTTTGCGGCGACGATAGACCAGGGGCTTGAGCTGCTTGCGGGGCATGTTAAGAAGCTGAAAGGGATGCAGGGGGCGATGCTGCCTGGCGAGAATGTGTTCACGCTGTACGATACGTATGGGATGAACCCTGAATTGACGCGGGAGGTGCTGTCGGACTTCGGCATCGGGGTCGACGAGGAAGGGTTTGCGGCGGCGTTGAAAGCGCAACAGGAGAAATCGCGGCGGTCGCAGAAGATGGGCGCGGGCGACGAAGGTTGGGGCGATGATGATGAGGTGTTTCGGGGGTTGGCCGCGACCGAGTTTTATGGGTATGGGAGGTTTTGGGAGCGAGAGGAGTTTTTGGGAAACAGGGAAAATCTGAACGTATTGGAAGATTTTAAGGGGACTGGTTTACCGGAAAATGTTACGGTAAACCTAATTATCGTAGACGGGAAATCAGTGGAAGAAATTGGAGAAGGGGAGAGCGGGGCGGTGGTCCTGGACAGGACGCCTTTCTATGCGGAGGGCGGTGGCCAGGCATCGGATATAGGTGAGCTGCGGGGGGTCGATGACGGTGCAGGGGGCGCAGACACTGGGATTTCAGCGGGCGCAGGCGTTTTCGCGGAGGTCAATTCCGTGGCACGAGCAGGGCAGAACGGATCCATATTCGTCCACAATATTGAAGTGAAAAGCGGGCGAATACGGGTCGGCGACCGGCTTGTGCCAAACATCGACAGGGCGGTGCGAAACAAGACGGCACGAAACCACACCGCCACACACCTATTGCACAAGGCCTTGATACAGGCGCTCGGAACCCATGTGCGGCAAGCAGGCTCTAGCGTGGACGCAAATGTGCTGAGATTCGACTTCGCGCATTTTGAGGGGCTTAGCGCAAGCAAGCTTCACGAGGTAGAGCGGGCTGTGAACGAAGCCATCGACAGGTTCTTGCCGGTCGCGACGAGCGAGACCACCCTTGACGAGGCGAAAGCACGGGGGGCGTTGGCGTTTTTCGACGAAAAATACGGTGACAAGGTGCGTTTGGTCGAGATAGGAGGCTATAGCGCGGAGCTTTGCGGCGGCACGCATGTCATGAACACGGGCGAGATAGGGGGCTTCAAGATAGCCTCCGAGACCTCTGTGGGCTCTGGGACACGACGTATAGAGGCCATCACAGGCTCGAACCTGCTCACACCGCTTATGAGGGCGGAAAACATACTGAAGGTGCTGTCGAAGCTGTTCGAGGCGCAGGAGGACACCTTGGTTGACCGAATCTCCGCCATGCTTGAGGATATGCGCGAGGCGAAACGTGCGCTTAAAGCGGCGAAAAAGGCTCAGGCAGGCGATATCGCGGCAGAATTGATTGAGAAGGCGCAGGATTTCGGCGGCTCGCGGCTTGTGACGGGCGTTTTCGACGATATGGACGCGGACGGGCTGCGTACGCTCTCGGATGACCTGAAAACGGCCTCAGGCGGCCTTGTGAACGTCCTTATATCAACGGCCGAGAGCAAGGTGACCATCATCACCTCTGTGACGGATGACTTGCTCGACAAGGGCATCCACGCAGGCAATCTCGTCAAGGAGCTTGCGGCGGCAGGCGGCGGTGGCGGCGGCGGCAAAGCGGACATGGCCCAAGCGGGAACAAAAGACCCCGAAAAGATACCCGCTATTCTCAAAGCAGCAACGGAGTATATGGGCGGCATGACTTGATTGTTGTTATTGTCGCAAATGCGACTTTTTGGTGATTTTGCGGAAATCAGCGAAAAATTAGCGAGAAATTAACCAAAAAAAACATACGGGAACTTGTACTATAAGCCATAACCTGATAAAATTACCTGATTGTGCTGTTTTCATGCAGGAAGGAGGTGCGCGATGGAAAACCGTAACACTGTAGTATACGACGGCTCCGACAGGGGCGAGCAGAAAACGACCTACGACATCCTGAAGGCCGTATACGACGCACTTGACGAGAAGGGCTACAACGCGATAGACCAGATGGTCGGGTATATCCTGTCGGGCGACCCGTCCTATATCACGGGGCACAACAATGCGCGGAACCTGATACGGCATATCGAGCGCGACGACCTGGTGGAGGAGCTGCTGAAGAAGTATTTGGACAAGTAAGTCGACCGTTGTGGGACGCATACTGGCTTTGGATGTCGGGGACAAACGCATCGGCATCGCAATCAGCGACAAGCTTGGAATCACGGCGAGGGGGCTGCCTACGCTCTTTCGCACCAATATAAAGGATGATACCCGGAAAATTTTGGAAATAATTGGTGAGAATGGCTGCTCTTGTGTCGTTGTCGGCCTGCCCCTGAACCTGTCCGGCGACGACAGCGTTCAGACAGGCAAGGTTCGTGCGTTCGCGCATAAGCTGGAAAACAAACTGGCGAGCAACGCCATGGGCGATGTAAGGGTGGAACTTTACGACGAAAGATATACGACGGTCGCTGCGGAGCAGTCCATGGCCGAGGTCGGCATGAGCCGTGCCAGGATACGCGAAGCAAAAGCACGCGGGGATGTGGATCGGCAGGCGGCCGTGGTGATGCTGATGGAGTGGCTGTCGGCGAACGGTGCAGGGGACGGTTCGGGGAATGGCGTTTCCAGGATTGATGGAAACTGACAGCCTTAACGAGAGTTTTGTTTTCCGCACATCCAACTATTCCTAAAATCTATGTTTTCGGAATAGTTGCTATAATAGCTTTTGAATAGCAATTAGCATTGATAATTCAAAATGGGAAGTAACTCGGCACTATATTATGCCCCCCTAAACCTCTCGTGCACGGCCTCGATATACGCAAATATCTTCTTCCGCTTGAAGAATATCAGCACTAGGCACGCCGCCACGGTCGCCACGACCGCGCCCATGCCTATATAATCGCCCTGGCGGGCGAACTCCGCCAGCAGCAGCGTCGCGAATATTGCGGGACTCCGCGCCACCGCCGCCGTCAGCACGAACAGCAGGACGCGCACATTCGAGAGCCCGGCCGCATAGGTGAAGATGTCCTTCGGGAAACCCGGTATCAGGAAGATGACGACGGTGACCACGTACGCCTTGCTCGTGTTCATCATGGATGTGAATTTTCCAACGTTTTTCTCCTTGAAAACCATCGTTACGAAGTCTTTTCCGAGGTATCGCGCAATGAAAAACGCCACAAACATTCCTATAATTATCCCAACAATCGAGAGCAGATACGTCACCGCTATGCCGAAGATAAACACGCCCGCGAAATTGACCACCTGCCCTATCGGCACCCCGATAACCACAATCACGACCATAATAATTATGTAAAATATGGAATTTTGCCCCTCGTTTGCCTCCAAAAAAGCCGTGAGCGCGGCTTGGTCGGTGAGCAGCAGCCCGATATCCGGGTAGCTCACAAAGAGCGTCAGCGGTATGCCCGCCAAAATGCCGATGAAAATGACGATTTTCAGGATTTTGAGGCCCTTTCGGACCCGTGCGCCCTTTTCTTCCCTTATATGCTCTTTTGTATGCGTGTCATCCATGCCGCCATTCTACCACATTTCGCAGGCTCCGGCCTATGCGCAAAGCTCAGCTGCTCTCCACCGCCCCGAAGTCCGCGGGCACCTGGAACCATGTCTGGCCGGGCTTGAAGTACAAGGTGTCGCCGTTTTTGTCCTTTAATATGGGCGGGTGCGTCCCATCCGTATGCCATGTGGCCTCGACGCGCATTCCGTCCTGGAACAGTATCGCGTCCCCTTCCCCGTTTAGGTTTAGAATAAATGTGCCGTTGCCGCCGCCCGCAAGGTAGGCCGCCGAGAGGATTACGACGTTTTCCGCCCGAACCTGCTTCGTGGCATCCGATTCGTCCACCTGCTCCACGCCGTCAATATACCTGAAATATGCGCCCTCCTCCTCCTCGTACAGCCATGTAACGTTGAAAATCGGGGCGCTGAACGGCACATACAACTCATGCGCCCTGCTCCCGCCGAGACCCGCAAGGTCGTTCTCGCCGAACAGCAGCTCCCGCACCGTCCCGTCGGTCTCGATCTCGTGCCCAAGCTCCTCAAACCTCTCATACCCCAGTTCGGGGCTGAAATACAGGTTGTGCGGCGCCACTTTCTGCTGAACCCGGTAAAAGGCCGGCCCCGCGTTGCCCTCCGATAGATGGCTGCGTATGGTAGACCTCACCAACTGCCAGACCACGGAGTTCGTGCCGCTGAACACAAACAATCCGTCGTATTGCGGAACAATCGAGATATCGGAGTTTCGCGCGCTCCTTGTGGAGCCTGTCTCGTTTGGGAGGAAGCTGTGGAATATGGCGCAAAACCGCGTAATTCCGCCCTCGGTAATGGTTTCGTATACGACGTCCGCATAGGACAGCCCCATGGACGGGCGCGAGGACGGCGAGTTTTCGATCTTGACCGCCAGAGGCCGCAAGGTCAGGCGCGGGTCGTCCTCGTCGACGCCCTCCCCGTTAAAGGGCAGCCACGCCGTAAACTCCGGCTCCGGCTCAGGTTCAGGTTCGGGAATGGGTTCCGGCGCCACCACCACAGGAGGCGGCAGTGGTTCGGCCGGCGCAGGCGCGGAACAGCCCGCTATCGCAACACTCGCCCCAAGCGAAATAGCCAGAAGCAATGCTGGCAATGCCCTTGGTCTGTGCCTGTCCGGTTGCGTTTTCATTGCAATTCTTGTAATAATTCTCATTGTCGTAATTCTCCATATCGTGCTTCACACGGTTATTCGCAATCTCTCACAATTATGCAGCTATTCTACCATAACCATCTTGCAAAAAGGTCCGTTCTCGTCCACTACCCCTATTGTGCCCGCCCCGAACGCCACCACCAGCATTACCGCGACCAAAGCCCCAAGTTTCCCCTGTCTCATCGCACCGGCCCTCGCATCCCTCAAAACTCCTTCGAGAGCAGGAAGTCCGCGACGTGCATGGTGCGGATGCCCTCGTGGTTTCCGCCCGCAAACTCATCCGTGCGGAGAACGTACTTGGGGTAATTGTCCCGGATGGACAGCAGCCGCCCGTATTCGCGCCCTTCCGTGCTGTCGGAGTCGATTTGCAGCGTGACCTGGATATATAGCCGGTTTTCCTGTTTGGTCGCCACAAAGTCGATCTCGCCGCCAGGCAGCTCCCCCACATAGACATCGTAACCACGGCGGCACAGCTCCAAATATACGACATTTTCCAACATAGCCGCAACGCTGTCCGGCGAGTAGCCGATTGTGCTATAGCGCATCGCGGGGTCGCATACGAAAAATTTCTCCTGCGTTTTCAATATTTCCTTGCCCTGCAGATCGTAGCGAGGGCAGCGGTGCAGTATATACGCGCTCTCAAGCTTGCTCAGATAGCCCATAACTGTCTCGTTGTCGATGGCTCGGTTTTCGCTTTTGAGATATTTTGATATCGACGCCGCCGAAAACGTCTTGCCCACGTTTTGGAAGGCGAAACGCACGATACGCTCAAACTGGTCGACTTTGCGAATCTGGCCGCGCTTCACAATATCCGTGAAAATGGTGGAGTTGTAGATGTCCCTCACTATGTTGTACGCTTCATCTACGTGGTAATCTCGCAGATGGATGGCCGGAAACCCGCCATAACGCAGATAGCGCGCAAATTCGTCGCTTATGCGATAATTTTCGGAATGCCCGCGGAAACTCAGATACTCTTTGAATGACAGCGGCAATATGCGGAAAGAGATATACCGCCCAGTCAGGTATGTGGAAATCTCGCTCGACATCATGCGGGAGTTTGAGCCGGTGACGTAGATATCCACGTCGAAGTCGGCCATAAGGGAATTGACGGCCTTCTCCCAGTCCTCGACCTCTTGGATTTCATCTAGGAAAAGGTATGTCCTGCCCCCCTCGGCAAGCCTTCCCTTCATTTCGTCATATAGGCGTTTTGCGGTCTTGAGCCCGTCATTCGCAAGGGAATCGAAACTGTATTCGATGATTTTTTCATCTGGTACGCCACGCTCACGGAGCTTTGCCGCCACCATCCGCAAAATGGTCGACTTGCCGCACCGCCTTACGCCGGTCAGAACCTTCACAAACGGCGTGTCGACATATGCAAATATTTTCTCAATATAGTCAGGCCGTAAAATCATATCGTTCATCACCTCGGCATGAGCATACCGCAAAATTTTGCGGGTGTCAAGAGTTTTGCGGTTACTAATCGCAAAACTCTATATTTTATGAATGTTTTGCGGTTACTAATCGCAAAATCTTATTGTTCGCTCGTGTTTTGCGGGCATACCACCAGAATGCAGACGTAGGCGTCTACCTGATATTCACCCTGACGTTTACGACCCTGGGTTTTGTGACGTTCCTTCCGCTGCCTATGCCCACGGGGACGAGTGTCCCCTTCCCATCGTCGGCGAGGCGGTAGGTTCCCTCCGCCCAAAGCTCTATCTTAACTGTGTAGCTCGATTTCAGAGGGGTGCGTATGGACGGTCTGGAGTTCGTGGCTCTTGTCATGGTCGGGTTGCCATTGCGGTCCACAAGTACGGGCACCTTGCCGTCCTTGAAGCCGAGCGTCCAGTCGTTCGGGCCGTTCTGCAGCAACTCAAAACCGCCGTCTTGGAAGTTCCTTACACTGGTGGGCTGGATACGGACGGCGCCGAGGCTCACATTTGCAGGCGTAGTGAGGTCAAACCCGATGGGAGCACCGCCAAACGGGGCGTCCTTATACAAAGTGACGGCCCTCGCGCTCTGCCATGCCCTGCCTATGGTCTGCACAGGGGTGATGGAGAGCGGACGGTCCGTGCCGACAAACCATCGGTATCTAACGACTCTCCTCTCTTTATACCCCCATGATCGGACTTTCAAGCCATTTGTCAGCGTGACCTCCACGCTAAGGTTCTGCCTGACCCTTGGCGCGACTGCGCCGTGCTTCAGACCTACAGTAAATCTGTTTCCATTTAAGCTCGTCACCTCGAAATCCCTGCTTTCGTTCCCTCTCCCAGCGGACAATAGCCTTTTGCCCTCAAAAATCTCAAACTCCTGCTCCAACAACCTTACGGATGCAACCTCCCCAGTGACATTCCTCAGCCTCAAAGTATTCGCAATCTCGGAGTTCGGGTTTGCGATATCAATCCTTCCCTTGGAAGTGACGCTGACTGAGGCCTCCTTGCCCGTGATGACAAGATTGACTGCAAAGGTCCTTGGCTTTCCGTTCTTCCCTAAAATGTTCTCAGAGCCGATATTCAGCCTGTATGTGCCTCTCCAAGGATCATCTTCGTCTATCAAGTCATAATATGCGGTCAAACTGTTTATGCTCAACTCAATCATATTGCCGTAAGATCTCACATAAGTCACATCTCCAAGAAGCCTGCCCTGATACCTCCTGCCTCTAAAGTCAACGCTCATAATATCCCAAGAAGTTTCAATACGGTTTGTCACACCGCCAAGATTTATAGGTATTGTTGCATAGACAAGATTCACCGCCGCATAGTTTGCGTTCAGCGTGACGGACTTCACAGGCGAGGACGGCACAATACTGTTCGGGTCTGCCATTGCGATGTTCAGCCGCAGTATCACGGGAGTTTCGCAGTCGTTAAGCTTTACGCCTATCCATGCTATTCCTGTCAGATTGTCCGCCGTAGCCGCCGCTTGCGGCGTAAGCGTGATGCTGCCGAATGCATCGCCGTCGACATGAGCGTATGGAAGTTTGTTGTCCGCATCCCGCTCGAAAGCAGGCAATGACCCTGGCACGTCTGCACCTTTGTCGTTTTTGCCGCTTAGATAGACATATTCCACCTCATAACCCGCAATAAACGGCACTTTTCTGTCGCCCGAGCCCAGGGTGAGCGTGACGGGCGCGCTTTCGTTGAAAAGCCGTATCGAGTTTGGCGTCAACGCAAGCCTTGGCATGGTCTTTATGACCTTTACGCTCAGGCTCGGCGTTGATGGCATTGTCCTATAGCCCTCGACCTGAACGGTGGCTGTAGTCCTTATGGTCGCGGCCGCCGTCTGCACCGGATCCAGCTTCAAAAACTGTTCATCGTAGGGGGCGGACGGCTCTAGAGTAAGCCTGCCCGCAGCAGTGGGAGCAAGCGACAGCACCGTGACCCGGGAGCCGTCGTTTGACGTAGCCGTCAGAGGCGCAAGCCGTTCAGGGAAGTTCGCGTTCAGCTCGCCTGCCCGCAGCGTGACCTTCGGAAACCTCTCTGTCACGGTTATGTCGATCGTGCCCGCCTCGACCCAATCGGACGCGGAGGCGGTGTTCGGGTCGTATTGAGACGGCAGAATTGCCACCATAACGCTTCTTACGGTTTTTACATCCCCCAGGTTTGCTTCGTCGGGCCGTATCTCGATATAGCGCGCATCTTCGCCCGCAGTTGCCGTAAAAGTGGTAAGAGGCACCGTCCAGTCCGCCGCCTTGCTGTCCGCTTTGACGCGTAGCTCGACGGTCGCCACTATGCCTGAACCAGTCGCGAGGGGCTGCAATTTCGTGCCTGAGCCATCCCCGCCGTTTCCGTCCGCCGACATTGAGCGGATGCCTATATTGCCCGGCGTCTGCCTTGTGATAAGCACGGGCAGGAGCGCCGGCTCGGTCTTTGCCTTGTTCAATGCCACTTTGTTTTCAAGCACCTTCGCCGTCGTGATTACGGCAGGGTCGGCGGACGGGTCGTTCACTATGCCGCCCGGCAATATCTCCACGGTGGCAGTAGCCACCACCACATCGTCACATACGGCCTTTATCTGCACGGTCTGGGGTTTTTCTATGCCTTGGGCTGTCGCTTTCACCGTTGCCGTACGGCTGTCCGGGCCGGGCGCGTCGATAGTGATATCGCCTTCCACGCCGTCGGCTATGGTGCTTCCGCCCCACACCCAGTCCACTTTGTTCGGCACCGTGCCGGCAGGAAGCGTACTTAGCGTAAACTCTGCTTCGTCGCTTGTATTTGCAAGCTTGGCATGTGATGGCGAAATCGACACCGTGTATGTCGGCACAGGCCTAACAGTCAGCATTGCAGGGTTGCTAAACCATTTAACGGAATCCGCACCCATATTACTCACACTCACAAGGCATCGGTAGTTGCTACGGTTTTGGCTTATATCTATATCTTTGAGGTTCAACGATGACGATATGCCCATAGGAATATCAACCCATGTGATGCCGCCGTTCACCCTCACCTGCCATTGATATGACAGTATTACTTCGTCGTACACACGATCGCCTATGTAATCCGCAAGATCGCTCCACGGCGTAGACTCCGTAGAAATGCTAAAAACGGCACTACTTCCTTCGTTTGCGGTCTGCGAAGCGGGATGGCGCGTAATGTTGAACCCATAGCTCTTATTGGCGACTGACGCGCCGAAGTCGCCTCTGGCCCTGACGACGTTCCCTCCATCGATTTCGACGGAGATATTGCCGGAATTATAGCCGCTCCCGATGCCTGTGCTGTCGCTGCCGACACCGATGGCGGTGATATCGCCCCCTGTAATCCTGACAGAGCCGCCCGAACCGGCAAAACCGAGGCCAATGCCCGCAGCAGAGGTGCCGCCTGTGGCGTTGATGGTGCCGCCGCTGATGCTTATCTCTCCTACCCAGGCGTTGAACCCAGAGCCGATGCCTGCCCCGCCGAGGTTGATATTGGAGTAGCGCGGGAAATCCCAGGACTCATGCCAAATTTGAACCCGTACTTTCCCAGTGCCGCCCTTTGCCGTGACCGTGCCGCCGCTGATGCCTATTCTGCTTACATACGAATCGGCCGTGCCGCCTCCGATTCCGGCGGCAAGCTGGCCGCCGGTCGCTGTCACATTGCCGCCCGTAATAGTGATATCAACCGCCCCGCCCCCGGATTCCTCCCAAGCGCCGCCAGAGCCGATTCCTGCCCCGCCTTGGGCTTCTCTTGACCCTCTTGTGGATGATGCCCCGCGAGCGACTACCGTCCCTCCGTTTATCTCGATTGAACCGCCAAGCCCATAATGTGAACCGAAATCAAACCCGCCGCCAATTCCGGCGCCGCCTGCTCCTCCAGTAGCAGTCACCATGCCGCCGTTGACGATGATTTTTCCAAATTTGGTATCTAATCCGCCGCCGACGCCTGCTGCGTCGATGCCGCCGTTCGCCGTCAGGCTGCCTGTGCTGGCCGCAGTTATCGTCAATGCCGAGTCTATCGAAGTTTGCAGCCCTGCACTATCTTCTCCGCTTCTCAGCGTGTTTGTGCCCACAAGGGTAAGGTTCACGGTCGCGCCAGTCGTATCAAAGGCGCAGACAGCAGAGCCACTTTGATTTTTCACATTTCTATTGATTCTGACTCCATCCAGCACGATGTTCGCAGTCACACCGCTTAGCACAACTATGCGGTCTCTGGTAGTGGTATGCCCTGCTGTGGTCATTGCAATAGTATAGTCGCCGTCCTCTGTGATTGCCAGCACGTCGCTTGCGCTTACATAGATGACCCCATCCGATTTCGCTGTAGCTACACGGAAATGGCTGTCCGACAACGGAACCGCAAATTGTAAGGGTATCTCGATACGGGCATCTGCGTCGCACTCGATTTTCAATTTGTCGTAAAGTCCGGGGGATGTTAGGGTGAGTCCAGCGTTCGGCTGCACGCTGACCGTCACGCTCTTGCCGGGTGCGACGCTGGCAGCCGACAATGCCGTGCTGATCCTATATGCCGTGCCTGTTTCCAAGACAGCATCAAGGCCGGTAATGGTGTTTTTGCCGACATTTGTAATCGTGAACCGCTGTGCGTTCGTGCTTTTGAACAAGAAGGCCTCACCGAACGCAGGGGCGATGGTAACTACCGCTTCCAAATCGTCCGCCGTCGGCGTGTATATCAAGTTGAGCGTACTGCTGAACCCGCTATCGCTTGTCACGACCAACGAGCCTGTATAGGTCTTTATCACAGCCCAATTGACATTGGGGCGGATCGCCACCGAAATCTGTCCGACAAGCGGATCCAGTCTGTTGCCGCCAGATTGTTCGACTACCTCAAAAGGAGCATCGTTGCCTTGCTCCAAAGCCACCACTATGCCTTCAAGCGGCTCCATGCCTATATTCTCAATCGCAAATACCACTTCTTCCTTGCCTTGAAATACATATGTCCCCACCGCGCCGGGCGAAAAACCGATGGCATATCCCGGCCTAAGGGTCACTGTGAGCAACGCAGGTCTTGATGCCCAAAGGATGTTCGGGGTAGACACTTTGCAGCGATACTGGTTGCCGCTATGGGATATGTCCAAGGAAGTGATGTTCAGGGTACGTGCTGTATTGCCGGGCAGCTCCTCCCATGCGACCCCGCCGGCAGGCAAGACCTCCCATTGATATGAAAGCATCGCTTCGCCTGACGCAACCGCTGTGACATTGAACTCTGCGACATTGCTTTCCGAAATTGCTTCCCTCTGCGCTTCGGGATGCATCGCGATATTGAACCCTGTGCCGCTGTCTGTGCCGCTGCCCGGCGCGCCGTCGCCTACGTGCGCGGCGCGGTTCCCGCCGATGGCGGTGACATCGCCGCCAAGGATTGTGATAGTTCCAGCGTTGCTTCTATAGGCACCACCTATTCCCGCAGCACTGCTACCGGCCGTTGCATTTACCGTGCCGCCGCTGATTGTGACGGTTCCGCCTCCGCCGTATGAGCCGCCGCCTATGCCTGCACCTGCTGTTCCGCCTGCCGCATTTACCTCGCCTCCCCTTATCTCCACAGTGCCGCCTGTGCTTATGGAGTTGTTGGGGGTCGATACGTCTGCGCTGCCGCCGCCTATGCCTGCAGCACTAGAACCCCCTATGGCTGTGATTGCCCCGCCCTCTATGACAAGCGTCGCACCTGTCGTGTTGATTGCCGCGCCGTTGCCGCTCTCACTGCTTGTGGATTGGTTCGCCACATTGAGTGCCCCTGTACTTGGGTTGCTGCTGTCTGTTATCGTAAGAGTCACGCCTCTGCTGATTTTTATGCCGTTTGAGCTTCGCCCGCCCGGAATGGAGTCCGGCAAGTCGATTGTCAGCTCATGCCCTGAAAGGTCAAGGGTCAGGTCGCGCCTTACCATCAGAAGCGTGTCGCCGGATATGTCTTTGTCGAGCGTGACCGTATCGATGCCGCTCGATATGGCGCATTCTAATTGCAAGAGCTCATAATCCGTTGGCGGGGCTGATGATGGTTCAAGCCTGATATATCTATAGCTACTGTCATAAGGGAACCAGCCCGTACCTGTTTGCGTAGTCGGTGCAGTAGCAGTAGCGCTTATCCAATAGTCGTAGAGTCCGAGGATATCGACATTTACGACTGCGGAACCATTGCTGCCCCTGCCTATGGCCGAGCCGCCCCAGCCCGCAATGGCGGTTATCACGCCGCCGGTGATGCTTATCGCGCCGCTGTCGCCCCAGTATCCACCGCCAATCCCTGTACCGTCCACACCTCCAGTAGCAGTCACCATGCCGCCGGTGATGATTATTGTGCCGCCATCGTCCCATCGCCCACCGCCTATTCCTGCGCCGCCAGAACCTCCTATGGCTGTAACTGTTCCGCTTTGCATAACGAGCGTTGCGCCTGTAGTGTTGATTGCAGCGCCGTTGCCATTAGTCGTGCTTTCCGAAGCCCTGTTTGTAACATTGAGCTTGCCTGTTTCCAGAGTGCTGCTGTCGATTATGGTCAGTGTCATGCCGCTGCTGACTTTTATGCCGTTTGAGCTTCGTCCGCCCGGATTGAAGTCCGGCAATTCGATTTCCAGCGTATGCCCGGCAAGGTCAAGGGTGAGGTCGCGCCCTATTGTAAGCTGTGAAGGGCCAGATAAATCCTCGGTAAGCACAATCGTATCGTCGCCATCTGCATCCGCAAACTCCAATTGCAAGAGCGCGTACTCTGTGAGCGGCGCTGGCACAAGCCTGATATATCTATAGACGGCCGAATAAGTAAACCAGTCTGTCCCGGTCTGCGTAGCCGGCTCAGAGGTGATGGTGTTCACCCAGTAGTCGTAAAACCCATCAATGGTGACATTTGTGTATGAGGAGGGTATGTAGGCTCCTGAGCCGATAGCCGGGGTGGCGTTGGCCAGATTCCCGGCAATAGCGGTTATTTCTCCACCAGTGATGCTTATGGTGCCGCCGCTACGGTAGTATCTGCCGCCTATGCCTGCACCGCCTCTCGTTCCTTGCGCTGTGACCGTGCCGCCGCTTATGGTGACCGTGCCGTTTTCGCTACCTATGCCTGCGCCGTCAGTTCCGCCTGTAGCAGTGACCGTGCCACCGTTTATGACGATTGTGGTGACCGTCCCGTTATAGCCCCCGCCTATGCCTGCGGCTTCAATTCCGCCTGCGGCTGTGACTGTGCCACCGCTTATGGTGATTGTGTCATCTGTGCCTCTACCCCAGTATCCCCCGCCTATGCCTGCGGCTTCGGTTCCGCCTGTGGCAGTGACCGTGCCGCCGCTTATGGCGATTGTGCCGGTCGCACCGCTACGGCCGCCACCTATGCCTGCACCGTAGTACCCACCTGTGGCAGTGACCGTGCCACCCTGAATAATAAACATCGCATCTGTCGTGTTTATCGCCGCACCGTTGCCTGCAGTTGTGCCAGTCGAGGCTCGGTTCAATACCGTGAGTGCGCCAGTGCTAGGGCTGCTGCTGTCTTTTATAGTAAGCGTCACACCGCTGCTGATACTTATGCCGTTGTTGGCTCTGCCGCCTGCTGCTGTGTCAGGCAGGTTGATCGACAACGTACGGCCATTTAGGTCAAGCGTCAGGTTGCGTCCTATCGTAAGCTGGGTAGTGCCGCTTATGTTTGCGCCTAGCGTGACTTCCCCTGTGCCTGCCGCAGAGCAGGCGGTCTGCAATGCGGCATAGGTGGTGATGTCGTCCGACATCGCTGCGAGCTGGCCGTCACCGGCTGTATCGTCTGCCGTATCTTCGTCAGAAGTACCGCCTTGGGGCTTCAGAGTCACATCCTCGGGCATCTCAGGCTCCGGCACACCACTGTCCTTATCCGAACCGTCATCGTCCGTGGGTGCGCCGCTTTCGTTGTCCGAGCCGTCATCGTTTTCCGGCACGCCGCCTTCTGACGAACCGTTACCGCCGTTCGTGGGCGGGCGATCAGGGTCCGTTGTCTCTGTGCGGTGGTCACCACCCTCCGACATCGGCATCAGCAAGCCCGTGCCGGTGGTGTCCATAGCCGATGACCCTGTGCCCGCAGCCCCTTCCTCCGCATAAGCGGGCAATGGAGCCGGAACCATTGTGCATACCAAGACCGCCGTCAATAGCCACGCAATAAACATATGCGCCCTGTTACCTTTGTTTTCCGTATTCATCATCATTCTCCGTTTCACTGCACCTGGCTCCTATTGCTTCTATCGCTTATTCCTGGATGGCTTCATTTTCCGTACCTAATTGCATCGCTGCGTGCAAAAAGACGCACCATCAAACGGCACGTCTACATATAGTATCATTGGTAGCTGTGCAATGGCGTCTACTATAAACGCCCTTAAACAATTACCCCCCCCCCGAACATACGTTCGCAAACTGGGGTTTTGCCGCGACGGTATGCATATCGATTGTTTTTGCAGATTTTCCCAACATCCATCTATACCTCTGATTACATTATATCACACATTCGTGAAATGTAACGCATATTATCTCATCTCAAACTGTTTTCTTCTGATTTCGGCGACATAAGTCTTTTCTTAGTGTTTTATGGTTTTTCAACACTGACCTGCCTTATACAAAAAGGCGGGGAATATCCCCGCGAATCGGTGGACCAGGGTCTTTCGACCAGCCCAAGCAACAACATGATTGTTGCCTTATGTGTGTATTTTAGCGGTACAGCCCCGTTGTGTCAATAGTAATTGTATTATATATTTTGCTGTCACACCGTCGCCAGGCCTTTGTCTACAAGCCGTTGGGCGGCGGACATGACGCCGAGCTTGGCGTGTTCGTAGGTGAGGCCGCCTTGGAAGTAGGCGTTGTAGGGGGGGCGCAGAGGGCCGTCGGCGGAGAGCTCGATGGACGAGCCGCTTACGAAGGCGCCGGAGGCCATGATGACGGGGTCTGCGTAGCCGGGCATGTCGCCAGGCACGGGCGAGACGAAGGCGTCGACGGGCGAGGCGGCCTGTATGCCCTCGCAGAAGGCTATAAGGGCTTCGGGGCTGCCGAGCCGTATGGTTTCGATGATATCGCTGCGAGCCTCGCCCGCAGCCGGAAAGACGGGGAAGCCGAGGCGGGAAAACACCTCGCCGCATAGAATGGCGCCTTTGAGCGCGTCCGTCACGGTGCGGGGGGCGAGGAACAGCCCCTGGAGAATGGTGCGGGTCTGACCGAAGGTAAGGCCGCACTCGCCCCCTATGCCGGGGCAAGTGAGGCGGTATGATGCCTGCTCGACGAGGTCTGCGCGGCCTGCCACATAGCCGCCTGAGAGCGCGAGGCCGCCGCCGGGGTTCTTTATAAGGGAGCCTGCCATGATGTCCACGCCTACGTCCGTGGGCTCCTGAAGCTCAAGGAACTCGCCGTAGCAATTGTCGGCCATAAGGATGACGTCTGGGCGGCGCTCTTTTACGAACGAAGCCCATTGTGCGATTTTCTCTATGGTAAGGGCCGGGCGCTCGCTATAGCCTGTGGCACGTTGCACGGCGGCCATGCGAACGGATGGGTCTTTGAGCACGTCGGCAAGCGCATCGTAGTCTATGTCGCCGGTGGGGGTGAGGGCCACCTCGCCGTAGGATATGCCAAAGTCGGCAAGCGAACCTTGGCTTGGGGCGTGCGAGCGAGCGGGGTCTACCGCCCCTACGTCCACGCTGCTATCGCCGTAGGTCATCCCTGCAGGCGGGTCACCATCGCTAGTGGCTGCGGGCGGGCGTCCCCCCTGCCCTATACCAACCGTAGCCCAGAGGGAGTCGTACGGCGCCCCTGTGCAGTACAGCAGCTTATCGCCTGGACGGAGCAGCCCTTGGAACACGATGGCGATCGCGTGGGTGCCACTTACGATCTGGGTACGTACCAAGGCGGCCTCCGCACCGAACACGTCCGCAAACACGCGCTCCGTAACTTCGCGTCCCGCATCGTCGTACCCATAGCCCGTCGTAAAGCCGAAGTGCGTGTCGGAAAGCCTGTTTTTCGCAAATGCGTGCAAGACCTTGTGCAGGTTTGCCTCGCAGACGGCAGAGAGCGGCGCAAAGGCATCGGCAAGCCTCGCCTCGCACTCGTCCGCAAGCGCCGCCACTCTCTCGCCTATATTTAGTTTACATAAATAACTTTCCGTCAACCAATCTCGCTCCCCACCATCCACTCTCCACTCTCAACATCCCGCGTCCCACTCCAAATCCTTTATCAACTCCCGCTTCGCGCCCTTCCGATGCGCGGCGTACAGTTGCGTCGTCGTTATATTATCATGGTTCAAAAGCTCTTGCACGTCAAAGATGGAGTTTCCGCGCTCTATCAGGCTTGTGGCGGTCGTCGCCCTGAGCTTGTGCGGGCTATACCCCTCGGACCGCCCTGTGCCGAGCGCTATGCTCGTGTACTTCTTCACAAGCTCGCGTATCTGGCGCTCGGTCAGCCGCCCGCCTTGCAGCGACAGAAACAGCGCGTCGGCGTCCGGCCCCTCCGCCGACTTAGGCATGGGCCGCTCGCCGTCCAGATATGCCCTGAGCGCCCGTAGCACCGTCTCCGAGAGCGGCATTATGGCTTCCTTGCCCCGCTTGCGAAATATCTTAAATTCCTCGCGCCCGAAGTTGAACGAGCCGACGTCTAGTTGTTGCAGCTCCGACAGCCGCAGCCCATAAGTCAAAAACAACAACAGCATCGCCCTGTCCCGCAGCTTGGTCTTTTCCCAATACTGCCTTTCTTTGGCACTTAGCCCTTCCGCGCTCGCTACGGCGTCGAGCATTACCATTATTTCGTCCTCTTCGAGGTGCTTTATCTCCTTGTCGCCGGCCTTGGGCAGCCGGATAGGGTCGAACCCGTCGGTGATGTTCTTCTCGACCATCTCGTCGCGGTACAGGTATTTGAACAGCGTCGATATGGAGCTCCGCTTGCGCGCGAGGCTCTTGTTGTCGTTGTGGTAGACGTAGACGCCGCCCCCGTCCCGCTCGACCTTGTACTTCCGAAGATAATCCAAATAGATGTTGATATCGACCGCCCGCACCCTTGCGAGGTCACGTTGCTTGATATCACGCGGGGTTTCCGCCTCGGTCAAATCCGTCTCTTTTATTATATAATTCAGGAAAAACCTTATGTCCTGCAAATAGGCGAGCCTCGACAGCGGCAGCAAGTTCGACTTTTGGTACAGGAAGAACCCCCGCAGAAACGACGGCAGCTCCGCCTCGATCTCCGCGCACCTATCCTCGGTCAGCGTCTCTTTGTATAATATATTGTCGGGCTTGCCGCTCTTGTTGTGTATATGTATCTCGCGCATGTCCACCGTCCCTGTCCCGCTTCAATACCGCAATCGGTCTAGCAATAATTCCAACAATCTCGCATAATTCCAACGATTTCGCTGTCTAGCAATTATTCCGCAATCCCACAATCCTACAATTACTTCATCAGCAATTCCACCGCCCGCCGCAGATCGTCCAGGGTCTCGGTGTCGCCCGTCTGCATGGCGTCGACGATGCAATGCTCCAGATGGTCTTTGAGAATCACCTCGCAGGTCTTGTTTATGGCGGCGCGGACGGCGGCGAGTTGTATCAGCACTTCGGAGCAGTCCCTGCCCTGCTCCACCATGGTGCGAACGGACGTCAGGTGCCCGACAGCGCGCGAAAGGCGGTTCAGGACGGATTTTGTATGAGCGTGCGAGTGGGTGTGGTCGTGGGTCTCATGACCGTGCCCATGACCCTCGTGGCTCCCGTGTGTATGCCCGTGCTCGTGCGTATGCTTGTGCCCATCACTGCCCATTTTGCCCTCCTAATCAGTTCCCTGCACCGCTTTCCATCTATTTCCAGTCTGCGTCCATGCCCATCACAAATCACTCCCCGACGTCGCCGAAGTCGGTGGCGAGCGCCTCCCTATATGCGGCCTCGGCTGCCGCCTCGGCCTCCGCATCGACCTCCGCGGGCGGATCGTCGTACTGGGACAGCCCTGTGGTGACCCTCGTCTCGAAGATGTCACGCGGCACCTGGAACCATGTCTTGCCAGGCTTGAGGTAGATCACATTGCCGGCAAGATCCTCCAAAATGGGCGGGTGCGTCCCGTCCGTACGCCATTTTGCGTCTATCCGCATACCGTCACGGAACACTATTGCGTCACCGTAGCCATTTAGATTGAGATTATAGGTCTGGCCCTTGCCCGGCACTGGCGGCGCGGGTATGTACGGGGCGGATATCAAAACGACGTTCTCCGCCTGTATCTGCTTGCTGCTGTCCGCTTCCTCGGTCTGCGCCACGCCTGCTATATAGCGGCGGTACGCGCCTGTTTCAGGGTCGTACACCCAGTTCACGTCGAACATGGAGCCGCTGAACGGCACAAACACCTCTATCGCCCTGTCGCTGTCGCCAAGGCTCTCCAGGTCGTATACATTTTCCTCGTCTGTCTCAAACGCCAATCCCTTGGGCCAGAACGTCGTAAGCGAATGCCCCAAGTCCTCAAACCTTTCGTATCCTAATGCGGTGTCGTAGTAGAGGTCGTGCGGCCCCGACTTGTGGCCGACCCTGTAAAACGACCGCCCCGCGCTCCCCTCCGCGATAAGGCTGTGTATGGTGCCCACTATGTCTTGCCAGACTTGCGAGTTCGTACCGCTGAACACGAACAGCCCGTCATATTGCGGGACTATCGAGACGTCCGAGTTGCGGGCGCTTCGCACCGAGCCTATCGCAGGCGGCACATCGCTCTGGAATAAGGCGCAAAACCGCGTAATCCCGCCCTCCGTGATGGTTTCGTACACTACGTCTGCGTGCGTGATGCCCAGCGACGGGCGCGACGCCGTGGTGTTTTCGATCTTGACCGCTATCGGCCGCTCCCACAGGCGCGGGTCGTATTCGTCCACGATCTCGCCCGTAAGGGGCAGGCTGTACACCGGCTCTGGCTCTGGTTCGGGCTCCGGTTCGGGCTCTGGCGCTATGATGACCGGCGCCGGCAATGGCTCCGGTTCGGGCTCCGAGCAGCCCCCTATGACAGAGGCGCCGAACACCACCGCCACCAACAGCGCGAGCAAAGACCTTGATTTTCCTTTTTTCATAATCATTTTCTCCGTTTCACCTGCAAACTGCCTCATAAATCCTATCACGGACGCGTTGTAAAAAGTATTACAATACGGTATATTCTAATAGACAGTTTAAGGGCAGAATTGTTTTTAGGAAGGGTTTGGCATTGACGACAACGGTTTCGCACAATAATTTTCGTATTTGCACAATTGTTTTCTGGATTGTGGCTGTGGCTCTTGTCGTGGTCCGGCTTTTGCTGTCGCTCGGCAATCCCGTATGGCTCGACCCCTATGCATTGGCGGACGATATTTTGATGTTCAACTACGCGGACGTTTTCAAACATTTTGCGGAGTGGAACCCCCTTTCCATGGCAAAGACCATGAGCTACCCTGCGTTTCTGGGCTTTGTCTATGTGTCCGGCGTGCCCTATACCCTTGCGGTGGGGCTGCTGTGGGTGGTGGCCGCCTTGGTTTCGCTGTGGTTTTTCGCCCATTTTGTGAAGAATATGTACGGGCGGCTCGCTATTTTCGCCTTTTTCCTGTTCTGCCCTGTCGCGTTCGACATCTGGACAGGGCTTAGGATATATCGGCAGGCGATAATAGCGCCGTCCGCGCTGATAGCCATAATGCTTATGTTTTTGCTTGTGGTGAAGCTGTATCTGTATTGTATGGAGAGCCGCACCGAGCCGAACGACGGGACTGTGACAAACAAATTCGCAATTCGCAAAATTGTTGTTGTGGGCGTGCTTGCGGGGCTGTCGTTCTTCTTTTTCTATTATATAAAAGAGGACGGGGCGTGGCTGATGCCGCTTGTCGGGATAGCGGCCGCGGCAGGAGTTTACATCGCTATCAGGGCAGCGATGCCGGCCGCATTGCGAGCGAAACTGGCCGTGTTCGCGCTTATCCCGATTATCGTGTTCGTCGCGGGGACGAACGTCTACAAAGCCGTCAACCACCATTATTTCGGGGTTTTCGAGATTACCACGCGGACGGGCGGCGAATTTGGAAAGTTTTCGGGGAAATTGATAGACATAGCGGACGAGAACAAAAGCCTGGAGGTCTGGGTGCCCTACTCCGCATTGGAAAAGGCGTGGGCGGCGTCGGAGACCTTGGCGGGGGCGCCCGAATTGCTTGAGTCCATGCGGTGGCAGGAGGTGTACGCGGACGGGGACATGGTGGCGAACCCCATCCCCGGCGATTTGGTGTTCTGGGCGCTGAAGGCGTCGTTGGAGGACGTGGGGCTGTACGGGAGCGAGGCGCAGGCGGAGGCGTTTTTCCGCGATGCGGGGCGGGAGCTAGACGCAGCGTTCAAGGACGGGCGGCTCGAAAAGGCAGGCGGCATCTCGATCTCGGCGAACCTTCCGTCGCGGACGCCCCAGGAGATAGCCGGTCTATGGCCGCTTGTGGAAGAAATGTTTCTGTACCAGGCGGCATGGCTGTGGTCATCCGCAAAGGTGGATTTCCGGCCGCACGAGCGACTAGCCACGGTCGAGGAGGTGCTGCACGTCGACATCCCGACCAAATGGGGAGATCTGAGCTATGCGAACAGCCTGGCGTTGCAGGCCTCCGACGATATCGTCGGGGTTTACCGCGGGACTGCGCCCGTGGTGCTAGGGCTTGCCGTCGCAGGGTTTGTATGTTGGGTGATAGATATGGTAAGGCGGCGCCACAATTTACACAATTTAATCGAGGGAATCCATAGGCTTACGCCTGTATTTGCCGTCGCTACGGCATTGTCGTGCCTTATATTGTTTGCGGGCGTAGCGTGGTTCAGCGAATGGCTGTACATCGGCTACCGCAGCGAGGGCCTGCCCTACGTGGCAAGCACCATCCTCAATTACTACTCCTGCGGCGTAGCCCCACTCATAATGATTTTGGAAGTGATAGGTATCTCGTACCTGCTCCGTGGCATAACCGCATCGGTCAAAGGGATACGCCAAACACTGGCGAAGGGCTAGAGGGGCGAGCTGACAAAACCATGAAATTTTTCAGAGGATATATTCCGTGCAGGCTACCCCTCTCTGAACTCTAGCGTTTTCTTCCGCTTCGCACAGTCCGTCAGATATAGGTTTATCAAGGTCTGGTAAGGAATGCCCACATCCTCCGCCAGCTCCTTGAAGTAAGCAAGGGTGTTGCTCCCAAGGCGAATCGTTATCTGCTGCCTGCCTAGCTCCGAAAACCTGCCAGGCCTCGCATCTGTGAAATCATATTCTTTTCGCATTTGTCTTTTCTCCATATTGCCGTTCCTCAGTAGTTGTCGCCTGCCTTGCAGAGATGATACGAACTGTAGCCCCATCCCCAAGAATGGTGTGGCACACGACAAGCAAGCGACATCGGCTGCTCAATCCGAGAGCCACGTAACGTTCTTCATCCTTTGAATGCACTTCGTCCGCAATCTCTATGTACAGCCTGTCCGAAAACACAGTGGCAGCCTCCTCGAAGCTCACACCATGCTTCTTTTGGTTCGAGACGCTTTTCGCCGTGTCCCATTCAAAATGTACACCTTTTATAACTACAATATAATTACAATTTCTATGTCTGTCAAGTACCATTTGCTGCTCCTTTGCATTTTTTGCTCAGTGTTCAAGGCATCTATACATCATCGCGTAAATAGATGCCTCATACAGCATAATGGTAATATATTACAACTCGCATGTCAAGCAATTATTTCTATAATTGAGAAATAAAGTATTATTGTCGCATAGCCTGCTCTGTCAAACGCTCAGGGTTTCGGCGGCATCGTAACGTTTGAACCACGTTTCCTGCCTTTTTGCATAGCGTCTGGTGTTCTGCTTGACCAAGCGAAGCGCCTCGGCCTCGTCGTACTCGCCTGCGAGCATGGCGGCCACTTCTTTGTAGCCTATGCCCTGCATGGCCGTACCGGCACGCGGGACGCCGCTTTCGAGCAGCCTTTGGACCTCATCTGCGAGGCCGGCCTTGAAAAAGCCCTCGGCGCGACGCTCGATTCGCTCGTATAGCTCGGTGCGGGGAGCCGTCAGGCGGATGATGCGCGCCGCGTAACGCTGCTTTGCGGCGTCGAATGTCCCGCCGAAGTCCCGCAGCCCGTCGCTTTCAACGCTGCCGGCGGCGCGCTCAAGCGCCCTTATCACCCGCTTTATATTGTGCGGGTGGACATGGGCGGCGGCGTCCGGGTCGGCCTCAAGCAGCCTTGCGAACAGATAATCCCCGCCCTTTTCCTCCGCTTCCTTGGCAAGCTCGGCACGCAGGCCCTCGTCCCGATCCCGCCCCGAAAAGTCAAGTTCGTATAGAAGCGCATGGATATACAGGCCGCTGCCCCCGCAGACTATGGGCGTCTTGCCCCGCTCAAGAATATCGGCGATGGCCGCTTGTGCGGCCTGCGAATAGGCAGCGGCCGAGTAGTCCTCCCTTGGGTTTGCCACGTCTATCATATGGTGCGGCACGCCCCGCCGTTCGTCCATGGACGGCTTGGCCGTGCCGAGGTCGAGCCCCGTATAGACCTGCATACTGTCCGCCGAGACCACCTCGCCGCCCTCTTTCAGCGCCAAATCCACGGCGAACTCGCTCTTGCCCACCGCCGTCGGCCCCACTATGAAAATTACACCATTATTGTTCATATTCAAAAATGCTTGCGGAATCAATGGCTCCAATCCTCTACGAGTAGCCCATCCACCCGCTCGAACTCGCGCGTGTTCGCGGTAACGACCGTCAGCTTCGCGGCTTTGGCATGGGCGGCGATCAAAGTGTCCATCGTCCCGATAGGTCTACCCTTTTTACGCAAGGCGCTGCATATTTCCCCATAGCATGCGGCGGCAGTGCCATCAAATGGCAAGATTTCCACATTCGGCAAAAAAGAGAGCAGTGCCGTTCTGTTCTTTTCGACCGCCCCGCTGTTGCATACCCCAAATTCAAGCTCCGCCAATGTGATGGCGGAAATAGCGGCCCCTTTGTCCCTTTTCGCGGCAAACGCCGACAAAACCGCCGAATCACGCTTGAGAATGAATATGCAGACATTCGTATCGAGCATGTATTTCATAACGTTTCCCGCGCGGGTAGCCCGTCCTCGCGCCTTGCGGCCAGGATTGCATCCCCAAAATCATCGCTTGCAGGCGGGCTTGCCAAAAATCCGGCCCATGCGTTGTCTTTCGGGAACAGCAACACGACCTCACCCACCTTTTGTATTCCGACCTCGTCGCTCGCAAAGCGGTACTTCTTTGGCAGACGCACCGCCTGGCTTTGCCCATTTGCAAAAACTTTCACTGTATCCATTTTCGTCACCTCGCCATAAGTATATACTAAGATATATACTTATGCAATGGGAGTTTTGCATAAGCAAATCCCCTTGCCCGCCCCCAAGCGCTTTTGCCTATATCTCAGTATGAACAGGATTGAACTCCTTCTCTAACTTTAGGACGATATATTTACACAACGTATTTTCATCAAACCCTGTTGTTAATACAATGAATTTGCCGCCATGCTCGTACATCCCGCCAGCGTGTATGCGAGGGTCGTAATACTCTGGAACCTCTATCTCCAGTTTGTTTTTCAGGTCGGGGTTGCTGTTGATTTCATCCAACGTCTTGCCGACGCTGATGCCCTTGTAGACATCCACTTCTTGAAAAATCGTGATTACTAATATCTCCGCATCAGGGTTTACCTGAGCTTCTTTGCCTTCCGCTGCGCTGCCTGAATAAGCAACTATGCATGACCCAGGATATTCTATCTGGGTACCCCCTTCAAAAAAGCTTGGCTCGGTATGATTCGGTCCAAGAAGCTCTATTACTTCTCCGAGGTTCATGGAAAACAAATCGTTTACTATTATGCCGTCCAATACATAGGATTCATTATTGCTAAGTGTTTTCTCACTTTTGCTAGAACCATTGTTTTCTTCACCTACGCTTTCGCTTTCCAGTATCCCATCTGTGCCAATTGTTTTCGGTGTTTCTGGCGGTTCGTCAATTGCGGGATAGTCCGCCAAACCTTGCCCGCAGCCTGCCAGAGTCAACAGGACGCCTACTAAAATTGTTATTCTTTTCATGTAAGCCCCCTTGCCCGCCCCGCTTGCGCCGTCAGCCCCGCTCACGCGCCCAAGTGGTCAATTGGTATCACGTACACCCCATCCTCGCGCTTCTTTGAAAACGCCCCAACCCCTATTATTACAGCAAGAAAAGCCGGTGGGCTCTGGTTTGCGCCCGCCAGTTTGTCTCTCAGCCTGACAAGCGAGGCAGCGGCCTCGTCCTCCTGGTGGTAGCCGAGCTTGATTTCGATGCCGCCCCAGGAGCCGTCGCGCCTTTCAATAATGGCGTCGATTTCGAGGCCGGAGCTGTCCTGATAGTGTCTTACTTCTCCCTTGATATCGCTCGCGTAGACGATGAGGTCGTGCAATGCCTGGTTTTCAAACACCGACCCGAAAAGCTTGAGGTCCTCGCCGAGCGATTTTGCGTTCGCGCCCAAAGCGCTGACGGCCAAAGAGGCGTCGGCCAAGATGCGCTTAGGGGTGGTGCGTAGCCGGACCGTAGACTTCAGCGCGGGCTCCCATGCGGGGATATCTCGCAAAACGAAAAGCCGCTTCAGCAGCCCCATATATTCGCTTACCGTTTCGTTTGACACGTCGACGCTGCTGTATTCGGATATATCCTTGGAAATTGTCGCGTATTTTACGGTCGAAGCGATGTTTCGCGACAGCGACCTAAGCAATGCCTTGACCTTGTCCGGGTCGCGCTTCACGCCGTCTATTCTGGAAATGTCGATTTCGGCGATATCGTTGATATAATTGTCGATAACCTCTGCCGCATCGCGGGGCTGCACGTCAATCAGGCTTGGCCAGCCGCCTTTGCATGCATAATCGAGCAATGCCGGCAATGAGAGAGTTCCTACATGCTCGCCATCGACAATGTTTGCGCTTCCGTCAAAAAGCCCTGCAAGGGAAATGCTTGGTTTTGAGACGCCTATTTCACTCATTGTCATGGTTTCGAGCCGTATGCGCCCAAAGCGTCCGGCTCCGCTGTGGATAGTCTTTGTGTCATCGGGAGTGGACGAGCCGGTAAGGATAAACTGCCCCTTTTGGCCAGAGCGGTCTATTTCATGCCGAACCGCATCCCAAAGCGATGGCGCTTCCTGCCATTCGTCAATCAAATGCGGCCGTGCCCCATCGAGCGCTGCCTTGGGGTTTAGGCGGGCTATCTCACGGTTGCGGAAATTTCCCTCAGGGTCGGCGACTGCAAACTCGCTTTTTGCGGCATGCCTTGAAGCCCAAGTCTTTCCGCTCCATCTGGGGCCCTCGACAAGCACCGCTCCAAAAAGGCTCAGATACCTTGATATTTGCCTGTCTGCAATTCTTTCTATATAGTCCATAACAACAAGTCTAACAGGGTATTCCGTGAAATGCAAGTATTTTAACCCGAGGTTTGCAAGTGTTTCAACCCGATGTTTGCAAAAATCTCATTCATGCCAGATATACAAAGTTCTTGATATCTTCCATGGATTCAAAGAGCAAAAACTCCGCTTTGCCATGATAATTTCTCCCCTTGCATCTTTCCATCTCCGCTCTTGTTTCGCTTTTTTTGATGCATACGCCTCAATAAAATGCCATCTTTGATTGGGTTCTGCTTTTTTATAATCAACCTCCAACTCCTCGGATTTTGCAGTACTGATGTATCCGCCTTTTTTTTGCTGATATCCTGCTTTCATAAACCTATAAGATATGCAATAATGTTCTTTCTTCGATTCGCAAAATTCAATTAGCTCTTGAAAAGTCATGTATTCTTCCTCCTCACGTTTTGTATAATATAAATTTCTCAACCTATTTGGCTTTGAACTTGCGGGGGCGTGACTTTTGTGCCATCAGCCTTCTCGGGTTGCCACAGGCTCGAAACACACGATGGTGCTCCTTTTTCGATACAAGTGCCATAAGTCGCATTTCGCCCCGCCCCCTTACGCCCGCTTGAACAACCGCTCGATATCCCCGCGCGTCAGCTTCAGGAACACTGGCCGACCGTGCGGGCAGGTATAGGGGTTTGCACACTCCGAAAGCGCAGCAAGAAGCGCCGCGCACTCCTCGTCCGCAAGCGTGCGGTTGGCTTTGACGGCGGCTTTGCACGCCCGCATCATGATTCGCTCCATCGCCGCCGCACTGATATCTTCCGGCCCTTCGTCCTCACCGCCAAGCGCCTCCAAACATTCGAGCAGAAACGCTTCGCCCTCCGCATGGCTTATAAATGCCGGAAAAGTCCTCGCAGCCCACGTATTGTCGCCAAACTCGTCGACCTCATACCCAATCCGCCCCAAAACCGCGACATAAGACGTCAAATCCCGCAATGTTGCAGGCGGCGTGAATAGATAAGGCGTCAAAAGCTCCTGCATCTCCACCTCGCTGCGTGCGTACGCCCACCTAAAACGCTCGAAATTGACGCGCTCATGTGCCGCATGTTGGTCGATGATATAGAACGCCTCCCCGTCAGACGCCAATATATACGTCGCGAAAAGCACCGCCAAGACACGTAGTCCATTGATATCCAAAGTCGCAAGATACCCATCACTGACACTTTCTGCCACATTCAGCCCTTGAACAGGAAGATTTTGGTCGCTATATACGGTTGACATAATACTATTACAGTCAATCAATCCCTTGAAATTTACCCCTTCTTGTACAATATCCTGCTTATTGGGGATTTTGTTTGACAGTAATCGATTTATGTCAACTAAATCTACCTTATCTCCGTCCCCTCCAAATGTGGAAACAAGCGGTTGTTTACCCTTGTTATTCCCTGCAATTCCTGTATTCCCCTCATCCCCATTTTCGATATGAAAAGTACCATCCTTGCTCCCCCGCCCGGGAACCCTCAGCTTAGGGATAGCCTGCCCAGACCGCAAGACCGCCCGTATCGCCTCATAGACAAAATCTGCCACTTCCCCTGGAGCGACAAACGATATCTCGCTTTTCGCCGGATGCACATTCACGTCGACCATGCCTGGCTCCACATCAAGCAGCAGCACCACCACAGGAAACCGCCCCGGCTCCGCAAACTCCCTGTAAGCGCGCCCGATGGCACCCTCAATCGCAGCGTTTGTCACAGGCCGTCCGTTCACAAACACATGCTGACCCTTGCGGTTTGAGCGCAGACCAAGCACGTCCGAAATATAGCCCTCCAGCCTCATGCCCTGCCCCTCGGCAGAACCAGACGCACGATGCCCGAAAGCAACTCCACTCTCGTCAGCCTTACCTCCATATCCAGCAGACTCAGACACACGATGCCCAATGACCTTACCCTCGGCCTCGCTCCCGCCTCCATCAGCCTTACCCTCACCCCCACGGACGTCAGAGCCAGACACACACACCTCACCGCTTCCGCCCCCACTTACAGCCGAAACAGGCACCAGATGCTCCGCCGTCTTGCTCCCATAGACCGCCGCGATAGCCGCTAACCTATCTCCATTTCCAAGCGTCGCAAACACCAACGCCCCATCCATAATCAGCCGAAACGCTATATCCGGCCGGCTCACAGCCGCCTTCGACATATACTCCGTGACCTTCCGCCCCTCGGCACGCGCATCCCCCATATGCTTCTTCCGTGCAGGAAGGTTGAAAAACAGCCGTTCCACACAAATATCCGTGCCAACATCCGCACCGGCAGGCGACAAACTCACAGCCAATCCCCCCTCCGTCTCCGCACGCACGCCCATCTCATCCCCCGCCGCCTTAGTCACAAGCACCACCCGCGACACCGCCGCTATCGACGCCAACGCCTCCCCCCGAAACCCCAGAGTTTCAACGCTCGAAAGCTCCTCCGCGCTCCCCAGCTTGCTCGTCGCATGAGGCGCGAACGCCAACTCCACGTCCCCGCGCGCTATCCCGTGCCCATTGTCCGCGACCCTGACGCGCTCGATACCGCCCGCCGCCGCCTCGACCGTGACGCGCCCCGCCCCCGCATCTATCGAGTTCTCCACGAGCTCCTTCACCACCGACGCCGGCCCCAGCACCACCTCGCCCGCCGCGATCAAGTCGTAAACTTCCTTCGGCAATCTCCTGATTTTCGCCATAATTTCTACCTTTTTCTGATTGGAGGGAGAAGTCTCTCCCTACGCCAGAGCCGGCCTCCGCTTCGCTCCGGCCGTCTACGCCTACCCTCTCTTTCGCTGCGCTACTCCGCCGGCACAGCCCCCCAAAACCTAGCGGAGCCCCCGGCAATCAACGGCTTGCTAACTACCATATGTATTATACCTTCTACGCCCCCTCGCCGCCAACATAATTCTCCCAAACCGGTCAAAACTTTTGACCAGTCCCGCCTACCTCTCCGCATCTTTCCCCTACACTCCCCTGGCTTTAACAATTCTCACTCCCCCTGCTCATCCTCATCCAACCGCTTCCGAATCCTCGCCTGCCTCCTGCTATTCAAAAACCCAAACCCCGAAATCACCACAAAAGTGACTATCGCAGCGCTGACAAAAGTAATCCCAAGCACGGCGACAAAAAACCCTACCCCACTTTCCTGATATATCCCTGCGTACCGCGCATAATTCAAAACCCCGTTAACCGCCGTCACCGCACCCCCAACGACCAAACTGCACACCAAAGGCACGAGCCTCGCCCCTTTCCCCTCGCCAAAAAGATTGTTGCCGGCAACTATGTTCCGCACAATCATATAAACCGTCATTCCCAGGAAACAAATCAGTTCAACCGCATATTGTTCAAACGGCGCGTCCAAAAAAACCTGCTGCACCACCACGGCCACGGCCAACACCGCGAGCAGTATGCGAAAACCGTCGCTTTGGATTTTCCGCCCCTGCGCCACAACTCTTTCATCCTGCACTGCTTGATTTTTCATCTCGATTCCTCCCAAAATAAGTCATTCAACGTCTTGCCCAGCGCATCGCAAATCGCCACACAAAGATTCAGCGTCGGATTGTAATCCCCCGACTCGATCAGCCCGATGGTCTGCCGCGTCACGCCCACGGCCCGCGCCAAATCCTCCTGCTTCATATCAGCCTCCATCCGGGCAATCTTCATCCGCTTATTCTTCATACAATGCCACCTTTCATAGTCATAATATACATAATACATTACACCATGTCAAGTATATATTGCATTTCCCCGTAAATATTTTACGGAAGGCTTTCCTCGCGTTTGCGAAAACTCAAGATTCTAATCCTTGACACTCCTGGCTAGAAAATTATAGGCTAACCCCGCCCCGCCTCCATATGCCTTTTCAGCCTCTCCGCAAGCGCTATCGCCGCAGCCGGCGTCAGCTCCAGTACATTCACCATATCAAGTTCCGCCCCCACCTTGTTCGCAGCGTCCAAAAGCCGCCTCTCGGCCTCGCCCCGCAAACGCTCCGCCTCGCTTTCAGCCACAACGCCACCACCTGCTCCGCCCCCCGTCACCCCAAAATCCACAAACGCAAGCTGCGCCCCCACCGACCCCGGATCCGCCACCCGTATCTCTTTCGCGTCCCGCTCCAACGCCGCCAGCTTCTCGTTCGCGTCCTCAATAAGCTCCTCCGGCAGCCCCGCCATCCGCGCCACATGTATCCCGTAGCTCTGCCCCATCGCGCCCGCCACCACCTTATGCATATAGACCACGCTCCCGCCCCCGTCGTCTATCAGCGTCGATAGGTTCACAAACCCCGGCAGCACCCCCTCCAAAGCCGTCAGCTCATGGTAATGCGTCGCAAACATCGTCCGTGCCCGCCGCCCCTCGCCGCACAGATAGTCCACCGTCGCCCACGCTATCGCAAGCCCGTCGTACGTGCTCGTCCCCCGCCCTATCTCGTCCAAAATTATCAAGCTCTTTTCCGTATACTCCGAAACAATCTCGGAAAGCTCGTTCATCTCCACCAAAAACGTGCTCTGCTCGCGCGCGATATTGTCCGACGCCCCGATCCGCGTGAAAATCCGGTCACAAATCCCTATCTCCGCGCTGTCCGCCGGCACGAACGACCCCATCTGCGCCATCAGCACAATAAGCGCAGTTTGCCGCATATACGTTGATTTTCCGCCCATATTCGGCCCCGTAATCAACAACATGCTCCGCGAATCGAGGTCGAGGTCCGCATCGTTTGGCACAAACGCGCCCCCCGACGCAAACGAAATCCGCTCCAAAACAGGATGCCGCCCCCGCACTATCAAAATCCTGTCCCCATCCGTCACGACCGGCCGCGCATACCCGTTCTCCTGTGCCGCATGTGCCAGCGACTGCAGCACATCCAGCCGCGCCACCGACCCAGCCGCTTCCCTTATAGAGCCCAGCGACTTCGCCACCTCCCCGCACAAAGCCTCAAAAAGCTCCGCCTCAAGCGCGTTTATCGTCGCCTTGGCCGACAGCACCGTCTCCTCAATCCGCTTCAGCTCAGGCGTCACAAACCGCTCGCCCCCCGTCAGCGTCTGCCTGCGCTGATAATCCTCCGGCACCTGCGAGAGATTCGCGTTCGTCACCTCTATATAATACCCCTGCACGCGGTTGTACCGCACTTTCAGGCTCCGTATCCCCGTCCGCGCCTGCTCCGCGCCCTCAAGCTCCTTAAGCCACTTCTCTCCGTCCGAAATCCCCGACTTCAACCCGTCGAGCTCCGCGCTATAGCCCTCCTTGAAAAGCTCGCCCCCCTGCGTCGAAAGCGGCTGCTCGTCAAGCAAAGCCCCCTCTATCAGCCCGCACAGCTCCCCATAATCTTTTATTCCCCCCAATAATTCGCATAATAATTCCGCCTTTGTCTCCGCGAGCGCGTCTTTCGCTTCCGGCAGCGCGGCAAGGCTCGTCTTAAGGGCAAGAAGATCGCGCCCGTTCGCCGTTCCCGCCTCGATTCGCCCGCAGAGCCGCTCAAGGTCATACACAGACCGCAAGACCTCCCGCAAGTCATTCCGCGCCAAAAACGCCCCAAGCAAATAGTCCACCGCCTCAAGCCGCGCGTCAATCTCAGGCTTACGCACAAGCGGCTCGCGTATCCACCGTTTCAGCATCCGTGCCCCCATAGCCGTCCTAGTCCTGTCAAGCACCCCAAGCAAAGTAGTGTTCGCAACGCCGCCACGCCCACCGTTTCCCGCAACGCCCCCCCGCGTACCCCCATCATACATCGGCTCCGTCAACTCCAGATTCCGTGCCGCTGTCCTGTCCACAAGCATCCGCCCCGAAGCCGCCCCATTCACCTTTCCGCCCGCATTATACGCCACCGCCGCACCTGCCCCCGCCCCAAGAGGCCCGCAGACCGCCTTCACGGACACCAGATACGCCGAAAGCCCCGAAACAGCCGCATCCATCAGCGTCGCCCCCGAAAACACCCCCCCGTCAAGCACCCCCACCAGCACCCCCAGCTCCTTCCTCAGCCACTGGGCCTTGAGTTCAGCTTCCCCATCTGTCATTGCGAGAAGCCCGCCATCGCCAGCACCCCTGCGGACGCGGCGCAAAGCCTCCTCGTCTGCTTCAAGAGATATGGCCTCGCCACTTAGCCCTTCGAGCCGATTCGCACCAAAATCGAGAGCGCCGCATAACGCTCCTTCTTCAGCCACTTGTGCCTCACACCCCGCAACCCCCATCACCAATTCGGCCGCCTCAATCCGCGCCAACTCATGCAACGCCGCCCGCTCATTCCCCCGTGCCGTATCCCCATCAAACCCCATCGCCTCAAGCTCGCCCGTCGTGATATCCGTATACGCCAGCCCTATCCCCCCATTCTCGTCAAAATAAACCGCCGCCAGATAATTGCTCCGCCTCGCCTCAAGCATCAGCTCGCTCGTCACCGTCCCAGGCGTCAGCACCCGCACCACCTCGCGCCGCACCAGACCCTTCGCCATCGCAGGGTCCTCCACCTGGTCGCATATCGCCACCTTCCGCCCCGCCGCCAACAGCCGCGGCAAATACCCCTCCGCCGCATGGTACGGCACCCCGCACAACGGCGCCGGCTCCATATCCGTCCCCAGCTTCTTCTTCGTCAGCGTGATATCGAGGATCGCCGCCGCATCCGCCGCGTCCTCAAAAAACATCTCATAAAAATCCCCCACACGATAAAACAAAATGCAGTCCGGATATCGCTCCTTTATCCCAAAATACTGCTCCACCATCGGTGTCATCTTACTCAACCCCCGTGCCCCCTTTCCCTACTCCCGCGCCAATACATCCAACTTCCGCGTTTCCGTTTTTCTGCATAATCAATAAATACTCCTTGTTTCCTTTCGTGCCCAGTATCGGGCTTTCGAGGACAGACAGCACCCTCATCCCCTGATTCTCCGCGACACCCTTTACCTTTTCCACCACCGCCTTATGGACTGCAGGGTCCCGCACGATACCGCCCTTGCCCACCTGCTCCCGCCCCGCCTCAAACTGCGGCTTCACAAGCGCCACAATCCTTGCCGAAGGCTTATCCCCCAACAACCTCACCGCCACCGGCAGCACCAGCCCCAGCGAAATAAAGCTCACATCTATCGCGATAAACCCCGCCCGCTCCGGAAACCCATCCACATCAAGCAAACGAATATTCGTCCGCTCCATATTCACCACCCGTGGGTCGTTCCGCAGCTTATAATCAAGCTGCCCATAACCCACATCTATAGCATAGACCCTCGCTGCCCCCCGTTCAAGCATCAGATCCGTGAATCCCCCCGTAGACGCCCCTATATCAATGCACACAGCCCCGGCAAGGTCCACGCCCCAATGATCCAGCGCAGCCCTAAGCTTCAGCCCCCCCCGGCTCACATAAGGCACAGGGTCCTCCGCCAGCGCTATCTCCGCATCGACCGACACCCTTGTCCCCGCCTTCATCTCGCGCATCCCGTCCACGCTCACAGACCCCGCCATCAAAAAAGCCTGTGCCCGCTCACGCGACGCCACAAGCCCACGCTCCACCATCAGCACATCAATCCGCTCCTTCACCTACAAACCCCCTCACCTTCTCCGCCACCCCTGCCGCGTCAAGCCCGTACAGCCCCATCAGCTCGCTCACTCCTCCATGCGGTACGAATCCGTCCGGCCAGCCTATGCAAAGCACCGGTGCCGAAAGCCCTTCCCTTGCCAATAGCGCGCACACGCCCTCACCGACGCCCCCTTTCAGCACATTGTCCTCCAACGTCACGATCGCCGCCCCCTGCCGTGCCGCCTTAAGCACCGCATCCTCGTCAATTGGCGAGACGAACCGCATGTTCACCACCCCCACGCGGATGTCCGCTCCGCCTTGACTGGCATCCCCGCCCCCCGCCTCAAGAACCTGTGCCGCCTCAGCCGCAATCCCCACCATCTTCCCAATCGCAAAGATGGTCACGTCCTCGCCGCCACCCCCGTCAATCACCCGCTCCGACCTGCCAAGCACAATCGGCACGGAGCCACTCGGCACAGCGCATTGCGAGGCCACCATGTCTCCGCCCCCCTCCGGCGCCTCACCCCTCGGATACCGTATCGCCACCGGCCCCCCATGCTCCATCGCAAACCCCGCCATCGCCGCAAGCTCCGCACCGTCCTTAGGCGCCATCACCACCAGACCTGGCATATGCCTCAGATACGACAGGTCAAACACCCCATGGTGCGTCTCCCCGTCCCTCCCGACATTCCCCGCTCGGTCCACCATAAACACCACAGGCAGTCCCTGTGCGCAGACATCAAGCAGAATCTGGTCGTACGACCGCTGCAAAAACGTCGAATATGCGAAAACAAACGGCCTCAGCCCCCCAGCCGCTAACCCCGCAGCAAAAGTCACAGCATGCCCCTCAGCCATGCCCACATCAAAAAAGTGGTTGTAGTACGACTCCGCGAACTTCGAAAGCCCCACCGCCTTCGTCATTGCCGCGCTTATGCACACCACACGCGGGTCTCTCTCCGCCAAGGCCATCATCGCCTCGCCCGCCACAACCGACCAGCTCCGCCTCTTTTTCTCAAGTGCCGCCCCAGTCTCAGGATCAAACGCCCCGACCCTATGAAACCGCCCCGGATTCCTCTCCGCATTAAGATACCCCTTGCCCTTTTTCGTCAGAATATGCACAAGCACAGGCCCGTCCATATGCTTCACCGCCTCAAAAAGCTCTATCAACTCCCCAAGATTGTGCCCGTCCACAGGCCCATAATAGCTAAAACCAAGCTCCTCGAACAAAGTCCCCGGCACCGTCGCATAACGCATCAAATTCCGCATCCGCTCCGCCCCCTGCACCACCTTTTCCCCCACCCGCGGAATCCGCGCCATCCTCTCCCTCAACACATTCTTAGCGCTCCGATACGCAGGCGACGTCCGCAACTTCGAAAGATACTGCGCCACGCTACCCGTACTCTCCGAAATCGACATCTCATTGTCGTTCAGCACCACAACCATCCGCGTCTGCCGGTTCCCCGCGTTGTTCAGCCCCTCATACGCAAGCCCCCCCGTAAGCGCCCCATCGCCTATCACAGCCACCACATGATGCCCCTCGCCGCGTATATCGCGGGCCTCCGCCAGCCCCATAGCCGCCGAGATCGACGTGCTCCCATGCCCCGTGTTGAAAACGTCCGCCGCATCCTCCCCCGTCTTAGGAAACCCGCTCAGCCCCCCATACTGCCGCAGCCCCGCAAACCCCTCGGCCCGCCCCGTCAAAATCTTATGCACATACACCTGATGCCCCACATCCCACACAATCCTGTCCCGATCCACATCAAAAACCCGGTGCAACGCCACCGTCAGCTCCACCACCCCCAAATTCGACGCCAAATGCCCCCCCGTCCGGCTCACCCGCGAAATCAAAAAATCCCGCACCTCATAAGTAAGGAGCTCCAGATTCCGCAAACTCATCGTCTTTATCTTCCGCCTCAAATTCCCGTCAATCAATCCGCCCATACCTTCTATTTCGCCCTACGCTCCAGCCCCCGTGCCATCTCCGCAAGCATTTCTATATACGCTACATCCGCTCCCTCAGCGCCCGCCAAAGCCTCCGCAGCCCCTTCGGTAAGCCCCGCCAGCCGTTCTCGCGCCGCATCCACGCCATAAAGCCCCGCATACGTCAGCTTCCCCGCCTTAGCGTCCTTGCCCGCCGTCTTGCCGAGTACCGCCGTGTCAGCGCAAACGTCCAATATATCGTCCGCCACCTGAAACGCCAATCCCAGATTCTCCCCATACTCCGCAAACGCACGCACGCACGCATCGCCCGCGCCGCCAAGCCAAGCCCCCGCCTCCACGGCAGCCCGTATCAACGCCGCCGTCTTATTCTCGTGTATGAACTCCAATAAGCCTGCGTCATCACAAGAAACAACGCCCCCCTCCGCCTCAATATCCGCCGCCTGCCCCTTCACCATCAAAAAGCTCCCCCGTGCAATCGCCGCCCCCGCACGCACCCGCCGCGCCAACAAATCCGCCCCCCCACTCTCCACTCTCAACTCTCCACTATCCACTACACCGCCACACTCCCCATGCATCGCCTCGAACGCCGCCGACAGCAGCCCGCCCCCCGCCAATATCGCCATCGCTTCCCCAAAGACCTTATGGTTCGTCGGCTGCCCCCGCCTCAAATCATCATCATCCATCGCCGGTAGATCGTCATGTATCAGCGAATAATTGTGAATATACTCCACAGCGCACGCATACGGCAACGCCTCCCCCTCATCGCCGCCACCCGCCGCCTCGTACGCCAAAAGCAGCAACACTGGCCTTACCCGCTTGCCTGGCAACGCCAAAGTATACCTCATAGCATCCCCAAGAGTAACAGCTGGCCTCTCGCACGCAGGCAAAAACCCAGGCAACGCCTCCTCGACAAGCCCCCTCAGCCTTTCAATCTCAGCGTCAAAATTCATCATTCCAGACATCCTCAGCCCTTACGCCTTTCCTCCCGCCAACTCAGCGTCAAAATTCCTCGCCGTCAACACTCTCAGCCACCCCTGCCTTTGCGACCTCCTCAATCACCCGTATGCGGCGGTTCGCGTCCTCAAGCCGCGCCTTGCACACATCGTAATACGCCACCCCTTCCTCATACAAGGCAATCGCCTCGTCGAGCGGCACATTCTCCCCCGAAAGCCGGGCGGCCACCGCCTCCAGCTTCTCCATCGCATCCTCAAACGCCAGATTCTCAACCTTTCCCTTACCCATATTACCACTCCTTACTATTACGGTATTATTCCTCGCCATTCGTCAGACCAAGTGCCGCCTCGACCTCATCCGTAGAAAGCAAACGCTTTTCAAATCACGCCCTTGCTCTCGTCACCACTCATCATTTTACACCATTAACCCTCAATATATCAAAAAGCTACACCTCTGCCTGCACTTCCCCCACCACCGCCGTCGCGCTGCCGTCAAAGAACCGCGCCCGGACGCTCTGCCCCTCCGTCAATGCGGATGCCCGGCTTACCGCCCGGCCGTCCTCGTCCTCCACGATGGCATAGCCCCGCCTAAGCACGGCAAGCGGGTCAAGCGCCCAAAGCTTTTCTGCCTGCGCCCCCGCGCGGTACTCCGACCGTTCCATCTTGTGCATAATTGCGCTGAACATCGCCGTCCGCAAGCCCACAAGCTCCGCCCCCCTGTCGGCTTTCGCACGTGCCTCGCCACCTATCCTGCCCATAAGCGCGGAGGCGTGCGTCCTACGTTCCAAATGACCGCTCTTGAGCCGCGACAGCAGAGCGTCCATATTGTTCGCCCGCACCCTCAGCTCCATGCGGGACAAAAGGTTTCCAAGGCCGCTGCGAGCCTGCCACATCAAGGCGTCGACATCCTCCATAAGCTCCCCCGTGTCTGGCGCAGCCATCACCGCCGCGGCCGTCGGCGTCGCCGCCCTCGCGTCAGCCACAAAATCTGCGATGGTGAAGTCCGTCTCGTGCCCCACCGCCGATATCACCGGCACCCTTGACTCAAAAATGGCGTCCGCCACCGTCTCCTCATTGAACGCGGCAAGGTCCTCCGCGCTGCCGCCACCGCGCCCCACTATCATCACGTCCACATCGGGATAGCCCGCATTCACCTGCCGTATCCGCGAGGCTATCATATCCGCAGCCCCCGCCCCCTGCACCAAAGTCGGGAAAATCAGAATATCCGCAGCCGAGTTCCGCAGAGTTATCGTCCTTTGCATATCCGAGACCGCCGCCCCCGTCGCAGAGGTCACAATGGCGATGGCACGCGGAAAGCCCGGCAGTGTCCGCTTCCGCTCCTCTGCAAAATACCCCTTTTCTGAGAGTTTTTTCTTCAACTCCTCGTACGCCAGAGCCATGTCCCCGCGCCCCGACGCAGAAAGCCCCCTTATCGTCAGCGAGTACCGCCCCCCCGCCTCATACACGCTCACGTAGCCCTCGGCTATCACCTCGCCACCCTCGACCGGCTCAAACCCAAGCCCCTTGTACACCCCCGCTGGCAAGAAGCAGTCTATCTTGGAACCCTCGTCCTTTAGCGAAAAATACACATGCCCCGACCCATGCACCTTGAAATTGCTTATCTCGCCCACCACCGAGACGTCCGAAAGCACCCCGTCCGCCGCAAGCAGCCGCGCGATATACGCATTCACCTGGCCGACCCGTATCGGCTTCCTCGCCACCTTAGTCACCATACTCAGACACGCTCCTTGCCCTCAATTATCGCAATTCCTCCACGCCTTCCTCGTCGTTATTATACCAAAAATCACGCACCCCCCCCCGCCTATCCTGCCATTCACGCCCCGCAAACCCTGCCAAGCTTTTTCAGCAAAAGCACCACGGCCATCAGCGTCCCCCGCGAAACGATTCGCCTATTTACGCCGCGAAGATACTCATCGAGCTCGCCTGCCCCTGGTATCAGCGATCTTCTGTCCCTTGGCAGCACCGCCTCGTTTCCGCACAGACAATCCTCGTGGCATCCGCAGAGCGAAGCTATCCTGTACTTCTCAAACGGCAGCTCTTGACTGAACCCATCGATATAGTCAAAATGGTAAAAAGCGTCGACGTATTCGCCAAGCGCCTCCTTGCCGTAAGCGTCCTCCATCAGCTTCAGGGACATATCCCAAAAATCCATCACACTCCTGGCTCTGTAGACGTTGAACGGCTTTTTTTCATAATAATAGGGTATCAGTGTGAAATTGCCCAGTGAATGGGTCAGGTTTGCAAAATCGTGGATGTGCTTGCTTATTCCCTCTATCCTGCCCTTGCTTCCATCCGAGTCGAGATAATCTAGCAACCCTTGAGGGTCTTTCCTCAAACTGGCGCCCCGCTCACCTCGGGTGTAGTTTTTCAATTCGTCGTCATACTGCAATGCGTTCGCAAGCACCAATGCACAGGAGTTCATCGTGTCTGCGCCAAGCTCCGCCCAATGAAGGTCCCGGAAGATGCTTTGCGAGGGCACATACAGCCTGCCCCTCATTGCCTGTTCGCAGCCCCACAAAGCCTTGTAGACCTGCTTTGACAGATCGCAGCCGTCACAGTCAAACCAATCCCCGCTTTCCCTGTACAATATGAATTTTTTGACGGAATTGGCTTCGAGACGGCAGGCTTCGTCAGGGCTTTCGTCCTTGAAATCGTACGTCGCAAAAGAGTACAGCGCTCGCAGACCGTCCTGCACGTCCTCAATGTGCCTGCATCTACCATCCTCCGCAAAAAACATCGGCACGATCTTTGCGTTCACCTCTGCCCAAAGCGCCTTTATGCAGGCACTGTCGTCCAAATCAAGCCCTCTAAGACCCTTGAGACCTGTCAGCCCCTCCAACTCGCCGACAATGCCGTCCACATCCGCGATGCTTCCAGAAGCCTCGTCGCGGACTATATATTCAAGCAATTTTCTCATGTCGTTCTTTTTGCCCATTTTGCTGTCTATGATCTTACTTGCCATCGCCTGCTCCAAATAAGTATCACGCAACCCCATGACCGCAAGGGACAGATCCTCGCGAAGCTCCTTAGGGCTAAGCACCACCACCTCATCATAATTCTGCAACGCCCAGCAAAGCATATCCTTTTTGTTCATCCGAGCCCGCACCTTCACCGTGCAGTCGGTTTCTTCAAAAAAAGTCACGTCCATTCCGAAACGGTCCAGTATCTCCCCGATGATATCGCCCTTGTTCGCCTGAAAAACCACCGATATAGGGGCGCTCTTGCCTGCACGCAGATTGATATGCTCGTTCATATAGCCTGCCACATCCAACTTGCTGCCGCCCCCCAGGACCTCCTTCAGCGGCCTTGCATTTTCGTCCAGCATTTCGATCCCCGTTATCCTGTCGATTCGATAATTCGACAAAACACCGTCGGGCTCGCAATTGCACACCAAATAATAGCGCCCATTTGAATTGACCATATGGTACGGGCTGGCTTTGTGCAGCTTTGGCGTGCCATCCTTTTCCTTTGCCTCGTGCCGCTTCTTGTCCGTTCCGTACCCTGTGATATAGAACATCACCTTCTTGCCGTCCCCTATCGCCTTGTCAAGCACATCGATCACATCGAACAGATTGTCGCTTTTCGGCCTGTTTCCAGAAAGGCTGTGCAAATGCTTCACCTTCGCATGGAAATGCGTGCTGGCAAGCCCCGACAGCTTTTCGATTATCTCATTGCTTTGATGGTAAGGTATGTACACCGAGGACAATACGGCGTCTATCAGATACCGCAGCTCCATGTCGGTAAAATCGCCGCTCATATACCAGTCGGTGCAGACAGTGGTTTCCTCGCCATTCTTTGTCCTGCGCACAGCCATTTTGCAATCAATTCTGGCATCGTGCTCGTACAGATTCAAAAGGTTGCGCTTTACGGCCTTCCTGTCGACCGGCATGGAATAATCTTTACGCAGCCGTTCCTCGATCTCCTTTTGCGACATCCTGTTGTCTTCATTGGAATGCAGCCTAAGAATCTCAAGTATGTACACTATCAGCATTTTCTTCGGCGACTCAGAATACACCCTACATCCCTTTCCTCAATTCCATGCTTACACTATCTCCCAACGCCCGGCCTTGGGGGAGCCGACATATCTTATTTTGTTTTGCTTCTTTAGATTTGCCATATGCCGCTCCGCCGTTCTTTTCGTAAGGCCAAGCTTCTCGGCAATGGCGAGAATAGTTATGCCGCCATCGTTTTCGATCAAAGACAGTATTTCGGTTTCGGGGCTGTTTATACCGCCACATACATCGTTTATACCGCCATTTATACCGCCATTATCGTCATTTATACCGCCATTATCGTCATTTATACCGCCATTATCGTCATTTATACCGCCATTATCGTCATTTATACCGCCATTATCGTCATTTATACCGCCACTTATAGCGCCATCATCCATCGCCTGTCTCGCAAAAATCACTTTGAAAAACGCATCATTCTCAAATGTTGGCATCGCCACCCCCGCTTTCAAGGCAGCTTCCCTGATGCGGCCGATCCCTGTGCCCATCTTCTCTACATAGTTGATTCTGTGAAGAATGCTTGCAATTATAGGATTTCTGCGTATGCTTACTTTACCGAAGTTCTTTTCGTCGATCCCGCTTGGCATACCGCCAGGGCTTGTAATCTCGACCCTGTCGTCAAAGATTTCCACCATTATGTTTGCGCCCTTCTCGTAATAATTCCGATGAACGACCGCATTTATCACCGCTTCTTTCAAAGCCACCAACGGCAATTCGAGTATCTCGTCCCGCCTGACCGCCTTGATTTCATAGCGAGTGCGGAGGTTTTTCTCCAAGAACAGAATCGCATTGTCTATATTGCCGACAATACCCTCGTTGTACTTTTGGGCATCGAGGATATGAACCTTTGTCAAACCCTTGTACAAAGCGCACACAATAGCGCTATGCTCGAAAACGATATCATCCTCGTTATGCCGGAAAAACAACGCCCCCGCATTTGTGAATACATGCTCTCCCTGCTCCAAAGAAGCGCAGCCCAGATTCACAAGGATGGCCTTACGATCTAGCACATTGCTGATTCCGGCAGTTTCAAGAAACTTCGCATATGCCGCTTCATTGAATTTCCTTGCCAACGGCAGGTCGCTACGAACTATTTCATCATAGCGGATGTTTCCCTCACGCTGAATAAATTCAAGCAATTGATCCCTTGTAAGCTTGGTCTTTCCTGCGCCGACGCGCAAATAATATCCCGACGGCGCAGAGTACGGCTTGTTTCGGCCCTCTGGAACGGACACGACAAGCAACTTGTTCTCTAGATCAACCTCGATGGCAGAGTCTATCTTAGGCTCCACTTTTGCGATGGTGTCGCTCAGGACAGCGCGGGCACGGTTGCTGATATCTGTTCCCGCAAGGACATTATCGTCCGTAATTCCGACATATATCTTCCCGCCGGAAGCGTTTGCGAAAGCGGACACCTCATCAGCCAAAGTCTTGTCGGCACTCGCCTTGAATTCGACCGTATATGACTCGCCCTGGCTCAATATAATGTCTAAGTTCTCAACCATCACGTCTCCTCGTCATCATTTTCCTTGAATCATAACACAGACGATGTACCATTTACAACCCATACCGACAATAGGAAGTGTCTTGCGGATTTCACCGAACCTGTTCGCTCAAAACCTCTTTGACCAACGCATACGCCCGGATGTTTGCAATCAAGCCCCAGTCCATAATCTCACCTCTTTTTGCACAAATACCCTATACGTTGATTTTAGTGCCTTGCCGAATGGGTGTCAACTCAATCATGCGACAGCCTGCACCCCGTCCCCTCACCCACGCTCTTTCACAACCCCCTCCACATACGCAAGCACAGCGTCGGCCACCTCTCTGCGATAAGGCTGGCTCTCCGAGACCGTGCCCTCATACACAGGAGGCAACCCCGCCTTGACAGCCATACGGTTAAGGACGTTGACGTTTGACAGCACGCTGTTGTGACAGAGCGTCCTGCTTTTGTCGGCAGCCTGCATTTCGTCCTGATAGTCCTCCAACCCTTGCTGATGGCTACCTTTAGCCATCCTCTTAATCTCCGCCGAAAAGATGGCAGCATGATAGTCCTCAAACGATTTCAAAGACAGCAAAATCATATCGACAGCCTTGGAATCGTCCTTATAGAAGCCGAAAAGCCCCCTCAGGCTTTGCTCCGAAAACGCATGCTGCATACCATTTCCCTCCAACATCTATTCCCTCCTATTTCCTCTTAAATCCTGTGTACAAGTCAAAGCGCTCAACATCAGCACAATTCCCGGAAATCATCCTGCAAAAACCACACCTTGCGGTCGAGCTTGTCCGTATGAAAATGCCCGCAGTACCAGGCATCATAGTCGAGCCTTTGCTCTATCTGGCCTAGCCATAGCTCTGTGCTGTCATCGACATACTCCTGGTTAAATTCCGACAGAAACGCCTCCCTCGGCATATAGTCGTATGGGCAGGTATGCGACAGCACCACGTCCACGCGCCAACCTTCCGCCTCAAGACGCTCCTCCACCAAATCCTTGGTCTCGTCCGACGGCTGCTCGTCCGGCCACCAGTCCACATTCTTTGTACGCATATATTTGTCTATGCTATATGCCCCGCCGATGGCGATGCAGCGCCTGCCCGCAAGCTCGTATATCTCCCCGTCCTTGGCAAACAACAGGTTCGGGAAGTCCGGCTCATGCCACACAATGCCGCCAAAACGCTCGGTCTCCTCGTACGTATAGATGTTTTCGGGGCGTATCTCATGGTTGCCGTGTATGCAGAGCAATGTTATCGGAAGTTCGGCAAGCTGCTCTTTCAGCTCCCTGTCCTCACGCCAACCGAAGTAATTGATGCCCGCATCCCCAAGAATGACGAGGATATCGTCCGGCTCCGTGTCGTATCCATAGCAAAACTCCTCAACCCTGTCAAAAATCCCGTGCGTATCGCCTGTCAAATGTACCATAATATTTCACCGTCTCCTTTCATCCATAAGCATTTGTCAGATAGAACTAATTGGCGTCTCCGTTGCTTGGCTTCTTGCCATTAAGCTCATCCCACTTTTTCAGCATCAGGATAAGAACCATCAGCGTGCCGCGGGAAATGATTTTTTCGTTGACGTTGCTTAAGAATCTTTCCATTTCGTCTGAATCTGCGGGATAAAGATGCCCAACATCAAAATGCTCCGTAAACAATTCTTCGACATCATAATTCTTATCCACGTAGCAATTAAGGTAGAATGTATCTATATAGTCTTCAAAATGCTTGCCATCACCCTCGCCGAAATTCCATGGCTCTTTTAGAAGTTTAAGGGACAGATCCCAGTAATCTTTAATGTCATGTTTACTTCCCCTATACTGAAAACACTCAGGGTCTTTATTTTTTCCAAATTTAATTTTGTGGGGTATCAACGTGAAATTGCCTATCGAATGTGTCAATTGTGCAAATTTTTGTATGTCATTGTTTTCACAAATCTTCGTAAGAACATCTGGGTTCTTCAACACTAATTTCTCAATATCAATCCTACCCCCCTTAACCGTATAACTTTCCAAGGGTATTTTTTCTTCTCCTGCTTTAATCTCTAACGCTTTATTGTACGTTGTTTTGAAAGAATTCATCGTGTCGCTGTTCAGGCCAGACATTATGGATATAAGCTTTCCATGCTTATTTTCATACTCGCCAAGCTTATTTCTCCTCCAGAAATCCCATAAATCCTTACACTCCTTGGGAATTTCATATGACTTGGCTTCTTCGTCATTAAGAACCGACCAATAGTGTTTCTTATTATACCAACTCTCATTATTTTCACTGTTTATGTACATCCACCCCCACAGCTTGTCGTAAATCTTGCTTGCCAGCGCACAAGAGCCGTCATGGCTATCACAATCGAAGCGTTTCCTGCACAAGCCCTCTTTATAGTCACGCTTCGGATTAAGTTGCTCAAAGTTTTCAAAGAGCCTATACCTCATATATTTTTCCAGATTAGGACTTTCGTGACAATGCTTAAGTGAAGATATCATTTCTTTGCAAGTGCATCTATTTTTTGTATTTACGCAGGCCTCATCTAAAAACACATCGAGATTCATATCGCTATCAATATCAATCGCCTCATACAGTTTTCTTGCGTTCTCATCGTTTTCATCCTTAAAATCATACGTCACAAGGTTCTTTAATTCTTTCGGCAAAGACCTAAACTTTTTTTCTTTCACAAGCATATATAGCTCTTTTGCATTGTTGTTCTCAATATAACCTACATACTCCTTTACAATATCTCTAAAGGTTTTCTTCCCGTCTTCCAACTCATCAGCGAAAATCACCTCCAAAACCTTGCGGGTTTTCTTTCCGTACTTTTTCTGCAAGTCATAGCTCCCACAGCAAATTAGATATCTGAAAAACTCATTACTGATTCCACTTACACAACTTTCTGCCGCCATTGTCCATATTCCTCCTATTAATCCCTAAGCAACAACTTCTTACTCGTTCTCGTTTCTACTGGTCGCCCTTACCCCGACCCTTACAATGGCTATCACATCACGCGCCAGGGGTCATTTTTGACCCACGCCTACAGCCCTCATTGCTCAGCACCACATCACCACCGCCCACACTCCTTTTTAATCAAATACTCCTCCCACTCACTGCCATCACCATCATCCTTGCCGTCACCCCCACCGACGCCGCCGCAGCCATTGTCCTTGCCCTTTCCACCACCGCAGCAGCCGCCCCCACCACCTCGCACCTTGCGAAAACCCGTATACACGCCGCTCTCTGTGTCGTACTTCAGCAAAGGTATGCACTTGCTCACTTTCACCGTCCCGTCTATATAGTAGTGGCTTTTCCCGTCCCAATAGATATCGCGGAACGACGGATCGCCCGCGATGCCGGATGTGCCGACGTGCCCCGCTATGATGTCCTTGTAGAACCCCCCCGTAGTGGCAGGGAACTTGCCCGCAAACCAATGCTCCGGCGTGCCGTGCTTCCACAGCTCCCCCGCCTCCTCGTCGATGCCCGCATGGACAAAAATCTGCTTCTCCGTCTCATAATGGTATGGCAGCTTCCGTAGCCACGCAAACAGCTCCTTGTGGCTGCCCTTTACGGCATTTTTGCACAAACGGCTTATGGCGGCAGTCACTTCGCCATGATCCCTGAACTCCCCGGCCTTGAATCTGCAAGCCACCTTTTCCTGTATCTCCTCAAAGTCCTGCTTTGACATAAAGCTTTTGACGGAGCTAAGGTCTTGGTCGAACAAAATCCACTCGTCCCCCTCGCCGAAAAGATACTCCAAAAACATCTCCTCGTGGTTGCCCATCAGCACAATGGTCTGCGAGGGCTTGCTCTTTTGGAAATCCTTGATGAAATAAAGCGTCTCGCACGATGCCGGCCCGCCGTCTATATAATCTCCGCAGAAAACGACCTTGTTTCGCTTGTCCGTCAAATCGACATTTTTCAGCGTTTCCTTCGCCTCGTCCAAAAACCCGTGTATATCGCTTATCGCGTACAAAACCATTATGCCAAACCTCCTTTGCCAAACGCATCCCGCAAGTCAACTCCCGCATATCATCTTGCATCTTACCATCACTTACTGCCCTCTGCCATAGCCCATGCGGATGTCACATCCTCTTTGCCATCCCCGCCCTCTGCCATAGCCCATGCGGATGTCACGCCCTCTTTGCCACCCTCATCCTCTTTCCAGCTATGCCATATGTCATGGCCTCATAAAGAGCGCCATGCTCGCGTCCGCCCGCGCAATTATCTCGTCGATGCTCACAGGCCGAAAGCCCATAGCGTCAACGCCTATATCGTATGCCAACTCACCGACAGCGAAGTGCTTTTCCGACCCATGCGGCACATGCAAACGCCCTAACGGACCAGGCGTGCCATTGTGGACATGCCCATGCAAGTGTATCGAGCCCCGAAAATACCCGTCCCACTCAGCGATGGGATAATGGAACAGCACAAACATCCTGCCCTCGTGCCTGAGCACATGGTAGTCCTTCACCCACTCAAAATGGTCACCGTACATGTCTATCCGCTTCAGGAACCTGTCATGGTTGCCCCGTATGTAATACTTCCGCCCGTTCAGCATAGACAGATAATTGTGCGCGATCTCGGCGGGCTTCAATGTGAAGTCGCCCAAAATATATACCTCGTCATCGGCGGAGACGGTTTCATTCCAGTTTTGTATCAATGCAGCGTCCATCTCCTCGATCGACTCGAATGGCCTGCGGGAATGCCTTATCGCATTCTCATGGCCAAAATGCAGGTCCGCCGTGAAGTATATTGTGCTCTTGCGATGTGTTCCGCTCATAAATGCTCCTTTCTACCCCTTTCCTTAACCGTTTCGCCGCCCATCCCCTTACCCTGCGAACCCTATCCTTTCAACCTCTCTTTTCTTTGCCTGCAATTCCTCAAAATCATCCGCCACAAGCAGCTTTAGCTTCTCGTCCGTGATTTTCCCCGCATCCATCCTGAGCAGACGGCTCGCCTGCTTCATACGGGCGTTTTCAAGCATATTCCTCACATAGCGCCCGTTCCCGAAATCGGGATGCCGAATGGCCCTTCCGAGGATGCCCCGGACCTTCCTGTCCACGTCTTTGCCTAGCGTCATCGACTGCTTCTTTGCCATCAGCTCCATTATTGCCAAAAGCTCGTCCGTGTCGTAGTCGGCAAACGGGACATGGAAAGCTATCCTTGAGCGAAGCCCTGGATTCTTCTGCAAAAACCCCTCCATCTTGTCCGTATACCCCGCAAATATCACCACCAAATCCTCGCGCCTGTTCTCCATTTCCTGCACTATGGCATTGATGGCCTCGTCGCCATACAGGCCGCTGCGTTCCTCCGCAAGCGAATACGCCTCATCTATGAACAGCACAGACCCCATGGCCTCCTTGAATTTCCGCCTTACGTCCGGCGCCGTACCCCCAAGGTATCTGCTGACCAAATCGGCCCGCCCGCATTCCACCAGATTCCCGACGGACAGCACCTGGTTGTCTCTCATTATCTGCGCGAACAGACGCGCGACGCTGGTTTTTGCCGTGCCCGGCGAGCCCGTGAACACCATATGCATAGCCGGCCTGTCTGCGGCCATGCCTCGGTCCTTGAAAAGCTTCTGTGCCTTGTAGAAATCGACCGCCTGATTTATCACGGATTTTGCCTCCGAAAGCCCTATCATTTTTTCCAATTCTACATAGGCGGCACCCTTGGGCTTGCTCTCTTTCGCAGAAATGCCAAGGCTTGAATCAAAGCAGGCGTACTGCGTATAGCAGCGTGTCTTTAGCTGGTTGTCGTACCACTGCCGAAACTCTTTGTTCAGGTCGGAGACCGAATATGTCTTTATTGGATCCCCTACGCATTTATACAACGCTTTATCCCCTTTCACATCATGCACTCGCGCACTCCCTTGCAGATACGCCTTTGCCGTCTCCGCGGAGACTATGTCCTCGGTAAGGTCTATCACCGTCATCGTGCCCAGATGCTCGCGCATCACTTTCTTCAGGCGGTCGGCGGCGCGTGGCAGCCGAAAAACGGTCAGCGCGCTGTTTCTGTGTTCGCATGATATCTGGCATATCTTTGCGACCTTTTCGTTTTCATTGCTAAGATACTCGTCGTCCTCTTTTGAAATGCTGGCGCTCAGATCGACCACCACTGCCCCGCCTGCCGACATCATGTACAATTCCTCGAACTCATCATAGCCGTCGTAGCGGCTCCATTTCTTTTTTGTGTCAACCACGCTGAATCTCCGGCTTTTGAGCCGCCCGTTCGCAAGCAGGGCGGACATCAGTATCTCCGCTATGTCCACCGCCACGCCGTCATCGTCGGTCTGGAGAAAATAGTGGACAGGATGCCCATCCGCTTGATGTTTTGGCGGCTGGTAGATACGCTCGATCTCAGGAAGAATGCTTTGGAACAAAAGCCGCGTGGCCCTCTTTGTCAGCTCGCCCTTGCTTATTTCCTCAAGAGGCGGCAACAGATAGTCCTTGTATTTCAGGTCGGAATGCCCCCGAAAAAGCGACCCCTCCAAATCGAAGCTGTCAAAAATATCGCTGGCGCTCCTTAGAAAATTGTTGTTCGACCCTAGCTCCGCCAATGCCCTCAAAGCCGAACACCGTATTTCCTCTATGCGAATATCGCGGCATTCAAGTGCCGTGGCCGCTCCAAACGCCGACATTTTTTCTTCCAGTGACGCAATGCAGTCCGCGACCGCCCCCGCCACCAATTCATTGTTGCGGATCGAGCAAAGGAATATGGCGCATTTGGGCACCCCAAAATCCTCTGCGTTCATCAAGTTCAATTGCATACGCATCAGGTTTGCATAATCATAGTTTTGGCAATGCTCCTTGTTCTGCTTCTTGGTCATATTCGTTATCTTGCCCTCGATTTTGAAAAACAGCATATCACCATCCTTTCGCCTCACGCAGCTTGCCGGCATCGCTACCGACCCTTATATGGCGATTATATAAAAATGCATGGGCTATTTTTGACCCATGCAAGCCATAGTTGAATAATTGTGTAATTGCATAATTGAATAATTGCGTAATTTTGGAGCCGTGCGTCCCTCTCCCCCTACTCCTCCACTGGCCAGCCCTCGCTCCACTCCGCGAAAAGCGTCTCACCATTGTCGAAAGTCAAACGCCCCCAACCATCAAACAACCCGTGCAGGAAGTTCCCCTCATAGCTCCATCTGTCCTTGTCCTTGTAGATGCCGTAGCCCGAAGCCACGCCGTCCACGAACGCGCCGCTATACACCGAGCCGTCCGCATAGATGAACACGCCTTCGCCCATCTGCCGGCCTTGGTCCCACATGCCGTCAAAACTCCAACCGTCAGGCTGCACAAAGGCGCCTTCCCCTGTTATTCTGCCTTCCTCGAAACTCCCCGTGAACACGCCGCCGTTCTCGTCGGTGAACACGCCTTCGCCCTCCGGCAGCCCATGCCGAAACTCCCCCTCATACATCCAGCCCGCCGCCGAGACATAGACGCCGTCCCCATGATATTCGCCATGCACGAAGTCCCCCTTATACCAGTCGCCGTTCCCATAGACTATCTCGCCCACGCCGTCATAGACGCCGTTCGCCATCGCCCCCGTATAGAAGCTGCCAAAGGCTCCCGGCTCGTTCACCGCTTCCGTCCGCTCCGCAAAGCCTATCACGCCCAAGGCGAACAGCGCGCATGCCGCCATCGCCGCCGCGATCACGACGCCTGCCACAGCCATTCCAAAGCTTCGTTTCCTGCTCCTAGCCATTATCTACCCTGCCATTCCTTTGCCAACACCGCAAACGCCCTCATATGCCCTACTCCTCCCCCTTCGCCGGCTTCATGCCCGCTTGCTCTATCGCCTGCGCGATAAGGTTTGCGTAAAGCTGCCTTGAGTCACGTCCGCCCATATGTATGTTGTCCGACGCCAGAAGGTTCCTGTTGTCGCGGATGGCCGCGTTCCAGTCCGCCACCGTCACATAGTCGTACCACAGTGGCAGGCGCCGCACCATCTCCGCCGTCTCCTCCATATACGCCTTGCCGTACGGCGTCACCACGATCACCCTATGCCCCTCCGGTATGGCCGCCATCGCGTTGTTCGTCGCGCTCTCCATGTTGTTTATCGGGTTCGTGAACAACGCAAGCACCACGTACTCCCCAAGCTCGCCGCGTTCGTCATACTCAGTGACAAGCCCTGCGCCCGCATTCATATTTCGCGAGACCTCCGCATCCACGATTATTGAGCCTATCGTCTCGTGAAGCACCTCCACCGCGCCTAACGGCACGGAATCGCCTATAAGCGTCACCTCAGACCCGCCCGGAGGCGATATAGGCGTAATCGGGCCGGCGGGGTTTTCTCGCTGCAATGCCCGCATAGCCGCCTCACGCGTCATCATCGCATCGGTCTCCGCATCGAGCCACATTCCATCCTCGATCTCCGACGGCTTGGGCGGCAGGTGTTCCGTCATGCCGTGGTGCGCCACAGGGTTCATCTGCAGGTTCGCCAAAAACTCGTTGTACTGCCCCATCCTGAATGAGTTCGCCATAACTTGCTGATGCAGGTATTCTTCCTCGATGCTTGTTTTTTCGGGGACGGTCGCCAGGGTGTAGCCCGATAGCGCTATGCATATGCAGAATATGACGGCAACAAGCCGCGCAGGTCGCCGCCCCTTCCGCCTAGCAGCCAGTCCTGCCTTGCCCACCGACCGGCCAGGATCGCTGTCGCCCTTGACGGCAGCAAGGGCATCGTTGTAATCCGAGTTTTGCGAGCCTGTGCCGGTATCTTGCGCCAAAGGCCCCGCTTCGTGGCTGAGAGCACTCCCCTCGGGCTCCGCCGCACCCCCGACTACGGCCTGCCCTACCTCGGCCACCACCGCATCCTTCACCGCAGCAGGCGCAGGCTTCCGCCCACGCTCAAACGCCCTGTACGAAAGCTCCGCCACAAGCGCCGTCGCCGCGATGGACCACCCCGCATACTCATAATGCTCCATTCCCGCAAACGGCTCCAGCCCCTCTATCGCCATCTGCTCGAAGATATTGTACAGCGGCCAATGGAAAAGGTAGATGCTATATGACCTCTTGCCTATCACCGCGAGCGGCGGAATATCCTTGAAAAACTTCGTCGGCTGCAGCGAAAGCACGCAGTACACAAGCAACGCCGCAAGCAGCGCCGCCACAAGTATCCCATAATGATATGTCGCCTCGTCGGAAAACGTGAAGTTCCGCCCCATCCACACCAAGGCGCCCAGAATTATCACGAAAAGCGGGAACGCTATCGGCGCGGGCAGGCGTACCTTAGGCACACGCATACCCGTCAGCAACCCCACCGCCGACCCTATCATCAGCGGGTAGATACGCGTGACCGTCGCAAAATAGACCGGCGACGGGTCCTCAAGCCCCGCAAGCCCCCATTGCATCCGCTCATACGAAAAGTAGACAAAGACGAAGCAAATCATAAAGAGCACTAGTTTTTCCGACCCCATAGGCCGGCTCGCCTCAAGACGCCCAACGCGTTGCCGCACATGATGCCCCGAAGTTATGCTCAGCGTCGCACAGACGATGGCGACTATCGCCCCCCATATGATGTAATAGTGCATTTCGATGGCAAGCGTCCACGTATGGACAAAGAAAGACGGCAACAATTGTTCCTCGTACGAGCCGCCCACGGAAATTTCATAATAATTCGTAACCCAGCCAAATACCGCAGCCACCTGTTCGCGCATCCCCACCCGCAAGTCCGGCGAGACCAGCAGCGCCAGCGCCAGAGTGAGGACCACCATAAAAGCGGCAGCCGGCAAAAGCCTTTGCACTCGCTTTACATAAAACCGTATTATGTCCACTCTGCCTGTCTTAGCAAACTCCTCCATCAGCAAGGCCGTTACCAAGAATCCCGATATCACAAAGAACACATCCACGCCAAAGAACCCGCCCGGCAGATACGGCGTAAACAGATGATAAACAAGCACCATCACGACGCCGACGGCCCTTACAGTGTCAAACCCCCGCACGTGCGTCAGCTTCACGCCCCCACCTCGTCGCCTTCAGGCCGACCCGCGTCCAAATCGAGAACTCCAGGCTGCCCCGCTTCGTGGTCTAAGACCGCACCCTTGCCCCGCGCTATCGCCCCAAGCACCCCATTGACAAACGCCCCCGACCCCTCGCCCCCATACTTCTTCGCCAGCTCCACGGCCTCGTTCACCGCCACGCCGTCATCTATCCCGTCCATATAAAGCATCTCCGCCGCCGCCACTCTCAGCGCCGCCAGGTCCGCCGCGTTCATGCGCCCTATCGACCAGCCCTCGCTGGCCTCCTCTATAGCCCTGTCGATTACAGAAAGATTGTCCCGAATGCAAGCGAACGCCCATTCAAGATACGGCATCTCCGGCTTCTCCCCGCCCGCCGCGTCGAAAATGCACCCCATCGGCGAATCCCCCCGCACATCCCCCATATACAGCGATTCATCAGCCAAAAACGTCTCCTTCGCAGCATCCGAAAAATCTCCGGTCGCACCCATCTGAAACACAAGCCGCATCAGCAGCTCCCGCGTCTTTATGCGATATGCGGGCTTCCCCGTTTTCCTTCCATTTTTTCCCATTAAAACCACATTCCCATCAAACCCCATCAAACCCCCCATCACGCCCCTGCGTGGACGCCCTGGACATGGATGTTTATGTCCTCCGGCTCGATGCCGAAATCATCTCTCAGCCCCTCAGAGACGCTTTTCTGCACATTCCACGCGGTTTCCGGGATATTCGCCCCAAACGCCGCTATTATATACACATCGACCGTGTACCCACGCTCCTCGTCGTACTTCACCCGCACGCCGCGCATCCTTTTGTCGTCCCTATGCAGGCTTTTCGCGACCGCCGCCGCCGAAAGGCCTACCCCCATCCCGCACACACCGCTTACGGCAAAGGCCTTGTCGTAGACAACGCCCCCAATCATCAACTCCGTGCTACGGCTAATCTGATCCAAGGATGCCTTCTTCCGGCCACTCGCCCCCCTCGGCCACGCCGCCCTCCGGCTCTTCGCCGACAAGCTCAAGCCGCACGGTCTCGATCCGCCTGTCCTTCCAAGCCTCTATTGTAAATCTGCACCCGTCTACCAGCACCACATTCCTCTCGTCGGCGCCATCCTCGTCGTCGTCGAAAATCTCCCCCAGCAAGTCGATAAGCAGCCCTCCCACAGTCTCATAATCCTCGGATTCGAGCTTTAGCCCGAGCTCCTCGTTCAGATCCTCCAAATAATACGCCCCTTCGAGAATCCATGTATTTTCCGCGACTTTTTCGAGTTTTGGCTCGTCGTCGTCGTATTCGTCGCTGATGTCGCCCATGACCTCCTCGACCAAGTCCTCCGTCGTCACAAGCCCCGACAGCCCCCCATACTCGTCCACCAAGAACGCCATATGCTGCTTGCTCTCCTTCATTTCCTCGAAAAGGTCTGCGATATTCTTGCTTTCCGGCACAAAAAACGGCTTTTTCAATAATTTCTCTATATTTACCTTGCCAAATCCGACCTTTTTTGCCTCAATAAAGAAATCTTTCATGTAAAGCACGCCCACGATGTCGTCGTTGTCCTTGTCAAAGTAGGGGATCCGTGAAAACCGCGTCCCTATCATTTCGTCTATATACTCCGCCAGCGGGTCTTTGATGTCCTGCATATAGATGTCCGTCCGCGGCGTCATTATCTCGTAGGCGAGCTTGTCGTCGAACCTGAATATGTTGTCGATCATTTCCTTGCCCGTTTCGTCGATATGGCCAGACTCCTGCCCCACCTCAAGGATGGAGAGTATCTCTTCCTCGCTGTAAATTTCCTCGACCCTGTCGTCCTTCACCCCGAACAATCGCAATATAGCCCCCACGCTCTTGGAAAGCAGCCATACGAACGGGGCTGTGACTGTCTCTGCTGCACGCACGCCAGGCGCCGTGAACAACGCTATGCGCTCGCTGTGCTGCAATGCCAGCCGCTTAGGCACAAGCTCGCCAAAGACAAGGTTCACAAACGCCAAGGCGATGGTCACAAGGACTATCGCCAGCTGCTGCGCATAGGGGAATCCCGTCCCCTCAAGCTCGGCGGAAAACGCCTTGGCAATGCCCGTGGCCGCTATCGCGCTCTGCAAAAAACCCGCAAAAGTGATGCAGACCTGGATAACGGAAAGGAAGCGGTTTGGCCGCTCCATCAGCTCTATAAGAAGCTTCGCGCTTTTGGCCTGCTTGCCCCCTGCCTCCGCCAAAGACCGTATCCGCGACTTATTGGCGGAAACCGTCGCAAGTTCCGCCATCGCAAAAAAAGCGTTTATCGCTATAAGAACAACCAGAATAATTATTTGCGGCGCTAACGACCCGCCGGGGTCGGGGTCTACCATAGCCCTACACCTCTTTGTCTATCTTCATCCATACCGTACAGAAGTATATCACGCTTTCAATGCGGCTTCAACCGCTACCGCCACAGCAACCGTCGCGCCTACCATCGGGTTGTTGCCCATGCCCAGAAAGCCCATCATTTCAACGTGGGCCGGCACTGAGCTAGACCCCGCAAACTGTGCGTCGCTGTGCATGCGCCCCATAGTGTCCGTCATCCCGTAGGATGCCGGCCCCGCCGCCATATTGTCCGGGTGGAGCGTCCGCCCCGTCCCGCCGCCCGAAGCCACCGAGAAATAGCTCTTTCCGCGTTCCGTGCATTCCTTCTTGTAAGTCCCTGCGACAGGGTGCTGGAAACGCGTCGGGTTCGTGGAATTGCCCGTGATCGAGACATCAACGCCCTCGTGGTGCATCACCGCCACCCCCTCGCGCACATCGTCCGCGCCATAACATCGCACCGCCGCCCGCTCGCCGTCAGAATAGGCCGTCTCGCCTGTAATTTCAAGCTCGCCCGTGTCGTAGTCAAACTTTGTCTCCACATAGGTAAAGCCGTTGATCCGTGAGATTATCTGGGCCGCGTCCTTGCCGAGCCCGTTCAATATCACGCGCAAGGGCTTCTTGCGGCTCTTGTTCGCGCTGCGTACGATGCCGATGGCGCCCTCCGCCGCCGCAAAGCTCTCATGCCCCGCCAAAAACGCGAAGCACTCGGTATCGTCCCTAAGAAGCATCGCCCCAAGGTTGCCATGGCCGATGCCCACTTTCCTGTCCTCAGCCACAGACCCTGCTATGCAGAACGCCTGAAGCCCTATGCCTATGGCCTCCGCAGCCTCGGCCGCGCCCTTTGTGCCTTTCTTTATGGCGATGGCCGCGCCCGCCGTATACGCCCAGCCCGCATTCTCGAAAGCGATGGGCTGTATGCCCTTCACTAGCTCATACGGCGATACCCCCTTCGCCTCGCATATCTTCTGCGCTTCCTCCAGCGAGCCGATCCCATGCTCGCCCAGAACGCCGTTTATCTTGTCTATCCGTCTATCATAACTTTCAAACATAGTGTCTCTCCTTCGTCACACCCTACTCCGCCCGTGGGTCGATATACTTCGCCGCGTCCGCAAACCGCCCGTAAGTCCCCGTCGCCTTCGCAAGCGCCTCGCCTGCGTCCTCGCCCGCCCGCACAGCCTTCATCAGCTTTCCGAGGTTCACAAACTCATAGCCTATGACCAAATCGTCCTTGTCAAGCGCCAGGCGCGTCACATACCCCTCCGCCATTTCAAGATAACGCGGCCCTTTCGCCGTCGTGCCGTACATGGTCCCCACCTGGCTTCTGAGCGTCCCCCCAAGGTCTTCAAGCGCCGCCCCCACAGGCAGCCCCCCCTCGGAAAACGCCGTCTGCGTCCGCCCATAGGCTATCTGCAAGAAAAGCTCACGCATCGCTGTGTTTATCGCGTCGCACACCAAATCCGTGTTCAGCGCCTCAAGTATCGTCTTGCCCGGCAGTATCTCCGTGCTCATGGCAGCGCTGTGCGTCATTCCCGAGCAGCCTATCACCTCGACCAACGCTTCCTCTATCACGCCGCCCTTCACATTAAGCGTCAGCTTGCAAGCCCCTTGCTGCGGCGCGCACCAGCCGACCCCGTGCGTCAGCCCGCTTATATCCGAAACTTCCTTGGCCTTTACCCAGCCCCCCTCGACAGGTATGGGCGCCGCCCCATGGGTCCTGACGCACCCAACCCGACACATCTCCTCAACTTCTTTGCTATACTCCATATCCCTTATTTCCCTCCATTCACGCCACACCTAAACAGGGAGCACTGCAAGCTCCGAGGACTAGCGAGCGGCAGGTGTCTGGCGCTCACAGCCGCATGCGTTTTGTCGCTCACAGCCGCCCAAGATTTGCCCTAAGATTCTCGATCCCCTCAAAGATGATCCCGTCGCAATACTCCTTCGCGCGCTCAATATCCTCCCTCGTCTTTATAGTCCACCCGATTATCGGCACCTTCAGCTCCTCGCGGAACCTCTTGACGCGGTCATTCGGAAAACTGTTTATCTCAAACGCCACAAAATCCGGCTTCGCCATAAAGAACAGCCGCGCGTTCTTCACCGCCGCCTTCTTCAGGAACATAAGCTTCATCTCCGTAAGCTTCGACGAAAGCAGCCCGCAATACAAAGACGGGTCTATCTTCCGCACCTTCCTTATGGCTATCGGATGGAAAGACTGTATCGCAAACTCGCCCTTGTACTTCTTCAGCGAATCCACCACAAGCTGCTCTATCCCGCGCGAACCTTTGTTCTTCTTCACCTCGACCAGCACAGGGACGCGCCCCGCCACAAAGTCCAGAAACTCGCCGAACGTCGGTATCGTATGCTCCGTGCCGAAAAGCCGCAGACGCTTCAAATCCGCAAACCTCACCCGCGTCAAACGCTTCTTGAACCCCGTCAGACGCTCTAGATTGTCATCGTGGAAAACGACCGGAACCTTGTCCTTCGTCAATTGCACATCTATCTCGATGGCGCACCCCGCTTCGATAGCCGCCTCAAACGCCGGCAACGAGTTCTCGGGCAATACCTCGCAATGCAACCCCCTGTGCGCAATCGGCCTTGTCAATATCCAGTCATACTTTTTCATAAACTCTCATTCATCCTCTAAAAGCATTCCATAAATACAGCACCGTAACAAATACTAGCACTTACCCCCGCAAAAAACAATTACATCTTTGTTAAAATTTCTGCAACCCCCTCTTCGCCGTACAGCTCCCGTTGCGCCCCATCACTTCCAATCCACCAGCCGCCTGAGCCGTGCCGCCGCCGCCGACTTTGACACTGGCGGGTCGAGCATCGCCCCTATCTCCGCAATGCTCGCTTCCGGGTTTGCCTTGCGAGCCGCAGCCGCCTCGCGCAAGCCCTCCGGCAATGCCGCAAGCCCTCCCGGGGCTGCCTCTATTGCCGCTATCGCCATCATCTGCTCCGCTCCCGCCGTAGCCTGCCGGTCGAGATTTGCATTGTCGCAATTGCTGAACCTATTGACACGGCCGCGAAGCTCGTGGCGCGCCCGCGCGTCCTCATAGGCAAGCAGATGTACATTGGCATCCATGATGCCGAGCATATCCTTTACCTGCTCGGCCGCCTTGAGATAGACCACATATTTGCCGCTACGCTCCGTCACCCCTGCGTGTATGTCCGTAAAGCTGTTCATAAGGCGGCGCACCTCTCCCGCAAACGCTCTGTCCGCCGTGATTATCTCGAAATGGTAGCGCTTGGCGGGGTCTGCCACTGAGCCGCTTCCGAGAAACAGCCCCTTCAGCAGGCTCTTGCGGCAGCATTTCGTGGCGGTCATCGAGGCCGGTATGGCCTTTTCCGCCGTAAGCAGCCCTTCTTTGCGGCTTATGACGCCCGCCCGCGCCAACAGCTCTGCGCCAGCCTGCGACGGCGGCAGGTTAAGCTCAAGCCACCGCGGCGGCACGCACCCGGCCCTATGTGCCACAGAAATGAACATCTGCTCGCCGATCAGCCCCTCGAAAAGCTGCTTGAAATGCCGCGCCACCACAGGGCTGCCCGTCCCCATCACAAGCCCTATCTCGCCGCCGCCCGCAGGCTTCAGCGACCCTGCCACGCGGAAAAACCCCGCCGCCTCCGCAAGCTCGCAGCAAACCTTCGCCAGGCGCCCATGCGCTATCTCCTTCTTCACCTCAGACGAAAACGACATTCACCTACACCAAAATCAACCGGTCTTTCTCAATTCCAAACCCTCCACATTATGCATTAGTCATTATGCATTATGCACCCCCCTACACCTCCCGATGCCTAAGCACCACGTTCTCCCCCGCCTCACGTAGCCTGTCCGCCACATATACTGCCATCGCCACGGATCTGTGCTGCCCGCCCGTGCATCCGAACGCCACGTTCACGCTCGGCTTGCCCTCGCGCTCAAACGACGGCTTCAGCCGCCCAAGCATCATCAACACCTCGTCCGCGAAAAACCGCGCCTCGGACCCCTCGTCCCCAAACACAAACTCCCGCACCGCCTCGTCCTTGCCATTCAGCTCGCGCATCCCCTCCACATAGAAAGGGTTCGGGATGAACCGCACATCGAAGACAAAGTCCGCCTCGGCCGGCATCCCGTATTTGTGCCCGAAAGACTGCACAATGAAGCGAAACGGCTTCGCCTGCCCGCTGTCCTGGATGAAATCTCGCAGAACGTGTGCAAGCTCGGTGTTTTTCAGGTCGCTAGTGTCTATGACGATGTCGCTCATCTCCTTGATGGGCGCAAGCCGCTCTATCTCGTCGTCTATCGCCTCAGCGTTCGTCCGGCCTGCCGCAAGCGGGTGCTGCCGCCTCGTCTCCGCATAACGCTTGAGAAGCGCGATCTTCGAAGCCTCAAGGAAAATAAGCTTGTGGTCGATATTGCGGTCGCCGAGCGCCTTTTCGTAAAGCACGAAATCGTCGAGGAAATCGCCCCCCCGTATGTCGATTACGAACGCCACCTTGTCGAGCTTGTTCTTGTCGCCCTTGATAAGCGTGATGAAATCCTTGATAAGCGGCGGCGGAAGGTTGTCGATGCAATAATAGCCCATGTCCTCAAACGCATCGACGGCCAGGCTCTTGCCTGCGCCCGACAGCCCCGAAATAATGACGATCTGCATAGCGGCCATCCTTCCTATATCCTTGCCAGATTTACCACGCGCGCCGGATCCAGCCCCGACTCCTCGATAAGCCAGGCGGCCTCGGCAAAGTCGCCCACCCGCTTTGGCGTATGCGCGTCGCTGTTTATTACGAAATGCACACCCGTATCCATGATTTTTTTAATAATTTCCGCGGTAATCGACATATAGCTTGTGTTGATTTCAAGCAGAGTGCCGGTTTTCGCCGCCGCTTCGGCAACCTCCATCATATCCACCGGCGCGTTGACGCCGGGGTGCGTCAGGAATTTCATGCCCCCACCGAGAATTGCGCCCACAATCATGTCGGTATTGCGGCGTATTTGTTGCGATTTCGCCTTTTTAGCCGTCTTTCTTGCCATATTGCCGAGCGTGCTGCCTATCCCCGCAGGCGTCATGCCGCCGACCGCGCCGAAGTGCCACCCCGCGCATATATAGTCAAAATAATCGTATTCGTTCGGCTTTACGTCGAGCCGTCCGTCAGGCACGAGGATGTTCGCCTCGACGCCGAAAAGTATCTCTATCTCGGGGTGCTCCCGCCTCAGCCTTATTATTTCCGCTTTCATTTCCGCAAGCCTTTTGCGCGGGACGCCGAAGCCAATATGCCCTGGCCCATGGTCCGCGATTCCCACCTGTTTCAGCCCCAGAGCTATCGCAGCCCTCACATTTGCCTCGATGGTCCCGACCCCATGCGAGAATCTGGTATGCGTGTGCAGATCGCTCACGACCGCATACCTCGCGCCGTTGATTTTCAGCTCCACACCCATCATACGTCCACCCCTATCACCACAGGCTCCTCCTCCAAACGCACCCCCGATGCCTCAAACACCCGCGCCTTGACCATATCCGCAAGCGCAAGCACGTCGCTTGCCGTCGCCCCGCCAGCGTTCACGATAAACCCCGCATGCTTCTCCGAGACCTGTGCCCCGCCGACGCGCAAGCCTTTCAGACCCGCCGCCTCTATAAGCCGCCCTGCGAAATCCCCCTCCGGCCGCTTGAAGAAACTGCCCGCCGACGGCAGCTCCACTGGCTGCTTTTCGTTGCGCCGCCGAGTGTAATCTGCCATCTTCGCCTCTATTTCCTCGCGGTTTCCCGGCCTAAGCGCAAGCTCCGCCGACAAAATCACCATGTCCCGCGCCTTGAACACGCTCACCCTGTAACCGAACCCGCATTCATTCAGACTTAACATAATACAGTTTTCTGTTATTCTATCATATGCACGCACCGCCACCACCAAATCCGCGATCTCACTCCCATATGCCCCTGCATTCATATATATCGCGCCACCCACCGTGCCAGGTATCCCCGACAGCGCCTCCATTCCCGAAAGCCCTCGCTCCGCCGCCGCTCGGCACACCCGTGCCAGGCTCTCCCCCGCCCCGCAGACCACCGAGGATACCCCCCCCTTCATGATAACATTAGGAATCTGAACCCCTTTGGACCCATGCGCTTTGAAGGGACTCTGTGCCGAGCGCCCCAACGCCTTCACCGTCGACACCACTGCCCCCCGATACCCCCCGTCGCGCACCACCACGTTCGTCCCGTTCCCCAGCAAAAAATAAGGTTGGCCGGAAGCCTCAAACCCCCGCACCAGCCCAATCAGCCCATCCTCGCTTTCAGGCTCGAAAAACGCCCCTGCCGGCCCTCCGACCCGCATCGACGTATGAGCGCTCAACATCACATCATGCCGTTCCATGCCATACATTATACACCATAAACACAGCTTGACACAAAGTGCGGCAACTTGTGCTATACTGCTGTCGGGTGAATGAAAATGATCGAGACAAATCTTGAAACACTGCAAGAGCGGGCACGGCACGCCAAATTGGTCGCCATGGACCTGGACGGCACCCTGCTCACATCGAAACGCGAGCTTACGGACGCCAACAGCCGTGCCCTGAGAACGCTCGCGGACAGGGGCGTCGTATTGGCGATCGCCACTGGCCGCTCACGCTCGTCCATACCGGACACCATAAGCTCTTTGTACGGCGTGCGATACCTTATCACCGCCAACGGGTCGAAGATATTCGCAACAGAGCCAGAGGAATTGGTTTACGAAAAATATATTATGGTAAAAGCGATAGAGTATATCGCCCCCTTCTTCTCGGACGATGAAGTGATGTGCGAAGTCTTTTGGGACGGCGCCCCGCACGTCGAGGAAAGCCGCTTTGAGGCCGCCCGCGACTATGGCGTCCCCCGTTGGTTCAGCGACTATTTCTTCAGCTCGCGAAAGCCATTGAAAGATTTCGAGGCCGCCGTCTACGCAAACATAGACCGGCTCGAAAACATAAACTTCGTGTTCGGTCGCGATGACGTGCAGGAGCGGGTGCGCGCTTTCCTTTCAGAACGCACGGATTTGTACGAGCTGACCTCGTCGTTCCCGTTCAACTACGAGATAGGCGGCCTGGGCGTCAGCAAAGGCGCCGCTGTGGACTTTATCGCGAAGCGCGAAGGGCTGTTGCCCTCGGAGACGCTTTGCATCGGCGACAACCACAACGACGTAAAGATGATTGAGTACGCAGGCATAGGCATCGCTGTAGAGAACGCCGTACCTGCAGCCCTGGCCGCCGCCGACCTTATCACCGAGGACTGCGACAACTCCGGCGTCGCCGCCGCATTGAAGGCCCTCGGCATGGTCAGCTAAATCAAAAATCCCTAGTCCTCGACTATCGCGATCGCCTCGATCTCAACCAGAAACTCAGGCCGCGCCAGCTCAGCAGCCGCGAACACCGTGCTTGCCGGCGGAGCGGTCATCAGCCCAGGCGCATTCTTTTTCCAGTATTCGATCTCTGTCGCCCGCACCACGGGATAGTCCTTCATATCCTTGAATATCACCAAGGTCCGGACAAGGTTCTCAAGGCTAGACCCTGCTTCCTCCAATACCTGCTTCAGCTTGTCGTAGCATACTACGAGCTGGTCTTTCGCGGTGTAGGTCAGGCACGCGCCGGTCTCGAACGACTGTGCCGTCATCCCGGAAACAAACAGCAGGTTTCCAACCCTTACGCAGCCCGCATAAATCGGGGTGCCGGGTGCCACATTTGCCGGGACCTGCTCAATGCCGCGGATATAGCACGGATACTTTTTCATAGACATTTTCCACTTCCTTTCTGTAAAAACCCTACATCTTATTGTTGCCGTATATCATACCACATTTCCAAGCAAAAATCGCATATTATTTCCGGAAAAATCCGTGAAATTTTTCCTCACACAGCCTCCATTGAACACGCCCCTAAACCACGGTATCATACAAGGGAAAACGGAGGTGAAAGCTTATGAAATCTTGCGTCGAATACCATCTTTTGAGGCCCCGCGCCATGACAGAAAGACGCGACGCCATGCCCGTCGCCTATATCGGGCTTGGGATACTTGAGTGGCACGGCCTGCAAAACCCGCTAGGTCTGGACGCCATAAAGTCGCACGGCATAGCCTGCCATCTAGCCGAGAAATTTGGCGGGGTCGTGATGCCGCCCATGTACTGGGGAGACCATAGAAGCGATATCGCCGAACTGGACTTCGACGGCTCCTTCCCCATCCCTTTCGCTGAGCCCGAGAACGACTTCGACCACACCGTTCCTATATGCGAGCATTATGGTGTCGAAAAGGAAAGGCTTGTAAAGGACGGCGAACATAGTGGCTCCTACGGCGGATGGGAGTTCTGGGAAAAACTTCTGGTGCGGGCCATGTTCCAGACCGAAGCCATGGGCTTCAAGTCCATAGTGCTTATACCAGGGCACTTCCATCAGATAGATGCAAGCAAAAGGGCCATCGAACGCTACAATGGCGAGGGCGGGAAGTGCAGGACCTTGGTTTTGTCGGAATTTGCGTTCGAGAATGTAGGCAAAGACCTTGTCGGTGACCACGCAGCCTCGTTCGAGACCTCCCTTATGCTCGCCCTCTGCCCTGAGCTTGTGGACATAAGCGAGCTCGACGCAAATATGGCAGTCCCGAACATAGGCGTCATCGGGCTTGACCCACGCAAACACGCCTCAAAGGAGGTCGGCGAAAAAATACTCGCGAAATTCGCCGAGACCGCAGAAGCATTTATTCTCCAAAAATAGAAAACTTTATTATACGAAAATAGAGGAAGGGCGGGAGCTGGGCAGCTCCCGCCCTTTAGGAGGAGGCAAACTGAGCTTCCTCTTTGCCTTGCTTATATAGCGCCCATATCGTGCTTAGCGCTTATTGCCTGTCGGCAAATGCACGGTCACGTTCGAGCTCCTCTTTCGTCATTTCGCTTTTGCCCTTGTCTTTCAACGTTATTCGCATGGCGACAAAAACCATTATGAAGAAAACCGCAAACGCGACAGGCAAGACTATGTTCGGGTCTGCCGAAGCGCTTTCGCCGAACATCGCCTGGATGGGGCCTATTTCGCTCCTTAGCATATCAACCATGTCAATTACTCGCCGCCCTCGGTCGCGCCGCGCTTTCTTTTGTCGGCTCTATAGCCCCCGTAAAGGGCAAGGCCGCACATGACAACCATAAGGATTGTCAGATAAAGAGCCACTGCTGCATTTGCATCCATGTATCTATCCCTTTCCGCCGTCTACCAAGGCTTCTTGCCAGGGTTCATTATCCGCCATGCGACATAGACCCCAAATGTGACAACATATCCGATAACAAGCTGAAAAACAATCAATTGAACTGCCCACATTTTCTACACCTCCTATCCCGCAAGACGATCTGCACTGCCTTCAAACCCTTTGCCCTTCAAGAAAGCGGGCTTGCCGCCCGGAATGACAAACGGAAGGATGACCCCTAGGACGATAGATACGATCGTCACTGGATACATATTGAGCGAAAACGCCCCGCCAAGCAGATCCGCACCGGGAATCATGTGCGGGGGTGCAAACGTCCACCAAAAGTTGACGGCATATGCGGCTATTATCGTTATCCATGCCGCCGTCGTGTTGCGCCGCACTTTCAGCCCCATGATATATATGACAAACACGGGTATGCCAAAAGAGAAGCACCACAGGAACACAGGGAAGATGACCGCATTCAAGAGAGCGGGGACCGCAAAGAACGCTGCACAGATGATGATGGATATGCGTATCAGCTTGAAGCGCGTTTCTTCGCTCATATCCGGGTTGAACCCCTTCTTGAAAATCTCGTTGACCAAGATATTGGCGTTGCCCATCGCCATCGGCCCGCCTGTCGAGAGCGTAGCGCAGAGCAGCGATATCATCAGCAGACCTATTATCGGAGCTGGAAGGGCCTCAAGCGCAAGCTCTATCGGTCCGAGCTTGGCCGCATCCGGGTTGTCGATGAGATTTGGCAGCAGGTTCTGGAACTTCGCGGACTGCGAAATGCCGAAAGCGGTCAAAGCTAGTATGATCCACGGCACCGAGCTCATAACGTTCCAGAACGGTGCAAGGAACACGCCCTTTCTGCACTCCTCATCGGACCTCGCCGCAAAGAACGGCTGATTCATCATCTGCGATATGCCGCAGGCCGTCATATGCAGCACCACGACAGGTATTATGACTTGCAGCCACAAAGCGCTGTTGCCGAAGTCAAAGGCAGTGAGCATATGGGACTGCCCCATCTCGTCGAATATCGCCTGCACTCCAGACCAGCCGCCGATATTGGCGGCAAGCCATACACCGAGCATGCCCACGGCGACATAGGAGCATACAATCATCACCACGGCATTGACCATGTTGAGCATGGCCATCTGCAATATGCCGCCAAATATGACGTAAAGCACGACCAGGCACAGAGCGATCAGCGTACACCATACAAACGCGCTGCCCGGCAGCACGCCCTCTAGCCTGTGACCGCCAAGGCCGTATACCGCCGCCGCAGTTGCAAGCGTCTCGGCGGAGCCGATGCCCGTCCAGCACGCGATGTTGATGCCTGCGTTCAGCCTGCCGAACTTCACGTCGATGACATGCTCAAGAATCTCTGGCATATTGTTGCAGCCGGACTGCCTTACGATCGGCCCGAGGAACATCATCATCACGGGTATGAAAAGCCCGCCTGCGACGATCGCCCACCACAAGACCGAGGCGCCAAGCACAGGCGCGCTCTCCCAAAGAGAGAGCGTGTTGCCTGCACCGAGCGGAAGGAGCGAGAAAGCGAACGCCATCATTATCCATCCAAATCCCTGACCGGATTTCAGAAAGTCCTTCGCGCTCCTAGTCTTTTTTCTGGCGATCATGCCGAATATGATCGTTATCGCCAAAAAGTAAATCATTGCCATAAAAAGCGGTAAATAATCCAAGGGAAATCACCTCCTTTGTCAAATGGCTATATTGCCGATATTGAGCGATTTGTCTAGAGTGCCGCTCCATATCTCCTTGCCGTCCGCCACGACCGTGTAAGCGCCCGGCTCAAGCCCGTCGAAACGGAAATCGCCGAAGTAGTTCGTGACCTGGTCGGGAGCGTCGGCGCCCTTCAAAGACACGGTCACGCCCTCCGCGCAGTCGCCGTCCTTTATAAGCCCGCCTGCGATGAAGCTGCTCGTGAAGCGGTAAAGGTTCTTGTACCACACAAGGCCGTCTGCGCTTATGTCGCACTTGTAACGTTTCAAGCCCTCCGCCGCAACCTTCTTCGCAAACTCGGCGGCGTCCATTTCGACATAAGCCATCGCGCCCGTCGGGCAGCCGTGCGTGCAGCGCGGCATACAGATGGACGCACACGCCTTGCCGTCGAGGATATGCGCGCACATAATACATTTCTGTGCGACATCTTTCTCGTCGTTGTACCATATGGCGCCGTAGGGGCAGGCGTCCACAAGGCCTTTCTTGCCTTTGGCCTTCTCCGCGTCAAGCATCACTATGCCGTCATCACGTTTTGACACCACATCCTCAAAGCCTTTCGCGCACGGCATTTCTGCGCAGTGCTGGCAGGGCTTAGGCAGGAAGTTGACGTCTATCCGTGGGTATTGCCCCCTCTCCAGACGCTCGATGTTCATCCAACGCGGGCCGTGCCTAGGCTGCTCGTCCGTGTACGGAAGCCAGCTGTTCATTACGAACTCGTCTTTGCAAGCGATAAAGCAATTGTTGCAATCGTGGCAAAGAGCGACGTCTATGACCATGTATTTTTGCTTTGCCATTGTTAGTTCCCTCCTTCCCACTTCTCGATCTCGACACGGAAGTGCTCAGTCGCAAGCCCGGAGGTATGCTTCCCGATGAACTTCGACGAGCTCAGGATATTGACGCAGCCGCCGGCGTCGGGCGATTCGCCCGGCTTGCCTATAGGCTGGTACTCGGCCGACGACTCATAGGAGTGCACGGTGCCTGCAGGCACGCGCTCCGTGAGCTGGGCGGCAAGAAGCACCGCCCCTCGATCGTTGTAGGCCTTTACCACGTCGCCTTCCTTGATGCCGCGGGCGTTAGCGTCCTTGGTGTTGATGCGGACTATCCAGTAATCGTGCCCATTCACGGTGACGCGGTGGTCCTTGATGTCGTTCATAAACGCATCCTTGCCGTCACCCATCGTATGGAACGAGAACCGCGGGTGCGGGGAAAGCACCGAAAGCGGATATTTACCGGTGTCCTCATAGTGCCACCCTGTCCACGGCTTGATGTATTGCGTGAGCGGCGGCCGGGTCTCGTCCGCGCCAAGCCCCTGCTCCTCAAGCGCCTTGTCGAAGCGGGCGAGGCTCTGCGAGTATAGCTCTATCTTGCCGCTCTGCGTCTGGAGCGTCTTGCGCTGAATCGTGTCCCCTGGGCGGAACTGCCCTTGGAACGGGACATCCTGCTCGCGGTCTTCGGCAAACCAACGGAACGCCGGAGTGCGCGGGCGGTTAGGATTGTCGGGAACGACCGCATAGCCCTTCTCAAGAAATTCCTCCCAAGTGATTATCTTGGGCATATCGGAGGCGTGGAAAAGCTGCTTCACCCATCCAAGCTCGTCCTTGCCCTCGGCGAAAGGCCCGTCGATGCCTAGGCGCTTCGCAAGCCCGTGGAAAATCTCGTAGTCGGACATCGACTCGCCCTCGGGCTCGATGCACTTCATCTGGAGGCTTATCATACGGTGGTTTGCCTGCGAGAAGCAGCCAGGTATATAGCCTGAGCAGTTTGCGAACTCGGAAATGTCCCACCGCTCGAAGTTCGTGCAGGCAGGCAGTATGATGTCGCCGAACGGCGTCTCGCCCTCGAACCAGATGGACTGGAACACCACCATCGGCATCAGCTCGGACTGGTACATCTTGGCGTAGCGGTTCGTCTCGCCCATGGTGCCGATATGCGGCCCGCCGTACTTGTAATACATCTGCACGCGCGGATAGCCGTCCGCTGGGTACTTGTATTGGTGGAACTGCTGTTCGATAGCGGCGCCTACAAAGCCTTTGCCGCGCCACTCCACCTTGCCGTCGCCCATAAAGCACTCCGGTATCTTGAACCTCGGAATGAACGAGCCTGGCGGGACGTTGAGGTTTGACGATGAGTGCCTGCTCGTGATGCCGTCGAACATGCGGTTGATAAGCACGAGCCCTGCAGCCGTGTTGTCCGCATCGCCGGATATGCCGCCCTCGGCGTAGCCGGGGAAGTAGAAATAATAATCGGTCGGGGCACCCTGCGTCGTAGAGTACATATTGATGCCTGGCTTGCCGAGTCCTTGAAGCGCCGCCAAAGCTATCATCATACGCGCCCATTCCATTCCTGTCGGGCCGCGGCACGCGCCGCCCCATCCGCCAAGCCCGCCGGCCGCAAGCTGCACCTTGTTCTTCGCCCACTCACGTGCCAGAGCGCGGATATCATGCGCCGGTATGCCCGTCTCCGCCTCGGCCCATTCAGCGGTCTTTGCGACGCCGTCCTCGCCCTTGCCAGTCAGGTAGTCGCGAAATTCTTCAAAGCCGAACACCTTGTTCGCCACATACTCTTTGTCGTAAAGGCCCTCGGTGACCCAGACATAGGCTATGCCCGCCGCAAGCGCAGCGTCCGTACCTATCTTGGGCGAAAACCACTTGTCGGAGTAAAGCACCGCGGAGTGGTTGTAATAAGGGTCTACAAAGACCATCTTTATTCCCAGCTCTTTCATCCACTGCCTGCGTACCGTGCTCTCGTAGGCTGAGTATATGCCGTTGTTGGTCTCGGGGTCGGACGACCAGAACACTATCATGGTCGAATTTTTCATGGTGTCCTCAAAGAGGTCCCATTGCTCAGGGTTGCCGAGCCCGCCCGTAAAGCCCCATGAATGCGTACCGCCCCAATGCCAGCCTTCCCAGCTGTCGGGGTTGTGGTCTCCGTAGCTTATGCCCGCGAAGTTCATAAAGCGGAACAGCGTGCTGTGGCGGTAGCCTACATTGCCCCAGAGGTGGTGCGACGACGGCTCTGCCACGATTGCGGCGGGGCCGTATTCACGTTTGATTCGCATCATTTCATTTGCGACGGTGTCGAACGCCTCGTCCCAGCTTATGCGCTCATAGCCGGGATAGAGCGGATCGCCGGCCGCCATAGGCTCTCCGCGCTTGTCGATATTGCGTTCCCCGTTGACATCGAACCCAATGCGTTTGAGCGGGTACAACACCCTGCGATTTGTATGCACCATCGCCTTGTAGCCCGCAGTGTAGGCGGTGTAAGTGGTCTTTCTCGGCGGGGAATATTTTTTGCCCCTCGCCTCAAGCACCCACGACTTGGGATCGTCGTCCGTCAAGTCCATCGGGTAGACCCTTACGATCTTGCCTTTCCCGCCATTGGCCTCAATGTCTACATCGACATAGACAGGGCCGCCGGTGGTTGAATTGGTTTTTCTAACTATTTTTCCCAATTTAATCTCCTTTCCGCCTATGAGCCGTATTTCTGTGCAATAATTTCGTTGACCCTCGCGTAGATGGCATCGGCCACATTGTCGCCGCGCAGCTCGTTGATGGTGTCGAGCACCGCCCTATGCTGCGGAAGCATGGCATCTCTCCAGACGGCGTATTCCTCGTCGGTAAGCAGCACCATGGTGTCGCCCTTGGCTTCGCTGTTCGCCTTCTCTGCATTGTTCAGGACAAGGCTGTCGTTCCACATCTCTTGGTAGCCGCCCTCGTTCCAGAGCACGTCATGCCAGAGCTGCTGCAAATCGGCAGGCAGCGAATTGTAAAAATCGGCGCTCAGGCAAAGGAGGTTGAACTCCTGGAATGCCCCCCACTCGCCAAAGTCGGTATGCGAGTTCAGCAATTCCGTGAGGCCGAAGAACGCCTGGAACGGCCAGCCGTTGATATAGCCGTCAGCACGGTTCCTCTCCAGAGCTTCGTAAATCTCACCCGGCGGCACGAACGACCCCGCCGCATTGTTGGCTTCGAGCAATGGCAGGAACGTGATGTTGTAAGGCACGACCCTCTTGCCGTTCAGGTCTGACGGGACGCGGACCGGCGCGGGGTCGGTGAAGTGCATATTGTACCCGCCAAGAGGCGCCGCCCCCACTGGGATGATGTTAAACTCCGCAAGCTCCGCCCTCATTTCCGGGAACTCGTCCAGAAGCTGCATATATATCTGTGCGCTCTCCACGGGGTCCTGAAGCCCGTTGAACGGCAATTGCAATATGCGCGTGTTCAGCGGGAGCACGTCAGGATAGTTGGGCGTAGGCAGGTTTGAGAAGGATGCGGCGCCCGTGGCAAGGCCTCTGGGTATCTCAGGTATGGGCAGCAGCGAGCCCGACCAGTAAAGCGTCACGTTGAACCTGCCGTTGCTCCGTTCCTCAAGGGTCTTGAACACATTCGCCCAGCCCGGCATAACTGTCTCGCCGTGCGTCATGCTCACGATGACCTCGTACACCGTGTCGTCCACAGGGTCTGCAGGCGCCGGCGCGGGTGCGGGCGCAGGCGCGGGGGCAGCCGGTTCGGGCGCAGGCGCAGGGCTGCCGCAAGCAGCAAACACCATGGCGAACGCGATTGCCGCCGCAAGCACAATTGTCATTCTTTTCTTCATAATTCTTTCCTCCTTGATTTCATCTTCTTGCTTTTTCGATTATTGAATATTTTCCAAAACCAATCTCTATGCGGACTGGTTCGACGGACATGTTTTGCAGCCTTGCACCGATACGCCGGTGCCCCGTCACATCAGCGAGGGTATATAGGTCGCCATGGCAGGGAATATGCAAAGCAGGACTATGACGACCAAGTCGCCGGCTATAAACGGGACCACCGCCTTGAACAGCTTGGGCACGCTTACCCCCGAAAGCCCCGAAACGATGAACACCACCATGCCTATCGGCGGGGTCACCGCCCCGAGCGCCATCATAAGCACTATGTAAATGCCTATCCAGACGGGGTCGAAGCCTAGCGTCATAAGCGCCGGGAAGATGATGGGTATGGTGAGAAGCATCATCGGAATCTCAGGTATAAGCATCCCTAGCACGATATAGATGAGCGCCAGCGCAATAAGTATCACGGGCAACGGCGCGTCAAGGCTCACCAAAAAGTTCGAGAACGCGAACGGCACCCTCGAATACGCGATAAGCCTTATGAATATATAGGTCCCCAGGAGCAGCGCGTACAGCATCCCCAGCACCATCGCCGTCTCTTTGAGGGCAAGCATGAACTTCTTGCCGTTCAGCGACTTATGCACCAGCGCGATGACAATGGCGCCGGCCGTGCCCATTGCCCCCGACTCCGTGGTGGTGAACACGTTCGTGTAGATGCCGCCGAGCACAATTGCGAAAAGCACGACAACGGGAACGACGCCGAGTGATGCCTTGGCTACTGCGCGAGGCTCCATCCTGTCCCCTCTGGGGCCAAGCTCCGGCTTGCGCGTGCACATGAAGATTACAATGACGATAAACACTGCAATCATCGTGATGCCAGGAATGACGCCCGACATAAAGAGCCGCCCTATATTCTGCTCTGTAAGTATGCCGTACATTATAAGCGGCAGGCTCGGCGGAATAATGATGGAAAGCGGCGCCCCGGCGCACACCGCCGCGGCCGCGAAGCTGTCATCATACTTGTAGCGTTTCATTTCGGGCAGGGCTATCTTGGACATTATGACCGTGCCGACCATATGAGAGCCGCAGACGGCGCCAAGCAGCCCCGATGTAGCTATGGTGGCTGCGGCAAGACCGCCCCTCACCCGCCCAAGCCAAGCATAACAGGCGCCGAACAAATCGGCCCCAAGCCGCGACTCGGATATTATCATGCCCATAAGGGCAAACATCGGGATGACCGTAAGCGTGTACTGGTTCACGTTCGAGAATATGACCTCCGCCGACATGGACAGCGCCTGGGGCAGGTCGCGCATGACCATTATGCCCACGAAGCCCACAAGCCCCATGGCAACGCCTATCCACATACGCATCGCTATCAGCGCCACCACTACGGCTATCGCTATAAAACCTATCGCTTCTGGGGTCATTTCGCATCGCCTCCCTTCTCACCGTCTTTGCCGTTTGCCATGGCGAGGATGGCCAGCTCAGGATCGTCCAGAATGTCCCGCTCGCTCGGCGGTTTGTAGTTCTTTATCCGTTTGTGCATATGGACCAGCGTCGCCGGTATGCAGGCGAGGAAAGATATACCTAAGATCATATACATAGGCCATCTGGGCACGTTGAGGACAAAATAGGCCTCGTTGAACCTGATGGACGTCTCCACCGCGACGAGCAGCTGCGATCCGACTATAAGGAAGAACACTATGGCCGCCACACCCATGATGATCTCGATGGCGAAATTGGCTTTCTTGGGCCATCGCTCCACAAACGCCCCCACCGCCACGTACCTGCCTTCGACGCATGCATGGGCCATCGCGGTCAGGCAGATGATAAGGAGCATCTGGCTCCACTCCGTAACGCCTGTCATGGGGGTGTTGAAGATATGGCGCGCCACTACGTCCGATATGGTCAGCACCAGCATGACAAGCATGGCTCCATAGCAGACAAACATCAACGCTTTGGTGAATATAGAAATGGCTTTTGTGGCTCTATCCATGCAGGTTATTCTCCTTTCTTTTCAAGAGAAATCCGCAGTTAACGATAGCAGAATAATATAGCACGCTTGCGGACGTGTCAATAGGTTTTGGCAATTTTACTGAATTATATTCGGTAAACGTATTCGGTATTACGTTCGGTAAGTGAATTAGGTAATGTGTTAGGTAATGTGTTAGGTAATATATTAGGTAATTGCATTCGGCGAAATATCAAGGCCTTTTGAGCCTTCTGACCAGAGATTTTTGACGACTTTTGTGACTATTTTTCGAGCGCCGCAAGAATGGTCTCGACGATTTTGTCGAGCGGCACGCTCTCCCCGCGCGCGCCCTTCTCGAAGAACACCCCCCCATCCGCACCGCACGCCACGCCGAAGTCAGCGCCTGAAGCCTCGCCGGGGCCGTTGACCGCACAGCCCATCAAAGCGACTGTTATTGGGGCGGCTGCCCTTATCCTCCCCCGCTCTGCTTCCGCCAGCGCCGCCGACACCTCCTCGCACAATGCTGCAAGGTCTACGCGGCAACGCCCGCATGTCGGACATGACACCAAGGTTATGCCCCCTGGAAGCAAGTTCACGGCCCGCAGGATGTCGCGTGCCGCCGCCACTTCCTGCACAGGGTCGCCCGTCAACGACACCCGTATGGTGTCCCCTATGCCCATGGCAAGCAACGCCCCTATGCCCACGGCGGACTTGGCGAGCCCTGCCGAGCCGTACCCCGCCTCCGTGATGCCTATATGCAGAGGCACGTCCGTAGCCGCCGCAAGCAGCTTGTGCGCCTCGGTGTTCACCATCACGTCAGATGACTTTATCGAAACGACCAAGGCGTCAAACCCCATGCCTCGCACCAAATCTATATTCCTGAGCGCGCTCTCCGCCAAGGCCTCAGCCGGGCGGCCTACGTCGTGAAGCCCCTTTAGGTCATCTTCCAGCGAGCCCCCATTCACCCCGATGCGTATAGGAACGCCGGCCGCCCCCGCCGCATCCACGACCGCCTTCACCCGCTCCGCGCCCCCGATATTCCCAGGGTTTATCCTCACCTTGTCCGCGCCCGCCTCTATCGCCGCAATCGCAAGCTTGTAGTCGAAATGTATATCCGCCACAAGCGCAGTGCGGCGGTCCGTCCCTTGCGAATCGGAGCCAGGACTTCGCGTCGAGCGCCGTAGGCGCGAGGCGGAGCAAGGGGTCTCCGAAAGCGAGGCGGAGGCGGAGCTTTGCGAAGCCGCAGCGAGCCTTTCGGTAGCACCCCTGCGGACGCGTCGCAAGTCCTGGCTCGCATCAAAATCGAGAGCGCCGCACTGCGCCCCCGCATCGTCACGGCCGCCGCCCGCCTCAAGCCGCGCCCTTATCTCCGGTATCGCCCGCGCCGCCTCCATGCTAGGCACGGCAATCCGCACGATATCCGCGCCCGCGTCATAAAGCGCCCTCGCCTGTGCCGCCGTCGCCGCCGCATCCTCCGTAAAAGTGTTCGTCATGGACTGGATGGCCACGGGCGCCCCCCCGCCTATGGCCACGCCCCCGCAGATGACCTGCCGCGTCTCCGCCCTCGTCGTAAGCCTACCCACCTAGGAAAAACCTGTCTATATCCTGGAATGTTATTATCGCCATAAACGCAAACAGCGCGATGATGCCTATCAAGTGGACGCGCCCCTCTATCTCGTTCGTTATCTTCTTGCCCGTCACCTTGCGTATCAGCAAGAATATCAGCCGCCCTCCGTCCAGCGCCGGGAACGGCAGCAGGTTCACTATCCCAAGATTCAGGCTGATAAGCGCCGTGAGCTGCACTATGAAGATAAACCCATGCCGCGCCGCATCGCCTACCACCACCACTATGCCGACCGGCCCTGTCAGTTGGTCCATCCCCGCCTGCCCAGTTACGAGGTCGCCAAGCACCTTATACATCATCTGCCCCATAGAAACCGTCGCCCGGACGCCATACCCAAAAGATTTAAAGAAGTGCTCCGCCGTCCGTGCATACGCAGGCGATATCCCAAGCCGGAACGCGCCCCTGTCATCTTCAAAAAGACGAGTCGATATCGTCACTTCCGTGCCATCCCTAAGCACCCTGAGCGTCACAGGCACGCCCGCGCCTGAACTCGCCCCCCCATCGGAACCTGCGCCCCCCGCGCCCTCCGCCTCCGCGACAGCCCTAAGCAACGGGGATATCTCCGCCCATTCGTTCACTTCCACGCCATTTATCGCAATTATCTCGTCGCCGTCCCTAAGCCCGTCCACGTAGGCCGGCGCTGCCATCTCGACCTCGCCCACCACCCGCGTCGGCACGCCTATCGAAAAAATCATAAGCCACAATAGCACCACCGCGAGCAATATGTTCATAAGCGACCCCGCGAACAGTATGAACGCCCGCGCCTTCGCCGATTTGTTGTTGAACGCCCGAGGGTCGTCCGAGTCCTCGTCAGCCCCTTCCATGGCGCAATACCCCCCTACAGGGATCGCCCTGAACGAGTACTGCGTTTCGCCCCGCACAAAGCCGAACAGCTTGGGTCCCATGCCCAGCGCAAACTCGTTGACCTTCACCTTCATCAGCTTGGCAGAAAGCAAATGCCCCGTTTCATGCACGAAAATCAATATCAATAATATAATAATTGCGTATACGATTGTCATAATACCGTTTTATGTTACCTCGCCCACATCAAGTAGCATCATATCATTCCCTATCGCCATCGCTCCCTTACTGCCGCCCTAGCCTCAAGGTCTATGTCCATTATGTCCTCGATGCTCTCGATTTTTCTCGGTATGTGCTTGTCCAGCACCTCGCTCATGGTGTCTAGGATCGCCACAAACGGTATCTTCCCCGCCAGAAACAGCTCCACCAGCTCCTCGTCCGCGCTGTTCAGCACCACGGCGCTGCTGTCCCCCTCAGACTCCTCTATCTCCCGCACCACGCGATAAGCCATATCGAGGCTTCGCCGTGCCTCGCCCACCGGCTCCTCAAAGTATAGCGAGCGCATCGCGATAATGTCAACGCTCCGTGAGTCTATCGCCCAGCGGTCAGGCCATGAAAACGCGTACGATATCGGCACCCTCATATCGGAGTCGCCAAGCTGCGCCAATAATGCCCCATCCTCAAATTCCACCAATGAATGCACAATTCCCTGAGGATGGATAGCGACCTCGATGCTGCTTGCGTCCACGTCAAAGAGCCACTTTGCCTCAATAACCTCAAAGCCCTTGTTTATCAACGTTGCCGAGTCTATCGTGATCTTGCGCCCCATCCGCCACACAGGGTGGATAAGCGCGTCCGAAAGCGTCACAGCCTCGAGCCGTGCCCTGTCGTAGCCACGGAACGGCCCGCCGGAAGCCGTCAGAAGTATGCGCCGTATCGGATTGTCGAGGTTTCCGACAAGGCATTGGAAAATCGCGCTGTGTTCGCTGTCCACAGGGACTATAGGCACATCCGCCTCCGATGCCGCGCCCATCACGATCCGCCCCCCCGTAACCAAAGTCTCTTTGTTTGCAAGCGCGATAGTGACCCCGCCACGTTTTATAGCCGCAAGCGTGGGACGAAGCCCCGCGATGCCCACAAGCGCGTTCAGCAGCACATCGTAGTCGACCGCCCCTGCCGCTTCCTCAAGCCCCTCAGGGCCGTAATAGACTTTCAGGTCCCTGTATTCACGGCGCAGCTCAAGCGCGTCCTGCCTGCGCTCCACCACCACAGCCTCTGGCCGAAAGCGCTTTATCTGGCTGCGCAGCACGTCCACCCTGCTCTTGCAGGTAAGCACGGCCGCCTTCACCCGCCTCGGGTTCGAGGATATCACCGAAAGCGCCTGCAGGCCTATGGACCCTGTCGAGCCTAGTATCGCGACCTTCTTCATAGCGAGCCAAAAGCCTCCGTAAACGCCAGCACATAGAATACCAGCGGAGCAGTGAACAATACGCTGTCGATGCGATCGAGTATGCCGCCGTGCCCCGGAATGGCCGCTCCCCAGTCCTTTATCCCGATTTTGCGCTTCATCACCGAAGCCGAAAGATCCCCAAGCTGGGACACAATGCCGCCCAAGACCCCTATTATTATGCAGGTCGCCAAACCTCCTGGTATAAAGAAATACCCGAAAAGCCCGCAAAGCAGGACGCTCCCAAGCACCCCGCCGATAGCCCCTTCCACGGTCTTCTTAGGGCTTATGGACGGGCAGAGCTTGTGCGAGCCTATAGCCTTGCCCGTAAAATACGCGAAAATGTCCGTCCCGAAAGCCGCCAGCGCTATCAGCCACACATAGCTGTCCAAGCCAGAAAACCTGAACACGCCTACCACAATGTCCGACCCCCCGTAAGCATTGTCGACAAGCACGATATGAAACGAGAGAAATATTATGTAAACCACGCCCAAGATCGTCGTCATACCTTGAGCCAGGTCGCGCTTTTCCACCGCGAACATCGACAGGAAGCAAAGCACGAGCGACGCAAACAGCCAAAATCCAAACAAAACAAAACTGTCGAACCCAGGGATGAAAAAGCAGGCATAGAGTATGCAAAGGCTCGTCCACAGCACCCACCGTGCAGGCTTCTTTTCGCCAAAGGCCGTGCAAAACTCACGCAAGGCGAACACCGTCAGCAAAACCACGCCAGCAACCAAAAAATACCCGCCCAAAAACACTATCACCAGAAGCGGCGCCATTATCAATGCGGATTTTGCCCGGGTCTTCATTAGCGCCCTCCAAACCTGCGCTTCCGCACGGCGTACTCCGCAAGCGCCTCGTCCAGCTCGGCGGGTCCGTAGTCAGGCCACAGCGCGTCTGAAAAGACGAGTTCGCTGTACGCCGCCTGCCATAGCAGAAAGTTCGATATGCGCTTCTCCCCGCCCGGCCTTATAAGCAGGTCCGGGTCCGGCACGCCCGCCGAGTACAGGCATGCGGAAAACCCTTCTTCCGTGTACGCCCCAGCGGATGCCATCTTCTCCGCCGCCCTGAGTATCTCCGCTCGGCTTCCGTAATTCAGGCATATATGGAATCTCAGCCCCGTATTCCCCTCAGTCCTCTTTATGGTCTTGTTCAACGCGTCCCGCACCGGCTTTGAAAACGGCTCCCAGTCCCCAAAGACGTCCACTTTCACATTGTTGCGGTGAAGCTCCTCCAGCTCCCTGCTCACATAGATCAAAAGAAGCTGGAATATGCCCTTGACCTCGTCTTCGCTTCGTTTCCAATTTTCGGTTGAAAAGGCATACACTGTTAAATGCCCCACGCCAAGGTCGGACGCATGGCGCACCACCTTTATCATGGCGTCCATGCCCGCCTCGTGCCCCTTGTATTTCGGAAGCCCGCGCCGCTCAGCCCATCGGCCGTTGCCGTCCATTATTATCGCTATATGCTCCGGCAGGCCCTCTCGCCCGCCGCCGCCAACACTTGCAGCCGCCATCATACCTCCATGATTTCGGCTTCTTTTTTCTCGATTATCTTGTCGATTTCCGTTATAGCCTCATCCGTAGCCTTTTGCACCAGCTTTTCCTCGTCCTTGAGATCGTCCTCCGTCAGATCACCGTCCTTCTCCTGCTTCTTCAGGCGCTCGTTTGCGTCGCGCCGCTCATTGCGGACAGCAACCTTCGCGTCCTCGCCGTACTTTTTCACAAGCTTCGTGAGATCCTTGCGCCGGTCTTCCGTAAGCGACGGTATCTGCAGCCTTATTATCTTGCCGTCGTTCGCCGGGTTTATGCCTATATTCGCGACATTTATCGCCTTCTCGATGTCGCTCACCGCTTTCGGGTCAAACGGAGCTATCACCAGCGATCTCGGGTCTGGCACAGAGACGTTCGCCATAGCCTTCAGCGGCGTTGGCGTCCCATAATAATCCACCATCACCTTGTCGAGAAGCGCGGGGTTTGCACGTCCCGCCCGCACCGTGTTCAAGTTGTCCTTGAGGAATGTGAGGCTTTTCTCGATTTTTTCGTTAAATACTTCTCTGATATCCCTGTCTTCCATTTCGTTCTCCCTTCCTAAGTGATCAGCGTCCCTATCTCTTCCCCAAGCACAGCCCTTAGCACATTGCCCTTCTCGCTTATCGCAAAAACATGCACCGGCAGACCATTGTCCCTGCACAGCGACGCCGCCGTGCTGTCCATTACTTTAAGATCCTTTTCCAGTATCTCCTGATGGGTGATTTTTGTATAACGCTCCGCGCCCGGATTTTTTTCGGGGTCATCCGAGTACACAGCATCTATGCGCTTGGCCAATAATATCACATCCGCCTCTATCTCGGCAGCCCGCAACGCTGCCGTAGTGTCCGTGGAGAAGAATGGGTTGCCTGTCCCCGCCGCAAATATCACGACGTCCCCCCTGTCCATCTCCGCTATCGCCTTGCGGCGTATATACGGCTCCGCGATCTCCCTCATCTCTATGGCCGTCTGCACTCGAGTGGGCACGCCCGCCGTTTCAAGCGCAGACTGCAGGGCGAGAGCGTTTATGACCGTCGCGAGCATCCCCATATAGTCCGCCGTCGCGCGGTCCATATGCTTGCTCGTGCGCCCGCGCCAGAAGTTGCCGCCGCCTACCACGACGCCTATCTGCACGCCAAGCTCAAACACCTCCCGTATCTCCTGCGCAACCATACCGAGCATGGCGTCATCAAGCCCGAACCTCCCCTCGCCTGCAAGCGCCTCACCGCTTATTTTCAGTATCACCCTCTTGTATTTTGGCGTCATTTATTACCTCCCGAAGCTTCCCATCGCGTTGCCGCAAGCGGCGGCAAACGCTTCCGCGTATGTCGGGTGCGCGTGAACGATTTCGCCCACCACCTCGTGCAATGTCACTTCCATGCGCATCAACGCGGCAGGCTCGGCAATCAGCTCTGACGCGTTCGCGCCCACGATATGCACGCCAAGCAGCTCGCCGTGCCTGCGTGAAGCCAACACTTTGACAAAGCCTTCGGGCGTGCCTGAGATTATCGCGTTGATGTTTTCCGAAAGCGGGCAGAAGCCCACGACAAATCCGTCCTTGAACCTACCCCTCGCCGCTTCTTCGCTCATGCCGGCGGAGGCCGCCTCAGGCCTTGTGTAAATAACCTCGGGCGTGGCGAAAAGATCTATCTGCTTCTTCCCGCCCATCGCGTTCACCGCGGCGGTCTCGGCCATTCTGTACGCGGCATGCGTATGCCCGCCAAGCCCTGTTATATCGCCGGCCGCGTAGATGTCCGGCACGCTGGTCTCAAGATATTCATTTACGGCGATGGCTCCGTTCTCTATCCTGAAGTCGCCCGCCAACGACCCGAAAAAAGACCCCTCCGGCCGGCGCCTCGTCGCGAGCAGCACTTTGTCGCAAAGCACGCCGCCACGCTCCGTAATGACATAAGGCTTGCCGTGCCGGTCTGATATCTCGTCTATCGTCACACCTGTGTAGACCTTGACCCCCGCGTCAGAAAGAGACCTATGGATGGCATCTGCCACCTGGGCGTCCCAGCCGGGCAGAAGCCTGGACTGGGTCTCGACCAGGATCACATTGCTTCCAAAGGCCGCAAAAGCCGCCGCAAGCTCGCAGCCCTCGCTGCCCCCGCCGAGTATCATAAGCCTTTTAGGCAGGTCTGACGTCCTGAAAATCGCATCCGTGGCGCAGACCTCGGGATGGGAAGCTCCGGGGATATGCGAGCCGTCGGCCTTTGTGCCGCCGCAGACGATGATTTTCGCGGCGGTATAGGCCCTGCCCCTGCAGACTATCTCATTGGGGGTTTTCAGGACGGCCTCGCCCGCCTCCACGCGCACCCTGGTCGATCGCAGCATCCGAGCGGCGTTCGATGTAAGCTTCGTGACTATGTTATTTTTGAAAGAGAGCGCGCCTTGCAAGTCGGGAGCCTCGCTCCCGCTCGCCTTCAGGTACACTTTGGCCGGTATGCAGCCCGCGCTCAGCCACAGCCCGCCAAGGGCCTCTTTCTCAAACATGATGACCTTGCCGCCGAGCTTTGCCGCGCGTATCGCTGCGGTATAGCCTGCCGGCCCGCTGCCTATGACCGCGACATCGTACTCATATGCGCTCGTCGTATAGATATTCGGGGTTATGCTGCCTCCAATGTCATCGTCAGGCAGCAGATCCGTCTCCGTCGGCGGCTCCACGTCGCCAAAGGAGAACGCACCCGGAAAATCGTCCGCCTTGTCCGGTTGCGAATAGTGGTAGGCAAAACGCTGAAACCCTTCTCTTGTGTCCGGCCCGTCCGCTGCCGTGATGTACTCGTTTGACATCATTCCCTCCTGATATCAGCTATACGACAAGCGACAGCGGATCCTCCAAAACGGCCTTAAGGCGCCGCTGAAAGCTGTCCGCCTCCGAGCCGTTCAATATGCGATGGTCGAATGTAAGCGATTGCATGATGAACTGCCTGTTCTCAATGCCTTTTTCCGTCATCACAAGCTTCTTGTATATGGTGCCTATCCCGAGAATCGCCGCCTCGGGCTGGTTGATGATTGGGGTGAAGGCGTAAACATCGCTGTCGCCTTTGTCAAGCAGCGTAATGGCGCCGCCGCTGAGGTCACGCTCAGTCAGGTCGCCGCGCCTCGCCTTTTCTGCAAGGGCTGTTATGTCAGCCGCAAGCTCTGAAAGCGTCTTTAGGTCAGCATCCCTTACGACAGGTGTCACTACGCGGTCGCCCGCGTCCACCTGAAGGCCTATATTCGCGCCCTCCATCATCAGGAAGGCATCCTGGGTTTCGGCAAGCCGCAGGCGAAGCCGCCCTGCGTCCTTTATGCTTATGCCCATGGCTTTCAGATAAAACGCCGCCAGCGGGAGCGTTACGGGCTTCTCCCTGTTCTCGTTCATGCGCTTATGAAGCGCCAGCATCTCTGTGATGTCCATCTCCATATGCTGTGTGACAGATGCCGTCTCGCGCGAGCTCCTTGACGCCTGCGCCGCTACGGACTGCCTTGCCTCGTTCATCCTAAGCACGCCCGCCACCTCGTCATCGGCAGACCTTACAGCGGCTACCATGGCTTCGGTCGACATCGCCGGCGCCGGCGCCGGCATCCGTGCCTGGGCCTGAACAGGAGCCTGCTCCTGAGCTGGAATCTGGATCTTAACCGGAGCCGGAGCCATTTGCGCTGCGCCATCGCTTATCATGCCACTGCCATGAGCCGCATCCACCACGACAGGCGCCCCACATGCCTGAGGCCGCCCCCCGACAGCCGCCCCCTCGTTGCCGTGAGCCGCCCTAGGCCTAGGAAACTCTATAAGCTTCTCCCTGCACGGCACCGGCGAGACCTCAAACGCGTCCAAAGAAAGAGGCTCTGTATCGGCATAAGCCCCCAAAACCTGTCCCATAGGATTGACATCCGCCGGAAAAGAAGCCGAGGACGGCACAGATGCCGGGGCATCCCTCAAATCATATGAATACACACGCCCCCCATAGCCGCTGCCCTGCATGGCACGGGCATCAAGCCCCTTCTCTGCGGCGATGCGCCTTGCAAGCGGCGTCAGCCTTCCTGGTTGTTGCGGATCGTTCAAAATTGGTCTTTACCTTTCAATAGCATGATTTACGCGCACTGTGGAACATTTTATCCCAGTGCGCGCCTTGCGTCAATATTTTACAATTATATTACGAAAATTATTTTCCGCCGGAAATCTAGCCCTTGAGCTGTTTCGCCACCTCTTCTGCGAAGTCCTCTTCCTTCTTTTCGATTCCTTCGCCGACCTCGTAGCGCGCCATTGCCGCGACCTTTATGTCCTTGCCGAGCGCCTTTGCGCCGTCGCTCACATACTGGGCGACCGTCAGCTCGCTGTCCTTGACGAACTTCTGTTCGAGCAGGCATGTCTCCTTCAGCTCCTTCTTCAGGCGGCCAAGCACCATCTTCTCGACTATATCTGCGGGCTTACCCTCGGAGAGCGCCTGCTTCACAAGGATTTCCTTTTCCTTTTCTATATAATCGGGATCGACGCCGCTTTCGTCTATAAAGAGCGGGTTCATCGACGCGACCTGCATCGCCACGTCCCTGCCCATAGCCTCGACCTCGGCCAAAGACGCATCGGTCTTGAGCCCTATGACAACGCCTATCTTGCCGCCGAGGTGCAAGTAGGAGATATAGACCGTACCCGCCTCGCCAAACGTCTGAAAACGCCTCACCGTGACGTTCTCGCCGATGGTTGCGATAAAGTTTGTCAGCTTGTCCTGCACGGTCTCGCCCGTGCCGCCGTACGGCTCTCCAAGAAACGCCTCCACGTCCGTGGCGCCCGTCGTAAGGGTCTGTGCCGCAAGCGTGTCGACGAAATCCACGAAGTCCGCATTTTTGGACGCGAAATCCGTTTCGATGTTCACCTCGATGATTCCGGCCTTGCTTCCGCCGTCGCCTATCGCTATGCGCACAAGCCCCTCGGCTGCGATCCTGCCGGACTTCTTGGCGGCCTTCGCAAGCCCTTTCTCTCTCAAGACATCGATGGCTTTTTCTATATCGCCGCCCGTTTCTGTCAATACATTCTTGCAGTCGAGCATCCCTGCTCCCGTGCGTTCTCTAAGCTCTTTTACAGCGCTTGCTGTGATTTCCATCTTACATTTCCTCCTTCTTCTCCTATGGGGTGTCCCTAAAACTCTTCCTCTTCGGATTTTTCTTCTTCGGCAGCGGGCTCTTCTTCGGCGACCGCTTCTTCTTCCTCAACGATAGGCTCCTCAGCAACAGACGCCTCTTCCTCGGCGGCGGGCTCTTCCTCAGCCTCCTGCGTCTCGGCATCGACCGCATCATTGGCCGCAAACTCCTCCTCTGTCACCTCCGGAAGCCCTTCCGTGGCAGCGGCTTTCTCCTCGTCCGCGTCCTCGCCATCAACAGGGGCTGTCGGCGCTTCCGCTGCCGGCGGCGTCCCTTCCGCACCCTCAGCGTCCTCTACATAAACAGACCTGTCATCGTAGCTCTCGCCTTGATTGGCCTCTATGATGGCATCCGCGACAGCCGCCGTGATCAGCCGTATCGAGCGTATTGCGTCGTCATTGGCAGGGATTATATAATCGACGTCGTCCGGGTCGCAGTTCGTGTCCACTATGCCGACTATCGGGATTCCCAAAATCCTCGCTTCTTTGACCGCAATCCTCTCTTTCTTGGGGTCTACCACGAACATCGCCCCCGGCATACGGTGCATATCCCTGATGCCGCCGAGGAACTTCTCAAGCTTTTCAGCCTCGTGCCTCAGCTTGCCTACCTCTTTCTTGGTAAGCTGCTCAAACACGCCGTCCTCCTCCATCTTCTCGATCTCGATCAAACGGTCTATCCTTGCCGAAATCGTTTTGAAGTTCGTCAGCATTCCGCCGAGCCAGCGCTCGTTCACGTAATACTGCCCTGCCCTCAACGACTCGTCCTTCACCGCCTGCTGCGCCTGCTTCTTCGTGCCGACGAAAAGCACGGGCTTGCCCGTCTTTACGACGCTTTGGATGAATGCGTAGGCGTCGTCGATAAGCCCGACCGTCAGCTGCAGGTCGATGATGTAGATCCCGTTGCGCTCCGCAAAAATATAAGGAGCCATTTTCGGGTTCCAGCGCCTAGTCTGGTGACCGAAATGGACTCCTGCCTCGAGCAATTGCTTCATAGAAATAACCGACATGTTCTACCTCCTTGGTTCCACTTCCACCGAACGCCTTGCCCTCTCTCGAAAACCACGGGCGACCGCCGGGGCATGTCCACCCCTATGCGGCACCGGCCCGCTGCCGTCCGGTGTGCTTATTATAACTCCATGCCCGCAAAACAGGCACGAGGCTGATTATACCGCTTCCCCCACCCCAACACAAGCACTTTTTTGACCGCTTTCCATGAATTGATTATTATGGTTCCCCTATTGTGATAGAATATCCGCGGAGGCAGATTATTATGATAAAAAGCATGACAGGCTACGGTCGCGGCGAAGCGGCGATGGACGGCCGCTCGGCCACAGCGGAGATAAGGTCCGTCAACCACAGATATTGCGAGGTGTCGGCGCGTCTGCCCGGACGCTACGGGTTCGCCGAGGACGCAGTGAAGCAGCTTGCGAAAAAATGCGCCGGCAGGGGCAAGGTGGACATCCTTATAGGCTTCACAAGCACAAACGAGGAGGATGCCCTGGTCACGCTCAACACCGCAGTGGCAAGGCAGTATTTCTCCGGGCTTCGCGAGCTCCAGAAATCCTTCGACACGACGGGCGAAATCTCATTGGAGCTATTGGCCTCGATGCCGGACATCCTCAGACAGGAACGCCCCCAGGCAGACGAGGAAACCATCGAAGCCCTTATTCTTGAAGCCACCGAGGCAGCCCTGATACGGTTTGACCATATGCGTATAGCCGAAGGCGCTGAACTGAAAGCCGATATGGAGATACGCCTCGACAGGCTGAAATCAATAGCCAAGACCATCGAAAAGCGTGCGCCGGAAGTCCGGGACGCCTATATCGCAAAGCTCCAAGACCGCATAGCCGCGCTCTCCGACATTCACGAGGGCGACGCCCTTTTGGAGCAGAGGCTGGCAATCGAGATAGCCATATTCGCCGACAAAGCCAGCATCGACGAAGAATTGGTGCGTCTCGCCAGCCATATCGACCAATTCAAAAATGCCATAAAGGATGACGGCGACGGCGAGCCCGTCGGCAAGAAACTCGACTTCATCGTCCAGGAAATGAACCGCGAGGCAAACACCATCGGCTCGAAGGCCAACGATCTGCATATCACAGACCTGATGATAGCCCTAAAAACGGATATCGAAAACATCCGCGAGCAGATACAGAACATCGCCTGATTTTTTGATTTTTCCGGCGGACCCGACTGCCGTCACTGCCAGATCGCGCTGACTGGAGCGGCAAACATCTTGTCGCCAAAGGGCTGTGCTTCCATTCCGGTATACAGCAAGATTCCGCAATAGAAGCGGGAGCCCGCAACGTCCCTGAACGCTTTCATGCCGCTGAAGTCTTTTCGCGAAAACGAGCTCGCGGCCTTTACCTCGATCGCTATAAGCCGCCCATCATCCAGCTCAAGCACTATGTCGACTTCTTTGTTGTCGCGGTCTCTGTAGTGGTGCAAAGAGTAGTCGGTTTCAGACCATGACCGCTGCTTGTTTATTTCCGCAATCACAAAAGTCTCCAGCAATGGCCCCATCTCATTCCCGTTCTCGATGTTTGAAAGGAACTCGTGGCTTATCCCTTTGAGCGAACACGCAAGCCCTGTGTCCGAAACTATTATCTTGGGCTTGCCGATGGCCCTTCTCGAATAGTTTTTCCCCCAGGCGGGCAAGGCATGAATCAAGCACAAATCCTTCAGCAGGCGTATATACCCGTTCATGCTGCTTTCTGGTATGTTTATGAGCCGTGACACATTCGCCCTGACGTATATCCCGGATGTCCCACCAATAATGATATCGTAGAGCTTCCTCAGCCTGTCTAGATGGGCAAGCCCCGACAGCTCGTTCGCATCGTGGTCAAGGACTCTCGAGATATAATTTCTGAAATACGCCCTGCGGCGTCGCCCTTCGCGGTCGATTGCGTCTGGATATCCGCCGTCCACGATAAGCCCTGCATATCCCGTACGCGATGTGGGCTCTGCTTTCTGAAGGATGCCGGCAATATCATCTTGCAAAATCCTCGTCACAAAATCCTCTTTGATGCCTTTTATTTCGCCGACGCTGAACGGTTCAAGCCATATTGTCTCTGCGCGCCCTGCCAAGGATTCATTCGCGCCTTTTACGCGGAGGATATCCGCCGAGCCGGTGATCAAAAACCGTCCGGGCCTGCGGTCCCTGTCGACCGACAGCTTTATAGCGGGGAGCAAGTCCGGGCACTTCTGCACTTCGTCTATAATCAAAAGCCCCTCTTGATACTGCGAAACGAACTCAAAGGGGTTTTCCGTTGCGGACAGCAAAGCCTCACCCGAATCCAAAGTGACTTCCCTGTGCTTCATGCCTTTAGACACCATCATGGCAAGCGTGGACTTCCCGACTTGCCGCGCTCCCTGTATGATAGCGACGGGCGTATCTTTCAACGTGTCTTTTACGACATTTTCAATGTTTCTTCTTAGCAAGCTTATATCCATTGTGCGTCTCCTTTGAGGGGATTATAGCACAATTCCTTAAAAATGTCGCTGTTTTGCCAAGGTGATTTCGCTGTTTTTACGAGCAAATCTCGCTGTTTTCACAAACCAATCTCGCTGTTTTGCCGAGCAAATGTCGCTGTTTTGCCGAGCAAATGTCGCTGTTTTGCCGAACAAATTTCACTGTTTTTACGAAGTTTTGATAGCCTATTTCAGATGCCTTCGTGCCCGCTATACCCGCCGGCGGTTCTTGTACTTCGTATGCAACAACTTGTGCGCCTTCTTCTCGTCCAGACCCTCGCTATATATCTTCTGGACGAAGGGGTTTTCGCTCGACACGTGGAGCTGACGCCTGCGGTCATTGTCGAACAGCCCCTGCGCACGTTCCTTGTTCACGTCGCGCCCGTAGTTTATGGGCTGCCCGCCCCCGTTGACGCAGCCCCCGCTGCAGGCCATGACTTCTACAAGGTCAAAACGTTCCTCGCCGTTCTTTATTTTCTCGATAAGCTTTCTGGCGTTTGCGAGTCCGCTTACCACGCCGAGCCTAAGCGTCTTGCCGCCTATCTCTATCTCGCCGATCTTGATGCCGTCGCTACCCCTGAATTGCTTGAACTCACGATGCTTGCCGCCGCCCTCCAGAGTGTCTGCCGCAAAGCGGAGCACCGCCTCGCAGAGACCGCCAGACGAGCCGAATATTATTGCGCCCCCCGTCGAAAAGCTAAGCGGCATATCTAGCGAGCCAAATTCCAGATTGACGAAATCTATGCCCTGTGCCTTTATCATCCGCGCCAGCTCCTCGGTCGTAAGCACATGGTCTACATCGGGGTTCCCGTTCACACGAAACTCCTCGCGTGCGGCCTCGAACTTCTTCGCCGTGCAAGGCAGGATGCCCACCACGACTATTTTTTCGCGCGGCAGTCCAAGCTCCTTTGAAAGCTGTTCCTTGCACAGCGACCCAAACATCTGCATTGGGCTCTTTGCCGTGGAAAGGTTGTCGAGCAGCATCTCGGGGTAGTATTGCTCCACGAACTTGACCCACGCCGGGCAGCACGAGGTAAAGAGCGGAAGCCTCTCGCCCTTTTCATAGCGCTCCAAAAATTCCTTGCCTTCCTCGACCACCGTGAAATCCGCCGCAAAACACGTATCATATACGCGGTCAAAGCCGAGAAGCCTGAGGGCGGTCGCTATCTTGCCCATATTCGAGACTCCAGGCTTTTCGCCAAAGTATTCGCCAAGCGAGACGCGCACGGCGGGCGCCACCTGAGCGACGACTATTTTTTCAGGGTCGTAGATCTCCTCCCATACGTCCGTCACGTTCGTCTTTATGGTCAGGGCGCCGACGGGGCACGCCTTGATGCACTGCCCGCAAGACACGCAATCGACCTCGCCCATGTCCTTGTCAAAACTGGTCACCACGCGTGCCTGCGCGCCCCTGTATGCGAAGTCGAGCACGCCGATGGATTGCAGCTCGCTGCAGACCCGCACGCAGTCGCCGCAGAGTATGCACTTGTCAGGCCTTCGCACCACACCGGTGCCAGTGACGTCCAGCCTGCTGTCCAGCTCTGTCGTTTTGAAACGCGTCTCCTTGACTCCAAGCTGCTGTGCCACGGTCTGCAGGCGGCATGATCCGCTCTTGGGGCAGACCGTGCAGGTCTGGTCGTGGCTTGCGAGCATAAGCTCTATTATCATCTTTCGCAGTGCGTGAACCTGCTTGGTGTTTGTATGCACCACCATGCCATCCTCCGCGGCAGTCGAGCAGGCGGCGAGTATGCCGCGCCCCTCCACCTCGACCATGCACATGCGGCAGGCGCCATAGACGCTTATTTCAGAATGGTAGCAAAACGTGGGGAGCTCGATGCCTGCCTTGCGTATGACCTCAAGCAGGTTCTTCTCCCCTTCTATAGGTACGGGTATCTTGTCCACGATGACGATAGTATTGCTCATTGCTGCTCTCTCCCTATTCCTTGTTTTGACAGAAAAGTGCTGGCACACTCCCGATTCTTAGCCCACTTCCTACTGTTGCACGCAGGCATTTTCAAGCCGCCGTTCTCGCTTTCTTCTCTTACGACACCAGTATAACACTCCAGAGCGATTGGCGCATGGTCTTTGTGTAAGTGTGAAACACTAGTGTTTGCATGCCTCTATCATCAGCCACTCGCCAGCCTTTACGACCTCGGCCACCCTGAGTCCGTTGCAGCCAAATGCCTTGACCGCCCGGCCCTCATCCACGTCGAGCAGGCCGGAGATTATCAGCGCCCCGCCGTCCGCAAGCAAGCCCTTGAACACGGGTAGCAGACGCTCTATCAGCACGAACGACAGATTCGCCGTTATAAGCTCGTACCTCGCCCCCTCTGGCAGCGTTCCTGGCTCGGTGATGTCGCCGATAATAAGAGCGACTCTGCCCCCTACGCCGTTGGCGGCGATATTGCCCTGGGCAGAGGCGGCGGCGTCCTCGTCCATCTCCACCGCATGGACTTCCCCCGCGCCCATCAGCGCCGCTGCTATGGCGAGAATCCCAGAGCCCGTCCCCGCGTCAAGCACCCTGTCACCAGACTTTATAAGCCCCCTCAGCCTCGCCAAACACATCGCCGTAGTCTCGTGCGACCCCGTCCCAAAAGCCATCCCCGGGTCGATAATAAGCCGTATATATTCTTCATTTTCTAAAATATCCTCGGCCTCCCAGGGCGGTGCCACCACCACCCCCTCGCACGGCGAAAACGTCCTAAAGCTCTCCTTATAGCTATCCTTCCAATCATCCCTCACAACCTCTGCCCCAAACGCAAGCCGGCCAAAATCCGCCCCCTTGCCATACGCCCCATCCCGCACGTCATCCTTGAGTCTGCATAGCCCCTCACGCACCCCCTCGATCAAAGCCCTCTCAGCCTCGCCATTCTCCACCCAAAAGGTGACAACCACCTCCCCCTCATATCCATTGTCCTCAATATAATCCCATGCAAGCCGCCCCCTTTCCGCCACAATAAACTCCAGATCCGCCGCATCCTCGACGCTGCACCCCTCCACCCCAAGCGCAGGCAAGACCCCCGCAAGCGCCTCAGCCCCCTGCGTGGTCGTATGCACCGTCCCCTTTATATATTCCTTGGACACCTTACCCCGAACCCGACGTCTCCACTCTCAACTCCCCAATGCGCCGCCCTTAGGCCTATACGCAAACACGTACGCGCACGCGATAAACGCCGCCGCCCCCACTATATTCCCAAGCGTCACAGGTATAAGGTTCACCACAAAAAATCCATGCAGATTCAGCCCCGCAAGCGCCTCCGCGCTCACACCGACCTCCGCCGCCTTCGCCACGTACTCCGGCACCCCCTTCGCCATCATCCCCGCGGGGATATAATACATATTTGCGATGCTATGCTCGAATCCAGAAGTTATGAACAGCAATATCGGGAAGAACGCCGCCGCCATCTTGCCCCCCACGCTCTCGGCCGACCACGCCATCCAAACCCCCAGGCACACGAGCCAGTTGCACAATATCCCAAGCACGAACGCGCTCTGGAAGCCGAGCGCCGTCTTGCCCGCCGCCATCTTTATCACCATCGCCCCAAGCAAATCCTCCGATGACCCCCACAGCCCCGAAGCATGTATCAGCATGGCGATAAGCACCGCCCCCCCCATATTCGCGGCATAGACTATCCCCCAGTTCCTGAGCAAAGACGGCCTCGAAATACGTTTACATAATACACCCGTAGTCATCAGCACATTGCCCGTAAAAAGCTCCGCGCCCGCCACTATCACCAGTATAAGCCCCACCGTGAACAACGCCCCCTTGAGTGCCCTGCCCAATCCGAAAGTCGCGGGGTCGGCAAGCAGATTGTACGCCGCCATCGTCGATCCCTGCGCCGCAAAAGCGATAAACGCACCCCCCAATATTCCCAATATCACTAATTTATACCACGGAGCCGTCGCCTTCGCAACAGCCATATTATTCGATATCTCGATTAATTCCGGTCCGGTTTTCGCCTTGCTCATACTCTCTCTCCTGTTCTATTTCCGCAGTTTCTTGTACATTTCCCACGCATAGCGGTCCGTCATCCCCGCCACATGGTCCTTCACGATCTCCGCCAGCCCATACTCACCAATAAGCCCTTGGTACTCCAGGGAGATTTTTTCGGGATTTTTTGAATAATAATCGTATAACGCAGGGATGGCGTTGCCGATTTCGTATCGCTCCGCGTCGGACTCGACAAGGTCCGATCTGTATACGGCGGCGAACAGAAAATCCCGTAGCTCGTTCATCGCCTCAAGGCAGGCCTCCGACTGTTTTATGTCACCCGTTCCGTCCGAAGCCTCCACCATGTCGCGCGTAAGCGTGTTGATCCGCCTGCTTATGGTTTCACCCAGAAAAGATATCGCGGACTTCGGGAGGTCGCCCTCGGTGATAATCCCGTTTCTAAGCGCGTCGTCCGTATCATGGTTCACATAGGCTATGCGGTCCGCGGTCTTGACTATGCGCCCCTCAAGGGTGGTCGGCACGCCCGCCCCCGTATGGTTCAATATGCCGTCGCGGACTTCTTCCGTAAGGTTCATCCCCCGCCCTGCGCTGCTTTTCTCAAGCACGTCGCAAACCCGTATGCTCTGTACATTGTGGCGGAAGCCGCCAGGATGCACCTGCCCTAGCGCCGTTTCCCCCGCATGGCCGAACGGCGTATGGCCAAGGTCGTGCCCCATCGCTATGGCCTCCGTCAAGTCCTCGTTGAGCCTGAGCGCCCTCGCTATGGTGCGTGCGATCTGCGCCACCTCAAGCGTGTGCGTCAACCGCGTGCGGAAGTGGTCCTCCTCTGGCGCTATATAAACCTGCGTCTTGTGCATCAGACGCCTCAGCGCCTTGGAATGAATTATGCGGTCGCGGTCGCGCTGAAAATCCGTGCGGAACTCGCACTTGCCCTCATCCCGCCTGCGCCCCTTCGACTCCGCAGCCTTGGCCGCATCAGGCGAAAGAATCTCATATTCGCGCCGCTCCACATCCTCTCTCGTCAACATAATCTAGTCACTTCACCTCACAAACACAACAGGACAGGGATACTCGGCAATCTTTTCATCGGCTGTTATAAAGTCCATTCCCTCCGACAACGCCTGCGAAAGCATTATGCGGTCAAAAGGGTCTTTGTGGATTTCCGGCAGGGATTCAAGCAAAAGAGCGTGCCGCACCGTGACTGGAAGCTCTTTGTAGCCCGCTTCAAGCAGCCGTGAGCAGAAGGTCTTAGGGTCGATAAGGAAATCATCTTTGTTTCGCATACGCTTGATCACGACCTCCCATACGCTTGCAGAGCTGAAATATAGCTCGTTTTTCTCCTCAAAGAACTTCCGTGCCATTTTTGGCAGATTTCCGGCCGCCGCCCACAACAGTATATGCGTGTCCAAAAGGTATTTCATTGCAGGCTTCCCTCAAACATCGCAGCTATCTCGACCTCGTCCAATCGGTCGAAATTGTCGGGAATAACTATCTCCCCCTCCATAAAGCCTATGCGCGGAAGCGGGGCCTTGCCCACAAACGGAACGACCTTCACCATCGGCTTGCCGTTTATGGCTATGGCAAAAGGTTCGCCTCCGGCTGCTTCCTTTACAAGCGCAGAAAGATGTGTTTTTGCCGCATGCATATTTATCTGTTTCACCTAAAACACCTCCTAGCCTTTGCAAGATCGGGTTAGTTCACATCATTAGTTTATAACGATCCGCATCGCCTGTCAAGAGGAAATGCCCCCTACCCCTGCACCCCCGTATGCCCGAACCCGCCTGCACCACGCTCCGTGTCCGAAAGCCCGTCCACGGCCTCGATCTCGGCCTGCACGTACTTCGCGATCACAAGTTGTGCCACGCGGTCGCCGTCATTCACCGTAAAAGGCTCGTCGCCCCAGTTTATAAGGCAAATCTTTATCTCGCCCCTATAGTCGCTGTCTATCGTGCCGATGCCGTTCACAAGCCCTATGCCATGCTTGGCGGCAAGCCCGCTCCGCGCCCGCACCTGAGCCTCATACCCCCTCGGAAGCTCTATCCTGAGCCCCGTCGACACCAAAGCCCGTCCCCCCGGCGCAAGCTCTACAGGGGTGTCCACTCTGGCCTGCAGGTCCATCCCGGCCGCCCCATCCGTCTCATACCTCGGAAGCTCGCCCTCAGCCGTCACCCTTACGCATATCTTTTCCATACAGACCCTTTCCTTTCTGCCAGCATATGCCTATGGCTATGGCTATGGCTATGGCAAGAACAACATTATAGCAAAATCTATCACGCTCGTGCCAACTTTCCTGACACCACCCTATCCCTCGCTCTCAAGCAAATCCTCCACATTGCATCCAAGCGTACGGGCGATCTTGGCCAAGGTGACCGCCTGCGCCTTGTTGATGTCCTTTTTCCGCTGTTCGTACATCTGTATAGAACGCAGTGCGACCCCCGCTTCCTTGGCCAGCCCTGACTGAGACAGACCTGCTACCCCCCTGATGCGTTTCAAATTCGTTTCGGGGCTTTCGCGTTCAAAAATTCCGCTTGCCACATCGAAAAACTTCGTGATGTCCGCCTCGTGCAATGTCGGGTACAGATTCACAATCTCGCTGAACGGCAGCACCCGCAAAATTGAAGCGAATGTCTTGGCTGTGAACCATTGATACTGCGCCAAAGCCCATCCCGCCCAATAATCCGCCGTACGATAGTCGCGATAATTGCTTGCCGAAGTTTCGACATCGAATGCCCCCTTTTGAACTACATCAAAAAACAGCTCCGCCCCGCTTTTCCCCGCAATATATTTTGGGTTGCCACGTTCAAACTGCCCTGCCACCCCAGAGACGACAAACATATGCGCGAAAACATCGCCGTCCAACCCGCAATCGTTGACAGCAAAAGCCATCATGGTGCCAAGCGTGTCTGCCGCATGGCTAAGATACGTCTCATTGTAAGCGCGCATCGCCCTGCCTCATCCCCTGTCTAAGAATGTCAATCATGTATATGTCGCTGTCAATGCGGGCTGTGTGACGCTCCCTGTCCAGATAGTCCGCCCTTGCGTCCATATCGCGCTTGCGCCTTTTTGCATAATAGACCTCGCCATCGACCGCTTCGCTTTCCACGAACTCAATCAGCCTGAACGCTTTTTCGCTTTTGAGGACAAATTGCTTGCCGAGCAGCCCAAGCAGCATTGCACGGCCAAGTTGTCTCACCGAAATGGTGTTGTTGAGGAAATCCTGCGCGAATGTAAAATACGAATCATCGGCGCGATATCCCACAATCGCATCAAAGGCGCTTACATCCGGCAAGAACCAAGCTGCAAGATATTCTTTCGCTTCTGACGCTATGGGATTGTCTATCAAAAAGGTGCGGTTGTCAATCAACACCGCAAGCCAATTCAGAATGCCGTACGCCCCGTCTGACAGATTTAGAACGTATAGCGAGGAAGCGTCTAGCGAATAGGTATTTGCGTATCCGCCGGCACGGTCGCTGGATGCCCACTCCCTTGCCAACTCGATGCTTTCCGTGCAATAAAACCCAAGGCCATAATCATTGCGGGGATTTCCCTTCCCAAATTTAGGCCTTTCTATTATGCTGCTTGAGCCATGATAGAGCGTGACGATGTTTTCCATATGCCTTCCTCCAATATTCCAAACTATATCACCACAGCGATATAGTTGTCAAGAATAGAATATATTTCGTCCGTCAAAAATAGCCCGTCGTCCTTTATTCGACCTTGAGGTTTTTCAAGTCCCGTATATGCATGCCGACAAAGGTGTTTTCCTCGCGGGCGTCGTACCAATTGAAGATATCGCATAGCGATGACAGGGTGTATCGGTCGATGGAGCCGCGCCTTGTGAAGTGTCCGTGCGCCATGGCTATGCGGTCTCGGATCTGCGCGATGTGCAGCTTCTCCGCTTCTGCGTCGTGTTCTTGCAGCCTACCGATGGCCGCCTTGATCTCCGCGATGTCTTCGAGAAGCTTGGCGAGCCATTCTGACCTCCCCCCTACCCCATCATCCCATCCAAATCATGCTCGCAGCCGCTTATCGCCACCGCCGAATACTTGGAAAAATCTGCATACCTCTCGGCCAGCCGCACGATATCATCCACCGTCACCGCATCCACCCGCGAAAGTATCTCCTCCTCCGTGTACACCCGTCCGAGCAGCAGCATATTCCGCCCCATCGCAAACATTCGCGATGCGTTGCTCTCGCGCCGGAACACAAACGACGCCTTGTACTGTTCCTTCACCTTGGAAAGCTCCGCCGCATCCATCCCGTTCTCGGCAAGCCCCTTCACCACCCCCATAATGGCGCCCACAGCCTCGGCGGCCTTCTCGTCCGCCACCCCCGCGTATATAGTGAATTGCCCGTCATCCACATACGGACAGTCGCTCGCATATACCGAATACGCAAGCCCTAGCTCCTCACGCACGGTCATAAACAGCCGTGAGCTCATGCCGCCGCCCAGTATCGACGCATATAGATTCAATGCATAGACGTCATCGTCCGTAAAGCTTACCCCCTTCGTCCCCAAAAACAAATGGGTCTGCTCGATATCCTTCACCACGGAGTTCCTTATCCGCGCCGACCCCGACGCTGCCTTATAAACCCGCGCAGGCGGCCCCACCGCCCCTATGCCGCCAAATCCCTTCTCAAGCGCCGCCATCAACGCCCCTTCGTCAAACATCCCAGAGCACGAAAGCACCATCCCTGGCGCCGCATACCGCCCGCCCACATAGGCGAGCACATCGTCCCTCGTGATATTCCCCACGCTCGCAGGCGTCCCTATTATGCGGTTCGCCAAAGGTGTGCCGGCAAAGATGGCCTCTTGGATAAGGTCGCCGCCAAAATCGTCCGGCACGTCCTCTATCATCTTCATTTCTTCGTAGATGACGTCCTTTTCCTTCTCCATTTCGGCCGCGTCGAAAAGCGACCCCGTCATCATGTCCGCGATCACATCCACGCTGTCCACAAGGTTCGCGGAAAGCGACTTGACATAGAAGCAAGTCGCCTCCTTGGTGGTGAACGCGTTCACCGACGTTCCAAGCTTTTCTAAATCTTCCGATATTTTCCGATAGTCCCGTGAAGCCGTGCCCTTGAACATCATATGCTCGATGAAGTGCGAGATACCGCCGACATCCGCCGCCTCGTCTACAGCCCCCGCACGCACCCACGCCCCGACCGAAGCCGAGGGCGCGTGTGCAAGGTTTTCCAAAACGACCGTCAGGCCGTTCGAAAGCTTTTCTATCTTCATTTTTACAGCAGGGCTTTTCTCGAAAGGCTTATCTTGCCGTTCTTTTCATCGACGCCCTTTACCTTGACCCTTACCTTGTCGCCCATATCGAGTACGTCCTCGACGCGCGCCACGCGGTGGTTGTCCATCTCAGAAATATGCAACAGCCCTTCCTTGCCCGGCAGTATCTCGACAAACGCGCCAAACTCCTTGATGCCCGTCACCGTGCCCTCGTAGATTTCGCCGATCTCAGGCTCCTTGAGCAGCATCTCTATCATATGGATGGCCTGCTTCATGCCCTCCGGCTCGGTGGACGCGATGGAGATAAGGCCCGTGTCGTCTATGTCTATCTTGACGCCCGTTTCTGCAATAATGCCGTTGATGGTCTTGCCGCCCTTGCCGACGATGGTCCCAATGTCCTCTGGGTCTATCTGTATGGACTCGATACGCGGCGCGTAAGGCGAGAGCTCCGCCCTGGGCTCGCTTATTTCTTCAAGCATCTGCGAAAGGATAAAGGCGCGGCCTTCCTTTGCCTGCATAATCGCCTTTTCCATTATCTCGCGCGACAGCCCGTGTACCTTTATGTCCATCTGGAGCGCCGTGATGCCATTAGGCGTCCCCGCGACCTTGAAGTCCATATCGCCGTAGTGGTCCTCAAGCCCCTGGATGTCCGTCAGGATGGCCACCTTGCCGCTACCGTCCGTGATAAGCCCCATCGCTACGCCTGAAACCGGCGCCTTTATGCCCACGCCCGCGTCCATCAGCGACATTGACGAGCCGCAGACCGACGCCATCGAGGACGAGCCGTTGGACGACAGAGTTTCCGACACCACGCGTATCGCATAGGGAAATTCCTCTTCCGTCGGCAACACCGGCAGCAACGCCCTCTCCGCCAAGGCGCCATGCCCTATCTCGCGGCGGCCAGGGCTGCGCATCGGCCTGGTTTCGCCCACCGAGAACGGCGGGAAGTTGTAATGGTGCATATAGCGTTTTTCCGTCTCGTCGCCTATGCCGTCTATCATCTGCGCTTCACGAAGCGGCGCAAGCGTGGCGACCGAAAGCACTTGCGTCTGGCCGCGCTTGAAAAGCCCCGAGCCGTGCGTGCGAGGCAAAAAGCCCGTTTCGCACCAAACTTGGCGGGTTTCCGTCGGCGCGCGGCCGTCCGGCCTCACCCCTTCTTCGAGTATCATGCGGCGGAACCTAGCCTCAAGCTGCTCCTCAAACACGCGAGCCACGTACTTGCCGTACTTCTCCACGTCCGCGTACTTCTCGGCAAACTCGGCCTTCGCCTCAGTTTCTATCTCCTTGATCCGCGCCTGCTGGTCGCTGCGCACAAAGATATGCAGCGCTTCGTCAAGCTTCGGCACGATATAGCCGCAGACGTCCGCCAAAAGATCCTCCGGCACCTGCTCCGCCTCGGGCTCGAACTTCGGCTTGCCGATGTCCGCCACTATCTCGTCGATAAACTCTATTATGGTCTTTATCTCGTCGTGCGCCGTAAAGAGCGCGTCGAGTATATACTCTTCCTCAAGTTCGCTCGCGCCGGCCTCCACCATCATGATGGCTTCCCGCGTCCCAGAAACCACTAGCGAAAGCTCGCTCACCTCGCGCTGGGCATGCGTCGGGTTGACCACCGGCTTGCCGTCTATCCAGCCCATCACGACCGAAGCCGTAGGCCCGTAAAACGGGATGTCCGATATCGACAGCGATACGGACGACCCTATCATCGCCGCCACCTCAGGCGGACAGTCCGGGTCTACGCAAAGCACCGACGCCACCACCTGCACATCGTGGAAAAACCCCGACGGAAACAGCGGCCTAAGCGGCCTGTCCATCAAGCGCGCAAAAAGCGTCGCCTTCTCAGACGGACGGCCCTCGCGCCGTATAAACCCACCCGGTATCTTCCCTGCCGCATACATCTTCTCTTCGTACTCGCAAGACAACGGGAAAAAGTCCTGGTTTTCCCTGGGCTGCTTCGACATGCACGCCGTCACGTTTACGACCGTCTCCCCGTAGCGCACCGTCACCGCCCCGTTCGCCTGTTCCGCGACCTTGCCCACTTCAATCTGGAGCAGCCTGCCGCCGAGCGCCGTCTTATACACCTTAAAATCTGTAAATCTCATCTTCTTCTTACCTTCTTTCTACCTCTTGCTTCTTTCAATTCCGACTTCTTTCCGACGTTTTATTCAAAAAACAAAGGCGAGGTCAGTCGTTCGACCTCGCCCTGTAATTTGCGATTGCTACTTCCTAAGCCCAAGACGCGCGATAAGCGACCTATACCGCTCAATGTCCTTAGCCTTAAGATAGTTCAGCAGATTGCGCCGCTGCCCGACCATTTTCAGCAGCCCGCGCCGCGAATGGTGGTCCTTGTGGTGCGCCTTCAGATGCTCGTTGAGGTCGTTGATCCTGAACGTCAGGATGGCCACCTGCACCTCCGGCGAGCCGGTGTCGCCCGGCGCCAGCTGATAGTCCGCAATGATCTGCGTCTTTTGCTTATGCGTAATCATATTCCTTCTCCTTTACTGCTTACCATATTTCTATAATAATCCTCACCGCCGGCCGGGTATGCGTTGGAGTGTCGCTATACGCAGCCGAGGCGCAACCGTGCTATTGTACCATCTGCACAATCACAATACAAGCCCTATCGATATGCGTACCCGTTGCCCGCCACGTACTTGGGCGGGATGAACGGAACGAGCAGATAGGAATCGTATTTGCCGCCCGTATGGATGACATGGTTTCCGGCATTGTCCGTATTCCACGCAAAGGGCTCAAACCAGTCGATTCGCTCGTAATGCCCCATTATCTCGACGCGCAGCTGCTCGCCCGGATGGAATATCTTGCTCTGCGGCCATATCTCTATATCGACGGGCACTATCTCGCCGGGCTTCAATTTCTTGGGGTTGTCGTATGTATAATAGGGCTGCCACTCGTGCTCAGTCCGCGCGGGATCGGTTTCGCGGAGCGACACGCGCAGGCGGCCGGGGGCACCGGGGTGCGGCACGCCGAACACATTGGTCGGCAGCCACTTGCCCTTTTCGTCAAGCTTTTGCACCGCCACAAATATGTCCATATCGTCGTGCCTGTCCGCCTCGACCCAGAGGTGCAGGAGCATATGCCCGGTAATCTCCGTGGTTTCGTTGAACGTGATGTCAAACGTCGCCTTGCCAAGGTTGCCGTCGTAGTGCAGCTTCGACTCGACGGTCTGCGGCTCGAAGCACATCGAGCGGCTTCTTGCGTCGAGGTAAAGGCGCTTGTACTCCGTCCTAGGTATCGGCCAAGCCGTTTCCGCCCTCAGAGTCTGATAGTCGAAGTCGTATGCGTCCATAACGTCGATACGCACGCGCGGCGTGTCCTCCCAGCCGTTGCGGATACCCTTGAGGTACCTGTCGAAGAAACGCTTGAGGTCGTCGATCCCAAACCTTGAATAAAAGTCCGGCCACTCAAAATCCCTGTGCGCGCGGAACCATTTCTGCGTGGAGCTTATCTTCATAAAGCCCCTAGTCGCGCCCCTGAGATGGAAATGGCTCCACCCGCCTGTGATATACGCCGGCACCTCAATCTTCTCCCATTCGGGAATTTTGGACTCCCAATAAGCGTTGTTGAGGGGGTAGTCGAGCGACGTCTGATAGATGTCCTCTATATAGCCGTTCCCCACGAAGTCCACCGTAAGAAATTGGTTGAAGCCGTACTCTGTGAAGCCGCCCTTGTTCAGAAATTCCCTGTACGCCTCCGCAGTACCTTCCCACGGCGCTATGCACGCGAGGTGCGGAGGCTGCTCCGCCGCAATCCTCCACTGGCACATGGCGAGCCCTGAGTTTCCGGCCATACCTACCTTGCCGCTGCACCAGTCTTGGACGCCAAGCCACTCCACGAGGTCGTAGCCGTCGCTCCCTTCCTGCTTGCCCCAAATATTGCAATCGCCCTCCGAGTTGCCGACGCCACGCATATCGTAATTTATGATGGCGTAGCCTTGATGGCACCAATATAGCGGATCCGGCCCTTCGAACTTTGTAAATTTGGAATGGGAGCCGTAGGGCACGCCCTTGGTCTGCCATTCAATATCCGAGTCGGCGCACGGCCTCTTGCCGAAAAAGCTCCATGCGATGATAGCCGGCACCTTCACGCTGTCGTCCTTGGGCCTGTAGATATCCGCATAGGTGATGATGCCGTCCCGCATGGGTATAGCGACATCCTGCTCGCATATGATGCCAGGCGCCACCTCGTATGTCCTCGGGTTCAGCTCCGGCCAATCGCCCCACCCGTTAACGCAATACGTTGGTCGCCCGTTCTCATCCAACTCGCCCCTGTCGATATTGTTCTTCGGGGGCCTTTCCTTCATTTTGCGAAAAGACACATCGAAGGTCTCTCCGCCAAATTCCATCTTTTTCTTGATAATCTCTCCTGCCATCACGCCCTCCTTTGAATGATTTCCACCAGTTTTACTTAGTCAAATAGGGGTTGCCGGAAAGCAACCCCCATTGAATTGACAAACTATCGTTTCACGAAACAAAAACTATGCGCCGTAATTCTCTGCCAGAATCTCCTGAATCCTTTGATAGATGGCATCGGCAACATTGTCGCCGCGCTGCGCGTTGATTTCGTCAAGCACTACCCTGTGCTGCGGAAGCAATGCCTGCCTCCAGACATCGATCTCCTCCGGGGTAAGGTCAACAATGACATCGCCTTTCGCCGTGCCCTTCTCCATTTCGCCGTAGTACAATGTAGCGGTGTCATCCCACATTTCCAGATAGCCGCCATCGTTCCACATAACGTCGTGCCACAATTGCTGAAGGTCGGCAGGCAACGAGTTGTAGAACTCAAGGTTGACCGCAAGGATGTTGAACTCCTGATATGCGCCGTACTCGCCGAAGTTGACGTGCGAATTCATAAGCTCAGTAAGCCCGAACCAGCCCTGGAACGCCCAGCTATTGATATAGCCGTCGATGATGTTGTTGTTGAGGGCCTCAAACATCTCGCCCGGCGGGATGTAGTTGACGCCAACGCCGTTGGCTTCGAGCAATGGCAGGAACACGACGTTGAACGGAACCATCTGCTTGCCCCTGAGGTCTTCAGGACGGCGGACTTCCGAACCGTCTCTGAAGTGCATGGCGTACATGCCAAGCGGGGTGGCGCCCACCGGAATGATGTTGAAATCCGCAAGCTCAGCCTTCATCTCCGGGAACTCTTCGAGCAATTGCATATATATCGCCGCGCTTTCAACCGGATTCTGCAGACCCATGAACGGAAGCTGCAGTATGCGGCAGTTCAGCGGCCATACATCGGGATAGTTTGGCGTCGGCAGGTTTGAGAATGTCGCCGCGCCGCTTGCCATGCCCCTGGGTATCTCCGGTATCGGCAGAAGCGAACCCGACCAGAACAGCGTAGTGTCGAGCCTGCCGCCGCTCCGCTCCTCAAGCTGATTGAACGCGCTGGCCCAGCCCGGTGAAACAGGCTCGCCGTGCGTCATGCTTACCAGCACTTCGTACACCTCGTCCGAATCGGCCGGAGCCGGGGCGGGGGTGTCCGAGGGTGCGGACGGAGCGGGCGCGGGCGCAGGGTCGCTACTGCCGCCGCCTCCGCAAGCCGCGAAAACCAACGCAAACGCGACGGCCAACGCAACAACTATCATAAGCTTTTTCTTCATGTAAGTATTCCTCCTTTAATCCTAAATCAACTTAACTTAAACAGGCAATTTTCCATAAGCGGCAAAATGCCAGCATAATATTGAAATTTTAGACCTTATTTCTATGCGTGTCAACACGAAGTTTTTGTGTGGTTTTTGTGAAATGTCTTACAACCGCCGGCATTGGCTATCGATGCGTCCACAGCGTCCGCCGTGCCCCCGTGTATAGGCCTTGCTGCAAGGGTTCTATGCGACAGTCCGTATCTTGCGACTCGGAGCGTGCAGCCTCGCGCTCCACATCCTCCCGCACGATCCGCCCCCCCGGCCCGGACCCCTTCAGCCCCGCATAATCCACCCCATACTTCCTCGCAAGCGCCCTCGCCGCCGGCGACGCCTTGACCCGGCCAGTTGAAGAAATGCCATCCGCCCCTTGCGTGTCGTAATCGGAGCTTTGCGTCGAGTGCCGAAGGCACGAGGCGGAGCAAGGGGTCTCAGAAAGCGAGGCGGAGGCGGAGCTTTGCGAAGCCGTAGCGAGCCTTTCGGTAGCACCCCTGCGGACGCGGCGCAAAGCCCCACCCTCGTCCCCAACGTACCCTAGCACCGCCGCTATCGGGTACACCTCCCCCACCTTCGCCTCCACCCGCACAAGCACCCCATCCACCGGCGCCTCCACCGTGTTCGTCAGCTTCTCCGTCTCAATCTCAAAAACGCCCTCGCCCTTCTTGACCGCGTCCCCCTCATTCTTCAACAGCCCGACAACAAGCCCTTCCGTCATCGTCAGCCCAAGCTTGGGCATCACCACTTCCGTAACCATTACAGCCTCCGCGCCCCCCATTATTATGCAAACAAACTGCGGACGGCTTCCACGATCCGCGCCTCGTTCGGCTGATAATTCCGCTCCAGAGCGGCGGCGAAAGGCACAGGCGTAAACGGTGCCCCCACCCTCTTTACCGGCGCGTCGAGATAGTCAAACCCCTCGTCCGCAAGCCGCGCTGCTATCTCCGCGCCGAACCCGCCCGTCTCCACCGCCTCATGAGCTATGACTATGCGGCCGGTCTTTTCCACCGACCCCAGTATGGTATCCATGTCCAATGGGTAGAGCGAGACGAGGTCTATCACCTCGGCGTCCACGCTGCCCGCAAGCTCGTTCGCCGCGTTCACGCACTTATGCGCCATCTTCGACCACGAAACAAGCGTCACGTCGCCGCCGCCCCGCATTATCTCCGCCTTGCCGAACGGCACCGCGTACTCCCCGTCGGGCACTTCTTCCTTCATGCCGTTGAGGCCTTTGTGCTCAAACACCATCACGGGATTGTTGTCGCGTATCGCCTGCGACAGCAGCCCCTTGGCTAGGCGCGGCCCTGAGCTCGCCACCACCTTCAGCCCCGGCAGGTGCGTAAACAGCGCTTCAAGGCATTGCGAGTGCTGCGCCGCCGCGTTTATCTCCCCGCCCAGGTTCGCCCTTATCACAAGCGGCATGCTCGTCTGCCCGTTGAGCATATAGGTCATCTTTGCCGCCTGATTCAATATCTCGTCGAAGCAACAGCCCAAAAAATCACAGAAATCGAGCGACAGTACAGGCCGTAGCCCCATCGCCGCCGCCCCGACCCCAAGGCTTACAATCTGTCCCTCGCTTATCGGCGTGTCAAGCACCCGCATAGGCCCGAACTCGTCATAGAGCCCGGCGGTCTGCCCGAATGAGCTGCCCATAAGCGCCACGTCCTCGCCCGCCACAAACACATCGGGGTCACGCAGCATCTCCTGCCTTTGCGCATCCCTTATAGCGTCCACATATGTCATTACCGCCATGCTATTCTCTCGCTCCTTGCTGCCCTGCTCGTAAAACCCATCTCTCTGCTTGTAAAATTTCCTATTATTGTAAAATTATTCAGAATACACATTCTCGTACATCGAATCTGGCGGCGGCTCCGGGCTATCTGCGGCGAAAGCGACGGCCGCCTCGATCTCCGCGTGCACCCGCCCCCTTATTTCCTCAAGCTCCGCCTCGCTCGCATGGCCCTCGCTGAGCAGACGTTTCTCGAAACGAGGGATGGGGTCCACCTCCGGCGCGAGCCACTTCTTCTGGAGCTCGGGGTCTTTGTACAGCGCCGGGTCCCCTATATAGTGCCCATGATGCCGCCATGTCACGCATTCCAGCAATGTAGGGCCGTCCCCTTTTTTGGCCCGTGCCGCAGCGACCGCCATGGCCCTTTTCACCGCCACGGGGTCGTTGCCGTCCACCGTGATGCCTGGTATGTTGTAAGCGGTCGCCCGCTCTGAAAGGTACTTGTTGTTCGTGGCACGGGACGGCGGGGTGGACATGCCGAACCCGTTGTTCTCGCAGACAAAGACCGTCGGCAGCTTCCATGCGGCGGCGAGGTTCAGTGCCTCGTGGAAGGTCCCCCTGTTTGTGGCGCCATCGCCGAAAAACGCCACCGAGACGGCGTCCTTGTTCTTATATCTAAGCGCAAACGCAACTCCGTTCGCGATGGGTATGCAAGCGCCGACGATGCCGTTCGCCCCCACGATGCCTATGTCCATGTCGGCGATGTGCATGGATCCGCTCTTGCCCTGCGAATAGCCCGTGTCCTTGCCGAAAAGCTCCGCCATCATCTTGGGTATGCTTCCGCCCTTCGCGATGATATGCCCGTGCCCCCTATGCGTGCTGCATATGCAGTCCTCGTCCGAAAGCTCGCTGCACACGCCGGCCGCGACGGCTTCCTCCCCTGAGTAAAGGTGCAGAAAACCGCACAGCCTCCCCTCAAGCATCAGCTCGCGGGAACGCTCCTCGAAGCCCCTTATCCGCAACATCGTCTCGTACAGCGAAAGATATTCCTGTTTTGCAAGTTCCACTTAAACGACTACCTCCAGACTCTTTCCAAACATTATTAACGTACATTACCATAGTGTACGCCCTTGTGCAATCCGCCCCAATAATGTATTATAAAAACCGATACGCATCCATAGCTCAGCTGGATAGAGTGCTGCCCTCCGAAGGCAGAGGTCGCGCGTTCGAATCGCGCTGGATGTACCACTAAAACCCCTGCGACCGCCTGTCGCTCCAATCAGCGATGCCGCACCACCTCAAACCGCTCCAGATCCACGAGCGAGCGGTCTCTTTCCGCGATGCCGGCCTTTTTCATCGCTATGCCCACTTGCGTCTCGGCATCCTCTATCCCCTCAAGGTTCGGCAGCAAAAGCCCGCGCTTACGACCTAGGTTCACTATGACGCCGTAACGGAACGGGTCAAGCTCATCCGCTCCCATAATCGGCTCCGCAGGCGCAAGCACGTCCACCGAATACTCCAGATACGGAAGCTCCTCTTCGTCAATGGCAGGGAAACGCGGATCGCGGGCAGCCGCGCTCACTGCGTTCGCGCGTATCTCCTCTCCGACGTTCTCGGTCACAGGCGTTATCGTGCCGATGCAGCCTCGCAACGCCCCCTGCTTCTTGATGGTCACGAACACCCCCGCCCTGCCGGCCGTCAGTTCCTCTGCCAAAGACTCAGGGCTTTCATACACACGCCCCGTCCGCACGTAGGATTCTACCGTTCTCCGTGCAAGCTCTACATGCGGGCTTTCGGAGGCCATGCGCTCCGACGCCCGCTCAAGCTCCGCACGAAGAAAATCATCCAAAAATGTCCGTCCCCCGTCCTCGCCGCACACGACAAAGGACGCGATGCCATAGCCCACGCCAAAAGGCCCCTCATAACTGTACAATTCGCTCTCGACGGCCTTGCGGTCAAGCGCCCCCGCCATCACGAGAAGCGGCCTGTGCCCGCATTCGGCGGCTTTCTCCAAAAACCCTGCGTCCATGTCAAAGAGCCGAGAAAAATCCCCGTCCTCTGCCACCTCGCATACAACTCTGTCAAACTCAGGCCCCTCGGGAGCATAGCCGTACGGCCCGTCATCCACAAGCTTGTGGGACAGATCCCCGCTTGCGATGACCACGGTCTTTCGCCCAAGCCGTTCAGCTACGCTCGCAATCAACCCGCCAAAAACATAGTGGTCCTCCACCGAAAGCCCCGAAACGCCCACGCGCACATAGCGGGGCGGCTCCGCCGCCCCCGAAGCGCCAGACACCGCACCCCCTGCCCCCTTATACGCTTCATTGATAAACCTAACAGGTATTGCCACCCCATGGTCAAGCGCAGCCGGCCGCTCCCGACCGCCCTCGTCCTCGCCAAGCGTACCCGCCGGAAAGCCCTCATCTTCGCACAGCCTCGACAGCGCCCCTACGAACTCCTCGTCGTACTCGGCACGCACACACACGCCCGGCGCACCGAAGGCACGCATATCCCCCTCCGCGCCCTCGCCCGACGAGATATGGAAATAGTCCGAATATACCACCGAATGCGGCGATATTATCACTATGGTTTCGGGCGCCGTCTCAGCAATCAGCACAGCCGCGGCCTTGAAAGCCGCCACGGTCGCGCCGATCTCATTTTGCTTGCCACGCCCTACTTCCGGAAAAATCAGCGGCGGATGCGGCATCAGCCACCCGGAATGTATAGACATCTTGCTACTCCTTGCTACTCCTCGCTACTCCTAGCCCGACTCCTCGTGCCAGCCCCTTGCTCCAGAACCCCTAGCTCCACCCCCTAAACCCTAGCATAATACTCCGAAGAATAAATATACAGTTCCTCATATGCCGCGTCACAAATCTCAGGAGGCACCTCAAAAAGCTTGCCCGCCACGATACGCCCGCGTGGCGCATACTTATCCACGAAACAACGCACCAGCCTGCGGGCTTCATCAGCGCTCTTCGCCGTTTCGACCCCCTCCATAGGCACAGTCAACGTTATTTTGTCGCCGTACTTCTCTGTCAGCATATCGAGGTCGTTGTTCGTCTGCGGCGTCCACGCATCGCAACCCATCTCGATTATCTCCTCTATATATTGCTGTGTCAACCCGCACGAATGGAGTTCGACAAATTTGCCCTGCTCATGCACCCAGTCCCAGATGCGCTTCGTATTCGGCATCAGCGTCTCCCTGAACATCTCATTGCTGAAAAAACCTGCACGTTGCGTACCCCAATCGTCCCCGTAGATAATATAGTCCACAGGGTCGTAGTGCTTGAATACATGGCCTAAAAGCTCTATCTTGTAATCGACCATAGCGTCAAACCATTCTTGCAAGAGGTCCGGATCGTCATAAAAAGCCAGCAACGACTCGTCGAACGGCATCAACTCATGAAGCCGCTCAAAAAGCCCTTCGGCCGTATGGAACACGTGCATACGGTCCGGGTCATAACGCTGCGTCTGGATAGCGGCGTCCCCTGCCCAGTCGACCTCGGCAAGATCTGGGAATTTTACCTCCTCTTTCCATTTGCGAAAATCGCTTATCACCCTTGTCCCGGTCTTTGGCATCTGGCCGCCTGCAATATCGACCATCACCCATTCCGTTCCGAACCAGTCAAGGCCGTCCTCGTCATACGGCGGATGCTCCCACACTACATCGGGGTACACAGTCTGCGCATCCACATTCCAGACAGGCAGCCATAGTGGCTTCTCCCCCGCAAAGACGCGCCTCAGATTCTCTCTTGCCGTCACCGGGCGACTCCCCGGAAGCGGCGGCGGTAATTGTTGCATCAACCACGGCATTGAGCCGTGCTTTTGACGTGAAGGTATGTCTTTCATAAAAACCCCTCGTTTCTATTTTTTCGTCATGTTCGTTCCAAATGTGGCATAATCAACATTTTTCAAAAAATCCGCACCGAAATAATCTATGATGCGGTATGAGAGCAAAAACTTGAAGCGGATATGATATTCCCGCATATCTATCCCAAGTATCCGCTCGATGCGGTTCATGCGGTAAATCACATTGTTTCTGTGCATATGCATGACTGCCGCAGTCTTGGATGCCGACCTCTCATTGATGAGGTAGCAATAAAGAAGGCTCAGATTGTCCGTCTTGTTCTCGCAATCGACCGCATAGAGTTTTGCCAGTGCGCGCATGCAGAGGCTGCTTTCGAGCGTCGCACGGTTTTCTGCATTTACCACGTCTATAAGATGGTATACGTAGTAGGTTTCGTAAAGATAAATGTCGTACCCTGTGTACCTGTCGATATCTTCCAGACATCCTTCTTTCGCCATCCGCCTTTGATGGACCCGCCGGCCATATTCGATTGCCATTATTGCGCGTTTGTATGAAAGGTGCAGTTTGGCGAGCGACTCCTCGGGAGCCGATACCCCCAGTTCCGCACGCGCTTCTTTGAGCGCGTCGCTTATATGGGCGATCCATTCCTCGGTCTCATCCCTGTTGGTAGCCTCCTTGTAATAATTGAGCATCATGATGTTGCCGTTGTACAACAGCATCCTTGCCTGTGGAAGCTCTTTCTTGAGTTTTTTCAACAATTGCTTTGCTTCATTGTCACGAAACCCGTCTTTGAACCGTGCCACGAACAGGCAATAATACTTGTTGGTCGGAATTCCGCAATAGTCCGCACGGTTGCTGATCGATACTGGGTCTGTGCTACGGTTTTCGACAAGGTCAATCAAAAACGCCTCAATGTTTTTCGAGCTTTCGACATTGGGCGCCTCCCGGTCAAAAAATATCTGGAGCCAATTCAGCATTATCTCAAACAAAGCGATTCGTCCAGGCGTGGCTGTGTCCGGGTCGCAGAGCATACAGATTTGCCCTTTGGGATAGTCTTGCACAAAAAGCGTGCGTGCGACAAATACGCCGCCTACCCGCTCGGCCGCCTTTTCAAAACCCGAATCCGTATCCATCTGCGGGTCAGATCTTGCTGCAAAATCCGGCTTCTCATGCTCAGATAGAGTATTGGCTTTTATCAGATCGCTGTAATACTCGTCGTCATCCGGGTTGTCTGCATAGTAAGTGAGCAAGCGGAAATTCTCATTATAGACAAGTAACGTATTGCCGATGATGGCGCCGCTTGCCTTGAGCAAGCCGTGGAGGTCTTTTTCAATCACATAGGCCATCATGGCTTTCTCCCAACCCTGCAGCTTCTCTATATAGTCTTTGACAGCCCTGACAAGCACACCTGCCTTGGCAGGGTCGCCGGCCATTACGCAGAAAAACCCCTCGGGGACTTTGACATCCTTGGGAAGCGCGTGCGGGGCTATATATATAGTATCCTTGCTGTCAAACCCTATTTCGGGCGAGAGCAATTCGACCCATCTATAGGCCGTGCTCTCGCCCGGTTCAGAATCCGCTGCAAGCCCGAAAGAGCCAAGGAGCTCCACTATTGTATGATACGGAGCAAGCATATCGCTCAATGCCGCCGGATCACGCCAAGCGGGCTTCCGACGGCGGGTGGACCAAGTGGTGAGCTATATGTATCTCCTTGAACTTCCCGTTCTCGTCGAGGAAATACAGGACGAAATTCGTGCACACAAAGACATCGCCCTTTTTCATGGGGCCGGCCGAAAAGTCCGGATTGTCCTTCGTGAAATGAAATTCCGTCCAAAGCTCGCAAAAGATGTTCTCATCGGTAGCGACATACTTGCCCAATTCCAGCTTCTCGATAAGCGTAGAATGCAGCTGCTTGTAGTTCGCGACAAAAGCCGCAGGCCCGTCAGCTATGTCACCGCGCGGCGCGCCTCGCTTCATGTCCGTAAAATACTTCACCTGGATGTCATCCGTAAAATACTTCACAAGCTCGTCATAGCGCATGTTGTTGAAATGGTCCATGTAGACTAAAAAATCTTCTCTTGTCATCTAACTCTCCTTTCCGCGCCTCTTACACAATATCATAGTAACGCTCATCGGGGTAGTCCTGGGAATCAAATTGCGCTATGCGGATGCGCGTGAACTTGCCCTCAGCATCTACGTCGTAGTCTATGTATTGATTGCAGTAAAAGGTCTCGCCCTCTTTCAGCGTCCCTGCACGGAATGTGACGTCTTTCCTAGCAGTGAAGGAAGTGAAGAGCTCCACAAAAATCGTGTCCTCAGTCGACATATATACGCCGAGGCGCAGCCGCTCATGGAAGTTTTCATACATATTCGTATAATTCGCCTTAAAAGCGTCCTTGCCGGTCAAAGTTGCATATTCTTGCGGCTCACGCGTCCAATCGGTCATGTAGTGCAACACACAATCGTCCGCAAAATGGCTCAGTATCCCATCGAAATCCTGCCTGTTGAAGTAGTCCAGATATCTCTGGAACGCTTCTCTCGTCATAGGTTTTGCCATATCCGTCTCCTTTTCAATGCCAAGCCTTAGCTCTCTATGCGCTCACCGTCTTTGTCCTGCCACGGCGAGGAGTGCGTGCCGTCAAGATTTATGACCATGAACCCATAAGGCCTCTGCACCCATCGCGTGATGGAAGGCAGATGGAAAAAGTTCTTCGGGCAAATCCACACGGATGGAACGTTCATGTAATAACGCTCGTCTTCCTCGCCAAGGGCAGTCTCTATCTCAGCGCCCATGTTCAAGGGGTCGTCAGCGTCCATGCCTACATAAATGAGGACTTCCTCATTTGGATGGGTATGCGCCTCGCCGCCCCTATGCCATATGCCGCAGCCAGTATAATGGCCCCAGAGCGTATTCAGCTCAAAGCCTTGCAATTGGTCGCCGAACACCCATATCAATTCATCTGCGTTGCCTGGCCCCATGCCGCCAGGCCCCGCGTTCTGAAGCGGGTGCATAACGCCGCGGTCGTCAGTAAGCTTCGTATAGCCCATGCCGCTGCCGTCGTAGTCTATTGCGCCGCCGTCATGCTGCACCTCGCCCGTATCCGGGTCGACAGCCCATGCGTATAGCCTAGCATAGCCCTTGTACTTCGTGCCAGGTACAGGGTCTTTCAATTCGGACGATGGAATCTCGATTGCCGAATACTCTGGCGCAAGGTATATGGGATAAAAAGCGAACGATTTTTTGAAATTGCTCACTGTGACGTTGCCATATTGCGTGCCCTTGGGTATGGCGACTACTTGGCTCTGGTCAAAGGTATAGACTTCGCGCTCCTCGCCGATCTCGACGGACACAGTGGCCCCGAGGTCGAGGATATCCCCATGCGTCGTTCCGACAAAGCATAGCACCGTGTCGAACGGATGGATCAAATGCCCGTCCTGCGGCATCAGCTTCCCGTTCTCTTTTACAAATCCATAGGCAAACGACCCTTGGAAGCCTTCCATGTCCTTTGCCCCTTCCATCCAAAACAGCGGTGACGCGAACAGCCCCTTGGGGCCTTCTCTCCAAGCCAGCGGCTTTACGAGGTGTTTGTGCAGTTTAGGTCTCATAATTTAATCCTTTCCGAACGTAAAGTTCACTACCATTGCCCGGATGCCTCATACGCATCCAAGTCCATCTCCACCCATGGCGAGCCATGATGCCCGTCAAGGCAGACTACCATAAAGCCAAACGCCGAGGCGTCGCACCACCGTGTAAACATAGGCAGGTGCGGGAAGCCTTTAGGCGCTATATAAAGGCCGGGCTTGTTGAGCACATACATATCCACTTCCGGCCCAAGCCCCATCTCTACCTCTGCGCCGAGGTTCATGGGATTGTCAGGATCCCAGCCGACACAGATAAGTATCTCTTCCTCGGGGTGCGTATGGACTTCGCCGCCCACATGCCATTTGCCGACATTGCCATATATGCCCCAAGTGAAATTGACATCAAAGCCCAGAAGGTCCTCGCCGTAGAGCCAGACGCATTCGGTGGCGTTGCCTGGGCCTATGCCGCGCTCGGCCGGCCTGAGGACGCCACGCTCGTCCATCACCTCTTCGTAGCCCATGCCGGAGCCTTCGTCCTGCGATATCTCCTTCATCCGGCTTTCGAGGTTGCCTGTCATCTTTGCGATATTCGCCTTGTACTTTGTGCCGCCCGTCTTTGCCTCGCCTGTCGGCACGACCGCCTCGGCCTTGTAGTCGCTTGCAAGGCTGATGGTGTAGTGGACGATGGGCGACCCGACCCTCTTGACTCGTACAGGCCCGTGTACCGTGCCTTTCGGAATCAACACAACAGACGGTTCCGTAAAAGTATGTATCTCACGGTCGTCGCCATCGCCTATCTCTACCGAAATCTCGGCATCGAACGACAATATATCGTCCTTGTTCAGCGTCTCAAAGACGAGCAGCTCGTCATAGGGGTGTACAAGTGCCCCTTCCATCGGGTGGAAAGTCTGCGGAGCCTTGACATACATAAACGAGAAGCAGGCGTTGAAGCCTTCCATATGCTTTGAGCCTTCCATCCAGAACAATTGCTCTGGATACAGCCCTTCGGGGCCGTTCCTAAATTCAAATTCCTTTACTAAATGTTTGTACTTTTCGTGCGGTTTCATAGTCGACTCCTTTGGTATACACATCTGCAATAACTTATGAATTTCCAAACAAAGCCTGGGCTTCCTGCACAACGTCCATCAACTTGTACTTTCTGGGACAGTGTTTTGAGCATACCCCACAGGCCTTGCATTCTATCTTGTCAAATCCGCGAATGCCGTAAAGGAAACGTGGCACGTCTGCGTTGCCGTACATAAGATAGTCGTTGTACAGCGCCGCTATGCCCGGAGAGTCCATGTCTATCGGACATGGCATACAGCACCGGCATTCCGTACACGCGAACACACGTTTCTTTTTGTAGACATCTATCACCTTGTTTATCGCTATTTCATCAAGCATCACAATAGGCTCCTGGCGGTCTGCATATTCAATAAACCGCTTTGCCTCGTCCTTGTTTTCAAAAGAGGTGAACACCGACGATATCTCCGGATGATTCCACACCCAAAGCAGCGCCCACTCCTCGGCATCGCGCTGTACGCGGCCGCCGCCCCAAAGCTCCTGTGCAGCTTCGGGTATATTGGCCAAAAGCCTTCGCGTCTTGAACGGCTCCGTCGTGACCAAGCCCGCCTTCGCGTTCACCACATACTCGATTCCGGAAAAGCCAGGGTGAAGGGTGCTGTCCATGAAGCTGTAGCGAAACTGCGCCACCCCCCATTCGTATGCGTCAAAGATGTTCTTCAAGAAAAAGCAATCGTCCCTGAAGTCAAACCCGAACTCCCTGACGCGGCCCGCCTTCACCTGCCCTTTCACCCAATCGACCACGCCAAGCTGCTCCACTCGCTTCCATGCGAAACGGTCGATGTCTTCGACAAGGCAATAATCGAAGCACTCAACGCCAAACCATTCATGCAAAAGGCCGAGCCTGTTGTCGAGGTCTGCAATCGTGAGGTCGCCCGTCATCGACATATTGGCAAAAAGCCTCACCTTGCCTTTGACGCCATCCTCAGCAAGAAGTGCCTTTATCTTGCCCGTATATCTTTCCGGCTCGTCGAGGTAGAACGGAAGCCCGAGATTGAGCGCATTGACGCCCTCCCCAAACGCATACCGCACTGCCTCGATTTGCTCGTCAAAATCTTCCCGCTTAAGCCCGTCTGCGACAAAATCAAGCCCGAGCAATTCCGCGGAAAGTATCGAAATGTCAAAATCGCTCGTTCCAAGTTTTCTATATTTCACTTATCTCTCCTGCCTGCGGTAGAGGAGCGGCTGATGAAGCCGCTCCTCTAGCCGTAGCTGCCAACAACAAATCCGTTATTTGTTATTCAATTAATTGCCTTGAACCATGTTCCAGGCTACATCTCCTTGTTCTGTATCGCCCGTATAAATCTCTCGTACAGATCTACCGCTTCCGCCTCGGAAAGGCCGCCTGAGCTCGTCGCCTGTGCAAGCCAGTTCTGATAGCAGACATCCGCTGCGTCAAAGAACTTCTGGGCTTCATCGGGCGGCAGGAAGATAAGTTCATTGCCAATCTCTTCCATGTACTTGACGCCAGTCTGAATCATGTTGTCGTTGTTGTATGCCTGCGCATCCGCCGCCCACCAAAGCTCTTCCCTGACGACTGCCTGGTACTCAGGCGGAATCGAATCCCATACGGGCTTGTTGATCAGATAGCCCTGCATCAGTGAGCCGATGCCCGAATATACGCTGTCGCCCATAAAGGTATGGTAGCCGAGCACATCGGTCATCCTGAACTCGTGGGTGATCGGGATATGCGTGATGATGCCGCCCGCAACGCCTCTTTCAAGCGAGGTATAATAGTCCGCAATGCCCTGAACCACGCCTGTGCCGCCCATGGCCTGCAGATACGGGACCTGGAGGTTCGAGGTGATGAGCGTCTGTCCCCTCACATCCTCCACAGAGCGGATCGGGGTGTTGACCGTCGAGATGATGTTCGGCGCGAACGCCCAGACCGAGAGCCACTCCACGTTCGCCTTGGCGTTCTCCTGGAAGAATACATCATTGCCGAACACGAAGTTGCGGTAAATCTTTGTCATCGTCTGAGTGTCATGGCTTTCCGTCGTAGGCGGAATCTGGAACATATCCGCAATCGGCTGCGTGCCTTCTTGGAAGTTCGCCAGATAGACGGTGATATCACAGATGCCCTGCGACACGGATGCAAACTGGGCTTCAAATGGGACGAGCGTGCTCGAATCATAAAGCGTGATATCGACCTGCCCGTTCGTACGCACCTTGATATGCTCAAAGGCATCACGTGCAAACTTCAACATGGGCATGTCCGGGAAGCCCTGCTCATTCGCCGAAAGGTTCCACTGCGAATCCTCGTGGCCTGCCGGCACGGGGACTATGATTGGATCCGGCGACAGCGGCGCGCCTTGGGATTCGGGGTCTCCGTCGCGGACAGACGTGCCCTCGCGCGGATAGTCCGCACGCACCGCATCGCCGCTTGCATCAGGGGCGGCGGGGGCAGGGGCAGCGGGAGCGGGCGCAGGGGCAGGCTCTGCTGGCGCAGGGGTGCTGCACGCACCCAAGACAAAGGTGAACACCAACACCAGCGCGATTACGATAGCTAATTTTTTCCTCTTCCTTATCATTTGTTTTCCTCCTATTCCTCTTGCATTTTCACTAACTAATACAAATCTTTATCCTAAACCGACAATATGCCGGAACGAACCTATCCTGCTTGCGAGGTGTTCACCAAAAGCATCGGCAATTCAGGCCAGATGCAGATGATCGCAACAATCACCAAATCCGATATGATAAACGGTATGATGCCTTTGAACGCGGTTTCCGGCCTCACCTTGCACGTTCTTGCCAAAACATATGTATTGATGCCGACCGGCGGCGTTATCTCGCCAAGCTCAATCAGCTTCACAAGTAGCACCCCATACCAAATCATGTCGTACCCGAGCGCTTTCATCAGTGGGTAAGTGATTGGCAGCGTCAGCACTATTACGCTGTAGATGTCCATGATGCAACCGAGTCCGAGGTAGAGCACGATGATGAAGATAAGCACTACCCAGCGCCTGTCCTGCAGGCTGTTCGCAAAGCCGCTCAGCACCGATGGGAGCCCGGACAAGGTCAGGAACCGCATAAACACATATGCGCCGACGATGAGTATGAGTATCATGCCCGTTGTCGAAGCCGCCTCGCGTATCGATCCTACAAAGCCCTTCTTCGTGAGCTTGCGGAAAGCAAGGGCGATGATGATGGCGCAGCACGCCCCTATGGCACCCGCCTCCGTGGCTGTGAAAACGCCGCCATATATCCCGCCGAGCACGAGAATGATCAATATGATTATGGGCACGGTCTGTGGCAGCGAGGACGCACGTTCCTTCCATGTGGCACGCGGCGCCGCCGGGCCGAGCTTGGGGTTGAACTTGCACATAATCGTTATAAGAATCGCATAAAAAACGGCTTGCATCACGCCGGGCACGATGCCTGCCATAAACAGCCTGCCTATGGATTCCTGCGTGATAAGCCCATAAAGTATGAACGCAAGGCTCGGCGGTATCATGATCCCTATGGACCCTCCCGCCGCAATGGCGCCAATCGCCATCGACTCGTCATAATTGTGCCTTTTCATCTCCGGGAAGGCGACCTTCCCCATGGTCACCGCTGTAGCCATGGAAGAGCCGCAGACGGCAGAGAACACCGCGCAGGCGCCGACGGTCGCTATCGCAAGCCCCCCTCGGACCTGGCCGACAAACTTCGCTGCCATGTCGAAAAGGTTCCTGCCCATGCCCGTGTTTGAGATTATTATGCCCATCAATATAAAGAGCGGCACGGCAGAGAACGTGTATTGCAGCATCTGTGCGAAAGGCTCGATCCCGACCATTTTGCGCGCCATATCGAAATCCGTGAGCAGGGCGATGCCGACAAGCCCTGTGAACGCCATCGCGACGCCAAGCCAGACCTTCAGAAAGAGAAGGACAAGGAGCAGCGCTATAAGGATCAGACCGAGTGTTACAGGCTCCATCTACTTCACCCCCCTTCCGAGGTTTATCATTTTGACCACCACTATCCCGAGCATACAGGCAAAGCCTATCGATATGAAATAGAAGAACGGGTATGTCGGCCACGGCACCCCGACGCTCGTCTGCCCTATCGATGCATTGAACGTGCCCTGCTCCCAGCTTTGGGATACATAGATGCTCAGCACCAAGACCGCCAAGGCGTAACCAAACCACGCAAGCCCCGTCTGTATCCGGTCGGGCAGCCTACGCACAAGAAAGTCTATGCAGACGTGCTCGTCGTTCATCGTGCAGAGCGGCATGCCGAACGAAGCAATCAGCACCATAAGGTAACGAGTCCAGTCATAGGTGCCGGGAAATGGCGCAGAAAACAAAGCGCGCAGGATTACATCGAGGAAGGTCATGCCAAGCAGGAATATTATAGCCCCCATTGAGATCCAGCTTGACCAAGACGCCACCCTCGCCGCCACATTTTCGTATATGGGCACTTCCTTTACGCGGGGCGTCAGAAACACCCCCGGATAGTATTCAAACCTCGGATTTATTTCATCCTCGTCCACTACGGCTTCTTCGTCTGCGGCTACAGCCACTGCCATGTCTTTATCCTCGCCCATAACGACTCCTTTCGGTTTTTCATCATCTGCAAGTTGCAAACCAGCCTATGCCTTCCTGTCTAATGCTATATCGCCAAGATTCACGCACTCATCGGTGCGCAAATTGTAAAAATGCTTGTGTTCGTACCCTTCCTTCGTGATGGTGATGTCCCATGCGCCGACTGCGAGGTCTCGTAGCCAAAAATCGCCGAAGTCGTCGGACAGCACATTTATGATTTTGCCTCCCGATACCGCCATCACCCGTGCGTATTCTATTATCTCGTCCTCTATGGGGTCAAAGAGCGTGCCGGCTATGAACTGGCCTGGTATATTGCGGTAATACACCTTCGGGCCTATGCCCGTCTCGGGCTTGAGGACATCCGCGCCCTTGATCAAATCCGCAAGCTCGCTTTCGTCGCCAAATTGGAACGCGCCCGTCGGGCAAACCTCCGTACACCTCGGTTCATTGTACCCGCTGTCCAGGAGGTGGGCGCAGCCCGTACACTTCTGGCAGAGCTTTGAGTCCTCATTTTTGTAAATGCTTTCATACGGGCAGGCATCCATGCACTTGCCACAGCCTGTGCATATCTCAGGGTCGATAAGCACCAGCCCGTCGTCGCGCTTCTTTATCGCTTCCTTGCCGCAAGCCGCGATACACGCCGGCCTCTCGCAATGGTTACAGAGCTTAGGGGTGTAGGTGACCCTTACTTTCGGTATGGTCCCGTCCGGCTTCTCGCAGATTTTGAGCCAAAACTGCCCCGTGTCGGGCTGCGGCTTCGCATACGGCGACCAGTCATTGCCGCAATGTTCGTCCTTGCAGGCGACCTGGCAGCAATAGCATCCACTGCACAGCGCCACGTCTATCACAAATGCCTTCGCCATATCGTTTCTCCTTTTCCTCTACGCTATGCCCGTCAAACGAGCCAGCCGTCCAGGCAGACGCCGCAGTCAGGGTCTACCTTGCGCGCAAACGCTTCAGGGTATTTTTTCATCCAGGCACCCATTTCCTCGTCCATGACCTTCTCCACCGCCACAAGGAAGCCTGAGACGACCATGCCTGTCGCGTTCTTCGAGCTGATGGCGTGCGGCGTAATCAGGTTGACCGCGCCGCCCCTGTCGAGCCAGAGGGGGTCTATCGGGTCGAACCGTGCCCCGTGGTCGACATAGACTGTCTGCGGCACGACCCTTTCCGTCACATAAGCCCCGCAAAGCACCACGCCGCGCTCATTGTAGACTTTGACAATATCGCCGTGCTGTATGCCAAGCTCCGCCGCAGTTTTCGTATTGAGCCAGGCAGGTTCGTATTGGTAGCCGTCCTTCCCGCGTATCTTCATAGTCTCGATCTCGCGATGCCAGGTGATGTCGTCAAGGTTGGCATGGAACCGCCAACGCCCATGGTTGGACATGCACAGGAGCGGATAATCCTTCGCACGTTCGGAGGACAGGCTCTCATCGTGGAACTCGCCCTTCTCTATCCATATCGGGTACGGTGGGCGCTCCTTGTCATCCGGGAAATGCTTCTGTAGCCCCGTGGACGTAAATTCGAGCTTCCCCGTGGGCGTTTTGAGAGGATTGTTCTCCGGGTCGTCCGCAAACGGCCTGTAGCCAGGCGGAATCGTCTCTTGCATGTCAGGTTTGCAAGGCACAAAGAAAATCCCCTTGTTTTTGAAGCTGTCCTCTGTATCAAGGTGCGCCACTCCCGAACCCTGCCAGAAAAGGTCGACGCAGTCCGCCGAAGTGGTTTCATTCGCTGTATAGCGCATATATATGTCGTGCCCTATCTTCCGCGCCACTTCCGCCACGCAGTCGAAGTCGTTCAGCGACTCGCCCACTGGCGGACACGCGGCCATTTCATGGAATACGCTAGTGATGCCGCCGCTGGTCGCATCGTCGCATATGTCCTCCATCTCAAATTTTGTCTGAACTGGCAGAATCAGATCCGCCAGGTAACAATCGTTTTCGAGCCAAGGGTGCTGTGCGACCACAAACTCGATTTCGTCGGACTGCAACGCCTTCACAAAATTGTAGCCGTCGTTCCAACAAGTCACCATGCATGGCGAATCCGTCCATATCATGTGTATGCGTGAACAATTCTTCTCTGGGAACTTGAACTTGTCCCATTGTTCCTTCACCGGGCCGCAGAACGAGTACAGCCCGTACCACTCAATCTCGTCGTTCAATATCGCGTCATGCACCATGCACTTAGGAACAGCCTGGGCGGGAGGGGTCGGTATCGGGTTCGTGATTTCGACAAGGCGCCCTACTTTCTTTTGTGCATCGGACATCGAGAGGACCTCCGCAAAGCCGAAGTCTTTTTCCGTGAGGCGCCGCACCATCTCCTCTGCGTCTATGGCGCCTACATCGGACATGCCGCGCTTGTTCATCTCCTTTATCATGTCCTCGTCAAACAAGGCTCCGGCAGGCCTTACCAATTCCGCACGGTGCGGTATATTCATTTCCTCAATGCCTTGGAACGGCATGGCATAGTCCTTCGACATAAGAGCCCATTCGAGCCATTTCGCAAGATGCCGCCCTGGCTTTGCCAAGCCCTGCATCGAAAGCAGGATTGACTGGATGCGGCAATGTTCATGGCTGTAGGGGCCTCTGATGCCCGGGCCGCCGTTTCCGATGGTCAGGCTCGTCACATTCTTAGCCCAATGACGCGCAAGCGCCTTGATCGTGTAGCTAGGAACGCTGGTCTTTTCGCTTGCCCATTTTGGCGTCTTTGGAATCCCGTCCTCCGTCTTGCCTAGCACATAGTCGAAGAACGGCTCCGCGCCGACTACGTGCGTCTTGACATATTCCTTGTCGTAGCAGCCTTCGGTCAGCCATACATAGCATATGGCAAGCCCCAGAGCAGCATCCGTATTTGGCAGGACGGGTATCCACTTGTCCGCTTGGTTGACACCCGTGAAGTTGAGTGCCGGGTCTATAAATATGAACTTTTGGCCGAGGCTGTGAAGCCAATATGACAGCTTGCTCGGGACATAGCCCTCGAAGCCGGCCGCTGTCACCTCAGGGTCTGCGGCCCAGAACAGAAGCGTATCGGCATGCTTCGCTATATCAGGCCAGACATTGCCCGAGGGCTGAGGCTGACCGACAGGCTCGCCGCCCCATACATGCTTGGAGCCCCAATACCAGCCTTCCCAACTGTCCTCGTTCCTCATCTGCACCGTATAGCCGCCGAGAAGCGCAAGCAAACGGTTCATACACCCATGGCTCGGGGCTACGTGCTTGCCCTCGCCGTGCATATCGGCTTCCGCGAGCACGGCGCTCATGCCGTACTTTTCTTTTATGCGCATGGTCTCCTTCGCGATGATGTCCGTCGCCTCGTCCCAAGATATGCGCTCGTACTTGGACTTGCCGCGGTTTTGCGGGTTGCGCTCGCCTTCCAGGTTCCAGTCGACGCGTTTGAGAGGCCATTTGACGCGGTTGTTTGAATAGACACGCTTTTTATACGAAAGATAGTATACGGCTGGAAGAGATTTCTTAGGCGGCGTAAACTCCTTTCCCTTGGCTATGATTTTATACGGGTTCAGGCTTTCCCAATTTGCATAGTCCTCATAATACATAGGGCGTATCCGGGTGATTTTTTCGCCGTCGGAATCGACGACGGTAGGCAGGCCGCTCCTCGGCCCCATAAGACTGGCGGCCTTGAAGGTCTTTTGTCTGTCCTTTACATCAATGCTCATGACGATGCATTGCTCCTTTCGTTCATTACCACATTTGCACTATCTATCAGATGCTATAACGATAAGACGCTTTGTTTTGCTGACGAACTACTCAATGGACAACAAGCTTTATATTTAATATAAATTTAACAAGAGCAAAAAAATGTGTCAATTTCACTTTGCCTAATAGTTTTGCCGTGAGTCGCACACTTTGCACAATTGACAAAAAATGCAGTCGGCGCGTGACATTTCCGCGCCGACCGTATTTGATTTAGTTTGATTTGACTTTGGTTGATTCAGAGCCGCCCCAGCACTACTCCAGCGGCACCACCGGCAGCATCAGCACCGAATGGTGGTCTGCGTCGCGGTAGACCTTATGCAGCGTCGTCTTTGCCGAGCAGACATGCCAGTAGATGTCGTAGGTCTCGATATCCGTCGGGACGTCGAAGCAGCTTATCTCCAGCTGTATCCTGTCGCCCTTGTCGAACATATGCGACATCGGCCGCATCTGTATCTCGTACTCGTAAATCTCGCCAGGCGTAGGGTTGTCGAACTTCGTATAATCATGCTCTATCTCCCACGGCACGTCGCGGTCATAGTCACGCTTTCTAAGCGAGGCCTTGAGCCAGCCCTGCGCCAGGGGATAGATGTCGTCCGACCCGTAGGTGCGTACGTTCACGCGCCAGTTCGTGTCCTTTTGGTCGATGGACGCATAGAACTTTATGCGCGGCGCGCCCGTGCATTGCAGCGGCTCGTGCAGCGGCGGCGACACATAAATAATCCTTGCCCGCTCCTCTGTCACGAACAGCGGCGCCTGCACAAAGCTGTCCGGCTCGTCGTTGTAAAGCTCCGGCTCAGGCTTCAGCTGCTCCAGGCTGTTCAGGTAGAACGGCTTGTACTCCATGTTCTCGATCGGGAACTCCTTGGCTGTACGCCACTTGTTGAGACCCGTCACGCTGTAGCGGACCGGCTCCTCGTCCATTATGCCAGTCTCGATGCCCTTTAGCCAATAGTCGTACCAACGCAGAAGCTCGTCATGGTCGGTGTACCACGGACGCACGCCCATATCCGTGTAGAACCGCAGCTTCTTGGGCACATCCTTGGAAAGCCTGTTGTAGACGTTTATCTGCGGCTCCGAAAAGAAGCTGAAGAACGGCCCGCCCACATAGGTCGGGACCTTTATGTCGCCGATACGCTCGATAACGCTACGCTCGCGGTAATAGGGCCCGTCGAGCGGGTTGAGCATAAAGTCGAAGAGTATCGGGTTCTTCGTCGGATACTTCAATAGATGGTAGAGATAGGGGTATTGACGCAGATCGGGATCCGCCATCGCTTCCTTCACCATCTTGTCCAGCTCCTCCGGCTTGTCTGCGTACGCCAACTGCATCGCCGAGCGCACCCTGTCGGTCACGGCATAGCCGCAGCGTGCCGGATACGTGCCCGTATACAGGCCGTACAGGAAGATATTCAGCACACCGCCCTCGTACTGCCCATGCTTGTACAAATCGTCGCCGTAGATTTCCCAGGGCGCTATGCACTTAAGCGACGGAGGCTGCGACGCCGCCAACTGCAATTGCGCGTTTGCGAAGTAACATATCCCCGCGCCCCCGACGCCCCCATCGCACCAAGGCTGCGCCGCAAGCCACTCGCATATATCGTAGCCATCTTCGCAACGCTCCTTATAGCTCATCATGCCGTCGTGATACCCTTCGCTGTCGCCAAGCCCGCGGAAGTCCGCGATCGCGAATGCGTACCCACGCTTCGCAAACCAGTACGGATCGCCCGACTCAACGGAAGCCTCAAAAATGGACTTGCCGAAAGGCTGTGGCGGCGACTCGAACACCTGGCAGTCCTTGCCGTACGGCGACTGCGACAGAAGCGCCGGAAACTTGCCGTCCGTGTCCGGCCTGTAAATATCGACCGCAAGCCCCACGCCATCGCGCGCAGGCACCATAACAGTTTCTTTTATCACGCCATATTTTGGTTCTGAACACTTAGACATTTAGTACCTCCTATTCTGCTTATAAAAACTCTGATTACTATAACTTATAAAACTCAGGGACTGCCTAAAAAGACAGCCCCTGATATGGTCTATGGTTTACATAATACCTCGCAAGCTTACTCTCTGAACCCGAACCTAAGCCTACCGGCCAAGGATCTCAAGCAGCCTGTTGTATATCCTGTCAGCCACGTCGTCGCCGCGCTGAGCATTGATCTCGTCGAGGACGACCCTATGCTGCGGGAGCAGAGCCTCTCTCCACACTGCGACTTCGTCATCGGTAAGGACTGTGATAAGGTTGCCCTTGTCTTCGGCTATGGCTCTCTGGTTGACGACGATATCCATCGTGTCGCCCCACATATCCCTGTAGCCGCCATTGTTCCAGAACGTGTCCCTGACAAGCTGCTGCAGGTCTGCGGGCATATCCTCGAACATATCTTTGTTGACCACAAGCACGTTGAACTCTGTGTACATGCCGTAGGGGCCGAACGCGACGCTCTGATTGATCAGGTCGGTAAGGCCGAACCAGCCCTTGAACGCCCAGTTGTTGATGTAACCATCAACGACGTTGTTATTGAGCGCCTCAAAGATTTCGCCGGGGGCGATGTAGTTGACGCCGACGCCGTTGGCTTCAAGCAGGGGCAGGAACACGACATTGTACGGAACCATCTGCCTGCCTCTGAGGTCTTCAGGAAGGTGGACAGGGTTCTTGTCGGTGAAGTGCATGTCGTACACACCCAGCGGGGTGGCGCCGATGGCGACCATGTTGAAGCTCGCAAGCTCCTCCACCATTTCCGGGAACTCCGAAAGAAGCTGCATGTAAATCTGCGCGCTGTCAAGCGGCTCCTCAAGGCCGAGGAACGGCAGCTGCATAATGCGGCAGGTCAGCGGAAGCGCGTCAGGGTAGTTGGGCGTGGGCAGATTCGAGAATGCCGCGGCGCCGCTCGCCATGCCCCTGGGAATCTCAGGAATGGGCAGAAGCGAACCTGACCAGAACACGGTCGGGTTAATCCTGCCGCCGCTCTCGTCCCTAAGTTGCTCGAAAAGCCTAGCCCAGCTCGGCGAAACCGGCTCGCCAAGCGTTACGCTGATGTCCCAGTCAAACGTGCGGTCATCGGTCGGATCTTCTGGGGCTGGAGCCGCCGGGGCAGGTGCCGGGGCGGGTGCAGGCTCAGGCGCAGGCGCCGGGCTGCCGCAAGCAGCGAACACCATTGTGAATGCGACTACCACCGCAAGCACCAACATTAATTTTTTCTTCATCTTTTGTCTCCTCCTTGGTTCTACCATTTATAGTTTTTTTACTATATTTCCAAAACTAATCGTATATACTATTAGTTTATCGGAACATTGTCAATACCCGTCACATCAACGACGGTATATATGTCGCCATCGCCGGGAACGCGCATAGCAGGCCTATCACTACAAGGTCGCCGACGATAAACGGCACCACCGCCTTGAACAGCTTGGGCGCGCTTACCTTCGACATCCCAGACACAATGAACACGACCATACCTATAGGCGGCGTGACCGCCCCCAGAGCCATCATAAGCACTATGTATATGCCCACCCAGATGGAGTCGAAACCTATCGCCACAAGTGCCGGATAGATGATGGGCACTGTAAGCAACAGCATGGGTATTTCGGGTATTATCATGCCAAGCACTATGTAAATCACCGCCAGCGCCAGCATCATCACAGGCAGCGGCACGTCCAGCCCGACCAAGAAATCCGAGAACGCGAACGGCACCTTGGAATATGTGATGAACCTGATAAATATGTATGTTCCGAGAAGCAGCGAGAACACCATGCCCACGACCATCGCCGTCTCCTTCAACGCAAGCAGGAACTTCTTGCCGTTAAGGGACTTGTATACCAATGCGATGATGATGGCGCCCGTGCTGCCTATGGCGCCGGACTCCGTCGTGGTGAACACGCCCGTGTATATGCCGCCTAGCACCGCCACAAAGAGTATCACGACGGGGATGATGCCGAGCGATGCCTTTCCCACCTCGCGCGGCGTCATCTTATCGGCCTTGGGGCCAAGCGAGGGCTTTCGCGTACACATGATGACCACTATGGCTATGAACACGGCTATCATAGCGACGCCCGGTATGATGCCCGACATAAAGAGCTTGCCTACGCTCTGCTCCGTCAGTATGCCGTACATTATAAGCGGCAGGGACGGAGGTATGATGATTGAAAGCGGCGCGCCGGCGCATACCGTGGCCGCGGCAAAAGACTCGTCATACTTGTAGCGCTTCATTTCCGGCAGGGCTATCTTGGACATGATGACCGTGCCTACCATATGCGAGCCGCATATGGCACCGAGCAGACCCGACGTGGCTATGGTCGCGGCGGCAAGGCCGCCCCTTATCCACCCTATCAGGGCATAGCACGCCTTGAAAAGGTCGCGCCCCAGATTGGACTCGGAGATAATCATGCCCATCAGCGCAAACATAGGAACGACGGTCATGGTATAGGAATTGATGCTTGAAAACATGGCATCGCCAGACCATTGCAGAGCCTGCTCCGTGCCGCGCATAACGACGAGGCCTACAAACCCCACAAGGCCCATCGCCACGCCTATCCATACGCGCAGCAATATAAGCAACACCAAAATGCCGATAGCTATAAAACCAATTGTTTCTGGAGCCATTATGCCACACCTCCTTCCGCTTCGCCTTCTTCGTCGCCTTCAACAAGCGCCAGGATGGCGAGGTCAGGATTGTCGTCCAAAATACCCCTTTCGCTCAAAGGCACGTAGTTCTTGATGCGCTCGATCACATAGACCACCGTAGCCGGCACGCAGGCAAGGAACGATATCCCAAGCACCAAGTACATCGGCCACCTCGGCACGTTTATGACGAAGTAAAGCTCATTGAACTGAATCGAAGGCGCGATCTGCAGAAGAAGCTGCACGCCTATGATGGTGAAGTACGCTATCGCCACCGCTCCCATTATGATCTCGACGGCGAAGTCAGCCTTCTTGGGAAGGCGGTCGATAAACGCCCCGACAGCCACAAAACGCCCCTCCACCAAAGCATGCGCCATGCACGTCATGGATATGATTAGGAACATCTGGCTCCACTCCATGATGCCCGAAAACGGGGTCTGGAACACATAGCGCATTATCACGTTCCCCACAGTCAGGCAAAGCAACGCCAAGGTAGATGCACAAGTGACATACATCAAGGCCTTGGTAAACATTTTTACACCCTTTATGGTTCCTGCCATTTAGCGGTACTCCTTTCTTTGCTCATACAATACAATGTGTAACATCATAAGATGATACCCCTCGACTCTCCCAAAGTCAACATATATTCCACATATATTCGACAATAATCCTACATAACTTTTCGCGCATTCGTTCCATTATCTCCCACCCTTGAGAGCCTCCAGCGGCAGGGCAAAATGCCCGTGGATATACTCGCGCTCAAATTTTTCATAAAGTATCCCATACAATATAGGCCCCGTGTAGTAGTGCGTTTCGCCGCGCGCTAGATCGACCACCACCGGATACCTGCTCATCATAGGGCTCTTGGTCGGGCGTGTCCGCGCATACTCCGCGGCATCCTCGCTCACGCTCCCGCTCACGACCACCGCATTGCAGACCAAAAGCTCCCCCATAAGGTTGCGAGTCCGCCTTGCGAGCGTGAAGCAATCCATCTCATAACTCTTCAAAGCGTCAAGGTCAAGCTCGTCCGCAAACGTGATATAGGAATTGAACCACACGCGCGAAAGCCATCGCAACTTGAAAACCCCCTCCCTGAATATCGTCATCTGCTCTGTTTCCCTCAGCTCGAGATGGGAAAACCCCTTCACCATCAAGTCAAAATATTTATCGCCATTTATCGGTTCCAAATCAATTTTCCTTTCATTGTATAACAATTATAATAACCATAATAACAGATTGCGCGACGAACGTAAAAGTGTTATTGTGGTGTGGACAGTAGAGTAGATGCTGCGCGTCAAGTGCTGCGGGATGGGATGTCGCCCGCAGACGAAGGGGTCGCCTGCCAGGGCCTCCGCGATGCGGCATCGCGTTCGCTACGCACTGCCAAAACGGATGATAGGAATGAGCCTTTTTCCGAGGAAAGTGCAAGTGAACCTGCTTCGCGCTTCGGAAGGAGGTTTTTGTTATGCCAAGACTAAGTGACGGCACGCTGACCCTGCGTGAGTTTTTTGCGACGGACGTCTTTTCGGTCAGATCGCTGGCCGTGCTGGGCGTGCTGCTCGGCCTCCGCACTATCCTGGGGCTCCCATTCCTTACGATATATCTTGCGCCAGGTTTCAGGCTTATCACCTTTGCCTACATACCAGACGCTCTGGCGGCGGCTTTCTACGGGCCGATAGCAGGCCTCGCCTTCGGCTTCGCAGGCGACTCCCTCGGCTTCATAGCCACCGGCGGCCTCGGCGGGCCGTACTTCCCCGGCTTCGCCATATCCGAGATGGTGACATGCTTTATCTTCGCATGCTTCTTCTTCCGTCGGCAAATCACCCTGCCGCGCATCATCATAGCCTGGGCGCTGAACCTCTTTATAGTGCTGCTCGGCCTGAACCTGATCTGGCTCGTCCTGATGTTCGGCAGAAGCGCCGGCGAAGTGTTCACCTGGGCGCGCGTCTTCAACAACGCCGTCCAGTCCCCCCTGCACATCCTTATCCTCTATCTGCTCCTAACCCGCCTCCGCCGCCTAGAAAAATACTTATATTGATTAATCAATAACCTCGTACATATCCCCCGCGTCCTCCTTGCGTACGCTCTCTTTCAGCGAGCGCACCCGTGCCTTGAACACGCTCTGTCCGAAATGCACCTCTATCACGTCCCCCACGCCCACATCCGCGCCAGCCTTGCACACGCGCCCGTTCAGCAATACACGCTCAAGGTCGCACGCATCCTTCGCCACCGTCCGACGCTTTATTATCCTTGAAACCTTCAAAAACTTATCGATCCTCATATGCGCCCTCACACGCCCTATCGCGCCATATCAGCCACAAAAAAACCGGAGCGGCGCCAACGCCGCTCCGACCTTATGTTTCTGATTCGACACACTGGCGCGCTATTTGTTCACAGCATCCTTAAGCGCTTTGCCGGCTTTGAACACAGGCGCCGTCGAAGCTGGGATATCCATCACTTCGTCCGGCTTACGCGGATTGCGGCCCTTGCGTGCTTTACGCTGGCGCGTTTCGAACGTGCCAAAACCGATCAGCTGTACCTTCTCCCCTTTGACGAGCGCCGCCTCGATGGCGCCGATCGTACCGTTCACCGCATTCTCGGCATCCTTTTTCGTTAAGCTTGCCTTAGCCGCTACTTCCGCAATCAATTCCTGTTTGTTCACTTGAAAACCCTCCTTTGGTTATCCATATAAGCCTTCTGGCTACAAATTATTGCATTCGTATTGTCCCAGACTCATAGCCCGATGTCAAGCGAAAACGGCTAAATTTCGCGACTTTTTCCGAAAAAATTTCCGCTTCCACTTCCTGCTATTACAGGCAAATTAAGAGCTGGCAATATTCATATACGACGCCTCTACCGAAATGTACATTTCGCTGTCCACGGCAAGCGTGTACGACGCGACATCATCCGACATCTCGCCGCCGTCCCAAGGCTGCCCGTAGGTGAAGTCAAGCTGCGTCATGCCTTCAGCCACACCTTCAAACACGAACGTGAACACGCCGGGCACGCCCGCCATCCCGTCGTCCGCCTCGTCCTGCACATAATCGTTCGCAATCTCCCTTACGACCCCTTCCGGCTCCATGGTGTACTGCCACGAATACCCCGTCGTGGGATTGCCCGGCAGGGTCACCGTGAACTGCAGCTCGCGGCCTTCATTGTCTGGCTCGACCAGGCCGCCCGGCCCCTCGGACTGGGACCCGCTCGAACACGCCGCCAACGCAAGCGCGCACACCATCGCCATTACCACTAACATAATCTTTTTCATTTTCATTCTCCTCCTATTCATAGAATAACGACATATATTAGCACAATTTTCGCAGAAATCCACCCTTGACATCATTTTGTAACAAACCCGTTTCTTCAAGATTTCATGCTTGAATGGGTTCGCTCTTATGGCTTTAGCGCCCCTATTACAAGGCGGTCAAATTCATGTTTGTCCATAATCACGTTTATTCGTGACAATCCATCCGTAATGGTGCCGGACATCCGTTTTGCCATACGATCCGCTATTCGGTCCGCTGTACGGTCGCTTATGAAACCCTGTATGGGGTCGGCTCCCTCTCCGCGCATAAGGCCGTCAAAGCCGAACGAAGCACCCTGGCCTGCAAGCGCGTCTGTCATGGCGTGGCCGGCCAGAGATATGCTGCGCGCAAGGTTCGGCGTAGCTTCAAGTGCCGCCGCCGCTATGCTGCCGATAAAGTTTGCGCCGATATACGCCCCCTCCTTGGACGGGGAGTTTATGCCCATCTCCCGCTTCATCGCGCTTAGCGCAGCCCGCGCGGCGGCCGCAGCCGCATTTGAGAAGTACCGGGCGTTGCCCATTACGCCTTGGCCCGCACCATACATCAGCGCCTTGCCGAGCGACTGCCCCGACGCGTTCACGGACCCAAGGGTTTCCTCTGCGGCCAATGCGATGGTCTCGCCGATGGTGAGCGAAAGGGCGGGGGTTTCTTCCTCGATGGCCTCGCATTGCGAATCTACAATCTCTTCGCCAAGATATGTGCCCTGTTCTCTAGCTGTTTCCCATCCTTTTTCGCTGTAAGCGGCGGTGAGAAAATGTGGGAAAATGGCGGACAAAAAATGTAGTTTTTTGGCGGTGAAGAATGCTACGTGCTATGCTCGAAACCGGTTTTCAGAATATCAGCCGGAAGGAGCAGATGAATGGAAGGAGAAAAATGGATGAACATTCGTAGCGACAAACAAAAGGGAATGAACTACACACAAATTGCCCAAAAGTACAATATCGACCCTCGGACGGCAAAGAAGTATGCCGACTCGGACACTAGGCCTGTATACAACCTTACGGAGCCCAAGGCGTCCATACTTGATCCGTACAAGCGCCAGATTGACATCTGGCTTGACGAGGCACCTTATTCAGCCGTGCGAATACTTGAGAAACTGCAGGAGCAAGGCTTTAGCGGCAAATACAGCATCGTGAAGGAATATGTCCGCACCAAGAAAAAAGACCTTGACGAAAGGGCGACAATTCGCTTTGAGACAACACCTGGCCTTCAGGCGCAGGTTGACTGGGCGCACTTCGAGGATCGCACCGTTTTTGAGGGCGGAAGGGACAAAAAGCTGTATCTGTTCCTGATGATTCTTGGCTATTCAAGGATGCGTTACATTGAATTTGTCACAGACATGAGCACGAACACCTTAATCCGCTGTCACCAAAACGCTTTTCGGCACTTCGGCGGCTATCCGGACGAGATACTTTACGACAACATGAAACAGGTCGTCATCAAGCGGCTTTTGAAGCAGGAGGAATCCTCGCTCAACAGGCAGTTTGAGGATTTTGCCGGCTTTTGTGGGTTCAAACCCGTGCTATGCCGCCCATATCGCGGTCAGACAAAAGGCAAGGTGGAGCGTACGGTGCGGTTTGTCAGAGACAATTTCATGACAGGAATCAAGTATGGCTCTCTTGATGATTTGAACGGCAAGGCACTCGCGTGGTGCAATAAAGTCAACGGAAACATCCACGCCACAACGGGTGCGATACCAACCAATCTTTTGCAAAAGGAGAACTTGAACCCTCTGACCCGCGAATACATCATAGACCGCATGAACCTGCGCAAAGTTCAGAAGGACTGCCTTGTGTCCTACGGCGGCTCGATGTACTCAGTCCCGGTGGAATACGTTGGCAAAGATGTGGCTGTGGTGGCGATGGACGGGGTGATTGCATGTTATCACGGCAGCAGACAGATAGCTGTGCACAAAAAATCCAGTGAGAGGCGCGGCATGGTCGTGAATGCGCATCACTACAGGAGGCTTACCCTTAAACAAGGTTTTGACGTGGAAAACACGCTGCTTGACGGCAGTAATGTCATTGACTTTCCCGTACACCCTCATGATTTGTCTATGTATGACGAGGTGGCGACATGAGCGAACTTGCGATGGAACGCCTGAAGAACAACCTTGAAGGGCTAAAAATGAGAAACACGCTTCAGATTATCGACAACTATCTGGAGAAAGCGGTCAAGGATGACATGAATGTCGTTGATGTGCTTGACCACATCTTTTCCGAGGAGGCCAAAAGCAAGCGAGAACGAGCCTATGAGAAGCAGCTTCAGATGTCCGGCTTCCCGATAAAAAAGGGGCTCGGCGACTTCGATTTCCCGTTCCAGCCGTCAATCGACAAGAAACAGATAGATGAGCTTGCAACGATGCGCTTTCTAGAAAACGGGGAAAACATCGTGTTTCTTGGGCCGCCAGGCGTCGGGAAAACCCATCTTGCAACAGCGCTCGGGATGATTGCTGCGTCGCATAGGGTTTCCACTTACTACATCAACTGCCACAATCTTATCGAGCAGCTCAAGAAGGCGCATTTTGAAAACAGACTGCCCGAAAAACTGAGGCTTCTTGCGAAATACAGGCTTCTGATAATCGATGAGATTGGTTACCTGCCAATGGATATCCAGGGCGCAAATCTGTTTTTCCAACTAATCACGCGCCGCTACGAGAAAACCTCGACGATTTTCACATCGAACAAAACCTTTTCTAGCTGGAACGAGGTGTTCGCAGATGTGACGATTGCAGCGGCGATCCTCGACAGGGTGCTGCACCACTCAACTGTAATCAACATCAAAGGGGAAAGCTACCGGCTAAAGGAACGAAAAGAGTTCATGAAGCAAAAACAGTTGACAGTTAATACTTTATTCGACGAAAGCGCATGAAGGAGGTGATGCTTTTGAACCTGGCAGGATAACGGCGGTTCGGCTTGGCAGATTGCTGCGCCAAGAAAAACATGCATTTTTTGACCGCCAAAAAACTACATTTTTAAATCGGCGTTGACACGCTATAGCGAACAGCGCGTTGAGCGTTGCGCACATCGGGTAGGACTTGCCCATTATGTTTATTTCGAAAAATCTTGCCATTTCTGTTCTCCTTTGCATTTGCGGGGGTTCGCCGCTTGCGGCGAGCCCCTGGCGTCTTCTGGTCAGCCTATCTGCCCGGGTGTAGGCATGGGGATAGCGAGTATGCTGCGGACAAAGGCGTCCGCTTCTTCAAAGGTCGCGAGCATGGAGGCCGACTCGACCCTTACAGGGCGCTTAGCCTCATCGCTGCCGATGGCGGACGCTGTCACGGACTTGGTCTGCCATTCGTAGTTTTCGCCCTTGGTGTTGATGGTCTGGCCTGTCACGTTGAATCTGGCCTTCAGGTACACCACCGGCTTGTAGGTGGTCGAGCCGTCCACCGCTATGTTTGTTTCTATATAGCCTATGCCGAGGTATGGCGCCTGGATGTCGTCGTCGAACTCTATGGTCTCGACGATGTTGCCGTCGATATTGCGTTGCTTAGGCTCGATGCCAAGCATATACATGGTAGTGAACTGCGACAGCCCATCCGTGCCGAAGGTCAGGTTCTCGCTATTGATCCTATCGCCACCGGCTTGGTACTTCACGACGTTGTTGACGTAGAACTTCTGAACCTCCCCGACTTGCGGCTCGTTCTGAAAGCTTACGGCGTCGAAGAACACGCCGCCGTCGGTGTACCTGACATCGCTATTTTCAAAGCCGTACTTAGCCATATAGAAGCCCCTAAGCCCTATGACCGTGCTGTCCTGTGTGTTGATTGTGTTGTTGTCCATTTATAGACTCCTTTCGATTCTTTGTGTTTTCATTGATAAACTTTCTTGCTTGCTACTGTTGCTAATGCCTTGGCAGCTTGCTCTTTCACACTGCCAGAAGCTGTTTTGCTTTTCCCTCCTTTCGTTGAAACTTCATTGTTTGCCGTATGTATGGGCGGCGTGTTTCCCATACAAAAAAGCGCCGGCTTCGGGCTCCCGACACTTTTTAGAGTACAAAAATAACACGTTTTGACCCGCCCTGCGTCCCCATCTTTTTCACAATTTCAAAAAGTATTGATACGGAATATTATAATCAAACAAGAAGCAGTAATATTTAGAACTGCCAAGTCGCTATTCGCTTTATTTTGCCGCTCCCCTTTTCCTCGTCACCTTCCGGTAAAACCTATACAGCTTCTCCCCCTTCGGCAGCAGCCTGAGCTCCTCCCCCTTGATCGAACGCGAGACGAAAAGCATCACTATGTAGACGATTATGCCCGCCAAAATAGCGGTCATCGTGGCTATCGCATTGCTCAGCATCGCCCCCGTCAGCTCCCTTTGCAATTGTTCGGATACAAGCTGTGCGAGCGACCCGCCCGACCCCGATATCGCGCCGTACAGGCCGAAATAGACCGCAGCCACCACGCCGCCCATCACAAGCCCGCTTATAATGGGTCTAACAAACGTAAGGTTCAAGTCGAACCGCGTACCCGTGTAGGTCACCACGGCACGGTAGTTCAGGACCGTAGCGACCGCGAACGCCACTATCGTGCCTATGGCCGCCCCCTTGATGTTCACGGACGGAATCCCTGTCAAAAAATATGTTATCACGAGTTTGCAGCCCGCCCCGATGGCGATGTTTATAAACGGTATCATCTGCTTGCCCACCCCTTGGAGCGTGCTCGTCAGGGCGTCTATCGACGAGAGGAACACTATGCCTATCGCAAATATGAACAGCGCAGGCGCCGCCCCCGCCGCCGCCTCCGGCTGGAACGGGTAGAGCAAAAACATCACCGGCTCCGCAAGTATCATCAGCCCCACCGTGCATGGCAGCCCGATGATGAACGCGAACCTGAGCCCGAGCGTGATGTTGTACTTCAAGAAATCCCTGTCCTTCTCCTTCCACGCCCGCACTATGGTCGGCACCATGCTTATCGCTATCGCCTGCGTCAGCACCTTGGGCAAGTTCGTGATCGGCTCGGCGAAGCCCGTGAGCTGCCCGTACATGCTGCGTACCGTGGCGGCGTCGAACCCCGCAAACGACAGCCTTGCCGGCACCACCCATACATCTATGTTGTACATAATAGGCATAATTGCGGCGCCGACCGTAATGGGTATCGCGATAACGGCAATTTTTTTGATGATGCTCCCTGTCGAATCGCGTCTCCCCCTGTCGCGCTCCTGCCTCGAGACCTCGCGTTTTTCGCGGTACGAGGCTGTTTTTCGCATCCTTGAATAAATTATTATAAGCGTGACCAGACCCGCCACCGCTCCTGCCGTCGCGCCGAAAGTGCCGCCCGCCGCCGCATAGTCCGTCCCCAATGCCATAAGGGCGAACGCCAGGGCAAGCCCTATTACTATGCGGAAGATCTGCTCCGTGACCTGCGAAAGCGCCGTCGGCTTCATATTCTGCATACCTTGGAAATAGCCCCTGAACGCCGCCATCACCGGCACGAATATCAAAGCGGGGGCTATAGCCCTCATCGCGTGGACAGCGTCCGAAAGATCCGTCAGGCTCGACGTGATGGCGGAGGCGCCGAAGAACAGCACGCAGAAGAAACCCACCCCTATCACGCACATCAGGCCTAGGGCTGTCTTGAACACACGGTTCGCGCCGCCAGGGTCATCGTCCACATAATGCTCAGCGACAAGCCTCGACACGGCGATGGGGATGCCGGTCGTCGCTATGACCACCAGCAGCGTATATATAGGGTAGACCGCATTGTAATAGCCCATCCCCTCGTCGCCTATAAGATTGCCGAGGGGTATGCGGAAAACAGCGCCGAGAATTTTTATAAGGATGCCGGCAGCCGAGAGTATGGCGGCGCCGTACATAAACGTACGCTTGTTCAGAGGGACTCTGCCGTCGCTCATTTATTCGACGCTCCGAGCTCCACAGGCTCTCCGAGCTCCCCCAATATCCTGACGCGGGAACGCTCCACCTCATGCAGCGTCCGTTCGATATCGAGCGTCGGGAACGCGCCACGCTCGTAGACCACCTTGCCGTCAACCATGGTCATAACTATGTCGCGGCTCGAAACGGCGAAGACGAGCGCGTTCGCCATATTGTATACGGGGTTCAGCGAGGGCGAGGAAAGGTCGAGCACGACAAGGTCGGCACGATACCCTTCTTTTATATAGCCGCAGTCCGCACGCCCCTGTGCAAGCGCGCCGCCCCGCGTCGCTATATAAAGCGCTTCCTCGGGCGTGAGCGCCGTCGGGTCGTTTAGGCGTACCTTGGCAGACAGCGACATCAGCTTCATATCGTCTAAGAAATTCAGGCTGTTGTTGCTCGCCGCCCCATCCGTGCCGAGCGCCACGTTCACGCCCTTTTCGATAAGGAGCGGCACTCGCGCCATGCCGCTTGCAAGCTTCATATTGCTTGCGGGACAAGTGACGGCGGTTACGCCCTTCTCTTTGAGGATATCAGCGTCGCATTCCTCTATCCACACGCAATGCGCCGCAAGCCCGCCGTTGTCAAAGACTCCGGCGTCGGCAAGGACCTGGGTGGGCGTGCGCCCGCCGTTTTTCGCTTTGCACTCCTCATGCTCGCTTCTCGTCTCCGAGACATGCACATGCACGCCCGCACCCGTTTCATGCGACAGAGCCGCCACCGCCTCTATAAGCGCAGGCGTCGCCGTATACTCCGCATGCATCCCTATGTCGACGCGGATGCGTCCGTCCGCCGCCCCGTGATGATCGTTGAAAAGCTTTCTCGACTCATGGTAAGGCGTGAAGCCGGCGAGGTCGAGCAGATCGTCGAAGAAGCTCAGGCCTCGCGACGCATTCATCTTCGCGCCGGACTCCACCGCTGCCCTTACTATGTCCTCGCAGAAGAAATAATTGTCGGATGACGAGACTATCCCATGCGAAAACGACTCCGCCATTGCCAGCATCGTCCCGTGGTAACAGTCCTCGCCCGTAAGCCTCTCCTCTAAAGGGAATATTTTTTTTGTAAGCCATTCACGAAGCGGCAGATTCTCGCCATAGCCGCGAAGCAGCGTCATAGACGAGTGCGTATGCGAATTGTAGAACCCCGGCATAAGCAGCTTCCCCCGCCCATCGAACACGCGTTCGACAGGGGCGCTATCGGGGCGACTCGCGCCTAAATCGAGAGCTCCGGGCTGCCCGCCATATGACCGTCCGCCTTGGCTCGCCCCCCCTACCGCCGCAATTCGCGACCCCTCCACTCGCACATCCATGCCGTGCGAAACGGAAAAGTCCTCATTCAATACAGCTATGTCCTTAAATAGCAAGGTATTCCTCCAATCGCGCAAAAAACACCTCCATGTCCTCCGGCTTGCCTATGCTTACCCTCAGCCTATCGTCTATCCGTGCCTTGTCGAAATACCGCACATAGACGCCCCCGCTCCGCAAATATGCATATATCTCCCGTGCACGCTCCGCGCTCCCGCAGCCCACGAACACAAAGTTCCCCGACGGCTCCGGCACGTCAAACCCATGCTCCCTGAGCCGTGCAGCGACGGCGTCCCGCGTCTGCCTGATCTTGTCCACGACCATCCTATAGTAATCGTCGTCAGCGATTGCCGCCATGCCAAGCGCCTCCGCAAAAGCGCCTATCGGGTATGAATTGTAGGAGTCCTTTGCCGCCATAAGCGCCTCTATCAGCCGCGCGTCCCCTATGGCGTAGCCTATCCTCAGCCCCGCAAGCGACCGCCCCTTGGAGAACGAACGTGTCACAAGCAGGTTCTTCACATTCGCCGTGAGCGGTATCGCGGAATAATCGCAGAAGTCGGCATATGCCTCGTCCCCCCCCACGACAGACACCCCGCCGTTCGCCTCTATCACCTCGCTTACAAACGCCTCGCCCGCCGCAAGGCTCGTCGGCGCGTTCGGCTCGCATATCACTATCCCGCCGTTATGCCGTGCATAGCCGTCCGCCGCAGGCAGCAAGTCCTCCCCCAAAGGGACCGCCTCATAGGGTATCCCAAAAAACTCGCACCACACAGGGTAGAACGAATAGCTTATGTCGGGGAAAAGCACAGGGCAGTCCCGCCCAAGCCCGAAGCACGCACGGAACGCAAGCGCCAAAACCTCGTCCGAGCCATTGCCGACAAAGACCTTCTCCACCGCGACGCCGTGCAGGGCCGCTATCGCCTCACGCAGCATCCCGCCGTCCTGCTTGGGATATAGCCTGAGCCCCCGCCCGTCAAAATCCGCAAGCGCCCTAAGCACGCCAGGCGCCGGCGGGTACGGGTTCTCGTTCGTGTTCAGCTTCACGACGCCCAGCCCCGGCTGCTCCCCGCTCACATACGGCTCGCCGCTGTACAACCCCGCAAGATACGCATTATTATTTTTATTCCCAGTAATTACGTCCATAACAAGAGAGTTTACCACAATGCGAACAATATTTCCTCTTTTCCTGCTTGACAAGCACAAAGATACCTGATATCATTATGATATCATAAACATATCAGTCACATTTGGAGGTAAGAAGAAATGGACGTACAGAACAAGGCAGAAGAAAGACAGGCAAGATATATCTCAGGGATGGCAATGCTGGCGTTGATGGTCGTGCTCGCGATAGTGTCGGTCTTTTTGGTAAGCTGGGCTGCAGGGGCTCCTTATGCGCTCGCCGTCTTAGGATGGACGCAAACATCCTTTATGTTGGCAGCCGCTTGGCTAATTGCTGCCATATGCTGGGCCGCTATCACTTTCATAAGCTTAGGGCTGCGGATACTCAAGCCGAACGAGGCCTATGTACTCACGTTTTTCGGCAAATACTACGGTAGCCTGAAAAAAGAGGGCTTTTTCTTCGTCAACCCCTTTGCCGTGCCAACGAAGCTGAATGACGAAGAAAGCGGATGGAAGACTGCAAACGGCGTTAGCACTTACAAATCCGCGCCCAGAAAAGTTTCTCTCAAAGCCATGACGCTGAACAACGAAAAGCAGAAGATAAACGACCAGCTCGGCAACCCGATAGAGATAGGCATCGTGGTCATATGGCGCGTCGTCAACACCGCAAAGGCCGTTTTCAACGTGGATGACTACAATCTGTTCCTTTCGACGCAATGCGACTCCGCGCTCAGAAACATCGTGCGCATGTACCCCTACGACATCACCGGCGGCGAGGACGAGCTCACGCTCAGGGGCAGCAGCATGGAGATAGCCGAGCAGCTTAGGGGCGAGATACAGCAAAAGGTGGACATCGCCGGACTGGAGGTAATGGAAGCCCGTATTACGCACCTCGCCTACTCGCCTGAAATCGCGGCAGCTATGCTCCAAAGGCAGCAGGCAAAGGCCATCATCGACGCACGCGCGCTTATAGTCAGGGGCGCTGTCGGCATGGTCGAGCAGGCGCTATGCGAATTGAACGAGCACGGCATCGTGGAGCTTGACAACGAACGCAAGGCGGCGATGGTAAGCAACCTGCTCGTAGTCCTCTGCGGCAACAGGGACGCACAGCCCATCGTCAACAGCGGCTCATTGTATTAAGGAACGCGATAGACCCATGAAACGAGGGTGGGAAAACAATGCCATCCGAAGCAGAGAAAAACGAAAAGAAGCAGCTTCCGCTAAGGCTGTCAAGCAAGCTCTACGCAGAGATCGCAGCTTGGGCAGATGACGAGTTCCGCTCGATCAACGGGCAGATCGAATACCTGCTGACCGAGTGCGTCAAGAAGCGCAGGACAAAACATTAAGCACATCCAACGCGATTTGCACCACCCCATCGCCAGAGACGCCATGCGGGAATTTCAGAACAAGCTTGGGCGTGGCCTTCATGTCAGCTTCGAGGGCCGCGCCTTCGCTATGCGCCTTGTCCGAAGCCAAGAACACACGTTCCATAAGGTTTGCGGGCGCCTCGCGGTAGACCATTTCCGCAAGCTTGGGCTTCAGCTTTATTTCCGAAAGCCCCGCCCTCTCCCCAAGGTGCCGCATCCACGCCGCATGGATAAGCGTAAGCACCGAGGACGGGACGGGCCCAAAGCGGTCGCCCAATTCATCGAGCACGGCCGTCTTGCTCTGCTCGCTGTCCACAAATGATATCCGCTTGTACGCCTGCAGCTTCACTATTTCGTCCTCGATATAGCCCGGCGGTATGACCGCCGACGCAAAGAGCTCCACGCGGCACTCGTTCTCGATGTCCTTGTGTACGGGCGCCCTGCCCGCAAGCCGCGTCACCGCCTCGTCTATCAGCTTGCAATACATTTCATAGCCCACGGACGCCATATGCCCGTGCTGGCTGACCCCGAGCAAGTTGCCCGCCCCGCGTATCTCGAGGTCTTTCATGGCGACCTTGAACCCGCTCCCAAACTCCGTAAACTCCCGTATCGTTCGCAGACGCTTCTCCGCGTTCTCGGTAAGCACCTTGTCCCTGCGATACATAAGATATGCAAAGGCTATCCTGTTCGTCCGTCCGACACGCCCCCGCAGCTGGTACAATTGCGTCAGGCCGAGCCTGTCGGCGTCGAGAATAACTATGGTGTTGACGTTCGGGATGTCGAGCCCCGACTCTATAATCGTCGTGGACAGCAGCACATCGTACTCGCCCTCGTAAAAGTCGTGCATAACTTCCTCGATCATTCGCTCGTTCATCTTGGCGTGGCAGACGCCAAGGCGGGCTTGTGGGGCAAGCGCGCGAATCTGCTCCGCCACCCGCTCTATGCCGCTCACCCTGTTGTAGACGACATAGACCTGGCCGCCGCGGTCTAGCTCGCGCCGGACGCTTTCCGAAATGACGTCCGCCCGTTCCTCGGACACGAATGTCCGCACAGGGTAGCGGTCCTCCGGCGGGTCCTCGATCAGGTCCATGTCCTTTATCCCAAGTAGCGACATATTGAGCGTGCGCGGTATGGGCGTCGCGGTCAAAGTCAGGATGTCCACCCCCGCCCGCAGACCCCTTATTTTTTCCTTTTGCTTCACCCCGAAGCGCTGTTCCTCGTCGATAATTAGCAAACCAAGGTCCTTGAACACGATTTTCGACGACAGCAAGGCATGAGTCCCTATCACTATGTCGACGCCGCCGTCCGCAAGCCCCTTTGCGATCTTTCGCTGCTCCCCTGCGGACTGGAATCGGGAAAGCATTTCCACCTCCACGGGGAAATCCGAAAATCGCTCGGAAAAAGTACGGAAGTGTTGCGACGCAAGTATGGTCGTGGGCACTAGTATCGCCGCCTGCTTTCCGTCCTGCACGCATTTGAACACCGCCCGCAAAGCCACCTCCGTCTTGCCGTAGCCCACGTCGCCGCAGATAAGCCTGTCCATCGGCCAGGGGTTCTCCATATCGCCCCGCACAGTCTCGAAGCACCGCACCTGGTCTGGCGTCGGCTCGAACGGAAAGCGGTCTTCGAAATCTTTCAGCCATACCGTGTCAGGCGAAAACGCGAAGCCCGTCGCCAGCTTTCGCTCGGCCGCGAGCCGCGTAAGCTCGCCCGCATATTCCTCTATCTCCGCACGCACGCGAGCCTTCGTCCGCTCCCAGTCGCCCGACCCAAGCTTGCTCACACGCGGCCGCTTCTCGCCGCCGCCCACATATTTCTGCACCCTGTCCATCTGCTCGACCGGCAGATAGAGCACGTCTTTTCCCGAATAGGCTATCGTCAAATAGTCGCGCTCGCCGCCGTCCGCCTCGATGGTCTTTATGCCCCTGTACACGCCTATGCCGTGATTTTCATGGACTATATAATCGCCCTTTTCAATGTCCGTGAACGCCGATATCTTTTCGTGGCCTTTGACGCGGGTGCGTCGGCTTTTCTTGCCTGACTTGAAGATGTCGCCGTCCCAAAGCCATACCCGCTTCTCGCTACTTATCTCAAACCCTGCCGCAAGCTCGCCGACAGCGAAGAATATCCTGTCCGCAAGCCCCTCCTGCTCCGCAAATTCGCGCAGGGAAACAAGACGCGCTTCGGTTGACGCGATTATTGTTATGGTAAACTTGTCTCGCAGATACCGTTTCAACTCGGCGGCAAGCAAGTCCAGCTGCCCATAAAGCGCAGCCGCGTATTTCGCCTCATAGGCTACGGTTTCGTAACCTTCGCATGATTCACCGACACCCTGCAATGTCAGGACGCCCGCCGTCATAGCCTCCCCGTACGGCTCAAACATATGCGGCCTATGCCGCCCTAAACACTCCCGCCAATAATCCCCCCCGCGAAATGCCCCCCAGTCAGCTTCCTCGCCCTCATCCATCATCGCCTCAAAATCCTGCAACGCCTCCATCTCCCGAAGCTCCAGCGCCCTCCCCACCCGCACAGGGTCGATGCACGCAAAAACGCCCCCCTCGCCCACCCAGTCCACCAACGAAAGCCCCTCCCCCGCAGGCTCCGCCGCCGGTGCGATAACTACAGTTGTGGGCCGACCTACGCCAAAATCGAGAGCGCCGCACTGCCTACCTTCAGGTTGTAGCCCGCCCCCCCGCGACTTCTGCGTCTCCGGGTCGAACGAACGCACGTTCTCGACGAGCGTATCAAAAAACGACACCCTTAGCGGCTCCTCGCGATTCACCGGAAAAACATCCACCACGTCCCCCCGCGCCGAAAACTCCCCCGGACTCTCCGTATACGGGGCGCGCCTGTACCCGAGCCCTGCAAGCCCGCGTATAAACCCGTCCCTCGGCAGCTCCATCCCCACGGCAAGCTCAAGGCGCGCCCCCGCAAACGCCTCCGGGCTGCACACATCCCTTATCGCCGCGCTCACCGGGCAGACCACCACCGCCGCACCCGGCGACGTCAAGGCCGTCATCGCATTCAGCCGTGCGGCCTCGGTCTCCCTGCTCCTGGCCTCCGCATGAAGAAAAGGCGGGTCGTCCTCCGGCAGCACGCACACCTCGGCCACCCCGTCCAAAAAAAATCCCAGCGTCTTTGCAAAAGAGGCGGCAGACCCCGCCCCCGCTGTCACGATCAGCGCCTTGGCGCCCTCGCCCGCTTCTATCACAAGCCGCGCCGCTATCGGCGCCGCCTGCACCCCCTCAAGCCCCGCATGCCGCACAGGACTATTCATCTTGCGAGTCGGGACGGGCAGCCCGGAGATCCGTGTCGTTAGAGTCAGAATCGGGGCTTTGCGTCGAGCGCCGAAGGCTAGACACATTATGCTGGATTGCTTCGTCACTCCGTTCCTCGCAATGACGACTGGGCTGCCCTGCGCTCACGTTATACCGCAGCATCGCCGCCTCGACCCCCTCCGCGACCGCCGCCTCCACCGCGTCCGCACACCGCTCCACTGCCTCCCGCATCTCCCCCATGACCTCGTCGGGGAAACCCGTCAACACATACTCATAAAGCTCCAGCGGCCCGCGCTCCCCCCCGATCCCCACACGGAACCTCGGAAACCCATCGTCCTCAAGCTGGTATATTATGCTCCTCATCCCGTTGTGCGTGCCTGCGCTCCCCCTCTTGCGTATGCGCAGCGCCCCCATAGGTATGTCCACATCGTCGTACACCACCATCAAGTCACCCACCGCCACGTCATAATAGCCCAAGGCCTCGCGGACGCTCTGCCCCGAATCGTTCATAAAAGTCTGCGGCTTCACAAGCAGCACCTTCTTCCCCGCTATCATGCCGTCGCCGATATACGCCTTGTGCTTCAGCCTCGACACCTTGATCCCGTGCCGCTCAGCCAGCAAATCGACGACCATAAACCCTATGTTGTGCTTTGTATGGCTGTACTTTGTTCCAGGGTTGCCGAGTCCCACAATCACTATCATCACGCCCGCCCCGCCGGATCCGTCAGACAAACATCTTGCTGACAGAGTCGTTGCTGTGGATATTGCTCATCGCCTCAGCGAAGATGGGAGCGACCGACAGCACCTTTATCTTGTCGATCAGCTTCTCTTCGCCGATGTTCACGGTGTTGAGAACCACGAGCTCACGGATGCTCGACGCCTGGATACGTTCGATCGCCTCGCCCGACAGCACGCCATGCGTTGCGCACGCATAGACCTCCGTCGCCCCCAGCTCCGTCAATTTGTTCGCCGCGTTTGTGATGGTCCCCGCCGTGTCAATGATGTCGTCCACCAGGATGCAGGCCTGCCCCTCTATGTCCCCGATGACGTTCATTATTTCGCTCTCGTTCGCCTTTTGGCGCCGCTTGTCGATAATGGCGATGGGCACATTGAGCGGCTGAGCCATACCCCGTGCCCTCGTCACGCTGCCGTGGTCGGGCGAAACAATGGTAAGATCCGCGATTTTCTTCTTTTTGAAGTACCTCACGAACACCGGCATACCGAACAAGTGGTCGACCGGTATGTCGAAATAACCCTGTATCTGCGACGCGTGCAAGTCCATCGTGACCACCCTGTCCGCGCCCGCCGCGCTTATAAGGTTCGCCACCAGCTTGGCCGTGATCGGGTCGCGTGGCTTCGCCTTCCTGTCCTGCCTCGCATAGCCGTAATACGGGACAACCGCATTGATGCGCCCCGCCGACGCCCGCTTCATCGCGTCGATAAGTATCAGCAGCTCCATAAGGTTGTTGTTGCCTGGGCTGCATGTCGACTGAATAATAAAGACATCGCGGCCTCGCACTGACTCTCGCACATTGACCGAGATTTCGCCGTCCGAAAACGTGGACACCGCCGCCTTGCCAAGCGGTTTGCCCATTACCGACGCTATTTCCTCCGCCAGCACAGGATTTGAATTGCCCGCAAAAATCTTAAATTCCGGAAACAAGCTCTCAACACGCATATCAATAAGTCCTCCTTGTTTATTGCCGGGTTTTGAGCAGCCCACGCCGCTCCACCCAGCCATCTATATTACGCCCTCTGTCACGCGCCACAAACAGCGCGCCCGGAGGCACGTCGTGCGTCACCGTCCCGCCCGCCGCGATATACGAGCCTGAGCCGATATTCACAGGCGAGATTATGTTCACGTTGCAGCCGATGAAAGCCCCGTCGCCTACCCTCGAACGATGCTTCTCAAGCCCGTCATAATTGACGAACACGACGCCACATCCGACATTGATGCCTTCGCCCAAGTCCGAATCGCCCACATAGCTGAGGTGCGAGACTTTTGTGCCGTCCCCTATGACGCTGTTCTTTATCTCGACGAAGTCGCCTATGCGACAGCGGCGGCCTATCACGCTGCCCGGCCGTATATAAGCAAAAGGCCCCACGGAAGTGTCCTCCCCTATTCGGCTGTCAAGCACCACGCTCTGGTCGATCGCCGCCCCGTCGCCGACCTCGCAGCCCTCGATGCGACAGCTTTGCCCTATCCTGCAATTTTTCCCAATTATAGAATTTTTTTCAATCAAAACCCCCATCCCGATATGTGTACCTTCCCCTATAGTCACGCCTTCCCCTATCTCGGCCATGCCAATGTCAAAAAACTCCACCCCCTGCGCCGCGAACGCCAGATTCACGCGCCGCCTCTCCGCCGCCTTTTCGTTATAATATCTCTCTAAATTGTCCATATCCCTATCCATTGCATATTCCCTTATTCGCCCACGCTCAACTCTCCACCGCGGAGAAGCCGCCATCTCCGCTCCCAAAATACGCCTCCTGGTCCTTCTCAAGTATAGCTTCCCCAGCCCTGTAGATATCCCCGGCGCCCATAGTGATGACTAGGTCGCCCGGCTCTGCGTACGCAAGCACGAAGTCCGCGATCTCGTCCATGGTCTCTATAAACCACGCCTCCTTGCCAGGATCCTTCTCCTTCATTTTCGCAAGTATAGAACGTGAGCTTACGTTGTGCGGGTTCTTCTCTCGTGCTGCATATATCTCCGCAAGCACCACCCTGTCCGCCAAGTCCAGAGCCTCGGCGAAGTCGTCGTGCAGCGCCAATGTCCGTGTGTAGGTATGGGGCTGAAAAAGCACCCACATCTTTTCATGCGGCACCTTTCGCGCGGCATTGATCGTAGCCACGATTTCGGTAGGATGGTGCGCGTAATCGTCCACGATCTTGACCCCGCCCGTCGTGAACCCCTGAATGTCAAACCGCCGCTGCGTACCCTTGTACTGCTCCAGCGTATAGACGATCACGCCCGGATCTATCCCCATCGTCGTCGCGCATGCCATCGCCGCCAAAGCGTTCGCTATATTGTACTCCCCAGGTATCTGCAATTGCACGCGACACAGCGGCCTTCCGTCTATCACTATGGAGAAAGCCGGAAAGCCGTTGCGGTCGAACTTGATATTGTCCGCCCTGTAATTGCAATTCTCATGGAATCCAAAAGTCACGTACGGCCGGTCCAGTTCTTCGAGTATGCTGCTTACAAACGGGTTCGCGTCGTACGCAAACACCGCGCCGTCCTCCGGCACCAAGTTCGCAAAGGTCTCAAACGAACGCACCAGGTGGTCAATGTCCTTGAAATAGTCGAAGTGGTCGCTGTCTATATTCAGTACGACGGCGTATTTGGGCGAGAGCGAAAGAAACGAATCCATATATTCGCAAGCCTCGGTGATAAAATAGTCTGGGTCGCCGACCGCCACATTGCCGCCAATCTCGCTCAGATTGCCGCCTACAAGTATTGTGGGCGTCTTGTCCGCGTTTTTCAGGATAAGCGAGATCATGGACGTCGTCGTGGTCTTGCCGTGAGAGCCCGCCACAGCGATGCTATGCCTTGCCTCACGCATAAGCTGGCCTAACGCCTCAGCCCTAGTAACCACCGCCACCCCCTTCGTGCGCGCCCCGCGAAGCTCCACATTGTTCGGCGGCACAGCAGCCGAGTAAAGCACAAGATCCGCCCCCGCGATATTTTTCTCACGATGGCCCAAGTAGACTTTCGCCCCTTTTTCAATAAGTCGGTCGGTGATTTCGCTTTCGTTGGAATCCGATCCAGAGACCATTACTCCCCTATGCAGCAATATCTCCGCAATCGCGGATACCCCTATGCCACCAATCCCTATGCAATGAACATGACGAACGCTGTCAAAGTCGATCAATTTGCGAGAATTCCTCCATCAGGATTGTATCACACTTCACCATATGATACAATAAGCGTCTGACAAACGTAGCCACGATATTACGGGGAGGGTAGTATCATGAGAATCACAGATGTCCGTATCAGGCTGGTTCCGAATGACAGCAAGCTCAAGGCGGTTGCCTCTGTCACGTTTGACGATGAGTTTGTCGTGCATGACATCAAAATCATCGACGGGCAGAACGGTAAGTTCCTTGCGATGCCAAGCCGCAAAATCAGCGACGGCGAATACCGCGATGTTGCGCATCCCCTCACTCCCGAAACGCGCAGCTATATCAGGGATGCCGTTTTCGTGAAATACGAGGAGGCTCTAGGGGCTCAGGCAATGGATGGTATGCCGACAGCGCGGGAAGATGAAGAATAGCCTGCGCCTCGCCTAAAGCTACGCACGTTGAATCTAAGACTCCGACCGCCGTATTCTTGCACCCAGCTTTGAGAGCTTTTCTGTCAGCCCTTCATACCCCCTGTCCACATGGTAGATATCGGACACGGTCGTCAGCCCTTCCGCCGCAAGCCCCGCCAGAATAAGCGCGGCGCCTGCCCTAAGGTCTGTAGCGCGCACTTTCGCCCCCTTGAGCGACGCACCGCCCGGAACCAAGGCATGCCTGCCATTGTCCACTATGCCCGCGTTCATCTTGTTAAGCTCCCCAATGTGCATGAAGCGGTTCTCAAAAACGGTTTCGATTATGTTCGACCGCCCCTCAACAACCGTCAGGAATGCCATAAACTGCGGCTGCACATCCGTAGGAAAACCTGGATACGGAAGAGTTTTTATATCTGTAGCCTTTAGCATGCCCCGCGTAGCGTCAACCTCGATGCCGCCAAAAGCCTCCCTTACGTAAACGCCCGTTTCCCGAAGCTTCGCGATAACAGGCACCACGTGGTTAGGCAGCATATTGTCCACGAGGATATTGCTGCCCGTGATAGCCGCCGCGAGCATAAAGGTCGCGGCCTCAATGCGGTCAGGTATGACCGTATGCTCAGCTCCATGCAGCTTTTCAACGCCCTCTATGCGTATCACATCGGTGCCTGCACCGCGTATCTTTGCTCCCATCTTGTTCAAAAAATTCGCCAAATCCACTATCTCCGGCTCCTGTGCCGGGTTTTCTATAATTGTGGTCCCGTCGGCAAGGACGGCAGCCATCATTATGTTCTCCGTAGCGCCGACGCTCGCGAAGTCGAGGTATATTTCGGCGCCGACGAGCCGCCCTGCCTCCGCCTTTACAAAACCCCCTCCGTCTTCACTCTCTTCACATTCAACGAATGCGCCCAGCGAGCGAAATCCTTTGATATGCAAGTCTATAGGCCTCTCGCCTATGGCGCACCCGCCAGGAAGCGACACGCCAACGCTCCCTGTCCGTGCGACAAGCGGCCCCATAGCGACGATGGACGCTCGCATGGCCTTCACCAGGTCTGGCGGGGCGATATTTGTTTTGATGTTTTTTGCATGTATGCGTATCTGCGCCGCCAAGCGGTCTTCCGTGACTTCGGCACCAAAGCACTCGAGCAGCCTGCACATGATGTCGACGTCTTTAAGCGCCGGCACGCCGCCAAGCACACAGGGTTCGTCCGTCAGCAACGTCGACGCCAAGAGCGGCAAGACCGCATTCTTGGAGCCGCCGATCTGTACCACGCCCTCAAGGCGCCCAGATTTTTCAACGTTTATAACTCCCATAACCAAGCTATTGTATCACGAAAAAACATTTTGCAATATTTGTGTAATCTTTTTGTAATATCTGCTTGCATTTTTTTACAAGTTTTATATAATTATACCGTAGTATATATTTGACGGAGGAAAACGTATGTTGACTATTGATGTTCAAACCGCGCTTCTGTGCCTGCTGATCCTTGCAGGGATTATTCTTGCCATCTACTTAATCGTAGCTGCCTACAATTTGGTAAAGACATTGAAGCGGGCGCAGTCGGTGCTTAATGATCTTGAGGTGACGGCGGAAATCACCTCTAGGCGCGCAAAGGAGCTTGACAAACTTATTGCAGATTCGCAGAAAAAGCTCAGGGCTACAAAGGGCTTGTTTACCACGCTCCCTGTGATAGTCAAGGCCGCCACCCAGATTGCAAAGGTTGTAGGCAACAAAAAGAGGGGTTGACAATTGCCGCAATGCGTGGTAGTATGTCCCATTATTAAGCTATTTTTACAGAAAGAAGAGGTTTTAAAATGAAAGCAACAGGTATTGTAAGAAAAGTCGATGAACTCGGAAGGATCGTGCTCCCCATGGAGCTAAGGCGTACGCTCGGCATCAACAAAGAAGACCCCGTGGAAATTTTTGTCGACGACAGCAATATCATTCTGAGAAAATATGAGCCTGCTTGTATCTTCTGCGGCAGCGCGGTTGACGTATCTGTTATTTACAACAAGAACATCTGCCGCAAGTGCCTTGACGAGCTGAAGACCCTTTAATGCCCTAATCGCAAATTTTAGCGTTCCGGGATGACTTCGATGATTTCATCCTGGATTGCTGTCTTTATGCTGCTCACAATCTCCTTGCTGCCTTTGCCTTGCTCATTCGGCCTGCCCTTGCCGCTCTTGCCAAGGCGCTTTAGGTCAGCCTTGTTGAATTCAAACATATCCGTGCCAAGCTTTTCCGGTTCGTCGCGCGTGCGTTCCTCCTCAATATATCTTACGCGGGCTGTGCCCTCAAAAATATTCGTGTCGAAAACGCGCGCCAGGCCTTGCCCCGTATCGACGACCTCGCCTGCATCCGGCATCCCTGCCTTCAGCTCCGTATAGACGTCATGCTCGTATTTTAGGCAACACATCAGCCTACCGCAGCAGCCTGAAATCTTTCCAGGGTTGAGCGAGAGGTTTTGCACCTTCGCCATCTTGATGGACACCGGCTCAAAATCGGTAAGCCAGCCCTTGCAGCAAAGTTCGCGACCACATGTCCCAAAGCCGCCGAGTATTCGTGTTTCGTCCCGTACGCCAATCTGCCTCAGCTCTATCCTCATGCGGAAATGCCCCGCAAGGTCCTTGACGAGATCGCGAAAGTCCACCCGCTTTTCCGCCGTGAAGTAGAAAACCAGCTTTGAGCCATCAAAGGTGTATTCGGCGTCTATAAGCTTCATCTGCAGATTGTAGTCCTCTATCTTTTGCTTGCATACCTGCACGGCTTCCTTGCGCCTGTCCATATACTCCGCCTCCATTGCGATATCGTCAGGCGTGGCTTTTCGTAGAATAGGCCGTATCGCCTTGCCGAACTCCTTCTCCGAAACCTCGTGCAATGAGCCTCTGACAATGCCTAGCTCCTTGCCTCTCTGAGTTTCGACGACGACGTAATCGCCGCATTTCACTTCATGGCCTGCAGGGTCAAAATAATAGTGCTTCTGTGAGGTTCTGAATTTTACCGTAGCAACTGTTCTCATTTGCTGTCCTTTCTTGACTATACCGCGCCCTCGTACATCGACAGCGCCATGCCGCGAAGAGCGTACCGCACACGGTCGCCGCGCACTATGCTCTCCAGAGCTTTCTCGATCTGCAAAACGCCATTCCTCATCCTTTCCGCGTGTTTTTGCTGCACTTTCGAGGCCGATTCCCTAAGCCACTTCCCTTCATCCAAATCGTCGCCGACCAACTCCGGAGCGGCTCTTCCTACCGATAGCGAACGAAGAAAGAGCTGGAAATTCAAGAGAAAAGCCACCGCTTCCTCACGCAAGGCCTCATAGCGCAAAAAAATCTGCCATGCTTCAGCAATCGTGCCCTTCCCGTATATAAGCACGGCGGTCAACCGCCTCAAATCCTCCGTCACAGGAGCGGCCTCGGGTTTCGGGTGGCCGAGCCATATACGCATGCAACGTGAACGTACGGTCGGAAGCAGCCGTTCCGCATTTGCCGTCAAGATAAGCACAAGGCCGCCTAATGCGGGTTCTTCGAGCAGCTTCAGCAGCTTGTTCTGGGCATGCTCGTTCATGCGCTCCCCCTGTGGGACAATGCATGCCCTGCCAGTCGAGGCAAAAGGTTTTTGCTTGAATAGCCCTGTCAGCTCTTCAATTTGAGACACCAAGATATCCTTTCCTTCCTCAGGCTCGACAATGATCAAGTCTTCAAAAGCATTTTCAATATCAAGCCTGGCCGCTGCCTCCGGATCGTCCGCAAAATGCTCCTTGAGCAGCGCCGCCGCCTTGCCAGAACGCTCTGCCTCGCTGCCGCCCTCTATCAAAATCGCGTGCGTTAGTTTTGCCATAAATATACCTTTTGTCGGTCCCAATGCCTAATCATCATCATCTTTAGCCTTTTTGCGCTTCCCTGTCTTTTTCTTGCCCATCAGTGCCGCATCCGCAAGCGAACTTGTGAGCTTGATGCCCAACAGCACCATCGGCACGGCAAGAATCACCACCAGAAGGATTTTCAGCTCAAGCAGGCCCAAGTATCATTTTCTCCTCAAGAAACGCCTTGATTTCCGAAGCCTTTATCCGTATCTGCTCCATGGTGTCGCGGTCGCGCACCGTCACCGTTCCGTCCGCCTCCGTGTCAAAATCCACGGTGATGCAATACGGCGTGCCCACCTCGTCCTGCCTGCGGTAACGCTTGCCGATGTTCCCGCTTGCGTCGAAGTCCACCATGAAGTCCTTCGCAAGCTCGCTGTACAATGCTTCCGCCTGCTCGTTCTGCTTTTTTGTAAGGGGCAGGATCGCCGCCTTGTACGGCGCGAGCGCAGGATGGAAGCGAAGCACCGTCCGCACGTCGTCTGTCGCCTTCTCGTCGGCCTCCAAGCCTTCCTCGTCGTAGGCGTCAGCCAGCACCATAAGCAGCATACGATCCACGCCCACCGACGGCTCCACGCAATAAGGCACAAACTTCTCGTTTGTTTCGGGGTCGCGGTACGACATATCCTCGCCCGAATGGTCCATATGGCATCTAAGGTCGTAGTCCGTCCTGTCGGCTATGCCCCAGAGCTCGCCCCACCCAAAGGGGAAGCGGTACTCGATGTCCGTGGTGCCGGCGCTATAGTGCGAAAGCTCCTCCTCGCTGTGGTCACGCATCCTGACATCGTCTTTGTTTATGCCGAGCATAAGCACGAAGTCGAAGCAGAACTTCTTCCAGTACCCAAACCACTCCAAGTCCTCGCCCGGCCTGCAAAAGAACTCCAGTTCCATCTGCTCAAACTCCCGCGTGCGGAAGATGAAGTTTCCGGGCGTTATCTCGTTGCGGAAAGACTTGCCTATCTGCGCTATGCCGAAAGGCAGTTTCTTGCGGCTCGTGCGCAAGACATTTTTGAACTCCGTAAAGATGCCCTGCGCTGTCTCAGGCCGCAGAAACACCTCGTTCTTCGAGTCGTCCGTGACGCCTGTATGCGTCTTGAACATCAGGTTGAACTGCCTTATGGAAGTAAAGTCGCTCTTGCCGCACGTCGGGCAGGGAACGCCTTTGTCCGACATAAATGCGCTCATGTCGTCGTTCGTCCACCCATCTAGCGGCGGGGACGGCATCTCGCCCTTTTGCTCGAAAAACCCTTCTATCAATTGATCGGCACGGAAACGCGCCTTGCAGCTTCGGCAGTCAACAAGCGGGTCTGCGAACCCGCCCGCATGGCCCGACGCCACCCAGACTTCCTTGTTCATTATTATAGCCGTATCAACTCCGACATTGTGCGGGCTTTCCTGTACGAACTTACGCCACCAAGCACGTTTGATGTTGTTCTTGAGCTCTATGCCCAGAGGGCCGTAGTCCCATGAGTTCGCCAAGCCGCCATATATCTCCGAGCCAGGGTATATAAAGCCTCGGCTTTTGCAAAGAGCTACTATTTTGTCCATTGTTTTGACCATTATGCTGCTATTCCCCTGTCACTTTGCCCTTGATCTCTTTCGCGGCATCCGCCACTATATCCTTTATCTCGTCTACATCGCTCCGCGCCTTGCCCGTCTTGTCCTTCATCGCATCGGCCTTTTCTGCCACCTTGCTGCGCACGGAGTCCATGGCCTCCCCGCCCTTTTCACGCATGTCGTCAAGAGTTTCATTCATCTTGCTCGTAAGATCGACAACAGTGCCGTCCTCCTTAACCAAGAGTATTTCGCACTTCATGCCGAGCGCGACGATAGAGCCGATGACGGTAAGCCACGGTGCGAGCGCCGTGCCGATTACGCCAGCTGTCACAGGGATGTTGAGCATCGCCTCGCCGTCTTTTTTTACCGTGATCTTGGTCACATTGCCCTTCTTGACCGCTTCCTTGATTTTTTCGACGACCTTGGCGCCATTGTCCGAAATCTTGGCGCCGACCTTGGCATTGATCTCATCCTCTATCTTGATGATGGCATCAACGACGTTGCCTCCTGTGACCTCGAGGGCTTCCTTCGCCTCGCGGTAGCTGACCCCTGTCCTGTCTTTGACAAGTTCGATCTTCTCAAGTGTGATTTCCATGTCTGTCCTCCTAACTGTAATTAACACCGGCTGCGAGCAACCGCTCGCTCTTGAGCGCCCCAAGCTCCAAATGCTTATGCGCAAACGCCTTCACGGCCTCGAACGCGGCCTTCTCCTTTTCGCTGTCAAGCGCCAGCTTTTCCATGCGCTCAAGAGGCTGTTCGGCGATATACAAGGCTACATCCAATATATCACCATTCACCTCCGATAGCAACAAGCCGAAGTCCGGCGAAGCCGTGTCCGGGAAGATGCCTAGAGTCTGCATCACCTTGACCATATACGAAGTCGTAAGCAGCCTGAAGCCCGCCTTGCGGCGCCCGAGCATTCCTAGGCAGTCTTTCAGCAAATCGAATATCCTAGGCTCGCTTACCCCGTCAGGCAGGAGTCTGTCCGTAAACTCCAATGCGAAAGAGGCCTCGGCAAAGCGGTCCGCGTCTTCGCCAAGGGCAAAGTGCGCGTCTACGGTGTCAGCCTTCGATATTGAGCGCAAGCCTGCGCGCTTTTCCGATATCACATAATGGCCGTGGGCAAAAGGCCTTAGCGCAAGGCCTCCCCCCTTGCTTTTCTCCGAAAGGTGTGTCCCCGCGGACAGCTTGCCCTCCTCCCGCGTAAAGATAAGAACCATGCGTCGACCGCCCACAGTCTTTGTCTGCCGTATCACAATGCCTTCGTATGTCTTTATCACTCCCGCTTGTATCCGAGCGAAGAAAGCATGCGGCCGTCGTCGCGCCAGTTCTCCTTAACCTTGACCCACAACTCAAGAAAGGCCTTTGTGCCGAGCAGAGCCTCTAGCTCCTTTCGCGCGCTCATGCCTATACCTTTGAGCGTATGCCCGTTCTTGCCGATAATAATGCCCTTATGCGTCTTTTTCTCAGTAAGTATCACGGCGGATATCCGTGTGATGCCCGGCTTTTCTTCGTAATTTTCGATTTCCACCGCGACCCCGTGCGGCACTTCCTCGTGCAGGTAGTGGAGCATCTTTTCCCGGATGATCTCGCACGCCAAAAACCGCTCCGGCAGATCCGTAACCATGTCGTCAGGGAAATATTGCGGGCCGTCTTCCGCATACGATTTCAGCTCGTCGAGCAAGATGTCCACGTTCTGCCCTTTCAACGCCGAGATGCCGAACAGTTTTTGAAAAACACCTGACTGCTCATAAGACTCAAACGCCTTGCGGTAGACGTCCGGCTCCATAGCGTCCATCTTGTTTATGACGAGTATGGCCGGCGTCTTCGCTTCCTTGATGCGCTCCATGATAAAGTGGTCGCCGCCTTTGGCGCCCAATGACTCATCCACAACGAAAAGTATCATGTCGACCTCGCTCAAGGTCGACAGCGCTTGGTCTGCCATATACGACCCTAGTTTGTTCTTAGGCCGCGCTATCCCCGGCGTGTCGATAAACACAAGCTGCACGCTTCCACCCTCGCCATGCTCCGTATAGACGCCCCTTATCCTGTTGCGCGTCGTCTGCGGCTTCCCTGAGACTATCGCCACCTTCTCGCCCAGCATCGCATTCAGCAACGTGGACTTCCCCACGTTCGGCCTGCCGACAATGCTTACGAACCCTGACCTCATATCGCCACCTCCCCAATCTCCGCCATTACGGCCTTCTCCGCGGCACGCATCGCCGCCCGCCTCTCATCGTCATCCTCATGGTCGTGCCCTAGCAAGTGAAGCGCGCTATGCGCAAAGAGATAGGCCAGCTCCCGCTCCGTGGAATGCCCAAGCTCCGCCGCCTGCCGCTCCGCCACGTCCATGCATATCACCACATCGCCGATCAGCACGGGGCCTGCCTCTGGCTCGTCGGACGCATCCAAGGCCGCCGCCCGTATCTCGTCCGCCGCCTCGTACATCGGGAACGAAAGCACGTCTGTCGCCCCATCCTTCCCCCTATACTGCAAATTCAGCGCCGCAATCTCATCCGCATCCGCAAAAAAAACCGACACCTCGCAACCCGTGCCGTCCACCCCTTCATGTGCGAACACCAGTTCTGCAGCCCGCTCAAACAGCTTGTGCAAGCCGGCGTCGGGCTCCCATTCTTCGTCAAAGACTATCCGCATCTATTTCTTGCGCCGCTCATAGCGTTCGTACGCCCCTATGATCTTTTTGACTAATGTATGCCGCACCACATCGCTCTCTTTGAGCCTCTGGAAGCTTATCTCTTTCACCCCCGCCAACACCTTTTCCGCATGGAGCAGCCCCGAAAGCTTGCCGTCGGGCAGATCTATCTGCGTCACGTCGCCGGTCACCACCACCTGTGCCCCAAAGCCCATCCGCGTCAAAAACATCTTCATCTGCTCGCGTGTCGTGTTCTGCGCCTCGTCCAATATGATAAACGCGTTGTCGAGCGTGCGCCCGCGCATATACGCAAGCGGCACCACCTCTATGGCCTCTTTCTCTTTCAATCGCAAAGCCATGTCGCGACCCATTATTTCGTAGAGAGCGTCGTACAGCGGCCTGAGATATGGATCGACCTTTTCGTGGAGATCGCCCGGCAAGAACCCTAGCCGCTCGCCCGCCTCCACCGCCGGCCGCGCCAATATTATCTTCTCCACGTTCCTCGCCTTGAACTCCGCCACCGCCATCGCTACCGCCAGATAAGTCTTGCCCGTCCCCGCAGGCCCTATGGCAAACACTATGTCATGGGCGCGTATCGCGTCCACATACGTCCCCTGCCCAAGCGTCTTGGCTTTTATCGGCTTGCCCCTGTGGGTGAACGCTATGACATCGTTGTTCTTGCCGTTCTTTCTGTACGAGCCCCCTTCCTCGTTCAGGTGGATAGCATACTCAAGCTTCTGCTCGTCAACCCCCTCGCCACTCTCAAGAATCCAGAGCAGGTCCTCTATCACGCCCGCGGCCTTTTCCGCAAGCTTGCCCGTCACCACTATTTCGTCCCGACGCATCACGGCCTCCACGCCAAACCTTTCCTCGATGCGTTTGAGGTTTGCGTCGTGGGCTCCAAAGACAGGCCCGGCGTCCGCCGAGTCCGAAAGCGAGATGCGTATTATTTCCTTTGCGTCGTTTTCCACATACAGAGTATACAATAAAAACGGGATGGAGTGTCCCCCATCCCGTCAATTTTCTGAAATTTGCCCCTACATCTTACGGGCCTTCTTGCGAGCCGCCTCGGACTTCTTCTTGCGGCGGACGCTTGGCTTCTCATAATGCTCACGCTTACGCAATTCGGACATAACCCCGTCTCTGGCGCAAGAACGCTTAAAACGCTTCAGAGCGCTCTCAAGGCTCTCGTTTTCGCGGACTACCACCTGTGCCATTCGCTTGTCACCTCCTCTTTGCAATCAGCCGAACTATAACGTGCCTAGCGATTGTACACCTTTTTTTTACACTGTGCAAGTTTTTTCGTGCAGGGGCGCACACCGCCCCCTACAGCTTCTCGAACACCTTGATCTCTGGTGGGCCGTTCTTGTAAACTTCCCCGCCTGGCAGAAACTTCTTGAAGTGGTCTGTCTCCATATGCCTGTCGAGCGCTTCCTTGGTCTCCCAAAGCTCCACCATCACGACCTCGCCTGCGCCGTCGACGGACTCGTAAAGGTCGTAGGCTATGCAGCCGTCCTCCTGCTTCGTAAGGGCTATCATTTCACGCATATACTCCACGAACGCCGCCTTCTGCCCGTCTTTAAGGTTTTCTTTCACCACTACTGCTACCATATCGTTTCACCATCCTTTCCTAACACTTCATAAAACACGGGGTCGCTTCCATCCGCCCCTGCGTCCGCTCCGGCAGACACCGCATCAGGCGCCGCATCAGCCGTCGCGACCTCCTCAGCCTTTTCAGGCACCACCCCGCTTATCGTCGCCTCGTGCATACGGCACTTGGCTTCATACATGATGGCGTCGGCGGCGAGAAATACGCTGTTGTAGTCCTCTGCCATATTGTACATAAACGCATAGCCCCACGAGACCGACGGCTTCCCAAGCTCTGGGTCATCAACCCTGTCAAGCGCCTCCGTCACGCCCGTGATGAAAGTGACCGCGTCCCGCTCGTCCGCGTTTTGCAGCAGCAGAACAAACTCGTCGCCCCCTATCCGCGCGGTGAACCCCCTTGCGGGCGCTTTCTCCTGCACCACCTTCGCAACGGTCTTGAGCAGCTTGTCACCGAGCAGATGACCTTGCAGGTCGTTGACCTTCTTCAAGTTGTTGACATCCCCGACCATGACGAGAAGCGGCATGTTCTCCGCTTTCGCAAGCTGCCTCGTCCGCTCGATATACGCATTCCTGTTGTGAAGCCCTGTCAGGCTGTCGCAGCGCGCTATCGCCTCAAGCTGCCTTAGCCGTGAATAAGTGTCCGCAATCTCGGCGATCTCCACCAGATACCCAAAGACCTTGCCCTGATAGGAGATATCGTGCCATGTGAAAAGGAAGTGGTGCTCTCCTCCGCCCTTTTCGCCCCTAACGCAGATGATGTTCTCGTCGTGCGGCGAGACCGTTCCGCCCATCGTCTCCAAAACACGTTCGCGATATCGTATATACGGCTCCTTGTAAAGCGGGTCCGGCAATGGCTGGCATCCGTCCTTCTCCTTGTGGTTCCAATCAAGGATGCTTCCCTTCAGGCTCACAGTGAACACAGTCGTCGACAGGCTTGAGAATATGAAGTCGCGCGACGTCGCTATCACGTTTGCGGTGTTTGCAATAAAGAAGCCTGAGAACAGCACGTTCATCGCGATGATATAGGCTATCGCGACCAATACGTCATGCACGTTCTGCGAGGATGATACGGCCATGCATATGCTTTCGGCCACCACAATTGCGGTGATGGCGATGATAAGCTGGTATGTAGAGCGACGCATATGCTTGGGCAATTGATAAAATACATTGAAGCAAAGCAGATACGATTTTACGAACACCACGATAAGGTACAGGATGGAAATCAAGGATATAAGCGCGATCTGGTCGTGATATATCGCAAACGTGCTGAACCCATACACAAGCTCAAACGTCTCAAGCGCCTCGATCGCGATAAGGGCGAACGGCGCCAAAAGCCAACAAAGGCAATATTTCGCCGTGATGGGCTTGTACGACGTCTGGCTATGTACGTGCAGCAGAAGCAGGACAGGGATCAAAAGGTTTGTGGCGAAAATCCCAAGATACGCCCACGACCCCTGCTCGTTGTCGATGCCGAAAAGCGACCCTGCCGCCACAAGCGCCGCCCATACGGCTATGGGTATGCCAAGCGCAATGAAAAACGAGCTTTCGACCGCCCGCTTGGAATAGACATATATCCCCCGCACAAGATAGATCAGGGCGATTACGAACACGACCCCAAAGAGGGCGAGCCAAAACACCTCCCCTACCTCGAAAAGGTTCCCTATCGTATCAAACATATAATCTAGGTTATGCATATCAGATTATCAACCCGGCGGCCACCCCATGCCGCGCCCGCCAATCAAGTGAAAGTGAAGATGTCCCACGGTCTGCAGCCCGTCCTTGCCGCAATTGCTTACAAGCCTGTATCCGTTCGACAGCCCAAGCCCCGCCGCAACCTCTTTGACCTTTGCCATCATATGTCCGAGAAGCCCCACATGCGCCGCCGAGTCGGCGATATCGTCAAGCGAGGCGATATGCTCCCTCGGAATGATAAGCACATGGACGGGCGCCTGCGGCGCCAAGTCACGGAAGCACACAATCTCTTCGTCCTCGTACACTATGTCCGCAGGGATTTCCTTGTCTGCGATTTTGCAAAAAATACATTCTCTCTCCATAATACCTTACATCTTAGTGCAAACCGTACACCTCGTCAATATCAACTACGTATAAAATGCCTTTTCCAGGCTCATCTATTTGCATATGCTTCCTTATAGAATCAACAATTGCGTCTTTCTGCTCCGCTTTCGTGATTATGAAAACCTTTTCTTTTTCGGGCTCTATCTCAAAGGAGAAGACCTTTTGGATGTCGCGTATGCCCGCGCCCCTCGCATTTATGATGGTGCCGCCCCTCGAACCCGCTTCCCTGGCGGCGTCGAGTACGTCCTCCGCCTTGCCCTTGTCGACGATCACATATATTATCTTGTACATACCCTCTCCTTTCCTGACGATCTCCGATGTGTTTTTTGCCCCCCTGAACTCAGATATGGTGTACGAGAACGCAATGCCATGGTTCGGCTTCTCGAAATTCATGTCCTCTGCGATCCGCTTCAACGCTTCGGAGGCAAGGTCGCTTTCCACCACCATGGTCAGAATCTCCTTCCGCACCTCGTTGAGCGCGAAGAAATCAAGCAGGCGGCTGTTCACGGTCCCCCTGCCTATCGACACGCTCGCGCCCCTTATGCCGTAGTTCTGTGCATAGCTCAACGCCTTGGAAGCGTCTCCCATATTCAATACGCACCTTATAAGACTGTATCCCGCCATAGCTATCCCACCCCGCTCTCTTGGACGTCGTCGTTCTTCATCTTGAATTTATAAATAATGCCAAGTATCTGCAATGCGATGATTGGCATCAATGTGACCATTGCGATGACCCCGAAGGCGTCCACCAAGACGTTCGACCCCTCCACCCCTTCGGATGCGCCCTGCGCGAAAGCCAGTACGAAAGTGGCGGTCATAGGGCCGGCCGCCACAGCGCCGGAGTCAAAGCCTATCCCCACGAACAGCGTGGGCGTCACGAGCATCAGCGCCGCCGCCACCGCAAACCCAGGAAGCAGATAGTGCCAAAGCATAAGGCCGGGCATCACTATCCGCAACATGGACAGCCCCACGGAGAACGCCACGCCGACGGCAAGGAACACAAGCACCATCTTACGCTTGATATGCCCGTTTGTCACGTCCTCTATCTGATGGGTGAACACGTATACCGCCGGCTCAGTCAGGACTATAAGCATCCCCACCGCAAAACCCAGGACTACCAAAATGGCCTTGTTGTCGTACATGGCAAGGCCGTAGCCGATGATGTTGCCCACATTCATAAAACCTGCGTTCACGCCCACGAAGAACAGCAGCAGCCCGACAAACGCGTATACAAGGCCCATGACCATCCTGCGAAAAGCCCTAGGCGGCAGATTGAACTTCCATTTTTGGAATATGAGAAGTATCGCAAGAACCGGCAACAACGCAAACAAAGAATCCATCGCCACGGTCGGCAGCTTTGCGAAAAACGGCTCAAGCAGCGAGCCCTCGGCAAACATGTCCACCTCCACGATCCCCTCGATGCCCTCGGTCTTTACGAACAGGTTCAGGATCAAAACGCCGAACGCCGCACCTAACGCCGATATGCCGACCAGCCCAAAGCTGTCCTCCTCCGCAGCCTTGCTGTCCCGCCTCATGGCGGCCGTCCCAAGCGCGAGCGCAAGTATAAAGGGCACAGTGACGGCTCCGGTGGCCGCGCCGACGGAGTCGAAAGCGATGGCAAGCATGTCCGGCGTGGCGAATATGGACAGCGCGAGCGCAGCCAAAAGAATGACAAACAACATTTTGCGGATGGAAAAGCTTTTCACGATCCTTGCCAGCCCTAGGGCAATCAGCCCGCCCAGCCCTGCGGCGACAAGGATGCGTATCAAGAATGACGGAAGCGCCCCCCCTGTCACGGAGCTCACTTGGTCTGCAAGCACCTGCACGCCAGGCTCCGCAAAAGCGACAAAGAAGCCAAGAACAAAACCGACCACGACGACGAACCACAGCTTGTTCGACATCAATAGCGCCCTGCCCATATGCCCCCCAAGAGGCAAGAACGCCAGTTCGACGCCTGCCAAAAGGATGGACAGGCCTATTATTATCGCAACAGCGCCAAGGATGAAACGCACCATAAGCAATGAAGGCACAGGCACGACGGTCACGCCAAGCACAACGACAAGGATGGCTATCGGCGCGACCGCCGACACAACCTCTTTGAATTTACCAAACAGAACACTCATTTGGCGGAGAGGGTGGGATTCGAACCCACGTGAGATTGCTCTCAAACGCATTTCGAGTGCGCCGCGTTATGACCACTTCGCTACCCCTCCGCAAATATTTATCTTAAGGATTGTACCAAAAAAAGCAGTGCTAGACAATCACAGGTTCGGGGCTGTATCTATACCCTGAAAGATTCCCCTCTACAATCATATTATAGAGCTTGTCGGCACGCACGGAAAGCTCTATAAGCGCAGGCGAGCGGGCAAGCTCGTTCTCCTGCAAGCGCAGGTTCTGGTAAAGCACCACGCCACGTGCAGGCGAGTCCGCGTCACGGGCATCCTTGAGCATGTCCGCGCCCTTGTCGTTGAACGCGAGTATACGCGCACAGATACGCTCGCCCATCGCACGCTTCATGTCCACCTTTGAAAGCCTCAGCGTCGTATGCAACACAAGGCGGCGTATGCGGGATTCGGTGAATCGCTTGCTCTTGACGAGCGAAACCAGCTCATAATAGTCTTTCGCGCGCATAGCGCCTTCAAACAGGCGGTTTTCTATCCCTTCGGCTGCCGTATAGATGGCAGATGTGGCTCTGGGGCCTATCGACAGCAGCGCGTACTGGAACGGCCCGTAAAGCGCTTCGGGGAAAACCATCCCGAGCGCCCCTGTGCGCTTGCGTGTACCCATATCTATTCTAAGGTCGCGCTCCGTGCGCATCTCCCACACGCTTATCTCTGGCTGGTATTCATGGATGCGGTGCTGGATAAGCTCTGCGGTCACAGGAGGAAGGAAAGCGAAGGCTTCGCCTAGCCGCCCCTCGCGAAGGAGCGCCCTTATGGACCCGGCGCCCGCAAAGCCCGTTTCATCGTTTGCCTCATGCTCACCCGAGCCTCTGCGAGGAACGGTATAAACTTCATTCAGCAACGGCTCGCCCTTGGCCCCTACGCCTGGATGGAAGCATATCAGCCCGCGCTTGCTGCTCTCAGCTTCGATGAGGTAGAGCTGCTTCAGGTACTCCACGCCGAGGATATCGTTGGGCTTTATAAGCATATCCGCCGCTTCCTGCCCGAATTCCGTAGCGACAGCCGCATGGCGGGCGGCAGGATAGGTGATGCCTTTTGCAAGCTCAAGCGTTATCTGAGTTGAGAGCGCCGGGCTTTCGAATGCAAGCGCCGCCGCAAGTTCCTTCATCGGCTCCACTTGCGCGCTCTCGCTGCCGAATGCCAGCGAATCCACGATGCCGAGCGCAGACAGAAGGCGGATACCGCCGCGAGCAAAGTTTTCAGGCCCTGTAGCGCCATAAGCGAAAGGCAGTTCAACAACAAGGTCGACCCCGTTCCTGACCGCCGCCTCCGCACGCAGATATTTATCGAACATCGCAGGCTCGCCACGTTGCACAAAAGCGCCGCTCATTACGGCGATGGTCCTGTCCGCACCGCTAAGACGCTTGGCTTCCTCAAGGAAGTACGCATGCCCTTTGTGGTAAGGATCGTATTCTGTTATGATGCCAAGCGTTCTGGCCATATCAGCCTGCTCCTTGGGCGCAGGGATTATTCATCCATCTGCGTTCTATAGGACAGTTCCCGAATCTCATTGCGATTTTCGGAAAGCCTGTCATCAATGCCTTTAAACGTATTCTGAAGATTGGTGAACATCTCGCCGAAATACTGTGTGTTGAGATATTCCATCTTCTCTTGAAACTCATACAGAACCTTGTCGACATAGTCGTACGTGCTCATCTTAAGCTGCTTTGCGCCAGCAGCGGCGCTTTCCTCGATCTCCCGTGCACGTTGCTTGGCCCTAACCGTGACTTCATTTTGATCCACCAGCATCTCAGCCCGCTGCTCGGCATCCTTTATGATTGTTTCGTACTCCTCTTTTGCGTCATTCAGAATGCGTTCACGCTCATCTTTGATGAACTGCGCCTGCTGAATCTCATCAGGCATGGCTTTGCGGATATCGCCCACAATCTCGACCAGCTCCGCCTTGTCTACCATGATCTTGTTCATCAACGGCACGCCTGCCGAAGTGTCACATATTTCTTCTATTTCCTCAAGCAAATCCAATACTTTCATTTCACCCTCCAAAACACTCTGTGCTTATCATACAATTATACCATACTTTTCATATATTCGAAAACCTTGGACGGCACAAGCCCTTCTATATTGCCGCCAAGCACGAATACCTCTTTCACGATGCCCGAACTTATGAACGAATGGGCTGGGTTCGACATCAGGAAAATGGTTTCAACGCCTTCCCTGAACAGCTTCGCGTTCATCTGCGCAATTCGTATCTCGTACTCAAAATCCATGGCAGCCCTCAGCCCGCGGACAACTGCGCAAAAATTGTTTGCGTTCACATAGTCCGCCAAAAGGCCGCTATAGTGAATCACTTCAATGCTCTCAATGTCTTCCGATGCAAGCCTGAGCATCTCAACGCGCTGCTCAAGGCTGTACATTGGCCGCTTTTCGGCGTTCTCAAGCACCCCCACCACCAATGTGCCGCAAAGGTTCGCCGCCCTGCGCATCACATCAAGGTGGCCGTTGGTCACTGGGTCAAAAGTGCCTGCATACAATATCCTGTCTTCTGTCATTCCGCCTCTCCGATACTGCCGTAAATCAAAAGGTCGACGCAGGTGCCGCCGTAGCGCTTTTCACGCACTTTCACAAAAGCATCCGGCAGCCCGTATCCGCCCTTCTGGGCGTCCCGCTCAATCACGATGCCCGCACCAGCCTCCAGCACGCCGTGCACAGCAAGCGCTTTCAGTATTTGTGGATAATATTCGCACATCTCGTAAGGCGCGTCAATGAAAACAAGATTACATTTTTCTGTAATATTTGCGACAGCTATGTGCCAGTCGCCTTTTGTCACGACCGTACGACGCCCTTCCGCATGGCAGATATCCAGGTTTTTTTCCAACGCGGCCAACGAAGCGGATGCGTTGTCACAAAAATATACCCGTGCCGCGCCACGCGAAAGCGCTTCTATCCCGAGCGCGCCAGTGCCGGCAAACATATCAAGGCAGACGGCGTTTTCAAGCTCTGGCTGCACCATGCTGAAAATCGCTTCCTTGACGCGGTCTGCCGTCGGTCGCACATCCGCGCCTTTAGGCGCGACAAGCCTGCGTCCTTTGAAATCCCCTGCGATGACCCTCATGAACCCTTCCCTTCCCCTATCATTCGCCGCAGAGCCGCATGCTCTTCAAGCTCCAGCCCTGGGTCGCAGGCCAAAAGCGCCTTTGCATCCTCGCTTGCCTGCGCAAGTATCCCTATATGTTTCGCGGGGTCTGCAATCTTGAACTCTGGCAGCCCGTGTTGCCGGACGCCGAAAAGGTCGCCTGGCCCGCGCAAACTCAAGTCAAGCTCCGCTATGCGAAACCCGTCCTGCTCGGACGCAAGGGCCTCGCCGCGCTTTATGGAAAGTTCCGACTCCGAATCCGAGATGAGCACACAATACGATTTGTCCGCGCCGCGGCCGACGCGCCCGCGCAATTGGTGAAGCTGCGCAAGCCCGAAGCGTTCCGAGTTCTCGACGATCATCATTGTGGCGTTCGGTATATTTACGCCGACTTCGATAACTACCGTGCTGACAAGCATGTCTATATCTCCCGCCGCAAACTCGCGCATTATCCCGTCTTTATGCACTGTCTTCATCCGTCCGTGGAGCGCTTTTACGCATCTATGCGGAAACCGTGCGGCAAGCTCCTCCCCCAAGCCCAGGGCCGTCGCCATCGGGACGCCTGCATCGCCGTCGCAAGGGGGCTCATCGCCTACGCCAGGGGTCGCACCCTCGCCCTCTCCGCTCATGTCTCCCTCGTCCCCTATCATAGGTGCCACTACGTACACCTGCCGCCCCTTTTCCATCTCACGTTCCGCGAAATCGTACACCGCGTCCCGCTTCGCCGAGTTGACGAAACGCGTCGCGACGGCTTTTCTCCCCGGCGGCATCTCATCCAGCACAGACACGTCGAGGTCTGCGTAAAGCATCAGCGCCAGCGTCCTGGGTATAGGCGTGGCAGTCATGACCAGAGTGTCTGGCGCCGTGCCCTTTTTCTGCAGGCCTAGGCGCTGGCGCACACCGAAACGGTGCTGCTCGTCCGTCACCACAAGGCCTAGCCGCGAAAAAACCACATCCGGCTCAATAAGCGCATGCGTGCCTATCACGATGTCTATGCTGCCACTTTTAAGGGCTTCCCTGACCTCTCGTTTTTCCGCCGCCGAAAGGCCTGACGTAAGCAATGCCGTGCGGGCGTTTGTTCCTTTGAACATAAGCGCGAACTCCCCTGCATGCTGTGACGCAAGTATCTCCGTAGGCGCCATCACTGCAGTCTGATAGCCGCTCTTTGCAGCAAACAGCGCCGCAGCGGCGGCGACCGCCGTCTTGCCTGAGCCGACATCGCCTTGCAGCAGCCTATTCATCGGCGACACGCTCGCCATATCGGCGCGTATCTCGCTTATGGCCCGGCTCTGAGCGCCCGTAAGCTCGTATGGGAAAAGCGAAGCCGCATCGCTCTCCACGACTCCCTCCGCACAGATACGCCCCCCTGTCTCCTCTGATGCCGCAAGGCCACGAGCGTAAAGCAGGCGCATCTGAAGCAAAAACAGCTCTTCATAGACCAAACGATAGCGGGCGGCGTTAAGCCCATGCTCATCTTCCGGAAAGTGTATGTTCGCAAGCGAGTAGGATGCCGGGGCAAGCCGACGCTCCCTTGTCAGCCCTGACGGCAATGCATCATCCACCAAAGCCGCAGCAGGCAACGCGGCACGAACAAGGCTGCGTAGATATTTCTGCGTAATCCCTGCCGTAAGCGGGTAGACAGGCACAATCCCCTTGCCGGACTGCCCATCCTCTCGCCCCTCGTCCTCGTTCGTGATTTCCTCAAAGTCAGGATGTGTCATGGTGGCTCCGGCAAGGTCTCGGCGAGGCGTACCATAGACCCAATACTCCCCTCCCTCGCTAAATGCCCGCGACAGCCATCGAGCGTTGAAAAAGAGCAGGACAAGCTCGCCGCTCTCATCGAAACAATGCACCTTCATAGGTATTCTGGGCGCTCCTTTGCCATGCACAAACGATGGCGGCGCAGAAATCTTTCTCACGTGCACACGCGCAAGAGCCGCCTCGCCGTCTTTGAGCGCCCCCACCGGCACAGGGCGCCGCCTATCTTCATAACGCCTAGGAAAATGCCATAGCAGATCTTCTATGGCATTAATATCAATTTTTGCCAATATCTCCGCACGTGCCTTGCCGACACCGTGCAATGCTGTGACCGGATCGCCCGGCGAAAAAGGTGCCCCGCTCTCACTCATCCTCGACGATTTCGCATTGCTTGCCATCATCGACAAAGACAACGTGCCTCTTGGAGAGCTTCTCTGCAAGCGTCCCGACAAACACCATGGTCACAAGCCCCACCTCTATACCTGTCTGCAAGGGAAATTCCTCACGAAGCCTATCGGCAAGCGTCTTGGCCGACTTGCGCATGCTCGTGCCAAACTGCACTATAAGATACAATTTTATATCTAGTCTGCCCTCACGCATACGTGCACGAGCAAAGCCTTTTTCGCTTTCCGCACGCACCGCTGGGCTATGCTTCATGCGCCCCCTACGGTCACTGACTATAATGTGCCCCTCAAAAGTGCCTACCACGTGTGCGCTGACGCTTTCAACAACGCCGCGCCCTATACGGATATTGCCGCTTTCATTCGTTTCATGGTTGACCATTATTACCCTCCAGGGTCGCCTCCAGGCCCGACATCGCCGCCGCCAGGATCGTCGCCGCCGCCTGGGTCGTCGCCGCCACCGGGATCATCGCCTCCGCCGGGATCATCGCCCCCACCGGGATCGTCACCGCCACCTGGATCGTCGCCGCCGCCTGGATCGTCGCCGCCGCCTGGATCGTCGCCGCCGCCTGGATCGTCACCGCCGCCGCCGCCACCGCCGCCGCCTGGATCAGGCCTAGGCCTGCTGGGTTCGTCCTGAGCGACGGACGGCCCCGGCGGAGGGGCGGGCGCTGGATCTATCGGGTATTTTATATGGTCGTCATTATGCAGCGGACAGTACCAGACAGGCACATCCACCTCCGCCATCGGAGCGTCGTCATCGCCTGTCGTTTCACCAATCCACCCATTGAGCGGCCTTGTGACCCGGCGCTCTGTATCTATACATAGCGGAGTCGCAAGATAGTTCGACTCCAGGCATATCAAGTCGCCGTATCTCAGGTGGTCCGGCTTCGTGCCTATAACGAAGTAGTCGGTTATGCCGTCCACCGAGCTCCTTTCGACGTTGGTCGGCATAGGCATAAACTCGCCGGGGTCTTCCTCGTCCTCGTAAATGCGCCCGAGCATCTTGCTGAACACCGCCGACGCCGCCACAGAACCCTGCGACATCTCTATTGCGGTGTCGATGCCGAGCCACACCGCCGCCGTGTACTTAGGAGTGCTGCCGACAAACCATGCATCGAAGTTTTCGGATGACGTGCCCGTCTTGCCTGCCACCGGCACGCCGCGGACGCCCGCCCGCGAAGATATGCCGCTCGTTATCGTTGTCCTGAGCATATCGTTCATAATGAACGCGGCACCTGGATCCATCACCTGGGTTTCCCTCGGCGTCCCGTCAAGCAGGACATCCCCGTTCTTGTAAAGCACCCTTGTATATCCGATCGGGTCTACGCGGACTCCGCCATTGGCGAACACGCCGTATGCCGTTGCGTTCTCGATAGGCCTCAGCCCCACGGTCATGCCCCCAAGGGCAAGCGCCGACGGGTTGAGGTCGTTCACCGTGCCCGTTTCAACCACCGTGGTAATGCCCAGTTCCTTCAGGAAATCGACCCCTCGCTTATTGCCGACCGCAAGCTGGGCGCGCACTGCGCATACGTTGCCAGACTGCTCTATGGCTCTGCGCATGGTCTGCGGGCCCCTATAGCCGCCGTACCAGTTTCTCGGCCATACGCGGCCCTCGTATTCCATCTCTTTATCGTCGATTATGGATGCCGATGTCCAGAACTCCCCGAAGGAAACCTCCGTCGATTCGACCGGTATCCCGTCGGCAGACTGCTGGAGCGCGGCGCCGTAAGTAGCGAGCGGCTTCATGGTCGAGCCAGGCTGCCTAGGCGCCAATGCCCTATTGAACTGCATGGACCCTTCAATCTCGCGGCCGCCCACCATGCCCTTTACCTGCCCCGTGTTATGCTCTATTATCACGGTTGCGCCCTGCGGCTGAATTACAGGCTGGTCGAGCGTAAAATAGTCCGGCCCTATCCAATACTCGCCCGCCGTGCCGTTCTCCCTTACCTCGCCTTCCGGAAAAGGCGAAAACGTGAAAACATTGTGCTCGCTTCCAAAAAACTCCGCCGACAGGATCAAATGCCCTTCCTCGTCCATCGCCTTGTAGTCGTTGGGTATATGCACCACGCCGCCCTTCACAATATAAAAACTGCCCGGCGGCCTTGTGAAGAAGTCCTTGATCTCGACCGAGATTTCCTCCCCCCAGCTCCCGCTAGTCATATATATGCCAAGCCGCTTCTCAGGGCCGGCAAAAATCCTCATTCCGCCGTCCGGCAGAATCTCAAAATCGTCGTCGTTAAGGTAAAACCACGGTTCGCCGATGCCGGCCATATCCTCCTTGGTGGGCACCGCTTCCGGCCTACCCTCGTCACCAGGCTGGGCTTGTCCAGCTTCGGGGTCGCTGCGGTCAATAAACATATTTTCATAGCTGAACAGTATTATGTCCTGGCTTTCGCTCCGCGCGTTGCCCTGCCTGTCATACCTTAGAAAAGCGACCGGGTAATTGGCGGGGTCCTCAAACTCCTCAGTGGCTATATCCTGGATGCGATGGTTGAATGTGCTGTGTATCTCAAGGCCGCCGGTGTAAATCAATTGGCGAGCCACCTCGCTGTCCGGGAAATCGTTTGGATAATTTATGACCAGGTCGTCCGCGACGTTGTTGATAAGCCAGGTTACGAAGAACGATGAATTGTCGAAGCTCTGGAGCGGCTGCGGGCGCAGATAGCGACGTATATCGTCGTTGAGCGCGTACCTGTACTGCGTTTCCGTGATATAGCCCTGATCGTACATTAAATCAAGGACCAACCGAATACGCGGCACGGCGCTTTCGTTGTACATAAAGACATACTCGTTGGTGACGAGCAATATGTCGGGGTCGTTCGGGTCGACAAAGCCCGGAGGCACCGTGCTTATCATTGAATACCTTGTGGGCGACTGCGGAAGCGCGGCCAACGCCGCACATTCGAGCAGGGTCAGCTCGGACAGGTCCTTGTCGTAATAAAGCCGGGCCGCTGCCGCCACGCCGTAGCTGTGGTTGCCGAGCGCCACCATATTCAGGTAGTGCGTAAGTATTTCCTCTTTTGTAAGGTTTTGCTCAAGCTCGCGGGCATAAAACGCCTCTTTGATCTTGCGTTCAAAATCGCGGTCTGAGCGGGTCTCCGCCAGCCAGATGTTCCGGGCAAGCTGCTGTGAAATCGTGCTGGTCCCGACAATCTCGCTGGTGACGCCAGTTTGCCATTCGAGTATCGCTCCCACAATGCGTATGACATTGAAGCCTTTGTGCTCCCAAAAAGTCCTGTCCTCTATCGCGACTATGGCGTTGATAAGGTCTTGGGGAATTTCCTCGTACGTCACCAACTCCCGCCGTGCGTCCGAAATGAAGACATCCTGCATTTCCTTGCCTTCATCGTCGTAGATCGTGCTCATTACCTTAAGGCTCGCCTCGATGCCCTCAAGGTCGTGCCTTGGAAGGTCGTCAAGGATGCCATATAGGTAATTGGCGCCGTATCCGATGCCTGCGAACAACAGAACCGCCACCAATATGAAAAAGCATCGCACAATATTTCCGGCTATGCCGATCTTTTTTTTCTTCTTCCTGCGTCTGCGTCGTGATGGAGGAGGCCTTTTCTGCGGGTCACGTGGCGCCACGACCACTTTTCGCTCCGGCTCCGGCTCTGGCTCCGCTGTTTCGGGTTCGGACGCTTCCTCGGCTTCGGGTGTTTCCTCTATTCCGAGCGCTTCTTCGGCTTCAGGCTCTTCATCTGCCTCGAACGTTTCTTCTGCTTCGGGCGTCTCCTCTATTTCGAGCGCTTCTTCGGCTTCAGGCTCTTCATCTGCCTCGAACACTCCCTCGACTTCGGGCGCTTCCTCGGCTCCTGCCTCCGGCTTTCCCTGCATCCGCGCAAACAGCGCCGCAATCCCGCCGCCTATCCGGCGAAGCCCTCTTTGAATCAATCCTTTTATATCCGAAAATGCAGACCCTTCATCCAGTGCCTCGTCTAGAGAGGCTTTTGCCTCATCTATCTCAGGGGCTTCCTCCGTCGCCTGCGATGCGGCTTCCTCGCCCTCTGGCTTTATGGCTTCCTCTGCAGCCCCTTTGGATATCAGCCACTCCATAAGCTCTCTGCGGCGCCTTTGAATCGGGCTTTCCTGCGGCGCCACGGCCTCGGGTTCAGGGGCGGCGGTTTTTTCCTCGGCAATATCTTCAGTGACTTCGGCCGCTTCCTCGTCCGCCGGCTCCGAAAGCGTTGCGGCAATCCACGCATCCACATCCGTCGCTTCCTCGATGGCTTCTTCGGTCATTTCTACGGGGGCGTCCGCCACGTCATCGGCGGCTTCTACCGCTTCCTCTGCAATATCTGCAGTGGCGTCCGCTTCCGGCTCCCGTACGAACCGTGCGGCCAACCACCCCTTTAGCCCCTTAATCACTCCCGATGGCGGCTCAGCCGCTTTCGCCTCTATATCAGCCTCTGTTGCCGCCGGCTCCGAAAGGGTCGCGGCAATCCACGCATCCACATCCGTCGGCCCCGCATCCCCCTCGGCAATATCCACATCCGTTGCTTCCAGACGCTCCGCCTCTAACCGCTCGGCCGCTAACCGCTCGGCTTCCGCCTTCTCTGCGGCTATACGTTCAGCTTCCAGTCGCTCGGCCTCTATACGTTCGGCTTCCAGCCGCTCCGCCTCTAACCGTTCCGCTTCCAGACGCTCCGCCTCTAACCGTTCAGCTTCCAGACGCTCGGCTTCCGCCTTCTCTGCGGCAATACGTTCCGCTTCCAGACGCTCAGCCTCTATACGCTCGGCCTCTAACCGCTCGGCTTCCGCCTTCTCTGCGGCTATACGTTCAGCTTCCAGTCGCTCAGCCTCTATACGTTCGGCTTCCAGACGCTCAGCTTCCGCTTTCTCTGCGGCTATACGTTCGGATTCCAGACGCTCGGCTTCCAGACGCTCGGCTTCCACCTTCTCTGCGGCAATGCGCTCAGCTTCCAGTCGCTCGGCCTCTATACGTTCAGCTTCCCGACGCTCCGCCTCTAACCGCTCGGCCTCTATACGCTCAGCTTCCAGTCGCTCCGCCTCAAGACGTTCCGCTTCCAGACGCTCGGCCTCTAACCGCTCGGCTTCCGCCTTCTCTGCGGCTATACGTTCAGCTTCCAGACGCTCGGCTTCCGCCTTCTCTGCGGCTATACGTTCCGCTTCCCGACGCTCCGCCTCTAACCGTTCCGCTTCCAGACGCTCCGCCTCTAACCGTTCGGCTTCCAGGCGCTCGGCTTCTAGCCGCTCCGCCTCTAACCGTTCGGCTTCCAGACGTTCCGCCTCTAACCGTTCAGCTTCTGCTTTCTCTGCGGCTATACGCTCAGCTTCCAGACGTTCCGCCTCAAGACGTTCCGCTTCCAGACGCTCGGCCTCCGCCTTCTCTGCGGCTATACGTTCAGCTTCCAGTCGCTCCGCCTCTAACCGTTCCGCTTCCCGACGCTCGGCCTCTAACCGCTCGGCTTCCCGACGTGCTGCTTCTGCTTTCTCTGCAGCAATACGCTCCGCCGCCGCCCGCTCCGCCGCCAGCCTTTCGGCCTCGTCTGAAATCTTTTCAAGCTCCGCCACCATCTTTGGTGAAAGCATGTCGTCTAAATCAAAAATGCGCGGAAGCTCCGCAGAGCCGAGCTCTGGCATAACGATGTCAATATCGGCCGGAGTTGCCGGCTTGCTGAACTCCTTATTCTTTTTCAAGTCGCCCTTGCTCAAGCTCTCCCGTCTCCCCGGTTGTCGCTCACCTACTCGTCGCCCCACGCCTTGCCAAGCGAGCTGACCGACGCGCCGCACGGATCCACAACCGTCGCGCCGCCATCAACCAATAGGTTCTGCCCCGTTATATAGCTCGACTCGTCGCTGGCGAAGAACACCGCCGCCGGCGCCATTTCCTCCGGTTCCGCCGCGCGCTTTATGGGAATGAAACGCGTAAGCAGGCCAAGTGCCCCGTAGATATCCGTATCCTGAGCCTTTGCGAGCCCCGCCATGCCTGTCTTGAGCATGTCGGTGGCCGTCGCCCCTGGGCTGATTATATTGATGCGTATGCCCTTGTCGCCATAGTCGAGCGCCACCGCGTTCGTGAATCCCACCATGCCCGCCTTCGTCGTGCTGTACGCAGGCATCGCCGGAATCGCACGCACGCCCGCAAGCGACGCCACATTGATAATGGAGCCGCCGCCCGCCTCGATCATCTTAGGAATCGCAAAGCGCGTCATGTAGAACATACCGTTTATGTTTGTGTTGATTATGTCGTGCCATTGCTGTATGGGAATGTCCACAACAGTGCCGGGCGGGTCTATCCCCGCATTGTTCACAAGCACATTGAGCTTGCCGAACTTCGCGCAGACCGCCTCCACCATCGCCTCGGCGTCCTCAATCTTGGTGATGTCCCCTGCGAAGCATGTGATGCTGTCCGCCGGAAGCCCCGCCGCAAATTCCTCAAGCTTTTCCTTGCGACGCCCCGTTATAAGGACTTTTGCCCCCTCAGCGATATACGCCTTTGCGATAGCTGCGCCGATGCCGCCGCCGCCGCCCGTGACTATTGCAACTTTTCCATTCAATCTTCCCATTGTTATGTCCTCCCTATATTATCTATTATTGTAAAAATATCCTAGGTTCGCGCTCTCTGCGACCCTTATTCGTCCGTGCCGCCCATATTCTCGTTCCACAGATCGTTCCACTCGCGACCCGCAAGAAATACGTTTCCGTTCATTTCATTGCTGCGTTTCAGCACCGCGTCAAACGCATGGTTGTCCATGTCGTAGTAGAACGCCTTTGCGGCGATGTCGCCCGGCACGCCGTCCTTGATCGACTGTCTGCCTGTGTTGAGCGCCTCGATGGTTCTCTTCACATAGTCCCGCGTAAAGTCGAGCCCGCGCTCGTCGAAGCCCAGCCCGAACATCGTATGCCCCGGAATGATGACCTCGGCGCCCAAAGCGCGAATCTTCTCAAGGTCCTCAATCCAATGCTCGCGCCCCTTGTCCGTGATTTCGCAGGTGAACGGATGCGCCATATTGAACACCACGTCGCTGCAGGCCACGGTCTTTATGGACGGAATCCACATCACCGTATTGTATTTCAGATCGCCCCATATTTTCGGGATGATGTCGATCTCGAACCCGTCAAGGTCGAGGACGCCCTTGGTGTACGGAACGACAGGGATGGGCTTGCTTGGGCAGTTCATGATCCCTATCTCTGCCTGCCAGTGGTCGAGCTTGGGCAGGAACTGGTCCTTGATGACCTCGATATCTTCCTCATAGGCATAGACCGGCGTGCCCGGAAAAGCCGCCAAAAAGACCTCTGTGCCGAAATAATGGTCTGGATGGCCGTGCGATATGAACAGCGCCTTGGGCTTCTTGCCGTGCTCAAGTATCTCCGCCACGACACGGTGCGCATTCGAGAGGTTGAACTGCATATCCCAGACTATGCACTCCTCCTTGCCCATCACCACAACAGAAACGACACGGAACCCGTCGTCGTTGGACACATAGCTCAATGTCCAAAGCTTGTCCGGCCCGTGCCAGTTCTCCCGTATCTCCATTCTCTCCCTGGTTTTCTGAATTGCCATTTACACTCTCCTCTCATCGCAGATAGCGTACAAACACACATGCCCGGCAACGCCTGGCCGCACATGTTACTATTCTATTACAGCATTGGTTTTTTATCAACGAAATATTGACATTTTTCACGAAATTGGACGAAATGAACGGCGGGGCAAGGCTGGCCGCCGCCATTGCGGTCACTCCGGCAATTTCGGCGTGACGTAAAGCGTCTTGTTGTTCGTGAAGATGACATACCCTGGGCGAGCCCCTGAAGGCTTTTTGACGTTGCGCACTAGGGTGTAGTCGACCGGAACCCCCTCGGAGCCGCGGCCTTTGCTATGCCAAGCCGCTATCTCGGCCGCCATGCGCAAGTCCGCGCCGCCGTCCGCAGGAGCGGTTGCGCCCGCGCTCCCGTCTGCTGGCTTATATATCGCATGCGACCCTGGTATATCCTTCGTATGCAGCCATATATCGGTCTTTGCCGCCATGCGCATGGTCAGCTCGTCGTTTTCCGCGTTGTTGCGGCCCACAAGCACCCGCGCGCCCGACGGAAGCGCATACTCGTGCGGCGCGAACACGCCCCCGTGCATCCTCTTGCCTCCACGCTTGTTGCCAGATGGGGCGCCCTTCCGCTGCCCGCCCTTCCTCAGCCGTATATATCCTGCGGTCGACAGCTCCGCGCGAAGCGCCTCAAGCTCCTCAAGGCTCCCTGCCTCGTCCACGAAATACATTGCGCCCTCTATATAGCCTATCGCCGCCCCCGTTTCCTCAAGCTGTTTCGCCTTGACGACCGCAGCGGTCTTTGCCTTGCCGTAGAGCTTGTAGTACCGCTGGGCGTTCCCTGCAGGCGTCAGGCGGGGGTCTAAGTCGATAGTCCTTACCGCCCCGTCCTTGGTGTAGTCTTCCAACGCAACCCTTGCCGCCCCCTTCTCGATGCGCCAGATATTTGCCGTGACAAGGTCGCCCGTTTCGCGCAGGGTTTCCGCGCGCGCCGCCTCCGCGAGCTCCTCCGACAGCCTCTGCTTTTTAAGGTATAGCTTGTCTAGGCGAGCTTTCAGGCCGCTCCTTATCTCGTTCGCCTTCATGGGCACCCGGCCTTGTGCCTCACGGCTCTCATACCAAGCCTCAAGCATATCGCTGACCGCGCTTTCGCCACAAAACCCTTGCGCCTCGAACCCATCATAGACACATAGCCGAAATACGTGGAAATCGACGGTCTTCCCTTCCTTTGAGAATATCGCCGGCGAGTATGCGCCCTCTGCCGCAAGCCCATCGAAATAACCAATCCCCTTGCCTGTCAGGTCTGCGTTCTTCGTCTCCTCTTCCATGATGGGCGAGATGCCCTTGCCCGGCGGAGGCGGCATATACTCCATGCCAGGCAAGGTCTGGCGCACCCGGCTCATATCGCCCGTTACGCGCTTGATGGCGTCAACGATCCGCGTGCCATCTAGAAAGATGATGTTGCTGTGCTTTCCCATCAGCTCGAAAACCAATGTGCGCCTCTCGCGAAGCCCAAGCTCGCTTGATGTCATGAAGTCAATATGCAGTATTCGCTCCCTCGGAACCTGCTCTATCCTGTCTATCCATGCACCCACAAGGTATTTGCGGAGCAGCATGCAAAACGCAGGCGGGTTGCCCGGGCCAGCCTCCCGCCGTTCCGCCAGATAGACAAGCGGTCGGCTCGCGCTTGCGGAAATCAACAGGTTGTAGCGTCCTGGCGGGCGTCCGTCCCGAGGCGGGCGATGTACACAAAGCACTATCTCCTCACGTTCAGGCTGATATACACGCTCCACACGCCCCCCTAGGAGGAGGCTGTTCAATTCACGGCTCAACGCGCCCACTACGTAGTTGTCAAAGGCCATTATCCCTCCGTCTGTACACCCATAAAATTAATCCTTGCATATTCGCTCCCACTATGGTACATTCTTCCTCGTGAGTTTGCAAGGAACCGACCCCTCGGGGCGTTTTGTACGAATAGGAAAGAGAGGGACTGTCATGTCAAGAAAATGCGTAGTATGCGGCAAAGGCCAAGCGAGCGGCAACAATGTATCGCACTCAAACCGCCACACGCGGCGCAAGTGGAACGCCAATATCCAGCCCGTCAAAGTCAATGAGGGCGGCAACATGAAGCGCATCAAGGTATGCACGAAGTGCCTGCGTGCAGGGAAAGTCACCAAGGCCATATAAAAGGGGCGCCTAGCGGCGTGCCGAATTGTATTTGAAGGAAGACCGCCTCCACACACCGAGGCGGTTTTTATTTGGCGGTTTCTTAACGTAGCTTATCCAGCATACCCGTAAAGTACGCCGGAAGCGTGCTCTCAAACCTCATATGCTCGCCTGTGCGCGGGTGGGCGAACCCGAGGACGGCCGCGTGCAGATACTGCCCCTCGCCGGCGGAGAACCCCCGTGCCGGCCCGTACAGATCGTCGCCCAGCACCGGCCGCCCTATCGCCGCCATATGCACGCGTATCTGGTGCGTGCGCCCCGTCTCCAGCTCCAGCTCAAGCAGCGTATGCGCCCCCATGCGCCCCGTAAGCCGCTCTGCCACGCGCCAATGCGTCACCGCCCTCTTCCCGCCCGGCAGCACAGCCTGCCTCTGCCGGTTCTTAGGGTCGCGCCCGATAGCCATATCCACCAAGCCCTCATCCTCGCGGAGCCCGCCTAGCACGATAGCCTTATACCGCCGCTCGATGGTATGGGCTGCAAATTGTTCTGCCAGCGCCATATGCGTCTCATCGTTCTTCGCCACCACCAGCAGCCCGCTCGTATTCTTGTCGATACGGTGCACAATGCCTGGCCTTATCCCCCCGTTCACCCCCGACAACCCGTACCGACCCATCAGCGCATTCACAAGCGTCCCCGTGACATTGCCCTTCGCCGGATGCACCACCATCCCCCGTGCCTTGTCGACCACAAGCACGTCCTCGTCCTCATAAACAACGTCGATTTCAATGTCCTCGGGCATAGCGGTAAGGGATATACGTTCGTTTACCGTAATACGTATTATGTCCCCAGCTTTCACCTTCGTGCTATTCCCAAAGTTTTCAGGCCGAACCCCGCCCTTTTCGATTATGCCCTGTATGCGGCTACGACTCAGGTCGGGAAAGCGCTCCGCAAGCACGGCATCCAGCCTCTTCCCCGCGTCCTCGTCGCCAAAGACGACTTCCCGCTCCTCGTACTCATCGGTGTCTATGTAGAGAATGTCCTCATTCATCGGACAATGCCCCGTCTGGCCTCTCCGAATGCTTCGCGTAATGCTTCAGCACATACACCCCCAGCAATATGCACCCCCCCACTATGCACATATCCGCAAAGTTCCACACAGGAAATGACCCGACGGATACAAAGTCCACCACATGTCCATACATAATGCGATCGATAAGGTTCCCTGCGCCGCCGGCCACCACCCAACACAGCCCCGTCTGCAGCACAGGATGGCGCAGCCTGCGGTATGTCACTATGCAGGCAACCGCAACCGCGGCAAACAGCACGCTCTGCACGATAATCAGCGCTTCCGTATGCCCGCTGAACAAGCTGAACGAAACCCCTGTGTTTATCGTGTATCGTATCGAAACAAAGGCATCCTGCGAAGGAAGCGCATCGCCTATTTCCATATTTGCCATCACAAGATTCTTGGTAAAGCGGTCAAACCACAGAAAGACCGCGAACATAATGCAATAGGCGATGTAAACAGGCTTGTTCTTCACTGATGTCTCGGCGACTTGAAAGTCTTGTCAGGATCCACCGCAATAAGCGGGTTCGTAGCGCCCCTCGCAGCTTTATTGATCGTCTCTCGCACTCCTGCGGCACCCCCCATAGCGCCGCCTGCGGAAACCACGGCGGTCGGGTCGTCGCCAAGCAGCACGCTCGCCGAGAAGCTGTCGAAACGATCCATCTCTGTCTCGAGCAAGTTCCGGAAGCGAGCGCTGAAAAGTTCCCAACGCCTCGAAAGCGCCACCGCTTCTTCCGTCATATGCTCCACAGCCTCACGTGCCTCGCGTTTGATACGTTCTGCGTCCAGCTCCGCGTTCTTCAGCACTATCTCCGCCCGCTTTTCCGCACTGGCGCTTATATCCGTCATAAGGGTTTTGGCAGCCTCAAGCGTGCTAAGAATAGCCGTATCAGACCCTCTGTGGCGCTCGTTCTCCTGAGCAAGCTCCCTTGTCTTCTCTTTTAGCGCCGCGTTTTCACGCATAAGCGTGTCAAGATCGGTCGCAATCAAGTCGAGGAACTGATCTACTTCTTCCTCTCTATACCCTCGGACGCCCCGCGTAAAATCTTTTCTATGAATTGCAGCCGGCGTAATCATAATCCACCTCTAAAATCAGCTTAGCTCCGCCAAGGATCCCCCTTTTCTTCCCCGTACTTAAAGCTAGGCTCGTCCGCATTCTGCACACTGACATTTTCCGGCAGAAAAACGAAGATATTTTGCGCGATTTTCTGAACATTGCCGCTAAGCGCATATGTCGCGCCGGAAAGAAAGTCGAACACCTTCCGTGCCGTGTCGTTCTCAATGCTCTCAAGATTGATGATGACGGGCGTGCGGTTCTTAAGGCTGTCCACCAGTGTCGGGCATTCATCGAAGGCCTTGGGTTCGATAACGCGGATCTTGAACTGCTCGGTAAGGCGCCTTACCGTTTCGTTGCCTCTGAAACGCACTACATTCTCCCTTTCGCGTTCACGCCTGTCGTGCGCCAAAGGCGGAGGAAGAGGCTCGCGCTCGCGTCTTGCGGGAAAAGGCTCTAGGCTTTCGGAGAGACCGTATGGCGGCTTGCGCTCAGGTGCCGCGTACGGTCGACGCGACTCGGGCTCCTCGTCAAAATCGTCCTCTTCAAACTCATCGTATTCGTCCTCGGCGCGAACCAATTCACCCAGCTTCTTAAACAAACTCATTTCACACCCTCCGTTTCATTAGCTCTATTCAACCTTTGCGCAGCCCGAAAATCGCCGTGCCTACACGTACCATTGTCGCCCCTTCTTCGATGGCGACCTCATAATCATGCGTCATGCCCATCGACAAGTGTTCAAATCCTGCCTCCAAGCCTCCGCGCTCTTTTGCAAGAGCATCGAACGTCAGCTTCGCGTCACGGAAGTACCCCCGCACATCCTCGGGGTCATCCGCCATAGGAACGACCGCCATAAGTCCTCTAATCCTGACATAGGGCAGGCAGCCCGCAATCTCGCCGACAAGCGCCCTGCAATCAGAAATCGAGACCCCCGACTTTTGCGCCTCACCGCCCATATTGAGCTGTATCAGCACATCAGTCGGCACACCAGCCTTGGCGCCTCTCGCGTTGAACTCCTCCGCCAGCCTGAAACTGTCGACAGAATGGACAAGAGCCACCTTTCCTGTGAGGTATTTTACCTTGTTTCTTTGCAAATGTCCAATTAAATTCCACATTATGTTGGGTTTTTTCGCTGACTTGTCTGCTATATCTTGCACTTTATCATATTTTTCCAAAAACTCCTGGACACGGTTTTCCCCCAAGCTGCATTCCCCCGCCTCAATCACTTCCCTGATCTCCTCCACCGTCCGCGTCTTTGTCACGCAGACAAGCGTCACATCGTCCGCCGTCCGCCCCGACCGCTCCGCTGCGGCTGCGATACGTCCCCTTACCTCGGCAATGTTTTCGCCTACGCTGCCCACTCAAAACCCCTGTGCCGCCGGATTGCTCATTATCTCATCATAATACTTGATGGTGGCTACACGCGTTCCGTCGTCTTCTTCAAAACTCCCCTCAGCGATAAGATAGTGGTTCCCTGTCTCCCTGACCACCTTCACAGGCATCCACTTGAAAGTGCCGCTCTGCTGCTTCACGTAAACGCCTGTCTGGCCAGACCTAAGCTTCACGGAATGCTTCTCGATCACAGCCCCGCTTACCTCGGAAAACACCACTGAGATGTCTCTTAGCCTGTATCTGTCTAGATATCTGTAGTACATGTCCGATTTGAGAACGATAAACAGGTCACGGCCTCGCGGCTCCGCCACCTCGACATTTGCCCGCACCCTTGTGGTTCCGAGATCCAGCGAAACCCTCCGCCCTATGCTGTATCTGTCAAGCACGGTCTTGTCGGCGTTTTCGAACCAGAACGCGACGCGCCAGAGGTTGTTGTTCGTGATGCGGTAAACGGGTTCGCCCGCCCGCACCCACTCGCGGGTCAGGTCTACAGCCTCGCCCGGCGCTTCGTCAAAGACGCTCTTTGGCAGCGACATTATGTTATCCGGGGTCACTTTATGCTCCCAGCCATCGCCGTAATAGCTTACGATGGCCGTCCTCGGTGTCACGCCTCCCTCGCTGGCCGCAGCCCCGCCTGCGGAGTCCTCGAGCATGCTTTCAAAAGTGGCAGGCCTTGCCACGGTCTCTGCGAAGATCGCTTCGAACAAGCCCCCGTCCGGATACTCGTCCATGCCCTCGCCCTCCGCCTCAATCGACTCCGTGTCCGACGTGATGACGACAGCCTCCACGTCCAGCGGCTCCGGGGCCGGCTCGATATATATAACTTGCGTGCCGGCACGCACCTTCGTGCCTGCCTTGACCATATATTCCGGAATGCCAGAGTAAGTGGCCGTATACAGAACCTCGTCACGCACAAAAATCGCCTTGACCTCGTCGGCAATCGGCAATTGTCCATGCTGGATTGTTTCTGTCCTTATCCCGATGCCTTCAATTCGGGGCGCCGCATAAATAATCCCATACAACCCCGTCACGATGATGGCAAATATAATGATGCCGATAATGATTCCTGCTCGCTTTGTCTCAGCCATAGAGCGAGTTTAGGGGAATTATGTCACCCTTTCAATATCACAGGCTGATTTGTAGAGTAACGGTAACGCCCATGTAACAAGAATAACAAAGAGCAGTCAGACCAGCCAGCCGTTTGGCGGAACAATGGTTATTTGGCCTGTTTCTACGCTGGCTTCACGCACAAACACGTCGATGAACGGCAACAAACGAATCCCATTGTCTGTTTCGATTTCGAGTATATCGTGTGCAGGGTTTCGAATCACATTCACCACCCTGCCTATAACGTCGCCACCGTTCCCATGGGATGCCGTGCCTTCATCTGATAGCCTCACTTCAATGCCTATGAGCTCTGAAACGAAAAAAGCCCCTTTCTCCCTTGGCCTCGACTCTTCCTTGTCAGCATAGACTTCCATGCCGATAAGCGCTTCGGCCGCGTCTCGGTCGTCTATGCCCTCAAGCTTCAGGATGGGCGTACGCCTTTGCATACGCAATCCGTCAACCTGCATAGCCTTGAAAAGGCTTTCAGCCTCCGCATCGTGCAGAAAAATGAAAGACAGGCGCCCTAAGGCCTCTTCGTCGCCAGAATCATGATACAGCTTTACCTCGCCGCGAAGTCCCTGCGCGCCCGATATCTTTCCAATTTTGATTTTCTCCACTTTATTCGACGATTTCTACGCCGATGTCCTTGTTTTCCTTGGCCGCCGCAGCTTTCACCACAGCCCGGATGGCCTTGGCGATACGCCCCTGCTTGCCTATGACCTTTCCCATATCTGAAGCTGCGACTTTAAGCTCGACGAAGGGCTCTCCGTCTTTCTCAATTGTCGATACCCTCACCTCATCGGGATTGTCAACGAGCGACAGCGCGATCGATCTTACGAGTTCTTCCATGTCAAACTCTCCTTATTAAATGTCCCGCGCAAGGCTACTCAAGCACGCCGGCCCTTTTGAGCAACGATTTGACGGTTTCTGTGGGCTGGGCGCCGTTCTTGATCCACTCAAGCGCCTTGTCGCCATCCACCTTGATTTCGCTTGGGCTCTTCAACGGATCATAGGTTCCAATCTCCTCGATGAACCTGCCGTCTCTCGGGCTGCGCGAATCCGCAACGATGATCCTGTAAAAAGGTTTCTTCTTTGCGCCCATTCTTCTCAATCTGATTTTTACTGCCATACTTTGCTTTCCTCCTAAAAACAACAACTAAAACATTCCACCAGGGAGACGCATACGCCCCCCTGGCTTCATGAACGATTTCATCATCTTGCGTGCCTCCTCATAGCGCTTTACGAGCGAATTGACCTGCGAGACCGGCTGCCCCGACCCTGCGGCTATGCGCTTGCGTCTGCTCGCGTTCAGTATCGCTGGGTCTTTGCGCTCCGCCTTCGTCATCGAGCGCATCACGGCCTCCATGCGGACAAACTCACGTTCGCCCTCGGCCACTTGGTCGTCCGAGAGCTTGCCCCTGCCCATGCCTGGTATCATGCCCGCTACTTGCGCAATGCCGCCCATTTTCTTGATCTGCGCCATCTGGCCAAGAAAATCCTCTAAAGTGAATTCCATCTTCTTCAGCTTGCGCTCTAGCTCTATAGCCTTTTCTTCTTCGTAATCGTCCTCAAGCTTCTCTATCAGCGATACCACATCGCCCATGCCTAGGATGCGCGAAGCCATGCGTTCCGGGTGGAAAGGCTCAAGCGCGTCAAGCTTTTCGCCCACCCCGATAAATTTTATGGGCTTGCCCGTTACGCTCTTCGTGGATAACGCCGCGCCGCCACGCGAGTCGCCGTCGAGCTTCGTCATTATCACGCCGTCTACGCCAAGCGCCTCGTTGAACCCTTCCGCGCTGCTGACCGCATCCTGGCCCATAAGCGAGTCCACCACCAAAAGTATCTCGTGTGGCCTTATGGCTTTTTTCAGCCCACGCAGCTCGTCCATAAGATCCTCGTCTATCTGGAGCCGGCCTGCCGTGTCCACTATCAGCACGTCCTTGCCAAGTCTACGAGCCTCTTTTATTGCCCTCTCCGCGATATTCACGGGGTCTTTGCTCTCGCGATCCGCAAACACCGGCACCTGTGCCCCTTCCCCCACGATCTCAAGCTGGTCTATGGCGGCAGGTCTGTAGATGTCGCAGGCGCAGAGCATCGGGTTTTTCCCGTTCTTCTTGAGGTAGGTCGCAAGCTTCCCGCACGTCGTCGTCTTGCCCGTGCCCTGCAGGCCTGCCATCATAAGTATCGTGAACCCGCCTGGGCTGTAAGTGAGCTTGCTGTTCGTGCCGCCCATAAGCATCCCGAGCTCGTCGGAAACGATCTTTATCACCTGCTGCCCTGGGTTGAGACTGGCATGTATCTCTGCGCCAAGCGCCTTCTCGCGCACACGTGCCACAAAATCCTTGACCACCTTGAAGTTGACATCTGCTTCAAGCAATGCGAGCTTTATCTCTCGCATCGCCTCGTCGATGTCACGCTCCGACAGGATGCCTTTGCCCTTCAGCTTTCTGAATACGCTTTGAAGTTTTTCGGACAGCCCCTCAAATGCCACTATATATCAAGCTCCTTGACCAGTCTTTTTATTCGTTTGAGATCCCTGACCAAATCGGGATCCAAAACCGCGACCCGCTCTCTGTCCTTGAGTATTGCGTTGAATTTTGCCTCCACTTCGTTCATCGTCTTTTCATATGCCGTATGCCTTGTGATAAGGCCAAGCTTTTTCTCGAAAGCCTCAAGCTCCACGACCGCCTTGCCGAGCGCTATATGCACCGCCTGACGGCTCACGCCCAAGCCCTCCGCTATCTCCGCCAGCGAAAGATTTTCCTCATAATAGAGCTCGAAGACCTCGCGTTGCCGCTCGGAGATCAAACTCCCATAATAGTCGCATAACAGTGAATACTCTTCGCTCGTCTTTTTCATTCGCCGCCTCCGACGCGCTTCCGCACGCCTATCGCACCCCTGTGCCTGTCAACACCATTTGTTGACACCGCCATTATGCCACAGCGGGCAACCCGGTGTCAACCCCCATTGTTGACAGCCCTTATCACCACATTCCAGGCGGCCTCACCCGTAGCGTGGAAGTCGAAAGGCCTGGCTTGTCGGCACCGTGCGTGCTCCAGCACGCCTGTACGGAATATCTTGTCTCGACGCCTGGGGTGATTGTGTTGTCGAGCCAGCCGCCCCTCCCATTGTAATATTCTTCGACGGTCACGAATATCTCGTCCCTGACGGATGCGCGCGTCCTTGTTATAAGATACCCCGTCACGCTCAGGTCCGTCACCGCGTTCCATGTCAAATGGGTGCTTGCCCTTGTCGTATTGCCTGCCTTAAGGCTTTTGGGTGCCGGGCCCGCGGTTCTCAGAGTCCTCACCGGGCTTGAGCGGCCCTCGCGGCCTCCATAGACGCCGGCGACTCGGACTTGGTACCGAGTAACGGGGTCGAGGTTGGCAAAGACCACGCTTCTGCTGTCCGCCGTGGAGACCTCTGCCGCAGGCTCGTCGCCTAAGTATACCTTGTACCCGGTCAGGCCGTTCGCGTTCTTGCCCGTGATGGCGTTCCATGTGACCGTGGCGCTTGTGGGGCTTACCGCCGTCTTTACGCCGCCCGGGGCGGCACCTGGCGGCGTCACCGAGCGGACGGCGGACGCCCTGCCTGGCCTTGTGCCGCCCGAGCCCCAGCACGCCTGCACCGTGTACCTCGCATTGACGCCGGGCTTGAGGGTGCTGTCGGTATAGGTGCGGCTCGACGTGACGAACGTATGCCTTGTGCCATCGGAGTCGACCCTGTTTATTCGGTATCCAAGCACCCCGACGCCCGAAACCGCATTCCACTCCAGCCTCACGCTTGTGCTTGTCAGGCTGCTTGACTTGAGGCCGCCAGGGGCGGGACCGGTGGTCCTTGCGCTCACTGCCTTGCTTAGCACGCCTGGCCGTCCGTCTGCCGTCCCGTCAGGGTATATGGCGGCGATCTGTATCCTGTAAGCGGTATTGGGGTCGCGTGCAGGTATCTCGAACCAATAAACGTCGTACTCCCTGCCCGAATACGTGCTTCCTGTGAGGTAATATGTCGGAACGCCGTTGACATACAGGAGATACTTGCCCATGGTGTTCCCTGCCCCTCTGCCGTGCATGCTGTTCCATTGCACCCTGATATGCGTCGGGCCCAGGGATGCCTTAGGGGGGTTGGTCTTGAGCGTCATCACCTTCATACCGCCGGGGGCGCCGCCGCCAGGCACCTTGACCGACAGGGCGGATGATGCCTTGCCCACCCTATAGCCCTCGTAGACCGGCCTTACCGTGTACCTTACGGTCGAGCCAGGCGTCAAGCCGGTAATCTTCACACTTGCCTCTGTAGAGGCGGTATGCAGCATATGCTCGTCCAGCGGCAGATCGACCGTATCCAATGCCAATCGGGACGAAACATCCTCGTCCGAATCCTCCCTCGCCGATGCGGTGAACGCCGACGAGTCCGAGGGGGCGTATATCCATCCGAGGAAAACGCCGTTCTCATAGACGTCATACTCCACGGCGCCTGGAATATGGTTCCACCTGATGGAGACCTCAAGGCGCGTCAGGCTGTTTGGCACCACCCTCAGCCCGGACGGCGCAGGGTTGAGCGCCTTGGCGGTCCGTGCGGCGGAGGCGACCCCTGGCTTTTCGCCGTACACGCTTTCGCTGCCCTCGCCCCAACAGGCCTGCACCGTGTACTTTGCAGACACGCCAGGCCTCAAGGTGTCGTCAGTCCATTCATAGCCGGCTTGCTGATTGCCCTCAAAATAGTTCACAAAGGCGACTGGCACGCCGTTTTTGTTGACCCTGTATCCATAAACCCAGCAAGCGGTGTCGTCGCATGCGCAGGACTCCATCCAGTTCCATGCCAGCTTCACGCTCGTGGCTGTCAAGGAGCCAGGCACGACCCTGAAGTTTGCCGGCGCCGGGCCGGTCGTCCTGGCGTTGACGGCGGAGCTGGGTCTGCCCTCGCGGTTGTTAAGGGACTCGCCCTCCTCCTGGCCGTCCACCACCCAAAGGGGCACTATGCGGATAGGGTACTGGGTGTTCGGGTTCAGGCCGGTGACCGTATGGGCCGTGCCCGTCGTATACTCAAACTTGGTTCCGGCATACACCAGGTAGCCGAACAGCCTGGCATCGCCCACGGCGTCTGCCACAGGCTTCCATGAGACCCTTATGGATGTCTGGTGCCTCGACTCGATCTTCAATCCGCTTGGGGCGGGGCCCGTAGGCGAGACGGTCAGGGCCGACGATGCGTTGCCCGGCTTTGTCCCGTCCTCGGCCCAGCAAGCCTGCACGGTATACCTTACGCTGACCCCGGGGCTCAACCGGCTGTCGGCCCATTTGTTCCCGTTGTCGCCGAAAGCCTCCGCGCTCACAAAGCCGTACGGTATTCCGTTCCTGCTCACTTGATACCCCTCGGCGCCGGAAACCGCGTTCCACGTCAGCTCCACGCTTGTGGACGTCAGGGTGCCGGGTACGGCCTTCAGCCCTGCAGGGGCAGGGCCAGTTGTCCTCGCCGCAGCCACCGCGCTGAAAGACCCGTATTGCGGCACCATGTCGCTATCGTGCCAGAACGGACGGATCATGGCATGGTATGTCGTGATCGGGTTTAAGCCCGTTATTTCATAACGTGTGGCGCTCGCGGCCACCGAATGCGCCTCCGCCGACCCGATAAGCGCGATCTCATATCCGTCCACATGGGCCATCCCGTTCCACGTCAGCTCTATGGATGTAGGCGAAAGAGCCTTGCCGGTCAGCCTTGGCGGGCTTTGCAATGCAACCCTTTGGCTAACCCTCGCCGACTGCCTGCCGTTATAAAGCTCCCCTTCATCCTCCCAACGGGGCTGGACGGTGTATGAGTACGTCCTGCCCGGCACAATCGACCTGTCTATGAAGCTTCTCCCTGCTGTCTCCCCGATGCTGACAGGGGTGGAGGCAAGGTCGTCTGTGCGCCATATGCGGTACTCGCTTGGGACAAAGGATGTGCCCCCAAACGTGAACGTCAGCGGGTTCCACGACAGCTCCAAGGCATATGGGTTGAGCAAAGAGGCCCTAAGCCCTGTCACCAACGGGTTTGAAGGCTCTGCAGAGACCGAGGTTATCCATTGGGCAAATGCGGTCGAACTGTCCGCAAGCACCCATTTCGGGCGCACAGCAAATGTATAGGGGCCAAAATCCAAACCATTCCAATCAAGCGTTGTGGCGGTGGTGGATCTGATCGTGGACTCCAATACCACGCCGTTCTCCACGCGGGCGACGTCAAAGCCGGACTGCTCGCTGCTTGGCGGCATACGCCAAGTCAGCCTTATGCCGGACGGGCCGTTCGCAGTCGCAACCAGATTGGATGCCGGCGACAGCGGCCGTGAAGTGAACTGCCTCGGCTCGGAGGACACCGTCTCGTTGGGGCGGCCTGCCGGGGTCTCGTGCGTGGCGGTCACCACATAGCTGTACAGCGTGGTTGGGCTGAGACTGGCATCGGTCCAAGATGTCACGTTGCCTTGCACCGTCTCCATGGAGACGCCGTTGCGGAACACCTCGTAGCCGGCCGCGCCGGTCGATGCATTCCAGCTCAAGACCGCCGATGTCGGACCCTGTGCCGTGATCGATACAATCTCAGGCGGCACAAGCGCAGGCGTTGCCACCTCGACCGGGACGCTCATCATGCTCACTTCGCCGCTTATGAGCGTCCTGTAAGCATATCTGTAGGCAGTGCCAGCCATGGCCGTGTCATCCCTCCACGTCCTAAGCGACCCCCTGTACATTTCAGAAAAAGTGCCGGATTCTCCTCTAAATAATATGTATTGGGCGCCCGTCGTCTCAGGCCACGACACATTTACGGAGAACGGGCCAGCCACAGTCGCAGCAAGCCCCGTCGGTGCAGGGCTAAGGTATTCGAGCGTCACAAACGCAGGCTCGCCCTCGCGACTGTTTTCGCTGTCGAACACTGCGACCCTGTACTCGTACACCCTGCCCCATACGGCGGAGCTGTCTGTGTATGATATGCCTTCGGGCTGCGAAAGCTCGGAGAAACTTGTGCCCGAAGAATCCGTGATGTCGCGGCGGTACAGAATATACCCCTCCGCGCCGCTGACAGCGTTCCACCTCAGCTCCCCTGCCCTTCCTGACGTACCGCCTACGGCGGCGAGGAAACCTGTGGGCGCAGGAACCGCAGGCATTGTATATGCAAGGGATTCCCTTCTGTTGCTCTCCGTGACGCCGCCAGGGTCGTTACGGTATGTGGACACCCCATAGACATATCTGTCGCCTGGCATCACCCCTTCGTCTGTGAATGTGAACGGCGCCGCAGTCCTGTCGACCAAGGGCGAGGCTGGGAAGCTTGAATCCGTGGCGAGCCTGCGGTAGACCCTGTATCCGTCCACGCCCGAGACGGAGGACCAAGAGACCGTCGTGGCGAAAAGGCCGCTTGCCGAAACCGAGACGCTGCTTGGCATCGGGGGCGCATTGCTCTTGAATACCTCTGCAACGGCTTTTTCCGCGTCCACGACGCCATGGCCCGTATGGATGTCATACCCTGCGGTATGCACGTCCGTAGCCGTGGAGTACAGGATGCTGGCCAGCTCCTGCGGGGAAAGCGACGGGTTTGCATACATCATCAGGGCGGCGACGCCGGCGACCACAGGCGACGCCATGGAAGTGCCGTTCGCCACATCATAGCCAGGATACCAGTTAATCGTCGCCTGACCCGGCGGAACTGTGCTCCAGATATGGGTGCCAGGGCCGGAGACGTTTTTGTCGTTTCCGTAGCTGGAACTCGCATTGCGGGGGTTCACGCCTATGCGCCAGTCCACGAAAGGCCCTGGCCACACGCCGGTGGTCCACGAATCGTTGTTCATCACGTTGATGACGCTTATAGCGTTCGCGAAGTCCGACGGGTATTGCGGCACGGTGTTGCCCGTATTGCCTGCCGCCGCAATGACGACGACGCCTTGGCTGACGGCGTAGTCCACGGCCTGCCTCATAAGCGCGTCCTGCCCAGGACCGCCAAGGCTCATATTTATCACCTTCGCACCGTTCCGCACGGCATAGTATATGCCCTCCGTGGTGCAGGGGCTCCACGCTCCGCCATAGGAATAGCCGTTCCACTCAAACACATTGATGGGCAGTATCTCCACCATATTGTTGCGATAGCCGGCAGCGACGCCCACATCGCCTAGGTTGTTGTTCGCGTTGGCGGCGATAAGGCCTGCGACATGGGTGCCATGGCGGTCTCCGGGATTCAAGGTGGGCAGATATGAATAATTGTTGTTTCTGAACTGTATGTTGACAGCCAGGCTGCTCAGCAGGCGCCCAGCCAGATCCTCGTGGTTCATCTGTATTTGCGTGTCTATGACAGCCACCCTGGTTCGGGCTCTGTCGGGCAGGACGTCAAGCAGCTCCCATGCGTCAAAAGTGTTTATCCTGTCGTGATGGGATGTCAGACTTAATATCGGATCGTTGGGGCGGCGGGCCGCGGAAGGGGAAAGCAAGGCGGGGCCTTCGTCGGGATAATTCGACATATTTGGAAAATTATCCTCATCCAAAGGAATCCTTGCCTCCATGGTCTCGTAACGGTAGATCGGCTGCGCGAATTTCACCAATGGGCTTTGCTCGTACTCGGCGATGGCCTGCTCCATATCCATGTCCGCCGGCAAATCCACGACGCCTATCGACTGAATGCCGCCGCCCAGCTCGGACACGGACACTATCTCGCCGGAATACCCCTCAAACGCCTGCGCTACGGATGCCTTCGACATTGCCGACAAAGACCCTGTTGCAAAGTCTGGCGCGCTGTCCTCGAACGCCAAAAGTATCTTCCCTTGGAGGTGGTCCAAGGCATCGTCGCTGCCGCCAACACCCGCTCCCGAAAGCGGCACAAGGGCGTCATCGCCGGCGCCGGCATCATCGTCGACGGTCTCCCCGCCATCACCGCCATCGGCCTCCCCGCCATCACCAGAGGGCTCGCCACCCTCGTCGTCCTCCTCATCGCTCCCGTCATTGCGAGGGGGTTCACCACCCCCGCCAATCACATCACCCTGCTCCCCCGAAGCAATCCAGTGACCATCATCGCCATCGCCTCCATCCGCCTGTGCAAACACAGACCCCATCGGCATCAATGTCGACACAAGCACCAAAGCCAACAACCATGCTATTGTCCTACGCCCGTTTGCCTTGAAAAACAATCCCATCTTCTTCATCAATGCCTCCCTACCTTTGCACCAACCGAAAGCATATCAATGCTTCTATTTTTTCATATATCCCCCCACAAAGCAAGCGATACCCCCATACGTAATATCGTAAATTTCGAGTGGCCTACCCGCCATAAAGATACTTTAGCGGCGGCAGCCCGTCCCCTTCCATATCCCGCACAAACTCAAGCACCGCCGCGACATCTCCGCTTTCGGACACATCACGGACACCGCCCTCCGCCCCAAGCGGGAACCCAAAGAGCGTCAGCTGCCTGTCCGGGCGGAAATAGCAATTCACCACCAAAATCTCTTCATCGAACTTCCCCTTTATCGCCTCTTCCGCCTCCTGTTCACCAAGAAGCTCGTCTAGCAACCCGGCATCCAGAGCCTGCCCTGCGGTATATAGCCTCCCGTCGGCAAGCGGGCGTACATCCCAGTAGGACATCCCCCTGCCATCCATTACTACCCTTACAAAGCGGTCGAAAGCGTCATCGACCAAGGACTGGAATATATCCCTCTGCTCGTCGGTCAACGGCTCATAATAATTCCCCATAGCCTTGTTGCGACCGGACGTGATGGTCTCCGTCTCTATGCCATGCCGGGACAAAAACCTCGACACGTCGAACAACGTGCCTATCGTCACCCCGATGGAACCCGTCCAGGCGTTGCGGTTGGCGTAGACCTCGTCAGCCGCCATAGCCGCATAATAGCCGCCCGATGCCGCCATCTTGGTCATATAGGCGTAGACCGGCCGCCCCGTTTGCTCCTTGTAATCCATAAGTTTGAGATATAGCTCGTCGACCTCGTACACGGTGCCGCCCGGCGTGTTGAGCCATAGGTAGATGCCCTGATTGTTGTCGTCCTTTATCAAGGTGTCTATCGTCTGGAGCGTCCACGCATGATGGTAGGCCGCGTCCGACGAACTGAATCTGCTTGCGCTTGCGCCCATGCTCCCCACCACGCTGATTTTTGCGATATAAGGGCTCGCCGGCCCTGCGAACACCTTGGGTGCCGTGACCGTATACGGCCCTATAGTCCTGTCAAAAACGCCTGCGAAGACCGCTGCGACGATGACAAAGGCGAGCACGACCGCGCAGATGACGACTATGGCAGCCCTTGCCCACTTAGGAAGCCACCTGTGCCGACGCGCCTTGTCCGTGCCCTCCCCCATGCTCAAACCGACCTCATGCGGACTTCCTCGAGCAGCTTCGCCTTGAAATCGTCAGCGCTCATTTCGCCAAGCTCGCCCTCCTTGGACGAACGTACCGGCAGCATCCCGCCCGCCGCTTCTTTCTCTCCTATCACGACGATATAGGCATCGCGGGCGTTCCGCGCCTCGCGTATCTTGAAGCCTATCTTCTCATTACGCAAATCCGTTTCCGCACGCAGCCCCGCCGCCTCAAAATCTTCCGCAAGCTTCTCCGCATACTCGTTCCACGTCGTCGCGACCGTCAGGAATTTCACCTGCACCGGCGCCAACCAAAGCGGGAACTTGCCCGCAAAATGCTCCGTAAGTATGGCGATGAACCGCTCTATCGAGCCGAAGATGACGCGGTGTATCATGGTGGGCGCGTGCTTCTCGCCGTCCGCCCCCACATAGGTGAGGTCAAAACGCTGCGGCATCTGGAAATCGAGCTGCACCGTCCCGCATTGCCATGTCCGCCCTATGCTGTCCTCAAGGTGGAAGTCTATCTTGGGCCCGTAAAACGCGCCATCGCCCTCGTTGACGATATAAGGTATGCCCATATCCTCGATCGCCGTGCGAAGCGCCTCCGTCGCCGCCTCCCAGTCCTCCGCCGTGCCCATGCTGTCCTCGGGTCGCGTCGAAAGCTCCACATGGTACTTAAACCCGAACAACTTGTACACGTCGTCGATAAACCCGATAACCCCCTTGATCTCAGAGCCGATCTGGCCCGGCAGCATAAAGATATGCGCATCATCCTGCGTGAACGTCCGCACCCTCATAAGCCCGTGCAACGCCCCCGAAAGCTCATGCCTGTGAACCTGGCCAAGCTCCGCAAAACGAACCGGGAAGTCGCGGTAGCTATACATCCTGCGCTTGTACGCAAGCATGGCGCCAGGGCAGTTCATCGGCTTGACGGCATAGTCCATATCGTCGATCTTCGTAAAATACATATTGTTTTTGTAATGGTCCCAATGCCCCGAAGTATGCCACATTTCCTCGTTCAGAATAATTGGTGTGCGAATCTCCGTATAGCCATGTTTGCGGTGTTCGCCGCGCCAGAAATTTTCGAGTTCGTTCCTTATAACCATTCCGTTCGGCAGGAAGAACGGGAATCCCGGCCCTTCCTCGACAAGCATAAATAGATCCATCTCGCGCCCGATGCGGCGGTGGTCGCGTTTCTTTGCTTCCTCGATACGTTCAAGGTGGGCATCAAGCTCCTCCCTTGACTCAAAAGCCGTACCGTAGATACGCTGAAGCATCTTGTTCTTTTCGTTTCCGCGCCAGTACGCCCCGGCTACGGACAGCAGCTTGAACGCCTTGAGCTTGCCCGTGCCGCTTATATGCGGCCCCTTGCACAGATCGACGAACTCGCCAAACTTGTAGAACGAAAAAACCTTCTCGTCCGGCAGGTCTTCCATAAGCTCGCGCTTATACGGCTCGCCCGAATCGTCGGCCCACTTCAGCGCGTCAGCCCGCGGAAGCTCATACGTCTCCGCCTTGTAGCCCGCCTTGGCGATCTTCTTCATTTCCTTTTCTATCGCCTCAAGGTCATCCTCGCTGAACCTATGTTCCAAGTCGAAGTCGTAGTAAAACCCGTCCGCGATGGCAGGCCCTATGGCAAGCTGCGCCTCTGGCCAAAGCCTCTTGACCGCCTGCGCCATCACATGGCTCGCCGTATGCCGCAGCGCCTCAAGCGCCGCCCCGTTCTCGTTTATATTATCCATGACGGAGATTATATCACAAACCCACACCTTGCATTTATTCCCTGCACCTTTTTCCCGCTTTCGTCCCTCGTACCTATATGGCCTGCATGATATAATGTGGGCATGAGCGCGGAATTTGAGAGTATCTATAGCGAGCATTATGCGGAAATCCACCGTTTTATCTACACGATCGCACGGCGCGACCCTGATATGACTGATGATATTTCGCAGAATACCTGGCAGAACGCATGGCGCTATATGGACAGCCTGCGTGACAGGAAAGCCGTCCGCTCGTGGCTGTACTCCATAGCGCGGAACGAGGCCGCACGGTATTTTGCGAACCGCCATGTCGCCTTCTTTTCAACCGCGCTGACGCTGGACGACGAGGATGCCCCCGACGTTGTCGACGAACAGGATTCGTCGTTCCCTGAGGCTCTTGCGAACACAGGCCTGCTCGCAGAGTTGCTTGGCGGCCTGAGCGAGGACGAACAGCGGCTTATCCTGCTGCACTACGCCTACGACGTCGGGCTCAATGAGATCGCCGAATTAAGCGGCCTTAATTACAACACTTTGAAGTCGACTTTCCGCAGAACAATGGAGAAGCTGCGCAAAGCGGCAAGGGATATGGAAAGGGATACGGAGGTCAAGGAAGGGTGAGCAACGTGGACGAACAAAGGTTCAAAGAGGCGCTGCAAACGCTTGTCAGGGACGAGCCAGAAAGGCTTGCGTTCTTCGACGGCTTGGATTCGGACGCAAAGCTCCCGCCCTTTGTGCCGAATAACACCGTAGGGGCGACCCCTGCGACCGGTCGCCCACCCCTGCCGACCTCTGCCCGCACCAAACGCGTACGCTACACCTTCGGCATCGCCGCCGCGGCAGCCTGCCTCGTAATGGTCTTGAGCATCAACGCCTTGGACTCCGGCTCCAATCTCGACATGCTGAATACAAGCGTAAGCGAAATGTCCGGCTCTGGAGGCGCCGCACCCGAAGAAGCTTACAATGAAGTGACCCCGGCCTCCGCACCCGAAGCGGCATATGATGACGTAGCACCCGCACCCACCGCCGCCCGCACCATCCCGCAGCCCGAATCCGAAATCGAAGAACTTGACACCGCAGACATGGACGAAGCCAACGCCCTTACCGATGACATAGACACGCCCGAAGAAGCCAATGCCCCAACACCTGCCACCGACGACGCAGGCATGGACGAAGCCGCCACCCCAGAAGCCGCTGCCACAGACCCCCCGACACATCCGCCCGTCGTCCCCCTCGTCATCATAGCCGCCGTAGCCGCCCTTTTGCTTATACTATTTATCAAACGAAAAAAACAAAAATAAAAGGCCACGGACGCACCCGTGGCCTTTCGCTTATATTTCACCAGTCTATTTTAGCAGTGAATGGCCTTGCCTAGCGCCCCCTCAAAAGCCTCCATCAGCGCCTCATTCACCGTCGGATGCGGATGCACCGTCCGCCCCATATCCTCTGCCGTCATTTCGCCGCGCATCGCAGCGCCGACCTCCGCGATCATATCCGACGCATGCAGGCAGTACAACTGAGCGCCAAGCACCTCGCCGTACTTCTTCGACACCACGACCTTTATCAGCCCGCCATTGCTCCCCTCGACCGCCGACTTGCCGTTTGCCGCCATCGGGAACCGCCCCACCGCCACATCGTCGTACTTCGCCTTCGCCTCCGCCTCGGTAAGCCCCACATACGCCACTTCGGGCTTGAGATAGATGACGCTCGGGATAGCCGAATAATCCATTTTCACAGCATGTCCCGCTATGTTCTCCGCGGCCACGATGCCCTCCATCGACGCCTTGTGCGCGAGCATCGTCTTTCCGTTGACGTCGCCTATCGCATACACGCCCTCGATGTTCGTCCTTAGATATTCATCGGTCACGATAGCCCCGTTCTCGGTGTCTATGCCGAGCGCGAGCGCATCGTCGGCCACCACGGGCGCACGGCCTGTCGCGAGCAGGACGCCCTTTGTCTTGAGCACGGTCTTTTTACCGTCCTTTTCGTACTCGACGCTGTCCTTCGTCACCTTCGTCACCTTCGCCGCCTCGTGGAACACGATGCCCATCGCCTGCAAGTCGGTGTTGACCAGGAACGCGATTTCATCGTCCACCTGCCTCAGCACCTTGCTCCTGACCACGATGTCCACCTTGACCCCCGCCGCCGCGAGGAAGTACGCGAACTCGACCGCGATGATCCCGCCGCCGAGCACCACGACCTCTGTCGGCAACTTGTCGAGATTGAGGATATCGTCGCTGTCCATATACGTTTTCGTCTTGGCGATGTCCGCGGACAATTGCGTAATGTCAGAACCCGTCGCAATAATCAGATTGGCCGTCTTGTAGGTTTTCTTGCCGACCTTGACTGTGTTTTTGTCGATAATTTTGGCATCGCCCTTGATAGCCGTCACGTTGTTCTTGCCAAACAGCACTTCAACGCCGCCCACTAAATAATCGACAATCTCTTTCTTTCGCTTTTGGACCTTTTTCATGTCAAGTGCGGCCTTCTTCGCATCAAGCCCCACCACGCCAAACTCCGCGGCGTCCTTGACGTCTTTCAGCATTTCCGCGCTTCGCAGAAGCGTCTTTGTCGGTATGCAGCCACGGTTGAGGCACACGCCGCCAAAGGAGTCTTTCTCGGCCACGGCCGTCCTAAGCCCAAGCTGCCCCGCCTTTATGGCAGCCACATAGCCGCCTGGCCCGCCGCCGATAACGAACACATCGAAGTCGTATGCGGGATCGCCGACCCCGATGCCGCCAGACCACCCCTGCGGTACAGAAGCGACCCCAGAAGCGACCACAGGAGCCGCCACGGGCACCGGAACAGGAGCCGCCGCAACAGGTGCCACCGCTGCCGCCTCAGCCGCCGTCGCGCTCACAGCCCCTTCAAGCTGCGCCGTCGCATCTGCCTCCGCCTCAGCTATATCCTCGTCCGAGCCCGCGACTATCGCTATAGGCAGCGTGACAGGGATCGTGTCACCCTCGGCTATAAACTGCCTGCGGACAACGCCGTCCTGCGTGCCCTCGACATCAATGGCTGTCTTGTCCGTCTCAATTGCGAACAAAGGTTCGCCCTTCTTTATGCTGTCGCCCTCTTTCTTGTACCAGACGGTCAGCTTTCCCTCATCCATGTTAAATCCGAGTTTTGGCATCACAACGATTTCCATATTGCAAATATCCTCCTATTCCCAGTCGCGTATCATCAACTCCAGCGGACTTTCCAAAAGCCGCTTCACCTCTGTCACAAATTGTGCCGCAAGCAGGCCGTCCACGACGCGATGGTCGACCGACAGCGTGATATTCATCATCGGCCGTATATCGACCCTCTTGGCCCCGTCGGGATTGCCCACGACGACAGCCTCATCCTTGGTCGCGCTCACAGCCAAAATCCCCACTTCGGGCGGGTTGAGTATCGCCGTGAAGTTCTCGATGCCGAACATGCCCAGATTGGAGATCGTGAAAGTGCCGCCGCTATATTCGTTCGGACTCAGCTTGCCGTCACGCGCCTTGTCAATCAATTCGCTTGACGCTTTGGAAAGCCCCACGACGCTCAAGCCCTGCGCTTCCCTCACAACGGGCACGATAAGCCCGCCAGGCGCCGCCACCGCGATGCCGAGGTTGATGCTGGCGTATTCCTCGATGCCGCCCGCCGTAAGCGATGCGTTCATTTCAGGATAAGTCCGCAGCGTCATAACGACCGCCCGTGCTATATAGTCCGTCACGGACGTTTTCTTGCCCTGCTTGGCGTTGACCAACGAACGCAACTCCAATAGATCCGAAAGATCCACCTTCTGCATAAAGTACAGATGCGGCGCCGTAAACATGCTCTCCGAAAGACGGTCGCCGATGACCTTGCGCGTCCCCGCATAAGGCACGACTTTCGCTATCCGCTTGCCGTCTGCGGTTTCGCCTATGGACGCGACTTCATCATCAAGCCGCCGTGCCGGAGCCGCAAACGCGCTGCCGTCCGCGATAGCCGCAAGCACGTCCTCCTTGACGATCTTCCCGAACGAGCCGCTTCCGGCAACTGCTGAAAGGCTTACGCCATGCTCGGCCGCCACCTTCCTCGCCACCGAAGTCGCCCGCTCATCGCCGCCGACCGCCACCGCAACGGGAACCGCACCCGCAGGCACCGCGCCAACACCGCCACCGGCCTCAATCCACGCAACCAAATCTTTCTCAGTTATCCCGCCTTCATACCCTGTCCCCTGCGCCCCGATAGCAGCCAGGTCGATGCCTCTCTCCTGTGCAAGCCTGCGGGCCCGTGGGGTTATCTTGATTTTTCCGCTCATATTCGCCACCCCTTACGCCCCAGGACGAACCATGGCGCGCACCTTCTCAAGGATTTTCTTCTCCGACGGTATGATGGGCATTTCAAGCGCCGGGCTGAACGGAAGCGGCACGTTCGGTGTCGCAATGCGTCCTATCGGCGCATCGAGATCATAGAAGATGTCATCCATAAGGTTGGCGCCTATCTCCGCCCCGATGCCGCAGAACTCGTGAGCCTCGTCGACCACAAGCAGCCGCCCCGTTTTCTTTACGGACGCTATCACCGTGTCCCTGTCAAACGGAATCACGCTCCGCAAGTCAATCACCTCGCAGCTTATCCCCTCGCCCGCCAGCTTCTCGGCGGCGCTGAGCGACTTTATCGCCAAAGACGAGGTCGCCACTATGGTGATGTCCTCGCCCGCCCTCTTGACGTCAGCCTTGCCTATCGGAATCAATTCTATGCTGTCGTCTATCTCGAACTTGTTTGAATACTCCATCTTGTGCTCAAAGAATATGACCGGGTCAGGGTCGCGCACGGCAGACTTGAGCAACCCCTTGGCCTCCTGCGCCGTCGAAGGCACCAACACCTTGATGCCTGGAAAATGCGCGACCATGGCCTGCATACTCTGCGAATGCTGCGCCGCCGAGGACCGTCCGCCCCCTATCGGGCAGCGTATGACCATCGGCACCGTCGCCTGCCCGCCCGACATATAACGTATCTTCGCCATCTGGTTTATGGCTTGATCTGCCGCCACGAGCAAGAAGTCCGAGAACATCAGTTCGACCACAGGTATCACCCCTGTCAACGCCATTCCCACGCCCATGCCCACGATTCCCGCCTCGGAAATCGCCGAGTCCTTTACGCGCAGATCGCCGTATTTTTCGAGCAACCCCACCGTGGTCTTGAAGTTGCCGCCGATAAATCCTATGTCCTCGCCGATAAGCATCACGCGCTCGTCACGCGCCATCTCCTCGTCAAGGGCTTCGCATATCGCGTCTCTGTACAATACTTCTCTCATTGTTGTATCCTCCTAAATCGCCCTATGCCCCGACAAAAATATCCGCAAACGCTTCGTTCTCGTTCGGATACGGGCTGTCGACCGCAAACTTCACCGCCGCCTGTATTTCTTCCTCTATGGCCGCCTCAAGGGAAGCGATGGCTTTCTCGGCTATCCCCTCCTTGAGCATCACGGCACGGAAAGCCACGATCGGGCAACGCGCCTGCCATTTCTCTTTCTCTTTCTTGTCGCGGCGCATACGGTACTCGCCGGGATCGCCGACATGATGCCCCTGCCAACGATAGGTCTTGCACTCGATGATGGTCGGGCCCTTGCCGCTCCTTGCCCGCTTCACGGCTTCTTCCGAGGCCGCCTGCACCGCCAACACGTCCATGCCGTCAACGATGACGCCCGGTATGTCGTACGCCTTCGCCCGCACCGCAAGGTCTGCGGTCTTAGTGACGTCTCGGATATCGACCGAGATTCCGTAAAGGTTGTTCTCGATTACATATACGACTGGCAGATCCCACGCAGCCGCCATGTTCAGGCTCTCGTGGAAAGTGCCTTCGTTCGACGCGCTCTCGCCAAGGAACGAGACCGCCACCTGCTTCGTGCCACGATACTTCGCGGAATAACCCGCACCCGTCGCTATAGGTATCTCGCCGCCCACTATCCCGTTCGCGCCGAGTATGCCCTTGTCGAGCGCCATGATATGCATGGAGCCGCCCTTGCCGCGGCAATAGCCCGTCTCCTTGCCGAGTATCTCCGCCATCATGCGTCCCGTGTCCGCGCCGCGCGCCACAAGATGCCCATGGCCCCTATGCGTGCTGCCGATATAATCGTCCTCGTTCAGCGTCGCGCACACGCCGGTCGCCACGGCTTCCTGCCCAAGGTAGAGGTGCGCCAAGCCCGGCATCAGGCCCTTCTTGTAGAACTCAAACACCTCCTCCTCAAAGCGTCGCATCCGAAACATAATCTCATAAAGTCCGAGATACGCATCCTTTGCCAATTTCTTCGCCATTTCTGTTCTGACCTCCGTTACAATGCTTTGACTACCATACTGATTCAAAAATCGCCTACGCGATTATATTACCATAAAACACATAATAATAGATAACTGGAATTACAAGCGCAGGCAGCAAATTTGCTATCCGTATCTTTGCGTCCGTCAAAAAGTTGAACCCTATCGCCATCACTATTGCGAAGCCCACCATGCTGAACATCCGTATCAAATCGTCCGAGACATAGGGCGCGATAAGGCGGGCGAGCAGGGAGATGGCCCCCTGCACGATAAACACCGAGACTGCCGAGAACATCACCCCTATGCCGAGCGCTGTCGTGAGGACTATCGCCGTGATGCCGTCCATAATCGCTTTCGTGAACAATATTGTGGAGTCTCCAGAGAGGCCGTCGTTCAGTGCCCCTATTACGCTCATTGCGCCGATGACGAATACCAACGACGCCGTTACGAAGCCCTTTGCAAAATTGTCCGATTTCAGGCGGCGTTCCATAATTCCGCCAAGCCCGTTCAGCCTGTCCTCGATTTTCAGCAATTCTCCTACGAGACACCCCACCGCTAGGCTTATCAGCAGCAGAAGCACCCCTTCCTCGCGTAGCCGTCCGTCCAGCCCTACGGACATCATTGCGATAAGCACCCCGTTGAACCCCACAATCAAGACCACGAGCCCCACGGCCTTGAGCAGGGAGTCGGTAATTTTTTCAGGTATGCCGCGCTTGAGCAGCAGCCCGACAAGGCTGCCGGCCACGATAGCACCTACGTTTACAAAAGTCCCTGTCATGGATTCTGGCGGGCGGCCTTCTTGCCGGATGCGTCCAGGGCGATTATCAGCCCGAAAGTTACGACGCTTACCACGATAAGCATCACGAAAGTCGTAAGGTACTCGCCCCCTGCGGCCTCCTGAAGCCTGCTCGACACGAGCGGCCCTATGATGGCGGCCGGCACTAGCCCGCAGGTCGACGTTGCGAAGTTCACAGGGAAATTCTTAGGGCCGAAAAAGCCCATGGTCGATGCGGACGTCAACGCAGGCGTGCCCCCGAACGACAGGCCTATAAGCGGCAGCCCTACAAAGATGAAAGCCATCTGCCCTGTAACAGCGCCGAGCACGAGCGTCACGCCGCCAAGCAAGAGGAACACATTGCACAGAAGCATCGCCTTGAAGCGGCCAAGCCTATCGTGGGATATACCGAGCGCCAGACGCCCCACGCCGTTAAACACAGAAACAATCAGCCCAAGCACAGCCGGCGCACCGAAGAAAATCGCTATGTTCGCCGCACTGTTTATCACGAGCAGGCCGCCCATCGAAGCCACCACAAGCCAAGCGAACAGCAGCCAGAACGTTGGCGATTTTATGAACTGCGCGTATGTATACTCCCACATGGGGTTTGACGGGGCGGCGTCCGTCGCTTTGCCACCGCCCTGCGCTCCGCCCGCCGCCCCCGCAGCAACCAGAGCCGCGCTCTCATCCTCCGACGGCGCCCGCACCAAAAACGACAGCGCCGTCAGCACAGCCGCCATTGCCACGCCAAGCACGGCGAATACGTTCGCTATCCCCATATGCATAGACAAGACGTTCACGACGCCGCCAAGCACCAGACCGCCCACGCCAAAACCAAGCAGCAGCACGCCGGAAGCCATCCCCGTCCTGCTCGGAAACCAGCGGGTGACGCAGCCTATTATCGCATTATAGGAAAGCCCCACGCCAAAGCCGCCGCAAACGCCGTAAAATATATACAGCGCATAAAGGCTGACCCTCTCCGCCGCGGGGTCCAAAAGCAAGGTTATCATCACAAACCCGATCAAGATCAACGCCGCGGAAATGCGGATTATCGTCCTATGGGCTATCCTCTGGGAGAGACGGCCGGCAACGATCCCCCCCACGCAGAAACACGCGATGGATATGGTGAAAGTTACCGATATCTCCGTCAGCGACCACCCGGGGAACACGGCCGCCAAAGGCGGCCGGAAGATCGACCATGCGTATATAAGCCCTAGGAACAGCAGCATCACCGTCCCGCCGGCCAGCCTCGCCGTCCTCAAATCCGTTGTATTTGTATTTACCATTGTGTTTGTATTTTCGGTGTCCATTTTATATCTCCTTACCCTACAGCCGGCCTATCGCCATCGCCGCCGGCACTTGCAGTCACATTCCTGACGAACTTGACATTCTTGACCCAATATTCCTCATATGGCGGAAAGCCGAGCGTGTGCATTTCTGCCGCGGCCTCCCGCCCTATAAATCGGAAATGCCAAGGCTCTGACATATAGAGCGTAATATGTGAGTTTTCTTCCGTATAGCGGAGTATAAACCCATACTTCCATGCGTTCTCGGCAGCCCAGATGCCCTCTGGAGTCTCGCCGAAAGCCTGCGTGATAGTATTGAAGTCGACCGACAGGCCGCTCTGGTGCTCGCTATAGCCGGGCCGTGCGCTATACGTGTCCGCCACCTCGACGCCGTCTGCCGCCGAATAGCCCGTATACAGCCTATTTTGTAAATCAAAGCTGCGGTAACCCGACTGCACCCATAGGTTGTGCCCCTCCGCTGCGGCGTCATCTATCATTTCCCTCATTGCATCCGCGGCGTCCGCACGCAACATGGAATTGCCTACGGCCACAAGCTCAGGCGGCACATAGCTTTCCGAAAAATAAAAGTACTTGTTCGCAAGCAGCGTCACGCTATACGGGCTAAGCACTTCCTCCACGTCCACGTAAGGCTCCTTGTCAAGATTCGCTTCCACCATCCATACGATATCATCCATAGGCAGATGCGGCATACGCACGGAATACGCCTTGTAGCGGTCAGCATTCGCCGCATCGTAGTACCAAAGCGAGGTTATTCCGTCATCGCCGCCCTCAGCGCCTCCGTAAGCATCGCCATCACCGCCGCCATCGTCATCGCCCGCAGCAGCGTCACGCACCGAGCCGCCGCCGTCACGCTCCGGCGCCCCATCGCCGTCCCCGCCCGAAAACGTGCCCGAAAAAAGAAGATACACGACCACCACCAAAGCAGCGACCAGAACGAGAAGCAGCACAATGCCGCCCCTCTTTCGCGCCCTTCGCTTCTGCTTTCTATTTTCGCTCATATCATCCTCGCCATAATCCAATATATTACCACAAAGCTTCACACAAAATATCACCCCGCAATGTTACATTACAGGGTCATCGCTTCCAAAACTTCATGCTGTGCCCCTATTTAGGGCGTATAAACTCCAGATATTCCTCCACTGCGGCTATCTGCCCCTTGTCAGGCAACGCTTCCTCAAGGCTACGGCCTGCCCTACCTTCCACGCCTGCCCTATAAGAGCAGTCCGGCTCTTTCGCATCGCAAGTATTCTTGCATGTAAGATAGGATTCGGACTTCAGCATCGTGACTATCTCATCGATATCTATTATCGAAAAGATAGGAAAGCCCAGTTCATATTGCGTCTCAGCCACGACCGTCAGCCTCGGGTCGCGTCCGCGTTCCTTGCGGTCGATCGCTATGATAGCGCCAACCACCTTTGCCTCCGGCGCGCATAATTGCAGAAGATCCACCGTATCACGCAACGCCGTCCCGGATGTCAATGTATCATCCACAATCAATACTCGGTCGCCTGCACCCGGCTTCTTCCCTACAAAGATGCCGCCCTCGCCGTGGCTTTTTTCTTCTTTGCGGTTAAAACAATAGCCAATATCATGGCCAAACGCCGCCATCATCGCGATCGCCGTCGCCGCGACAAGCGGAATGCCCTTGTATGCCGACCCGAAGAGGATGTTCGTGCTTTCAGGAATGACGCCATGCTCCATTTCCTCATAAATCGTACGTGCGTAAAAGCACCCGAGGCGTGAAAGCGCCGCACCTGCGGCAAGCTCGCCCGTGTTGACCATATACGGAGATCTGCGACCGTTCTTCAGGGTAAACTCCCCAAATGTAAGTGCGCCGTACTCAAGCAAAAACCTTAAACATTTCTCTCTGCAACGCATAATCCCCTGTTTTCTCCTTCTGCTCACGCTTGTTGTCATATGCTTCAGGGTACGTATACCGTACTGATTCAGAGTGATATTGTCCACTCTGGAATAATATTACCCACCATTGGGGCTGTTCAAACATGCATTTGTCAAATTGACCGTTTACTTGAGGCGGTCTCCATACATCTCTTCGTAGTACTCCTGGTACTCGCCGCTCACTATCCGCTCCCACCAAGACTTGTTCTCAAGATACCAGTCTATCGTCAGCTTTATGCCGTCCGCAAACATCGTCTCCGGCGCCCACCCCAGATCCGCCGTGATCTTCGCAGGGTCTATCGCGTACCGCATATCGTGCCCCTTCCTGTCCGTCACATAGGTGATAAGCGACTCAGGCTTGCCCAGATACCCCAAAATCAGCTTCACGATGTCTATATTCCGCATCTCGTTGTGCCCGCCGATATTGTAGACCTCGCCCACCTTGTCCGACCGCGATATAATGTCCACCGCCTTGCAATGGTCGTCCACATAGAGCCAGTCGCGCACATTTATCCCCTCGCCGTAGACGGGCAAGGGCTTGTCTGCAAGCGAATTTGCGATCATCAGAGGTATAAGCTTCTCCGGGAATTGATAAGGCCCATAGTTGTTGGAGCAGCGGGATATCGTGGCAGGCAGCTTGAACGTGCGGATATACGCCTGCACAAGCAAGTCCGCCGCCGCCTTGGACGCCGAGTAAGGCGAGCTTGTGTGTATAGGGGTCTGCTCCGTGAACAGCAGGTCGGGCTTGTCCAAAGGCAGGTCGCCGTAGACCTCGTCCGTCGACACCTGATGATATCGTGGCACGCCGAACTTTCGCGAGGCGTCCATCAGGACTTGCGTGCCAAGTATGTTCGTCCGCAGAAACACGCCCGGGTCTTCGATGGAGCGGTCTACATGCGACTCCGCAGCAAAATTTATCACGATATCGAACTTCTCCTGCTCAAACAGGGCTTCGACCTCCGCCCTGTCCGTTATATCCCCCTTGACAAAGCGGAAACGTGGGTCTTTGAGCGCCGCATCAAGCGTCTCAAGGTTACCTGCATAAGTCAGCGAGTCGAGTCCGACTATCTCATCGTCCTTATGCTTCCCAAGCACATAGTACACATGGTTTGCGCCTATAAACCCTGCCGCCCCCGTCACCAAAATCTTCATCTATCAATCCTCCAATAATGATAATAAATACTGCCCATACTCCGTCATCTTCAGCTCCTCGCCCACAGCCCTGAGCCCGCTGTCATCCACAAAGCCCTTTCGCCACGCTATCTCCTCAAGGCAAGCCACATAAAGCCCCTGCCTGGACTGCACCGCCTCCACAAACTCCGCCGCCTTGAGCAACCCCACCGGCGAGCCTGTGTCAAGCCACGCCATGCCGCGCCCAAGCAACTCCACCTTGAGCTGTCCGCGCGCAAGATACTCATTGTTCACCGAGGTTATCTCTATCTCGCCACGCGCCGAGGGCTTTACATCTTTTGCTATCTGCACCACGTCATTATCGTAAAAATACAGCCCCGGCACCGCATACTTCGACTTAGGCTGCTGCGGTTTCTCCTCAATCGAGATTACATTGTTGTTCTCGTCAAACTCAACCACCCCGAACTCGCGGGCGTCCGCGACAGGATATCCAAAGACCGTCGCCCCTTCCTCCCGCATCACCGCGCGCTCCACCACGCTCGACAGCGACTGGCCGTAAAACACATTGTCCCCAAGCACTAGGCAGACGCGGCCGCCCGCTATATGCTCCTCGCCAAGTATAAATGCGTCCGCAAGGCCACGCGGAGCCGCCTGCACTTTATACGAAAACGACACGCCCATCCTGCTGCCGTCACCGAGCAGCTTCTCGTACTGCCCTATGTCCTCTGGCGTGGATATGATAAGTATCTCCCTTATGCCCGCAAGCATAAGCACCGAGATCGGATAATATATAAGCGGCTTGTCAAAGACGGGGAGCAGCTGCTTTGAAACCGCTTTCGTCATCGGGTAGAGCCTTGTGCCCTTTCCGCCGGCAAGCACTATGCCTTTGATTCCCTTGGTACCCATCACTTTATGCATCCTCCTGTTCCGGTCTTGTATCCGATAAATAATCCCTGCTCATCCATCCTCCGCCGTCCGCAAGCAACACAAACGCCCAGTCCTCATTGCCCGAAGCCGACCCTATAACGTCCACCGGCGTCCCATGCGTAACCGTGCCGTATGTCGCAAAGTTTATGCTCGGCCCGCAACGCACATTCAGCTCTGCTGTCGCAAACATACGTTCTGGCCTGTCGGAAAGGCGGTCGGGCACGACAGACACCCTCGATCTCCCCTCATCCTCGTCATAGGGCTCCGAGCCGAAAAGATAGGGGCTGGGATTGCCTGTACCGTCCACGCCCTGAGCCAAGATCACCACAAAAGCCCCTGGCTGCACCACCGCATATCCCTCCGTATCTATTCCCGACCCTACGGTTTTGAGCGCAAGCGATTTCATAGTCCCGCCATACACGCGAAACTCCACTCTAAGCGCCGTGGTCGCGTTCTCACGGCCACCGTCAGACCATTCATCCCAGACATTGCCGTTCCCGTAGTCTACAGGGCGCGACACGCCTTTGTACATATCCAAGTGTATCTCCCTGCCATCATCGCCGCCCCAGCGGTAGTCGCCGAAATACCTCGGCCCGAACATATCCGACGGATAGACAGCTGGCTGCAACTCGCACTTTCCGTCCGCTGTGAATCTGAGCGAAAGATACTCGCTCCCGTTATAGACCCCAAACCAATCCCCGATTACGGGAAACGCCGCCGGAACAACAGGAAGCTCCTCCTTCGAATCGGTTTCTTCCTCCACCACGCCTTGCCGCTCCCCCGTAATGCCCTCTCTCACAATATCGCCAAGACCGCATCCGGACAAGACAAACATTGCCAGTATCGCAATAAACACCAGAACAATCTTTTTCATGTTAGCATTGTATCATAAAACAAGCCTGCTATTGTTTCAAAAAATAGCCCCTTCAAGGCCGTCAAGACCACTTTACCCGCGATGGATAAAGGTAGTTCATGTCGATGTTGCCGCTGATGCCGTTGACCCTGCCCGTGCTCCTGTACTGCCAGATGCCTGGGAAATCACCGTTCCAAGAAGGCGTCATGGGATCCATCTCCCTGTCGTTGTTATAGAAGCGCGCAAGCCAGAACGTATATCCCTCCCTCTCAAGCTGTTTTGCATCGAGTTGGGTGTTCGCCCAGGAAAGGAATGTATAGAAGCCTGCGGTATACCCATGCCGCTCAAGCCTTTGCATGCCGGAGCGCGTCATGCTTGTGCGGTAAGCATATCCGCCAAGCTTGTTCGTTTCCGCAAGGTAGTACGGATCTTCAACGTCAAGGAAGACAGGCAATGCAAAATCTCTGGGAGAAAGGCCTATCCTCGCCATTTCGCTCGCAAAATTGTCTATCGCCAGATTTTGAAGCGTCACGTTGGCTGAATACACATATATGTACGCACCAACAATAATGCCGGCCTCTTTCGCTCTCCTGACATTGTTCAAGAAAGTGCTGTCAAGGAAAAACCTGCCTGTAGCCTTGTCGGTATACCCCGCCCGAGCAATCACAAATTCGACGTTGTCACTGCGCACTTGACGCCATTGCGCGGCCGATATGCTCCCCTGCCAGTACGACACGTCTATACCGCGCATAACGTTGCCGAGCTTCGACCATCTGGTCAACACCCCGTTGCCATCTGTTTCCCAAATATTCCCATTGTGCAGGCCAGAATCGCCGCTGCCGCCGCCATTCCTTATATTGCCTGTCTTGGGATCGAGGAAAAACGCCAGCTTTCCGCCCGCATCGACATTGTAATCCACAGGGTTGACCCAGAAATGCAGCGGCAGCACCTGCCTGCCATGCAACCTGCGCCCCTGCGTAGAAGCGGCCTCAGAATAAAACTTCAGGCCTGTCGTCCCCCTATGCCTCCACCAACCAGCAACGCGAGAACCCGCGGGGCCGCGCGCAGGCTCCCCGACAAGAGCGGCAAAACCCACTCTGGGCTGCACCACGTTATGCCAAGTCTCGAATATAATGCCCGCCTCTTCGTCAGCAGCCCTAAAATAGTACCAGTGGTTTCCCGACTTCTTCTCCGCGCCAATGACGACATTTCCAGTGCTTGCGCTGAAGAAATACCAAAAATCTTTCGTCTCCCCTTCCCATATGGTCGCAGCCTTAGCCATGCCGGAAGCCCTTGCCCCGTTCGTGCCATAATAAACACGCCGCCCGTCGGGCAGATCGAGCCAAGTGTTGCTCAGCCGCCTGCCTTGCTCGTCGAAGAAATACCATTTACTGGAGATTTTTCTCTCACCGTTCATATACATAAGACCTGTAGAGGCAAACCAGTAATTCTCGCCGTCTATCTTTCTGGAGCCGGTCAGAAGCCTGCCGTCCGTGCGCTGCGTGCAATACTTGCTGGCGCCATCGAATATCCACGTGATAACCCCGTTTACCGGCGCACGTGCCAAAGCGCCCGTCTGCCTGTCGAAAAAGAACCTATAGCTGCCTATTTTTTTAGGGCCAAGCGTGATGCCCGCAGATGTATAGTATGCCCTGTCGCCTGCCTTCAGCCCTCCCCCGCCAGGCATATCCTCTGGTATGGTCACCCAGCCGCTCGCACGCCTGCCATTTGCACGGTAGAAATAGACCCTGTTGCCATTTATCTGGGTCTGCCCGAGCGTGTCATCCATCGGCACCATGCCGCCAGGGTTGCCGACTATGCGCTGCTCGTTTGTCACCATGCCTTCCATGCCATCGAAATAGAACCAATAGCTGCCTATCTTCACGGGCCCTGTCAATGGCGCGCCAGTCTGCAAGTTCATGTAAAGCCTCACGCCGGTTTCAGGGTCGGTAAACCTTCCCCTGGCAAGCCTCCCTAGCGGCGCCGTGATATAGTAAGGCGTTCCATCGTCCACATGCCAGTAACTCTGGTCTGGAACGATCTTCGCCCCGTTTTCCCTGCTATAGAAGAATATACGGCTTCCTATCCTGATCGGCCCTGATGTCCTGCGCGCATCACGACCATAATAGTATACGTCATCCCCTACCCTCTGCTCTCCGTTCACTCGTAGGAGGCCTTTTTCGGAACGACAGTAGTAATGCACTATTTCCAATGGATTGCGGTCATCGACGATCGCCCCTATCACATTGTGCATGGCTCCGCTTATTGGCTCGCTCTTGGGGTCGAACCAATACCAGCTGCTGCCTGCCTTTTGGGCCCCCACTCTTGCTCGGGCGGTCTTGGTGTCAATATTGTACCTAAGCCCGGTTTCGGGATCTGTGAACCATCCCGTCCTAAGCCGCCCGCGCGTGGCAGTCACATAGTAGTTGCTTCCGTCGTCGTCCTGTATCCACTGGCCTACAGCAAACTCAAGCCTCTGAAAATCCTTCCTGTCGTAGAAGAACCAATAGCTGCCTATTTTTATCGGCCCTGACGCACGCCTGGCCTGCTTGTTGAAATAGTAGACCTTTCCATCGGGCATCACTTGCTGACCGTTGAACCGCAGCCTGCCGTTTTCGGCCATGCAATAATGGTATACGTCGTTAACTTCGTCGTGTATAAGCCCTATAGTCCTGTTAAGCATGCCATTCGCATTTGGGTCAAGCCAGAACCAATGGCTGCCAATCTTGTTTGCTCCCGTCAGCAAACCCCTGGAGCTATGATAATAGACTCTGGCGCCAACAACATATCTGCTCGCTGCCACCTCGTCCAAAAGCCTTGCGGCGGTGAAATCCACCCAGCCGTTCGCGCGCCTGCCATTCGACCCGAAGAACCTGTACATCCCGCTGCCGTTCACATCGCGCTCCACATTCGTAAGACGCCCCAGATACCCCTCGTACCAGAACCAGTAGCTGCCTTCCTTTATCTGGCCAGTAGTCAGCGCGGCCGTCGTCCTGTTCGCGTGATAAGTCCTCGACACAGTCGAATGCCAAGGCTGCCCTACGTCAGCGGCGGTATTCAGGCGGGCAGAAAACTTGTTTACCCTCAAGAACCCGCTGGCCGTGTGGCAATAGTGGTAGTTCCCTGTCTGCTCGTCATATATCATTCCTATTTTGGTGTTGAGCAGTCCTGTTGTACGGTCGAAATAGTAGAACTGGCTGCCAATTTTCCTTGCGCCTGCGGCACGGCCTTCGCTGTCATAGTATCTACGGCCGACGTTTTCGTCGCGCCAGCCCATGATAGCCCGCCCGTTCGCGTCAAAGAAATAATGCCTCCCGTCAACGATGATCTCGGCGTCTTTCACCATCCCGTTCACGCCATCGAAGTAGTATGTGAAGCTTCCGATTTGCACGATGCCCGTGACAACGCTGCCCGTCACTGGGTCAAAATAGCACCAGCGCAGCTCAGTATCGTCGCCAAGCCCAGGCACCTGCTCAAGACCGTGCAGCCTGCCCCTTGTTTCGCTGAAATAAAGATCGCCCACCCATCCGAAAGTACGTTCGCCGTTTTCGTCAAAGATGTACCAGCCGCCCTCCTCATACCTGATGTCGCGGCGTATATAGTACAGGGCTATCACATCGCCCTCTTCCACTACGACCGGAAAATCGCCAGTCCTGAGAAGCGGCAGCATGTCTGCTCCATTCAACTTGTATCCGTCAAAAATATAGCCGTGCCTCGCTCCAAGCGCGGCGCTCGGAGCGTCCACCAGCGGATTGCCCATCCATACGCTCAAGGTTTCTGCCAAAGCGACATCCTCAACACCGTCGTACAAGTATATGAGCTTATAGTTCACCACCTGCGTACTGTCAGCCTCATAGACGACTGTGAACGTCTGCCCCTCATCGACTATTGCAGGCAATTCTGTATCAATGCCCGCAAAATTGAAGCCCGCCTTGTTCTTCTGCGTAATATCACTCTCAAAGACCGTTGGGTCGCCTGCCCATACATGAAGGCTGTCCGTCATGCTTTCATCAACCTTGCCGCCATACTCATGCTTGACCTGATAGTTCACAATCTGGGAGTCATCACGGACAAAATCCACCTCAAGCACAGACTGGTCTTCAAGCAAAAGGTAGGAAAGCTCAGTGCTCGCGTCCACGCCGTCAAGTGTATAGCTTCCGACCTTATACCCGCGAATGGGCTTTTTCAAATCTGAAAGCGTGAGCGATGCCGCAAGCGAAAGAGCATCCGTCTTCATATAGCCTGTTTCCGTAAGGTTTTCATCCACCACGCCTTCATATGAGTACCTCACCGTATAGCGGTTGTACTCTTTGACAAGGGCTGCAGCGTCAAGCAGGCCAAAACCATACTCTATCGACTTGCTTACGCCGCCCTCTGGAGGCCTTTTGCTCGCCCTTGAGAGCAGATCCATAAACCCTTCATAGTCGATATCGGGATCCATTTCCTTGACCAATGCCGCTGCCGCCGAAACATGCGGGGCTGCCAAAGATGTGCCGCTTTTTTGCGTGATGCCCGATGGGTTCGTTGACATAAGGCCGTAGACCGCCGCGCCTGGTGCCGCGATGTCAACCGAATCGTTTGTCTGCGAACTGGATGCCCTTACGCCTTTGTCGCCGATTGATGCGACTCCTATGACGCCTTCGCTGGCCGCAGGGTACACCTTGTCGGTAAGCACCCCCGTGTCGTTGTTGCCTGCCGCAGCAACCATGATAACGCCCTGTTCGAGCAGTCCGTTGATGCTTCCCTGAAGCGAGGCGAGATGTGAGTGCCCTGGGTTTACGTACTGGCCTAAGCTCATATTTATAACGTCAATTTTCGCTTCGGGGTTTGCTTCATTGTGCTGCTTGATATAGTTAAGCGCTGCCGCAAGGTCCAGAAGCGTTGCCTGCAAAGTGCTGCCCAGCACCTTGAAGGGCACTATCTCGGCACCGTATGCAGGCCCCGCTATGTTCAGCCCGTTGTCTGTGCTGGCTCCGATAATGGAGCTCACAAGAGTGCCATGGCCTGAAGCCAGGTCGTCGTCCACCGCTGCATAGCCGCCTTGGGCAAAGGTCGCAATAAGCTTGTTGCCGCCAAACCTGTACCCGTCCTTTATGGGCGCCATATCGTTATGCGCCCTTATCCCCGAATCAATCACCGCGATGCGTACGCCCGCACCGGAAAGCCCGCGGCTCCATGCGCCTAACGCGTTTATGCCGTATGAGCCTGCGCCGTGCAGATTCCACTGGAGGGGAAAGTCCGGATCGTACGGAAAGGGGTCAGCGAGGACGAGCGGCATCATAAGGTAGTTTGGCTCTATGGCCTTTATCTGCTCGGGATCGGCAAACTCCAGCGCGTCCTCAGGCGTCTCGACCGGGAACAGATTTCCCGCGACCGGATCTTCTGGCGCCGCCTCTATCATATCGTTTGAAACCTCATCAGGTCTTACTACCACTATATAGCCATCAAAATCTACGCCAGGGTCGGGGTCTACTGTAAGGTCTTCGATATCCGCCAAGGAGTCGTCCACGAAAAATTCCTCGACGACGCTGTCCTCGCCTTCTTCGTCCTCTTCGCTCGCTTCGCTTTCTTCGCCTTCTTCGCCCTCGGTTTCGCTCCCGGCTTCATCCCCCATTCCGTTCACGTCTGCGCCCTCGTCGTCGAGGCCTGCCGCAGGCAAAGACCCCCCCGACGCCTCAACACCCAGCACGTCGCCAGCTTCCGTTTCCCCAAACGCGTCAATTGCCGTTCCTGGCGATATGGCCAGCGAAAGCACCATTGCTATCGTTATCAAAAATGACAAGACTTTTCTCAAAACACTCCCTCACTACCTACGTACGAAACAAAAACGTACTTATTTGCATTCATCGATATTATACCCCGTTTTGCCCGTTTAAACCAAGGGGTTTATGATTATATTATGATGTTTTGGTGTTTACGTGTATGTAACATCTTTTTTGCGCCACGATGTTTGGCGAAGGCTTTTTGGTGGTATAATGACTGTATAGCATACAGCGTTGTAAACGAGGATAATATTATGAAGAAGATTCGTGGCAATATATTCAGAAAAGCCCTTGCCTTCCTGCTTGCGTTCGCGCTCGTGTTCGGGCTTGCAGGCACTGCGTTCGCGGAGGGCTACGCTGACATTGGCCTTCCGTCTGACGATATTTCAGAGGAGGCCATCCTTGGTCTCCCGCCTGATGATGGCATGGACGGAACCGACCTTGACCTGCCGGCTGACGACGCAAGCGAGGATGCCTTGGACGACTTGGCCGACAATGCGGACGAGGACGACATTGGCCTCCCGCCTGACGGCATGGATTCCGAAGACAGTTCACACGGCTTTCCAGGCATGCCCGAAGGCTATGCCCTTACAGAAAACGAAAGCAGGCTTAAGCAGGAGCTGATTTCAGAAGACATACTGGAGGTTTTTGACAATGCTGTGCCAGACGAAGACTATATTGAGGGGGAGGCGGTTTTCCTTGCGGATTCTCATGAACATGCAACAGCCATAGCCGAGGCGTATGGCGGGGAACTTGATTATTTCCAAAACAACGTCGCCATAGTCTCACTGCCGGAAGAGGCCACGACGCTTGACGCCGTCGCCGCCGCCGCCGACCGCGGCAACAACCTTCCGCCTGTGTTTCCAAACATAAGATATTCCAAGCCGACGCCAGTAGAGGAAGAGGCGAAGGTTTCTGCCTCTGGAGGCCTGTCGGCTTTCGCCGCCGATCATCCGCCGCAAAAGCGGGTCTGGTCGCCTGGATACGAGGATGCATATCTGCAAAACCCCGATGACGCCCCCTATAACTATCAATGGTTCCACGACACTATCGGCACGCATGCCGCCTGGGGCACCACCATGGGCGATGGAGTGACAGTAGCTGTGCTTGACACTGGCGTACAAAGCGACCATCCTGACCTCTCGCCTGTCATGGAAGGAATGAACACCACGGGGGGCGTGTTGATCGACACAAGCGATGCCGATGGACACGGCACCCATGTAGCCGGGATAGTCGCCGCACGTGAGAACATTGTTGGCGGTCGTGGCGTAGCCCCGAATGCCGCGCTATTGCCTGTAAAGGTTTTGGATGATGACGGATTTGGCAATACCGCCTGGATAGCTTCAGGCATCACTTGGGCTGCGAATATAAACGACAACGGCATCCCGCTGCCCGGCGACCGCCGTGCAGACGTTATCAATATGAGCCTTGGCGACATAACGACTTCCCTAACCTCCGACCTTAATGTCGATGTGCTTCTTCGGCGAGTTGTCGCCGCTGCGATAGACATAGGAATAGTGGTCGTAGCGGCTGTAGGCAACGACGGCACGACCAACCGCCCCGTCCCTGCCGCCTTTCCGAACGTGATCCCTGTAGCATCGACTGACATGAACAATCTGCGCTCAAACTTTAGCAACTGGGGCACGCCAGGCACCATCGCTGCTCCTGGAAGCTATATCGTCTCAGCCTTTCCAACCGCCGCACCCATCGAATGGCCTGTCATCTCCAGCGGGTATGCCGCGCTGTCCGGCACCTCTATGGCCGCGCCGATGGTAGCAGGCGCAGCCGCCCTATACATAAGCATGCTTCCCGAAAAGCCTAGGAACCTCAGGGACGTCACCGCCGTAAGAAATGCGCTGAATAAAAACGCGGTTGCCGCAGGCTCGCCGAATATTGGCAGGGTGCTGAATGTCAGCAAGATGTTCGACACAATCGAAAGAGTGCCGGTTTTCACCGTGCGGGACGGCGATGAAAATACGATCGCTGACATTGCCAGGCCTGTACCGAACAACTCCACCGTCGAAATCACAGGCGCCCCGTTCATCGTATATACGGTGAACGGCTCGAACCCCGCCGTCAGGAACGGCGCCGTCACAAACGGCGAGGTGCTGACCGGAAGAATCAATCTCGGCGACTATCCCGTCGGCAGGGTTGTTATCCGTGCGCTCTGCGTCAACAACCAAGGCATAGCCGGCAGAGTGGCGTCGCGCACGCTTACCACAGTGGCCGCCGCCGGGACAGGCGGTGCGGTCAAAAACGAGGGAGGAATGTCCCCTATCTCAGGCCCTGCAAACCTTAGGGCAGGAGGGTCTGGCAAGTATGTCGCATCGGTGACGGCGCTTGCGCCTCCAGGCACAAACAGGACTGTCGTATGGAGCGTCGACCAAGCGGATTCCGCCAAGGCGACGATAAACTCAAGCGGCACCCTCAGGATACTGACGACAGATGCCGCAGTGGGCACCGTCAAGATCTATGCACGTGCAAGGGTCACATCGACTGTTGCATCGGACACGGTCTTTTCGGAATACACTGTCACCATTGTTCCTGCCATCACATCCATCGCGTTGCCCCCTGCTGCGGATATCGAGACCCTCTATGTGGGCGGGCCTGCCACGCCTGGCGTGCATCCAGGGTCGCATGCCATCGTGCCGACGGTCACCTTCGCCGACGAAACTTTTCCCGCCCCCGCCGACTGGACTGGCTTTATAAGGTGGACATCGAGCCACCCAAGCAGGGTTAGCGTCGATGCGACAGGAGTGGTGACCGCCAGAGGCAGCGGCACGGCGACCATCACCGCTGCCGCCACCGATGGAAGCGGCCGAACCGCGCGAACAAAAGTTCGGTCGGTGCTGCCCGCGACCGAGGTCAACATAACGAATGCGACGCTGCAGATCGCCAGAGGGCAAAGACACACGCTCAAAGCGGCGACTGTCCCATCAAGACCGACGACGCGCGGCGTCATATGGGAGGTGGACGGCGACGCCCAATCCCTTGGCGTTTCGATAAACTCGTCTGGCAGGCTTTCCGTACCTACAAGCGTGCCGGTCGGCACGACTATCCTTGTCGAGGCATATGCAAAAGACGGCCTAGGCGCGGTAGGCGACACGGAAATCATGGTCGTAGACCGCAGGGCGTCATCCGTCGCAATTCTTTCGTTTGACGATTCGGGCCGTGCCACAGAAAGATACAACCGTACCATCGACGGAGACATCACCACAGCCGTAAGGCTGTTCACCCTGAACCCCCCTTCGGTGACCGACTACGACAGAAACCTGGGCGGGGGCGGCGCAACGCCCGCAACGGTCGATGAGACCAAGATAAAGCTTGGCGGATATGCAATCAATGACAATGCCGTCACATGGCGCTCAAGCAATACAAGGGTCGCAGATATCGTTATTACCCCAGGCATCAGCACGATAGAGGTTGTCGCCGTAGGCCCCGGCAGAGCGACCCTCACCTGCACGGCATCCGACGGCGGCGGCAAGCGGGCGACCGTCACGGTCAATGTGGCGATACCCGCCTCGTCTTTGTTCGTGCAAGGCCGAAACCCGCTCACGACATACAACAACCCATCGCTGGCATTCGGCAAGTCTTTGAGGATGAGTGCCGTGCTTGGAAACGCATACGGCAAGCCTAGCAGCTCCAAGGTGAAGTGGACACGCTACGCCTACCTTTTCGATGGCACCAAATATTATACCTATAGCCCTCTTGGAACAAAGACCCGAATCGCATCAAACGGCACTCTTTCAACAAGATCCAACCTACGGAACGACTGGGACTATCTTCGTGGACAACCGGAATTCGCCTCATACCTAGCCATCCTTGTATTTGCAGAAGCCGTCGCCCTTGACGGGAGCGGAGTGGTAGGGGAGATGTTGGTGGATATCGTTCCGCCTGCCACTGCCATGAGGTTTTCATACAGAAATGTGAGCACGGCTGCTGGCGGAGCAGGATATTCCTATTGCCTCCCATTTGTGGGCGAGACTTGGTATGACGAATATATCATAACTTCTTCAAAGCCGAACGTGGTTGCAATAACGGGTTACAACCGCTATCATTACACTCCGGGATGGGGGTTTTTTCACAATTGCGTCGGCGTATATGCGCTGGGCAGAGGCAAATCCAACATCAAAATCGTGGCAGGCGATGGCAGCGGCAGATCTGCAACCTGCACGTTTACGGTCAGATGATACAGTCCCATGCTTCAATCGCAAATTACGTTCCGGACGAATTGGTTGGCGCTTTCGGCTCTGAGGCACAGGCGGAAAGCGCCGCAGGGGTTTACGGGATAAAGCTTGCGTATTTTGCAAACAGCGTTGCCATCTTCAAGTGCGAAGGCGATCCCAAGGCCTTGATTGAGCTAGGCAAAAGAAACGGGTGGCCTGAGCTCTCGCTAAACTATGTTTACAAAGCCTTTTAGTCGCGAGCGAACAGATCCCGCGTATACACTTTCCCCCGAACGTCCGCAAGCTCGTCCGCCATGCGGTTCGTGAGTATCACGTCGCTTACATTCTTGAACTCTTCAAGCGACCGCACCACGCGGCTGTTGAAGAAAAAATCCTCCGTGAACATAGGTTCGTACACCACGACCTCGACGCCCTTCGCCTTGATTCGTTTCATAACGCCCTGTATGGATGAATGCCGGAAGTTGTCGCTGCCCTGCTTCATCGCCAGCCTGTACACCCCCACCACCGGCACGACCTTATCCGGATAGCCCGCCAACGCCAAGACCCGCTCGGCTATATAGTCCTTTCGGGTGCGGTTCGCCTCGACTATCGCCGTGATGATGTCGTGCGGCACGTCCGAGTAGTTTGCCATAAGCTGCTTCGTGTCTTTCGGCAGGCAATACCCCCCATAGCCAAACGACGGATTGTTGTAATGCGCGCCTATCCTTGGGTCGAGGCACGCCCCCTCGATAATTGCCGCCGTGTCGAGCCCGCGCGTCTCCGCATAGGTATCAAGCTCATTGAAGAACGCCACCCTCAACGCAAGATAAGTATTCGCAAACAGCTTCACCGCCTCCGCCTCCGTCGCCCCCATATAAAGCACAGGCACATCCTTGTCCTCCGCCGCATTGACCAGCAGTTCCGCAAACCCCCGCCTCTCATCGCCGCCGATTATTATCCTGCTCGGATGCAAATTGTCGTACAGCGCCCTCCCCTCGCGCAGGAACTCCGGCGAGAAAATTATTCGCTCGTACCCCACACGCTCCCGCAGCGCCTCCGTATACCCCACCGGCACCGTCGACTTGATCACGATCACAGCTTCACGGTTCACGGCAAGCACGCGTTCGACCACGCTCTCCACCTTCGTCGTGTCAAAATAATTCCTCTGCGGGTCGTAGTCCGTCGGCGTCGCCACGATCACATACTCCGCCCCCCTATACGCCTCCGCGGCAGGATCGAGAGCGATGTCAGCGGGTGCAGCGCGGCGATCCGTGTCTTGCGAGTCAGGACCAGGACTTCGCGTCGAGTGCCGTAGGCGCGAGGCGGAGCAAGGGGTCTCCGAAAGCGAGTCGGAGGCGAAGCCCTGCGAAGCCGTAGCGAGCCTTTCGGTAGCACCCCTGCGGACGCGTCGCAAGTCCTGGTCTGCGTCAAATAAGTCATCTTCGCTATCGGGGCGACCCGCACCCAAATCGAGAGCGCCGCGCTGCCCCCCCGCTGTGCCCGCCCCCGTATCCAATGCCGTCCGCAGCCTAAGCCCCCCCGCCGTAAGCGCCTCCTCTATCTCCTTGTCCGCAATAGGCGACACCCCGCCTGCAAGCATTTCCAGACGCTCCGGCACCACATCGACCGCCCACACCTCATTCTGCCGTGCAAGCAGCACCGCAAGCGACAACCCCACATACCCTATTCCCGCAACAGCTATACGTGCCATAATATTACCCCTCCTGCCCTAGCCTTTGCTGCCATCTCCACGCATCCGCGCAGATATCCTCTATCCCGTGCTCCGCCTCGAAGCCTAGCAGCTCCCGCGCAAAATCCACATTCGCATAAGCGGAAGCAAGGTCTCCCGCACGCCTCGGCACCACCGCCGTCGGAAGCTTGCACCCGCACACCGCCTCGAACGCCGCCACCATCTCGCGAACGCTCGTCCCCTTCCCCGTCCCCAAATTTATCGCCACAGCGCCGCCAGCGGACGCAATGCGGCGGTCCGTGTCTTGCGGATAAGGGCCAGAACTTCGCGTCGAGCGCCGTAGGCGCGAGGCGGAGCAAGGGGTCTCCGAAAGCGAGACGGAGGCAAAGCCCTGCGAAGCCGTAGCGAGCCTTTCGGCAGTGCCCCTGCGGACGCGTCGCAAGTTCTGGCCTACCTCAAAGAAGCCGTCGTCGATAGTGCCGCACTGCGCCCTCTCGCCCCCGCCAAGCCACTCAAGCGCCATCACATGTCCCCGCGCCAGATCCATCACATGTATATAGTCCCGCACCCCCGTACCGTCCAGCGTATCGTAATCATCGCCGTATATATGCACCCGCTCAAGCTCCCCCGCCGCCACCTTCGCCACATAGGGCAGCAGATTGTTCGGGACGCCCTTAGGGTCTTCGCCGAGAAGCCCGCTCGGATGGGCGCCCGCAGGGTTGAAGTACCTCAGCAACGCCACCGACCACGCAGAGTCCGCCGCGCATATGCCCCTGAGCGCCTGCTCGTTCTCTAGCTTCGTCTGCCCATACGGGTTTATCGGCGAAAGCTCCATATCCTCCGTATACGGCGCAGGGTTCCCCGCCCCATACACCGTCGCCGACGACGAATAAATAAGCGTCCGCGCCCCCGCCACCTCCATCGCCCGATACAGGCTCATGCTTCCGCCCACATTCACCTCATGATACCTCTGCGGCTCGGCCACCGACTCCGCCACATCCTTCAGCCCCGCAAAGTGAACCACCGCACAAAAGCCATGCTCCGAAAACAGCCGCCCAAGCGCCGCCTCGTCGCGGATATCCCCCACCACAAGCTCAGGCTCTCGCCCGGCTATTCGCCCCACGCACCCCATCACCGAAGCCTTGCTGTTCACCAAGCTGTCAAAGACTACGACATCATAGCCCCGCTCAAGCAGCGCCACCGCCGTATGGCTGCCTATATAGCCCGCCCCCCCCGTCAACAATATCTTAGACCGTTTCTCGCACATACCTTATGCCTGCCTCATTTCTTACCTGAACTCGCCTGATTCTTCTCTTCGTACCAAATGGCTTTAAGCGGCACAAACAATTGCATGCAATAGCTTCTTTTCGCTTGCGACCAAAGCAAATAGATGAAGCAACCAACCAACAACAGCACCACCATGATGGATGCGAACTGCCAGAACACCCCTCTGTCAAGCAGAAAGTACAGCAGTACAATCATCCCCCCTCCAACCGCTAAAGGTATCAGGTAGCGCGTGGCATGCTGCTTTATCGTTTCCTTCATGTCTTGCGATATATCATCTCGCGGTCGAAGTCTTGGCAATAGATACGTATATATCCATATGCTTGGCAATATTATAATCATGACGGGGAGCAGCCCCCATATTTCATATGCTGTAGTTCCTGCGATAAACCGTAGCCAAATATACAGAAATATCGGAGCGGCTATGGGAGGCAAGAGAAAAGCGATCCCGCACCAATTCTTGCGCCATTTCTCGCCCTTCATGCTCTTGGTGGCAAGAAAAGCATGCGAATATAGCACCCACGAATGCAAAAATGCAAGTATTGTTATCAGCGGTATCATCATGACAAGCCACTGAAATACATAGGGGAAGCCAAACTCTGCTTTCAAGAAGCCAAGCTCTGCTTTCAATATGTCTGTTGCTACGCATGTCGGCAACATGGTTGCCTGGTCATAGAAAAAGCTGATGGCAACGTACGCCGCCGCCGCAATGACAAATGGCACCCAATACGAATGGTTGACACGCCCGTAGTCCTTCTTGAAACTATTGTGACGCTTTCCGCCAGCAGATGGCCTGGCACAGTCCTGCTCATTTTTCAATTTACGGTCCTGCTTATTTTTCAATTTCATGCAATATTGATCCAATAAGGCTTTTATAGCGGTGTCCATAATGCTTTTGCTCTCAACATATGCGATATAACGCTCGGCGACGAAATCATGGGAGATACAGTAGGCCTCGCCATGCCTCTCTGATCTTGCTATCAAACCCTCTCCTTCCAGCAATTTCAAAATGCCATCCACCTTTTCACCGAAGCCATACGAATAGATTGCGCTTTTGATTTGAACTATTTCAAGCCCACGGTCTGTCAGCATTGAATACTTCGCAATCAGGTAGAACACTTGTGCTGCATCAAGATATCGCCCTTTTTCGCATAAAAGCCTCTCAAAATAGTGCTCTATCAAAACTCTGCAATCCGCTTTTTTCAATACATCCTGATGAACCGGCAAATCGATATCGGCTGCAAGCGCATCGGACTCCTGTGCCAGAAAATGCAATGCCATCGCTTGTTCAATGCTGGTACTAGATTCGCTAAGCACACTTTCCGCTTTTTCCTGGAGTTTTTCATTTATACTGGCGAAACCATTGTGCGTACTCGGACAACCTATCTTCTGGACGGTCAATATCTTTGGCCTGCCGCAGTTGCCACTTGGGTTGGCCAGCTTCGACAAGCCAGCATTCGTAAACAGCTCATGAAACCTGTCCGCTCTTATCGAAACCAGCACAGCGATATTTTTTGAAGCCGACAATATGGCCAATACCTCCGCAATGCCCTCTTGCATTTCAGCTTCCTCATGCAGCACTTTTTCAAACTGATCGAAGAAAATATAGAGTTTTCCGTCTGCATTTGAAACGGATCCCTTTATATCGCCTGCCAAACGCTTTAGGTCATCAACATCTCTGGACACTCCTACCTTTTCCTCGAAGCCAGAGGCTGCCCCTTCCTCCAAGCCAGACTCGCATGAGCCTTGGCCTGCGTTCTGTAGCTGCGACATTGCAGTCGAAGCATCTAGCACTTTTTTCAACGTGCCTACCAATGAATCCGCCCGATAGTCATTCACGACATCTGGGCACTCAATGTTCTCCTCATTTTCATAAGAATCTTTTGTCAGCCCCAACAATATTGTTTTGCCCATGCCGCTTGACGCAACCAGCAATAAAGGACGCTCATCTTCTCTTAAAACCTCTTGGAGTCCCCCCCTCAACACTTTTACGTCCTTTTCGCGATAATCAAGGATTTTGTGTTCAGCTCCCCTATCTTTATATTCTTGATAATTGATTACGGCAGGAAAATATTTTGCAGCAGCCCCATCGTTATTACGAAAGATTTCCTTAATATCTGGAGGGTCAGTCTTGCCATGGTTTCCTCGCAATCGTATAATAAATGCTGCCACAACTACAAAAACTGCAAATGCAAAAGGCAATACGTTTAGCGAGACGCTATCAAGCAAGACATTTAGAAACATACCCACCAGAAAAAGAACGACCGATAATACAATCCCCGCTTTATAGTCTGAAGCCGCAGTATTGCCACCGCCCTCCCCCTCTTTGCCGGCCACTGACATAGCATCAGTTTCATATAAAAAGTGTCTGTAGTCTCTTTCCTTTATCCTCTCGATCAACCCCTTTTCTTTGGACAATTCAAGCACCTCCTCTGGTTCATTCCTTGTCTCCGGCATAGAACTCTTTGACCTTGCCTACAATATATGCGATCTCATCTTCTTTCAGCCCATAGAACATCGGCAGCCTCAGAAGACGCTCGCTTTCCTTTGTGGTATAACGATCCTCGCCGCAAAACCGTCCATACTTCTGTCCCGCTGGGGCACTGTGCAGGGGTACATAATGGAAGACCGCGCCGATGCCCTCTTGCTTGAGCCATGCAAGCAGAGCATCCCGCTCGCAGGCGTCCTTTGCTTTTACATAGAATAGATGCCCATTGTGCTTGCAGTTTTCGGGTATATATGGGAGGTCGATCACACCCTCCCCATCAAGCCCAAGCCCCCGCAGCCCGTCGTAGTACAGATGCCATGATGCCAGCCTGTCCCTGACGATCTCACCCGCCATCTCAAACTGCCCCCAAAGATGGGCGCACAGAAACTCGCTCGGCAGATACGACGACCCCCACTCGACCCACGTATACTTGTCGACCTCCCCGCGAAAGAACTTGCTTCGGTTCGTCCCCTTCTCACGGATTATCTCTGCACGCTCCCGGTCCTCTTTCCTACGTACGACAAGCGCCCCGCCCTCCCCCATCGAGAAGTTCTTTGTCTCATGGAAGCTGAAACACCCGAAGTCGGACAATCCCCCGCACGGCATCCCCTTGTATGTGGAAAGCACCGCCTGTGCCGCATCCTCGACCACCTTCAGCCCGTGCGCCCTCGCTATTCGGTTTATCTCATCCATATCACAAGGTACGCCTGCATAATGCACCGGCACGATGGCTTTCGTCTTTGGGGTTATCGCCGCTTCGATTAAGCCCTCATCCATGTTCATGGTGTCAGGCCGGACATCGACAAACACTATGGTCGCCCCGCGTCCCACGAACGCGTTTGCCGTGGAGGAGAAAGTGTAGGACGGCATTATGACCTCATCCCCTGGCTCTATGCCACAAAGCCATGCCGCCATATCGAGCGCATGCGAGCCAGACGTCGTCATCAACGCGCTTGCTTCCGACGCCACGTGCCCCTGCATCGTGCCCGCCTGCACCGAACCCCTGCACACCACGCCCTCAATCCACTCAGCGCACATCCTGGCGTACTTGCCGTCGCCGCTATGCCTGCGGCTCGCAAGCACCTCCGCCATGTATTCGCTTGATTTGCCCACTACGGGCGGCCTGTTAAAAGGAATCTTCATATCCCCTAATTAGCGCTACGCTATCGCCGCCTTTGATACAAAGCTGTCAAATTCATCTTTTGACATCGTCTTGACTTCCTTGAAGTATATCTTTTCAAATCGCTCTAGCCCAAAACCAACAAAGTGATCTCCTGCGTTCTGGGCTGTTCTATTTTGTATTTTTTTCAAGCTCGACCATTCTTTTTCTTTGTTGTACACAAGAACGAATACCCAGTACCGTCGCGAAAATCCTATCGTTTGCCCCGTCAGGTCAAGAAGCATCAAAAGGCTGTCGTAAACTTTTCGCCCTATTAAGTATTTCTCAACCTTTCCTGACTTGAACTCCACCAAATAAGTTTCATTGCTATTAAGCCATACTGCGTCGCATGATGCTGGCTTCTCGCATACCGACATCCCTTCAACATAGGCATCCTTTATGCCATCAAAGTCGGATGCCTTGGTTAACGAATCGCTCATGTACACATTATTGCTAGTGTCAGCGGAGCACTCCTTAAACGTCCTTTCATACTTTTGCAGTATCTGCTGAAATTTTTCATTCATCAGAATACCCTCCGTACTTAAGATTTTCCAATTTTTGCAGGGGGTTGGCCAACAATTCGTATATAGGTTCCAAATTGCCTTCAACGTCCTTTATTGTTGCGAATACGCCATCTGCCTCAGCCAAATAATACTTACACCTATCTTTCACGCCATGTATCCCGGAAAACACATCTATGGCTTCAAGGAAGTACGGGCTATGCGTAGTAAGCAAAACGCTCAAATCAAATTCCTTTTGCAACAAAACGAGTATTTCCGCAAAAACCAATTGCCACTCTGGATGCAGATGTATTTCCGGCTCGTCAAGAATCAATACATCTTCTTTTTTTATGCTGCCGTTTTCAATAAGCGTCTTTACAATTGCAAAAACTTTCAATCCCGTCGAAAGATTCTCTATACGCAGGGGTTTGGCAAGGACGCCATTCTTATACACGATCTTCCCTTTTCCATCTGTCACAATTTCACCGTCAAAAACACTATTTAGCTTGTCCAGAGCATCCACCAGTTTATTTGCCGTGATTATCTCGTTAACAACAATAACGTCGTTCTTGTCTGCTTCCATCAGCCTGCGAAGCATGTTATTGTGTGACAAGATACGACTCACCCTGCTGGATCCAAACACATTTCTTCTAATACTGTTAATATTGTTAATGATACTGCTAATATTGTTAATGACAAGTGGATTGTCAACAATGATTGCATCGGCAAACAAATCCAACTCACCAGAACACTCAACGCACTTGTCGTGCTTTATATTTACACCTATCACGTGCTTCTTGACACTAAGGCTTATTGATGAGAGTTCTTCTTGAAAATTAACATGTTGAATTTGACCGCTGAACTCCACTTGAAAAAATCGATTTATATAAGCTTTTTGTATATCATGCCAGCTGATTTGCAAGATTTCTTTAACACCCAAAACAAGTCCTGCATATTCGTCCGAATTTAGTATTTTGTCTTGCGTTTCTTCATCTAGCTCAATTTTGGCAAATAGTTGCTCCTCAACTGTTTTGCCTAAACCTTCCCATTCTCCGTTTCCCGTGCTTTTAGAAAAATCATGAGAAAGGGTCTCGATTATGTCATTCGCTATTTGGCGGCTCAAGCTTGACATGAAGGGATTATAAGCAATCTCCGTTTCGGGATTCGATTTGCTGAGAATCTTTGATGCGCTAAAAAAAGCCTCAACCCTATCTTCAATCCCGTCTTTCCATTCATTCAATAATTTTTCTTCGTGCTTATTAAAAGCATTGAATATACAATATAGTGTCTTCCCTACCGTACTTTTGCCCGAATTATTCAGCCCTGCTATCACGGTTATGCCGTTGAACTCTATATCTGCCTTTTGAATCTTTCCTATGTGCTCGATAGAAATTTTCATATCTATTCACCTATTCCGTAGACTGCAATAACCAGTTAGTATATTTTTTCTGCCTGCAATTATACCACGATTTGCCCACTACGGGCGGTCTGTTAAAAGGAATCTTCATATCCCCCATAGCATACCATATCCATCTTGTGCGTCAAATTATTCATCCATGACCCAAATCGTACGATTTTCGCCAGAACAATGCGATTAATTTAATTTCGACACTTATATTGACTTTTATCGCACAATATCATATAATATCGTACGAAAGGAGATTTACCATGGAAATCACGGCAACTGAACTAAAGCAAAATCTCGGCAAATACCTTGAGGAAGCAAACAACGAGCCAGTCACAATCACAAAGAACGGCAAACCCATGGCGCAGCTGATCGGTCTGCGTACATATAAGTACGACCTCTCGGAACTCGAACAATGGTCGGCGAAAATGAGGGAGCAATTCACATTAGGGGAAGCGACCGCCCCCGCCTATGGTGCCTCTAGCCCAAGCATGCCCGCCGATGGAGCAAACGCAGAGGGCTGGCTTTTGACGCACAACGGCGAACCCATGGCACGCTTGAGCCCAGTTATGAAAAAAAAGAAAAAGCGCATACTGGGGTTTATGAACTGCGGACCTGTATCGGACGAAGAAAACGCAGAGCTTTTCAAATCGGATTGGACAGATGAAATGGAAGAAGAATGGTTAAATCAGGAGTGGCAAAGAAAATGAAAAACAGATATTTATTGGACACCCACACTTTTCTTTGGGCTACAGGCGATGAGTCTGTTGCCCCAAAACTCAGCTATCTTGTAAGGGACACTATCGAGGAGCCTGAGACAGAGCTACTGGTTTCTGCCGTCACTTTATACGAGATAACCAACAAACACCGGAAAGGGAAGCTACCAAAGTTCGGTCGCATCGCAGAAAACTACATGGAAGCCCTCACCGGCCTCGACGCCATCGAACTCCCCCTTACCTGGGAACACACCCACCTTGCCGGAAGCATGGATTTGCCCAACAAGGACCCCTTCGACCGCATGCTCGCCGCCCAAGCCATCACGGAAGACCTCATACTTATCACCTGCGACAAAGCCTTCGAGGGTGCACCCGGCCTCACCACTCTATGGTAGCCACGGTTTTCTCAATCATCCGACAGCTTTGCCGCGACTAGGAACAGGCTGGCACCCACAGGCATGCCTCTTCCCTTGTGGATTCGCTTTGTTTCCCCACGCAGAATCGCATTGAAAACTTTTTCGACAAATGCAGGGACAATAAAAAACCCTCCGCCGCCACCCTTGCTTTTCTTACCTGCCTTTGCTTTCCCCTTGCGCTTCAAGCGGTATGGCAACGCTCTAAGCATAAATATCAAAACAGGAAGGAACCAAAAGAAATATGTGGCATACAAAACGTCATAGCCGCTTTCCTCTAAAACATTGCATATCGCTTTTTTGTCATACCGCCGAAAATGGCTTTTGTCACTTGATGACCAAAGCATTTTGTGGGCAGGTACTGTTATATAAAGGAGGCCATTGTCTATTAGCAAGCCCTTGATCTCTTTCAGGAATCCAACATCGTCCTCTATGTGCTCCACTACGTCAAAAAGCCCGATTGCTTCCAAGGATTCTTCTCTCACGCATTCAGGGCTCAACAGGGAGCACACCACGTTTTTCATCCCACGCTTAATAGCGTTACGGCACCCTCGCTCCCCAGGCTCAAACATTGCCGCCTCAAAACCATGCTGGGCAAGATAATATGCGGTATTGCCATTTCCGCCACCCACTTCCACCACACGGTTGTGTTCAGGGGGGGTATGCAAAACCCCTTCAAGTATTACCCTGTTCCTGTGTTTGAACCAAAAACTTTTATCTTCAACTTCATAAAATCTGTCGTGAGACATATCATCGTACGACACCGCAATTTGATCTGAGCTGTCGAGCCGATAAACGCCGTCTCTCAACGACAGCTTATCCATATAAAGCTTTTCCGAAAACCAATTGTCCAATGTTGCGCCGGTATCTATCAAAACTCTGCCCGCCCCACGCGCGGCTCCATGCAGCAGCAAGGACGCATACACACGATGCGTACACCGCTTGCCCTCTGCGGGCCCACTTTCAGAAATGTTGCCAGAACGCTATGCGAGCCACCGAGCCCAAGAGGCCCGATGCCGCTCTCATTCACACGGTCTGTGATGTCCTTTTCAAGCGGGCTTTGCTTGCCAAAATCGCCGAGAGCCATCGCCTGAAGCATCAAGGACGAAGCCTCAAAATGAGACCGCCCGATGCCTATGGCGAGCGGGCTGGGCGTACATCCCAAAAGAGTCACGCTCTCGACCGCCCACGAAACGATTTCATCCACAACGGCCTCGGCACTATTTTTATGAAAAACGCGATAAGTATTCGCGCGTATTTCCGGGCCGCCGCCCTGCATCAATACATGCAGTCGCAGGGTGTCACCATCCGCCGGCAATACCATGATGGGGGCAGGCTCTACCTCCGAGGGATCCTCAAACATCCCCTCGCTTTGGTCGACCCGCGCCCTATCGTCTCCCGCCACAGCCATAGGTCGCCCAGGGAGCTCGCGCAGCCCCAAAGCCACCCCCTCCTGCATCGCAGCGAAAAGCCAGCCCTCCAAACTTCTGCCCTGCCCTGCTTCCAATATCAGATGCGGTATGCCGGTATCATCGCAAAGCGGGCTTCTCCGTTCAGCTGCCGCCTTCGCGTTCTCAAGCAAGGTCTCAAGCGCCCACCTCGCGGACGGGTTTTCCTCGGATGCTATCACCCGCCTATATGCCTCTATCTGGTCAACACGAAAAGATGACGATGCACGGATAAGGGCGTCTGCCACCTTGCGTACAACGCTGTCGTATTCACTCCTTTTGCCCGCCATGTCGCTCATCTGTATATCGACTCCCCATGCGCCGCCGCCACGATAGCCGGATATCCAGCCACCTCAAGCTCATACATCGCCTCCATACCGTCCTCGCCAAACAGGACGACTCGCCTGCTCAAAGTCTTGCCCTCAAGCAAGGCCGTCACCGGCGGGATGACCACATATATGCTGCCATGCTTCGCCAACGCCTCTACCGTGTCCTGACGCAACGACCCCTTTCCAAGGTGCAACCGCACCCCAGCCGCCGACAGCGCAGGCATACTCCCCTCGATTTCCGCCTTGTTGCTGGAAGTAGGCCCCACCCCCGCAGGGCTTACCGCCGTATGGAAAATAACGCTCCCATCAAGCTCTATGCCCATTGCTTCCGCCGAGCCATCACCCAAAAGGCGTACCAGCTTCGGCAGCGCCATATCGCGCCCCGTGTAAATTTTCCCAAATATGGAAATTTTATCGCCAACCCTCAAATCAGCAACCACTTCGCTCTTTATGGGAGTCCGTATTTCAACCAACGTTTAATCCTCCGCAAACAATCTTAGGTAGTCCGTCTCGTCCTCTACCACGCCATACACTTTCGCACGCATTATTGTCTTTTGTGCCCAATTGGTGTGCGGCCTTATCTCGTTCATCTTGTTGCCCGACGCGCTTTTCATCACGGCGCCGGACGCCTCGACGATCTGCACCGCATCTTCGTACTCCTCTTTCGTCACTGCCTGCAATGCGTTCACATATCGCAGATGCGACGGGTGGATGACGGTCTTGCCAATAAAGCCGTTCGCCTTGTCAAGCACCACTTCACGCAGCAAACCGTCCACCGCAGAGTTGACGATCGGGTTTCTTGTAAGCAGCGAATGTTGCAGGCTGACGTCCTTTATGTCCTTGAACTTCTGCTTGCGGCTTACGTGAAAATACTCCCAAACCGGCCCCGACAGCACGTAGTCGTTGTTCCGGCCAAAGACATTCAGTATCGCCGACAAGCACGCCCTCACCGTCAGGATGTCGTATATTGTATAGTCGATGCTGCGCCTCATTCCAAAGACCGACGATATATCCGTCACGCCGACGCGAACATTCAAAACATAATCCTTGTAAGAATCGACAATGCTTTTGATGCTTTCCAATTCTGAATCGCGCGTTTCGTGAAGCGCTATCTCCACCCCTTCGAGTATGGGCATCCCGTAAAGCATACATCCTTGCTTCTCATTGAATCGCTTTAGCGCACCAAAGTATTCCCCACCGTCTACAGCCCTGAATTTCGGAAAGACAAAACCGGAAAACGACGAGACATGCTTTGCATCCAATCTACTCAAGAACGAAACGAATTGTTCAGGCCCGCGCGCCCGCAAGAATAGCAACGGCAAATCTTCCTCCGAAACCTGCCCATCCCTTTTTGCCTCAGCGATGGACTCAAGAATCCTCAAAACATTTTCCTCTGCCATAGGGACATCTTCTTCCGGGCAAGCGTCCTCGAAGCACATCGTCATGGTCGTAAGCCCTGGATACTTCTTCGATACGATGTCATCGAAGAAGTCCTTTGTGGCAGGCATATACAGCACCGCCCCAAGGCAATAGGCAAGCACGTCCTTTTCCGTGTCCTTGGTAAAGTCAAACGGCTCTTTTACGAATTTATAGCCCTGTTTGTATTGATGGTGTCTCACATTTCCACCTCTGCGACTACAAAAACGAGCCTCTGGGCGAAACCACCGCCTCAGGGTAATATTCGTCGATCATCCGTTTCACAAGCACTATCTGCTTCGCGCGTTTTTTCGCATCCGAGTCGCTTGTAGTCCAGCTATGGCTTTTCGCCACAGAGCCGCCGGTCTTGAGGTATATCGGGGATGCGACGCGTATCATCTCTGGGACTTCATAATGCCTGATAAATCCGCCTGACGAAGCTGGGTTCTCGGTATGGACATCTATCGGGATATTTATTGCCTGCCGCATTGAGGCAAGCATCTGAAGCTGTATGTCCCTGATCGGATTGAGCGTGTCGGCCCCGATGCTTTCAAGCAGCTTTGCGGCGCACGGGTTGCCGTGGCCTGCGTGTGCCGACAGCTTGAACTTGCAGCCCGCAGGTATCTCTCCACCCTTTCTCGCCTTGTCTAGTATCCATAGGCAGCCCTCGTCGTAGACGAGAAACGACAGACACCCAAGGGCTACTGCCCGCTTCACGTCCTCGATGGCTCTCACTATTTGGTCCTGCCCGCGCAAGCGGTAGCCCATCCGTGAGCCTTCCTCCGTATGCACCGATGCGCTCGTATCATAGACGGCTCTTGGGCCTATCGCCAGAACCAGTTCCACCGTATGCTTTTTTGCCAAACCCACCATCTCATTTATTTCATCATCGGTCAGCAGCATGACGCCCTGCGTCTGCGTTACTCTATGTATGGCAATGCCGTATTCATCAAGCGCCTCAAGCAGCGACTTCATAGCCCCTGGCCCTTGTATGCCAGGCACCTCAAACCTATACTGCCCACCATCGGAAAAACGCTCCCCCGATGTCGGCAAATCATATGCATCGCCCTCTGGCAATCCAAGCCCCGCCAAGAAGTCTTTGGTTTTTTGCATCGTCATATTACCTCCAATCCTTTCTTCCCATGAACAATACTACAATATCGCCCGCCGTGCCAGCCTCTCGGCCACTTCCAAAATAAAATCAAAGGAGCTGGCCTCCCTCTTGTTTTCCGAGACCGACCTTTGAAAAAGATCCGCCGTCATGACCCCGTCCTCAACGGTCTCTGCCACTGCCCTTTCCAAGGCGTCGGCAAATCCGCACAAACCGCCCAGGCCATCAAGCTGCCCTCGCTTCCTCAAAGCGCCCGACCAAGCGTATATCAATCCAATCGGGTTGGTCGAAACGCTCTCCCCCCGCATATGCCTATAGTAATGCTGTTGCACTGTCCCATGCGCAGCTTCGTACAAAACCTGTCCGCTCGGCGAAACCACGGAGGATGACATCATCGCAATGGAGCCGAACCCTGTTGCGACCATGTCGCTGAATACATCCCCATCGTAGCTTTTGCACGCCCAAACAAACCCGCCTCCAGAACGCAGCGCCCTGGAAACAGCATCATCTATCAGCATCCTGTGATAGGCGATGCCTTCCGACTCGAAACGCACCACAAACTCAGAATGATACACTTCATCAAATATCTCGAAAAAGCGGCGGTCATACACCTTCGACACTGTATCTTTCGCGCCAAACCACAAGTCTTGTTTCATTTCTACCGCAAACCCCATAGCACAACGGGCAAAAGCCTCAATACCCGCATCGGTATTGTGAACCGCCTGGACCATGCCGCCTGTTTCGCAAAACTCATGCACGTTTTTCGAGAGCACGTCCCCGTTCGCCTTCCTCAATACGATTTCGCATACATCCCCTTTGTCCGCAAGCATTTCAACGCCGCGATACACATCCCCGTATACATACCTGACTATTGTTATGGGGGATTTCCAGTTCGGCACAAGTGGATCAATTGCGGGGATGCATATAGGCATCCTGAAAAGCATCCCGCCCATCTTGCTCCTGACAATCCTGTTTGGCGAAACCACATCGTTCGCCAAACCATATTCCTTCACCCGTTCGGGGGTCGGCGTGATTGTCGGGCACTTGACGCCCACACCATGCTCCATCAGAGCCTCTGCGGCACGGACGCTTACCTCATTGTTCGTGCGGTCTCTCTCCTGCACCCCCAAGTCAAAATATTCTGTTTTCAAATCCACAAATGGCAGAATCAGCTTTTCCTTGACGCTATCCCAAAGGATTCTCGTCATCTCGTCGCCGTCCATCTCGATTATTGGGATTTTCATCTGTGTTTGCATCTACGATTCCTTATCCAAAGTGTTAACGATACCTTATCCATCGCCAAGCCCGCTTCACCATTATACATCATGTCCGCCATATGTTGAATCAACCTTGCCGCCATTTTAGGCATTCGTACTGACACGCGACAATAGCCAGTCAACGACATTCATCTGCTTGATGCCATTGTGATATGTGTCTTTTCCTATTTCATCCAAGGTGAGAAGGTATTTTGGAAAGTGATCGTTTATCTTCATAAGCGATTCCAGTTCACGATTCAATGTGCTTTCATCCAGTACAGTCGCAGCGACTTGATAATATCCTCGTCCGTCTGTCGTGCTTTCCGCCACAAAATCCACTTCCTTGTCGCCAACCTTGCCGATGTTTACTTTGTTGCCGCGCCGAATCAGTTCGAGGTAAACGATGTTTTCAAGCATATGCCCGGTATCCGGCGATGAAGTCGCGAGCAGCATATTTCGGAGTCCGGAATCCACAATGTAATACTTGTTTTGCGTCTTTAGGTGCTGCCTGCCCTTGATATCGAATCTGTCTGCCTTGTAGAAAATGAAGCTGTCCGTAAGGGCGCGAATGTATTGCTCGACTGTATTGACCGAGATTTTCCGTCCGGCAGAATTTAGCGTATCGCTGACTTTTTTTGTTGAGATTGGACTACCGATGCTACTGCACAGAAACTTCACGACATCCTCGAGTATGCCAATATCCCTGACCCTCTCTCTGGTAACGATATCCTTTACGATTACCGCATTATACAGCCCATCCAAATATTCATCGACAACCGCTCTGTCCTTTTGCAAAGCGGACACGAATGGAAAACTCCCAAACCGCATATAGTCCGCAAACAAAGCACTATTGCTTTGCTGCTCGGACTCTGCATCCGTTTGCGATGTGAACTCCAGATACTCATGGAATGAAAGCGGCAACATTTCGATTTCAATATACCGACCCGACAAGAGCGTGGCAAGGTCGCCGGAAAGCAAGGTCGCATTTGATCCCGTTATATAAAGGTCCACATTGTCTTTGAGGTGCAAACTATCAATCGCTCTCTCAAAATCCCGGCATTGCTGGACTTCGTCTATAAATATATAGTTCATCCCTTTTTTACTCAAACGACCCTCTATAGCCTCATGCAAAGCCTCCGCAGTCAACAACGCTTTGTTCCCCATATCCTCCAAATTAAGCGATAGAATATTATTGTCATCAACCCCATTTTCCCTAAGTGCATCCATATACAGATAAAAAAGCGTTGACTTTCCGCACCGCCTTACTCCGGTTACGACTTTGATGACAGGCTTGCCTTTCCAAACGGCAAGCCTTGATAGATACTCTTTGCGTTGAACCAGTCTTTTTTCCATTGTGCATTTCCTCAGTACCTAGTATAGCTCATGCACAACCGTAAGTAAAGTTTTTTCTCGAATCAGAAAAAACTTTATCATATATCAATGTTTTTTCTCAAATCGTAAAAATCTTCGCTATATCGCCTTGTACCAATTTGCCAAATCCATGTCCATCGACATGGTGGCGGCGATGATGGTAGCCACCCTTTCTTCGCATATCTCTGCGGAACCCGCAAGCGACCGAAACTTTTCGACTATCATTTCCTCGGACATCGGGTTTTCCGGCTCGCCTAGCGGATGGTCTACACGCTTCGACAGCCTCTTGCCGTTGTGTAGGGAAACCACTATCTCGGCTGCACGCACCGCCGGTGATGCCGCCGTCATTTCCTTGCATTCGGACATCCGCACCTTTGACGCCAGTTCGAGGATGGCACGATCTGCGACCTTATCTTCCCTAAAAGCCTCAATGCCTGCGCTTTGGTTTGCTATTGCCGTTGCCACAGAAAAAGGCGTGCTCATCTTTGCCGCCTCGGCAGAACTGATGTTCGTGCTGTCGTGGCCAGGTATCGCCAGCTTGTACGTATGGATATCAATGCTCGCTATATCATCGGGGATTATTGAATGCTCCGATGCCAAACCTAGCGCCCCTTCGATAGCTGGATGACTATGCCTACAGGCCGCATATGGCTTCACATATGCCTGCTCGATTTTGTAGACATCGCATGGGGCGGTCAAAGCATCTGCATCGTATTCATCCGCCATAAAATTTAAAAACCCTCGCTCTCCTCCGAGCGAGTCATCCGGCCCGCAAAACCCGGCCTGTCCCATCATCGCGCTTACATACCCGTTCATGGCGGCGAGCCCTGCATTGTACGGCTTTAGTTGTGATGAGTCGTCTATCATTTCAAGCAGCCCCGATGCGCTCGTGCACGCAGCCGCCACTGCGCCTTTTGTCTGCTCGAAATCAAACCCCTCCGCAACAGCCACGGCCATAGCCGCACCCACAGTGCCACACGTCCCTGTGGCGTGGCCGCCGCGAAGTTTGTGCGATGGCTGTATCGCCTCGCCGAGGCGTATCGTGGTTTCATACCCGGCAACAACGCCCCTCAAAAAATCATTCCCCGAGACCTTGCCGCCCCCGCACGACGACAGCAGCGCCGATATCACCACCGCCCCTGGATGCACCGCCGCAAACCGATGCCCGTCGTCAAGCTCTGCCGTGTGGGCGTTCATCCCATTTACCAATGCGGCGGTCTGGGCGTTTGCCGCTCTGTCACCGCCAAGCACCTTGATATCCCCAGACGAACCCATGCCCATAGCCTCCATCAACGCCGCCACACGCCCCTTGTTCATCCCATACCCAACATATGCACACCCAAGATAGTCTAAAACGCATAGCCTGGCTTTCTCCACCACCCGATCCGGCAATTCCGACCTCATAAACTCTGCAATAAAATCTACGAACTCTTTGGTTGTTCTTGTCATTTCCATCATCCTTATTCTTTTTATTTGACAGATACTTTTCCCAATCTGATGCAGCCATGCTCCGTTGATATGACAAATCCGTCATTCTCTTTTTCAATCCCACTGCATCTACTTCCATCAGCCGGAAGCAATGCGTAGCTGCCAATCTCATACACTTTGCCTTCGTGTGATAGATGTAGGAGCCCAAAAACCTTTAGTGGCCCATAGTCCATAGAGCGCAAAAAAGCCGACATTTTGCTGAAATCCCAGTCCAGGTCAAGAAACCCATTGTTGGGGATGTCGTACGAGTAACGGAATTTGCCTTTCTTGCTCATGTCTTGGGGGGTACTCTCAATGCTTCCTTCAATCAGTCCGTCAGCAATCGCATCGAAGCCTTCACAGGCCAAGCCATGCTGACACCTCATCAACTGCAACGCCGTCAAATTGTTGTCCAATGTGATTTTCCTGACGCACAGGATATCTCCGGCATCTGCTTTGGGTGTGATGTAGTGCCATGTTATGCCCGCTTCTTTGTCCTGATTATAGATTGCCCATGTCGCCCCGTTTCTGCCAGGGCGTTCAGGCAAAATGGCGTGGTGGCAATTGATTGCGGTAATCCAACCCTTTTCTAGCACTTCTTTCGGGATAAGGTATAGATTGAAGGCGCTGACTAACAGTGTTCTCTTAGATATGCCAAGCAAATACTTTGTCAAATCTCCCCATTCGATGTGTCTGCTGGAAAATCCCTCTCTCGTACACCAACTTTCAAGAAAGACCGATTTTTCATCGTTTGTGTCCAAAATTTCGATGGGCAACCCGCTCTTGCCCATAGTGTTTGCGCAATGGCACGCCAACTGGCTGCTACCTATTATGATTACGTGGTCGTACAAAAAACACCCTCCTGCAAAAGCAGCCCTACACGCACCCTATAAAAGCATGTGTGAGTGTAGGCAACAATAACGACCCATCGGCGCTGAACTCGTCAAACAAAGCGATGAAATCATCGACTAAGGCACCATGCCTTTCGCGCTCCTTTTCTATGCATGGAGCGTACGAATTCACCAAATGCATTTTGACAAATGTTTCTCTGTCCAAATTCAAATCGTTGTTAAAAACCATTTTGTCGTAAACTCCCTCTCTGAAGAATGATGAAAACTCTTTGGAGTCTGCAAGCTTTAGGTTTATATTGTGTTTCCTGAAAATTTTGTTGTACTCCAAGGCGATGACGTTGCCCCCCCCCCCCAGACAAATGGGGCGTGCGTGTTCCACACGAGTACGACTTTACCGCCAGGCTTCAAAATACGAGAGCACTCTTTTTTGAATTTTTCAATGTCAAACAAGTGAAAGCCCTCTGCTGACGTTATGAAGTCAACACTTTGTTCTGCCAGATTTGTATCTTCCGCAGTGGCACAGATCGAAACGAAACCATGATAGCCTGAAAAATCCGCCTCTGCGATTCCGCGCATTTCCTCGCCTGGCTCAACAGCAAAAATCTTGCTGCCACGTTCAAGCAGAGGACGGCAGAATATTCCCGTTCCCGACCCGATATCCGCAATAACGCTGTCTTTCGTAAACCCTCCTTGCGAATACAAAAAGTCGTACAACTCTTTCGAGTAGGTGGGCTTGAACCTTTTGTAAGCCTCCGCGCTATTTGTATTTATTTCTCTCATGTCGTTCATAAAGTCATCCTGCCTGATTCTCTATCAAAGCCCAAATTGCTGCTGCACTGTTAAAATTCTCAGGCAAAAGGTCAGTGACATTAATGTTTATGTCAAACGCTGAATTGGCCTCGGACACAATAGAGATAATATCAAACGAATCCAGCAGGCCATCATCAATAAGTTTGTCATGTGCTTTGAAATCCAAATCCGGTCGGATGCTCTCAAGTATCTCCATCAATTTTTCCATATGCTTTCTCCTTTTCTTATTGTGCTTCCATCATTTCTCTCAATGCTGCCATATCTATCTTGCCGTTGAAGCTTTTCGGCATCGCATCCAGCTTGGCGAACTTTCGTGGCACCATATATGACGGGAGGCGCTCACGTAAATATATCGCCAATTCCCTGTCGCCCGTCTCTCCTGCGTAGAACAGCCATATCTGCTCCTTTTCTTGGTGATACAGACAGCAAGAGCTTGTGATTTGCTCCATGGAGTCCGCCGCCGCCTCTATCTCCCCAAGTTCTACGCGATGCCCCATGTGCTTTATCTGAAAATCCATTCGCCCGTGGAACATCAAATTGCCATCGTCGCTCCACGAACCGATATCACCTGTCTTGTAAATCACCTCATCGTAGTTTTTTTGCGAGGGGTTTTTCACAAAGGCCTCTTTTGTCTTTTCAGGATTGCGATAGTAGCCCAAAGCAAGCGACGAACCCCTTACGCAAATCTCTCCCCGTCCGCCCGCGCCGACTTGCACACCGTCCTCGTCAAGCAACAATACATCCGTATTCTTGAACGGTACGCCGATAGGGATTGCTTCCGAATCGGAAAACTCCCTGTCCACGATGTAGTAAGTGCAGCTTGCGGTGATTTCAGTCGGGCCATAGTGGTTTGCGAACATCACGCCTGGCATATTCTTTTGCCACACCCGCAGATGCTTGTTCGGCAAGACCGAGCCGGTGAAAATCACTTTCCGTACCGTATCCAACCGCGTCTCGTCGAAAACATTCAGCTCCGAACAAAGGGCGAGGGCAGAGGCAACCCAGCATAAGGTGGTTATTTTGTTTTCATTGACGTATTCAAATAATTTATGCGGCATCGAGAACAATGTCTTGGGGATAAGCACGGTTTTCGCGCCTGTGTTCATCGGAAGAAAAATATCTCTTATGGCTGCAACATAGTCAAGTGGGGCTTGGTTGCCGAGCACATCTTTTTCAGTGATGCCGAATGTCTGTGCAAACACGTTAATGTAGTCAATCACAGCCCGATGGGGAGTTATAACGCCCTTGGGCAGACCGCTTGAGCCAGATGTGAACAACACATACAACGGGTCGGTATCAAGCCTTTGGTTCGCACGGAGTCCAAGCTCATCCTTGTCGATAGGGTATGCCTTCGCATCGGCGCTCGAAACAACCTGCCCTTCAAATTCCAAAGATGCAATCAACTCATCGCATTGCCCGTCGGTCAAGATAACGCCTGCGTTCACGATGCTCATTATCGTTTTCAGCCTATGGCTCGGCAGGTCGGCGGCAAGCGGGATGTAAAAACAGCCGGCATAAGCGACCCCCATATATAGCGAAGGAACAAAGATATGCTTGTGGGCAATGACTATCACTGGCTGCCCCCTCTGCGCATATCGGCATAGCAGGCTTCCGATTCGCCTGGCTTCATCTGCGACCTGCGAAAAGGTGACACCGCCGTTGCCATCCTGGTATGCAACGCGGCCGGGGAAATCCCCCTCTGCCTTTTCCATATACTCAAGTACGCTGGTTTGCAAATTTCCCTCTTTCCTGCCTGAGTTTGCTTATTTGGGCACGACCTTAGCCTACCTCTCGCTTTTGTGATATATTATACACTATGCATTGCTGTATTGGAGGTGTTTAACTTTGAATAATCCAAACAATTTTCGCTATTTGGTGCAATCATTTTTGGGGACTACATTTTTCGGGTTGCCAGGCCTAAGCGCTATCCGAAAGAGATGGTACAAGCGCAAATTCAATATGGGGGACAAGCCATATATCCCTTCAGGCGTGATGCTCGTCTCCCCCCACAGCACTTCGCCTGACGCTATTTGCATAGGGAATCGCGTAAACATAGGCAGAAAGGTTTTTATAGATTATTCCGGCGGGCTGACGATTGAGGATGATGTCACAATAGGCAGAGAAGCGCTGATTGTCACGCACCGCCATTTCCGCCAGATAGCAAGGACAATGTTGGGCGAGGGCGAAGCGGTCGTGAAGCAAGAGGGCGATTTCCACCCAACCCCTCTGACAATCGGGCAAGGGGCATATATTGGAGCGCGAGCCATCATATTGCCGGGAGTAAAATCCATCGGCAGGAATGCCGTCATATCCGCAGGGTCGGTTGTAAGAAAGTCAGTCCCAAACAATTCCATTGTCGAGGGCAATCCGGCTGTTGTAGTGTTTCAGGCCAGAAACCCCAGCGATACTGATTAGCGATATAGCGGCTTTTCTCAACATAGCCGTGCCGTGTCAAAGCGCATAAAAACCATATCGTTCCCATCACAGTCCAGTATCTCAAGGCTGTCCTGAATAAAGTCTACAAGCTCTATCATTTCCTGTCTTGTATCGCAAATAAACTTGAACCGCGCAAAATGCTGGTCGAGTGTGCCGATGTATTCGGGCTTTATCACGTCGCCCTGCTGGTAGTATTGCGTTATGGTCAAAGTGCGAATCTTGCTGGCTATTCGTTCCAAGCCCTCAATTTTTCCAATCAATCCGTCTTTCAGCGGCACATGAAATGATGCCGCCGTCTTCCCCAAGACATTCGGATCTATTCTTCCGATTTCCTCAAAATCAGCCATGGGTTCACCCAAAGAAAACCGAAGCATCATACGCATATCGCTGACCCCTGTAATAGGCTCGATAATTTGATATCTAAGGCCGCCGCTTAACCGAAGCCCAACATCATGGATAAAGATATCGCCATCTTTGTCTACCATTGCCTGTAAGAAAAAGACGCCATTTCGCACACCGAGATCCATGAGCATTTTTTTGATACGTGGGTGTATCATCTCAGCGTATTCATTGGTTAGATTTGAAGGATATACGCCAATGGCACTGACTAAAGATTTTCGATTGACAGGATCTACGGAATGCCTGTCGAAAACGCTGTACAAAAATACGTCACCATCAATGATAATATAACTGGCTCCCAAGGCTGTCATGCCCTGTATGAATTTCTCAACAATTATCTCGCCGCTTTTCGAAAAGTCCCGTACCTGTTCAGCGATTCTCAACAGCTCGCTTTGATTGTTGCAGACAAAAACCCCGCGACCGCTACGCCCGTCCACCGGCTTTACAATGACGGGGTACTCTATTCTCTCAAGCTCCTCACGACAAATGTTTCCAGACAAGCGGTACTCAGGTATCGCCGGCAATCCGTAATCCACGCAAAGCCTTCTGAACGTAGACTTGTTTGAGCATATATCCCATTGCTCCCGTGTGGCATAGAAGGGCAGCCTCGCAAGCTCGCACACATTCATCACATTGAGCAATTGGAATTCGCTTGGGCCGCAAAAAACACCGTCGATGTTTTTGTCGCGTATCAGCCCCAGCAAACCTTCTGTATCTGCCGTGCTGACCATGGCCGTCTCGTCAGCGATGTCTTTCGCCGCTCCGCCTTCAAGGTAATCCGTTACAAGCGTATAAACCCCCTCATCCTTCGCAAGCTTCACAAGATCCAAAGAGGCGTTCGTCCCGCCAAGGACAAGAAGACGTTTGCCGGACAGGTCAATGCCGCTTTGCTGCTTCATTTCGCCCCTCCCTTGTCAATCGCTCTGTACGAGGCTATTATCGCAGCCACGAGCTTCGCCCCGTTTGCTATAACTGTGGTCCATGCAATACCCCACAAACCGTAATAGTAAGTGGAAGCATATGAGGCAATCAAAAACCCGACGCCCCAGAATGTCTGTATCAGGGATAGCTTGCCGGTCTCTCCTTGGGACATTAGGACTGCCATATGCAGGGAAGCAACAAAGCCCATCACCAAACCAAGGTTTACAATTAAGTTGTATTGGATCACCTGGCTATATAGCTCGTTGTAAAACACATAGACATACAATGGCGCTACCAAGATGGAAAACCCATATCCTGCAACGCCAAAACCGGCGCAGGCAAGGGTGATTTTCTTATAAACGCCCTTTGTCATCTTCCAATTGCGCTGTGTCATATACGACATCAACAATACCCTGATCGGGGCTACAAGAAAATGCATTGTTTTCGCTACCAACGAAATCGCATGGTATTGCGTGACGCTTTGGGCATCCATTATCTGCCTGACTATGACCTTGTCGAAATGGACCACGCCATCACGGACCAAGCTTGACCATAGCAACGGCAAAGCGGTTTTGGGGACAGCAGATGCGTTTTCGGTCTTTTCTGCCTTTCTATATATGCTGCCTCTGATAAAAACATATAGCAGCGACAAAGAATCGCCAATGACGAAAATCAAAAGCCACTTTTCTGTCAAAAAGAACACTCCTAGCCCGACCAGATACCCACACGCGCCTAAAAGGTTGTATGTAAAGGTTCCTTTGAAGTCTAGGTTTAGCCGGAACTCGACGGCGCCGTACACTTTAAGCACTTGAAGGATGGAAAACAAGCCGAAACAGATGGAAAAGACCATGTTTCCTGTGTTGAAGAACCCTATAGCGAAACAAATCACTGCCGACAAGGCTGTGCAGACCGTCATGATAGGCCAATAATCAGCGTTTGTCGCGTCAATGGTCTTACGCAAAATCAGGCGTGTGTTCAGGATGGAAGTCCCGACAGCTTGCGGGATGATGTATATAAACCCCATGAAAAAGAGAATGTCCCCTACTGCTGAAACACCGTAATACTTGGCAATGACAGGGTAAACAACAATCTGGAGGACGGCAGCAACAACTATCCCTGCCATCATCGTATAAAACAGGTCGCTCGACAGTTTCTTCTTTTTTCTCAACAATTGAAAAGTATTCATAACAATCCTATACAAAGGCTATCACAAACTAAATTCAAAGTAAACTTTGTCGCGTATTCATGTTATAGTTAGCGGTATGGAAAAGAAACTGTCATTTGTGATACCGTGCTACAATTCGGCAACCACATTGGAGGCCGTTGTCACTGGAATAACCCAGTCGTTCGATGAAAGAGGGGAATACGACTACGAGTTCGTCTTGGTAAACGATGCCTCGACAGACGGTACATTTGAGGTGATACAGAAGCTTTGCGAAACGGATGCAAGGATCACAGGCATTGACTTCGCAAAAAACCGTGGTCAGCATGCCGCGATCATGGCAGGACTGGCACACTCGACTGGCGACCTGGTCTTTTCAATAGACGATGACGGGCAGACGCCCACCGAGGCCATGCACAGTATGCTGGAGAAGTTGGACAAAGGCTACGATGTCGTTTGCGCCTATTATGAAAAACGTCTGAACCGTACCCCTTTCAGGCGCATAGGGTCAAAGCTGAACAGGACGATGCGAAGATGGCTTTTGGAGATACCGAAAGGCGTCCGCATATCGGTGTTTTTCGTGGCCCAAAGGTTTGTAGTGGATGAAATGCTGAAATACAAGAACCCATATCCGTATATTTCCGGGCTGCTCATACGGACTACGGACAGAATCGGAAATGTCGCTGTAGTCCAAAAGGAACGTATATCGGGTTCGTCTGGGTATAGCTTCACAAAGCTCTTTTCGCTGTGGCTGAACGGCTTCACCGCCTTTTCGGTAAAGCCTCTGCGGATATCCACTTTTGTCGGCCTTGTTTCCGCTACGATAGGTGTCGTCGTCGCAATCGTCCTGGTCATAAGCAGGCTGGTGAACCCGTCCTACGTCGCGGGTTGGATTTCAACCATAGCCCTTACTCTGATAATTGGCGGCATCACCATGTTTATGCTTGGGCTTTTGGGAGAGTATATAGGCAGGATGTATATCAGCATCAATGAAAGCCCGCAATACGTCATCAGAAAGATAGCAAAAGGGACTTTCGGCAAAACAAAATGAAGCGGATTATGATTTTGGGGGCTAGCATCGTTCAAACCCCCCTGATTGAACAGTCCATCAAAGCTGGGTATGAGACCATCGTTGTATCGCCAGATTTGTCTGCGCCAGGGCACTCTTTGGCGAATACAAACATCCGCCTCGATGTCCGCGATAAGGATGGCGTTCTCAAGACTGCCCGCTCACACCGAGTCGATGGAATCACGACAGACCAGACCGATGTGGCGGTTCGCACTGTGGCATATGTCGCGGAGAAGATGGGGCTGCCAGGCATCGGCTATGAGACAGCGCTTCTGTTTACCGACAAATATCTTATGCGGGAAAAGTGCAAATCCCTTGGCATCAAAACGCTAGAATATAGACTGTGCAATTCCTTGGACGATGCTATTGATTTTTTCGAGGAAATAGGGACGGGTGTGGCTGTAAAGCCAGTCGACAACCAAGGGAGCCGAGGCGTCTCCCTTGTGAAAAACATGGCAGAGCTTGTGGATGCATACGATGAGGCAAAGGGCTTCGCCTCTGATGGACGGGTTCTGGTGGAGGAGTTCATGCATGGGCAGGAATTTGTTGTCGATGGGATTGCATACGACCATCAGTTTGAGAACTTGATCTTGGGCGATTATATATTTTTTGATTTGCCTAATGTTTTTGCGGCATCCAGGCTCCACTTCCCATCAAAGGCCAATCCAGACATAGTAAGCAAGGTCGGGGAGCTAAACAAGAAAATCATCACGGGCTTCGGGCTGTCCCAAGGCAGGACGCATAGCGAGTTCATTGCTGACGGCAACGATATAGCCCTCGTAGAGGTTGCAGCGCGCGGCGGCGGTGTTTTCAATTCGTCCGATTTAGTCCCTCTGTCTACAGGGGTGAGCTCGGAGGCGTTTTTATTGAATATCGCATTGGGCGTGCAAAGCGGGTTCCCTGAAATCAAGAAAGGCCTGTGCACTTGTTGCTATAGATCGTTCTTTTTGCCGGAAGGCGAGGTCGTTTCAATCGAGGGCGTTGACGAGATAAACAGCTACCCATTCACGCACAGGAACAATCTTTGTGAATTGTATATCGGGAAAAAAATTGCGGGGAACAGCGACAAGACCTCGCGGTTCTTTGTGATAGTCAGCGCGAAGACCCACGATGAACTGGACCTGCATGTCAATATGGTCAAAGAGGCATTGAGCATAAAGGTTTTTTCGCAAACGCACGGCCATCGCGACCCGATCTGGGACTGATCGGATTTCCCTCCGCTATTCTATTTTCCGCCAAACATCGACCCCCGACCCAGACAGCCTATCCCGTTCGTACCTTTCGGACAGCATCTCCTCTACAGCTGCCGAGCTTTGGTCGCTGTATATCACGACTGTTTCAGTATCGACATCAGCGATGTCAGACCTGCCTCTTGCATGCTTCACTTCTACATCCCCCACATTGTATCTGTTGCGGAAATAGAGGTCGTAGACAATCGGGGCAGAGGCGGCGGCGTGTACTGGAGCCATTATTGTCACATCACCCCCAATAGCCTCCTGGTTCTCAATGATCCATGCTGCACCATGCTTCATCCCCGTATGCGAAGGCTGCAAAAGCGACGATGTATACGCCTGTGGCGCAAAATAGAGCAACAATGCCAAAGCCAACGCCCAAAGCCACCTCTTGTCGATTTTGAGAATATTGACGAATATGTACACCAACGCGAGACCGATCGACAGATAAATAAGCGGATAAAGGTATTGGAAATACCTAGAGGCAAACATATTCGCAAGCCCGCCCATCGCCTGCAGCGCAGCGTAGTTCATAATTATGCATACCCACGGAACAATTGCGATGAACACAAACAGCAGCTGCTTCCTGCGTCCTTCAAAACCCATGTCGCCAATGAGCAAAGGCCGCTTGAGCACATTTGCGAACACGAGAAGGATCGCCAACGCAATCGAGATATTGAACAATAACAGCATAGGCCCCGTCCCGCCAAGCATAAATTCCGGTATTCGCACCAAGTTGGAGAGATTTGGATCCATAAGGAGAGCAAGATAGGATTCACTGTCCTCTGCCGACAGGCGTACAAAATACCTTGAGAGCAGCAACACTCCAAACGGTGCCGCCACCACGTAGGAAAACAGGATTCTCTTTTGTTTTGCCCCCAAACGAACCAAGACAAGGTCTACGACGAAAAAACATGCCAATATAAATCCCGCAAGGATCTGCCCTGTCACGGTCAGCCCCATGGCGATGCCAAAGAGGATTACCAATTGCGGCTTTGCCTTTTTTTCTAAGGTGAGCCTGCAAAACAGGTAAAGGCTCAACGCCGTGAACAGCACCAGCCACGGATAGAACCTGAATTGGTGCGCCACCTGAAAGACATGATACGAAAACCCAAACAGGACTGCCGATATTATCCCCGCTGTTCCTCCGAGGATATGGCGACCGATAAGCCCGACAAGATAAACCGCCCCTGCCACCATAAGCGCACACATAAGGAGAAGCCATACATCGTTCAAACCGCCGATTTCCAACCAAATACGTGCAAAGAAAAAGAAAGCGTTCGGAGTCCTGGTGCCCATAGGCCAAAACGATCCCAGATATTCCATTAGAGACCTATCGTGAAGGCGTAGCGAACGCAATGTCGCTATCTCATCGCTCCACAGCCCGTTGTACATCCCACTCCTTATCATCAGAAACAACGATATAAGCACGAAGAACAGCAGACACCAATAAAAGACCCTGCCGTCTTGGAATATTGACCATCTGGTTTTGCCGATAATGCTAGTCTTTACTGGCATTTCGCCCCCCTTTTCTCACAATCGCTCTATAGGGGGCTGTAAGCGCCCTGCCCAATTTGTAGGATTTCGAGTTGCAAATTGCCGAAATCTCTTCTTCAAACGGTTCCAGACCTTTTATCCTGTCAACTTGCTGCAAATAAATGTCTCTTATAACATCATGCATGGCATAGTATTCATCGCTCTCCCTGTCCTTTTGCAAATAGTGCTTCATAACATCAACAAATGGTCTTGCCACGTCTTTCTCGTCAAGAAAATCTGCTTTCTCAAGTCTTTGCTGCCCTTTTTTCCCAACTGCAGCCCTCAAAACAACAGGTATTTGATCAGGGGCGCTGGTATACGGCACTACGCCTCTTTCCACCAATTGGTACTGGTATGTGTCCAATCTCCCTATCCGCCTATTGTTCAGCATTTTGTCATCAGTGTTATAAATCGCCACTGGCACCTCGGCGTACAATGCGTCGAAAATTGCCCCGCTGTTGTCAGACAGGACAACATCTGCCTTCTTCAGCAACTCGACCAAATCAGCCTCCTGGGTATAGTATTCGTCTGCAATCTCCCGAAGTATGCCTGTCCGGCCCTTTTCGCTCTCCCTGTACTGCATGATATGGTGTGCCTTTACGACCACATAATAGTCTTTTCTCAACGCCCCAACCGCTTTTTCGATACTATCTACCGAGCTGATGTTACCGAAAGTAGGCGCATACAGCAGCACTGGCTTTTCGCTCGGTCTGTCCGAGTTTTTTTGAAAACCTTTATATCTCATTGGCGATACCAAAAATGTCTTGGTGTAGGCGCTTAATATTTCGACCTCTCTTTTTGTATAACAGAGAATAGCGTCGTATACCAAGCTGCGCTGAGGCAGGAAAATATGTGCCGGTTTCGCAGAAATCAAACTATACTTGTATTTGATCCTAAATTCATGGTCTATTTTTCCTGGAAAAAAATAATGCTCCGTTGGGTTTGGTTCAAGCAGGATTTTATACTTTTCCGACTTGTCAATCTCACGAATCGGATTGTAGCCTTGCCTCTTGATTTCCCTATATGTTTCGTCAAGCAAATCTTGCCTTTCGCTATACCTAAGCGGAACGATGAGATCGACAGATATGCCTCCCTCAAGCAAGGCATCCACCCCATTTCGCATTGCATAGAACTCGACCATGTCATCGAGCACAATGGCTATCCTATCGTTTGAAATCACGCTGTCTGTCGTCATTGCTTTACTGAATCCCCCTATCATTCATTGGATATAAGCATTCTGTCTATCACGGCAGACAGCTTGCTTGAGCTTACATGCTTCGTATACGATATGTAGCAGACCCTAGAACCGCAGCCTTTCAGGTACTCGTCAAGCTCTATCCACTTCGGCTCATCCTTGTGGTCATCTCCCACAAAAATGATGTCGTAATGATATATTTCATAGGCAAATTTCTTGTCGGTGTTCTCGACTCGAACCACCTCGTCGACATACTTTATCGCCTTGACGATCTCCATGCGTTCGCTTTCGGGTATTATCGGATATTTGTTTTTATAGCCGTATGCCGCCTCATCGGAATTGACGCCGACTATCAGATGGTCGCAGTGCTGTTTTGCTCTTTCCAAAACGTTCAAATGCCCGATATGGAACATATCGTAAACGCCAGCCGTATACCCTACTATTTTGCCTCTGCCTTCTCGCATCTGCCCTCTCTTTCAAAATGCCTTACATTGTTAGCCTGTACACTGTGAAAATGATATAATAAATGCGTCGCGTTGTCGAGGCATATTGACATGCCCCCGATTCATAGAAAGGATTTATCGCTTAATAATGCTGCTATCAATAGTCATACCCGTTTTCAACGAAGCAGATTCCCTGTTGGAACTTCACTCCGCACTGACTGCCGGAATCGAAGGGTGTTATGAGTTGGGGGTAAGCGATTACGAAATCTGGTTTATTTCCGATGGCAGCACAGACCGCTCCGAAAATGTCATCAGGGAAATTATCGAAACGGACAAGAATGTCCAGCTCATTTCATTCCGCAGAAATTTCGGGAAAGCCACCGCGCTCCAAGCGGGTTTCAAGTATGCTGAAGGCGACATCATTATTACAATGGACTCCGATCTGCAGGACGATCCATTAGAGATGCGCGACATGATCCTCAAGCTTCAAGAAGGCTATGACATGGTCTCTGGCTGGAAGCAAGACCGCCAAGACCCACTTGAAAAGCGCCTTCCCTCGAAGCTTTTCAACAAAGTGACCGCCACCGCGTCCGGCATAAAGCTTCACGACTTCAATTGCGGCTTCAAAGCGTATCGCAAAGAGGTGGTCAAAAGTATCGATGTTTATGGCGAGCTGCATAGATATATACCAATACTTGCACACCGCAAAGGCTTTAGGATCGCGGAGATCCCCGTGACAAACCACAAACGCAAATATGGCAAGACAAAGTACGGGGTCGAGCGCTATCTACGCGGAATGTTTGATGCCTTGACGACCGCATTTCTTTCAAAATTCTACGACAGGCCTATGCACTTTTTCGGTCGAGTCGGCTTGGCGCTGCTTGTCGTTGGCATCATCATTTGCGTCGTGCTGACGGTTGAATGGTTCATGGGCGCCCCGATAAGCACAAGACCTCTTCTTACCCTTGGAATCCTCTGCATAATCTTAGGCGTGCAGTCGATTGCGACGGGATTCCTCGAAGACTTGATTGTAGATGCCACATGGCGTCGCCGCGAAAACGTGGGGCATATCAAAGAGGTTATCACCCATGCCGGCATCGCAAACCCTGCTGCAACACCTCCTGCATCAGGAGATGACGCCTCCAACTGAATTTCTGAGAATGTGCATGAAGGCACTCAAGCACCATAAAGAGAAAATCTGGCTGGCTGCAAAAATCATTTTTTTGGTTTTGGCCGTTTTCTTTTTAGCACGATACTTCATTCTCAATATATCAGATATATCGGACATAGACCAGTACATAGACTGGCGGGTGTTTGCCTTATCAATCCTGATTTTTATTGTACACAAACTGACGTTGGCAGGCCTGTGGCACTATATCACGATATTGGGCGGCGTCAGAATCAAACCGTCAGATGCAGTGACAGCATATCTATATTCCGTGCTTGGCAAGTACATACCTGGCAAGGTCTTTATGCTGCTTGCACGCTTCCCTGCATACAAACGCGCAGGCACCTCCCTAAGCAAAGTCACCGTCTGCTTCCTCCTAGAAGCGGTATGCACCATTTTGGGAGCGGTCATACTGTTTATTGCGTCGCTATTCTTTTTCCCAAATAACCTACTGAGCGGCTATGAGCCGCTTATTGCCATACTGATTGCGGTTTTATTTGTCTGTATGCATCCCAAGGTAATCAATTTTTTGCTAAGGGGTCTGGAACGCCTGACAAAAAAAGAAAATCTGCAATTGTCTATGACCTATATGCAAATGCTTAAAGTATCGCTGCTGTTCGTGCTCAACTGGCTTGTTGTCGGCATTGGGTATTATATGCTTGCGACATCCGTATATCCGGTACCCGCTTCAGAACTGCTGTATACGGCGGGCATTTTCGCCATCTCAACCACTATCGGCATACTCGCCATAATAGCGCCCTCCGGCATAGGCGTGCGCGAAGCGATTATGATACTTGGCCTTGGACTTATAATGCCACAGCCATACGCCGTAATGATAGCCGTGATGGCGCGGCTATGGACAACCGCTGGCGAGATGATAGTTATACTGGCTGCATTTATTGTCAGCAAGGTGCGGAACAAATAACAACAAATTGCGAATAGTGTATAATGGATTGTAGAATTTTGCGTTGAAAGGAGTTTGTGAATGCCAAATCTCTTGAAGAATAGCTATGTGATTCTTGTTATTATCATAGCTCTTCAGATTCTGATGATGATTTATTATCTCGACCAAAAAAAGGGTTTTCATTTGGACGAGTTTTATTCACATTCACAGGCAAACGGACAGTTGACTGGAGCACACGCGCGAAATCAGGACAATATGTACAACAATTGGCATTCTTCCGATTACTATCTTGATATTCTTACAGTTCAGCCAGAAGAGCGCTTTGACTTCAAATCCGTTTATCAGACAATTTCACTGAATGTACACCCTCCTTTCTATCATATGCAGATTCATGCCGTTCACTCCCTGTTCCCTGACACATGGAGCAAATGGCTTGCTGGCAGTCTTAATATCCTTTGGTTTATAGGCGCAAGCATCCTTTTGTACCTTGCCGCAAAGCTCGCTTTGAAAGATAGGTTTTTGGCCTTGCTGCCCAATGTCATTTGGGGCTTCACCGCAGGGGCAATAAGCAGCGTGGTCTACTTCAGGATGTATGTTGTATTGACTTTTTTCTTTGTGGCTCTTATATATCTTGCCATGCTTATCGTCACCGAAAAGACAAAAATGAATCCGAAGTGGTGCATAGCCCTGTCCCTTACTCTGTTTTTTGGGTTCTTTACGCATCATTACATCCATATATTCTGCACTTATATCGCAGTATTGCTTTTGGTCTGGCTTCTATACAAAAAAGAATACGGCCAACTACGCAACTGCGTTGTAGCAGTAGCCGTGGCTTCCGTGGCGTTTTATATGTGCTGGCCTTATGCTCCTCGCCAAATACTGCGATCCCACCGAGGCACAGAAAGTATTGACAACTTCTTCTCATCCGAAGGGTTTTCCGAGCGCCTCTCCGAGTTTTTGATTGTTCTAAACAGAGATTTATTCGGAGGGATGGGGCTGCTTGTCTTGGTTGTGGTTATCGCATTGTTGATTGCCTGCATAATAACGCTGATTTCACGCAAAACAAAGCTGGCGAGCATTATTGCGCCGAAAAATATTTTCAAGCCGGATTGTTTCGTGGTTGTTTTGCTGGCTGGCTCTGTTTTCTATTTTCTTGTAATAACAAAGGTCGCGCCCTTTACGCAAAGATATCTTTTTGCTATTTACCCAGTGATTATCCTACTGCTCGTAACAATTGCAAACCATGCCTTGCGTTTTATAACCAAAAGGTTCGCGACAGTAATATTGGTTGCCTTTTCCGCATCTATTATTCTATCAGGATTAAGTGGAAAAGAAATTCAAAACCTATATGCAAACACTCCCGATATACCTTCGATTGTCCAGCAATACGATGCCCCGGTCGCTATCGCACTGCGAGCGCCCAATTCACGTATTGACTTGTTGCTGCTTGATTTCGCGCAGTTTGACAAAGTCTACATTTGCGAATACGTCGAATATTTTGACACTGCGCTAGACGGTGTGGCTGAAGATCACGACTTATTCCTTTATATTGACAAAGCCTTGGATTCCAATGAAATACTGGAAAATATGCATGAGAGGATATCGTACAACGATGCCCAAATGCTTTGCACGAGCTATTGGGCCAATGTGTACTATATTGATTAGATGCCGCCGACCAGCTTGATCTGCCAGTAGGCCGACAGCAGCCGATTTATCCGCATGGCTTTGGCGTGAAGATCCGCATCAAATGTTTTCATATGCCTGTCGCTCACAAAATAGCGGTATAGCGGCAGCCCCAGTTCTTCAAACTCGCTTGAATGATCGAGAAATGCTTTGAGGGCGCTCAATAGCATATGCTCGTCTTTGTACCATTTCTGCGTCGCTTTTTGAAGCCGCCTCATCGTTTCTTCGTCGGGCAGAAATATTGATTCCTGGACGGTCTCTTGCCATTTGCCAATGTCGTGGTCGAGCACCGCTTCCGCATTTCGATGCCTACTGTATCTGCCCTCCTTGCTTTTCTCATACGGAAACCCCGCAAGGCGCGGGTTCAAAAGGGAGATCATGTCAAACTCAAACCTTTCGCCCAAGCCATCGCGCATAAGCATCGAACGACATTGAAAGGCCGCTTTCGATTGCAATGGCATCCACCTGAGCGACTGCTGGATATACTTGGTCTTGAAATGGTGCCTGTTGCGGTAGTGGATGTAGAACGATTCCAGCTTCTCCTTGACGGTTTCCCCTGGCAGAGGCGTTATGCTGCCCGTTAAGTATTCCAGAAAATATTGCCTTGCCTTCACGGAATGAGGAACATCTACCACCCTGCAAAATTGCTCAAGCATCTTGCTACTGTGCCCCGAATAGTCCGCCCAGGAATATACTTGATGGTAGAGCGCGCCAAAACCCCCTGTCATATGGATCGTGCCTTTGTTCTCAAAAAATTCCGGCGTGATTCTGAGTATGTAGTACGTGCCAAGATTGGGTGACTGGGGGGCTTGACATAGGACTTCGCCGCACAAACCGATGCCATCTTGTGATTTTTCTCTGGGGATGTCATCCCAGTTCAGCCCAAATGCGTTGACGATGGTGTTTGCCACCTCGAAATCGTCCGTGGCGCTGACATATGTGTTGGTCCTGATTTTTTCCGTCAATGCCTGCGGAAGGTTTGTAGCCGCGGCCAAAACCATCCTGCTGTCAAGCCCGCCCGTAAGGTCGCAAAGCGCATACTCAAAAGCGGGATGCTCCAGCGCCGCTCGCACGTTTGCCACCACATCGTCCTTGACCTGATGCATATAATTCCCATATGCTTCTTCCGTATATGGCGCAGGGTTGCGGGCCTCCTCGTAAAGGCTTGTGTTTTCAAAAATCGGCTCCGAACCAGGATATATGACAATGCGTTGGTCGAGCGGAAGCTCATAACAATGCTCCACGTCCATATGCCTTGTAAAGCTGCTTTCGCATGTAAAGCCGAAGAACGCCATTCCCGCCGCCACCTTTTTCGCATCCAACCTCAATTTTGTGCCGACCGCTTTTAGCGTCAAAAGCAGCAAGTGGTACGAGGTGGCTGCCGCAAAAACCCCATCGTCGGATTTATGATAGTACCATTGGCACATTCCGAAATAGTCTGTGCCCAATTCGAGTTTGTCTCCGTTAAAGGTCAAGAGCTCAAACTCCCCTATGCTCTCACGCAGCTCGGCAACAGCGATATCATGCGCCTTTATGTCATTGTCGCCGACTATGAGTTTGTCTCGCCATCGTGAAACGCCCGAAAAAACATAGGTCGTACCGCTCCTGTCTGTCTGTGGCTGATTCGTGGACAAAACTGTACAGCCCCCCATATCGGATATATTCAAGCCTTCTTGCCCGCAAAACCCTGCCAACCCTTCCGATGCCTGACTGCCTACTATCACGGCAATTTCACCATACGGATAGCGGGGGCGAAAAAGCGCAAGCTCCGGCAGTTCCTTCATCTGGTATTCCTCTCTGAACACCCGATACTCCTCCTCAAAACGCTGCGAATCCTTTTCACAAACGCCCCCCCCCCCGAACGTTTGTTCGCGAACCTTGCAAGACCCTTCTGGCGCTCTCCAAAAGCCCAAGCTTTTGCAAAGCAGCTTTTGCAGCCCTTCTTGCAAACGGAGGCTTGCCCTTATTCGACAAAAGCCTTTGCACCATTTCTATATCGGCGTCGCCAAAACGACTTAGGCGTATCATATCCCCGTCTATATGCCCGTCCAGCTCAAGAAGCAGCGCCTTTATGTCAGAAGAACACTCGCCTCTCAGCTCCCTTTCGATATGTGCATAGATCGTCTCTGGCCGCCTTAGCGTCAATGCGTGCAGATGGCACAGGCCATTTTCCTGGGATATCCGCAAGTTGTCCGTCACGCCTCTCAGGGCTGAAGCCAGTTTCGCCCCATCCCAATTCGTCTCCTTGTGGGCAATTCGGTATCGGTATGAAACACGGGCGAGCGAGTAAAACCGCCCTGCCGCCATCATCGCATTCACGAAAAACGGGGGGTCCTGGAATCGGATATACGGCGGGAATTTGATATTGTTTTCGGCCAGCATTTTCCTGTCGTAGATGAAGCGGTGAAACCCATAGTCAAACTGGTAGTCCTCATAGTCCCAAAGGCGGTCCTCGCTGAACACATAGCCCCAGTCCTTGCCCTCAAAGACGGTGTTCACTTCGTCTGTGCCATCCACGAATGAGGATGATGTGGAGAATGAGGAAAACGAGCCGCCGCATATCTTGACGTTGTTCTCTTTCGCACCGCCATACAAATCCTTTAGGACATCCGTGTCGGGGTAAAGGTCGTCTGGGTCCATAAAGCACACGAACTCGCCTGTCGCAGCTTTCAGCCCTGCGTTCCTGGCCTGGGCGACGCCTTGGTTTTCCTGCTCGATATATGCTATCCTGCCGTCCTGCTCGCGGTAATGTTTTGCGATCTCAGCTGAGCCGTCGGTCGAACCGTCGTTGACGCAAATAATCTCGATATCTTCGAGCGACTGACCCAAAACGCTGTCAAGGCAGGCACCGAGGTAGGCGTCCATATTGTATATGGGGATGATGATGGAAACCTTGGTCATTTCTCTCTCACAATCTCATTGGCAAGCGACTCCACCGTCAATGCGAACTCGAAACGCTCCCCGCTAGTTAGCCTGCCTTTCGCAATCTGCCGCTGCCCATCCTCTGCACGCACATAGTTATGCGCGACAAAAAACTGAAAGTCCCTAAGCACCCACGCTATGCACTCCCGCAATTCCGAATCAGATTCAATATTCGACGCTTCGCCCTGCATATGCTTGAGTATTTGAAATCCGCTATAAACCTTGTCCGCCCCAGGCCCTGACGAAACTATCGAATCCGCCCGCACCCTCCTTGAGAACATACGTTCTGGAGTGTGCATCGCCCTCTCCGCACGCAGCATCGCCATAAGGGTGTATGCGTTGTCCTCGAAGTACAGCCCCTCCAAAAAACCCAAGGCTTTGTCCTCGATAAACGACTTCCTCGCAAACTGCGTACACGCACTGGTTCTGTACTCGTTCATCCGAACCATCCGGCAAAAGAGCTCCGCCCCGCTCATCACGCCGGCGTACCGCCCTTTGCGTATATAATAACCATCATAGACAGGATGGGCAGCGCGGGCAGCGTCGTTCTCGTAGTTTGTGTCCGCATCAAAGAACAATATATCCAGACGTTCCTTCTCCGAAATCTCCTTGCATATGCTCATGGCATCTGGCCGGATCGAATCGTCAGCGTCAAGATAGTAAATGTATTTTCCGACTGCGGCCCTGAACCCTGCATTGCGAGCGGAGGACAGCCCGCCGTTCTCCTTGTCAATGATGCGGATACGTCCATCATGATTTGAATACGTTTCTAAAATGCCCCTTGACCCGTCGGTCGAACCGTCGTTCACGCACAAAATTTCTATATCGATCTCCGTCTGCGACAAAACGCTGTCCAAACATTCAGCAAGATACCTCTCTACATTATAGACAGGGATAATTACCGATATGACCGGGGTTTTCACATCATTTTTCCGCATCTACCTCTCCCATAAGCCAATTGTACCAAAAAACTGGTGCGATTCATACCATACCGCATCAGGAATCATATGGGCTATGCTGCAAATAGCTCACAAAAACATTGCCATATACGCGGGGATATGTGTGATGCCCTCTTTTTCCATGACATCTTTGGTGTATACGATATACGGCTTGCCGATGGTCTTTGAAAACTTCGCAACGAACTTGTCAAGCGAAGAATGGTATCGATATGATGCGGATTTCACTTCGATTGGGCAGACCTTGCCATTCCTGACAATCAGAAAATCTATCTCCATATTGTTCCGCCTATTGCCGGAATCGACACGCGAGTAAAAGTGCAATCTGTGCCCAGAGGTGCGGAATGCCTGTGCGACAGCATTCTCCAGAATCATCCCTTCGTTGACATTAAGCTTGTCGAACAAAATCGCGCGGTACAGCTCGTTGTCCATATACTCGTTGTCGTGAAACGTATGGGTGACAAGCAAGCCTGTATCCGCCATATATAGCTTCTGCGTGGCACGTTCGCTGCTCAAAGCCAGTCCTACATTGGGGTCTGTGGAATTGAAACAATGGTTGACTATCATTGCGTCAACGAGCCACATAAACGCGTCGCCATAGTTGCGTTGCCGTGCAGCTTTGCCAATGGACGATAGCCTGAACTTCTTTTCCGCTTTTGCCAATTGCCCAGGAATGGCGTCGAATATATCCACAACTTTTTTTTCGTACCCTGTTGCATACTTTGCGATATCGTTTCTGTACAGAGCCAAGATACGACTTTTTTCCCTGTCCGCCACCTCGAAATCGCAGCCATCCAAATACGCCAGTACAGCTTGCGGCATACCGCCCACCAATAGATATTGACGGAATTTGTCCATAGTCCTTTGATGCACGGCAGCCCCAACGGGCACGGTCTTGTCGAAGCATTCCCTAATGAACGGAACCGTGACTTCATCGTCCATTGCCCATAGAAATTCCTCAAAATCCAAGGGGTGCATTTCGATGCTATCTTCCTCGGATGGGATAAGTATGTCCTTGACGTTTTGCTTTATCGACAAAAGCGAGCCAGTTTCTATATAGTCGTACCTGCCATCCGCAACAAGCGCTTTCAACCGCTGCCGAGCAAGCGGGAACAACTGGACCTCGTCAAAGACGATAAGGCTGTCCCGTTCATAAAGCGGCGTATTGTAGTAAACGGAAAGCTGCGCGAAAAAATAGTCCAAGTCATCGCCATGGTTTTCGATAAGGCTCAGCACCTCTTTCGTGACGGCGGAGAAGTCGATAAGTATGGTGCTTTTGTATTCGCTTTGTCCGAATTGCCTGCAAACATGCGTCTTGCCGACACGTCGCGCCCCTTCAAGCAGCAGTGCGGACTTTCCTCCGCTCCCCTTTTTCCATTCGAGCAGCTTTTGGTAAGCTTTTCGTTTCAAAACCATGCCACACCTCCAATTTTCAGTGATTATAGCAGGTTTTGCACGAAACTGCAACCTGCGCCCCGCATATTTTGCACGAAACTGCAACCTACACGCCACGTATTTTGCACGAAACTGCAGGCTGATGTGTTTGTGGTCACATACAAAACTATAATTGCTTGCCTTATTCTCTTATGGTGCGGTATAGTCTGGTATAATTCATACCAAAGGAGAAATAGTATGGAATCAGTCAAAGTCAGCATCATCACGCCTTGCTACAATGTAGAGCAATATATCGGGGAGTGTCTGGACAGCGTCCTTTCGCAGTCGCTTGGGGATATCGAAATGATATGCATAGATGATGGGTCTACGGACTCGACCCGCAAAATCTTGGAGGATTACAAGGCGAAAGACCCCCGCATTGTGATAATAGAGCAGGAGAACAGCGGGCCATCCGTTGGGCGGAACGCAGCTATGGATATTGCACGCGGAGAGTATATCTCATTTGTCGATTCGGACGACTTGATGGCGGAAGGGGCTTTGGAAAAGTGCTATGTCTTGGCGCACGAGTACGCTACGGACGTGGTTCACTTCAACGCAGACACGTTCTTTGACAGCCCGGAGTTCAAGGAGCAATTCAAGCTTTACGAAGAACAGGGGCAGCGCGACCTCGCAAACAACAATTATATACGGTCCGGCTACGAAAAATACAACAGCAAAGGGACCCCGACCGACGGGCCGACGCTGTTCTCGGCTATGTACCCTGCCGGCACTTATCGCCCTCCAATTTGGCTCTGCTTTTTCAGGGGCGCCTTTTTGAAAGAGCATGGTTTCCGCTTTATCAAGGGCATATTGCACGCCGACGACCCATTCACTTTCGAGACGATCCTGTCTGCCAAGTCGGTTGCGTTCTGCGATGATGTCCTGTACCGCCGCAGGTTCAGGCCGGACTCGATAATGACCACCCCATTCGGCCGCAGGAACGCAGTCTCGCGAATCATAGGCCAGAAAAAGATGCTTGGGTTCCTCGACTCCATCGCCCCTGCCCTTTCCGAGGACGCCCTGCGCGTGGCGATGCACTACCTGAACTACCGCAGAAAGATAATAGAAGAAAACTATATGAAATTCCTTTCGGAGGAAGAAGAAGCCGATTTGGAATACATAAACCTCTTGGCATCCCTGCCCATATACGGGCAGCCGTCTGGCGGGCAAGGGTCTACGTCGTTTTCCTCACGGGTGAAGAACAAGCTCAAACGCACTTTTAAGCGGGGATAAAAGCCTACTCCTCTTTCCGCCTGAAAGCCCTTTTCAGCACACGAGCCGGGGCGGTAAGCGCCCTGCCCGCCCGCCATGAGTTTGACGCTTTCATGCTTGCGATCTCATGTGCGTCTTTGTTCTTTTCATCGACAAACGCCTCGATCATTTTCTCCAGATGCGAAAGGAGCAGCCCTATCCTCAAACTTTCATCCGCAGATTCTGGCGTATAGCGCAGCTCTATCGCGTCATTGCCGACCGCAGGCTTTATCTTGACAGGGGCTATCGTGAGGCTCGCCAAAAGCGCACCCACGCCCTCGCCGCCTGCTTCGCCCGATATGGCTCCCTCCGACACGCCCATCGCACCCTCATCCAGCACGGAGTAAAAATACGACTGCCTTTGAGCATCCTCAAGCGACAGTCCGCCCGCCCGCTTTATCGCCTCATACATCTGCGGCCAATGAAAGGACTTGGCACGACCGCCCGGTATGCTCAGGTAGTTGAGCCATCCTATTATTATCTTGCTGCTCGCCTGCCCCACGCTCCTTATGGGGAAGTGTGCGAACACCAATTCAGTGAATGCTTCCTTCGCTCGCGGGGGCGAACCGTCGCGTGGGTCAAGGTCGTGCTGCCCAAGCTGCACCCTATAGCCATCGTTGACGAACAGCTTGCGGGAGACCACGATTTTGTAGTATGTCTCCATATCCGGCGGGCGGTGGCTGTCAAACCGTTCGAGCACGCTCCCACTTGAGGACAATGCCGCCTCCATCAATACATACGTCCGCCATGGGAACAGATATATCACATCGTCGCGCAGGCTCTCAAGAATGCCCCGAACATCCCTGTCGCCGTCCGTCGTGATGAACTCGTCGGCATCCAAAGGCACGACAAGGTCTGCACCATATTGAGAAAAGGCGTCCGAGACCATGGCGTTTATCGTCTCGTGTTTGTAGAACCCTGTCCCAAAACTTTTTTCGACAATGGTTATAGGCAGCCCCTCACCGACCAAGGCCGCAAGGATTTCAGGCGTGCGGTCGTCGCTACTGTCATCCAAGACGATCAGCCTGTCGCAAAAGCCCAAGGCATATCTGCAAAAGACCTCTGCGATGTCCTCCTCGTTCTTCATCATTGCCACGGCTACGATATTCATTTCTCGCCTTTCCCGCGGAAACCCGCCTTGACCTTTGCTTTAAGAAAAGCGCCCGCGCTCAAATCCCCTGCGCCGTCAATCTTCTCCAAAGCCTTTTGCCCTCTGAAAAGCTGATAGTCGAAGTGCGAAAGGAGCGCGCCAAGGGTCTCGACAACGCCGTTTTTCTTCGCAAAAAGATTCACCTGCCGCAGCGATTCACGGAGGTTCAGTATCTCAAGCTCCGCCGCCCTGTCCGACATCAGATAGGCGGGTATATATCCCTCGCTCTGGCAGACATACGGGTATATCCGCTCAATCGCGTGCAGCAGGCTTTCATCCTGACTTACTGGCTCCTCTGGAAAATCCTCGTAACGCCAACCCTTTTCAAAAAGCCTTTTCAGTGCGGCGCAACGAAACCAGAACACCGAGCCGTACGATGCGACCGGGTATCTGTCCTCGGCGATGGGAGCGGTCAGCCCAAGTTCGCCATGCAGACGCAGAGTGTTTTCAAAGTCGCTCGCCCACTCGTTGCCAGGGGTCTTTGAGTAATACGCATGGTTTGGCTCCGTTGGGGTGAGAAATCCGAGCAAGGGGTTTTTTAGGAAAATATCTATGGTGTTCAAGGCGAACACATGGCTTGGGAGCGTGCACAATTGCAGTTTGTAAGCATTGCTGCGCCCTATGCTGGCAGGCTCTATCAAGTCCGTTTTTTTGTCGTGATAATAACAGATGAAATCGTAGGACTTCGCGATGTCCGCAAGCCCGACAAGCATGGCACTCTCGTTGCGCCCCCTGTTCTCCACAAGGCGGACCTCGACCTTGTTGGGCAAGGCTGCAAACGCCGCCTCTATCGACCGCGCTTTTTCCTCCGAGGACGTGGTGACGAAGATGTCCATCGACGCAGGCACGTTTTGGGCGTATGCAAGCGAATCGCCAAGCAGATCCATATAATATAGATGCATGAACAATGCGACTTTGAGACCGTTTCGCTCTATGGGGTCGGCTTCTGGTATCTGCGTACTTGTCGGCAGTATGTGGACAAGCCCAAGGGCGTTCACAAAATCGCAAGGGTGGGCGGCACGTATCAGCCACTCCCATATAAGACCTACATCATATTCACCCAAACTCTCCAACGCACGAAGGAAGTCGCCCGCAGGCTCGCCAAAGGTGTTTTCCAGTATCCTGTGCTTGGGGGTGGTGAAAGCCCGAATGTCAAACAGTGGGCATCTGTACTTCTCGAAAAGCGTCTTGGGCATATGGAGCATATGGAACGGGTTGAGGTCGTCGCCGCCTGACGGGGTGATATAGCTTCCACCCCTATATCCGATTTGGGCGAAATATCCCGTGATATCGTCAAGTAGCTCGCCATTCGCTACGCTCGCCTCGTCGCTTTCTCTTCCGGGCTTGGTCAGGATATCCCAAAATTGAGTAAATTTACCCGACCCCATCAGCCCTTTGCGAAACGCCACGAAAGACATATGCGACTGCTCGGATATATCCGGCAACGGCTCGTAAGGGTAAGGGTAGCGGTCGGAAAACCCGTGTGGCGTCAAAGTCCAAAAGTCGAGGTCGCCGTGCGCTTCCATTTCCGCAAACATTTCCGCAAGCGGATATACAGGGCCGAAAAACACGCTTGAAAGGAACACCGCTTCGTCCATCCCCTTGATTTCCCCCACCTCGGACAGAGCCTTGGCGTAGTTGTGCGCCTCTGCATCCTTGTTTATCACGACCCTGTCTACGGCTTCCTCCACTGCCGCCCTCGTCCCTTCGTGCAAGGCGCCCCTGCAAACAAGGACCAGCAAGTCCGCCTGCTCCTTCATCGCACGCAAAAGCTCCAGGACATACCCATCCGCATATCCATCCTTGTCCAACAAAGAAAATATCACCGCTCTTTTCATTTCAACCTATCATACCCAAATCTGCGGGCATTTGCTATACTATCGCTATGAAATTCTTTGCTGGCATCCCTATTGAACGACTGACGCTTTTCGCGGTGCTTGCCGTCGGGGCGTTTTACCTTTTCGTATTCCCGCCAAACTCGGCGCCTGACGAGGCGGTGCATTTTGCTGCGGCCTATCAAAACGTGGGTACCGCCCTAGGCGAGACGAGCGATGACGTAAAGAGCGTTGCCATACGAGCGGCGGATGAAAAAATGATAACGGACTACTCCAGATTCCCTGACAGGCATACGGTAAAGTTTTTCGGTGAGGAGCTTTGGAAACCACTCCCTCCCGGCGGTGCTGAGATCATAGATGTGGAGCGGGTGTCCGGCGTGCCCCACCCCTATATCTATTTCCCGCAGACAGCGGGCATGTTGCTCGGACGCGCATTTCAGGTGAACCCCGAATGGCTTTACATGCTGGGGCGTATATTCAACCTCATATTTTATGCTATCTGCGTCTGGATGGCGGTGCGGCTCACCCCCATCGGCAAAGGCGTCTTTGCCATCGTTGCTCTCTACCCAATGGCGATGGAACTCGCCGCCTCGCTGAACAGCGATGTGTACTCGACCGCCCTCGCCATGCTTGCACTCGCACAATATCTGAGGATTGCGTATTCGGACAGCCCCGCACGGTTGCAAGACCTGCTATTGATGCTGCTCACAATGGCTCTGCTCGGCCCTCCAAAGGTCGTGTTCATTCCCATGATGATGCTTGCGTTCTTCCTGCCCGCCAGGTGCTTCGCGGAAAAGGCCGCAGCGATTCGCTACCGCATATTGGTCGTCGCGGTTTTGGCCGCGACCACGTTCATCGCCCTATACGTCTATATGCACCGCGCTGACGGCGGCGTGCCCGTGGTCACATTCCTTGACCAAGAAGTCTACACCATCGAGATGCTGCTTGCAGACCCATTTCTGTTTGCGAGGATGTGCAAGCGGACGGTCGATATGTTCTTTGAGTTCTATCTGCACTCGATGATAGGGTCGGATCTGGGGTGGCTGGAGATTCGCATCAACAAGGGCGTGATTCAGGCATTTTTGGCTCTGTCCGTCATCGGGGCTTTCAAAGCGTCCGCCTCCGAAAAATCCCTGATGCTGCGCGACCGCATCCAGTTCCCCATCATCTTCATTCTTGCGGCGCTCGGCACGGCAATCATCATGTTCGTATCGTGGACGCCCATAGGCTCGTGGAACATAATAGGCATACAGGGCAGGTACTTCCTCCCGGCCTGGCCTCTGTTCCTGCTCTTTGCGGCGCGATGGCCGAAACCCGTAAGACCTACCTGGCTGTCCGACAAACTCTTAGTCTTGGCCGCCTGCGGCTTGAACATCTATGTCTTGGTCTCGGTCTATGCCTTTATCTCGACAAGGGGGGTAGTCACCCTATGAGCGTCGACAATATGAGAAAAGATTATCTTTGGAACACCGTCGGCACTTCGGCGAATGCCTTTGTCTCGCTGCTGCTGCTTATCGCTGTGACGCGAATCAACGGCATCGAAGCGGGCGGGCTTTGGGGGTTCTGCTTTTCGTTCGCCATCCTGTTTTTCACCATAGGGCTTTACGGCGGCAGGATATATCAGGTCTCGGACATAAGCGGCGAATTTGAGAGCCGAAACTATGTATTCCTAAAATTCATCACATCGGGCGCAATGCTTGTCACCGCGATCGTCTTTATCCTTGTCAACAGCTACGACCAGGACCGCATCGCCCTGCTGCTCTCGCTCGTCGTCTACAAGATGCTCGATGCGATAGCAGACCCGCTATATGGCGTGATGCAACGAAAAGGGCATCTCTATCTTGCAGGTATCTCGATGACGCTAAAAGCCGCCATCGGCTTCGGCGCTTTCATAGCCGTAAACATAATGACGCTGAATGTCCTTTACGCCAGTCTTTGCCTGCTTGCCGCCAATGCGGTGTTCATACTTGTTTTCGACATTCCCTATACTCGGAAGCTCGAAAGCATAGGTCACGTACTCGACAAAAACCTCAAGCCTAGCCTTGTCTTGCTCAAGGCCTCTGCCTATATCTTTGCGTTTTCGCTCCTTACGAACTTATTGATAAATATCCCAAGGTACTTCGTCGATGTCTACCATACGACCGAGGAACTAGGGTGGTTCGCCATCATCATAATGCCTGCCACCATGCTGAATCTGTTCGTCCAGTTCGTAATACAGCCCAAGCTCGTCCCGCTATCGGAGCGGTTTGCGGCGGAAAAATACGCTCGGTTCAACCTCACTGTCACAAAGCTTATCCTGGTTTCGCTCGGCTTCGGCGCCATCACCATCTATCTGGTGTGGCTTGTCGGCGTCCCTGTGCTGTCATTCATCTATGCGGAGGACCTGACACCGTGGCGCACCGCCATGACGCTTGTGGTATTCGCCGGGACGCTCAACACCATGACGATGATATACTCGATGATACTTTCGGTCATGCGGAAGTTCAAAATACAGCTATTCAATTATCTGGTTGCGGTGGCGGGGATATTCATTGCGAGCGCCATGCTTGTAGAACAACGCTCGGTGGACGGTGCCGTACTGGCTTTCGTGATTGCGAATGCCATCCAAGCCGCCCTATTCTTCGTATCGTACTATGTGATTTTCAGGAAAGTCCGGCGATAAACGTCTCCAGCGCCTCCTGCCAAGGACGCATTTCGTCCCCTACCGTAGCCCGTAGCCGAACATGGTCCATGGCTGAGTACGCCGGCCTTGGCGCAGGGCGTGGAAACTCCGCCGTGGTGACGGGCGCCACTTCGCAATCAAGCCCCGAAAGCCGCACTATCTCCTCGGCAAATTCGTGCCATGAGCATATGCCGTTGCCTGTGACATGGTACAGCCCGTAATCCTCGCCCGCACCTATTTTCAGAATATGGTGCGCGAGGTCGTTTGCGTTTGTGGGGTTGCCGACCTGATCGTAGACCACGGTAATGCGTTCGTTCTCCGAAGCTATTCGGCGAATCGTCTTTACGAAGTTGTTGCCCGCCTTGCCGTAAAGCCATGAGGTCCGCACGATAAAGGCACGGCTACAGTCCGAACGTACGTTCTCCTCGCCAATCAGTTTCGACCTGCCATAAGCTGTGGCAGGCGCAGGGATATCATCCTCGGTGTACGGCCTGTCCGCACTGCCGTCAAAGACATAGTCCGTCGATATGTGGACGAGCTTTGCGCCATGCGCTTCGGCAAGCCGTGCTATGTTCAGCGGCACGGCCGCATTGCCCTTCAAGGCGGCGTCATAGTCCGTCTCGCAGGCATCCACGTTTGTCATGGCGGCGCAATTGACTATCAAATCGAAAGACGCGTCACGATGCAGAGCCGCAAAAGCGTCCACCGCCGAGGCATCCGACACATCAAGCTCTTCCATGTCGATGCCCACGACATCCGCACCCAAATATTCGCCTGGAACCGACCCGAGCTCGCTCCGGCCTTCGCCCAAAATCTCTATAAGTTCCGTGCCTAGCTGCCCCTTGCTGCCAGTTATCAATACCTTCATTGGTTTTGGCTATTCTGGCTGTCCTGCCTGGGTTTTGCCTTCTTCTTGCGCCTCAGTTTCTTTTCAAGCTGCCTCGCGTACGCCTTGCGGAACATCCTGAACTTTATCTCCCTAAGCGCGACCCCGCGGTCCGGCCCGAAAATCACGCGCTTCGCGCCGAGCGCTGCGACATAAAGGCCGCGCGGCATCTTACGCTTGATAACACGCTTCATAAGCGCACGAATCGGCCTTACGCTCAGAGCAAGGACATAGTCCGTCGACTGCAGATAGTCATCGAACTCATGGCCTGCATAAAGCGCGCTATATGTAAATATCGACAGATATTGCCTGAGGTTTGTATACTCCAATGAAGCATATTTGTCGCTCATGACGATAGCAGGATAATATCCCGCGTCCTGGCAGACAAAGGGATATATCCTTTCAATCGCATGCAGAAGCGATGCGTCGATAGGCAGCGGCTCCTCGGGAAAGTCTTCATACGTCCAAGGGTGGTCAAACAGCTTCTTGAGCGCCGCAGGCCTGAACCAGAACGCGCCCCCGAAAGAGCATACCGGCTGTGCGTCTTTATCCATAGGCACATTGAGCTCCAGCGTCTTGGCAAGTGCCACCGTGTTTTCGAAATTGGCAGCCCACTCGTGCCCTGGCACCCAGTGATAGATAGCATGGAAAGGCTCTGGCACGCAAAGCATGCCTAGCTTGTGCTCGGAAGCAAACAACTGGACTATGTTCTCTACATAGGCTTCCGAGCCTAGCAGCGCATCATCTATCTTGTAGCCCCATCCAAGCGAGGCATGGTAGTCTACCTGCTTGCTCACCTTCTCTTTCCAGAAACATACTGCATCATACCTTTGTGCGATTTCAGCCATACCTACGATAAGCGCGCTTTCGCTTCGCCCCCTGTTTTCCACGATGACAACGTCGCTCAAAGACCGCTTCTCACGGAAAGCCGCACGAACCGCCCACGCCTTGTCCTCTGTGTCCGTTGAAACATAGACATCCGCCCCGTAAGGCATCCTGGAAGCAAGCTCGGCGGCAAGCTCGGCAGATTCAGGATAGTAGATGTGCATGAACAGCGCCACCTTAGGCAGCTTGCGCCCCTTGGACAAATCCGGCTCCAACACGCAGTCACGCGGAAGCACATAAGAAAGCGACAGCGATTTTACATAGTCGCACATATCGAATTTTCTGAGCAAGGACTGCCAGATAATGTCTGTGTCGTACTTCGTATGGTTCCTGATATAGTCGAATGCGTCACGCGGTTGGTCGCCAGCGTTCAGCGTCAGAGTGTCCTGCTTGAACACCCTGCATTTGAGGAACGGGAACCTATGCTCGCGAAGCATCGTGGCAGGGCAGTAGAGCGTGAAGTTCGGATCGTCCGTCGCAGCGTCGTCCGTTCGCACGAAAGAGTCCCAAGAAAAACCTTCGTCACTGAACATCTTGGTCATAATCGTCTCGAACTTGCCTACCGCCTCTTGGTATATGTCTATAGGCAGCAGCTTTCGCCAAAACCGCTCGAAAACCTCGGACTCCATCAATGCCTTGCGGAAGACCACGAAATATGTCTGAAGATGCTCGGGTGCATACCCATAGGGATTGTTGCGCGTCACCAAGTCCTCTTTTTCGTAGGCTGGATGCTGCGTCATACCCCAGAAGCCGAGTTCGTCCCGGACTTCCATCTCTGAAAAAATGGTTTCCAGAGGATAGACAGGGCCAAAGACTGTGTCATTGGCGATCAACACCTCGTCGTATTCCGCAAGCCCCTCAAAACCGATATGCATCAACCCCGTACGATATCCCCATGCGTCAAAGCCCTTGTTCTCGCGCACACGCAAGTCGCTCTGGTCGGCGGTATATTCCAGAAAGCGGTCTCGCGTCTCAGGCGCCAACGAGCCGTTTGACACTATCACAAGCCGCTCGCAGACCGTCTTGATCTCGCCAAGGTAGTAGGCGACATAATCGTCGCATATCCCATTATTGTCATAGAACACAAATATTGCTGCGCGTTTCAATATGAACCTCCTTCGTACAACTCGGCCGCCTCGTCGATTGGCCCGTCGAATATGACCTTGCCAGCTTTCATCACAAGGCCTCGTTTGCAAAAACTTACCGCAGTCTCTGTGCTGTGCGTCACGAAAAGCAACGTCACATTGTCCTGCTCGATAATCTCTCTTACACGTTTAAGGCACTTCTTTCGGAAACGGCTGTCTCCAGTGGACAGCGCCTCGTCAACGATAAAAATTTCAGGGTCTGTATTTACATTGACCGCAAAACCGAGCCGTGCAAGCATCCCGCTTGAATACGTCCTGGTCGGCTGGTCAATATAGTCCCCAAGCTCCGCAAAGTCTATGATGGACTGCTCGGACGCTTTGATCTCGCTGTCGTACATCCCCATAAGCTGGCACTTTAGATAAATGTTCTCCCTGCCTGTAAGCTCGGTGTCGAACCCCGCCGTAAGCTCAAGCAAGGCGCTTACGCGGCCGTTGACGTCTATCCAGCCCTCGGTCGGGAAGGCGACGCCCGTAATCATCTTCAACACGGTTGACTTGCCTGCGCCGTTCACCCCGAACAGAGCGACAGACTCGCCTTCCCTTATATCGAAGCTGACATCATCGACCGCCCACTTCTCTTTGTACTTCACCCTCTTTGAAAAGACCGACAGCAGCCGCTGCTTGTCGCTTCGGAAAAGCTTGTAGAGCTTTTTGACGCTTGAAAAACGTATGACAACCTTATCAGAGGACATCGGGGATCTCCTTGTATAGTTTGCGGTACGCCCAAAGCGCCAAGCTCGCCATCACAAAAAGTATGATGCCGAAATACATCAATTCCTCCTTTTCGTCCCATATCCATACTTTGTAGATCAAGACGTTGCGATACCCGCTTGAAATGAAAGTGATGGGGTTCAAAAGCAAAAGTATCCTTACAACCTCCGGCACGACCATGGATTTTACATCGTAAAGGATGCCTGAAAGCCAAAACAGCGCCTGTGTCGCCGCGCCGATCAAGTTGTAAAAATCCTTGCTCATGCACGTCAGTATCGAAGCGAACTGCGCCCAAGCAAGAAAGAAGAAATACATGCAGAGCATATATAGCGGTAGCTGAAGCAGATATATATCAGGCTTGTACCCATATCCCAAAAAGAACAATATGACGATGACCATCAAGAATATATGTACGTATAGTTTCGAGATGCCTACAAATGTCGGTATCGTGGCTATCGGGAAACGCATCTTTGTCACAAGGTAGTTGTAGCGCCTAAGCGCATTGGCGCCTTGCAACAGCATCTCATCCATATAGAACCACGGGATAAGCCCGGCGATAAGCCAAAGTATGAACGGATGGCCTGTGGATACCGTACCCCCGATCCTAAGCCCGATGTCAAAAGCGAACCATAGGACAAAAATCGTGACTGCCGGCTTGATGATCGCCCAGGCCCATCCGAGCGCGCTCCCAGAGTATGTCTTTATGAGATCCGACTTGGCGAGCTTGATCAGCTGCCGCCGCCAAGTGATATGCTGTTTTATTATTTTGATCAACGTACGCATAGTGCAAAGATTATACCATATATCAATACATCCTCGCATATGTTAATATATGTCTATGAATATATTATATCGTTTCAAAACAGAATGCCCCGAAAGGCTTAACGCCATAAAGACCGACCGCTATGCGCTCGCCTCCGCCGTGATATGCGTGCTGCTTGCGACTCTCATATTGTACAGCCTCTATGTACGAGTCCAGATGTACATGCTTGGCATCACCCTTTGGGAGGACGAGGCACGGCTCGCCGAGAACATCGTCGACCGCAATATGATAGATATGCTGACCCCGCCCCTCGCAAACCTACAGACTGCGCCTGCGCTCTACCTCGTATTCACAAAAGTTCTCACCTTGATTTTCGGCACGTCAGAGGCCATACTGCGCCTGCCGTCGTTCATCGCGCTTATAGGCCTGCTTATAGTGCAATGGTTTTTGATGCGAAAGGTTTTCCGCATCCGCATCCTCTACACCATGTTCGCCCTCGCCCTGTCATCCACCTTCCTCTACTATATGCAATACTCGCACGAGCTGAAATCCTATATGGGCGACGCCATGTTCGTGCTCGTCGTGTTGTTCGCCTACTACGCCTATCGTGAGGGGCATTTTGGCAAGGGGCTTCGTAGCCCAATATTCCTCGCCTTGATTTTCGGCGCATCAATGCTGTTCGCCACGCCCGCAGCTTTTGCGGCAGGCGCCGTCTTTATAGTGGAGTTTGTCTGGGCGTGCCTCCACAAAGACAAAAGAGCCGCCCTGCATATCGTCCTCAGCGGCATCATCTTCATCGTGATTTTCATAATGAACTACTTCCTTTGGCTCGCCCCCATCGCGACGGACGGGATGATGGTGGATTATTGGCGCGGCTTCAAGTTTGACTTTATGATTTTCACAAGAGGGGCGATTTCGCACAACTATGCCATACTGAGTGATATGCTCGCCCCTGTGTGGCATTACGTCTGGCTGATAATCCCGCTCACCGTCTGCGGGTTTGCGATCTCTCTCGCCAGGCGGTGCATCTACACGGCGACGGTCGGCGTCTTTGTCCTTTTGCTGCTTATAGCCTCCGCCGTGGACGGCTACCCCATCGCAAACCGCCTCTGGCTGTTCGCCTATGCAATAATATTCATATATTGTTTTGTTTTCATAGATGCTCTTAGGATCGCGATAGCGGACGGCAAGGCTGCAAGGCTTGTGCAATGGGGCATCCCCATCTTCCTGTCCGCCCTGCTGCTTGTGCCAAACTTCTCGTTCCCTGCATACGGGAGGGGCGAGGAATGGACGTTGACGCCGGGCAACCAGGCGAAGCCTCTTATCGAATATGTCAGGGAGAACATCCAAGAGGGCGAGACCCTTTACAGCTACCATATCGCGAACAAGATATTGAAATACGAAAACGGTTATCACACAAACACGATCGGGGACGTCTCAAGCGACAATATCATTTACGGCATTGAGGCCTACGGACGCGATGGCACGGAGTATTTTGACCCGGATATCGAGAGAATCGTCGAGACCAGCGGAGCCTATATCCTTTTCTATCATTCATACCAGCCGTTGAGCTATGACTTTTACATCCCATATGTCATAGAGCGGCTTCAGGAGCGGGGCTACCTTGAGCTGATTATGGACGTATACCACACCCCACTGTACTGGTTTACGACCGACCGCGCAAAGCTAAAAGGCTCGGCAGCGTTCGGCGTGTCCGATTTGAAGTCGGAGGACGGCAGGGTTTACGGCGTTGTCCATGCCGAGAACACGGGCGCCTCCATCCTTTCGTACGACAACCCTTATGATTACGGAAAGATATATGCCGTTCTCAGGGAAGCGGGCAACGACGCAGGCTCCATCGACCTGAAAGACGTGACCGTACTCGGCGAGTTTGCCTCCCCCATAATGCAGGGCGAACGCGCAGACCTATGGGTCGAGCGAGACGGCCTTGTCCCCGGCGAATATTATATTGATTTTATTGCAAACGATATGTTTTCTTTTAGCGAACTGGGGTTTGAACCCATCCCATTTGTAGTAGAATAGTGCCAACGCTTGTCATGTGAAAGGAGATCCCATATGAGCATCGCAGTATTGATACCATGCTATAACGAATCGCAGACGATAGGAAAGGTGGTCGCGGACTTCAAGGCCGCCCTGCCCGATGCCGATATCTACGTCTACGACAACAACTCAAAGGACGGCACCGACGAGATAGCGCGCGCAGCCGGCGCCATAGTTCGATATGAACGCAAGCAAGGCAAAGGCAACGTGATACGCACGATGTTCCGCGAGATCGACGCCGACTGTTATTTGATGATAGACGGCGACGACACATACCCCGCCGAGCACGCACAGGACATGGTACGGCTCGTGCTTGAGGAAGGTGCGGACATGGTGGTCGGCGACCGGCTTTCGTCCACTTACTTCACGGAAAACAAGCGGGCTTTCCACAATGCGGGAAACAAGACCGTCCGCAAGCTTGTCAACAAACTTTTCCGCGGCAATGTACAAGACATAATGACTGGCTACCGCGCCTTTTCGCCGCTCTTTGTAAAGACATTCCCGGTGCTTTCGATGGGCTTTGAAATAGAAACTGAAATGACCATCCATGCGCTCGACAAAAACATGAACCTCCGCGAAGTGAAAGTGGACTACCGCGACAGGCCCGAAGGCAGCGTCTCAAAGCTCAACACGGTCAGCGACGGCACAAAGGTGCTCACCAAGATTGCCATGCTGTACAAGGACTATCAGCCGCTACGCTTCTTCGGCATCATAGCGAGCATATTCTTTGCCATCTGCCTCGTGCTGCTTATAGTCGTGCTCGCGTCGTATTTCCAGACGGATGCCTTGCTGCGGGTGCCGACTCTTATAGGCGTCGGCTTCCTGTTTATCGCAGGTGCCATATCGCTCGTCTGCGGCCTTGTGCTGAATACGGTCGTAGGGCACAACCGCAGAGGATTTGAGCTTTCCATGAATATGCTGAGCCTGCTGCTCAAGCGGCAGAAGTAGGAGCGGGATTCTTGGGCGAGTCAATCTTTTATATAGTAGCGTATCTGGCGCTCTGCGCGGCGGTCTTTTGCTGCCCAAAGGTAGGAAAAGATTCTTTCTTTATCCGCCAAAACGCTTTCCTGTGGCTTGTGCTCGCCCTTATCATAGCCGAGTGCTGGGCAAGCGTAACAGCCGGCATTATGACCATGCTTTCAATACCGGTCACGCTCGTGTCCGTAGGCATAGGGCACTTCATAGGCGCTGTGCTGATATGTTTGGCTGTGCATTGGCAAAAGCGTATTCCGCCAAACTCTCTTTGCGGCGGCATACCAGACCCGAGGTACAGTATGCGATGCTACTACAGGCTCTCGGACATCCGTGCCGCTGATATCGCCATGGGCGTACTCCTGCTCGCACTTATAATATTCCTCGGCTATATGCGATTCCATACGGCAAATCCCATCATCTTCGCCACGATAGACCCTGCCGAGCGCCTTGGCAACGCCATGACCATCGCCGTCACGCAGTCCGTGGTGACGAATTTCCCGAACCAATACTTCACCCCGCTTGCAAGCTCGCTGTTCATCCAGACGCTTCAGCCCTTTATGGCCGATGTGCTGCCCTTCCGCTTTTTCGAGTGGAAGGACTTGCTCAACCTCTGGTTTACTGGCGCGCTTTTCTACGGCGCGGTGTCGCTCTATATGCGTAGCAGGTTTTCAAAGGCTTTCGCATTTGTGCTTACATTTGTCTTTGTCCTCGGCTTCCCATGGATGAATCAGCTCTTTGGCTTTGTCTACCCTGGCGTAGCGACCAACCTTATACTGCTTGTGCTTATCGCATTCGCCCTGCTTTACAAGGGCGAACTGGACAAGAGATTCGCTTACGCCTTGATAAGCCTTGTCTGCCTAGGGCTAGGGATCTGCTACACATTCTACGCTCCGCCTGTCTTTATAGCAGCTTTCCTGGCGATACTTTTTTACGAACGAAAGGAAGGGAGCGCAGGGCTCGGCCGAATAGCCCTTACGGAGATCGCCGTCTTTATCGTCCCTGCCATATGGACATTTATCACATCCGTTATGGTCGATATGAACGACGAGTTCAATGTCGGCAGCTCCATCACGGCGGAAGGCGCCATCTACCGCAATCTGTTCACGGATTTTCTGCCCTACGCCCCATTCGCTTTCTGGCTTGTATGGCTTCTGCTGTCAAAGAGGAAGTTTGAGTTTCCGTTGGCGTTCACGCTCTGCTTCGCCGTGTACCAGATCGCGTTCTTCGCGCTGATGATGACATGGCATGTAAGCACATACTATTATTACAAGCTCTACAACGCCACATGGCTGATATTCTTGTTTTTGGCCTGCCTCGCCATAGACATGCTCGTGCGGCACGCCCGCGTGAAACGCTTGATAGCTGTCTACTTTATCTGTTGGGCGCTTGTCGCGGCGCTCGGCGTTTCGGGCGTGGACTATATGCTCAACTCGCGTAGGCCACTGTCGAACGAGCAGCCTGGCGCAGATGTAAGCTTCCGCATCTACTCGACCAACCTTCTGTACTTCCGACCGCCCGGCGTCCACAATGTCATAAACTACGATTGGGACTTTATCGAGCTTTGCACGGAGGCGCGACGGCTTGCAGGGCCGGTCGACGAAAGCAGACGCATCGAGATCGTCACGGAGCAGATGAAGGACACGTTCTGGAAAGACGCCCTGACCTCGCAATTCCTGGTTCCCGCCCTAGGCAGGCCCGACAATACGGCAGGCCTTTGGATCGTGCTCAAAGACAGCGACATCTACAATGCGGACAAGGAATATTACGACTCTCTGGAAATATTGTTTGAAAACGGCCTTGGCTTTGTCGTAGACCCCGCCTGATAGACCGACTTCCCGCAGGCATCATTACCAGTCGCTTTTGTTCTCCAATGTGCCGATATACCGCCAGTTTGAAAAATCCCTGCCGTCGCCCGTGACTTCATAGCGTCTTAGGTTTTGGATATATTCGCGAATCACGGCATCCCTTTCGCTCGCTTCAAGGTACGTAGACCCAAACCCCTCTGCATCGCCGAACATGCCTGCCATGATGGTCGCCGCGAAATGGTCGGGGTTGACCGACGTTTCGTCTGTCCCAAGCGGAGTGCCGTATACGCCCCCTGGCTTTACGAACAGCCCTGTAAGCGCCGGACGCTCCAGCACATCGCCCTGCATAAAGCCGTGGTCGCCTGTGATTATGATTGTGGCGTCCTCGTAAATGCCAAGCGCTTTCATCTGCTCTATATATTCATAGATGATTCCAAATACCCCCATCGCTTGGCGAGCCGGCGTCGACTGGTCGACGCGCTGTATGTTCTCGTCCATCCAAAGCGGGTCATGCGGGCCTAGAAGATGATAGAACACGAATGTGCCAGGGGCGTCTGACAGCCTCAACCGCTCCGTCAAAAGCATTTGATAAAACGCAAAATCGTTTGTGACATAAGGGGAGGCTTCCGCCGTCATTATGACCGCATCCGCAAACTCCGTGGGGGACAGCCAGAACAGCGGCTTTGCAGGCATGGGGGCATAACGGAACCCTGACAGCTTGAGCAGCTTCACCAAAGCGACCCGCTCGTCAAAATCATACTCTGGCACAAGGATGTTGCTTGCGATCCCCTGAAGGTCCTCTATGCTGCCGTAGGTATAGCCTTTCGCCATATACAACTTTATGTCGACATCACGTTCTTTCATTTTGTGCATCATTTCGGCATTTTCCCAGGCATACGAAAAATAGTCCCCAACGAGTCCGTCGAAATAGAAGTGGTGGCCTGTAAGCATGGTCGTGACGGACGGAAAGGTGCTGACATAGTATGACATATTGTCCTTGAACCTCGTAAAGCCGTCGAGCCTGTCAAAGAAAGCCGAATCCATCCCCTCGATCTCCACTATGATCTCCTCATCAAGCCTGTCGAGCAGGAATACCACGGTGTTATTGCCTGCGGACAGCTCGTTGATTCCCGCGATAGACAGCGTTTCGCCGGATTGATCGACAGTGCCGTAAACGCCATCCCTGTTCTCAATGCCTGCCCCAAGCACGGACATAAGCGCGACGGACTGGATTATTATCAATATCACAGGGGCGAAAACCATCAACCCGCGCCAGACAGGCTGTGCATACCGCCAAAGCAGAAACACCGCCGCAAATACGCAGACCCAAAATACCGCGCTGCCTATCGTCATGCCAAGGTAGTCCCCCCATGCAATGGGGTCGCCTGTAAGCTCCCCAAGCCCCATATTGAGGAAGTTGCCCTGCACATAGCCCGCAATCAGCACCGCAAGGGCGAGCGACAGCAGAATCTCGAACACCTTGCCCCGAAACAAAGGGACCGCAACAATCAATATTACAAAGCAGGCCGCAAAACAGGCAAGCAAGACCGGCGTGACCTCGAAAAGCTTGAACGGCATAAGGGTGGAGTTTTGCGTAAAGAGATCAAGGCATCCGATAAAGACAAAGCTCAGGCAGACGGCGAGCACGACGGGTAGCGCCGCCTTGAGCCTGCCGCGATAGACCCGCTTGCCCAAAGCGACCCCCGATGGATCAGGCGGCATCCTCTCCATGTCCGCAGGCTCGCCGAGCGCCGCCATATCTTCATCTGACGGCGGGGTCGAGGTGCCCGCCAATCCACACTCTGGCAGAACATATGTTCTTTCGTTGGCATCGTGCGACGCGGCGGATGCCCCCCCCCCTTTATTTTGCCCTCTATAAAAAATCCCATACAGCCCATACTTCACCTTCGCCGACACCATATTGAACTTGTACAAAAATATGCTCAGCGACACCCCAAGCATCACGACCAATGCTGTCACTATCTGTATGATATACGTCGTCGTGGCCGGGTCTATATATGCATAGGCCGCACTCGGCGTGAAAACCCCAAGCGCGACGACCCAGTATGCAAGCACGGCCCTAAAGCGTCCCATATCAATTCACCCGGCCTTCCCACTCGTCGGAATATTCCCCGACATAGCTCCAATTATCGAAATCGCGACCGCCGCCGGAGATCTCATAGCGATACCTTCTAAAATCGTATTCTCGCATCGCCCCCGCATCCTCGACGGCAAAATAGCCTGGCCCAAACCCGCCTGCTTCGCCGAAAAATCCGCCCATAACGGTCCCATGCAGATAGTCAGGGCTGACTGGAGCATTGCTGTACGCAAGCGGCATGCCCGCGCTGCCAGAGGGCTTTACGAAAAGTGCGGTAAGCGCAGGCCGCTCAAGCCCCTCCCCATCCGCCATGAAGTCGCCATGGTCCCCTGTTATCACGATTGTCGCCTGCTCATACAGACCGAGTCCCCTCAATTGATCCAGGTATTCGTACACTATCCTCATGCATCCCATTGCCTGCTTGACAGGGGTGGACCAGTGGACCCTCTCGATGTTCTCGTCCATATACAATGGCCCATGCGGACCTAGCAGATGATAGTACGAAAATGCGTGGCTGTCATCGGAAAGCGAAAGCCCTCGCTCCGTGAGTATCGAATAAAACGCAAAGTCGTTTATCAGGTATGGAGCAGACTCCCCAGGAAGCAGCAGCACGTCCACAAACTCTATGGGCGCCAGCCAAAACGGGGGCTTGAGTGCCATCGGCATATACTTGAACGCCGAATATTTCAGGAATTTCACAAGAGCGACCCTTTCGTTTGCCTCCACCTTACCCTCCATGATATTGCTCGCTATGCCCCTAAGCTGCTCGATATCATTGTACGCATACCCCTTGTCCATATACAGCCTGACGTCGATGCCGTGCTCGCGGAGCGTATGCATCATCTCCGCATTCGCCCAGGAGTGGTCGAAATAATCCGTGTCCGACCTATCCCAACGGTAAATATGCCCTGTCAGCATCCCTGCCACTGACGGAAAGGTGCTGGCAGCATATGAGATATTGTCGTCAAACATCGTAAATCCGTCAAGCGGCTCAAAGAAATCCGGGGCTGCTTCGAGAATCCCCTCCACATATTCCTGGTCGAATCTGTCAAGCACAAAGATGATGGCGTTCTTCTCGTATGCGGGCTGTGCCTGCTTGTCGATGGTTAGCACCTCGGACGCCTGCTCCCAGAATGTCGCCACCCGCCATTCGCCGGCTTTTGAGGTGTCGACCGTAAGGGACACAAGCCCCGAGGCCTGCATTATAATCAGCAGGACAGGCACAAAGACAACAAAGCGGAAACGCCCCCTTTTCAGCTTCGCCATCAAAAATACCACGCAGGCGAACACGGCGATCCAAACGACCGCACCCAACACCATAGCCCCACGGAGAAGGCTCCAGTCGATGGCGTCCCCCGTAAGCTCGCCAAGCCCGGTGTTCAGGAAATTGCCTTGGATATAGCCCGCTATCAGCACGGTCATAGCGAGCGACAGAACGAGCATATACGCCCGCCCCCTAAAAATAGGTATGACGAAAAGCAATGCGACGAAGCAGGCTGCGGTTGCCGCAAGCAGCACAGGCATTACAAGCCGCAGGCTGAAAGGGATGACCCCCGGGTTGCCGATGACCAGCTCCATGCTGACGAAAAGGACAAAGCAAAGGGCTATGGCAAGGGAAAGCGGCAGCGCCGTCTTTAGCCTTTTGAGGTATGTCATATCCTTGGAGTCGGCTGTTTGCTGTGCTTTCTGCGGGATTTTTTCCATGCCGACAGGCTCGCCCATCGCCGCCATATCTTCATCTGACGGCGGTGCGGAGGCATCGGGCATCACATATTCCGGCAGGACGTACTCTTTTTCGTCATTGCGGGATTCGGCAGCCGCCCTCTTTTGCCCTCTGTAAAAAATTCCATACAACCCATACTTGACCCTTGCCGACACCATGTTGAACTTGTACAAAAATATGCTCAGCGACACCCCTAGCATCACGACCAAGGCGGTGACTATCTGCACTATATAAGTCGTGGTCGCAGGGTCGATATACGCATAGGCAACGCTCGGAACAAAAAACCCCGCCGCTACGACCCAATATGCAATTGCCACCCTAAAGCGAATCATATGCGATTACCCTGCCTTGCTGTCTTCCCATTGCCCCGAATATTCGCCCAAACCATGCCAGTTCCCAAAATCGCGACCGTCCCCGCGTATTTCGTAGCGATAGCGTTTATGGGTGTATTCACGCACAATGTCCTCGCCTTCCTGCGTGGCAAAGAACCCTGGCGCATACCCCATCGAATCCCCCAACAGGCTTTCCAAAATCATGCCCGGGAACTGCGAATGGGACACCTGCGCCATGTTGATCGCCAGAGGCGTGCCATATGAGCCCGCCGGCTTTACAAAAAGGGCAGAAAGCACTGGCAGTGTCAAATCCTCGTCCTCTGGGATGCCGTGATCCGCCATCACTATTATCGTCGAGCTTTCATACAGCCCCAGAGCCCTAAGCTGGTCAAGGTATTCATAAACAATCTTCATCGAGCCTTTTGTCTGCTGCAAATATGACGACCTGCCGACATGCTCGACGTTCTCGTCCATTACAAGCGGCGGGTGCGGGCCGTTCAGGTGGATGTAGGAGAATATGGCACGGCTCTCATCCGTCACAGAAAGCCCCTGCTCGACCAATGAATCGTAGAATGCGAAATCGTTCACAAGGTAGGGCATCGTCTCACCTGTAAACACTATGGCGTGGTCAAATTCGTCGGATGACAGCCAAAACACCTGCTTCGCGAGCATAGGCGAATGCAGGAAGCCCGACAGCTTGAGCAGCTTCACAAGCGCTATGCGGTCGTTTATCACCTCATCCACTTCCCCTATATTGCTTGCAAACCCCCTTACTTGCTCGATATCGTCGTACACAAACCCGAAAAATGTGTAAAGCCTTACGTCAACGCCCTGCTCCACCAACTCGTGCATGAAATTTCGCCCCGCCCAGGCATCGGCAAAATAGTCGCTGTCGGATTGATCCCAACGGAACATATGCCCTGTGAACTTCTCGGTCACGGACGGGAATGTTTTGGCGGAATGCGAGATGTTGTCCTCGAACATCGTAAACCCGTCAAGCGGCTCAAAGAATTTCGGGTCATCATCGAGGACCGTATATACAAAGCTTTGGTCGAATCGGTCAAGGAGTATGACGATCGTGTTCCGCTCGTAAGCGACCTCGTAAATCCCTTTGAACGTCAGCCGCTCGTTCGATTCCTGCCAATAGGCAGAAATACTGTCCCCCGAATCCACCCTCTCATACATTGCGGACACAAGCCCTACGCATTGCACGAAAACAATCAGGAAGGGTACGAAAACAAGAAACGCCCTATGTGCCGATTTCGTAAACCGCATCATCAGAAAGACCGCGACGAACACGCCGAGCCAGAACAATGAATTTGCCACGATCGAAACGCTGTACATACCCCACTCGATCTCATCGCCTGTCAATTCCCCAAGCCCTCCGTTAAGAAACAGCGCCTGCAAGTAGCCAGCGATCAATATTGCCGCCGCCACCGAAACCACGAACATGTACGCACGCCCACGAAAGACCGCAAGCACGACAGCCAACGCCGCAAAGCACACTATTGTTGCAAAGACCAATACTGGCATCGCCTTCGCAAGCCCGAATTGTATGCTTCCTGGATTCTGGATGACTGCGACCATGCTGCCTATCAATATGAAGCTGAGGCTGATGGCAAGGGAAAGCGGCATCGTAGATTTGAGCCTTCCCAAGAAACCTTTCTCCCACGGCTTTTCCCTATTGGCGTTTTTCGTGACTTTGTCTATGCCGTCAGGCTCACCAAGAGCGTCCATCTCAGCCGTCGTGGGCGGCCTCCCTGTGCCAAGCATCACATAGTCGGGCGGGACGTATCTCCTGGCGTCGTCATCGCCAAGGCCCGTGTCCGCATCATCGCAGGGGCGACCGCCCTCCGTCGCCCGCTTGTTCCGCAAGCGATACACCAACCCATACAGCCCATACTTGGCCTTGGCCGACACCATATTGAACTTATACAGAAATATGCTCAGAGACACGCCAAGCATCACCACTAAGGCAGTTATTATCTGCACTATATACGTAGTCGTCGCAGGGTCTATATACGCATAGGCCACACTAGGCACGAAAAAGCCAAGCGCGACGACCCAATATGCAAGAGCGAATCTAAGCCGTCTCATGCCGTCACCAACCACCTTCTTGGCGTTCCCCGACAAGGCGCCAGTTCGCAAAGTCGTTTCCGTTGCCAATTATTTCGTAACGATAGGAGTCCGTGTCATATGTACGGACGCTGTCCGCGCCCTGCCCCATATCCATATAGCCGGCCGCAAAATCCCCGCGATCCCCGAAGATACCATCCATTACCGTCCCCGAAAGCTGCCTGGGCGATACCGGCGCATGGCTATATGCAAGCGGCACCCCCGCCCTTCCCGACGGCTTCACGAACAAAGCCGTATGCGCCGGCTTTTGCAATTCGCTTCGCACAAAGTCTGGATGGTCGCCCGTGATGACGATGGTCGCGCGCTCATACAGCCCAAGCCCCCGCAATTGCTCCAGATACTCAAAAACGATTCTGAACGCCCCCATCGTCTGGCTTGTGCGCGCCTGCCCATCCTCGTCCACCGCTTCCACGCGGTTGATGTTCTCGTCCATTATGAACGGGACGTGGGCGCCTTGCAGATGATAATAGAAAAAACCCGTCTCGGCATCCGAGGGGCTGAGCCCAAAGGACGTGATATTGTCATAGAACGCGAAGTCGTTGGTCATAAAAAACGCATTGTCGCCCGTCTGCCTGAGCGTGTCGCCAAACTCCGTCGGCGATATCCAAAATCTCTCCTTAATCGGCATGGGCGCATACCTGAACCCTGAGAGCTTTGCCAATTTCACAAAAGCGATTCGCTTGTCGAAGTCGATCTGCCCCATATTTATATTGTTCGCGATCCCCTTCAATTGCCCGACGTTGCCGTATGCATACCATATATCCATGAACAGCCGGACGTCGACGCCCCTTTCTTTCAGCCGTGACAGCATTTCCGCGTTTGCCCATGCATAATTGAAATAATCCTCGCGGGGCTGATCATACTCGTAGCGGATGCCGGTCAGCAAGCTTGTCACAGCCGGGAATGTGTCCGCATAATGCGAAATGTTGTCGTCGAATTTCGTAAATCCGTCAAGGACGTCAAAGAAGCCAGGCCGATATTCCTCGATCTCCTTCACAAAGCCCTCGTCCAATTGGTCAAGGACAAAGATTATGGCGTTCCTGTCCGAAGCGGGGTTGCGTAGCCCTTCGATGGTCAGCATTTCCTCTGGCTTTGCCCAAAACGGCTGTTCCGCATATCTGGAATAATCGTAAAGCGCCATGGACAGGCCCGACGCCTGCATCACAAGCAGAAGAACGGGCACAAAAATGATTGCGCCGCGCCAAGCCTTCCTCGCATAGCGGAGCAGCAGGAAAACGCAGACGAACACAATCGCCCACATAGCCACGCTGCCCGCCGTCAATGCGAGGTACTGGCCCCAGTTTATTGCCTCCCCTGTAAGCTCGCCAAGCCCGCTGTTCATAAAGCTTCCTTGTATATAGCCCGCGACGAGCACCGCAAAAGCAAGCGAGACCATGGCATGAAACGCCTTGCCCCGAAAAATGGCAAGCACGAGCAGCAGCACCGCAAAGCAGATGGCGGTCACAAGCAGCAACGTGGAAACCATCGCCCCAGGCCTGAAAGGTATGTCGCCCCAGTTCTGCACCGCTAGGTCAAGGCAGCCGATAAAGACAAAGCTAAGCGGAACAGCCATTGCGACAGGCAAGGCGGCTTTGAGCCTGCCGCCATAACCCCTCGCCCCCAGGTCTGCCTCCAAGGGCTTGAGCGGGATCTTCGCCATATCAAAGGGCTCGCCCATCACCGCCATATCCGCATCCGATGGCGGGTACACGGCATCCGCCATCGCATAACTCGGCAGAACATATGTTCCTACGCCTGCATCGCGGGAGGCGTCGGGCGGCGTTGCCGCACGCCCGCTCACCCTATGCCAAAACGCGTACAGTCCATACTTCACCCTCGCCGATGCCATATTGAACTTGTACAAAAATATGCTCAGCGACACGCCTAGCATCACCACAAGCGCCGTGATTATCTGCACTATATAAGTCGTGGTCGCAGGGTCGATATACGCATACGCCGCGCTCGGCACGAAAAACCCAATCGCGGCCACCCAATATGCGAGGGCTATCCGCCGATGCGTCAAGAGGGTCTGCCCCCCCTTTTGTAGTTTATGCGGTCTATGATATACTCCCCGCCGTTTCTCGCGCCGTCCCCCACATTATATATATACCGCTCGACGACCTTGGCGATCTTTTCGCGCCAAGCATCCTTGCCCTCGATCAGCTTTTCGCAGACCTCCCCTATACCGCCAAGGTCCTCCACGTCCACAGACACCCCTATCTCGTCCCGCAGGCTTATATCGAGCGGCACGGCCTTTATATTCTGATAGTTCGGGTTGACCGTTTTCATAGGCGTGTTCACGAAAAGCGAGGGCCTTTTTGTCGTGTAGCTGTACTCCTGCGCGACAGTCGACCAGTCGGTCACCACGATGTCCGCCGTGTATATGGACTCGCTTGACGAAAAATCCGTCTCAAGTTCGATGTCCTTGCCGAGCCGCCCCCCCAGACGTTCCTCCATCCTCTTGACCTTGTGTGGAAAACGCTTGATAAATTCGGGGTGGGGGCGGATCACGATATCGTAGTCCCTGCCTGACAGCCCCTCTATCAATTCATCAAGGCATAGGTCGAGCAGATTGGACTTTTGCCACGACGGCGCGATAAGCACTTTCTTGCGTGCCCTCTCCTTTTGCTCCAAAGCCGCCACACGCTCGGTCAGCTCGTCCAAAAGCGCATACCCTGTTTTTACAAGCGTCTTTTGCGGCAGGTCATAGGCAAATTCCGTCTGCCTTATCTCGCTGATATGGTTCGGCCCGTAAAGGAACACCGTGTCGAAGTGGTCGAGCGCGCCCTCGCGAAGCATCAAATGCAGGCTTGTCATGCCGTGGTCGGCAAAGATGTATTCGACATCCTTGCGAACGAGCGAACGCTTGAGGTGGTACTTCCCTATATCCGGCGTCGTCATAAAGAATATGTCCGCGTCCATCTTCATAAAGAGCCCCACAAGGTCCTTGTCGTTGGCATAGTAAGCCTTGATTCGCGGCTCCCCGATCTCGAAGATGCGGTCGTCAGGGTCGCTCGTGACATAATGTATGTCTATGTCGCTGTGCTTCAAAATATATTCTATATAGCCCTTGAAATATTTGTAGAACCCGCTCCCCTCCGAATAGAACACCAGTTCGTGCCTTGCGTCTTTCGCAAAGAACCGGCTCATCTCCGCCTTCGAGCGGGCGGCCAGTTTCTTTTGCAGCGTGCGGGCGGCCTTTCTCTCCTCGGGCGTCTCCTTGTGCATCTGCGCCAGGGCCTCATA